>JAANMT010000003.1_pt1 | contig 205985 bp, 162 predicted proteins | sample 7279711 | NCBI WGS metagenome assembly JAANMT01 (sample SAMN14094538, study PRJNA606508) | bioreactor metagenome | isolation source: A lab-scale SPAN reactor treating ammonium-rich wastewater day 1 | place: Ireland: Galway | collected 2017-01-16
GTTCGCCCATTAAGAATGAGACCCAGATTGAATACGATGGAGAAATGAATGGGGTGGTCCGTTGGTGCTGGTCTCGCAATTCTGCTGTTACTCGCTCTCTCGGTAGTTGCCAGTGTCCTGACGCTTCTACGGTTTGTCACGCGTTCCGAACGAACACACAGCGCCTGCATAATCGCTCCCGCATTAGCTGCATGTCTTGGCTTCGGCGTCGCTGCATTGCTACGACTCGCGACCCTGTCGACGTTCGCTTTCGATATACTGGCAATTGGAGCGTTTCTCGGAGTCGGGTTCGGCTGCATTATGGGCTGTCTCCCCAGTCATGACGACCCGCCGCGGTAATATACGGGTGACGCTTTCGACTGCGAAACGCCGAGCCACATCAAACCAAATTCGGCGGCGGCCCAAAGCCGTGGAGGGCGTGCGGGTGGTGGACCAGCACCAGGCCGTAGCGATCGCTACCGGCTTCTTGGTCGGCGAACTGCCCGATGTGGCGTTCCGCGAGGTGTGGGGCGCCCTCCACGCCGGGCAGTGGCTGGCGAGCTTTGGCAAAGTGTTCCCGACGAACGTGGTGTAGTCGCCTGGCGGCAATACCTGCACGTAATCGCGCCGCGCGGAACAGCAGGGAATACGAGTACTTTCGCAGGCTTTGCTTGCTGCGGGCGACCCGCGAACGGACGTTGGCGCTCACGCGAAACCTCTCCGTCGCCAGGATTGGTTTCCCAGCGGGGAAGGCGCAGGCTGGACTTCGCTCGCCGCCCCTACGTGGTTACACGTCCAGGTTTTTCACTTCCAGGGCGTGTTTCTCGATGAACTCGCGGCGGGGTTCCACCTTGTCGCCCATCAGGATGCGGAAGATGTCGTCGGCGGCGCTGGCGTCGGCCATGGTTACCTGGCGGAGGGTGCGATTGGCCGGGTCGAGCGTGGTTTCGCGCAGTTCTTCGGCGTTCATTTCACCAAGGCCTTTGAAGCGGGTGATGCTGAGGCCCTTCTCGCCCGCGGCGCGAATCGCCGCCGGCAGGCCGCGGAGGTCTTCCAGCGGGGTTTCGCTTTCGCCGCGGCGGAACACGTACCGCGGGGTTTGCTTGCCGGTGCGCTGCTGCGGAATGAGCGACTGGATTTCGAAGCCCAGCCGGGTGATGTCCTTGAGCCGGGCGTTGATCGTGCGAACCTCGTGCAGTTCGACAATATGCAGGCTGACGTGGCCCGCCCCGTTGGCGCCGCCGGCTTCGGCCGACGCGTGGTCGCCATTGGCGCCGGGTGGCTCGGCGGCCGGTTCGGCCTTGGCGGCAATCTGCTCGCCCTGCTGCTTGAGGAATTCGTCGAGTTCTTGCCGGTTGGAAAACCAGTGTTCGTTGGAACCGTGGAACACGTGGAAGACGGGCAATTCGCCGGCGTCGTTGAGCAACTCGGCATGCCGCCGGAGACTGACGCCGCGGCGTTCCATCACCAAAATCGATTCTTCGATGGCGGCCAGGGCCATCACCAACTGGTCCATGGTTTCGCCTTCGACGCGAAGGCCTTCTTCGGTTTCGAGCGAAGCCTCGGCGAGACCCATGTTGAGCAGTTGCCGCCGCATTTCGTCTTCGGTTTGCACATAGTAGGTGTTCTTCTTTTGCTTGACGCGGAACAGCGGCGGCTGGGCAATGTAAACGTGGCCGCCGTTGATCAGATGATACATCTGGCGATAGAAGAACGTGAGCAGCAGCGTGCGGATGTGCGAACCGTCGACGTCGGCGTCGGTCATGATCACGATTTTGTTGTAGCGGCGCTTGGACAGATCGAGATCTTCGCCAATGCCGCTGCCAATGGCTGAAATCATGCTGCGGACTTCCTCGTTGGAAAGCACCTTGTCCTCGCGCGATTTGTAGGCATTGATGATCTTGCCCCGCAGCGGCAGGATCGCCTGGTATTCGCGGATGCGCCCGCCTTCGGCGCTGCCGCCGGCCGAATCGCCTTCGACCAGGTACAGTTCGCACTTGTCGACTTCGCGGCTGGTGCAGTCGCGCAGTTTGCCGGGCAGGCCGCCGCCGGAGAGGGCGCCCTTGCGTTCGCGGAGCAGGGCCTTGGCTTTGCGGGCGGCTTCGCGGGCCTCGGCGGCCAGCACGCCCTTGGCGACGATCACCTTGGCCGTCTTGGGGTGTTCTTCGAGGTACTTGCCTAGGTACTCGCCCACCGCCGAGTTCATGATGCTTTCGACTTCGCTGTTGCCCAGCTTGGTTTTGGTTTGGCCCTCGAATTGGGGATGGGCCACGCGCATGCTGATGACGGCGGTGATGCCTTCGCGGAAGTCGTCGCCCGAGGGCACGATATCCTTGAACAGGTTTTCTTTCTTGCCGTAGTTGTTGAGCGTGCGGGTCAGGGCGGAGCGGAATCCGGAAACGTGGGTGCCGCCTTCCTTGGTGCAAATGTTGTTGACGTAGGAGTGAACGTTTTCGGTGTATTCGCCCGAGTATTGAATGGCCAGTTCGTATCCCACGCCGTCTTCGGATTCGCCGGAGATATAGATGACGTCGTTATGCAGGGTATCGCTGGCGCGGTTGAGATGTTCGACGAACTCGATGATGCCGCGTTCGTAATGAAATTCTTCGCCGGCGCCCGAGCGTTCGTCCTTAAAGATGATCCGCACGCCGCGATTGAGAAAGGCGAGTTCTTGCAGCCGCTTGTATAGTGTGTCGTAAATGAAATTGGTGGTTTGAAAGATGGTGGAGTCGGGCTTGAACGTGGTTTTGGTGCCGCGTTTGGTGGTGGGGCTCACCTTCACGATGGGACCCTTGGGTTCGCCGCGTTCGTATTCCTGTTGCCAGGAGTAGCCGTCGCGGCAAACTTCGACCTCGCACCATTCGGAGAGGAAGTTGACAACGGTCACGCCCACCCCGTGCAAGCCGCCCGAGGTTTGGTAGGCGCCCTTTTGAAACTTGCCGCCGAACTTGAGCACGGTCATCACGCCTTCGAGCGTGGACACTTCGCGGTCGAGTTCTTCGGACAAACCGGGGTGGGTGTCGACGGGAATGCCGCGGCCGTCGTCTTCCACGGTGACGGAGCCATCGACGTTGATGTTGACCGAAATGGCTTTCGCGAAGTTGGCCATGGCTTCGTCGATGGAGTTGTCGACGACTTCGTAAACCAGGTGGTGCAGACCACGCTCGCCCGTATCGCCGATGTACATGCTGGGGCGTTCGCGCACGTGTTCCAGGTCGGACAGGTGCTGCAAGTCGGCGCTGGTGTAAGCATCGTTGGCCTGGCGCCGCGAGGGCTTCGCCGGCTCAGGGCCCTGCTGCGGCTGGCTGGCAGAGTTTTCCGTGTTTGATTCGTCACCGGGCTGTTGGGCTTCATCCGTCATTCGGGCTACCTTTCAGACTCATTCATTTCTGAATAAGCATGTTATGATCGCAACGAATTGCGATTTGAATCGAATCGATATCGTCTCGCCCGCCGCCGCTAGCGTCGGCGTCGCAGGGCGTTGAGCCAGGAGTAAATTGGTTTCAATTCAGGATCTATAAATCACAATGAAGCTGAAGGTTGGTCAGGACAGTCGACCCACCTTGAAGCGAATATCGTTGATTTTGGCTTCGGGCATTTCGCCGGCCAGTTGCTTGATGAGTTCCGCCTTGCGAAACGTCAGTTCTTGCACGAGCACGCTGTTGGCGGCAATCACTTCGAGTTTGCCGCGGCGAACCGTGGTGACGCGGGTGTATTGGGCCGCCAGTTCGCCAGCGATGCGCTGCCAGGCCATTTCCAGAGCTTGCGAACCCTGCACGCGGGCATAGCCGGTGCGAGCCATCAGCTCGCCGAGGATGTCGCCAATTTTTTCTGGTGGCCGCTGCGCCATGTCCGTGTCGCCGGGGTAAGTCTTCCGTGCCTGATATTTCCAAACATGCATGGTCTGCCGGAAACCATGTTAATGGTCTCGGGCCAGCGGCATGATTACGTATTCAAAACCGTCTTCTGTTCGACAGACCGCGGGGTCGGACGAGCTGCTGATGAAGAAGGAAAAGCTTTGTTCGGGTTCGAGCACTTTGAGAAAGTCGATCACAAACCGCGGATCGAGCATGATCTTGATTTCTTCGCCCTCGTAGGCGATCGGCAGATCGACCTCGGCTTCGCCCACGTCGGCGGCCTGGCCCGACAAAAACAGTCGGCCGTCGCCAAAGCAGAAATCGACGCCGCGGCTGTCGTCGTTGGTGGCGATGGCCGCCTGGCGTACCGCGGCATAGGTTGGCCCCACCATCATTTCGATGGCCGCGCCTTTTCCTGCCTTGGGAATCACGTCGCGCCACCGCGGGAAGCGGCCCTCCATCAAGCGGGCAGAAATCACCGCTTTGGACGTGCGCACCAGCACGTCGTTGTCTCGCGTGGCAATGGCCACGGTACTGTCCGGATCGGTCAAGGTGCGCTCGATGACCGACATGGCCCGGGAGGGCACGATGGTGTTTTGCTCGCCCGTGGAATGCCCACCCACGCTGGTGGCCTTGCCCGACATTTTGGCCAGTCGGCGACCATCGGTGCCGACAGCCACGATGCCGTCTTCGCTCATTTCCAGCAGCACGCCACCCAGGGCGTAGCGGGTGCTTTCGTTGTCGGTGGCGAATACCGTGCGGCGAATGAGCTCGCGCAAGACCCTGGCGGGCACCTGGTGGTAACTCTCCTCGGTGAAATTGAGAATGCCGGGAAATTCGTTGGGATTGACCGAGGGGAGATCGAACTTGGACCTTTGGCCGCGAATGCGCAGGTGGTCGCCATCGGCTTCGATTTTGAGGGTGTCGTCGGTGCTCTCGCGAAGAATGGCCCCGAACTTGGCCAAGGGCAACAACACCGTGCCCGGGGTTTCGACCGTGATCTCCGCCAGTTCCGCGCGGATGCCCAGCTCCAAATCGGTGGCCAGCAGCAGGCAGTGGTCGGGCGTCACCTCAAGCTTCACGTTTTGCAGCACCGGCTTGGTGGTATTGCGAGCCGGCGCCACGGTTGCGGCGGTTTGAAATGTCGCCAGAAGCTTCTCGCGATTGGCTTGGATCTTCATGGCTTCTGGTCTCTCTTGCTTTCTGATTTATTCTTTCAGAAGTAGTAATAAGCGGAGGCTGCCAAGAATGCGTTTTCAGGCAGGCAACAATCCACAAGTTATTTTGATGTAATTAGTTATCTGCAGCGTTCCAGCGTGGTCGGGCGGTGTAAAACCTGGCGGTTGGATGTTGGCCAACCGTCGGTGGCTGGTCGATAATCGCGTCGCGCTGTTGGTCGCCGTCAGACGGCCTGTTGGGCCTTGTCGATGACTCGAAAACCAGGCAACAGCCCATCAACAGGTTATGCACGGCGTTGGTTCCCTTGGGTTTGATGTTCTTGACGGCGTTCGTTTGTATTGGATCTCACTGTAAGGCGGGGCAGTTGCCGATCGTTGTTTGTTGTCAGTCGAGGGTGATCACGTGTCGGGTTAATTCCTGCACGGCTTGTCGGGCTTCGTCATCGACCTCCACCAGTTCTGCCACGCGGCGGCAGTTGTGCAGCACCGTGGTGTGATCGCGATTGCCGAAGTACTTGCCAATTTGTTGCAGGCTTTTGTCGGTGTAGAGCCGGGCCAGGTACATGGCCATGGCCCTGGCGTTGACCACACCCCGTTGCCGGCTGGCACTCTTGAGGTCGGCCACCCGAAGCGAAAAGTATCGCGCCGCGCCGGCTGCGAGCGTGTGCAAGGGAATCGCCCGCTGCTGCTGCGAGTTGAGCACGCGCCGTGCCTCTTCGACCGAAATCGGCGCCGACAGGGCAGCGCCCTGGGCCGACGATGTTGCCCGCAGATCGGCCAATCGTTGCACGGCTTTGTAAAGGTCGGGAACGGTGCCCTGGATACTTGCCGCGAGCAGCCGCTGCGCCTCGGGGGTGAACTGCAAACCCAACAGGGTGGCGGCTTCGGCCAGCAGCGAGTTGCGCACGGCCAGGTCGGGCAGACAGAGCGGCAACACCAGTCCGGCTTCGAGCCGCGAGCTCAGGTTCGCCTGCAATCGCGACTGGGCGGGCGGCTCGCGCAGGGTCATCACCATTTGACCCCCGCGCTGGCCGACGGCGTCCATCATGCGCACCAGTTCGCCCTGCGCTGGCTTGCCAGCCAAGAAATTGACATCTTCGACCACCAGCAGATCGGCGCTGCGATGCGTGCGGCGTTTCAGTCCGGCTTGGCGCGAGGGAGACGCCGAAGCGTATTCCACGGGCAAGGTACGCCCGGAAATGACCACCACATGCGCGGCGGGCCATTGGGCTTGAAATTCGCGGACCAGTCCCAAGGCAACGTGCGTCTTGCCCACCTGCGGCGGACCATACAACACCAGGGGGTTGTAGTCGCGATTGCCCTGGCAAATGGCCTCCACCGCCGTGGCCAAGAGATGTTCGCGCGGACCGCCAAGAAACGCGCGCGAGGGCGGCGAGGAATGGCCGCCTCGAGCCAACGATTCGACCTCTGGCGGACAGGCCAGAAGGGGGATGCGGACTACGCCGTTAACCACAATGCGATCCGTCAATGACCGGCTGAAATAGCCGACTAAAGTAAGATTTTTGAGAACAACGAATTGTAGCAAAATTGCGGGTCAACTGCGAGGGATGCCGGGGAATTTCCGAGCGGGCGACATTTTTTCTAAGTTCTTGCAAACATTGAAGATTCGATCCGCTGCCGCATCTGCTTCGGCCATCCGACTTAAGGCGCCCCAACTAAATCGCAGCGCACTGTCCCAAGCCGCCTCGCCTACCCCCATTGCCACCAGGCAGGGGGAGGGATCGCTGGCCCCGCTGGCGCACGCCGAGCCCGTCGAGCAGGCGATTCCTGCCAGGTCGAAGGCCATCATCAGCGACTGCCGATTGAAGCCGAGAAACGAGATGTTGCTGGTGTGAGGGAGTCGTGCCGACGGGGTTCCATGAATTTCGATGTTCAAGCCGGCCTCGCGCAATCGTTGTTCAAACCGATCGCGAATTGCCGTGAGCCGCTCGGCGCGTTGGTCCGCTTCGGCCGCCCAGGCTTTGAGCGCCGCATGCATGCCGACCGCCAGCGTCACCGATTCGGTGCCGGGTCGCAGCCCTGCCTGCTGAAATCCGCCGAACATCAGCGGTTTTAGTGGCACGCCAGCCCTGAGCAGCAAACCGCCAATCCCCCGGGGGCCGTGGAATTTGTGAGCCGAGAACGTGAGGGCGTCGACTCCCAATTCGCGAAAGCGGACAGGCAACTTGCCGACCATTTGCACGGCGTCGGTATGCACCAGGGCGGCGTGGGCGTGGACGAGCGTCGCGATTTCACGCACGGGTTGGATGACACCGGTTTCGTTGTTGGCCAGCATCACGCTGACGAGGCCGACCGGGTTTTTGCCGGCCGCGGCGGTGAGCAGGCATTCCAACTCGTCGAGCCGCACCACGCCTTGCCGATCGACACCAAGACGATCAACCCGGACGCCTTGCTGTTCCCAATGGTCGGCCGTTTCGCTCACGCTCGGGTGTTCGATGGCCGAGACTACCAGGCTGACTCCACGCCCCGCCGGAGCGCGTGGCAACAATCCGGTGAGCGCCAGGTTGTTGGCTTCAGTTCCGCCGCTGGTGAAAATCAGTTGATCGGCAGGGTTGCCGGGCTTGGCCCCGAGGAGTTCGGCGATGCCTTCCCGGGCGTCTTCCAACACCTGGCGGGCGCGGCGGCCTGGCGCATGCTGGCTGGCAGGGTTGGCATAGCCTGCCCGATCGCAGGCCGCCATGGCTTCGATCACTTCGGGCAGCAGCGGCGCGGTGGCGTTATGGTCGATGTAAATGGGGTCCATTGCGGTTCATTATATCCGCAATTGCTGGGGCGATCATTGCTGCGCGCCGCGACAGGCGATATGCTCGCCGCAGTCAGCCTGACCCTGGGCGGCATTGTCCCTTCGTTGCCAGCAGATCGCCATTTCTTGCCATGACGCTCGCTGAAGCCCAAGCCGCCGTCGACGCCTGGATTCGCCAGTATGGCGTGCGCTATTTTTCGGAGCTGACCAACTTGGCGCAACTGGTCGAGGAGGTGGGCGAGTTGGCGCGGTTGATCTCGCGGCAATATGGAGAGCAGAGCTTCAAACCAGGCAGCGAGCCTGCCGATCCCGCGTTGCAATTGGCCGACGAAATGGCCGACGTGCTGTTTGTGCTGCTGTGTTTGGCCAACCAAACGGGCGTGGATCTGACCGCGGCGCTCGAACGCAATTTGCACAAGAAGACCGCCCGCGATCGAGAGCGGCACCGAAACAATCCCAAATTGCAGCAGCCGGGGTTAGAATGACCTGGCGTGGAATTTTCGGATCCGGACATTGCCGAGTCCCACGTTGATTTGCAACCGGCGTTACACCTGCTGACCTGATAGTTTTCATGCGGCTTGGCCGCGTTGAGAGATGCACCATGGCATGGCTTCGCTTGTGGCTTGGTTCGATGTTGCTGTTGTTTGCCTCGGTAGGCTGTGGCGCCGAACCGGTGACGGAGATCAGTTCGCCGCCCGGCGCCGCCACCGCCGGCGAGCCCCTGCCGCCGATCGACGCCGCCGACGTGCCGTGGTGGCGCGGGGCGAACCTGGATGGAATTTTCGCGGCGGAGAACATTCCGCTGAACTGGAGTCCCACGGAGAACGTGGCCTGGTCGGCGTCGGTTCCGGGGCGCGGGCACAGCACGCCCTGCCTGTGGGGAGAGAAGCTGTTTGTGACCACGGCCGACGAGGACCGGCAAACCAAGTCGCTGTTGTGTTTCGATCGCGCGACGGGTGAACAGCGATGGGAGAAAACGCTGCACGAGGGCCGGTTCATGCACACGCATCGCAAGAATTCCCAGGCCTCGGCCTCGCCGGCTTGCGACGGCAAACGCGTGATCGTGCCGTTCATGTTTGACGACGCCATTTGGGTTTCGGCGGTCGATCTCGAGGGGGAACTATTGTGGCAGATCAAGGCCGGGCCATTCCGTAGCCAGCATGGGTATGGATCGAGCCCGGTGTTGTACGAATCGCTGGCGATCATTGCCGGCGACAATCCCGGCGGCGGGTTTCTGGCCGCGTTGGATCGAGCGACCGGCAAGATTGTGTGGCGCGTGGAACGGCCAGCCGGCGGCAACTATGCCACGCCCACCGTGGCCCATCTGGCAGGCAAACCGCAGTTGTTGATTCACGGCCGCGATCTGGTGACCAGTTACGATCCGGCCACCGGCAAGGAAATCTGGCGCTGCGAAGGCCCCTCGACCACGGCCGCCTGCACCATTGCCCACGATGGACAAAACGTGTTCGCCACCGGCGGCTACCCTCAGAAAGAGATTCTCTGCATCAAGGCGGACGGTCAGGGAGACGTGACGGATAGCCACGTGGTCTGGCGCAGCAAGCGGGGGGTGTCTTACGTGCCTTCGCCGCTGTACCACGAGGGCCGGTTGTACGTGATCAGCGACGGCGGCGTGCTCACGGTTTACAACTCCCAGACCGGCGACGTGTTGTCCAGCAAGCGTCTCGGAGGCAACTTCACGGCTTCGCCGGTGCTGGCAGCGGGCCACCTGTTCCTGACCGACGAAAGCGGCAAGAGCTACGTGCTGACGCTGGCCGACACGCCTGAAACCGTGGCCGAAAACAAGCTGGAAAGCGGCGGGTTTGCTAGCGCCGTCATGGCGGGCGACCGTATTTTCTTACGAACGAACGACAAGCTGTACTGCCTGGCCAAGGCCGAATGACGTTTGCCGGCGCCTCGCCGATTGGCGACGCTGCGCCGGTCCGGCCCGGTACACGAATGGAGGGAAATTCGCATGACTGGCAACGTTTCGCCCGTTCCCCCCGGCTATCACACGTTGACGCCGTACCTGATTGTGAACGACGGCCAGGCGGCGCTCGACTTCTATCGAGCCGCATTTGGCGCCGAAGAAACCATGCGGATCGCCGGACCCGACGGCAAGATCGGGCATGCCGAGTTTCGCGTGGCCGGGTCGATGGTGATGATGGCCGAGGAATATCCGGACATGAACTGTTACAGCCCCGTGAAGTACGGCGGCACACCGGTCAGCCTGGTGCTGTACGTACCGGACGTGGACGCCACGGTGGCCCAAGCCGTGGCAGCCGGCGCGGTTATTACGCGACCCGTGGAAGACAAGTTTTACGGCGACCGGATGGGCAGTTTGAAAGACCCGTTCGGGCACGAGTGGCACGTGGCGACCCACATCGAGGACGTTTCGCCGGAAGAAATGCAGCGCCGGGCGGCGGCAGCCCACGGCGGATAGGCGGGGAGCCGCAGGAGAAGCACCCAACGTGCCGTTGCCGGACGGATTTCTAATGTGCCTCGCGTTCAACTTGTGCGAGGAATTCGGGCATTTTATCGGGGGTAACAATCTGTATGTGGTACTCGTGGAATAGCGAGTAGATTCGTTCTTGCAGGTCGACGGCCGCGTTCTCTTCAAACGCCGGCACAACAATCAGCTGAGCGGGTTTGCCATCGAGATTGGCACCGTGTTTACGAATCAAATCCCCTTCGATAGAGAGCCGGATCGCGGTGGGCATCGCAGCATCTTTCGTGCGACGGAACCGCTGCGTCTTGATAAGATTCAATTGGCCGTTCTGATAGGCAAACGGCACCCGAAGGGTGTTTTCGGCCACCGGTACTTTGACAGTTAGGTCTAAAGTGGCTCGCCCTTCGGACTGCAGCTTCAGGAACGTGTCGCGTAAGGCTGGAAAAGTCGCGGCATTATCTGCTTTGGCTTTTCGTAGCGACGTACCGCCGACAAGTTCCGCGAAAAGCGTTTCCAAATCGGCCTGCGGTTCATGCACTTTGATGGATCGCGGACTGGTCATTTGCAGCCAATTGGCGCGGGTGCTCACGAATCGTTCAAGGTCTTCCAGGTCTTGTAACGATTCACGGTCGACTTCAAGTCTGGCCTCGATTGCTTTCTTGGCGGCGTTGAGCGCGGCCTTTTCAAGCTTACCGCGACCCACCAACTTCTCGGCGCGCTGGTTGCTGCTCGTCGTCCGCGCACTCAGATACTCCAGCGCGGGACAAAACAAGGCCACACCGATATTGACCGCCTCCAGCCGCGATGCATCGGGACAAAATTGAATCAGGCTGTAGTATCCGCGTTGAGGTTTCATTAGGTTGTCTCCGCTCGCTCAGGGGAAGGGCGGACTGTTTCAGAGCGCATAACTCACTTGGCCCTTCGGTCGTTTTCGTCGGATTGTCGTGTGATGTCGGGGCAGCATTCTAGTGACCATGCCGAGCTGATTTGTCGCGCCAAGCTCCAACCAGTCCTATCAAACGCCAGTCATTCACGATGGTCGAACAAGTGGTTGGGCCAGCATTTCTTGGCAATCGAAGCCAAAATTGTGTCGGCCACAAATTCAGCTCGGTGGTAAATCAGATCAATGAGCGCATCCTTTCCCCCGCGATGAACGCCCCATGCGTTTGGAATCTGCCCTACCATCATTGTAACGTCATTCCTCTGCAATTCTCTTAATCGGGCGACGGCGGATTCAACCGCCGATTGACGCACGAAAGCTTTGAAAGCAGGAAACAGTCCGTATAGCCGCTCATCTTTAACGCGATCGATATGGGCTAATTTTTGGTCGAGATCGCGACCACAGGTAAAACAGTGAGTGTGGTCCATCGCAATCAGGCGGGTCATGCCGGCGTTTCCGCCCACCAAGTCCTCCAGAAAAACGTTGTCGAAGTTTGGTCGGCGCATTTGCTAGTCAGGCGGATGCCGGTCGCAGTTCAGCACCCAAGTGTCGAAGACTACCAGGCGTGAAACATCCTCAGGATTCGTCAGGTTCGCGAGTTCTTTTTCTGAACCACCCCAAGTGTGCCCCAGGGCGGCCTTGGTGACGAACGCGGGACCGGAAGTTGCGAATCCTCCGCGAAGAAATGGAATTTCGTCGACGTTCGCGTCGATTTCGAGAATCGCGAATTCGAATGTCGGCAGCCCCATCCAAGCCGCAAGTTGGGTGGCCACGAGTTCGGCTGCCAGTGGATGAGGTCCTTGGCGATTGCCCATCGCCTTGATGTAAGCCGGGCCAACGTCGGTAACGATTCGCGCGGTTCCCATGCTCGTGTCGAATGCACGTTCGAACCGCACGAAAGAAGTCGGCGCCCAATTTCGCGAGGGCGTATTCGGGGAAGGATCTGAATTCACGCACTCGCCCCTCCGTCGATCGATACACGAATTCCGCCCAACGCCTCCACTTGGCCCGACGCAAGGGCGCCACGGGCGGGGTGGCTTGCTCGGACGCTCCCTACTTGGGGGCCGTGAGTTCCAGTTCGCTCGTGCCCAGCGCCGCTTCTCCCTGGCCTTGCAGGTAGCCGATCACGTGGCATTTGCCCACGTACCCTTCTGGCAGCGGCAGCCGCGCAGTGAAGCGTCCCTGGCGGCACTCGGTTTGTATCGACACGAGCCGGCGATCGTTCGCGCGATCGTAAAGCTTGCCGTAATTCTCACGCTGCGCGGGGCTGCCGCTGGGGGCTGATTTGGCGCCGGGATTGAACGTGAGCTTGTCGCGCGGAACCACCACTTCCACCGTGCAGGGACCATCCAAAGAGCAGGTGCCGGAGATGTCGATCACCGTTCCGCCGGCCGCGGTTGCGGGGGCGGTGAGTTCCATTGCCCCGGGTCGCGGCACGCGCAGCAGCGGATCGCCGAGCAGGTTGAACAGTTCCAAATGCTCGCGGCGTTCGGCGTCAAGATCGCTGTGAAAGCCCAGCGTGGCGGCGAGCGAATCGAGCAACCGGGCCGTGGTTCCCTCGCGCTGGCCGAGCACCAGGTTGCGCTTGGCGTGCAGCATGATTTCGCCAATGGTGGCGCGTTGGTTCACGAAACATTCCTTCAGCAACTCCTGGCCCAGCACTGTCATGGCGTAAGGCATGGTGACCCGCGAGCCGCTGAATACCGCGACCGGTCCGCCGGGGCTGTGCAGCAATTCCTCGGCGAGGCATTTTTCGGGCAGGTCGAACGCCCCGGTATAGCAGGCCAGGAACAACGCCACCGGCGCGCCCTGCTGGCATTGCAAGCGCGAGGCGTCGTCGCAGCTCATGATCGACTGGTAGCGATTGTCGGGCAGGCGAATCCAATCGAGCCCTCGGGGGTGCCCGTGGCCAATGTAAACCCAAAACAGGCTGCCTTCGTTCATGCGGGCCAGCGCGGTATGGCAAAACATTTCCAGCGGAGGGCAATAGGGGCTCGCCCAACTGGCATAGGTCATCGAGGTATCGTATTCGACTGGCACGCCGTCGCAAATGAACCGCTGGGCGCACAGTTCCAGCACCTTGTCGGCCAGGGCGCCGAATCCTCCCAGGCCCGCCACGAAATGAATCCGCCGCCGCGTGGGGCCGCAAAAGGCGCGTTGTTCGTGGGCGAGAATTTTGGCGACCACGGTTTTCAACTGTTCGGGCGTTTCCACCGATAACCGGCCAATGGCCAAATCGGCCACGCCGTCGCCATCGAGATCGCCATAGCGGTTGTCGCCGGCGATTTCTTCGTCGCGGCCCAACAGCTTGATTACCTTGGCCGGAGTATGGAACGTGGGCACGGTCGCGGCGGTCGCCGCGACCTGGCCACCCAGCCGGGGGGGGACGTCGCCGATCAACAACACGAATTTCAAGCCTGCCTGTTGCCCAGCCAACGCGCGAATGCGGGTCTGGATGTCCGCGGCCGTGCCATCGGCGGCGACGAACGCCAGCTTGTGCCCTTGCTGCTGGCGAAGCTGCACCCAGGGTTCTAAAGCCGGGCGAAAGACCGCGGGACACACCACGGCGGTATCGATGCCAGCGGCCAGTTGGGCCTGGGCGGTGGCGACAGGCGACAGCAGGGCAACGAGCATGACCGCGACCACGGCAGCCGTTGCCCTGCGCGCGAACAATGCCGCGCGCAGCGCGTGGGAACTAGCGAATCGGCCCTGCGAGAGGGAACAATGGGATGCGATCATGTTGCCGCCTTCAAAAAGGGGTGCGCCCGACAGGCGCCCGCCGGGGCCGGCCGCGTTGTCCCAATTTTACGACGACATGCCGGGCGAGTCACCCGCCAAAGAGATGGCCGAGCAGGTTCCAGATCATCCAGATCGTAAAAACGCCGAAGAACAATACCGACCATCCCAGCACGGCACAACGCCAAAGGCTCATGCGCACGCCGCGAGGCAGCCCGCGGCGATTGAGATACAGCAGCAAGCCGCTGTAGATGAACATCACCACGCCGTTGAGCGAAGCGGCGATTTCGAACATGGCCAGGGTGCCGGGCGCCACTGCTAGCACGGCCACGCCCGACGCGATGGTTCCCCAGAGAAACAGGTAATACAGCCGGCTTTCGGTCCACTGGGGATTGTCGCGCAACCAGTTCGCTTTCACCACGTCGGTGGAGATGCGCGAACAGACGTCGAGCAGGCCGAATTCCGTGGTCAACAAAATGGCCACGCCCATGATGAGAAACAGCGTTCTCCCCCAATGTCCGGCGGCGGGGAGGCGGGCCTGAATGCCATCGGCCTGGTCCGAAATGAACGAGAGGTCGTTTTTGCCGCCGGTGCGAATGTCGCTCGCCAGTTGGCCCTCCGGCGTATAGAACACGCTGTAGCAAATCAGCGTGAGCAGCACCAGGCAGACCATGCAGGTGACAAAAAACGAGAAGAAATGCTCGATGCTCGCGGCGTGCCACCATTGCCGCCAGCGGGTGCGATTCAACTCGGTGTCGCGGAAGTGGAAACCAACTTCCACGGCGGGTTCTTCCTGGCCGGTCACGGGGCTGGTGATCCGGCCAATGTAGGCCCCCATGCCGTAGCCCTTGTCTTTGATATAGTTGCTTTGCCCCAGGTTGACGGTCCCGCCCGCCCCGGCAAACGCCAGCGCCCCCAGCAGCATGGCGGCGGTGAGATGGGGCGAATCGGGCAACTGCCCAATGCTCAACACCCCCTCCATCATCGCCACCACGGCGTCCCACCGCACCACCAGGCACGCCAGCACCACCACCAGAATCAAGATCGAGCCGACGAGAAATCCCTGCACCTTCTCCACGGTTTCGTACACCACCGGGCCTGCCGTGAGAATCGCCCCGCAAAGGATCAAACCGCCCATCGCCAACGGAAACACATAGGGGCTGGTGACGCCGCCCTCGGGCGTGTGCTCCACGCCAAACATCAGCCAGCTGGAAAGATCGGCCGCGCCCTTCGCCCAGGCCGGAATCATCCAGGGAACGATGTTCATGATCAAAAACACCCAGGCCCAATGCTTGCTGAGCCGGGCAAACCCCGTGATGGCGCTTTCGCCCGTGGCGAGTGTCCAGCGGGTGATTTCCATGTTGATGAAGTACTGGGTGGCCACGCCCAACATGCAGGCCCAAAAGAACACAAATTGCGAATGATAGACAATGTTGGGCCACAAAACGAACTCGCCGCTGCCCAGCGCTAAACCGGCCAGAATAATGCTGGGGCCGACCATTTTGCGCAGCGGCACCACCTCCGGCAGATCGCGATAAGTGAGCGGCGGCAAATTGCCGTGGGGGATGACGCTGTCGGGCACAATCTCGTCGGAGCCAGACGCGGCGGCGGTGGAAAGGGGTTTGTCGGCCATGGCAAACGTGCAATGCAACGTGGGGAGGGGCGGGCGAACGGGCAGGTTACCACGCGGGGTTGTGACGCGGCGGCCTCGCGCCAACGAAGGTGCGTGGTGCCAAACCGCCGCGAGTGCCCCCAACCATTCAACGTTGGTTGGGGCCGGATTGCAAGTTTACCGCTTCATCCACCCGCTTGCGCAAGGCTTGCATCACAATCGGCGCGGCGTCGGGCCCCACGCTGTTGATCTCGCCGTACTGGCTGCGGGCGCGCCCATAACAATACGGGGGCAATTCGTCCCATTGCCGCTTGGGAATCAGGTAGCCAATCTCGTCGTTGGCCAGCCCGATGATCAGGATCTTTTCGCCGGGCAGAATCTTCGCGACCGGCTCTTCGAGCGGCGCGTCGGGAAAGTCGGCCCCAGGCTCCACCGGATCTTGAAACTTGCCGTAAACCAATTCGGGGTACAACTCGCCGGGGATGCAGGCAACGTGCAATTCGCCCAGCCGCAGGTAGGCCACCTCGGTTTCGACGGCCGAGATATCATCGCGGGTTTCAAACTCGCGGATCGCGCCCAGCGTTTCGAAATCGCCGGTCCAGGCTCGGCCGTCGCGGACAATCACGCCCAGCATCTTCGCCAATCGGTAAAGCGGATTGATCAGCGGCACGGCCACCGGCTTGGCCGAAACGGCGAAACCATCCTGGCTGGTCAGTTGGATTGGCTGCGCGCCGTCGATCGCCTGCTCGGCCAGTTGGGCGACGGCCAGACCGTAGGCTTCGCAGTAGCGAAAGGTGCCGTCGGGGAGCGGGTTGCCGTTCTCGTCGTGGAATCGGCCGCGCGGGGGCGCCATCAGTCCGCCGACTGCCCCGCTGAAGAATGTCACCGGCGCGTGGTATTTCTTCTGCAGCGCGGCGACGGTATAGCCGACAAAGTCGGAGGTGATTTCGGTGTTGTGCCGGCCCATCGCTTCGGGGTGGCAGTTCCACTGCACCAGCACTCCCAGCGTTTGCCGCGGATTGCCGGCGGCTTTGAACCGCAAAGCGCGGAGCACGCCATCGTACACGCGGGGCAGCCGGCTATCGCCCAGCAGCGATTCGTCCTCGGCCGTGCCATACTCGGCCACAGCCGGCGCGGTTTGTGCCGCGAGGCCTTTCACCAGGCCGACCACGTCGCGAATCACGCGGCGAATGTAGGCTTCGTTCACACCGCAGGTAAGGGGATTGGGTCCCCAAATGCCCACGGTGTCGGGACCTTCGTGGTTGTGCGTGCTGGAAACCATCAGGTACTTCACGGTTGAGCCAAGCTGCCGCCGCATTTCTTGCACGGCCGGGTATTGCAGCCCCAACAGGTCGACGCAAACCAAGGCGATCTTTTCCTCGCCCGATTCCAGCAGCACCGCCCTGGCCATCAGCGGATCGTGAACGCGGGTGGCGCGGCGGTTTTGGCCGTAGCCAGAAAGCCACACGGGGCGCGCTTCGGGTCCGAGTTCGGGCGTGATGTCGACTTCGCCGAACGCGACGCGCAGGGGGGGCGGTGGGGCCGTCGACGCGCTGGCAGCGGTGCAATACAGGGCGAGCGCAATCGCCGCCGGCAGGGAAAGGGTTCGAAAGACGTCCATGCGGACAGGACTCCTGGGAAGTTTGCGGCTCAGCTTTCGCCCATCAGCTTTTTCACGTTGCCTTCGATGGCTTCGGCCCAAATGGCGTAGCCGTGCCGACTGAGGTGGAGCAGGTCGGGCATGACGGTTCGCGACAAGGTGCCGTCCTTTTCGAGCAGCACGGCCGAAATGTCCTGGTAAACCACTTTCTTATCGGTAGCGAGCTTCTTGATGATTTCGTTGGTTTGTTCGTTGACTTTGCGGAGCTTGTCGCTGGGTTCGGCGCCGCGGGGAAACACCCCGAGCAGCAGCACGTTGGTGTCGGGCAGCTTCTTTCGTAGTTTATCGACCACGGCGGCAATGCCTTGCGCGATGTGCTGGGGCGAGTTGCCGGCCTTGGCGTTGTTGGTGCCGATCATCACCACCGCCAGCTTGGGTTGAATGCCGTCGAGGTTGCCGTTGTCGAGCCGCCACAGCACGTGCTGGGTGCCGTCGCCGTTGATGCCGAGATTGACCGAGTTTCGCGGGGCGTAATGCTTTTGCCACACCTCTTTGCCGGGGCCGTCCCAGCCCTGGGTGATCGAGTCGCCGACGAAAATCAGATCGACTTTTCCCTGTTTGATCCGCGAGTTCAATTGCTGGTGCCGCGCCATCCATTGGCCTTGCCGCGGCTCGGGATGAATCGCGCCGTGGCCGGGCGAATCTTGAGCCTGCGCCGCCACGGGAGCGGCGGCGAATACCAGAGACAGCAGGGGAATCAACAACGCGGTGCGCGGCATGTTGGTTAAGGCTCCGGCGAAATCTGCGCTGTTCGCAGGAAGATAAATGTCATCGGTCCAACCGGCCCCGAAAATTCGCGACGGGAGAACGGCTGGCTTCTCCCATCGATGAAACAATGAGCAACCTGGCGAAATCTTCGAACGCGCACAGGGCGGCAAGAAGTTCCACCAAGTTACCCCACGGTGCGTTGTCTCGAAAGCCGGAACGTCGTTGCCTCGCGATCACCCATCCGCGGTGCCCGATCGTTGGAAGTGGCGTGCCGATCGACCACGCTCCTCCCCAGTGGTCGTTCTGGCTGGCCGCCCCACGTTTGTGTATCGCGGCTATCCGCCATGTTGCTTCAAGAACTCGGGCTGGAACCGGATCAGTCCTCCCCAGCGGCGGCGGTAATCGCGGCAGCGCTCGGGCTCCTCGCGCGCCAAGTTGCGCAATTCGTCGGGGTCGCTCGGCAGGTGGAACAATTCCTCGTGCCCCGTGTCGATGTAAAAGTGGTACTTGTAATCGCCGTCGCGCAGTCCGCAGGCGACGTTGTTTCCCGTCGAGAAGAAATACGCGCGGCGGTCGGCCGCGTCGAGCAGATGCTGCCCTTGCCACAGCGGCGATGGCTGCACGCCCAGCATGGAAACCAGCGTGTACGGCAGATCGATCTGCTGGCGAACCTGCGGCAGGTAGCGGTCGGGCAAGTTCTTGAACGAGGGGTGCAGCAGGATCAAGGGGACGTGAACGGTGGACTCATAAACCGAAAAGCTATGCACCGTTTGGTTGTGCTGGCCAAAACTTTCGCCGTGGTCCGAGGTGATTACCACCAAGGTGTCGTCGGCCAGGCCGCGGCGTTCCAATTCGGCCATCAGTCCGGCAATCTGCCGATCGGTGGCAGCCAGGGCGTTCAGGTACCGATTGTGCTTTTCGTCTTTCACACCGAAATCGGCCAGTGGCGCCGGGGCCGCGTAGGGGTGATGTGTTTCGATCGTGTACACCAGGGCGAAGAAGGGCACGTCGGGCTGCTCGTCGATCCAATCGAGCGTTGCCTGGTACATGTACTTGTCGGCCACCCCCCAGGAATTGAGTTCGGGCGCGTGGTACGGCGCCTGCCGGAGCGAGGCGGCATCGATCAGCTTGTCGACGCCGCGATTGGCCAGATACGTGTCGCGGTTTTTCCAGCCCCAGTAGCCAGAGTGGGCAAAGCAACTGCGGTACCCTCGTTCGGCGAGCAGTTGCGAGATGGTGGGAATGCTGAATTGCGGACGGTCGCGCACGATCAGCCACCAGTCGAGCCGTGGCGCCACGCCCGCCGTCAGACTGACCAGGCTTTTGCAACTGTTGGGGGTTTGCACGTAAAAGTTGTCGAACACCAGACCTTGCTGGGCGACCAGCCGCTCCAGCTCGGGCGTGGTGCGATGCGGCGATCCGTACAGGCTCATGCTGTCGGTGCCGGTGCTTTCCAGCACAATCACCAGCACATTTGTTGGCTTGAATTCGGGAGGAAGGGTGAATCGCACGCCGGACATGGGCCGCGGGTTGGTCCAGTCGCGGTCGTCGGCTTCTTCCAGCAGGGCGCCCCAGCGGCGGTTTTCATCACCCAGCCAATGTTCGGCACACGACCACAAAAACGCAGCGTGCGGATTGGCGCTGATCCGGCGTTCCCACCGGTTGGGATCGGTCCAGGCGGCGGAAATGTATTGCTGGCACACTACCCCGTAGGCGGCCACCGCCAGCAGCGCAAACCCTGCGGTGGAGGGCGCGGGTCGCAGTCGTGGCCCGGGGCCCCAACGCCGCGCCAGCGCGGCCACGGCCGGCAGCGCCGCGGGAGCCAAGGTCAAAGCCAGCGCGGTTTGCCAGGTAAGGCAAGCGCCGATCGAAGAAGCCATGGAATCGGGGCCGCCGGCGTAGTGCAAGGCCGGCAGCGTCAGTGGCACCATGGTGAACTGAAAGATCGGCACCGATGCCACGCCATAGAGGCCCGCCAGGTAAAACAGCAGAAAGATCGTGGCTCGGCCCGCCCGGCTGGTAAGCTTCCAAGGTCCCGCCAGCCAGACCAGCCCCCAGGCTACCAGTCCCAGTCCCACCGCAAAGCAAACGTCGGCCGACGCCACCACGGCCAGCCGCAGCAGGTAGCGAACGAACTCGCCCACCGTCTCCACCGGGAACGGCAAGAGCAGCGTTTTGGCCGTAACCAGCAGCACCGCCAAGCCGGCGGTCAGAGTGAACAACTCGCCGCCCGATACCGTCCGCACGGCAGCAACCCCGACAGGAGCGTTGGTCGAGGAAGGGAAATCGGTGGATTGAGCCACGTTGCGACTCCTTTCGCAGGGCGTGGTGGAATTTGGTTTGGTTGACCGAGGAAATGGTCGATCCTCGCGGGGGAGCGGCGCTCTAACGCGGTTCGCTCCAACGTTCTTCCCAAAGGCAGGCAGCCCAGGAGAGACCCACGCCAAAGCCTACCAGCATGGATCGGGTGCCGGGCCGCAGTTGGCCTTGCTGTCGAAGCTCGCGGATCACCAGGGGAATGGTGGAGGACACCGTGTTGCCGCAGTTTTTGAGCAGCATGGGCATCCGCGTTGATTCCAGCCCCAGCTTGTCGCGAAGCTGATCGAGCAGCAGCTTGGTTGGCTGATGCATCAGGTACATGTCGATGTCGTTGGCGGCCAGTTTCGAGCGTTCGAGCACTTGCGAAACCAGCTCGGGAATCATCTCCAGGGTGAAGTAAATCAACCCCGGTCCGTCCATATACAAAGCGCTGTTCCAGCGGTGACGTTTGCGCGGCTTCAGGGCCGAGTCGCCTTTCCGCAGGCCGCCTTCGGTTACCAGCAGCATGTCGCCGCCGCTGCCGTCGGTGCCGAAGCAAAACGCCGAAAGGTCGGGCTGGGGCGAGGCCTCGATGAGCGTGGCCGCGGCCCCGTCGCCAAAAATGGTGCGCAGCGAGCGGTCTTCTTCGTCGATGTATTTGCTGTAGGTTTCGGCGGTGATCAACAGCACCCGCCGCGCCGAGCCCGCGCGGATCAATCCGTCGGCCAGCGACAACCCGTAAACAAAGCCCGAACAACCCAGATTGAAATCCAATGCGCCACAGGTTTTGGGAAGTTTGAGCCGGTCTTGAATCAGGCAGGCCGTGGTGGGCAAGGGGTAGTCGGGTGTTTGCGTGCAAAACATCAAGAAGTCGATGCTCTGCCGATCGATGTCGTATTCGCGAAAGAGCCGCTCGGCCGCCGCCACGCCCAAGTCCGATGAATACTCATTCGCCGCGGCAATGTGCCGGGTGGCGATGCCCGTCTTGGAGTAGATCAGGTCCATGTCCCACTTGGGGAACTGCGCGCGCAGGTGCTCGTTGGATTCAACCTTCTCGGGCAGGTAAACCGCGATCGGGCCAACGGTGGCAAAGTTCAAAACGTCGTCCTCTTGGCTGTTCCACCCTTGCTGTGCCGGGAGCGTGGCGTAGCGTAGGCGAAGAGGGTAGGCTGCGAAAAGTACCATAGCCCCGCAGCGCCGGTCAATTCCATTATGACGGTCGCCGGCCACCTTGGGTATTGGGCCGGCCGGAGACAACTGCGAATTCGGCGCGAAAACCGTTCCCCCGAGCGGAAACGAGAGGACGACCAGGCGGCGCGCCGCGCCGGGTCTTCCTGGGGCGCCCGGGAATGGGCCAGCCAGTCAACCTCCACGCGGCCCAAACCGGCACTCAACTGTCCGGCGTTGCCGCGAACATCCGGCCGTCGGCCAGGCAATCGCAAAGTTGGCGGTAAACCGCCTGCAGCTTCCCGCGATCCGGCCGTGGTCCCAGTGCTTTCAGGATTCGCCGCGCGAGCGGTCCCTGCTCCAAAATGGTCTGCAGGGCTGGCCGCGTTTGCGGGTCAAAGCCGCTGTTTTTGGGCGCGGCTGTTTCGAGAATGGCCGACCAGAGCTGGCCCGCCCTCCGGGGCGTGTCGTCGAGCCCCCACGTCGACAGGTAGGCAGGGTCGTCGATGATCGCCTGTTCGCCGTCTTTCACGGTGGCCAGCAGCAGCCGGAACAGCGCCTTGGTACCGAGCGCTTGCTGCTGCTCGGTGGGTGCAAACCTGCCTTCCACCAGGCCGCGCAGGGCAGCCACCTGGGCCTCGACGATCGCCAGGTCGGCCAGCGGGCACTCCTGCACGTCCACCACCCGAATCTCAATGGCATTCCGATCGAAGCGGGCAATCGCGCCGCGGGCATTCGCCCATTCAAAGCGGAGTACGCCTTCGGGATCGTGCGGGGCCAGGTCGGCGTAAATCCGCCCGAGGATTTCGTTTTGATATGCCGCGGCGGTGAATGCCGGCTCGGGAACCACGCTGCCGCTGACCGAGGGAACCCGTCGCGCGTTGTGGCGGTAAACTTCGAGCCGGGTGTCGAGCAATCCGGAGATCGCGCCGTCGAGCACGGGACTGCTGGCCGCCAGCGCCGGAATCAGCGGCAACAACATGCGAATGGCGGCATGCAACCGGCCGAATTGCTCGTCGTCGGCAAACGGCAGGTTGAGATGCGCGCTTTGCAGGTTGGCCCAACCGTGCCCCCGGCAGTCGAATATCCGATGAAACGTGTTGTACACCGGGCTGTAATCGTGCGGCCACAACTGCATCTCGCGTTCCGGGTCCATCCAAGGATGCATCGCGGTCGGCATCAGTCGCGCCTCGTGGGGAGCCAGCAACCGATTGATCTCGGCCACGCTATCCTGAAACTCCGCGGCCAAACCGGCCAGGCTTTGCGCCGGGTCGCTGGTTTTCAGTTCCACCACGTGCAGGGCCAACTCGTTCGACCACGAGATGCGTCCCCGTTCCACGTCCGAAACGTACTCGCCCGCCACGTCGAACAGCAGGCGATCGGTGATCGGCCGCACGTCCAGGGTATCGGCGGCCACGATCATGTATTCCAGTTCGACTCCAAATGCCGCGAACAACGAATAGGGTGTGCGGGAACTCATACGAAGCGGGCTCCCAGCTTGCGCTGTTCGATGCGGGTCAGAAATACTTGCATGATGCGGCGGTAGAGCTCGTCTCCTAGAATTTTGTCTTCTTCGCCCGAGTCGATGGTCGGATTATCGTTGACTTCAATCACGTAGAAGTTGTCGCCCGACTGCTTCACATCCACGCCGTACAAGCCGTCGCCGATGAGGTTGGCCGCCTTCAGGGCCACGTGGACGGCTTTTTTGGGCGCCAGTTCCACAGGCAAGGTTTCCACGGCGCCGTAGTCGGCGTCGCCGCCTCCTTCTTTGTGTTTGATGATTTGCCAGTGGTTTTTGGCCATGTGGTATTTGCAGGCGTAGAGCGGCCGCTGGTCCAAAACTCCAATTCGCCAGTCGAACGTGGTGGGCAGGAATTCTTGCGCCACCACCAGGTCGGAGTCGGCCAGCATCCGGCGGAGCTGGGCCTCCAGTTCGATCACGTCGTGGGCCTTGCACACGCCGACGGAGAACGCGCTGTCGGGCCGTTTGAGCACCAGGGGGAACGGGATCTCTGCCTTCAAGGTTTCCACGTTGTCTTTGTGTACCACCATGGTGCGCGGCGTGGGAATCTTGTGCCGCGCGGCCAACTCGGCCAGGTAAACCTTGTTGGTGCAGCGGAGGATCGAAACCGGGTCGTCGATCACCACCAGGCCTTCGTTGGCCGCGCGCCGGCTGAATCGATAGGTGTGGTGGTTCACGGCGGTGGTTTCGCGAATGAACAGGGCGTCGAACTCGGCGATGCGGCCGAAGTCGTCCCTCTCGATCAGTTCGGTGCGAATTCCCAGCGACTCGGCCGCCTTGATGAACTTTTGCAGCGCCTTGGGATGCGAGGGCGGTTCGGGATCCCCCTCGCGATGCAAAATCGCCAGGTCGTATCGCATGGCCGACCTTTTCTTGACCCGACCGCCGCGGCCCTCAAAATGGTGCTCGGCGACCGAAACGACAAATTCCCGGTGGCTTTCCGGGATGTCGCTGGCGGCGATGGTCGACACCCGGTGGAGTTGCCATTTCTTGTCGCGGACAAACTGTGCCCGCAGCAGCGGCGATTCGAACATGGCAAACAGTTGCCGGCTCAGCCGGTCGTACCGCTTGGCCAGGTTGCGGCCGAAGTACACGCTGAGCGTGAACTTGTCCGACTGGATGCGGCTCAGGCTTTGCTGAATGAGGTCGTCCAGTTCGCTCGACACAAAGCGCATCATCGACTGGCTTTTCAGGTCCTCGATCGTCGTCACGCTCGGCCGGGGTTTGTGTCCGCGCGCTTCGGCCAGCAGCGAAACATAGTAACCAGTGCTCTGATAACGATACGAGCGGCACAGGTTGAACACCTTGACCGAACGCAAGTCGCTGTACTGGGGCTTGGTGAGATAACTTCGGGCGTCAACCACTTCGACGCCGGGAATTTGAAAAGGCCATTTTCGTGGATCATTGACCACGATGAGGATTGCCACGAACGCCTCCTTGGCCACGTGGGCAGGGGATAGATGCACTAGGAGATACGGTTGGTGTCGGTCAGTTTCGGAGCAAAGCCTCGGGCGAAGGCGCCGTGGGCACGGCTAATTCGCCCGGGAATCTGGGGCCTCGGTCCATTGAGTTCCTGCCCCGCGCGGTCCGCGAGGCGGTTCCAGGATCAACAAGTTGGCGTCGTAGGTGAGCGTTCCCAACAGGATGGCGCACACCACCCGATCGACGTCCACCTCGTAGTAGTTGTCTCGAGGAGCAATGGGGTTGGGCAAGTAGGGGTCGGCAATCCGCACGGTCTTGGTGTCGCGTTCATACCCGCACAGCACGACAAAGTGACCCTGCGGAACGCCGCGAATGTCGTCGGGATCGCTGCGCGGGCCATACTCGCGCGGAGCCCGATACAAAAACGTCGAACTCAGCCCCGCCAGGATCGGTATGCCGCGGTTCAGGTACCGGCGGATCAAGCCTCGGGTGAGATCCTCCATGTGTATTTTGCCCCCCAGACGTACAAATTCCAGGTATGCCCTCGATGCCAAAATCAACCGCGGATCGGTCTTCACCTCGATTTGCGCCATCAGCTTGTCGGCCAGGGCGCCCGCCCTCGGGTAAAACCACGAAGGATCGAACACGCGCAGGTTGTAGGTGATGACGGTTGCCCGATATCCGCGACTCAGGGCATGACATCCCAGGAATGGCGCAAACGTGCCTCCTTCCTCCAGCGACTCGCAATCGGCAATCACTTTGGCCAGCGGCAGGTGATCGCCGAAGTACCCGTACACCGCATGCAGGCAGGTGGGTCCGCACGTGGTGTCGTCGGGTTGAGGCAGGATTTCGAGATGCACTCCTTCCATTCTTCGTCTCCACCGCGCGTTGGCTTCATGCCACACCCCACCCCACCTTCGATGGAGCCCGCTGTGCAATCCCCTGATTCGGACGCAGAACGGTCCGCTTGTCAAGGGAGACGGCGCGAAGGAATTGGAAAGAAAGGGCGGGCGGCGCAATTTCAGTCCGCGGGAGACCACATTTGCTTCAGCCGGCGCAATCCTTCGCGGGCGACCTCCAGGGGCGGCTCTTCCCAGAGTTCCAGGTTAAACAGTTCGAGGCTGACGCCGCCCTCGTAGCCTTTGGCCCGCAGCAGCCGGATCTCGTCGCACAATCTGGCGGCGCCCTCGCCCGGCATCACCCGATCGGCGTCGAGTTGTCGGCCCGGCGGTTTTTCCCGGCTGCCGTCGCTGAGGTGGTAATGGCTGATGCGCTCCACGGGAATCGCCCGCAGGTCATCGAGTGTGCTGCACGAATTGAAGTTGTGGAACGAATCGAGAATCAGCGTGGCGTCGGCGTCTTCCGTCGCTTGCACCACCTGCCAGGCTTGGGCGAGCGAGCGGGCCGATTTGAAGGAGCTCACATATTCAAACGTGGCTCGCACGCCAACATCCTTGCCGATCCGCAGCAGCTCGTGATAGCGCTCCACCAGTTGAGGCAGGGGGCAGCTTTCGCGAGGAGGCGTGCAAACCACCAGGGGAGAACCCAGCCGAGCGGCCAATTCCATTCTTCGCCGGGCCTCTTCCAGCGCCAGAATGAACTCCGGCCCCACGGCATCGCCCCAGTTGCGAACCGCAATCATGCAGGGCAGACGCAGCCTGGTCTCAGCCAGGGCCCGCTCCACGTCGGCCACGTTGCCACCGCGGCCAATGTACTCGTACACGTCGTTGATCCAAAGCTCAATGCCGTCGTAACCGGCCTCCGCGGCAATCCGAATCTTGTCAATTAAGGGCTGGGGTCGAATCGTGCTGGTGTTCAAGCAGAAAAAGGGCATGTTGAGGAATCTCGGACATGAAGCAGAAGTGTAAGTGCCAATCCCCTACCCAATCGCTGTTCCTAGCGAGCACCACCATCTGCGGCCGCGAACGCGGCATATCGGACATGATCGGAACCGAATCGCAACCCGCGCCGCCCCAATCGGCCGACTTCAACCAGCCGTTAACAGAAGCGTGCGCGGGAGCAGGTTCCTTAAGGTGCCAGACCTTAAACATAAGCATACACGATTGCAACCATGGCCAGCAAGAATACAGCCAACGGTCTTCACACTTGCAGAAATATCCCCAAGCTGGCCCCCAAGAGATACAATGCCCGTTCGCCGGCGCCATCCGACATCGGCGAACCGCGCGATCGCGCCATCGAGACGAAATCGCCGAACGTCGCTCGCTCGCCCAGAAGCTCTCGGCGTTGCCAGTTGTTTGTCGTTGGAATCGAAGGAAGGGACGGGATTCATGGATTTTTCGTACCAAGACATCGCCAAGATGATCGACCATTCGCTGCTCAATCCCACGCTCACCGAGCGCGATCTGGAGCAGGGGTGCCAGTTGGCCCTGGAATACGACGTGGCCAGCGTGTGCATCATGCCGTACTACCTGGCCCGTTGCGCTGAGATTCTCCGCGAAAGCACCGTTCGCGCCAGCACCACCATCGGTTTTCCCCACGGAGGGCATGCCACGGCCACCAAGCGGGCCGAGGCGCTGCAGGCCCTGGCCGATGGCGGCCAAGAACTTGACCTGGTTGCCAACATTTCGCAAGTGCTCAGCGGCAACTGGGACTACGTGCGGCGCGACTTGGCCGCCGTGATCGAACCTGCCCACGCCGCCGGTCAAAAAGTGAAGGTCATTTTCGAAAACTGCTACCTGCAAGATGAACATAAAATTCGTCTGTGCGAAATTTGCGGCGAACTGGGAGCCGATTGGGTGAAGACCTCCACCGGCTATGGCTCGGGCGGCGCCACCCTGGCCGACTTGGCCCTGATGCGGAAGCACGCGCCCCCGAGCGTGCAGGTGAAAGCAGCCGGCGGTGTGCGCGATCTCGATACCCTGCTCGAGGTTCGCAAGCTCGGCGTCACCCGCGTGGGCGCCAGCCGCACCGCCGAAATCCTGGATGAATGCCGCCGCCGACTGGCCGGCCAGGCCAGCGCGGGTTCGGGTTCCTCGGGCTTGCAGGGCGGATACTGACCCCGAGGAACGAACTTGCGCTGCGGCAGCCCCGGCTGCTCGTGTTTTTGCCCAGCGAGGTTTCCCTCATCATGGCAATGTATTGCGGACACGTTCAAACGTAAGAATCGAAGGCCTCCCACCCGCCATGCAGCTCGATACACCCGCCACGATCGCCATCCTGGGCGCCGGTCCCATTGGTTTGGAAGCGGCCCTGTATGCCCGCTACTTGGGGTATCAAGTAAACGTATATGAGCGCGGCCAGGTTGCCGATCATTTGCGGCAATACGGCCACGTGCGGATGTTCACGCCCTTTGGCCAAAACGTCTCGCCGCTGGGGCTGGCGGCGTTGTCCGCTCAAGACGAGCGGTTTGAACCGCCCCCTTCCGATGCCCTGCTCACGGCCGCCGAGTTTCGCAGCGCGTACCTGCTTCCCCTGTCGCAGAGCGACTTGCTGATCGACTCGATTCACGAAGAGGCCGAGGTGTTGTTCGTGGGGCGGCCGAGGTACGCCAAGACCCAAACGGAAGATCCCGAGCTGCGCGTCGACGATGGCTTTCGCGTATTGTACCGCGACGCGTCGGGCGATGAGTACGCGGCCACGGCCGACGCGGTCATCGACGCCACCGGCGTGTTCGGCAACCCTGTTTGGCTGGGGCCCGGCGGCACGCCCGCCCTGGGCGAACGCCGTCTGCAGAAAGCCGGCCGCAAGGAAAAGCCGTCGCAGCGACTGCTGGAATACGGCCTGCCCGATATCCTGGGCGACCAGCGAAAACGTTACGCCGGCAAGTCGGTGCTGCTCGTCGGAGTCGACCTGGCGGCGGCCATCAACCTGTTGGCGCTGGTCGAGTTGGCCCGGCAAACCTCGCCCGGCGAAATTTTTTGGGTGACTCCCGAGGCCGATCGCCCCGCCTGGGCGGACGAAGTTGCCGAGCCCCAACCCTCCCGTCCGGCGACCGCGGAACCCGTCCCGCGCATCGCCCACGATCCGTGTGGTGAACGCGATCGCATTGCCGTTGCCGCCAACGCGGCGTTGGGGCAGAAGGGGGTGCGCCACCTGCCAGGCTGCTCGATCCTGCGCATCAAACAGGACGGCGATTCCCTCGAGGTGCGGCTGCTCTTCCCCGACGACAGCAAGGAAGACATTCGGGTGGACCGAATCCTGGGCAACGTCGGATATCGACCCGACCGCGGCATGTACCGTGAATTGCAGGTGGCCGAATGTCCCGTGAGCGAGGCCCCGCAGAATTTGGAGGCGAGCCCCGGCGCGCTGGCCACGGGCGAGCCGCACTTTTACATCCTGGGCGCCAAAAGCCATGGCCGCCGTGGCGGATTCACCATCGAGCGCGGCCTGGACCAGGTGCGCGATCTGTTCAAGATGTTGGGCGGACGCGAGGGACTCGATTTGTACGGCACGCACCGCGCATTGTCTTGATGGCGCTGCAAGCGATGCCGCTCTCGAATCGGCGCAGCCGAATCGCCGACACCTGGCTGCGTACGCCTTACGCCCCCTTCAAGAACCGTTCGATGCCGTCGAAGCCGGCTTCGAGCTGGTCCATGCTGGTGGCGAAGGAAATGCGGGCGTAGCCTTCGGCGCCAAATGCCGATCCCATCACGGTGGCCACGCCTTGTTGCTCCAACAGCGTCAGACACCACTGGCTCGAGTTGTCGACCTGCGCGCCGCCGTACTTGCGGCCAAGCTGCTGGCTGATGTTGAGAAACGCGTAAAACGCCCCGGCGATGTCGGGGCAGGTGATGCCGGGCAGGTCGGCCAGACGCTGCAGCACAAACTCGCGCCTCCGGCCAAACTCGTCGAGCATGCGTCCCACGCAATCTTGCGGGCCGGTCAGGGCCGCCACCGCCGCGTACTGGCTGATGCTGCAAGGGTTCGAGGTTTCTTGGCTTTGCAGATCGGCCATGGCTTTGGCGATCGGGGCGGGCGACAGCGTCCAGCCGATCCGCCAGCCGGTCATGGCGTACGACTTGCTCACGCCGTTCACCACCACCGTTCGCTCCTGCAAACCGGGATGCACCGTGGGGAAGCTGGCGAACTTGTGCCCGGTGTAAACGAGTTGATCATAAATTTCGTCGGCGATCACCGTCAGATTGCGCTCGACGGCCACCTGAGCCAGCGCGGCCAACTCGTCGCGGGTGTACATGCTGCCCGTGGGATTCGACGGCGAGCACAGCAGCAGCACCTTGGTGCGGTCGGTCAGGGCCGCCCGAAGCTGCTCGGGCAGCAGCTTGAAGTTGTCGGACTGTTTGGTTTCGACGATGACCGGCTTGCCGCTGGCCAGTTTGACCAGTTCGGCATAGCTCACCCAATAGGGGGCCGGAATGATGACCTCGTCGCCGGGGTCGCACAGCACGGTGAAGATATTGTGCAATGAATGCTTGGCGCCGTTGGAAACGACCACCTGCGAAGGTTGGTACTTGAGCCCATGCCGCTGCTCAACGTGTTCGACAATGGCCTGCTTCAGCTCGGGAATGCCGCTGGCGACGGTGTAATGGGTGTGGCCGGCGCGCATGGCGTCGACGGCGGCGTCGCAAATGTGGGCCGGGGTAATGAAGTCGGGTTCGCCCACGCTAAAGTCGTAAACTTTTTTGCCCGCGGCCTTCAGTTCCTTGGCCTTGGCGGCCATGGCCAACGTGGCCGAAGGTTCCAGGGCTTGAATCACTTTCGAGATGGTCATGGCCATGGGGACTGTTCCTGACAACGCCTAGATTCCCTCGGCTGGCAAAGCCGCGCCCAGCATAACCGCGCCGGACAGGAGGAAGGACAGGGAAGATCGAGAGGCGAGCTCGCTTCAAAACTGCCGCAAGAAGCGGACATCGTTTTTGTAGAACTCGCGGATGTCGGTGATATTGTGCCGCCGCATGCAGATTCGTTCTACCCCCAAACCAAACGCAAATCCGCTCACCTCGTCGGGATCGTAGCCGACGGCGGACAACACGTGCGGATCGACCATGCCGGCGCCCCCCATTTCGATCCAGCGATCGTGCCAGGCCATGTCGACCTCGACGCTGGGCTCGGTGAAGGGAAAGAACGAGGGACGAAAGCGAATGTGCACTTCGCCGCCGAAGTAGCTTTCGGCGAACATTCGCAGCACGCTCTTCAAATCGGCCATCGTCACGTGGCGATCGACCAGCAAGCCCTCGATCTGATGGAACATGGGGTAATGGGTGTCGTCGGGCGTGTCGGGCCGATAAACCCTGCCGAGCGAGATGATCCGCACCGGGGGCGGCTGTTGTTCCATCACCCGAATTTGCACGGTGCTGGTCTGGCTGCGGAGCAACCGCGCGCCGCCGGCCGCTTCGGCCGTGGCCAGGTAGAAGTTTTCCAGCGGATCGCGGGCGACGTGATCGGCCGGGATGTTGAGGGCCTCGAAGTTGTGCCACTCGTCTTCGACTTCGGGACCTTCGGCCACGGTGAAGCCGAGCCGTCCCATGATCTCTTGCAGCTCAAGAATCGTCTGGGTGATGGGGTGCAACCGCCCGACGCGCAGCCGCCGCGCGGGGGGCGACTCGGTGGGATCGAAGGGAGTGGGCAGAGTTTTTGGCGCATATCCAACGGCATGTGCAGTAGCGACTGCGGCTGCGGTGAAGTAGCCTTCCGCAGGCTTGGTAGACGATGCATTCTTTTGAACGCGCTCCCGCGCCGATTCGAAAGCCGTTTCTATCGCCAGCTTCGCTTCATTGAACCGCTTGCCGGCCGCGGGGCGGTCTTCCTTCCCCACTTGCCCTAGACCCTTTTGCACGTCTTTCAGCCGGCCGCTTTTCGCTCCCAGAAATTCGATGCGAGCCGCCTCGAGCGCGTCGCCATCGGCCGCGCCGTCGAATGCGCGCACCGCTGCCTGTTCAAGCTCCTCGAGTTGCTGGAGAAAGTCTGCCAGGGCCATGGAAAGCTCGCTCGCTACGCGGCGACGACTTCTTTCACCCGGGCGACCACGGCGTCGAACGCCTCGGGGTCGTGGATCGCCATTTCGGAAAGAATTTTGCGGTTGAGCTCGATGTTGGCCTTGAGCAGCCCGTTGATGAACTCGCTGTAGCGCAAACCGCGTTCGCGGCAAGCGGCGTTCAAGCGGGTGATCCAAAGCTGGCGGAAATCGCGCTTGCGGGCTCTGCGATCGCGGAAGGCATACGCGCCGGCGCGAACCAGGGTTTCCTTGACGGTGCGGAGCAGGTGATTGCGACCGCCGCGATAACCTTTGGCCTTCTTGAAAAGGCGCTTTTTCGACCGGTTGCGGGCGGCGCCGTTGGTACTTCTCATGGTGTCTTTCACTCCTGGTGCGGGATTGCAGGCCCTTCCCTCGCGGGGGAAGTGTTGGGTGCCTGTCCCGAAAATGTTGCCCGATCAGTACCGCGATGCGGCCGTGCCCGATCGGGGGCAAAAGTTCAATGCCCCTCCACCGGAGCATCGAAGGAGCCCGCGGACGGAGCACGTTCCACGGGCAGGATTCGGCCGATCAACCCCGGCTTCTTGCCGCAACCACCATGGGCGGCGGCACGGGGGCCAATAAGAGGGTCGCCGGCGGCCGCGTTAGTAGCTGTATTTGCCGAGCGCCAACTTGATCTTGGGGATTTCCGCCTCGTGTACCGTGGTGGTTCCCCGCAACCGCCGCTTGCGCTTTTGCGACATGCGGGCAGCAAGGTGGCTCGTGCCGGCGCTGCGGTGCTTCACTTTTCCGCCTCCGGTGAGCCGGAAACGCTTTTTGATACCTTTGTGGGTTTTCATCTTGGGCATGACCGCGCACCCATTCGCTGACAGAAAAATCGCCTAGGGGGGAAACCTCGCATTATAGGTTTTGCGGCGCGAATAGGAAGAGGTATCTCGCGGAGAAAACGGGAGCAGTACGCTCAGGGGGATCGGAGCACCGTGGCCCCGTTTTCAGGCCGCCTGCAGATCCCCGCGCGTGGGTGGATCGTAATGTTTTGTGATCGCAAGTGGTTTTATAACAATGGTTTGCGTGTGTGACACAACTTTGACACTTCTCTGACGTGCATCAGACAACCCAAAAGCCGAATTCTCGTAATATTCTTCGGTGGTTGGTGGCACGGCAGCGCCAGAGGCGCTGACTTTCGTGCTCCGCTTGCCCCTGATTTCGGCTTGCGGCGATACGCGGCGAGCCCCTGCCCAGCATTCATTCGCCCGTCTGGTCTTGGGTGAGATGTCACCCGCGCGGCCGCTCTGAGGCGTCTTTGGAGTACATCGTGGCCATTGCACCTGAACTGAAGAAAGTACGACCGGTCTCCCAGCCTGAAACCGTGGCGGCGGTTCGTCCTCCCCAACCGAAGTTCCGCTCGCCCGACACGTTCTTGTTCGAGCTGCGGAAACGCGTGGACGCCTATTTTGAGACCACGGGCTTGCCGCGTCGCGACTGTCCGGCCATGCATCGCAAAACGTTCGTGGTGCTGGCCTGGTATGTCGCTTGTTACGTGGCGCTGGTGTTTTTCGCCACTTCGCTGTGGCAGGCGATTCCCCTGGCGATTTTGCTTGGGGTTGCCATGGCGGCGATCGGTTTCAACGTACAGCACGACGGCGGTCATAGCGGTTACTCCGACAAACCGTGGAAGAACCGCTTGGCGGCCATGACGATGGACATGCTCGGCGCCAGTTCGTACATCTGGCGGCAGCAGCACAACGTGGTCCATCATTCGTACGCGAATGTGGACGGCCACGACGCCGACATTGATTTGAGCCCCATCGGCCGCTTGGCTCCGACACAAAAGCGGTACGGGTTTCATCGCTTCCAGCACATTTACCTGTGGCTGTTGTACGGATTCGTGGCGCCCAAGTGGCAATTCGTCGACGACTTCCGCGATTTGATCCGGGGCCGGATCTGCGACCACAAGTTTCCCTTCCCGCGCGGCAAAGAGCTGGCGATTTTGGTCGGCGGCAAATTGTTCTTCATCACCACCGCCTTTGTGATTCCCTTGGCGTTGCATAGCTGGTACGTGGCGCTGCCGATCTACTTGCTGGCGAGCATGGTGCAGGGCGTGATCATGGCCGTGGTCATTCAATTGGCCCACGCCGTGGAAGAGGCCGAATTCCCCGTCCCCAATGCCGAAGGCCGACTGGAAAACTCTTGGGCCGTGCACCAGGTGCAAACCACCGTCGACTTCGCTCGCAAGAGCCGCGTGGTTTCGTGGTACACCGGCGGACTGAATTTCCAGACCGAGCACCATCTGTTCCCTCGCGTTTGCCATGTCAACTACCCGGCGCTGTCGGAAATCGTCAAGCAGGCGTGCGAGGACTTCGGCCTGCGGTACGAAGAGCACCCCACGTTTTGGGCCGGGGTGAAGTCGCATTACCGCTGGCTGCGGAAGATGGGGCGTCCCGTGGATCAGGCCGACGCGAAGAATGACAGGCACAATCGCGAGCACAATGGCCAGGAGCCCAGCGAGCGGCCGCTGGATTCAGTTCACGCCGACCGCCAGAACCGTCCGGCTCCGGCTTCGCCCGACTGCCCCGCCATTGCCCTGCGCTGCTAAGGGGCCAAGGTTCAGGTCTCGCCGCCCCGGTGAGCCCGTGCCATCCTGCGTGGCGCCCAATCACTCGGCGTGGCGCCCAATCACTCGGCGTGGCGGCATTCCGCGCCCGCCGCGCAGTCTTCGCGCCGCCGCATTTTGCTTGTGCGCGGTTTTTCCGGCAGGTAACGTACCAACGTGAGAGGGCCGTGCGTCGTGCCCTCCATCGTGCCACGTTGCCAGTGCGAGAACCTGCCGCCGTGAATACCTTCTTCCATCGATTCGGTTGGGTGCTGCTTGTTCCCTGCGGTTGGCTCGCCTCTCACCATGGCGCCATCGCCGACGAAAACATTGCTCCCCCGGCAGGCCAAATCACCTCGGCGCTCCAGCAGCCGATCATCTCCGTGGAAACCTCGCTGAACGAGGTGCAACAGTTTTGCGAAGATCGCGTGCCGCTGCTGCCCATCGCCAACGATGCCGCCGCGTGGCAAGCCACCTCCGATCGGCTCCGCCAGCGCACGCTGGACGAAGTGGTGTTTCGCGGCGAGGCCCAGGCGTGGCGGCAAGGCGAAACACGCGTGGAGTGGTTCGAAACCATCGACGGCGGCGAAGGCTATCGCATCCGCAAGCTGCGCTACGAAGCATTGCCGGGCGTGTGGATCCCGGCGTTGCTCTACGAACCCGACAAGCTCGACGGCAAAGTGCCGGCCGTGATGAACGTGAACGGTCACGACGGCAAAGGCAAAGCCGCCGGCTACAAGCAGATTCGCTGCATCAACCTGGCCAAGCGGGGAATGCTGGCCCTGAACGTGGAATGGTTCGGGATGGGACAACTGCGTTCGCCCGGCTTCGGCCATTACCGCATGAACCAGCTCGATTTGTGCGGAACCAGCGGCATTGCGCCGTTTTACCTGGCCATGCAGCGAGGACTCGACGTGCTGCTCGCCCACCAGCATGCCGATCCCGAGCGGGTGGCGGTCGCCGGATTGTCGGGCGGCGGTTGGCAAACCATATTCATCAGTTCGCTCGACACCCGGGTGAAACTGGCCAATCCCGTGGCGGGCTATTCGAGCTTTCTCACACGTGCCCGGCATTTCTCCGACCTGGGCGATTCGGAACAAACGCCGTGCGACTTGGCCACGGTGGTCGATTACTCGCACCTGACGGCGATGATGGCGCCGCGGTCGCTGCTGCTGACCAAGAACCTCAAGGACAATTGTTGTTTTGCTTCGCCGCACGCCTTGCCGCCGCTGCTGGAAGCCTCGCGGCCGGTGTATGCCCTGCTGAACGTGTCGGATCGGCTGCGGTGGCACGTCAACGAAGATCCGGGCAACCACAACTTCGAACGCGACAATCGGGAAGCGTTTTATCGCATGTTGCGAGATCAGTTCTACGATGGCGACGACAAAGCCTGCCCCGGCAAGGAAATCGCAAGCGGCGACGAGGTGAAAACCTCGGAGGAACTGGCCGTGCCGCTGCCGGAAGAAAATTTGGACTTCAGCCAGTTGGCGACCAGGCTGGCCGAGAAGTTGCCGAGAAACAAGACCTTGCCGCAGTCGCAAACGGCCGCCGAGGCCTGGAAGCAGACGCAGGCGGCCGAGTTGAGCAAGGTGCTGCGCACGCCCCGGTATGAAGTCGCGGCGGAAAGCGCCGGCGTCGAAAAACAAAACGCTGCGAGCATTCAACGCTGGAAGCTGAAGCTGGGCGACGCCTGGACCGTGCCAGCCGTGGAGTTCGTGCCGGCCAATGCCAAACGGACCGTGCTTGTGTTTTCCGAACAGGGCCGCGCCAAGTTGGGCGAACAGGTCGCCGAATTGCTTTCGCAAAACGCCCGGGTGATCGCCTTCGACCCGTTCTACTTTGGCGAGTCGAAGATTCAGCAGAAAGATTTCCTGTTTGGCCTGCTGGTGGCGGCGGTGGGCGAACGGCCGCTGGGCATTCAAACCCAGCAGGTGGCAGCCATCGCGCGGTGGGCCAGAACGACGGGTGGAACCGCTGCTGCTAACCTGGAACTGCAAGCCGTGGGACCGCGCAGCAGTTTGATCGCCTTGGCCGCCGCCGCGATCGAAACGGCAGCCATCGACCGACTGCAGCTCACCGGCAGCTATGGTTCGCTGCGCGAAGTGATTGGGCAGGAATTGGGCGTGAACCAGGCCCCGGAGTTATTCTGCTTCGGATTGCTGCAAACGACCGACGTGCTGCAAATGGCGGCGCTGGTCGCGCCGCGCCCGATCCGCTTTGAAGATTGCAGCGAAGAAGCGCGCGCCGCGCTTGCTCCGCTCGCCGGCTACTATCAAACCCTGGGTAGCCAGTTCAAACCGCTGCCATGAGCCATGGCTGGGACCTGCACCCCGGGCCGCCCCATTCGTTTATCCGTTGATTTGGATCGGGATGTCGTTGCGCTTGAGCGCGGGGCGCGGCAAAGCGATGCCATTTTGTCGTGCAGCGCGCCGAGGCGCTCAGCCAACGGAGATGGCTTCGTCGCGCGTTGCCGCGCCGACTTTGTCCGAGGCGAGCGGCGCTGGCTCCTCGCTCACGGCAGCGCCGGGCGTCTTGCTCAGGTAAATGCGGGTAATGAGCTGTTCGTAGCCCCGCACCATGTTTTCAAGCGAGTAATGCTCCACCGCCCGGCGGCGGGCCGCTTCGCCCATTCGCGAGGCCAGGCTGGGGGCTTGCAGGATCTCCAGCAGCCGCGCGGCCGTTTCTTCGTCGCTGCCAGGAGCCGTCAGGAAACCGGTTTCGCCTTCCACAATGCTCTCGGCAATGGAACCCACCCGGGGCGCGACAAACGGCTTACCGGCCGCCATGGCTTCCAGAATGGTTACCGGGTTGGCTTCCATGTGCGAAGTGAGCACGACCACGTTCATCAGGGCCAGGCAATCGGGCACGTTGCTCCGCGTGCCGGCAAAGACCACATGTTGTTCGAGCTTCAATTCGCGGCTCAGCGTTTCCAGGGCAGGTCGCGTTTCGCCGTCCCCCACAATCAAGAAACGAGCCTGGGGCAAGACGGCTTGAACCCTCGCGGCGGCCCGAAGAAACTGCTCGTGATTCTTCTCCGGACGCAGCGCCGCCACGATGCCGATCACGGGCGCATCGGGCGGCAGCCCCAGTTCTTTGCGCAATTCCATGCTGGAGGGGCGCGGGCGGAAACGCTCGACATCGATGCCGTTATTGATGACGAACACCTTCGACGCCGGAAAGTTTTCTACCTCGCGCAGGTAGCGCCCGTGCGCTTCGGCCACGCCGATGAAGCCGTCGGTGATCGGCGTGAGCGCCCGATTCAAGCGGCCAATTACGTCGGGCCAACCGGTGGAATGCAGCGCCGTAAGGATGACCGGCACCCGGGCGGCTTTGGCGGCCAGGCGCCCCCAAAACATGCGGTCGCCGGCGCCGACCGTTACCACCGCGTCCATCTTGCGCTGCTTGAGTAAACGCGTGAGCCGCGGCAGCACGCGCAAGTCGTATTTGCCGGATAGCAAGCCGGAAAAGAACGGCACCTCGTCGCGAATGGCTTCGCCGAGCGGGCCGGGCCACTTGAGGCAGCACACCTCGGGCAGGATTCGCTGGCGATCGAAGCGGCGAATCAAATCCACCAGCAGGGTTTCGGCCCCGCCAACCGGCATGAAAGTATGAACGAACATCACCCGCAGAGGGCGGCGAGCGGCAAGCATGGGTCGGGTTCCGTGAGGGAGGGAGAGATCGAGGGGGACGCGGGCCGCGAGCGCGCGTTGCCGGCTTCGCAAATCCGAGTTCCGAACGCGGCCTGCGCGTTATTCTTGTTTCCAGGCCAGCGTGCAACTCAGGGCCATTCCGCGGCAGAGGAGACGGGCGAGCCAGAACGGGAGTTTTTCCAGGGCCGGCTCGATCCAGCACTTGCAGCCGATTCCGCCCGATCCGCAGAGAAAGCTTCGCTGTTTGGTCACGAACCAGGGCATGGTCACCTGTTGGAACCCAGCGGCGAGCAGGGCATCGCGCATTTCGCGCAGCGTGTACTCCTTGAGGTGGAAACCTTCGGCGGTCGAGCGCGGCGGCTTGTGTTCGCCCGTAATGTCGGACGGCCGGACGTGCCAGTTGGGAGTAATGGTGACCAAAACGCCGCCGGGCGAGAGCAGGGTGTGGATCTTGCGAAGGTAGTCGAGGCTCTCGTCCGGCGGCAAATGTTCGAACACGTCGTTCCAGTAAGCCACTTGAAACGGCTCTTGTTCCCTGAGGTCGAGTGCGAGGAAATCGCCCAAGTGCAGGTGCGGATGCCAATCGTCGGGCAGTCTTCCCTGTGCCTGGCGCTGCATGTTTTGCGAAACTTCGATGCCGGCCACGTCGTAACCGGCCCGGACCGCGGCGGAAAGCATCATGCCCGATCCGTAACCCACCTCGAACAACCGGGCAGGCCGCGATCGGCGGCGCGATTGCTGCCGCAGCAATCCGGTAACCAACCGCACGTAGCGAGGGCTCAAGCCCATCACCAGGCCGTCTTGCAGATCGGCGCCGGCGCGGCGGGCGATGATTTGGGTCACGGTGTCGTAGCCCTGGCGAAAGGCCTGGGCTCGTTCTTGCGAACCGCGCGGCGCTTGCCGGATGGCCTCGGCGTAGGCCCGCTCTTGCTCCCAATGCAATCGATCCAGTTCGGCCGGTTCCACGGTGTCGAGGTCGCGAACCGTTCCATCTACAAGCTGAATGTCCATGGGAAGTCGGCCTATCGCTCGGGGCACACGGGGGAGAGAAGCTGTCGGCGGCGCGCTGCTGCTGCGGCGTGGTTCACTCCAAGTTTAGGTCACGGAACGGGCCGGCGCGGAAGCAAGAAATGAACCGCCGGGGGGAACGATTGTGGCGAATTTGCCGCCGGGGGCGGGCGGCCTGGGCGCAAAAAAAACGGGCGCGCCGATGCTGTCCCATCGGATCGCCCGTCAACCTCAGGCGTGCAGGCAGGTATTTTGAGGTCGGGTTGCGGAGTTACTCAATCGGCATGGTGTAGCTCAGCGCACCGATGGCCTCGCCCGGCTTGGCGTCGGCGTAATGCGGATGGCACATCACGCATTTTTTCAACACCACGGGAATGGGCGTTATCGCCCGAAGATGGGGCTTGCCGTCCTTGTCCACCACCTGTTCGTAGTAGTCTTTGCCTTCCTTCAATCGCTTCACGCCTTCCTTCTCGAAGGCGTCTTTGGCAACGTTCTTGTCATCGTAAGGCGAGCCGGTCACGTCGATGATGCGGACGCCGTGCCAGCCTTTCTGGTTGATCGCTTCAAACCAGGCGACCGCCGCCGATCCAGCGGGAAAGTCGTCCTCCTTGTTCACGTATTTGTCGGTGATCAACACCACGGCCGTCTTGTAAACGTCGTCCAACATCCGCACGGTGCGGCGAGCCCGGTCCACCGATTTGGGGTCCGGCGCGTCGGCGGCGCTTTTTTGGTTGGGCTCGGCCGAGACCACCAGACCGGCGATCATCGTTCCCACGAACAGGGTGCAGGCAAGCAGCGGCAGCGTTCGTTTCATGGTTCATTCCTTCCACTAGGGCGGGGCGTGCAATGCCGCCAACGCGGCAACGAAGACAGACAAGTGGATGAACTTGTCCAGTTAGGGAAGCATAGCTCGCGGTAAAAGTGGATGTCAATATCCAATTCTGGGAATGCCAGGCCGCCGGTGCGCGGCCGCCGGGGTGGGATTCTGCCGGCGTCGCGGCGGGGCGGCCCTTGCAAAGGGCACGGCCAGAATCGACACTCGGTGGCAGGCAGCGATTTTGAGGTTCCGCATGGTTATCCCGATTCTCACGCAACCACCCATGGCTTCTTCCACCTGGCAGGCCCAACTCGATGCGGCCGTCGATGCAGTCTATCCTCAACTCGTGGAGCTGCGCCGTTATTTGCACGCGCATCCCGAACCCAGCGGACTGGAAGACAACACCAGCCTGTACGTTTATCAATGGATGGATCGGCTCGGTTTGCCGGTCCGGCTAGGGCCCGGCGGACGCGGCGTGCTGGTCGATTCCGACGACGACCTGAGCCGGCGCCGCGCGGCTGTGCGAGCCGACATGGATGCCCTGCTGATCCAGGATCGCAAGAAAGTGGACTATTGCAGCCAGGTGCCCGGGGTCATGCACGCCTGTGGCCACGACGCGCACACGGCCACCGTGGCCGGCGCGGTGATGGCGCTGGAGGCGCTGCGCCGCTCCGGCGCGCTGCCCTGGGAGGTGCCGTATCGGGCCGTGTTTCAGCCCGCCGAAGAAACCAGCTTGGGCGCCCTGGCGATGATATCGGCCGGGGCGCTCGAGAATGTCGACGGCATCTTTTCGCTGCACGTTGATCCTTCGCGCGAGGTGGGGCGAATCGGCATCAAGGCAGGCCCCTTGACCGCCAGTTGCGACGACATGGTGATCGAAATTTCCGGACGCGGAGGGCACGCCGCCCGACCGCACGAATCGATCGATCCCATTGCCGCCGCCGCGCAGCTTGTCAGTTCCATCTACCTGTTCGTTCCTCGGGCGATCGATACGCACGACCCGGTGGTGGTAACCATTGGGCAAATCAACGGCGGCGACAATCCCAACGTCATTCCTGAAAGCGTGGTGCTCAAAGGCACGCTGCGGAGTTTTGGCACGCGCATTCGCGAACAAACCAAAGCCCACATTCAAAAACTGGCGCGGGGATTGGCCGAACTTTCGGGCGCCAAAATCCAGGTGTTGTTCGAGGATGGTCCGCCGTCGGTAATGAATGCGGCCGATGCAACCGAGGTGCTGAAGTCGGCGGCGGCAGAAGTCCTCGGACTCGAGCATGTAGACAACATTCCCAACCCCAGCATGGGTGGAGAAGACTTCGCCTACTATCTGGCGCACGTGCCGGGGGCAATGTTTCGCCTTGGCTGCTGTTCAGGCAAACACGCTTGCGCTCCCTTGCATTCGGCCCTGTTCGACATCGATGAAACGGCCCTGGCGATCGGGGCTAAAACCCTGGCCCGAGCGCTCGTGGCCTGGAGCGACCCCGTGCGCCGTCAGGCCCGGGAAGCATAACAACCAACTCGAAAAAGCGAAGGCGGCCAGCCGCGGAATCGCTCCTTCCCCAGCCTCATTCCTCCGAGCGGTAGAGCCCCGCGGTTTCGATGTATTTTTCCACCGCGCGCGGGGTTTGGTAGCGGATGCTCCGCCCTTGGCTCACGCGGCGGCGAACTTCGGTGCTGCTGAGTTCGATGGCGGGCATGTCGACTCGCAGTTGGGCGAAGGCTGCCAGACGTTCGCCGGTGGCAAACGGCGCCAACCCGTCCCACGCAATCTGGCTGCCCACGCGGCCCACCACCACCGGCGTCGCCAGGGCCAACACTTTGCCAGGCTCGCGCCAATGCGGTAAATCGACCAGGCTGTCGGCGCCGATCAGCAGAAACAGTTCGTCGCCAGGACGCGTTTGGCGAAGATGCTCCAGCGTTTGATAGGTGTAGCTCACGCCGCCGCGATCGAGTTCGTGCGTGCAAACTTCAAAGGCTTCGTGCCCCCCAATCGCCAGTCGCAACATTTGCACTCGGTGTGCCGCGTTGACCAGCGGCCGCTGCTGTTTGTGCGGAGGCTGCGCGGCCGGCATGAACCACACGCGATCGAGCCGGGCAGCCTCGCGGCAATATTCCGCCAGCAACAAATGGCCCAGGTGGACCGGATCGAACGAACCGCCAAAAATTCCCAGCCGCATAGTCTGCCTTTCCTTCCGCACAATGCCACCTCGCCCGCGCTGTCAGTGTAGCGGAGGGCAGCGCGAGCGAAAGCGGATTGGGCCTCGAACAGGGCGTGTCCAAACGGTGGCAACCGATAGCCGCGGAGCCCCGGATCGTCTTGCCAATGCGTGCGGTTTCCCCTTAGAACGTTAGGCAGTTGTTTCGTGTTCGACATGAGTCCTCCCTGAACATGCCGGTTTCTGCAATGAATTCCACCGACTCGCTGCGCATCCTGGCCATTCACGCTCATCCCGACGACATTGAGTTTCAATGCGCCGGCACGCTGGCACTGTTGGCCGAGCGAGGGCACGCGATCGTGTGCGCGACCATGACGCCTGGCGATTGCGGCAGCCGCGAGCATGGCCCCGACGCGATTGCGGCGATTCGCCGCGGCGAGGCCGCCGAGGCGGCGAAAAAGATCGGCGCCGCGTACGAATGCCTGGAGTTTCGCGATTTGAGCATTGTGATCGACAACGCCTCGAAGCGCCGGGTTACCGAGGCGATCCGGCGGCATCGTCCCGACCTGGTCTTCACCGCCCCGCCCGTCGATTACATGGACGATCACGAGGCCACCAGCCGCCTGGTGCGCGACGCCTGCTTCAACGCCAGTTGCCCCAACTACTCCACGCGGGAATGGGACCCTGCCCCGGCCACCGAAAAAATTCCGTACTTGTTTTATGTCGATGCCCTGGAAGGCGTGGACCATTTCGGCCGCCCGATCCCGCCGCATTGCTATGTCGATACTACCGGCGTGTTCGCCACGAAGCAGGAAATGCTCGCCTGCCATGCCAGTCAGCGCGAGTGGCTCAGGGCACAGCACGGCGTGGATGAATACCTGGAAAGCCAGTCTCGCTGGAGCAGCCGCCGCGGAGCAGAAATCGGCGCCTCGCACGCGGAAGCGTTCTTGCAACACCGAGGGCATCCCTACCCTGGCGACAATTTGTTGAAACGGCTGCTGGGCGATCTGGTGCGCGAGGTTTAGCCGGGCTGGGGCGGAAACGAAGCGCCTATCCAAATTCTCCCCCGTTCCCTCGCGGGAGAAGGGGTTGGGGGTGAGGGGGCCAGAGTTCCCGGATAGGCTCTAAGCCGGGCGCGTCACCGCGTTGAGCACCCTGGCCGTGGCTTGCGACTTGTTCAACACGTAAAAGTGGATGCCAGGCACGCCGGCGTCGATCAGTTCTTGCACCTGCCTCGTGGCCTGGTCCACGCCGACCTCGAACTGGCCATTTTCGTCATCGCGGTAGCGATCCAACGCCTCGCAAAAGGCCTGGGGCAACCGGGCGCCGCACAACGAGGCTATCCTCTGGATCTGCGCCAGGTTGGTCACCGGCAAAATGCCGGGGATGATCGGCACGGCAATGCCCAGTGCCTGGCACCGCTCGCGAAAGCGGAAGAAATCGGCGTTGTCGTAAAAGAGCTGGGTCACCACGATGTCGGCTCCCGCCGCCACCTTGCGCCGCAGATTGGCCAAGTCGGTGTCGAAATCGACGCATTCCTGGTGCTTTTCGGGATAGCCGGCCACGGCAATGCCAAATTGCGGAAACTCGGCCCGAATCAACGTTACCAGCTCGTTGGCATAGCGCAGTCCGCCATCCACCGCGCGAAAACTGGTTTCTCCCCGGGGTGGATCGCCCCGCAGGGCCACAATGTTTTCCACCCCCCGCGACCAGGCGTCGCTCAGGTAGGCGCGGAGGTCGTCGACAGTGCTGCCCACGCAGGTGAGATGCGAAGCCACCGGCAGCGAAAACTCGCGATGGACGCGGGACACGATCTCCAGGGTTTTGGTGCGAGTCGAACCCCCGGCTCCGTAGGTGCAGGTGACGAAGCTGGGTTCAAATGCCGCCAGTTCTCGCAAATTGCGGAACAACAGCGTTTCGCCCTCGGCCGTCTTGGGGGGAAACAGCTCGAACGACAAGCCTAACCGGCCAGGCGTGTAGGCTTCCGAAAACTTCATCCGCGAATTCTCCTGCACGGTGCCCACGATCTCGACTTTCAGTATCCCATTGTGCTTGAACGCCTTCCCAACGGCTAGGGCGCGGCATTTTCCACGGCGATTGTCCGCCGACCGCGAAACCCCGGGCGCCCCCGGCCCTTGCTCCCCGCCCATGGCTGGGATAACGTGCGATAGGACCGACGCAACCGGGGCAACGTTTACCACACAAGGACAACGCGTGCAATTGATCAAAGTGGCGGCGGCGGTGCTCAATCAAACGCCGCTCGACTGGGACGCCAACTACCGGCACATTTGCCAGGCGATCGACTCCGCGCGCCAGCAGCAGGTTTCCGTGCTCTGCTTGCCCGAGTTGTGCATCACCGGTTACGGTTGCGAAGACGCTTTCTTTTCCGCCGGCGTGCAGCGCATGGCCTGGCAGGTGCTCGAGGAAATCGTGCCTCGAACGGCCGACATGATCGTTTCGGTGGGCTTGCCGCTGGTGTATCACAACGCTGTGTTCAACGCGGCGGGGCTGCTGGTCGATGGCCGCATTGCCGGCTTTGTCGCCAAGCGGTTCCTGGCCGGCGATGGCATCCACTACGAACCGCGGTGGTTCAAACCGTGGCCGGCAAACCATCGGGCTCGGCTGGAACGCGGCGAACATGGCTACCCGCTGGGCGACGTTCACTTCAATTGCGGCGGCGTGCGGATCGGCTTCGAAATTTGCGAAGACGCCTGGGTCGCACGGCGCCCCGGCAGCGAATTGTCGGCCCAGGGGGTCGATATCATCCTCAACCCTTCGGCCAGCCATTTTGCCTTCGCCAAAACCAAGATCCGCCGCCGGTTCGTGCTGGAAGGCTCGCGGGCGTTCGCCGTCACCTACATTTACAGCAACCTGCTGGGCAACGAGGCGGGCCGCATCATTTACGACGGCGACGCCATGATCGCCACCGCGGGGCGGATGGTGGCCAACGGCCCCCGCTTCTCCTTCGCCAATTCGCTGTTGACCACCGCCGTGATCGACGTCGATCTCACCCGCATGCAGCAGGAACGGCTGGCCAGTTACATGCCCGACCTGGCCGCGGCCGAAGCCGCGTGCGTGAAAGTTTCGTTCTCCTTTCCCGAAGTGGAGCCCCACCCCCCTTCGCCCCACCTGGCCCCGTGGGAGACCGGCGAGGACGTGAAAGAAGAAGAGTTCACCCGGGCGGTGCGGCTGGGGCTGTTCGATTACCTGCGCAAGAGCCATTCGCAAGGATTCGTGGTTTCGCTTTCCGGTGGGGCCGATTCGGCCGCCTGCGCCGCCCTGGTGGGATTGATGGTGGAAGGCGCCCTGGCGGAGCTGGGGATCGAGGGATTGCGCGCGAAACTGGCGCACATTCGAGGTCTGGCCCAAGCGCATGATGCCCAAGAGCTCACGGGGAAATTGCTGAGCTGCGTTTATCAATCCACCCGCAATAGCTCGCAAACCACGCTCGATGCCGCGAAGGCTGCCGCGGCCGAAGTCGGCGCGCGGTTCTACCAGTTCGACGTCGACAACGTCGTGCAAAGCTACATTGGCATGGTGTCGCAAGGCTTGGGCCGCGAACTCACCTGGGAGCAGGACGACATCGCGCTGCAAAACATTCAAGCGCGAACCCGCAGCCCCAGCGTGTGGATGCTGACCAACGTGCTGGGCGCCTTGCTGCTCTCCACCAGCAACCGCTCGGAGGCTGCGGTGGGCTACGCGACGATGGATGGCGATACCTCGGGCGGGTTGTGCCCGATTGCCGGCATCGACAAGAATTTTCTCCGTCACTGGCTGCGGTGGCTCGAGCGCGTGGGTCCTTGGGACGGCAGGCCCTACCCCGGCCTGGCGGCGGTGAATCGGCAAGCGCCGACGGCCGAGCTTCGCCCTCAAGCAGAAGGCCAGACCGACGAAGCCGACTTGATGCCGTACGACTTGCTCGACGCCATCGAGCGGCTGGCCATTCGCGACAAGCAGATCCCGCTGGAATGCTATCGGGCGCTCCGGCCGCGGTTTCCGCAATACGGCGCGCAGCAAATGGCGGCCTGGGTCGAACGGTTCTTCAAGCTGTGGTGCCGCAACCAATGGAAGCGCGAGCGCTACGCGCCCTCGTTCCATTTGGACGACGAAAACCTCGACCCCAAGACCTGGTGCCGGTTTCCGATCCTCTCCGGCGGCTTTGCCCGGGAACTGGCCGAAATGTGGGATTATGTGGAGCAGGAAGCGGAAAAGACCCGTTGATCCGCGCGGCCTGCCCTCGCTCTAATGGGGCCGCCGCGCCGAGCTTGAAATGGCATGCAACGGAATTCTCGGCCCTCCGGCAAGATGACTTCATGTTGCGAGGCTTTCCATGGCAATGCCGCCGCTTCCGTCCCATTCTGCTCCACAGTCCCCCTCGGCCTTCGGCCATCCGCCTGGCCTGTTCATGCTATTCTTTGCCGAAATGTGGGAGCGATTCTCCTACTACGGCATGCGGGCGCTGCTGGTGTTCTACATGGCCAAGGGCTTCTTGAAATACAACGACGGCAAGAGCTACGCGGTTTACGGCGCCTATACGGCGCTGGTTTACATGACGCCCTTCTTCGGCGGCATGCTGGCCGATCGCATCTTGGGGGCGCGGCGGGCCGTCATCCTGGGCGGTTTGTTAATGGCCGCTGGGCACTTGCTGATGGGCCGCGAGAATCATCTGGCTTTCTTTACCGCCTTGGGACTGCTGATCGTGGGCAACGGTTTCTTCAAGCCGAATATCTCCACCATGGTCGGAGCGCTCTATCCCCCGCGCAGCCCTCGCCGCGACGCCGGGTTCACCATCTTTTACATGGGCATCAATCTGGGCGCCGCCATGTCGCCCCTGCTGTGCGGCTACATCGGCGAAACCTACAACTGGCACTATGGCTTCGGCCTGGCAACGATTGGAATGCTCGTGGGCGTCGCTATATTTATTGTGCCTTCGATGATTGCGACATTGTTGGTAATGGCCGCGGCGATCGCCGCATTCATTGGATTGCTCTGGTTTCGGCCTGACGATCCCTATTCGATCGCCATCAACGTGTTTGTCGGTTTGGCGCTGTTGGCCGCATCCTTGGTGCAGTTCGTCGCCAGCCGACACGGCGGTTTGCCCTCCGAGGTCGGCGCGCCGCCCGACCGCGAGCATCTGCGAAAATACGGCTGGATGGTCTATGTCGGCACGGCCGTCTCCATTCCGGTGTTGATGCTGTTCGTCTCCGGTTTTTCTCCCCTCAGCAAAGACAACGAACCTCTCTCGCTCGTCTCCGCCGAAACCATCCAAAAACTCCGCGACAGCGACAACAACTTCAGTCAGATTGCCGCCGTGGTGGTCGAAGAAACCAGCAAACCGGCCGGGCTGGTGCTGTTTATCAGCGGAGTGCTGGCATTCGGTTATCTGTTTATCGAAACATTCCGCCTCGAACGCATTGCCCGCGATCGGATGCTCGTGGTGCTGATCCTGACGTTCTTCTCCATGCTGTTTTGGGCCTTTTTCGAGCAGGCGGGCAGCTCCATCAATAACTTCACCGATCGCAACGTCGACCGTGTGTGGGAGACAAGCCGCGTGGTCGCCGCCGACGTCGGAAAGACCATCGAATTGCAACCCACCCAAGCGCAGCTCGGCTTTTACAACGGCGATCAGCTGTTTACGCTCACCACCCTGACTCGGCTGCGCGAAACAGAAGGCAGGAACAACCCGGGCTTCACCATCCCCTGGCAGGTGGTCGAAAGCAATGTTGGCATGGGCATTGCGCCCCGCAGCGGGGAAATGCCCGCCAGCGTGTTCCAGTCGGTAAACCCCGTTTACATTTTGCTGTTTGGCCTCGTGTTCACCGGCTTGTGGAGTTTCTTGGGCGCGCGGGGATTGGAACCCAGTACGCCGTTCAAATTCTCGTTGGGGCTGTTGCAGTTGGGATTGGGATTCGCCGCCTTGTGGTACGGCGCCCAGCAGGCCGACGCGCGGGGCATGGTGGCGCTGAGTTGGCTGTTGTTGGGTTACTTGTTGCAAACCACGGGAGAGCTTTGCCTGTCGCCGGTGGGGTTATCCATGGTGACCAAGCTGTCGCCGGCCCGCCTGGTTAGCACGGTGATGGGAACCTGGTTTCTGGCCACCGCGTTTTCGCAATTTCTCGCGGCGATCATCGCTCAATTCACGCGAGTTGGCGGCCACGAAGGCGACGAGGAGACGCTGATCCCGCCGCCCATCGAAACCGTGCACGTCTATGGCGACGTGTTCGGCAAGATTGCAATTGCCGCCTGCATTGCCGCGGTGATTTGCTTCCTGCTGGTTCCCATGCTCAAGCGGATGATGCACGAAGATGTGATCGACGAAGCCGGCTGATCGTGCGGCTTTGCCCAAGCACTGCCCGGTTTAAGCATCGCGCGACGCCGCGCACTGCAGCACGCTTCGACGTGCGCGCCGAGGCGGCCCCGGCTGGATCGCAATATCTCCCCGAGCAACTGCCGCATCCAAATCTCGTGTCATTCGCTGAGCAAAGCCTGCGCATCGAGGCAGCTAGGAAAACATTTCAAATCAAATAGAGTCTTCACCCTCCTCTCACATAGATGATTTAACCTTTGGCGAAACGCTCCTTGGTGGAGAACCAGCCGCTCGCAGCTCACGAGACTCCGCTCGCCTTCACTCCAATCGACTGAAATCCAGTTCGCCCTCTTACCCTCTTGCCTTGAAATCTTGCCGGGAGGTTGCGCTGGCGGTGCGCGCCCGTGGCGTTCGTTCACCAGGAGCAGCCGTTGGGACTTTTTTCATGTTCGAAGAGGAACCAGTCAAAATGCAGAACCGAATGAATCGTACGGGGTTTACCCTGGTGGAATTGTTGGTGGTGATTGCGATTATCGGGATCTTGATCGCGATGTTGCTGCCCGCCATTCAAGCAGCCCGCGAGTCTGCCCGCCGCGCCAACTGCGCCAGCAATCTCAAGCAACTGGGCACGGCTTGCCTGCTCTACGCCGACCGTTACAGCGAGCAGCTTCCGCCCTCGGGGCAAACCAGCAGCGCGTCGATGACCTCGACCCAAAACGTGAATGGGCTGGTGTTGCTGTTCCCCGTGATGGAATTGTCCCCCATCTACGACACGATGGATCTGTCGGTGCACGGTTCGACGGGCATTGGCGCCGATGGCCGCACCAACCTTCAGATTGCTCAATCCATTCGCTCCAACCTTTTCATTTGTCCCACCCGCGGCTTTCGCGAAAGCGGAAGCGGCGGACAAGCCGTGGATTACCTGTGCGTGGGCGCAACCAATTGGTCGTCGGGACCCACCAGCAGCAATAACATCTTTGCCACCAACTCGCCTTGGGCGGCGCTGCGCGGACCCCTCGTTGGTCCCAGTACCCGGGTTGCCAGGCCTTCAACCATACCCGGCACGCCTGGCCAGTTGATCCTCACCTCGAAGGTGACCATCGGCGGAGTGACCGATGGCATGAGCTATACCGCCCTGTTCGGAGAAAAACACCTCAACCCGGAGCGAATTGGCGCCGCCAACTACGATGCTCCCCGTACACCGGCGCACGCCTATCCCGACTTTCAAGGGTGTCGCATCGTGGGGCTGGGGTTGGCCCAGCGCCCCGACTTCCCCGTGACCGACACGGTGGTTTCCAACCAGGACAACTACCGCTACGGAAGCTGGCACCCGGGCATCACCCAGTTTGTGTTTGGCGACGCTCGCGTGGTGTCGGTGAAGAACTACGCCACGACCACGGCCTTGGAAGCCATGGGAGGCCGGGCGGACGGGGTGCCGTACGACCTGCCGTAACGGCAACGCCCCGCGCGAAAACCAAGCCAAAGCAAACCGGAATTCACCAGGTCGTCGCGGGAGAGGTTCGCTCTCGCGGCGGCCTTTTTTGTTCGGTGTGCCGCCGACGCGGTCGGGCCTCGATCGCAAGGCAGTCACGATGGGTTGCCGCCAGGGTCGTCGCCGCTCGATCGCAGCCGACGCCGCTCGGCCGCCAACTGCTTTCGCAACTCGGCTCGGGCCTCGCGCGCCGCGCGCAGCGAGGTTTCGGGAACCAATGGGTGTTTGCCGTGCTTGGGCGTGCCGATCCGCTGCGAAAGATAAATGCCCGAGTGCCCGCTGAACAGGTAGGCCAGCAGGCAGGCGACCGCGAAGTAAACCACGTACTCGCCGCCGAACAACTCCAATGCCATGATGGTGCAGGCGATCGGCGTGTTGGTCGCGCCGGCAAACACCGCCACAAACCCCAGGGCGGCCAGCACGTCGACCGGGGCGCCGGTCAGCAGGGCCAGCGTGTTCCCCAGCGTGGCTCCGATGAAGAACAGCGGCGTTACCTCACCTCCCTTGAAGCCGCTCCCCAACGTGATCGCCGTGAAGACGATCTTCCACCACCAACTGAAGGGATGCGCGCCCCCTTCCTGAAACGCGCTGACGATGGTGACCGCATTCTTGTCGGGCGACGACACTCCCAGCCCCAGGTAGTCGCGCGTGCCCAGCAGGTACACCAAACCGATGATGATCGCGCCGCCGATCATCGGCCGCGCCAGCGGCGAAGGCACAAACCGCTTGAACAATCCATGCACCCCGTGCGTCAGTTCGGCAAACAGCAGACTGGCCAGTCCGCACGCCATGCCGACGAGCACGGTACAGGCCATCAAAAAACCATTGAATGGGGCCAGGTTGGAGAGCGAATCGGCCGGAACCACGCTGGCGATGTGGTAGTAGGTATGCCCAATGCCCCAGGCGTGGCACGTTTGATCGCTGACGATGGCGGCGATCAAGCAAGGCAGGATGGCTCCGGAATGCATCCGCCCGATCACCAGCACTTCGAGCGCAAAGATGGCGCCTGCGACCGGGGTGCCAAACACGCCGCCAAATCCGGCGGCAATGCCCGCCATGAGCAAGGTTGGCACGTCGGCGCGCTGGATCCCTGGCAACCAGCGCGCGAGCCCGCTGGCCAGGCTTCCACCCATTTGCACCGCCGTGCCTTCGCGTCCCGCCGAGCCGCCGAAGAGATGCGTGACCACCGTCCCGACCAGCACCAGGGGCGCCATCCGCAGCGGCACGCCGCCGCCGGGTTCGTGAATCTCGTCCATGATGAGGTTGTTGCCGGCCTCGGCCGAGCGACCCAGCGTCCAGTACATTCCGCCAATGAAGGCGCCCGCCAGCGGGAGCAGCCACAACAGCCAGGGCTGGTCAAACCGCAGCTCGGTGGCGGCTTCCAGCGACCATAAAAAAAGCGCGCACGCCGAACCCACCGCCAAGCCCAACGGCAGGGTGAGCAAGACCCACTTCACCAGGTACGCACCCAGCGCCAGTTGCTCGCGAAAGCTGAAATGAAAGGGCATGTTGCAGCGGTCTCCCCCAGAGGAATTCAACCGGGGGGAGACATGGCGCGCACTCCCACCGACAATCGGTAGGAGTCATCAGCTCGACGGCATTCACGCGGAGGAAAATACCGTCGGCGGTTGAAGGCGGAACCCCATCGCCTGTATTTGTTGGAAAAGTAGCCCCGGCCAGCCGGTTCGTCAATGCGGCCGCCCAGGGCGACGCTGCTTTAAGCCTTACTTGCGCATGTCGTAACACATCAGCTTGTCTTGCTCGCGCAAGTAGAGCTTGCCGTTGGCAATCGCCGGGTGCGCCCACGAAGGGCCGCGAACGTATTCGGGCGTCCACGTTCCCTTCAGGCGGTATTCCTCAGGCGTGGCTTCGATCATCGCCAGCAAGCCATCTTGATAGCGGAAGATCAAATTGCCGTCGGCATAGATCACCGCGGCCGAACCGCGACCGGGTCCGCGGATGTCGCCGCCCCAGGCGATGTTGCCGGTTTTCAGGTCCACGCACGTGGGAAAACCGTTGTTGTGCTGGTGCCCCAGGTACACGTGCCCCTGGTGCAGCACCATGCCCCCGTGGTGGTTTTGCAATTCTTTGCCCGACTTGAAGTACACCTCTTCGGCTTTCACGCCGTCGCCGTCGGGCACCAGTTTGAGCAGCGCCGCGCCGGCGCCGTAACCGGTGGCCGCAAACACGTAGTCGCCGTCAACCAGCGGCGTGGGAATGTTGGCCGTGCCGTTGGCAATGCTGCTGTACCCCCAGAGAAATTTGCCGTCGGCGGCGCGCACGCCAATCACGCCCTGGCCAATCACCTGCACGTATTGTTTCACGCCGGCGCCTTGCGAAACCACAATCGAGGCATAACCGGCGCCCCGCCCGCGACCGAAGGTGGGCACCGCGGCTTGCCACACGTCTTCGCCGGTGACCTTATTGAACGCCGCCAGCATCGCGTCTCTGCCGCCGGGCGTGCACACGACCAGGTCGCCGTCGACCAGGGGCGATTCCGAATATCCCCAGCCCGACATCATTTGACCGTTGAAATCCTGCTTCAAATTGCGAGTCCACAGCACTTTGCCATCCGAGGTTTGCAGGCAGGCGAGCTGGCCATCGGAAGTGACAACGTACAGGCGTTCGCCGTCGACGGTGGGCGTGCTGCGCGATCCTTCGTACGAATGCTTGGGAACCGAGTCGGTAATGGTCGACTTCCAGAGCGTCCGCCCATCGTCGGCCGAGACGCAAACCACGCCTTGCCCATCGGTCAAATTGCCGGTGGTATAAACGCGGCCGTCGGCAATGGAAACGCTGGCATAACCGCCCCCCATGCCCTCGGCCATCCACAGAAGTTTGGGCTGCGCGTTTTCCCACGACTGCTGCAATCCGGTCTCGGCGGTCGCACCCGTGCGGCCCGCATTGCGATAGCCCGGCCAGTCATCGGCCGGCGCCCGCTCGGCCAGCACAGCACAAGCAACCAACAGCAGCACAACACGAACGGTATGGAGGATCATGAAATTTCTTCCAAGGGAGGAAAATAGGGAGGGAGCTGGGGGCGGCGGCGTCCGCGGCGCGCCAGGTGGCAAGACCCGGCGCTACGTCGATTCATCCATCAAAGTTTATTTGCCCCAGCGGCCCCTGGCAACTTGGGAAGCCAGGCAGGGCAAGGGAATGTGGGCGTGATCGCGTTGGGGGGGCGGCCCAAGGTGGGAACATGCTGCGTGTATGGATCGCGACGGTTTTGCGGGAGTTTGCCGGTTTCGGGGAGTTTGCCGCCGATAGCAGCCGAAGTTGACTAAGCCCCCCCTAACGCTGGAGAGTTCGCGGATCGCCTCGGCACAATCAACCGCCGAGCCGAAATCAACCGCTGGATTGCGAAGCGCGGCAGGGTTAACCGTCGGGCGGGATCATTGCCCCCGCCGGCGGCTCCCGCGCCCCATTATCCCCTTGGCATGGAGTCAGGCCCATGATTTGGAAGATGACTTTGACGATGTTCGCGGCGTTGGCGCCCTGCGTGCCGGCCCTGGCGATCGATTCGATCCACTGGCACCGCGATCTGGATACGGCCTGGCGCACCACCTTGGCGGAGGATCGGCCCTTGCTGCTGTTTCTCACGAGCGATCAATGCCACTACTGCGTGCTGATGAAGCACAGCACCTGGCAAGACGCGCAGATTGCGGCCACGGTGAATCAGAAATTCGTGGCCGTGGAAGTCAACACGTCGCGGCACAAGCGGCTGATCGAGGCGCTGGGCATCAAGATGCTGCCCACCACGCTGTTGATTTCGCCGGATCGCAAAATTCTCGATCGGCTTGCCGGCCATATTGGCCCCGATGCGCTCTTGGATCGCTGGAACCAATTTGTTCCGCCCGAGCCGCACGCGCGGTAGTTGCACGCACCCAGCGCGGTATGTGCCGCGTCGCATCCGCTCAAGGCAACCGCTGGCGTCGAACCAGCGGCTGTCATTGACGGGCGGCAGCCGCAGCGGACAAACGGCCTTTCCTTACTCGCTGCCTATCGCGAGGGCCTACCATCGCAGCAGCATCGCGGCTATGGCCACCACAAAGACGGCCAATGTCGCCCAACCAAAGGTGGTCCAGCGGCGCAAACTGGCATCCTCTTTCAAGGCTTCCGGCGACCAGGCCAATTGATCCTGGGTTTCCAGCAACTGTGGAAAGAAACCTTCGGCAAAGCCCTGTTCGCGCACGGCGTCGGAGCCCGTGGCGGCGAGAAAGCAGCCTCCCAGTTGCCAATGGCTGGATTCCGTGGCCAGGATGCCGCGGTTGATGATTCGTTGCAGGCGGGGCTCGCATTCGCGCAGGCAATCGACCAGTTGGTACAGCCGCACGTTGCCTTGATGGTCGCGCGCCTCGTGCCCTGGCTGCCCCAACCGAATCAGCCGGTAGACCAACGCCGGAATCAAACTGCGAATCACCCATTGCATTGCTTGGGCGGCCACCTGGGGCGCGCGGTTGCGATCGCACTCGGCCAGGTACGGCAACAGCGCGCCCAGCCGCCGATGCCGTTGTTCTTCGGGAAACCGCTCGAGCAATTCGCGGCAGCCCGGCGCTTGCTCCAGATCGCACAGCAGCAGGTACAACGGGGCGCGAAGTTGCAACACGTCGCCCAAGGTATCCAAGTCGCGCTGCAGCAGCACTGCCGTCTGGTTGGCTTCGGCATCGCCGGCCGTGGCCGCCAGGGGCACCAGGCACAGCACGCCGTTGATGGGTGCGTAAGGACGTCGGGCATTGGCAATCAACTCGCAGACGTGGCGCAGGCGGGCTGAAATGGATTCGATTTCGTCCTGCTCTTTGAGCAGTCGCGGGGCAGTGCGAACGTCGGAGTTCTGTCCTGCCGGCCGCTGTCGCACCACGGCCGCTGTCGCCTTGGCCGCTAGGGGCGAGGCCAGCACGGCGGTGGTGCTGCTGCCTGGCGATGCGGCAGGCGTGTCTGCTGGGTCTGCCGACAGATCGGCAACCCCCTGCTCGATAAAATCGAGATTTTGCATGGCCCGGGGATCGCCGGTCAGCGGAGCGTCGTCCTGTTCGCCGTCGGGGTTTGCATCGTTCCACCAGGAATTGTCGGCCGCGTCGCCCGGGGTGAAATCAAGATTGCCGCGCCGCGCAGCCTGTCGCGCCCGCCGCGATTGGTCGGCCGCGTGCTGGGCAAACAGTGCCGATTGGCGCCCCAGCAGCGAGACTTCCGGAATCGTTACATAGATGCCGGATTCGTTGGCGCTCAGGTGCAGCGGCGCGTCTTTGCCGCGGGGAACCTGGGGAACCGTGAACGCCAGTCCGGTGCTGTTGAGCAGGCACGATTCGGGCGCCGCGGTTCGCCCCAAGATGAGGAACAACGGAGTGCGATCCAAGGCAATCCCCGCCTGATCCAGGGCCGCCAGCGCTTCGTTCCAGGCGGCGTCGATATCGGGGTGCGGCGAATCTTGCCGGGGCATGGTGAGCAGCTTGCGCAACCACCAGGCAAACCAGGCCAAGGCGTACACCAACAAGAACAACAGCGGCAGCCACAGCGCGCGGAGGGCCGGCCATGGCGAACGGACCACCGTTTCCAGACCGAACAGCCGATTCAATACGGCCAGCCCGGCCAGTACGCCCACCAGGCACAGCACGTGCAACGTCCAGCGAAACCACAGGCTCGCGGCCCGACTGCCGCGAATGCGCTTGACGGGAAAGACGGCCGCCTGGGCCAGCAGCGCGAACCCTTGGCCAATCATCGAGAAGAGTCCCATCGCAATTCCTTATTTCTGGCCAGTGTGGTTGGATGTTTGGCGGGATTCGGACGAGCGCCCGGCGCGGCGCGGCGGCCGAAGCGATCAGTTCGAGAGGCGTTCCATCAGATAGAACGCCACGATGGGGATCAGCGCCATCAGCGCGACCCAGCCGGTGACGATCATCTTCTGCATCCGCTGGCGCCCCCGCAGCGGAGGAACCTTGGGCGCGGGAGCCAACTCGGCGATGGCGCCCCAGTCGAGCTCGGGCACTTTGCCCAGCCGGCGGCTGGCCGAGGCAATCCAGCGTGAAAGCCGGTCGGGCCGATCGCGCAATTCGCCGCGAAAGCCAAGCATCACGCACAGCAGGTGGGTTTCCGCCGCGTCGACTTCGGCGCGCAGTTGGGCCAGTTCGGCTTGCCGCCAAAATTTCCAAGCCCGATCGTTCGTGCCGTAAAGTTCCACTTCCAGTTTTTGTTCGTTCCAGCGTCCACCCCAGGCCGCGGCCGCGGTGAACACTTCGTCGAGCCAACAAACCAGGGCATAGCGAACCCCGAGAAAATGCTCCTCGTGATCGTCGCGGCTGGTCACGGGGTCGCCGCCAAAGTCGGGCAATTGCCGCGCGGCCCGGTCCGCCAGCAGCAACTCCTTCAAGATGGCTTGCTCCTGATCGAGATCGGCGCTTTCTCCGTGCGCCAAACGCTCCTGCAGGCGCAATCCGTACGACAGGATCGGGAACACCAGTTTGGCAAGTGGTTCGCGCATGGTGAGTCGGGCTCGAAAAAAGGCAATCAGGAAAGGAAACCATCGGACGCGGCCGGCGAGTGGCTCCGTCGTCCGATGGTCCCACCTGCATACATACGACACGCACGAAATTAGGCAACGCGATAGGTTTTTTTTGCCCCGCGCCCAGATGTGTCCTAGGTTTCTCCAGATGGTCGACCGGTCCCCCCGTTTTGACGGCGGGCAGGTTCGCCCTCACACCCTCCGCCGATTCAAACCACCAGCCAGGTCGCGGCGCCGCAATTACCTTCCGCGGCGCCGGGTTTCCTCGTGCCGCGTCTCCACCATGCCTGCCGTGCTCATGCCAACATCCAGCGTGATTGAGATCGAAGCCTTGCTGGCGCCCATCGCCGGCGATGCGCCCGAGGGAGACCGCCGGGCCTACGCATACGGGCTGCGCGATCAATTCGAAGCGCTGCGGCAAGAAGAACGCCCCGAAGACTTCGATGACGCCACGCGCCCGGCCGTGCTGAAAAAGCCCGACTGGGACAAAGTCGTGGCGCTGGCGCAAAACGCGCTTTCCAACCAGAGCAAGGACTTGCGGGTGGTTTGCCATCTGGTCGAGGGTTTGACCAAGAAGCACGGCTTTGCCGGCTTGCAAGCCGGCCTGGAATTGCTGCGGCGGTTGCTCGAGGAAGCCTGGGACCGTCTGGTGCCGGACATCGACGATGGCGATCTCGATAGCCGCGCCGCTCCCCTGGCGAACATGCTTGACGATCCCGACCGCGGCCTGCGGTTTCCCACCAGCATTCGGTTTGTGCCGTTGTTTGGAGCGGGTGCGCAAACCTACGGCCTGATCGATTGGAATCGGCTGCGCGGCAGCAGTGCTTCCGACGACCAGGAAGCCACCGCGGCCGCGCTTCGCGCCACCGATGTCGACTTGCTGGCCAAGAACTCCTCCAACGCCGAAGGCTGTTTGCAGGAACTGCAAAACCTGGTGCCGGTGATGGACCACCGCCTGGGCAGCTACGCACCCAGCCTGGCGAACCTGGGCGCGGCCATTCACGAGTGCGCCGGCCTGATGCGGGAAGAACTGGCGCGGATGCAGCCGGGCGGGGCGACGGCCTCGCCTTCCCAAGCTGGCGAGGCGTCGGCAACCGCGGTCGCGGCAGCCGGAACACCGGACAAGGAATCGGCGGCGGCAATCGATCCTGACGCCGTGCTCAGCAACCGCGCCGCGGCCTATGCCCAACTGCAGCGCGCGGCCGAGGTGCTGCAGCAAATGGAACCGCACAGCCCGATCCCCTACCTGGTGCGCCGGGCGGTCGAACTGGGACGGTTGCCCTTCCCGCGGCTGATGCAGCAACTGATTCGCGATACGAACATTTTGATGGAACTGAATCGAGAACTGGGAATCGAAGAGCCCGCCGCCAGTTAGTTTCCAAGCGGCGGGCAGTTTCGTTTGCCGAAATGCTCCCAGGACCGGGGCGGTCGAGCGGCGTGCCGCACGTCGCCCGCCGAGGATGTGTGTTTCTGACTGTTTCACTTTGCCACCCGTTTTTATCGAGGTCGAGATGGCTGAAAGCTTGCAACACAAACTGGATCGCGTACGTCGTCCGCGGGTGCAGATCACCTACGACGTGGAAACCAACGGCGCGATGGAAAAGAAAGAGCTGCCGTTCGTGGTGGGCGTGTTGGCCGATTTGTCGGGCCAGCCCAAGGACGCCCCCAAGGCGCTGAAGGATCGCAAGTTCGTGCCGATCGACCGCGACAACTTCAACGACGTGCTGGCCAAGGCGGCCCCGCGCGTGGCGATGAAGGTACCCAATCGCTTGAGCGGCGAGCAGGATTCGTCGCTCAACGTGGAACTGAACTTCCAAAGCATGGACGACTTCGATCCGGCCCGCGTGGCGTCGCAAGTGCCTGCCTTGCGCGAACTGCTGAACATGCGCGACAAGTTGAACCAGTTGCTGAGCAAGATGGAAGGCAACGACAAGCTGGAGCAACTGCTCGGCGAAGTGCTCAACAACACCGAAGCCGCCCAGAAGCTGGCTGGCCAGATCGGCGCCGCGGCCCCCGCGGACGACAAGCCCGAGGCCGCTCCCGAAGCCTGAGCGCGGTTGCGCGGCGACCGCTTTCCCGGGTTGGCGCTTGCCGCCGGGGGAGGACCTGCCGTGCCGTTTGCCCGTCCATTCACCATCACCCCAGCAGCAGAAGAGAAATAGCGATGAGTACCGCCGAACTGGAACAAGCACAACAGCAGGCCGCCGGCCAAACCGAGGAAGTGAGCCTGCTCGATCAAATTCTGGACAACACCAAGGCGCAAGACGACGTCGAGCGCAACCGCAACCGCAGCTACATCGAGCAGTTCATCGCCCAGGCGGTGAAGCCCGACCAGGTGGTCAGCAAGGAAGTCGAGACCAACATCAAGTATTGGATTTCGGCGATCGACGAAAAGCTGTCGGACCAGCTCAACGAGATCATGCACCACGAGTCGTTTCAAAAGCTGGAAGCCACCTGGCGCGGCTTGCACTACCTGGTCAGCAACACCGAAACCGGCGAAACCCTCAAGATTCGCGTGTTTAACACCACCAAGAAAGATCTGCTCAAGGATCTGGAGAAAGCGGTGGAGTTCGATCAGAGCACGCTGTTCAAGAAGGGGTACGAGGAAGAGTACGGCCAGCTCGGCGGCGAGCCCTACGGCATGCTCGTGGGCGACTACGAGTTCAGCCGCAGCCCCGAGGATATGAACCTGTTGAAAATGATTTCGAACGTGGCCGCGGCGGCGCATGCCCCGTTTGTGTCGGCTGCCAGCCCCAAGCTGTTCAACATGGACAGCTTCCAGGAGTTGGCCAATCCGCGCGATCTGGCCAAGATCTTCTCGGGCGTGGAATACGCCACGTGGAAGAGCTTCCGCGAGAGCGAGGACAGCCGCTACGTGGCGCTGACCATGCCGCACGTGCTGGGCCGGTTGCCCTACGGCGCCGCCTTCCAGCCGGTGGAAGAGTTCAACTACGAAGAGCACGTGGATGGCCGCGACGCCAGCAAGTACTTGTGGATGAACGCGGCCTGGGCGTACGCCACGCGGATCACCGACAGCTTTGCCAAGTACGGCTGGTTCTCGCGGATTCGCGGCGTGGAAGGGGGCGGCAAGGTGGAAGGCCTGCCCGTCCATACCTTCCCCACCGACGATGGCGACATCGCGATGAAGTGCCCCACCGAAATCGCGATTACCGATCGCCGCGAGTTCGAGTTGTCCAACCTGGGCTTCTTGCCGCTGTTGCATGCCAAGAACACCGACTTTGCCGTGTTCATGGGCGCTCAAAGCTGCCAGAAACCCAAGACTTACTTCGACCCCGCCGCGAACGCCAACGCGGAGCTGTCGGCCAAGTTCAACTACCTGCTGAACGTGTCGCGGTTCGCCCACTACCTCAAGGTGATGGCCCGCGACAAGATCGGCTCGGACATGGAAGTCGGCGATTGCGAGCGCTGGCTGAACGACTGGATCGTGAACTACGTTTGCGATCCCAAGACCGCCAGCGAAGAAACCAAGGCCAAGTACCCGCTGGCCGAAGCCCGCGTGGAGGTTCGCGAAGTGAAAGGCAAGCCCGGCTGGTACGAAGCCGTGGCCTACCTCCGCCCGCACTTCCAACTGGAAGCCCTGGCCGCCTCGATGCGGCTGGTGGCCGAAGTGCCCAAGAAGGGCTAAGCGAAGCATGTCGTGTGAGGAGCGGTTGCGAAGCGCGCCCCGCGGTGGCGATCTACCGGGGGGAAGCGAATTGCAGCCGGCGATGGAGAAAGCAGCCTGCCCCGCGCGGCGCGGCGAACCTTCGCCGCGCCGCCGGCAGCGCAGGCCAGACCGAACGGACAACGATGAACGCGACTGCGGCCGGATGGCTGTCCCCGGCGGCGTTCGCTGACCAACTTCGGACGGCCAGACGTGTTGTTCTTACCGGAGCAGAAATACCATGGCTCAAGACGCATTCATTCAGATCAAAGACAACGACGGCGAATCGACCGACAAAGGCCACGAAAAGTGGATTGAAATCGAAAACTGGTTCTGGGGCGTCGATCAGCCCTCGGCCGGCAATCGCAGCACCGGCGGCGCCGCCACCAGCGAGCGCGTAAGCCACCTGCCGTTCACCTTCTCGTACCGCATCGACAAAAGCACCACGCCCCTCACCAAGGCCTGCTGCCAAGGCAAGCACATCTCCGACGCCACCATCCAACTGATGCGGGCGACCGGCGATGGCCAGTCGACCATGTACCAAGAGTTCAAGCTCAGCGACATCCTGGTCGGCGGCGTGAACTGGAAGGGCGGCGAACCCGGCAAACTGCCGCTGATCACCGTCGAGCTGAACTACGGCAAGATCACCTCGACCTACACCGAAATGGACCACAAGACCGGCGCGAAGAAGGGCAACGTGTCCTTCACTCACAGCCTGGTCGAAAATTCGGTCTCGTAAGACCGCACCGCCCTCAGCGAAGGGGCAAGCGCCCGGGGCCGGCAACCGTTTGCCGGCCCTGGGTTGATTCCACCCTGCCCGATGCCGGGTTCGCCCCGAACGATTGCCCGGTGCGCCGGCTCGCCGCGCCACCCGCGCGGACAGCGTGTCGATTTCTTCCGGCCCAACGAACGACCCATCCAAGGACAAGACATGACCGCCAGCGAAACCGTACTCGGCTTATCGGCTGCAGAGCTGTTCCAGGCAGGACGGCTGGAAGACGCCATCTTTGCCCAAACCGCCGACGTGAAAGCCCATCCCGGCGACCCCGCCAAACGGCTGTTCTTGTTCGAGCTGCTGATGTTCGCGGGCGACTTCGACCGGGCCGAGAAACAACTCGCCGCCGTCCAATACAACCAGCTCGAACGCGACGCGGCCGTGGCCACCTTCCGCCGCGTGCAGGGCGCCGAGAAAGAACGCCGCGCCTTGTATGCCCAAGGACGCCGACCGCGGTTTTTGGGCGACGTGCCCCCGCATGTGGAATTGCGCTTGCAAGCGCTCGACGCCATACGCCAGGGGAAATTGCCGGCGGCGGCCGATCTTGTCGCCCAGGCGCACGACATGCTGCCGGAATATCGCGGTCGATTGAACGAGCAGCCTTTTGAATTGCTTTGCGACTGCGACGACGTGTTCGGCAGCGTGCTCGAAGTGGTCAGCGGAACAGGCTGCTATTTTTGGGTGCCGCTGGAACAGGTGGAAACGTTGCTCCTGGCCGAGCCCAAGTACCCTCGCGACCTGCTCTGGGTGCAGGCCCATCTGGAAATCAAGAACGGCGCCTCGGGCGACGTGTTCCTGCCGGCGACCTATCCGGCCACCTGGCAGTCCGACGACGACAGCCTGCGACTGGGCCGCGCCACCGACTGGAAGGAAATCGCGCCCGGTTTGGTGCGCGGCGTGGGAACGCGGATGTTCCTGGTCGACGACGAAGCCAAGAACCTGCTCGACTGGCGACAACTGGAAATTGCCGATTGATTGGGGATCGTGAACCAGGTTGAGCGACCATCTCTCGCCCCCGCGCGCCGTTGCCCACGGCTCCGGGTAGAACGACATTTCGTCCGCAATGCGTTTATGCCCGACATTCATCAGTCGCTGGTGCCTTCGCTGCTCGATCGCTTGATCGATTCCAGCATGCATGGCATGGCACAGCAGCCCTGGTACGGCCTGCAAGAAATGACGCAGGCCGTGCAGCGCGATCTCGAATCGCTGCTCAATACCCGGCAGTCGGGCGACATGATCGCCGCGGGCTTGCCCGAGGTGGAGAACTCCCTGGTGCGTTACGGTCTTCCCGACCTGGCAACGGTCAACGGCGAAACGGTCGAAGGTCGCCGTCAGGTTTGCAAAATCATTGAGCAGGTGGTCGCGCAGTTCGAGCCGCGTTTGAGGGAAGTCAGGGCCACCCTGCGAGAATCCACCACCCCCTTCGATCGTGACGTACGCTTTCGCATCGAAGGTCGCCTGTGCGTGGACCCCGCCCCCGACGTGGTCTTCGACACCACGCTCGAACTGGCGACGGGAGAGTACAAGGTACAAGCCGCCGGCGCCGACTAGCGCTCGCTGCCCGCCGGGGCGGGCGTCCGTTCTCACTCCGAATTCCGCACCCCTTCCTCCCCCGCCTGCCAGTCATGAACGACGTTTTCTATCGCAATTACGAGCGCGAGCTGCTGTTCATTCGGCGGATGGCGCAAGATTTTGCCCGGCGTTATCCGGCCACGGCCAGCCGACTGCTTCTCGAACCCAATCGCAGTCTCGATCCCCACGTCGAGCGGCTGATCGAATCGTTTGCGTTTCTGACGGCGCGGATTCAGCAAAAGCTCGATGATGAATTTCCGGAATTGACGGAATCTTTTCTGAATATTCTGTATCCGCATTATTTGGCGCCGATCCCGTCCACCGCGATGGTGCAATTTGAGCTGGAGCCTGCCAATGCGCAGCCCGGCGGGGTCTTGATCCCAAAGCAAAGCAACCTGCGAACCTCCAAGGTCGGCAACCTGGCGTGCCAGTACCGCACCTGCTATCCCGTGCAGCTGTGGCCGATCGTGCTGACCGAGGCGCAGATGCATACGCCTCCCTTTCCCCCGCATTGGCAGCCGCCCTCCAAATCCGCGGCGGCCTTGAGATTGCGGCTGGAATGTCAGGGAGATTTGGGGTTCTGCGACTTGAAGCTCGACAGGCTGCGGTTCCACTTGTTGGGCGACTCGCAGGTAACGGCCCAGCTTTACGAACTGATCTTCAACCAAACCCTCCAGATCGCCGTGAGCAATTGCGATCGGGATCGCCGCGCCGAACCGATCCGCCTGAACCCCGAACAATGCCTGTTCCCCGTGGGTTTTGAAGCCGACGAGGGTTTGCTCCCCTACTCGAATCGTTCGTTCCTGGGCTACCGACTGCTGACCGAAATGTTTTCGTATCCGGCGAAGTTCCTCTTTGTCGACCTCGGCGGCTGGAAAGAAATTGCCGCGGCCGGTATCCAACGGCAGCTCGAAGTGGTGCTCTACCTCCGCAAGGCCGGCGTGGGCCTGGAGCAAGATGTCGACGCCCGAACCTTCCGGCTCGGCTGCACGCCCGCAGTCAATCTGTTCCCCCAAACGGCCGAACCCATCGCGCTGAATTATCGCCAGCACGAGTACCGCGTGACGCCCGACGTGCATCACCCCCAGGGCATGGAAGTGTATGGCATTGAGAACGTGACCAGCGCCGACCCGAATTCCACGCGCGAATACCGGCCGTTCTATTCGTTTCGCCATCATCGTTTTGGCGACATGGACGAATCGACCGCGGCGTTCTGGTATGCCAGCCGCAAGGCTTCGATCACCGAAGGCGACCACGGCACCGACGTGTACTTGCGCCTGGTCGACGAAGACTTCGATCCGTTGGCCCCGGCCGAATCGGTGCTGGTGGTTCGCACGCTCTGCACCAATCGCGACTTGCCGCTCAAGCTGCGGCAGTTGGGCGAAAACCTGGCTTTCGAACTGCAAGGGGCGGCGCCGCTCAAGGCGATCCGCTGCCTGCGTTCTCCCACGGCGCCGTTGCGGCCGCCGCTGCGCAACCGCGGCCACTGGCGATTGATCTCGCACCTTTCGCTGAATCACCTGTCGCTTTCCGATGAACAGGACGGTCGCGACAGCCTGCAGGAAATGCTGCGGCTCTACGATTTCTCCGACCCCGATTCCGGCCTGCAGTTGGCCGCCGTCAATCGCCAGCTCATCGACGGCGTGATGGCGCTTCGCAGCCGGCGCGTGGTGGGGCGCGTGGGCGGATCGACCGCCGGCGGTTTTTGCCGCGGCGTCGAAATCGAACTGGAACTCGACGAACAAAAGTACGTCGGCACCAGTCCTTACTTGTTCGCCAGCGTCATGGAACGGTTCTTGGCCCTTTACACTTCGATCAATTCGTTCACGCAATTGGTGGTCCGCACCAAACAGGGAACCTCCGAACTCAAGCGCTGGCCGCCCCGGGCCGGGGAGCAGCCGCTGCTATGAATGCGATTCTCACGCAGCCACCCGCGGACTCCGCGAACCCTGCGCTGCTGGTCGATGGGACTGCGGATTGGCAGGCAGGGTTGCCGGGGGAAGATCCCAACGCCGCCGCGGGTTCGTCGCGAAGAGAAATGCCCTGGCCGCTGCCAGCCAGTTCCTTGGCGGCACGACTGTTTGCCGAGCCGTACGAGTTCGACTTTTTTCAGGCGGTGTCGCTGCTCGAACGGTTGGAGCCCCACCGGGCCGCCGTCGGTCGCCAGGGTTCGCCTGAGGGCGAGACGGTTCGCTTCGGGGCCCATCCGTCGTTGAGCTTTCCGGCCAGCACCGTGTGCGACTTGCGCCGCGACGATGAAACCGGAATCCCGCTGCTCACCGTGGCGTTTTTGGGTTTGACGGGGCCCTCGGGCGCGCTCCCCCGCTTTTACTCCGAACAGTTGCTCCGCGTGGAGCGCGAAGCCCGCAGCGCCGAACGGCATGCTCTGCGCGATTGGCTGGACATCTTCAACCATCGGCTGACGTCGCTGTTTTTTCGCGCTTGGGAGAAGTATCGGTTCTATGTGCCCGCCGCCCGGGGAGAGTTGCGAAAGGCGGAACCTGACCTGTTTACCGGGGGCATGTATAGCCTGATTGGCATGGGGCTTCCCAGCCTGCGAAACAAGCTCTGCGTGCGGCAGCGGGCCGAAGTCGCGTCGGTCGCCCAGCCTACCAGGCTGGCGGGCGTGGAAGACCTGGCGCTGCTGTATTATTCGGGCTTGTTCAGCCAGCGGCCACGCAATGCCGCCAACCTGCAAGCCCTGGTGGGCGATTATTTTCGGCTGCCTGCCCAGGTATTGCAGTTCCAGGGCCAATGGCTGCGACTCGACGCCGCCAACCAATCGCAAATCACCCAGGGCATGAGCAACAATCAGCTGGGGGTGAACGTGGTGGTGGGACAGCGCGTGTGGGACGTGCAAAGCAAGTTTCGCATTCGCCTGGGCCCGCTCACCTATCGGCAGTTTGTCGAGTTCTTGCCCGAGAAAGCCGCCACCAGCCGATCGAAATCGCTGTTCTTGCTGTCGCACCTGGTGCGGCTTTACGCCGGTCCGGAATTCGACTTCGACGTGCAGTTGGTACTGCAAGCGGCAGAAGTTCCGCCCACCGTGCTCGATTCGCAGGCCGAAGTAGGACCGCGGTTGGGTTGGAATACCTGGCTTCGCAGCCAAGACTCCGCGCAGAACGCCGAAGACGCGGTGTTTGCTGGCGACGAAACCCACCTGGTGAACTAACCGGGGGCTCGTGCGCAAACACCGCCGGCCAAAACCGAACCGGCCCGAAGCGCGCTTGCAGCAGCGCTTCGGGCCGGCATATGTGGCGTCCAGAAGTTGTCCGCTGCGCTACGCAGCCTGCAAATTGGCCGATGCGTTCGCTTCGCGCCCCAGATTAACCGTCCCCAGCATCTCGCCTTCCGGTCCGTAGAATTGAAGCAGCTTCACGCTGATCATCCACATGGCGAACAAATCCCCCGCCCTGTACGAGCGGCCGTAATACACGCCATCGCGAATGAGCACCGTCTCGCTCATTTCTTCCAGTTGATCGGGTTGCACACCCAAATCACCGAAGGCCTGCACAACCACTTGTCGAATTTCCTGCGGTGCATGTCGGGCATCCATTGTATTCCCCTCCGTGGGTGGATCGGGATTGTTGGCTGCAATCGGTGCAGTCCGTTCCTCCCCGGTTACAGCATCGAGCGGTCACCGCCGGATTCTTGCCTGGAATTCGATTAGAGCGCAAGCTTTGCCTGACCCGTCCCTCGTGCTGCGCCATTCCCGCGAAATAAGCCCCGGTGCGGCCCGATTGTGCGGCTTGCAGTGGCAGCGCGGCGGCTTACGCCTTTGCCGATGTTGCGGGTTGGGCGCGCAGCGGGTCGTCGCCCGATGGTTCCGCGGTTGGAAGGGGCCCCAACACGCCCAGCGCGGCAAGCTGTTCGAGCAGGCGGCATTCGTCCGCTTCGCTCAAATTGGCCAGCGGCAACCGCACCGGGCCCAAATCCACCCCCAGCAGTTTGAGCGCCGTCTTGGCCGCCGCCGGAAAACCAAACGATTGCAGCGTTCGCACCATTTGCACCGATTGCCGCTGAAGCTGCTGGGCCGTTTTCAGGTCGCCGGTGGCGAACGCCCGAATCAAATCATGGTACAGAGGCGCGGCCAGGTTGTAGGTGCTGCCCACCGCGCCTTCCACTCCCAGCGACAATGCGGCCAATAGAATTTCATCGCTGCCAAAGAGAATCTCGAAATCGTCTTCCGCCACGGCCAGGCATTCCTGCAACTGCACCAGGTCGGAGTTGGTGTATTTGAGCCCCGCCATGGTGGGAATCCGCTGCCGTGCCAGTTCCAAGAGCCGGGGCATCGAATGGCTCAAACCGGTCATGCTGGGGATGTCGTAGTAATAGAACGGCAGTTCGGGCGCAGCCGCGGCAATCGCGCCGCAGCAGGCCACCAGTTCATCGAGCGTGGGTGGTTTGAAGTACGTGGGCGCCAGGGCCGCGATGGCGTTGGCCCCGATTTGCTCGGCGTGCCGCGCGAGGGTTTGGGCGTCTGCCAGGCAGTTGTGGCCCACGTGGATGAACACGGCCAGCGATGTGCCGGCGGCCACATCGACCCAGCGCGTCGCCAACTGCATTCGCTCTTCGACGGTGAGCGAGTGGCTTTCGCCCGTCGTTCCGCCCGCAAATACGCCGGCCACGCCCGCGGCCTGCAGCAATTCGGCCTGGGCGGCGACCACATCGAGATTCAAGCGGCCATCGGTGAAGAACGGCGTATGCACGGCGACAATCAAACCGCGATGACGTTGGCGCAACATGCTGGAAAACCTTGAAACGAGCGAAAGGAACCACCGGCCGCAGGGAATGTTTGACGCGCGAACGCACGCCGCCGGCCGATCTCTCCATCATCGCCCAGGCGGCCATCCAGCGGCAAGACGCGCGCTGCGAAAACCAGCTCTCCCCCGCCTGGCGGCCCGCGCCACAACCGTTGCCAGCGGAATAGTCGCCGCGGACGGGTGGCAGTCGCGCATTGGGCGAGGCGCTCAAACGAAGCCAATCTCGCGGGCTTCGTTCTCGCCGATTGCCCCGAGCAGCTTTTTGTTGAGCGAACCGCCGGTCACCAGCAATTCCTCCAGCGCGGCGTCGACGTCGGCCAATTCGATCTGCTCCGCCGTTTCGTCGCGATCGAGGGCGAACTGAATGCAGCGGCGCATCAATTCCTTGATGAACGAAGCGCTGACCGCATCGGTGCGTTTGACAATGCTTTGGGAAACCTCGTCGGGCACCTGCACCCCGTACGAATAGAGCTTGACGAGCTTGGCGCGGCCTTCGGCGGTTGGCAGCGGAAACTCGATGGCCTGATCGATCCGGCCGGGGCGCGAAGCGAGGGCCTCTTCGAGCACGCTGGCCCGATTGGTGGTCAGCACGAACACGATCTCGGCGTCGGAGTCGATGCCGTCCATTTCATTGAGCAATTTGTTGAGCAGGATTTCTTCCGCGGAGCTGCGCATTGTCTCGCGGTGCCGGGCAATCAGGTCCACGTCTTCCACAACCACCATCGAGGGTTGATAAAGCCGGGCCAACGTCATGTATTCGCCCAGGTTGCCGACCTGCTCGCCGGTAATCAGCAGCGTGGTGTGGCCCGGCAGGTTGGTTGCCAGGTAGTTCACGGTGTGCGTTTTCCCCGAGCCGGGCGGACCATAGAACAGCAGGCCTTTTTTGGTTGCCATGCCCAATCGGGAAAGCTGCTGGCGCCGCCGCACGAAGTTGATCACGTTGCGATCCAGCAGTTCCAGGGTTTTCCCCGGCAGGATCACTTGCTCGCGGTCCACGCGTTTCAGTCGATGCACGAAGAGGCCCACCGCGGTGCCGGAATAGTGGTCTTGATTGTCGAGCGACAGAATCTTGCCGCGGTAGCAACGGCTCCGTTTGATGGAGTCCTCGATCGCGGAAAAGAACCGTTCGGTGGCCGCGGCGCCTTGCTCGCTTCTGGGCGCGGCCAGTTCGATCCGCGCCATGTAACAGTTGCTTTGCGTGTCGAGCAGCGCCAGCAGGTTGCTGTCGCCCGACTTGAGCAACCACACGCCGTCCTTCAAACAGCGGAAAGGCTCCTCTTCGCCGATGTCGTATTCGGTGTACTTGGGATTGGCGGGCGAGACGGGCGTGCGGCGGTCCAGGTTATACAACTGGGAAAACTGCTGCACGGCCTCGTGCCCATGCTGCGTGGCCCAAAACTGAATGATTTCATACCCGTGCGATTGCAGTTCATCGAAGGCGCATTGGATATCGGGTATTGCCCTGTGCGGGAACGATCGCTCGGTCAACTCGAGTTGTTCCAGCGGCACCCGCCCGAAATGATCCTGCACGGTATGGTAGATATGGTGTCGATCCTCTGGCATTTCGCGGTCGCTCCCCTTGGTCAAACGCTCCAGTTGGATGAAATTCTGTTCGACTTCTTCGGCTGAAATCTGTCCCTCGGCTTCGAGGATCAGCAGCATGTCGCCATAGGAATGATAAAGACGTTCGGCGTCTGGTTGCAGGGCCATGGCCCTTTTGAAGAGCGAGGCTGCCAGGGCAAAATTTTCGCAATCGGCGAAGTGCTCGCCCATCGTCAGCAGGGTATTGGCGTCGGTGGTATCGGCCTGGGCACTCTGGCGAAAGTCGGCGTCTGCCTTCTCATGCTCGCCCAGTTCTTCCCAAGCCTGGCCTCGCCGGAAATAGGCGTCGCTAACGGGCGTCATCTCGATCGACCGCGTCAGGTCCGCGATTCCGGCCTCGTAATCCTCCATGTCGCACAAAGCGTCGCCGCGGAAAAACCAGCCCTCGGCTTCCTCCGGATCCAGCTCCATCATGCGTTCGGCGTCGGCGAGGCGTTCCTCGGGCGGAAAGCCGGCATAGAAGTTGGCGGTGGCCCTGCTTTGATAGAGCAGCGGGTCGTCGCGCAGTCCCAACCGTTCCGCGTAATCAAAATCGTCACATGCGGCGTTGAAGTCTCGATGGAACATGCGGACCATGCCTCGGCCCAAGTAAGCCCGAGCGCACTGGGCATCGCGGGCAATCGCCTCCTCAAAGGCGCTCTCGGCTTTGTCCCAGGAGTCGTTCCAATAGTGCTTGAAGCCTTGATTAACCAGGCGATCCACCGCTTTCGACATGCCATCCGCTCCGGTCAACCAACCAAATGCTGCCTTGGCCGTCAGGAGAAACCCACGCTAAGCAGCCGGCCTTCCCCTGATCGCGGTCCTTGACTCTTGTCTGGACGTCCCACGTACGCAGCCGCCGATTCCAGCAACCGTGCATCAAAAAATTACGGTGATCAGCTCCGCGCGGCCACGGCGCGTCCCAACGGAGATGGTTTCTGCCGTTGCGAGAACGAAGTCAACGCGAGTTGCCTCTGCGTCCTTTTGGCCCTGGCGGGCGCGTGGAGCGCACGCACCATCGGGGGGAACAACGGCGGACACCGTTTGTTGGTCAACGTGTTTAGAATTCCAGCTTTTTCAGCCCCGGTTGCGGCACCGGGTACAAGCCGTTGGGAGCCGCTTGCAGCGGAGCGTCGGACTCGATGCTCAGGCTGGCCACCATCGGGGCGAACTCGTGTTCGCAGTTCAGAATGTCGTCGCGGGTGATCACCTTGCCGGTGTGCGCCGCCATGCGGCCCATCGAGGTCACCAGGCTGGCCTCCACGCCGCGCTCTACCTCGTTGTAGCTCTTGTCCTGGCGAATCGCTTCGATCAGGTGGTCCCACTCCAACTGGTAAGGATTCCGCTCAGGCTGCGGATAGGCCCAGGCCAGATCGCGATCGACAAAGGCCTGGCCTTTGTAAATGCGGCTGCGGGCTGGCGTGTGGCTGGCCGTGCTGATCACGGCCGAGCCCTTGCTGCCGTGGGCGTAGCTGGCGAACTCGTTGTGGCAGCCGGGAATGCAGCGGCCTTCGAGGAACAGTTTGCTGCCGTCGGCAAAGGTGTACTCGGTGGAGTAGCTGTCGAAGTTTTGGTCGACGTTGTCGCCGCGGTAGTGGCGGCCGCCGCTGCTTTTGGCCTCCACCGGCCAGGCATTTTTCATCCAGCAGCATTCGTCAATGTTGTGAATCAGGAAATCGCTGTAGGCGCCGCCGCTGGCCCACAAGAACGCGTGGAACTCGCGAATCTGGTACATCAACTCGCTCATGTTGCCGGGGCAAGGGCCGGTGAAGGCGTGGCCCGTCGGACCCGCCATGCGGTACGCGCGCAGCAGAATCAAATCGCCGATCTGGCCGTCTTGAATGCGATCGAACAGTTCGCGGCGAGCGTCGCAGTGGCGGCACATCAGGCCGACGCCCACTTTCAGATTTTTCTGTTCCGCCTGCTTGCCCAACTCGAACATTTTCTTGCTGGTCGGCCCATCGACGGTGACGGGCTTTTCCATGAACACGTTGATGCCCCGCTCGATGGCATACTGAAAATGCACCCAGCGGAAGGCCGGCGGCGTGGCGAAAATGGCCACGTCGCCCGGCTTGAGGCAATCCATGGCGTGCTTGTAGCCGTCGAAGCTCACAAACTGCCGGCCGCTGGGCACGTCCACCTGCTTGTCGAAACGCTTCTTGAGTTGGCCGTAGCTGCCGTCCAACCGGTTTTGGAAAACGTCGGCCATGGCCACCAGCTGGATCGGGCCGCTGGTGGTGCTGAGCGCATTGAGGGCGGCGCCGGTGCCGCGTCCGCCGCAGCCGATCAGGGCGACCTGAATCGTGTTGTCTTCCGCCGCGTGAACCCGGGGAACCATGCCTCCCACCAGCGTGGCTGCCGCGGCCAACTTGCCCGAGGTCTTCAACAATTCGCGACGCGACAATCCCTGGTTGTTCTGTTCGGACACGGCGGTGGACTCCTGAAAACGGTTATGTCAGTGGTAAAGCCGGCAGCCTGAGCGAGGTTGCCGCGGCGCGGCGGCCAGCGGCAAGGATTTCAGGCTATCGCACGGCGCGGCGAAATGCAAAAAAACTGCTGCCGAACAGCGGGACGGAGGTGCAAAGGCCGAAGATGAACTCATTTGCAAACCGAGCCTGGGTCGAGTGGCCCCGACCCAGGCTCGTGTGCGTGCATTCAAAATGGACTCTTGGCCAACCGGCCGCGAGCGCTACTCGCCAAAGGTCGCCAGGAAGGCGCTGCGGGTGCCGGGGGCCGACCACTGCGAGCCGAGGCCCTTGCCCGAAAAACTGCCGTTCAGCGTGAACGCCGGGGCGTAGTTTTGCACCTTGGCCAGCGGCGGATAGTAAATCTCTTCGTTGGTGCAAACGCAGTCGCCGTCGCGCAGCTTGCGGGTGGTCATGGAAACTTCCTTCCCCGCTTGCAAGCTGGCGACCATTTCGACGTGGTCCAGCTTCATGTCGATCGGCAAGGCTTCCACGCGCATCACCGTACCGGCCAGTTTGCCAGCCTGGGCCTTGGCAAAGTCGACCAGGGCGGCCCGTTGCTCGTCGTTGGCCTTCTCGTCCACCAAAATCACCGACCGCGTGGGATAGGGCTTGACCACCATGCCGCCGTTGAGGCCCAGGGTGTCCGAGGCCTTCAGGGCCAGCACCACTTTCAGGCCAGCCAGGTTCACGCCATTGTGATCGCCCGACTCAATATTCCACGCCAGAAATGCTTCTTGTCCGGCCAAGCCCACTTCGGCGTTGGCGAAGCACGGGCCGGTGAATACGGCGCAAGTCCGCATTTCCAAGTAATCGCCTTTCACGCCCGCCTGAGCTGCCGCCGTCGCCGACAGCACGACCGTCGCCGCCGCCAAGGCAAACAAAGAATTCATACGCATAGAATGGGTCTCCCTGGGATGTTAGGAATGGGGAGTGAAACGGGGGGATTCCGTTAGCTTTTTCGCTTCGGTGCCGGCGGTGCTTGCCAGCCGCGCTCACGCAGCGGCTGCGTAGGGCGCGGCATGGGCATCGCTTGCCGAAGCTCGTGTCGATCGGGCTTAGTCAAACTACAAGCCCAAAGAGTATGGTACCGGGCTCATTCCAACGGGTAAAGCTTTGTAGCCCAGTTGGCAGCCGGTGAGGCGCTCCAGGTGGAGCATCCACCGCCCATGCCAGCAGTGCAATCGTTGCGGCCGCGCAAACTTAACGCGGGTTGCCTGCAAACAGACGTTGACTCCGCAACTTGCGGAGATGTCAGCAAGCAAGATACGAGAGCCCCGGCCCGCCACCCCTCAAAGCGGTTGGATGCCAGCCTGGATCGGCAAACGCTTACGGCGTTCAGACCAGGGAGTGGACTGGACTTTGTTTGAGGGTTTGATTAACGTCCCGCTCCCCGCGATTGGCCCCGCGCGGGGGCACGACTGCTCGCGCGACGGATCGCTGGCGAGCAGCCGCTCGAACTCCGACTTCAGGGCTTTTTCCTTTCTATTTCTGGCTGGCAACATCCCGAGGAACGGATGCCTCGCAATGAAGCGGCGCTATACCAGCGGATGACGGCACGTCCGCTGGACTTGATCCTGCCCGTTGGCATCATTGCCAGCGTGCTGGTGATCATGGTGCCGCTGCCCCCGGTGCTGATGGACGTGTTGTTGGCGGGCAACATCACCGTTTCGGTGATCATGTTGCTCACCACCATCTACGTGCGCACGCCGCTGGAGTTCAATATTTTTCCCACGTTGCTGTTGGCCAGCACCTTGGGCCGGCTGGTGCTCAACGTGGCCACCACGCGGCTCATTCTTACCCGCAGCGAAACCCACGGCCTGGCCGCCGCCGGCGACGTGGTGCGCACCTTTGGCGAATTTGTGGCCGGCGACAAAATCGTGGTCGGCATCATCATCTTTGTGATCGTGGTGGTGATCCAGTTCGTGGTGATTACCAAGGGCGCCACCCGCATCAGCGAAGTGGCCGCGCGGTTTGCCCTGGATGGCATGCCTGGCCGCCAAATGGCGATCGACGCCGACCTGCAAGCCCGCGTCATCGACGACAAGGAAGCCAAGCGCCGGCGGGAAGAGCTTTCGCGCCAGGCCGACTTTTACGGTTCGATGGACGGTGCCAGCAAGTTCGTGCGCGGCGACGCCATCGCCGGCATCATCATCACGCTGGTGAACATCGTGGGCGGTCTGATCGTGGGCGTGGTCGAAAACGGCATGAACGTCAGCCAGGCCGCCTCGCTGTTCACCAAGCTGACCATCGGCGACGGTCTGGTCAGCCAGGTGCCGGCGTTCCTGGTTTCAGTCGCCGCCGGTTTGCTCGTTACCCGCAGCAGCGAAGCATCCAACCTGCCCTCGGAATTTCTTTCGCAATTGTTCATGCGCCCGCAGGCGTTGGTGGTGGCCGGCAGCTTTCTCTGCATTTTGATTTTCACCACGCTGCCCACCCTGCCGCTGGCAACCTTGGGCGGCGGATGCCTGGGCCTGGCGTTTTTGATCACGCGGAAGAAGCAGGACGAAGAATCGCAGCAGCAAGCCGCGAAAGAAGCCGCCAGCGAAGCCGCGGCCAAGAAAGAAGACCGGATCGAAGATTGCCTGATTGTCGATCCCATGGAAATGGAGATCGGCGTCGGCCTGATTCGCCTGGCCGACCCGGGTCGTGGCGGCGATCTGCTCGAACGCATTCAGGCCGTCAAGAAAAAGGTCGCGGCCGACATGGGTTTGCTCATGCCCCGCGTTCGCATCCGAGACAATCAACGCATCGATCAAAATGCCTACGTGATTAAAATTGCCGGCGCCGCGGTCGCCGAAGGCATGGTTTATCCCAAGCTGCTGCTGGCCCTCGAGTCGGGTGTGACCGTCAGCAAAATGCAGGGCATTGCCGCTCGCGACCCCGTCTACGACATGCCAGCGGTTTGGATCGAAACCGCCGAGCGCGATCGGGCCGCCATGGCCGGCTACACGGTGGTGGAACCGACCAGCGTACTGGCCACGCACCTTACCCGCGTGGTTTCCGACCACGCCGATGAAATTCTGACCCGCGACGCCACCAAGCACCTGGTCGACGAGCTCAAGGAAAAATCGCCGGCCGTGGTCGACGAGTTGATTCCCAAGGTGATGTCGCTGGCCGAAGTGCAACAAGTACTGCAACTGCTGCTGCGCGAACAGGTGAGCATCCGCCAATTGGGAGCGATCCTCGAAGCGCTCGGCGATCACGCCGGACGTCCCGACAAAGACCCCGTGCGGCTGACCGAAATGGTGCGCAACCGGCTGGCCCGCGTCATTTGCACCCGCTATCGCGACGAGCATCATCGCTTGAAGGTAATCACGCTGGCGCCGGAGCTCGAAGACCGGATCGCCGGCAGTCTGGAAAGCGTGCCCGGCGGAATCAACATTCGCATGTCGCCCCTGGCGATCGAAGCCACCTGCGAAGCCATTCGCAAAGAGGTGGTCCGCCTGGAACAAGAAAACCGGTCCGCCGTGTTGCTGGTCAATCCGGCGATTCGCTCCGGGCTCAAACGGATCACGGCCCGCCATCTGCCTCGCCTGGTGGTGCTGGGCTACAACGAAGTGACGCGAGACACGGTGGTGGAAAGCGTAGGCGTGGTGGCCGAGGCAACCGCGAAAACTTAAGCACGTTTTGCCCCCCGCGGCAGGACGCGTGCAACCCAACCTGGCGACAATCCCATGGCCAGCAGATGACCGGCAGTCGCCGCGAGACGATCAGGCAACCAGATCACGTCAGGGCAAATGCCATCTTTTTCTAACGTGCAAAGAACGATGCAAATCAAGACCTACCGAGCGGCCAGTTTGCAAGAAGCGTTGGCGATGGTGCGAGACGACCTCGGTCCTGCGGCAGCCGTGCTGCAGACGCGCGAAATTCGTGGAGGTCGCTTGCTGCGATGGATTCCCGGCGTGCGCAAGGTGGAAGTGACCGCGTCGAACGAGGTCAATGTACCCAGCCGGCTTCCGCCTCGCCGCGAGCCCGCAACCACTAATCCGGTTGCGTCCGCGGCGGGCATCGACCTGTTCGATCCGGGGTTGCGCGACGGCATCTTGCGAGACAACGCTTCGCGCGAAGCCGCTCGGCAACATGCCGAAACCTCGCAGGGCACGATGGCTCGTACCCGGCCCGCCGGCCAGGCGCCTCATGGCGATTTGGGAGCCGAACTGAAAACACAACTCGACGACTTGCAATCCATGCTGGCCGATCTCTGCCGGCAGTCCCAGGCAGCCGGCCGTCCCGACATTCCCCAGGAATTGTTCCAGCTCTTCACCGACTTGATCGACGTCGATATCCCCGAGGACATTGCCCGCGAACTGGTCGATCGGGTACGCGCCGAATCGGCGGGGCAGCCGCTGCCCGACCCCGAACTGGCCAAGGCGCGCGTCGCCCGCCTGGTCGAAGCCGAGTTAAAAGTGGCCGGCCCGATCGCGGTGACGCCGGGAACGCGCCGGGTGGTGGCCTTGGTTGGCCCCACCGGCGTGGGCAAGACAACCACCATTGCCAAGCTGGCGGCCAACTTTCGGTTGCGCGAGCGGCGCAAGGTGGGGTTGATCACGGTGGATACCTACCGGATTGCCGCGGTGGAACAACTGCGCACGTACGCCGACATTATCAATCTGCCGATGCACGTGGTTTCCACCCCGCGCGAAATGCGCTCCGCGCTGGCCCAAATGGCCGACATGGACCTGGTGCTGATGGACACCGCGGGACGCAGTCCGCGCGATGAAGTGAAAATTCACGAACTCAAAGCGTTTCTCGGCGAAGCCCAGGCCGACGAAGTGCATTTAGTGCTTTCCAGCGTGGCCGGGGCCTCCACCCTGGCCCGCACGGCCGAACGTTTCGCCTTGGTAGGCGCCACCGCCCTGGTGCTGACCAAACTCGACGAAACCACGGGGCTCGGCAACCTGCTCTCGTTGGTGCGCAGCAGCGGGCTGCCGCTCAGCTACCTCACCAACGGACAAAATGTGCCCGACGATATTCAGGCCGCGGAGCCTCAGTCGTTGGCCGCTTGCATGCTGGGGTTGGAAGGTCCCCGTGGGCTGCAGCCTTAAGCTGCGTCCACGGCGTGCCATCCGCGAATTCGATCGCCTGAAACTGAGCTTTACCCGTCGCAAACCATTGCGAGAGTTGTTGTCATGTACGAAGACCAGGCCAAGGAATTGCGGCAGTTGGTCCGCCAAGACGCGGCGCCGACGCGATCGCAGCTTGCCCCGCCCAGGCTACTGCTGGTAACGGCCGGCAAGGGAGGCGTGGGAACCACGAGCGTGGCGATCGGTCTGGCCCAGGCGATTTCGCAGGCAGACGGCCGCACGCTGCTGGTCGATGCCCATCCCGCTGCCGCCGATGTAACCAACCGGTTGGCGCTGGTTGCCGAACATGCCGTGGCCCAGGTGCTGTCCGGATGGCGCACGGTGCGTGAGACCTGGTTGCCGGGCCCCGGCGGCATGCACGTCCTTCCCAGCAACTGGGCCGAAGATCAACTCGAAGCCTGGAGCCCCGCCGGACAGCAGCGACTGCTCGATGAACTGCACAGCCTGGCAGGCGACGTCGACTACGTGGTGCTTGATATCGGCCGCAGTCCTCACTCCGGCTCCAAGCAATTGTGGCAAGCCGCCGACGCCGCGCTGGTGGTGAGCACGCCCGACGTGGAGTCGGTCATGGACGCCTATGCGGCGATCAAGCTGTGCAGCCTCGATCAGGCGTGCCCCGAAATTTGGACGTTCTTCAACCGCGCGTCGAGCGCCCAGGCGGCCGATGCGCACGCGCGACTGGCGCTGGCCTGCCGGCGGTTCCTGGGGTTGGAAATTCGCAGCGGTGGCGCCATGGAATCGCTGGAGCGTCAAGCGGCGGACGGTTCTCAACCGTACCTGCCGGCGCCGCCTCTGTTGCCTCTCAAACTGCTGGCCCGGCAGCTGATGCGCCCCAACGCATCGCGAGAAGTGCCCCTGGCGGCCGTTGCGGCGCGTTCCCTCGGGAGTTACTTGCCAGGGTGAATGTTGTTCGGGCAGCCGGCAAACTCAATGCAGGCACCACGCCCACGCCGAACCTGCCCTCACGAAATACAAGATTGGATTCAACCTTGCAGAACCATCAACCGATAAACCCAAAGTCCGTTATCACGCTTGGACGTGTCCGACTCTGCCGGTTCGCCCTGAAGGGCGGGTCGGGCGGATGGAAGGGTCGCATCGGTGGGACGCAAATACGCCGGCATTCTCGGTGGGTTGGCCTTCAACGTGCTGCTCGCGCGCGGCATGCTCGCTGGCCAGTTCGAACCCAGTCTCATCTGGCAAGCGTGCGGCGGATTGTTCGTGTTTGCAGCCATTGGCGCCGTTGCGGGCATGCTGGCCAACCAATTCATCACCGAATCGGTTCGCACCCGGTTTGCGGCCGAATGGCAAGAACAGACAACCAGCGCTCCATCCAAGTCCAAGGGAAAAGCAGCTTGACGCCCAGGGCAGACGCAGCCCGGCCTTTTCGGTCGAGCAAGTCTCCCCACAACCAGCGGCGGCACGTCGGGCAGTGGGCCAGGCCGCGGCCGAACGATTTGGTTTTAGTTTCTTACTCGTTGCCATCTTCGCAAACTGCAGAGAAGTTTCGAGAGGCAACGAGCGACTGCGGTTTAGCCGCGTTAGGTTACCGCAATGGTCAGCGTCGTTCTGACAAGGCCCCGGATTCAAAATACAAAACCGCAAATAGTGGCTGAATTGTCAATTTGAGTCCGGCGCGATCGAGTTCACCGTCATTCATTTATCCCCCTAGCAAGCTTCGGTTATTCGCCCGGACAATCTGCATAAGAAACCAGTCTGCACTAGAAAACGGCAATCTCTGGCCATGAAGGCCAGCATAGGTGTTCACGGAGGAATGCATGCAAACCACGGCCGTCGCTCCCGATGAAATCACGCAACTCTGGCTCGACTACAAGCGCGAGCCCGAGAATAAGGAATATCGAAATCGGCTGGTTGAAAACTATCTGCCGCTTGTTCGCTACAATGGCGAACGCATTTGGTCGCGGCTGCCCGAGGGCGTCGAACTCGACGACCTGATTTCGGCCGGCGTGTTCGGCCTGATGGACGCGATCGAGGCGTTCGACCTGACGCGCGGAGTGAAATTCGAAACCTACTGCGTGCCGCGAATCCGCGGGGCCATGCTCGACGAACTGCGCACCATGGACTGGGTTCCCCGGCTGGTGCGCAGCAAGGCCAGCAAACTCAACGAGGCCATGAAGACCCTCGAAGCCCGGCTGGGACGGCAGCCCACCGAGATTGAGCTCGCCAAGCACATGGAGATATCGGTGCCCGAGCTGGAAAAAATGATTACCGAGGCCAGCGCCGTCAATCTCATCAGCTTGAATAAGAAGTGGTACGAAACGGACAGCTATAAGGATGTTCGCGAAATCGACATCCTGGAAGATAAAAAAGGTGAAGACCCCACCAAGCGCATTCAGAAAAACGATCTGATGCGATTGGTGACCAAGGGCCTCAATCGCAACGAGCGGCTGATCATCATCCTCTATTACTATGAGGAATTGACCATGAAAGAAATCGGGGCCACCCTCGATCTTTCGGAAAGCCGCGTGAGCCAGATGCACAGCAGCATCGTGCAGCGGCTGCAAGGTCAACTCAACCGTCGCCGCCCCGAGTTCGGAACCTGATCCGCGGCAGTGCGGAATTTGCAATCTCGAATTCGGATGGCCAAACGCTGGGAATCCATCGGCCGTACCCCGGGCGCTCCCGCGCCGGGGTGCGGCCTTTCGCATCTCGCCGACTCGGCGGGCCGCGCAGGGTCAGGCACAACACCCACCCCCTCCCCCGCGTTTCGCCCTGCCCTCATTCCCATACCGTGCGATATTCTCCGTGCCGCTCGAAATATTCCAGCAGCCGGCGATAGAAAGGGTGGTTGGCAACCGTGGCGCTGTCGCCGATCACGATCAGTTTGCGCCGGGCTCTGGTCAAGGCGACGTTCATCCGCCGCACGTCGGCCAGAAAACCGATCTCGCCCGTTGCGTTCGAACGCACCAGCGAAATGATCACGGCCTCCTTTTCGCGGCCCTGAAAACCATCGATCGTGTCGACCTCCACGCCCGGCACGCAGTCTTCGCGGCGCAGCAGGCTTCTTAGCAGTCGCACCTGCGCCGCGTAGGGCGAAATCACCGCGACGGCCCGAGGGGCCACGCCCGCCTGGCGCAAGCGCTCCACTTGTTGCAGCACCACCGCGGCCTCTTGCGGATTGAAGCGGCTTTCGCCTTCGGGCTCCTGCTCTTCATCGTAGCTGGCGCCGGCCGTGTCGATGAACGTGATGGGGTTGCCGGTCAGGTCGTCGGTCGCAACGTCTGGAAGGTCGGCCAGCAAATGCCCTCGCACCGACTCGTCGGCCACCAGCGACGATTCGTAAAACTCGGCGGACGAAAAGCCCATGATCGTTTCGTGCATGCGGTACTGCACCGTGAGCAATCGGGCCAGGGGATGATGCCGCGTTTCGCCTTGGTAAGGGCCGGCGGCCTGTTCCCTGGTTTGCCTGCCAGGTTGGGGCGCGTAGTCGGCGACGAGGCGCTGCATGAGCGTGATCGAGAGCCCCGCCTTGGCCGCCTCGGCCGAAACAATCGTGGGCGGAAGCTGGCAATGATCGCCGGCCAGCACCACGCGGCTGCAGCGCAACAGCGGAATCCAGCAGGCGGCTTCGGTGGTTTGCGCTGCTTCATCGATCACCGCCAGGTCGAAGGCGCGCTTTCCCAGCACTCCGCCGTCCACGCCCGTCAACGTGGCGCACAACACACTCGCCGAATCGAGATACTGTTGCACCACTTGATCCTCGAGACGCCGGGCATCGGCCAACAATTCTTTGGCTTCCTGGCGCATTTCCCGCTTGGCGCCCGGAGCCGGCCTGGCCCTGGTGTAACGCGCCGCCCGATCGCGCAGCGATTGCGCCTGCTTGACCAGCTTGCGGGCCAGGGCCACGTCGGGGTGGTTGGCCACCAGCAAGTCGAGGGTATGAGCCTGCAACTCGGGCGAAACGCGCGCGGGATGCCCCAGCCGGATGGCGTTCTCACCGGCGGCAATCAGTCGCTCGAGCAGATTGTCGACGGCCAAATTACTGGGCGCGCAGGCCAGCACCTTTTCTCCCCGGCAGATGGCTTGCCGAATCAGTTCCACCACGGTGGTGGTCTTGCCGGTGCCAGGCGGACCGTGAATGATCGCCACGTCTTCGGCCGCTAGCGCGAATTCCACGGCCTCCCGCTGCGAGGCATTCAACTCTTGGTTCAGCGCTGCGAGAGTTTCTTGCTGCCGAAAACGCGGAGCCCGCTCACCCAACAGCACGTCGCGCAGTTGCGCCAACCGGCCGCGCTCGGCGCGGGCGGCCTGCTCCAGCGCCGCGCGTTGCCTGCGCCGGGCCACTTCGTCAAACGATAAATCCACCCGCAGCGGCGGAGGATCGGCGCTCAACTCGGGCAGGTCTTCAAAGGCAATTTGAATCGTGTTTTCATTGCGGGCACAAACGACCCCGCGCCACGATTCGTCGCGGCGACGCTCAGGTTCGGAAAGCAGCACTGGCGTGCCGACTCCCAATCGGTTCCACGGCAGCAACTGCCGCTGATCGCGTTTGCCCAGCGTGAGCAGCGCCCGGCCGCCCAGGGCCACGTCGTGATCGCGCACGACCAATCCACGGAGGCTGTTGCCCGTTTGTTCGGCCTCGTCGTCGGCAAGCCGCTGAAGTTGCTCGACCAGTTGCCGGGCCTCGGCCTCGGCTTCCAGTTCCAACAGCCAAATCAAATGTGGAAAGTGCTCGGCAGACGGCATAAACCGCGGATCCTGCTTGCTGCGAGGAGCGCCCGGACGCGCATGAAACCATGCCAGCCCCGATGGACTGTACCAAATGCGTGCGCTACGCAGTGGTCAGCGCGTCGCGGCACACCCGCATCATATTGCCGCCCAGGATTTTGCGAATGTCGTCGTCGCTGTAGCCGCGCTGCACCAGGCCCACGGTATACAGGGGCCAGTTCGACCACGAGACGGTTACCGCGCGCGGAAATCGCTCGCCTCCCCGCGATCCCTCGGGCCACAAGGCGCCAAAACGTGTGCGCCGCTTGGCGCGGCTGGCGGTGACCTTGGCCTCGGGCTCCGACGCGTAACGCGACTGGTAGGCAACGTCGGTTCCAATTCCCACGTGCTCCACGCCGAATTTCTTGGCGGCGTAATCCACGTGGTCGATCAGGGCCGTAATATCCCCGCCGCCGCCCAAAAAGTGCGGAATGCAGCACATGCCTACCAGACCGCCCGTGTCGCAAATCGCCCGAATCACTTCGTCGGGCTTCGAGCGAATATGCTTGTTGAGCGCGGCGCACGTGGTGTGGCTGGCAACCATTGGTTTGGTGGAAGCCTGGGCGGCTTCCAGGCTGGTTTGCCAGCCGCTGTGGGCCACGTCGACAATCACGCCCACCCGGTTCATTTCGGCAATCGCCTCGCGGCCCAGGTCGCTGATGCCGCCGTTGGCCGCTTCGGCGCAGCCGTCGCCCAGCATGTTGCGGCGGTTATAGGTGAGATGCATCATCCGAATGCCGAGTTGAAAGAACACTCGGATCAGCGTCAACTCAGCCGGCGCCGACTCCCATTGCTGCGCCAGCGGCACGCCATTGCCCGTGAGATACAGACAGTGCTTTTCTTCCCGCTTGGCCGCTTCGATATCTTCCGGCAGCGATGCCCGCACCAGCGTGTCGCGGGCCATGTCGGTCAGGTAGGTGAATCGGGCGAGGCGTTTGATCAGTGTTTGCGGGTCTTGGCCTTCTTCGCCGGCGTTCTGAAAAATGCAGGTGACCCCGGCGGCGTCGAACGCGTGCTTCAACTCGGCCCGCTCTTTGGCCACGACCGCCGCCCGAGTCATGCTCATGTCTTCCTGCATGTCCTGCAACTCGCGGTCCGATGCTCCGGCCTCGATGGCGGCTGTTATCGAAGCGCCGTCGATCGCCGCCCGCGGAGCAAAACCATACGTATCGAACACCAGCGAGCTGTAATGCAATTCCAGCCCTCGCTGCAACTCGGCAGGGCTGGGCTTGAGCACGTCGAGCGCTGCATCGCGGGCGGCGATAATGCTGGGGCTGTCCGAAATCAGAATGGGAAACCGCATTTCCGGGTCCTTCGCGGCGTCTTCTGCCCGAAGCGTGCCGCGGCCCCTCGCGCCGCCCAGCGCGGCCGCCACCGCGGCGGCCGAACAACCTTGGAGAAACTCGCGGCGACGAAGCGGGAACGAAGATGCGTGCGTCATGTCGGAAAACTCTCTGGAACTTTACCGGGCGGCGGACACCAACCGCGTGGATTGCCTTAGGGCCGTATTTCAGCAGAATAAATGGAAAGCGGCGCCGAAGCGACGATTTTTGTCGATGGCTTCTCCCGGTTGCTACCCCCCGCCTGCCTGACAACGGCTCATTCTCATGGCCAAATGCGACGAAGGATACATCTGCGACGTGTGCGGCCAAGATGTCGCGGCCATCACCGAGAGCGACTTGTACCTGCGGTACGTGATCGGCATGATCGAGCCCGAGGTGCTGCACACCGCGCGCGAACGCCACATCGCTTGCAATCCGGCGTTGGCGCAGTTCATCGTCGATGCACGTTTCACCCCGCCCCCGGTAAGCGGCCCGTTCAACAAGAGTGAACTCGACCCCGACTTTGTCCGCGAGCGCGAGGAACTGGTCACCCGCGGTTACCAACGCCTCTGGGAACTGGCCCGCGGCGCCGAATCAAAAATCATCGACTACCCGTTGCCCGAGGTGCGCGCGAAACTGCAGCGCGAATACGGAGAGTAATCCAAGTTCGCCGTGCGTAACGACACGGCATGGCGCGGGGACGACGTTTTTCGCCGGGCCATCACCCCGGCACCGCGGCCAAGCCTTCTTCCAGCGCCGCAATCACCCCCTCGGCCGATTCAATTCCGACCGACAGCCGGATGGTTCCCCCGGTAATGTCCAAGGCTTGCCTCGCGGCTTCGCTCAGCTTGCGATGGCTGGTGGTGGCAGGGTGGCTGAGCGTGGTGCAGAGGTCGCCCAGCGAAGGGCAAAAGGGAATGTTCCTGGCCGCGCGAATGAACGCATCGGCGGCGGTCCTGCCGCCCGCCAACGTGAAGGTAACCATCGAACCAAAGCAATCGCCAAAGAGTTGCTTCGCCAGCGGATGGTCGGGGTGGCTCGCCAAACCAGGGTAATGCACGGCGGCAACCTGGCCCGCCGAGGTGCGGTTGGCGTCCAAATGCCGGGCGGCGCGTAGCGCGTTGGCCGCCGCTCGGTCGGCTCGCAGCGCCAAGGTACCCATTCCCCGCAACGCCAACCAGCAATCGAACGGCGGGGCCGAGAAACCCCAGGCGGAAACCACGCCGGGCACGCGTTCCCAATCGTCCGACTTTCCGCACAGAGCCCCCAGCAGCACGTCGCTATGGCCGTTCATCTGCTTGGTGAGGCTTTCCAGCACCAGGTCGGCTCCGTGTTCCAAAGGACGAAACATGGCGGGGCTGGCAAATGAATTGTCGACCAGCAGCCGCGCCCCGCGCTCGCGCGACAGCTCTGCCAACCGCGGCACATTGCTCACCCGCAGCGTGGGGTTGGTCAATGTTTCCACCACGACCAGCCGGGTGCGCGGTTGAAACGCCGCCGCGGTAGCCGCCAGGTCGCAGGTGTCGACCACGCTGCTGCTGATTCCCAGCCGGCCGGCCTCGTGGACCAGCAGGTTCAAACTTTGACCATACAATCGATTGCTCACCACCAGGTGGTCGCCCTGCGCGGCGAGGGCCAGCAAGGCCGAAGACAACGCGGCCATGCCGGAACTGCAAACCACGGCTTTCTCGGCCGCGTGCAGTTCGGCGCAGCGGCTCGCCAATTGCCGCCCATTCGGATGGCCTTCGCGGCTGTAGATGTCGCCCGCCAGTTCGCCGGCCATCAGGGCTTCGGCCTGGGCCGTGTCCTCGCAGCGATAAACGGCCGCCGGATAAATGGCCGGCGCCAAAGGCATGGTAGGCTGCGGCGGCAAGAAATGCGGCCGCACGCAGCGATCGTCAAACGCGTCCATCGCGGAAGTGCCTCGAAAAGAAACCTCGTGCAAGTTGTGTCGGTTCACGATTTGCCCGGTGACAAAGCCATGGCCTGGCGGGGCAGAGTGGCGGGCATATTGCCTGCCGAACGTCGCCTGCCAGTCCCCACGGCAGGCGGCGGAGCGCGGCCCCGGCACCTCGATTCCCTGCCGGCAACGTGCCCGCGCCAGGCGTACTATCGGGCTGGCTGTTTCTTCAGTTCCCGCATCAGGAAGGTTACCGCGCGGCAGTATTCCCGCACCGCCGCAGGGTAGTCGCCACTGGCTCGGGCGGCGCCGGCCGAGCGCTCGATGCCATCGAGCCGGTTCCAGTCGACCACGCGATCCTGGTCGATCGCGGCCGAGCGCAGTTGTTGATGGATGTCGGATATCGCCTGCACCGTCGATTCCTTGGGTGCGCCATCGTAAACGCAATATGGCCCGTTGCCGCGGCGCCCTGCCGAACGTCGCCGGGTTCCGCCGCGAGCGCTCAGCAGCAAGTGCAGAACCGTGCTCAACGCAAGCCCCAATCCGGTGGTAATCAGCCCAAACAGCGGGCGGACAATCGCCATCCCCAGCGCGCCCAGCGCCGTGCCGCCCAGGGCGCCCCAAACGGCCGGGTGTACCTTGGGTTGCGACGAACTCACCACGTGGCTGAACAGGTCGTCTTCATTGGCTGCCAATTGCGTCAGGGCTTGCACAATAATCACCGTGATGTTGTCCGGCCCGCCGCGAAGATTGGCCAAATGCACCAGCGCCTCGACCGCTTCGCCGGGCGGCAGGGCATACAACACGGCGCCCATTTCCTCGTCGCTGAGCTGTCCGCACAATCCATCGCTGCAGAGCAAAAAGCGATCGCCGGCGTCCACGGAAAACGGACCCTCGATGTCCACCTCGACCGTCGCGTTGGGGCCCAACGAGCGGGTAATGATGTTGCGGGGAATCACGTTTTCCCCAACCGGCATGGGATGCTTGCCTCCCTGGGTGAGCTCCCACACGTAGCTGTGATCGGCGGTGAGCTGCTCGAACGTCGTGCCGTGCAGCCGATAAACCCGGCTATCGCCCACGTGCGCCACCAGCGCCCCGCCCGGCGTGATCAGCAGGCAACTGCTGGTCGTGCCCATCCCTTGAAATTCGGGATTAACCTTTCCCCGGTTGAAAATCACCTGGTTGGCTTCTTCGACCGCGGTGCGAATGGCTTCCGCCGTGGGCTTGTCGCGCTGCTTCTGAAACGAGAGCGGAATGGTGTCGACGGCCAGCTTGCTGGCCAACTCGCCGGCCGCATGACCGCCCATCCCGTCGGCGACGATGAACAAATGGCCCCGTCGCCGCCATTGCTCGTCGCTGCTGGCCAGCACCGAAACCATGGAGTCCTGGTTGTTGCTGCGGCGAAACCCAACATCGGTGAGCGCGGCGTACTCGACGCAATTCGTCGTCGCTAATACCCCCGTTTCGGCCATATTCATCGGCACATCAATAGCGTGGCAGAGCGGAAAACAACACGGCAGCAGACGAGATCACCGACGGCGACATCGTTTCACCAGCGGACTCGGATCGAGAGGCGCTCCTGGCGTGTCGCGCGCCAACTCCACCGAAAGCGTATCGCGCTCACCCTCGGACAGAATCCAACGTCGCACATTCGCCTCGCGGCCAACTCCCCAAGGCTAAAATTCTAATCGCCCGCCACAAGCATGGATAGCGTTTTGCCGCAACGTCGATCGGCACGACCTTGCCTTTCGTCGGGCCCAGCCGGCAAATCCCCTCCGAAAACAGGTGCCAGGTCGAACCCCGCTTGGCGGTTTCCGGCCGAAAGGGAGCGGTGGAGAAATCGCCCTCCGAAGAGCGACTTATGGAGTGCCGGTTCGCGAACGACGGCGAAACGGCAACGTGCACACGTAGGCAATAAATCCGACTGGAATCGCCACCAGGCCGATCACGGTCATCACAACCGCCATGGCCACAAAGAGCAGGTAGCTCAGCGTTATTTTGAAGGCGCTCTTCAACCGCGACTCTTGTTGAATGTCGGTTGCCATGTCGACTTCCACCGCTGGTTCGAATTGGTTTCGTTTCACCCGGAACCGGCAGCAAACCCAGTCAGGTCGCCGCCGGCGGCACAATCCATCTCCGACTCGCCAGGCACGGTGCGCGCAGCGCAAGCGCCAACGTTCCTCAATGGTAGTTATCGAAATATTTCGTGCAATTTCTTTATTTTTCCAGCCGGATGCGGCGCAACCGCAGCGCGTTGCCGATGACCGACACCGAACTGAAGCTCATGGCGGCGGCGGCAAACATGGGGTTGAGCAGCACATGCCACAGGGGGTACAGCACGCCGGCCGCGATCGGCACGCCCAGCGCGTTGTAAATGAACGCGAAAAACAGGTTCTGCCGAATGTTCTTCATCACGCCCCGGCTCAGTCGCACCGCGCGCACGATGCCGCGAAGATCGCCCTTCACCAGCGTGATGCCGGCCGATTCCATCGCCACGTCGGCGCCGGTGCCCATGGCGATTCCCACGTCGGCGGCGGCCAGCGCGGGGGCGTCGTTGATGCCGTCGCCCGCCATCGCCACCTTCCGGCCTTGCTGTTTCAGGCCCTCGATCCGCTGGTGCTTGTCTTGCGGCAGCACGCCGGCTTCGAACTCGTCGAGCCCCAATTGCGCCGCGACCGCCGCGGCCGTGGCCCGATGATCGCCCGTCAGCATGATCACTTTCAGACCCAGGCGATGCAGCGATTGCACGGCCTCGGGCGTGGTTTCCTTGATGGGATCGGCCACGGCCAGCAAGCCCAGGTAGCGGCCGTCAACCGCTGCAAAGATCACGGTCGCTGCCTGGCTTTGCAGGTGCGATGCTTTCTCGTCCGCGGCCGGCGCGATGTCCACCCCTTGCTCGGCCAGCCACGAGGCTTTGCCCACCATTACCCGGCGGCCACCCACCGTGCCTCGAATGCCGTTTCCGGTGACGGACTCGAAATCGGTCGTGGGGGGCAGCGTCAGTTGGCGCTGGCGCGCGGCCTGGACAATCGCCTGGCCGAGAGGATGCTCGCTATGCGATTCAACCGCGGCGACCAGCGCCAGCAGTTCGTTTTCGGCGGTGTCGGCCGAAGGCAGCAATTCGGTCAAGGTCGGCTTGCCGGCCGTGAGCGTTCCCGTCTTGTCCACCACCACGGTATCGATCCCTTCCAGGGTTTCCAGCACCGCGGCTTCCTTGATCAAAATGCCTTCGCGCGCGCCGCGGCCCACCCCAACCATGATCGACATGGGCGTGGCCAGGCCCAGCGCGCAAGGACAAGCAATGATCAGCACGGCCACGGCATTCATCAGCGCGTAGGCCAGCGCGGGCTGCTCGGGCGAGAACAAGGCCCAAACGACAAATGTGACCATCGCCGTGAGTACCACCACCGGCACAAACCAGGCCGCGACAACGTCGGCCACGCGCTGAATGGGCGCCCGGCTGCGCTGCGCGTGCGCCACCAACTCCACAATCTGAGCCAGCAGCGTGTCGTCGCCCACTTTCTCCGCTTCCATCACAAACGAGCCGCTTTGATTCACCGTGCCCCCCACCACCTCGTCGCCAGGCTGCTTTTCCACGGGCAGCGGCTCGCCAGAAATCATTGACTCGTCGACGCGGCTGCGTCCCTCCACCACGCGCCCGTCGACCGGCACCTTATCGCCGGGGCGTACGCGCAGCCGGTCTCCTTGCCGCACGCTTTCCAGCGGGACGTCGCGTTCGTCGCCGTCGCGCACCAGGCGGGCCGTGGGAGGCGCCAGCGACAACAACTCCCTCAGCGCTCCGCTGGTTTTACGCCGGGCACGCAATTCCAGCACCTGGCCCAAGAGCACCAGGGCGATGATCACCGCGGCCGCCTCGAAATAAACGGGCACTTCGCCGCCATGCTGAAAGGCGTGGGGAATGAATTGCGGAAACAGCACCGCCACCAGGCTGTACAGGTACGCCGCGCCCGTGCCAATCGCAATCAGCGTGAACATGTTGAGGTTCCACGTCGCCACCGACCGCACGCCGCGAACAAAAAAGGGCCAGCCCGCCCACAGCACCACCGGGGTCGCCAAGACCAGTTGCCACCAGTGCGATCCCGCCGTGCCCAACCATCCGCCGATTGGCAATCCCAACATCGGCCCCATGGCGATGACCAGCAGGGGAATCGAAAGCGCCGCGGCGACCCAAAAACGGATCGTCATGCTGCGCAACTCGGGGTCGTCCGGTTCCTCCGCGGCAACCGTCAGCGGCTCGAGCTCCATGCCACACTTCGGGCACGTGCCTGGGTGGTCCTGCCGCACCTCGGGATGCATGGGGCAGGTGTAAATGGTTTTGGACCGCGCCGGCGCGCGATTGTGCTCCAGCGCCATCCCGCATTTGGGACAACTGCCCGGCCGGTCGCTCTCGACTCCGGGGCACATGGGACAGATATAAGCGGCCGTCGAATCGCGATTGGCCGTGTGCTCGCCGGCCCCCGCGTCGTGGCAGCACTCCTGAGTGGCCCCCGGCAGCTCAATGCTCACCAGGTCGGCATGGTTCCTCGTCGGCGTGCCGTGGGCGTGCGTTGTTTCGTGGCCTGGCGCCGCCTGTCGGGCGGCGTGCTTTGCCTCGGCCCGCTCGATCGCGGCCTGTGCTTCCTCGGGCGAGAGGGCGAGAAATCGATCGCGGCAATGTCCGCAGCAAAAGTAGAACGGCTTGCCGAATTTTTGGGCCGAGAGCGCCGTGCGCTCGTCGACTTCCATTGCGCAGATGGGATCGATGGCCATGGCCTGTCGTCGGGGGTTGCCGACCCGCGAACCACCACCGTGCGCGTTCGAAGGGCGTCGTCAATCGATTGGGGGCGGACCATCCCGTTCCGTGGGCACGGCTGGCTCCAGCCGCCACCGCGAGCCATGTATATGCTAACGGCCGCTCGCTTTGAGAAAAGCGAGCGGCCGTGCATTTCGATCCTCTTGTGGGTGCGACGGTGGAGTCGACTGCGAGACGAGCGGGGCCTAGCTGGTGCTAGGCACGAGCAAGCTGTATGGCCCTAGCTCACGCGTTTGGGTTGGCACCTCCGACGGACTAAAAAACAAGAGGGATCTTTTTTTGGGTTCGGCTCGCGGCTCTCGCCAGCAGGCCGATGGCTAGTGTTATCGGCAGCCACGGGGCAGAACACGCGACAAATCTTGGCGAAAATTCGCCGGGTGCTAGCATGCCCCCGCGACGTGCGATCCGCCCCGCCATTCGAATCATAGAAGGGTGCCTGCCCACCGGCTAGCCTCCACTCGCTTTCTCCCTCTTTCTGCGAGCGTAGCGAACGTGGGGAAACGGGGGGCGCGGGCAAGAACCGGGTACCAGCGCACCATTTCGACGAGTGCCAGGAGACATCTTCTGCCGGAAAGCACTTCGACCTGTCATAAGATCCGGAGCCGCACGGCCCGCGTAAAACGCCAACCGCCGTTGTTCTCCAAACCCGGCGCAAGTTCACGGGCCGCCTTTTCAGCCCGGCTATTCGGGTGCAAACGCCGCCCCGCCAAAGGCACGCCAGCCACGCTCACTCCAGGCCAGATGATGAGGGAAAATGGCGTTGGTCCGGAAAAAAAGTTGCGTGATAATCGGGCGATTTGGCCGCCTTGTGGCTTGTTGGCCCGTTCCGGTCCTCCTCTGTATCCGATGGAAGCGGGGTGTTGATGAATCGCCAACCGTTCAAAACGCCGCCATCCTGGTGGGGGCCCAACCTCAAGCCTCTTTGGATCCGTTTCTGGAAACCATTCCGCTTGCGGCAGCAGCGATGCCATCATCGATTATTGCACGTCGAAGTACGGGGCGCGGAACACCTGCAACGCGCAATCGATCAGGGATATGGTGTACTGCTGACGCCCAATCACCCAGGGCATGCCGATGCATTCGTGATGCAAACGGCCGCCGACCAGGTGCGCCGCCCCTTTTACTTCATGGCCGCGTGGCAGGTCTTCGATAAGGCTTCGCGGCTGCGACGCCAGATACTGCGGCATCATGGCTGTTTCAGCGTGGACCGCGAAGGAACCGACCTCCGCGCATTTCGTCAGGCCGTGGACATTCTGCAGCGCCAGCCTTACCCGCTGGTCATCTTTCCCGAAGGAGAGGTGTACCACCTGAACGATCGCGTGACCCCCTTCCGTGAAGGTCCGGCCGCCATCGCTTTGGCCGCGGCCAAACGCGCCGCTCGTCCGGTGGTCTGCCTGCCCTGCGCATTGACCTATCATTATGTTCGCGACCCTCTGCCCGAACTGCTCACGTTGATGGATCGCCTCGAAGAAGCCATCCATTGGCGTCCCCGCCGCGGAGAACCGCTCGCGGCTCGAGTGTATGCCTTCGCCTCGGCCGTGTTAACGCTCAAGGAGATGGAATACCTTGGCCAATCGGGCGAAGGCACCTTGCCCGACCGTATCGCGCGGCTCACCTCGAAAATGCTCCTTCAGATGGAAACTCGTCACAAGGTGACCGCGGACGAGACCTCCACTCCCTGCCGCGTAAAGGCGCTGCGGCGCTGCATCATTGCCAAGTTGGAAACCTTGGCCGACCCCGGCCAGCGGCAGGTGTTGATCGACGATCTCGACGATCTATTCTTGATCGTGCAATTGTTCAGCTATCCTGGAGACTACGTGGCCGAACAGCCCTCGATCGAACGGTTGGCCGAAACGCTCGATAAATTCGAAGAAGACGTCCTCAAGGTTGCCACTGCCACGATTCGCGGCGCCCGGCACGCCACGCTGCAAATCGGCGCTGCCGTTCCTGTGGAAACGGCGGGCGACAAACGCGAAGCCGCCTCCCGGCTGATGCGGAATCTGGAAGAGCAGGTGCAATCGATGCTCGATGAATTGCGGAACAGGCGGCCAACCTCCCGCACGCGGGACGCGGTGGCCGAGGTTTCCTGGTGATGCCCGCCGGCGGGACGCTCGGCCCTCATCCGCGTGGCGTGTGCTTCGCGGGGCCAAGCTTGGCCGATCGTTCCGCATGAGTCTGTCTCCCTGATGGTACGAGTCGCTAGAAGGTCTTACGCAATGAAACCCATTCACTGCCTTGGAATTTTCGTGGCAGCGCTCTCCGGATGCGCTTTTTCTGTCCAGCCCATCCTGACCAAAGACGACCTGACGCGGGACTTGGATCTCTCGGGAATCTGGACCCAACAGCCGCCCCCGGATGCAAAACCCGACTTCGAACCGATCAAGATCTCGCTTGAAGGATATGACGAAAACACCTCGTACGACGCCATATACCAGAACGCGAAGCAAGAATTCGACCTTCGCGTCGGAAAGATCGGCGAGCAACGGTATCTTCAATTCATCCGAACCGACCTGCTGCTAGGCGATGACGCACCCGTGCTCGCCAAACTGCCAGTCTACGGCTTTGCGCGGTTCGAACTGAAAGGCGATGAGCTCCACGTGTTTCCCACTCATACCCAAGGGCTGCAGAAAGTTCATAAGCTTTTGCAGAAACACGACGTCGCCTTTCGAGACTATCGATCCACTGACATGCTCTATTGGTGCATCATTACCGATCGAACATCGGTCCTCCAGAAACTGGTCCGCGACCACGGCGACGAGTTGTTTCAAGAGCAGCCGTATGTATTCCGCAGGGATCAAAAACCGCCTGGCGCTCGCTCGGATCGATCAAGCGCTACGTCACCGTAATATTACTCCGACCTCGGCACGTCCGAATCCAATTCTTCCAACTCCCAAGATCGAATCCACTTCGTCCCACACTGGAATTCAATTCCACAATCTGGCAAACAGTTGATCAAATGCATGCAGGCTGCCTCCGAGATCAGGCATTTTTCGGGACAATCTGACCCCAACCATAAACGTCGAAGGTTCTTGAGTGTGCTGAGATGCTGCACCGCATTGTCCGTGATGGGAGTATTCATTAAAAACAAGAACTTAAGCTGTGGCAGGTGCTGGGCGATCATGCAGACGCCATCGTCGGTTACTCCCGTGCCAGACAAACTAAGCCATTGAAGGCGCTTTGGTTGGCACACATAAGTTAGTTCGGCGTCGCCAAAATGGACTACTGTCAATAGGGAACCATCATGCTTGCGACCCCCCGCAATGATTTCAAATTCTTCCAATTGGGAACATCGCGCCAGGTAATGCGCCGATTCAGCAGAAAAAGGGCATTCGTCGAAGCTGAGGCGGCGCAAGCGATCGCTGGCGAATCGATCGAGACACGATCCCGTGACATCGGTAAAGCGAAAATGCAGTCCGACCAATCGCGGCGATGGACGCAACCGGAGCACATCTTCGTCCCGAATCGCCCGGCCGAACAATCTTATCTCTTTGAGCTTAGCCGCTGGAATAAACTGCACGTCGGCAGGGCGCGTGATCTCCTTATATTCAGGTAGATACGCTAGGGTAGAGTCATATGGATAACTTCTAAACGATATGATTTGAAGGTCGTGCAACTCCCGCAGCGCGGCAAGCATCGCTTCTCTGTCTGCTGGGCAGTCGGGAACGGCAGCCACTATACCCGAGTCATCGAGATAGTACACGACTCCGCCAGCCTGTCGGAACCTGGCCATGATGCGCGATTCCGATTGGTCGAACAGCCGCCATGCCCAGGCGCCAAACGCGACCACTGCGATGAGCACGAACACGGTATTCAAATTGAATCTCATGGGCGCGACACCTCATCGACACCACGGATTGAATCGGCGTTTCCATGCGAGTCTTTGCTGTCTCATGCGTGGCGAACTGCCTTCGAGAGAATATTTTCCGCTTCATTTGTGCAGCCCAATGCCAAAATCCAGCGAGCGTGGGATGGTTGCCCGCAATCGCCATCTCACAATTATGCCCTTCCGTTCGCGACGAACTGCCGCGCAATCGGCTGTTTCTGTATCGCGGATTGCATTGCCAAACCAGTCCGCTCCGCGTCGAAAAAACTTTTTGTGTTCCTAAGCATGACGGCCACCTTCCCGCCGTAAGATGCCTTCGGCAGAGCGAACTTTTCTGGTAGATTCAAGTCATCGCCCATCGCGCCGACACGTCGCGCAACCCCACTGTGCGATGTGAGGAAACATCTGCCCTGTACTCTCGCTTCTCGCCGCTCGCTTCTCCCCACGCTCCCCGCGCGGCACCGTTCCGTAACGCACCGTTTCCCTAGCAAAAACCGCTCTTGCTCTGCAACGTATGTGCATGTAAGAACTTGCATCGCGTGGCCGAGATGCAAGCCAACGACACCTGTCGCGGAACGACGCCAAAATGCGCTTCCCGACCGCAGCGAAGTACATTCTGATCGCTTCCCAACTGCGCATTGTTTTGACGAGGCGCTCTGATTCGAAAAAGCAGGCGACAAACCACATCTCCCCCATGCCACCCGAGAAGCGCACGCCCCACGACGCTATTCCTGCTCCTTCGCAGCGCCGCCGAATGTTTCGCGCAGTAGCGCGGCCGGCGCTCCGATATCGACCACGTGCAACGCGCCCACGGCCTGTCGCGCGGCTGGTTGCAGCAAGCCCGGCTTGGCAGCCACGAACGTGCAGGTGACAGAAGCCTGAATGACGGCGCCCGGGGCCTCTCCCGAATCGGCGTTGAGTCCCGACGGCAGATCAACCGCCACGATCGGCTTTTGTGCCGCATTGATGGCCACAATGGCCTCGTCGAACGGGGCTCGCGGCGCGCCCCGCGCGCCGGTGCCCAGCAGGGCATCGACCAGAAAACCGGCGCCGCCCAGCGCTGCCTTCCAGTCGCTGGCCGGCACGGCGCCCGCGCCCGCCGCTAGGATCAGCGGAACACCGCTTCGCTCGACGATTCTCAGATTGACGCCCGCGTCGCCCTGCACGGCGTTCGGTTCGGCGAACAACAGCACCTGGACTCCATAGCCGCGCAGTTCCAAATGCCGTGCGATGACCAGGCCATCGCCGGCGTTGTTCCCCCGGCCGCAACAAATCACCGCCGGACCCTCCAGACGGCCGTCGAATGTCCCGGCCAGCGGCGATAACTCAGGCGACCGCTTGGCGCGATATGCCTCGATCACGTCCACCACGCCGCGGCCGGCGTTTTCCATCAGCAGCAAGCTGGGCATCGCGTATCGCTCAACCGCCTGGCGGTCCAGCACGCGAGCCTGCTCGCAAGTGAGCGTGCGAATCGAGGAGGTCATCGGCACCCGCCGCTTACGGAACGAGGATCTCGACTTCCACCGGGTTCACAAAATCGTTGCTCAGCGCGGCGGCCTGCTCGCTGGTCAGTTCTCCGTCCTGCAGCGCCAATCGGTATCGCACCACCAGCGGCGCCTCCTTGGTCACGGTGTATTCAAAATACGAACCAAATCGTCCGTAATCCCGCTCGCTGTAGCGGGCCTCTTTGGGATTGCCGGGGTGGTCCAGGTACACCGCCGTGTAACGCTTGTCGCCCAGCACAAAGCTCATCGCATTCCACTGCAAATTCACGGCCAGAGGGTCGCGGTCCTTGGCATCCCAGTTTCGCGTGGCGCCAAGTTCCCCTTTGCCGTCGGGCCGCAAGTAATACGTTTGCTTGGACGTTTTGGCGGCCACCTCGTCGTCGGCCCGAAAGTGGAATCCGGCGTGCTGCGGGTCGCCGTCGAGAGTCACCGGTCCGCCCGTCGTTTCCAGCCGAGACACAAACTCGACCAACTGCCGGCCGGGGACAATGTACGCGGTGACTTCGCGAGATTCGCGGGCGAAGACCTGATTCCCCTCGCCATGCCAGCCAATCCGCAGCACGTGGCGGCCCAGCACCGGACCCGCCTCTTCCGACACCACGGCGTCGTGCGAAAGGTGCGTGTCCCCTTTGCAATGCCAGGTGTCGACGTTTTTCTTGGGTTCGTCGCCATAGGTCACGCGATTGAAGCCGTAGAACAAACCCCGGTGGTGGGTATAGCGGCCGCCGGGTCCCTTGGTCACCAGGCGTTTGCCTGCCGGGTCGAACAAGTGATGGAACACCTTGTACGACTGCTCGCGCGCCGCTTCCGAAGAAGTGTCGAGCGGCATGTGCATGTAGCGCAAGATCGGCCGGTCGCCGTAGACAAACTCTGACGAGACGCCTTGTTGGATTCGCCAAGACGCGATGGGCGGTCGCCGTTCTACCGAGCGGGAAATAAAGACCTGGTAAACGGCTTCCTCGCCCGACTTCAAGCTGGGAAGAATAAAGTGCAGCGTTCGCGGCACGCCGCCGCCCAACTGGTTGGCGCGCTTGGTGAGAATGCTGGGCGCGGTAACCTGGCCTTGAATCGCGCGGCCTTGTGCATCCACCACAACCGCCACGCTGTTGCTCTGCAACGCCGAAGGCACAATCAGCGGCACTTCGACCGGCGTGTTCTCCCGATCGTAAGAGCCCGCCTTTACCTTCAGCGTGAGCTGCATCGAATCTTGATTTTGTGCCTTGGCGGTTTGCGCGGCTTGCGTCGCCGCCAATGCTGCCAGTGGGGCCAGCACGTAACTGAGTCGAAGAAGCGCGGTTTTCATGGGGTCGAACTTTCTGTGTGAAGGCCAGTGGATGGAGAAGTTCGAAAAGCGAGCGGGGGAATGCTGATAGCATAGTTGGCCCCACACCGGGCGGCAAACAAACGATGATCGGAAACAACCGGTCCCGACTCGAATGTTGCGGCGGCCTGCCCCCCCCCTCTTTTTCGGCGTTGGTTCGCCTTGGGCGAATCCTCGAACTTTGCTACAGTCGCCCCCTCGGTTCCTGCAGTGGAGTCGCAGGGAGCACAGCGCTCCCCAATCAGTCCGCGCGTCTCGGCGGATCCGACCGAGGAGAAGTCACCGGGTTTATCTGGCAAGGGTTGCGGCCATGGGAACGTTGACAACCATCTTCATGATGATCAGTTTGGTGTTGGTATTGACCATGATGTTCTTTGGTTTCAAAGGCATCGCGGGGCCGCGCCGCAACCCTCGTGACGAAGCTCCCGGCGAGCGGACACTTTTTCGCCGGGCGCGGAAAACTCGCCCCCGCCCGCCAATGAAGAACGCCGACGACTCCCAGCGCGCGGCATAACTTCGCCGGCGCCCTTCGCACCACCCTGAGCGGGCGCGCGTTCGGCAATTACAGCGATTCATCCTCGGGCGAGAAGCGGGCGCCGTCGTGCGCTTCAAACGAAAGGGGTTGGTCGGCCCGGGGGTCGGCAATGCGAATCACCAGTCGACCGGCCAGCAGCTCGTCGAGCGTTTTGCCGATCACTTCGGCTCGCCAGCCTCGGGCCAGACTTGGAGGGCCGTCGGCCGATTCCAGCTCGCCCAGCCGATAGGCAATCAGTTCTCGAACATCGCTGGCGGTGCCCACCAGGGCGGCCGCGACTTCCGCCGACTGGCAAATGCTGTTCAGGGCCGAAACCAGAAATTGCCCCAGCGGCCCGCGCTGGTTGTTGGAAGTGTCGCGCCGCGGGGGAGAGGGGCATTCGGCCGCCGAAAGCTGCAGCGCCCGCTCGATGGCGGCGGCGATTTGCGGCACCGCCTTGCGAAAATTTCGTCGTTCAAAACCGCGCACCGCCACGATTCGCTTGGCGTCGGAGGTGCGGCGGCGAGCCAGTTCCACAATCAGGTCATCGCGCAGCACCTGGCGCGGAGGTCGATTGGTGCGGCGGCATTCCTCCTCCCGCCAAATCCACAACTCGCGAACGATCGCCAGTTCGCGGCTCTTGAGCCCCCCAATGCCCGCCACCCGCCGCCATTGCTTTTCGCCCAGCACGGTTTCCAGATCGCTTTGCCAGTCCTCCATTTCTTGCGCCATCCAGTGACGCCGGCCCAACTGGTCCAGCCGCGCGACCAATGCGGTCTGCAAGTCGAGCAGGTACCGCACGTCGTCGAGGGCATAATCCAACTGATGCGAGCTCAGCGGACGATGCCGCCAATCGGTGCGCGTTTCGCCCTTCTGCAGCGACTTGCCTAGCATCCGTGACAGTAAATTGCCGTAACCGGCCGGGTACTCCACCCCGACCAGCCCCGCGGCAATTTGCACGTCGAACAACCGCGCCGGACGGCGTCCCACCGCTTCGTGGCAAAACAGAAACTCCTGCCGGCCGGCATGCGCGATCGTCTCGTGCGCTCCATGCGCCAAGACCTGCCAGAACGCCTCCAAATCGAGCCCGGCCAAGGGATCGATCACCGCCAATCGCGGATCCTCGTCCCCCTGCTGGGCCGCCACCTGCACCAGGCATAGTTCGGGCCGGAACGTGTACTCCGAAACAAATTCCGTGTCGAAAGCGATCCGTTGCGCGCCGCCGAGCCATTCGCAAAACGATGCCAGGGCTTGATGGGTGGTAATCGTTTCGCTCGACACGGGCTTCAACCTTGGGAGTGCATTCAAAATGGGATACTGGACCGCCGATCCATCCGTCCCCAAAAAGGTCAAGTCAAATAATCATGCGGTTCGCTGCCGCGGGGCGGCGGCGAGCGCTTGGCCATTTATTCCTCTTCTGGTTCCGCTCGCTCTTCGCGCGGACCCTTGCGAAATACAGCGACCACGTCTTCCACCGGAATAATGAACAGCTTGTTGTCTTGCTCAAAATCAACCGGAATGCTGTTCCGTGGATCGAGGATCACCTTGTCGTATTTTTGCAGCGGATAGTCCGAATCGTTCTCCACCTGTGCGCTCAGGGCCACCACCCGGCCGGTAATCACCGGAATCTTGGCGTCGTCGGGCAAATGGATTCCACCCTTGGTGGTTCGCTTCTCTTCGTCTTTCCGAATCAACACCCGCAGGCCCACCGGTTCGATCACTTCCAGCGACATCCTCATTCCCTCTGTCTTTGCTCGAATAGTTTTTTTACGCGCTGACGTCTTCGCAAGCTGCGGGGAAGTTTGCGGAGTAAACGTCGGATTGCGGTAAGCGCGCGTCAAGACACTCCTAAATTATCTTATCTCCCCCTGGCTGTACTAGATGGTTGTGCGGCAAGACTTTGCAGACCGGCGGCCGCCTTGCCGGCAAATCGCCCTGCAGGCAAGAAGCTGAAAAAAGCGCCCCGCGGGAGGTTCGCAGCGGCCCCCTCCCCGCATAGAATCTTGGTTTGGATGGTGCCCAACCTCCGTTCCGCCTCCCCAGAGGACGCCGACCGATCGACGTTTGCGCCGCGAAGCAGAGCAGGCGACCCTTGGGAGCCGGTGAACGGTGTTCCAGCGGTCAAATACTCCCGGCTGAGCGCGCATCGCCCCGTCGAGCTCTGCGGAACGCAATTTCGCCCAAACCGGTCGAAATGCCAGGTTGTGTGAGCCGCTGTATGTATTCCCACCGCACTTGGTGCCAGGGTAGTCCTCCGTCATGGAAATGAAGGTTTTTAGCGGACGAGCCAATCCCAAGCTCGCCGCCCGCATTTGCGAATACCTGGGCATCCCGCTGGGGCGAATCTCCATCGGCAACTTCCCCGATGGCGAAATCGCCTGCAAAATCGACGAAGATGTGCGCGGGCGCGACTGCTTTATCGTGCAGCCCACCTGCCCTCCCGTGAACGAAAATATCATGGAGCTGCTCGTGATGATCGACAGCTTCGTCAGGGCCAGCGCCGGCCGGGTAACGGCCGTGCTGCCATACTACGGATACGCCCGCCAAGACCGCAAAGACGAAGGCCGCGTGCCCATCACCGCCAAGCTGGTGGCCAACATGATCGTGCGGGCAGGGGCGCATCGCGCCCTCACCATGGACCTGCACGCCTACCAGATTCAAGGTTTTTTCGACGTGCCGGTCGACCATTTGTACGCCGCGCCGGTGCTCGACGAATATTTTGTGAAAATGAAAATTCCCGAGGCCGATCTGGTGGTGGTCAGCCCCGACGAAGGCAGCATCAAACGAGCCCTCACTCACAAAGCCACCCTCGGGGGGCGGTTGGCCATTGTCGACAAGCGGCGCACCAGCGCCGAGCACACCAGCCAGGAAAACATCATCGGCGGCCCCGTCGAAGGCAAAATCTGCCTGATGTTCGACGACCTGATCAGCACCGCTTCCAGCATCTGCGGCGCCGCCGAGCGATTGCACCGCTCGGGCGCTAAGGAAATTTACGTGGCCGCCACCCACGGCGTGCTGTGCGGACCAGCCATCGACCGGCTGAGCGCGGCCCCCATCAAGGAGCTGATCCTCACCGATACCATCCCCCTGCGTCCCGACCAAATGCTCCCCAAAATCCGCGTGCAATCGGTTTCGGAACTGCTGGGCGAAGCCATCAAACGCATCCACTTGAACAAGTCCGTCAGCGCACTGTTCTAATCGGCGTTGCTTCCTTCCATCTGCCCGCCCTTCACGGCATCGCGGCTTCCCATCCTCGCGTTCCCCACCACGGAGAGATTCCCGATCATGGCCAAACCCAAAGTCTTTGTCACCCGGCAGATTCCCGCCAATGGGCTGGAAAAAATCCACTCCTGTTGCGATGCCGAAGTGTGGAGCGAACCGCTGCCGCCGCCGCGCGACGTGCTGCTTTCCAAGGTCGCCGATTGCGACGGCTTGCTCTCCCTTCTCACCGAAAAAGTGGACGGCGAACTGATGGACGCGGCCCCGCGGCTCAAGGTCGTCAGCAATTACGCGGTCGGCTTCAATAACATCGACATTGCCGCCGCCACCCAGCGGGGAATCTGTGTCGGCAATACGCCCGACGTGCTCACCGACGCCACCGCCGACATGGCCCTCACGCTGATGCTCGCCGCCGGCCGCCGCCTGGTCGAATCCAACCGCGATACCCTCGACGGCAAATGGAAAACCTGGGAACCGCTGGGCTACATCGGCCAGGACCTGGTGGGCAAGACGATCGGCATTTTGGGCCTGGGCCGCATTGGATACGCCGTGGCCAAACGCTGCCACGGCGGCTGGGGAATGAAGGTGCTCTACCACGATCTGCGCGCGAACCCGCAGGCCGAGCAGGAACTGGGCGCCCGACAGGTCGATCTCGACACCCTGCTCGCGCAGTCCGATTACGTTTCGCTGCACGCCAATCTCGACGACAGCACGCGAGGGCTGTTCAATACCGCCACCTTCCGCAAGATGAAACCGACGGCCGTGCTGATCAACACCGCCCGAGGCCCGCTGGTGGTGGAAGCCGACCTGGCCCAGGCTTTGAAAGACGGCATCATTTTCGCCGCCGGGCTCGATGTGACCGACCCCGAACCGCCCGACGTCAACAATCCGCTGCTGCGGCTGCCCAACTGCGTGGTGGCCCCGCATATCGCCAGCGCCACGGTCTCCAGCCGCGGCGGCATGGCGGAGATCGCGGCCGATAACCTGATTGCCGGTATTTCTGGAAAACCGCTCCGCGCCTGGGTCAACCCCGAAGTGGCCGACAAACGCAAGTAAGCCAACCCCGACGGAAAACATTTCGCGCTGGTCGCCGCGCACTGGCGAACGGCTGCGCCGACATTGCTCGGCGGATGTTTAATCCATGGGCCGCCGGGCCAGGCTGAACGATTGCCCCGTGGGACCCCCTGGCGGCTGCGCCGCCAAAAACACCGCCAGCGGAACGCATTCGTCCGGTGTTTTCACGCGTTCGCTGGCCGCCAAATGCGGCGCCTTGATGCCCGGCGGGGGAAACGTATCGGCCGTCAGATCGGTATATACCGGGCCGGGCACCAGTTCGTTCACTTCGATGCCCTGCTCCCAAACCTCCAGCGCCAAGCAGCGCGTCATCATCCACAGCCCTGCCTTGGCCACGTTGTAGGCCGAATTGCCCGGCCGGGCTTGATGCCCCATGCCAGACCCCACGTTGATGATCTTGCCGCCCCCGGCGGCCGCCAAATGCGGTATGGCCGCTCGGGCAACATAATACGCGCCGAGCAGGTTCACCTCGATGGTTTGCCGCCAATCGTCCATGTTGCTGCTCGCCACGGTAGCGCGCACGAACGCTCCGCCGGCGTTGTTGACCACAATGTCGAGGCCCCCCAGCCTGCCCGCCGCGCCATCGACCACCTGCTGCACTTCATCCGGATGGGTCACGTCGCCGGCCAAGGCCAGGGCGACGCCGCCGGCGGTGGCAATCGTGGAAACCACCTCGTCCAACTGATCCTGCCGCCGGGCGGTGACGCACACGGCGGCTCCCTCGGCGGCCAACGCCCGCGCAATCGCGCGGCCGATGCCCCGGCCGCCGCCGGTCACCAGCGCTCGTTTACCTTGAAGTTGCATGAAGAAGTTGCCTTGGCGTTGTGCTGCTCACAGACTGCCGCCGCTACAGTTCCTTCACCGCCGCCACGATTTCCAGCACGCCCTGCTTGGCGTCGGCGAACAGCATCAGGCAGTTGTCGGCCGCGAAGAGAGGGTTGGGAATGCCCGCGAAGCCAGGACTCAAACTCCGTTTGATGACCACCACCGTTCGGGCCTCGTCCACATTCAAGATGGGCATGCCGTGGATAGGGCTCGTGGGATCGGTCCGTGCCGATGGATTCACCACGTCGTTGGCGCCAATGATCAATACCACGTCGGTCTGGCTGAACGTGGGATTGATCTCGTCCATTTCCTTCAGTTGCTCGTAGGGAATGTTCGCCTCGGCCAGCAGCACGTTCATGTGCCCCGGCATGCGGCCCGCCACCGGGTGAATGGCGAATTCAACCTCCACTCCCCGCGCCTGCAACTGGTTGGCCAACTCGCGCACCGCATGTTGCGCCTGGGCGACCGCCAGTCCATAGCCGGGCACGATCACCGCGCGGCGAATGCCGTCGTACAGCATGGCCACTTCTTCCGGAGAGGTCGCCTTGATGCGGCCGGCGTACACGTCGTCGGCGGTGGGTCCCGATTCGCTGGGCCCCAGCACGCCAAACAACACGTTGAACAACGAACGGTTCATCGCCTTGCACATGATCTGCGTGAGAATGATGCCCGAGGCGCCCACCAGCGACCCGGCAATGATCAGCACGCTGTTCCCCAGCACGAAGCCCGTGGCGGCCGCGGCCAAACCCGAGTACGAATTGAGCAGGGCAATCACCACCGGCATGTCGGCCCCGCCGATAGGAATCACCAGCAGCACGCCCAGCGCCGAGGCCACCAGCACCAGCAACCAATAGGCGACCAAATTGGCCGGATCGACCACCATCCACGCGGCCAGGGCCAGGGCGGCCACCAGCAACCCCGCGTTCACCAGTTGCTGACCGCCAAACGAAACCGGCTTCTTGAACCACAGTTCTTGCAGTTTGCTGAATGCGACCAGGCTTCCCCAGAAGGTGACGCCGCCGATCAGCCCCGTTGCCGCCGCGGCAATCAATTGATCGGTGGTGGGCCACAGCACGGTTGTTTCAGCCTGGATCGACAACAACTCATCCAGGGGACCCAGGCTGGGCGTGCGAACCACCACGGGGTCCCTGATCAACTCGGCCCCCGCCACAAACACCGAGGCCGCGCCGCCGAATCCGTTGAACAGAGCCACCATCTGGGGCATGGCCGTCATTTGAATCCTCACGGCGAACACCGTGCCGATCGCCGTGCCGATCAATAACCCGACCACGATGTAAGGAAATGTCACCACCTGGCGATCGACCAGCGTGGCCACGACCGCCAGCAGCATCCCCAACGCCCCCAGCAGGTTGCCGCGCACCGCGGTTCGGGGATGCGTGAGCCCCTTGAGCCCCAGAATAAACAGGACTCCCGCGGCCAGGTAAACCAGGTTGATCAGCTCGGCTTTGTTCACGGGGAAACTTTCTGGAGATGATTGGAGTGCGTTGTTCGCCGCGTGGCGGCGATTTTCCTCCCGCTCATTGCAAACGGGAGAGAGGGCCGCGTGGTGTCCGAGGCTATTCCTTGCGCTTGAACATTCCCAGCATGCGATGGGTTACCAAGAACCCGCCCACCACGTTGATCGTGGCCAGGATCAAGGCCAGCATGCCCAGCACTTGGGCCACCGTGCTGTAATTGGCGCCGGCGGCCAGGATCGCGCCCACGATGGTGATGCCCGAAATCGCATTCGAGCCCGACATCAGCGGCGTGTGCAGCGTGGGCGGAATCTTGGTGATGATTTCGAAACCCACGAACACGGCGAGCACGAAGATCGTTAACCCGATTACCAGCGACATCGATGATTTCCTGCTTGGGGATGTTGTGGTGCGTGGGGACTTCGGTCTGCCCCGCGACGCGGTGGCAAGTTTGACTCGGCCGACGCCTGCCGCGACGGGCCTCGCCGGGGGGGCAATGTCAGGCGGGGGGTGACGATGGAGGCGAGGGAGGCGTGCCTGGCGCGTCTTTGGCCAGCGGAATCGGCGTTTCTTGCGCCGGCTCTTCGCTGGACAGCGGCGGCATCCCCAGCTTTTCGCGGACCATGCTGTTGCGGATTTCTCCCCCGTGAACCACCAGCGTCGCCGAAACGATGTCATCGGTCAGGTTGCACCGCGGCAGCCCTTGTTTCACCAGGTGCTGCAGCAGCGTGGTCACGTTCTTGCCGTACAACTGGCTGGCATGGAACGGGATTGCAGCCGGCAAGTTCAGCGGACCCAGAATGGTGACGCCGTTGTGAACGACCGTTTCGCCGGGCTTCGTCAGCTCGCAGTTGCCGCCGCGCTCGGCCGCCAAATCCACCAGCACCGAACCGGCCGGCATGGCGGCAACCATTTCGCGGGTGATCAGGGTCGGAGCCTTCCGGCCCGGCACCGCGGCCGTGGTAATCACCACGTCTTGCTCGGCCAGGGCTTGCGTCGTGAGTTCCCGCTGCCGGCGAAGGAATTCTTCGCTTTGCGCCTTGGCGTAGCCGCCCGCCCCTTGCGCATCTTGCGTTTCCAGCGGCAATTCCAGGAATCGGGCTCCCAGACTTTCAATCTCCTGCTTCACCGCCGGACGCACGTCGTAGGCCAGCACCACCGCGCCCAGGCGTCGGGCCGTGGCAATCGCCTGCAAACCCGCCACGCCGGCCCCCATCACAAACACCTTGGCCGGGGTGATGGTGCCGGCGGCCGTCATCATCATGGGAAACATTTTCGCAAGCTGATTGGCCCCCAGCAGCACCGCCTTGTACCCGGCGATCATGGCCATCGAACTCAGCGCATCCATGCTTTGAGCGCGGGTCGTGCGTGGAATCAACTCCATGGAGTGCAGCGAAATTCCCGCGGTCGCCACCGCTTGCAGGGGGGATGGTTCTCCCAGCGGATCGCAAAAGGCAATCCAGGATTGGCCTGCCTCGAGCAGCGAGATGTCTTCCAAATGCCGGCCGGGGTTGCCTCCGAACGCCCGCACCGCCGCCACCACGTGGGCCCCGCGGATGGCGGCCTCGCGCCCCTCGGCCAGCGTCGCCCCCTGCTGCGCGTAGGCGTCGTCGGAAAAACCCGCGGCCAAGCCAGCACCCCGCTCCACCACAAATTCGAAACCCGATTTCTTGAGAACCGGCAGATTCGCGGGAATCAGGGCGACGCGGGTTTCGCCGGGAAAGGTCTCCTTGAGGACAGCCACCTTCATTGCGGTAGCGCCGCCTTCCTGCTTGAGAGAATGCGAACCGAACCCGGCGCGCAAGGGTTGGGAACAGTACGGTATTCCCACGCCGCTGAACGACCACCCCTCAACAGAGGGGGTGGTTCGTGCGGGAGAGCGACTGGGACCAAGGTTGCCCTCGGACCGCTAGCGTCGACCGTGCGGTCACTTTAAAACGTGCGCCTTGAAGGGACAAGGGGAAACAGCTACAGTACCAGTTTCTTCTCCTAGCGAAATAAGAAGACGGCTCTCAGGTACCGCACGATGAAAACGTTTATGGCCAAGCCGGGCGAGGTTGCCCAAAAGTGGTGGGTGGTCGACGCCGCCGATAAAGTGGTGGGCCGACTGGCCTCGGATATCGCCATGGTGTTGATGGGCAAACATCGGCCCACCTACACACCGCACGTCGATACCGGCGATTTCGTGATTGTGGTCAACGTCGACAAAATTGTGTTTACCGGCAACAAGTGGGACAAGAAAACCTACACCTGGTACACAGGCTTCCCTGGTTTGCGCACCGAAACGGCCGCGGACCGCTTCAAGAAAACGCCGGAACTCATTTTGCGCGAAGCCGTGCGGCGGATGCTGCCCAAGAACAAGCTGGCCGCCTCCATGCTCAGCAAGCTTAAAATTTACACCGGGCCGGACCACCCCCATCAGGCCCAACAACCCGACGTGAAAGAACTTGGGGTCAAAAATTAGGCGCCCTTGAGTCGGGGCTCAGCGCATCCATGCCGGCCCTGGTTCGTTTAAAAATCAACAGGCGAACGCTCCGGCCTGAGCCAATGACGCCATTTTCCATACAACCTTTGAAAATCAGAATCGCGGTTTCAGGGAATATCGATCGATGATCTCCAAAGTTAGCGACGCGTTGGGAACCGGACGACGGAAAACGGCAGTGGCCCGAGTGCGTCTTCGCGCTGGCGAAGGGGTGGTGACCATCAACAATCGCCCCCTCGATGAATACTTCGACAACGAGCGCGACCGCAACTCGGTGGTCGCCCCGCTCAAGGCCACGGGACAAGACGGAAAAGTCGATGTCTCCATCACCCTGGTCGGCGGCGGAACGACGGGTCAAGCCGAGGCGGCCCTGCTGGGCGTGGCTCGAGCCTTGAAGGCCTTCAACGGCGAACTCGAACCGGCCCTGCGGGAAAAACACCTGCTTACCCGCGACAGCCGCAAGAAAGAACGCAAGAAGTACGGTCTCCGGGGCGCCCGACGCGGTACCCAGTTCTCCAAGCGTTAAGCCTGGGCTCCAATCGCGGTTCGCCAATTGCTCCGGCATGGCAAAATGACCGTGACGACCGACGTTGTCCGATTACAATAACGCCGCCGACCCCGCGCGCAGGGTCGGCGGTGTTTTTTATTGCTGCAAGAGTCGACAGTCCAAACACCGACGACTCTCCACGAACCCGGCTTCAATCCTCGGCAACTCCCGGCACCTGGCACATGGATAACGGTTCGCTCTGGTACCTCGGCTACATCATCGGCGAGTGGACCATTCGCGTGGTCATGTTGCCGGTGGTCGTGCGCGGAGGCCGGCGGCCCGACTCGGCCATGGCCTGGTTGCTGGTGATCAGCTTTCTGCCTTTCGCCGGCCTGCTGCTGTACTCCCTGTTCGGCAGCTATCGGCTGCCGCAGCGCCGCGTGCGCCGCCATTCGCGGCTGCAGCAAGAGTTCAACCAACTGCGGCTGCGGCTGGAGCACCATCCTCAATTTGCCCCGCCAAGACTGGATGCAGAAATCCAAGCGTCCGTCCGGCTCGCCGAACGGTTGGGCTACTACCAAACCCTGGGAGGAAACTCCCTGGAACTGATGACCGACACCGACGAGGTGATCGATGCCCTGATTGCCGAGATCGACCAGGCAAAAAATCACGTCCATTTGCTCTACTACATTTTCGCCGACGACGAAACGGGCCATCGTGTCGTCGAGGCGCTCACCCGAGCCGTCGCGCGAGGCGTGAAATGCCGAGCCCTGATCGACGCCGTGGGCTCGCGGCCGTTCTTCAAAACACTCGCGCCGAAGATGCGCGAGGCGGGCATCCTGGTGCAAGCCGCGCTGCCGGTCAATCTGTTCCGCCGCAAGGCCGCGCGGATCGATCTCCGCAACCATCGCAAGTTGGCCATCATCGACGGCGCCGTCGCTTTCACCGGGTCGCAGAACATCGTCAATGCCAACTACGGCCACAAAGATCTCTGCTGGCGCGACATGTCGGTGCGGCTCCGCGGCCCCGTCGTGATTCACCTGCAATCGGTGTTTGTCATCGACTGGTATTTCGAAACCGACGAAATCCTCTCGCACGACGATTACTTCCCGCTGCCCGAGGTCGCCGGAAACCTGGCCGTGCAGCTCTTGCCCAGCGGGCCGTCGTATCCCACCGAAAACTACCAAAGGGCGGTCACGTTCGCGCTGCACCAGGCACGGCGCAGGGTGATTATCACCTCGCCGTACTTCATTCCCGACGAGCCGCTGTTGCAGGCCGTGCAAGTGGCGGCGCTGCGCGGGGTCGACGTGGAGATCATCCTCCCGAGACGCTGCGATCAAAAACTGGTCGGCGCTGCCGGCAAGGCCTATTACGAAGACATTCTCAAGACGGGCGCCCGGCTGTTCCTCTACGAAGACGGTCTGCTGCACGCCAAAACCGTGTCCGTCGACGACGAAATCGCCATGATCGGCAGCAGCAATTTCGATATTCGTTCGTTCGTGCTCAACTTCGAGCTGAGCCTGCTCGTTTACGGTCGAGAAGCCACCCAAATGCTGCGCGAAAAGCAGTTGGCCTATCTGGCCAACGCGACCGAGCTCACCTGGCCCGAGTGGCGCGACCGCCCCGCCCCCGTGCGACTGCTGCAAAACGTGGCCCGCCTGTTCAGCCCCCTGCTGTAACCACCAGCGACAAGCGTTCGATCGAGTCCCGCTTTCTCGCCATCCCCGCCCCCACAGATTTTTCGCTTACCCCGGCGGCATGCGCTCCACCGTGGGGTGCACCACCGGTACGTAGCCGGCCCCAATCGCTCGGACGATGGAAAGCGGTGTGAGCACCTCGGCCCATTGCTCCGGGTCCACGGCGCAAGCAGCGACATATCCGCCCGGCGTCCAGCGGCGTAATTGGCCTCGCCAGAGCAGCGATGCCGCCGCCTCGCCGTCGCCTTGAACCATTGTGCCGTCGGGCAATGCGTGAACGGCGGCGCGATAAGTCCGCTTGGTTTTTGCCTCTGTCAATCGCTCCGCGTGCAGTTGCCGGTCGATGGGTTCGATGCCCGAGCGCGAATCCAGATTTGAATCGGGATTGCCGGCCAGCCAGGCACTCTTGAATCGCTGGTAATCCTTCCGCCGACACTCGAAACACGGTCGATGCCCGGCAGCCAACGCCGTGGCCTCGTCGAGAAAGAACAACTCGGTATAGTGCTTTGGCGCCATCAATTGACGTTTGCGATCCTTGAACCGCGTTTGGCATACCACCCAGGCGCGATAGGGCGTAACCTGCCGCGCGATTTGCCGCCGCTCGTTGTGCAGGCGGCCGCGATTGCCCATGAACATTCCGCGATCCGGCACGGCAATGATTTCTCCAAACGGTGTCACCCGATTTTGCAGCGGCATGGAGGGAATTGCCCTGGTGCGTGAATGACTCTCGCCCGCACGTGCCGCGCAGGCCTCGAGGGACATGGCAATACTCGCCATGATGGTTACCCCAGCAACCTGCCGCAAGCCAGATCGCTCCCTTTCGATCTTGCTCGCCTGTGGGAACCCTCCCCATTCGTTTTCCCCCGAATCACGCGGTATAATGGCGCTTGCCGCAGGCGCTGAGTTGCGGCCAGTGGGGGAACGCGTCGGTCGCGACGCAACACATTTCCATCGTCGTCCGAATTCGCAGCCAATCTCCCCGGAGGAACCGACCATGTTCTCGACCAATCGTCGCACGTTTTTGTCCACAGGTGGCGCCACGCTGTTGGGGGGCGCCGCGGCAGGGTTGGGCGACCTGGGGTTCATCGGCAAACTGCCCCGCGCGGCCGGTGCCGAATTCAATGCCGATACCGACGCCGATGGCATGGTTCCCCTGAGGCCCGAGATCGAACCGCTGGTGCGCCTGCTGGAAGAAACGCCCCGCGAAAAATTGCTGGAAGTGGTGGCAAACCGCATTCACCAGGGACTCACCTATCGCGAAATTCTCGCGGCATTGTTCCTGGCCGGCGTGCGCAACATCCAGCCCCGTCCCGCCGTGGGCTTCAAATTCCATGGCGTGCTGGTGGTCAACTCCGCCCACCTGGCCAGCCTCAACTCGCCCGACGAGCATCGCTGGTTGCCGATGTTTTGGGCCCTCGACTACTTCAAGCAAACGCAAGCCCAAGATGTCCGCGAGGGCGACTGGCACATGCGGCCGGTCAACGAGTCGTCGGTGCCCCACGCCGAAAAGGCCGTCAAGGCCTTCACCTCGGCCATGGATTCGTGGGATGAGGAGGCGGCCGACGTCGCCGCGGCCGGCTTGGCGCGCGCCGCGGGCGCCAACGAAATCTGCGAGCTGTTCTACCGGTACGGCGCCCGCGATTTCCGCTCGATTGGCCACAAGGCCATTTATGTCGCCAATGGTTTCCGCACGCTGCAAACCATTGGCTGGGAGCATGCCGAACCGATCGTTCGCAGCCTCGCGTATGCGCTGCAAAACCGCCGGGGAGAACCCAATCCGGCCGAGAACGATCTGCCCGCCGATGCGCCGTGGCGGCGCAATCAACAACTCGTCGGCAAGTTTCGCCCGGATTGGGTTGCCGGCCGCCGCGATCCCCAGGCCACGCGCGACCTGCTGGTCGCCTTCCGCACGGCCAATCACGCGGATATCTGCGACCAGATCCTCCAGGTGAGCAACGACGGGTATCACCCTCAGGTGATGTGGGACGCCGTGTTCGTGGCCGCCGCCGAACTTTTGATGCGCCAGCGCGGCATCGTGGCGTTGCACGCGCTCACCACGGCCAATGCCCTGCGTTACGCCTTCGATTGGGCCAAGGATGAGAACACCCGCAAGCTGATGCTGCTGCAGGCCGCGGCATTCATGACCATGTTCCGCGAAGCCATGCGAGATCGCGGCCGGGTGGGCGAGGTGGACATTACCGCGTTGCAACCCGAAGCGGTGACCGCCCAGGGCGGCGAAGCCGTGACCGAGATCTTTGCCAATCTCGCCGGCGATCGCATGGCCGCCGCACGCAAAACCCTGACCGTGCTCCAAGACCAGCGGCCGGAAGCCTTGGTTGAGGCGGCTCGGGTGCTGGTGTTTCTCAAAGGCAACGACGCCCACGACTACAAGTTCAGTTCGGCCGTGCTGGAAGACTGCTACCACGTGTCGCCCCCCTGGCGCAACGCGTACCTGGCGGCCAGCGTCTTCAATCTGCACGGAGCCGACGAACGCGACAATGCGCTCGTCCAACGCATCCGCAGCGCACTCGAGGCCTAGACTGCCTTGTTTTTTCCAGAGGATATCGGCGATATGGTTGCCCGGCTCGCCGCCGCCGTGGCCTGCGGCGCGGCGTTGGGCTGGGAACGCGAGGTGCAAAACAAACCCGCCGGTCTGCGAACGCACATGATGGTTTCGCTGGGCGCCGCCGCGTTTACGCTGATCACCCTCAAAATTTACGAAGCCGCGCTGAATGGCGGGGGCCAAACCATCGGCGCCGATCCGCTCCGGGTGGTCAGCGGCGTGATCGGTGGCATCGGGTTTCTCGGCGCCGGCACCATCATTCAAAGCCGCCAGTCGGTGCAAGGCATCACCACCGCGGCGGCCATTTGGGTAGTTGGCTCGGTCGGCATCGCCTGTGGAATTGGCTTTTATTCCCTGGCCGTGCTGACCGTCGCCTTCTCCATGCTGGTGCTGCTGGGAGTTGGTTTGTTGGAACACCGCGTGGCACGGCAACTTTCTGGCGGCAAAACGCCTGGCGACCCCGCGGCGCCCTCCGAAGACGAAACCCCGGTGGCGTCGCGCCCGCGACAGCCGCCGCCGGTCGATTGACGTGGGACGCGGGCCATCCGCCAACTTCAAGTCAGCTCATGGCCGTCTTCTCCCATCGCGCCGCCGCTATCGCAACAAGCCCACGTAGAAGCTGAAGATCTGCTTGTCGTCGGTGTCGGCCATCAGCACGGGGTAGGCAAAGTCCAGCGCGATGGGCGCCGGTCCCATCGCCGGAATGGTGATTCGCAAGCCCACGCCGGGCGCCACGCGAAAATTGTTGCCGTCGATGGTGATGTCGCTTTCCACGGTGCCAAAGTCGCAGAAGGCGACTGCCCGCAACATGTCGTCGGCCGTGATGGGCACCATGTACTCCACCGAGCCCAGCGCCATCAACTCGCCGCCGACGATCACGCCTTGCTTGACCGGCGATGCTCCGCGGAAATCGAAGCCGCGCATCGTGGAAAAACCGCCCGCGAAAAAGTTCTCAAACACCGGCGTTTGGCTGCCGGTAATGCCAAACCGGCCCCGCAAACTCAGCACATGCCGTCCCGAACCGTCGGGCCGTTGCCGCAGCATGAAGTACTGGCTGCCATCGGCCGTGAATCGCGGGAAGTCGAAGTCGCCAAAGTTCTGCTCGTAGGCCAGTTCGATCTTATGTCCCTCGGTGGGCAAGAACGCACTGTCGCGGGTGTCGCGGGTCAGGTTGAACCGCATCGAGTACAGGCCGTTGTCTCCCACGACGTCGAGTAGTTCTTGCGGCGCGCCGAAGGGAGCGTTGCTGATATTGACGTCTTCCAGCCGCAACGTGGCCCCGACCGAAACGTCGGGTCGAATCTGGTAACCCAGGCTCAGGTTGCCGCCCATCCGCCGCTCGTTCCAATCGTCATAAATCCGGTCGAAGTAAAACGCGCTCAACCCAAAGCTGACTGGCGTGTCGAGCAAATACGGCTCGCGGAAACTCATCATGTACCGCTGCACTTGGTTGCCCGGCACCGCTTCCAAACGCAAGCGCTGACCGGCGCCTCGGAAAAGATTGCCCGATCCAAAATCCGAAAGACTGCGAGGAACCCGCGTGATGTCGAAGTTCTGCTCGTCGAGCACAATGTTGCCGAGCACGCCGGCTTCGGAGTTCACGCCCACGCCAAAACTGAGCCGGCCGGTCTGCGTCTCTTCCACTTGCGGAATCAGGATCGCCTCGCGGTCGGGTTCGTCCAGGTTGATGTAACCGCCAGGCGGAATGATGGGATCGACATCGCCCGCCCCCAGCACCGGAGGCGCCGGCAATGGCGCCGGACCCGGGAAACCCGCCCCGGGCGGCGGAGGCGCGGCAAATCCTGCCCCCCCTTGCGCCAACCGCGGCGAAGGCTGCAACTCCCGCTGCGCCGGCCCCGGATTGGGGTTGGGATCGCGACTGGTCGGTTGATAGCGGCTTGGCGCCGTCGCTGTTTCTCCATACCGCGCTCCGCCCCCATAGGTGGTCGACGGGCTGCTCCAACCCGACGGCGCCGATTCCGGCGATTGATAGCGCACCGTGGTGCGTCCGTCGGCCTGGGGTTCGGCGGCTGGTTGCGTTGGATATCCGTTAGGCTGCGCGGCTGGCGCATGGGGGACGCGCTGCCACGGCAGCCCCGGCCGAACGGCGGAATGCATTTGGCCCGCGGCAGGATTTGGTCCCGCGTTCGCGCCGACGGGAAGATGGTTTGCTCCCGGCGCCGCCGCCGGGTAGCGCGACCAGGGCGCCGACGGATGAGTTGCCGGGGAATGGGGCGCCGAGGGATAAGGTGCCGCCGGTTGCACCCCGGCAGGATGGGCTGCCCAGGCGGGCCCCGTCCAAGGTTGGGGTGCCGGCGGACTATGTGCCATCCGGGGCGCTTCTGGCGACGAAACCTCGTCGGGGTCCGGCTTCAATTCTCCAGAAATCACCAGCACGGCGGGTTTCTGCACGGTATGGGCGTGGGGGTCGTCGGGGCTTTGCCCCCGCACCGCACCGCCGTTTTGCCCCAGCATTTCTTCGCTGTTTTCCAACTCGGCCGGCTGCACAATGATTCGCGGCGCTGCGCCCAGGTGCGGTTCGTTGCGGAACAAGCCCGACGCTCGCAAGCGCCGCTCGCTGTCGCGCAATTTGCGAATGTCGACGATGTCGCCGGGCCGCAGGTCCATGCGGTTGAGCACGGTGCGCACCCGCGTGTGGGGATTGTCTCCCTTGATTTGCACGTCGATGCGCCCTACCCGATACCGGGCCCCTTCCTTGATCGAGTAAACCAGATCCAACGTGCCCGGCTCCTCTAAAAACCTCGGCTCGGCCTGAATGTCGGCGAAGATATAGCCCACCGCTCCGTAGATTTCTTTCAGCTTGTCCACGTCGGCATTCATCTTCGGCTGATCGAAGTACTGCTCGGTGCGCAGTTGCAACTCCTGGTCGAGATCTTCGGTGTGGAACTTGGTGACGCCCAGCACTTGCACGTTCCGCACCTTGTAGCGAATGCCTTCGTGGACCACGAACGTGAGTTTCAACTGATCGAGGTCTTCGTTGAACTCGGGCACCACGCCCACTCGTGCCTGAAAGAAGCCCAAGCTGCGGTAATAAGCGGTCAGCCGTTCGATATCGCCGTCGATTTTCTCGCGGTCGACGTGTCCTCCAAAGATCCCCAGAAACGGCTTCTTAGACTGGATTTGGGTTCGCAGCCGCGCGTCGCTGGCAATGGTGTTGCCCTCAAACACCACGGAAGACACCGTCTGTTTCTTGCCTTCATTGATGAGAAACACGGCCCCTTTGTCGTCGCGTTTGTTTCCCTCCAGCACTTCCACCCGCACGCGATTGAAACCGTGCGAGTGGTAATATTCGATGATGGCGTCGCGCGCCCGCTCCACGCTGTAAGGATCGAGCGGATCGCCCTCCTTGAGGCCCGCCTTCTTTTCCAGGGTCTTGCGGCGCGAGGCGGTATTGCCCAAGAACTTGATGTACTCCAGCCGCGGCCGCTCGACCACGCGGTACACAATCACCACGCCCTCGGGCGCCTGCACAAATTCCGATTCCACGTGAATGAACCACCGCGTGCGGTTGAGCGCGCGGATGTCGTCGCGCACCACGGCGGCGTCGAAGGTGCGCCCGGGACGGGCTTTGATTTGCGAAGCCACCCGGTTGGTCGCGATCGCCGAATTGCCCGCCACGCGAACGTCCGCCACGGTTTGCCCGGTGGGATCGACGCGCGCCGCGCGCGGACCTCCCAGGGGAGGCGGGGTCGGCAGTTCTTCCGTTGTTTGTCCCGGCGCCAGCACGGGCGCCGGCTTGGTTCCGGCTTCGCCCGGCATCACATGCCCCCCGGGAAATGCAGGCGCCGATGCAGCAGGGGCCATCGGCGGCAACTCCGCCGACGCCCTGGTTGCCGGTGGCAGCAGCTCGGGGAGCGATTGGGCATCAACGGCCGATCCCCAAAGCCCCAGCGCAGCCAGCGCCAAGGCAAGTCGGGAGCAACAGCGAACGTACATGGAGACGGCTGCCATGGGGCTCGTTTTGCAAGCGATAAGAGTTGGGGAAAGGAGGGTCAGACGAGTACCAATGTGCGCCCGTGCGACCTGGTGCCTGCGCGGCTACCGCGGCGGTATGCATCCGCACACCGAGCGCGGGGAAAGCGCGAGCGGCGTACAGATACTCAAACCCCGATACTGGAACAAGGTGAATTCTGCCGCCGAGCCGCCGACCTCGATCGCGACAGCAACGCACGCCCTCTCTGGGCCATCGAACCAGGGCCGACCAAACCCGAAATGCCTGCAGTGCAATCGCCGCGTTCCGCGCGGCCGGGTATCGACTCCCCCGCCAAGCCACCCGCGTCTCCCAGGCTCCCCGATCCTCCGTCTGCTGCCAAAATGGCAGCGAACCTGATTCGGTTGCACAAACGCGACCGGCGGCCGGGCGAATCGCGTAAGTTTTGTTGAATGAATACTTAGCGTCGATAGTTTTGGCGTGGCGCAGGATTTGCTTACAAAGGCGGCCGTTGGATTGTTTGTGCCGAAAGGTCACTTCGAGCCTGCCGCCAGAATCCCCTCGCTTGTAGGGGGTTGGTGGAGCTTCGGATCTTTGGCGCGGTGCCGATCCTACCTCGATCGCGGCCCTGTGCCCCGGTCGGAGTGCGTTGCCGTCTGCCTCGCCTTGGCCACGGAGGGGAGGCGGCAAGCCCCCAAAAAAAGCGTGCATGCAAACATCTGCACCGGAGGTTCACCTCACAGTCGAGGGGGTCCGTGTCCGGTGCGGTTCGATTCGTGAAGCAGATTGCCGAAAGCCTACTACAGGAGGAATCCGCGGTGGCAAAACAAATGGTGTTCGATGAAGAGGCTCGTCAGCCTTTGGCGGCTGGCGTCTCGAAGCTTGCCCGGGCGGTGCGCAGCACGCTGGGTCCGCGCGGCCGCAATGCCGTGCTCGACAAGGGTTGGGGTTCTCCGCGGGTGACCAAAGACGGGGTCACGGTCGCGGAAGACATCGAACTGGACGACCCTTACGAAAACCTGGGCGCCCAGTTGGTGAAAGAGGCCGCCAGCAAAACCAACGAAGTGGCCGGCGATGGCACCACCACCGCCACCGTGTTGGCGGAAGCCATTTACCGGGAAGGCCTGAAAATGATTGCCGCCAGCGCCGACCCGATGGCGCTGTCGCGCGGCATTGCCAAGGCGGTCGACGTGGTGGTCGATGGCATCACCAAGCTGGCCACGAAGATCAACGAAAAGAACAAGACCGAAATCAAGCAGATTGCCACCATTGCCGGCAACAACGATCCCACCATTGGCGACGTGTTGGCCGAAGCCTTCCTGAAGGTGGGCAAAGACGGCGTGATCACCGTCGAAGAGGGCCGGCAATCCGAAACCCGCGTCGATATTGTCGAAGGCATGCAGTTCGACCGCGGCTATCTTTCGCCGCACTTCGTCACCAACGAAGACTCGCAAATCGCCGAACTGGAAAACTGCCTGGTGCTCTTGTTCGAAGAGAAGATCAGCAGCGCCAAGAACCTGGTGCCGCTGCTCGAAGCCATTAGCCGCAGCGGCAAGCCGCTGTTGATCATTGCCGAAGACGTGGAAGGCGAAGCCCTGGCCACGCTGGTGGTCAACAAAATGCGAGGCATCATCAAAGCCTGTGCTGTCAAGGCGCCCGGCTACGGCGATCGTCGCAAGGCCATGATGGAAGACCTGGCCATCCTCACCGGCGGCAAGGCCATCTTCAAGGACCTGGGCATCGAGCTGGAATCGGTCAAGCCGGAGGACCTGGGCAAGGCCAAGAAAATCATCGTCAAGGCCGAAGAGACCGTCGTGGTGGGTGGCGCCGGCGACAAGAAGGCCATTGACGGCCGGGCCGAAATGATCCGCCGCGAGATCGAGCGCACCGAAAGCGAGTACGATCGCGAGAAGTTGCAAGAGCGCTTGGCCAAGCTGGCTGGCGGCGTGGCCCAAATTGTTTGCGGTGCCGCGACCGAAACCGAAATGAAGGAACGCAAGCACTTGCTCGAAGACGCCAAGGCGGCCACGCAAGCCGCGCTGGAGGAAGGCATTGTGCCCGGCGGCGGCGTGGCCCTGATTCGAGCCGGCAAGGCCCTGAAGAGCCTCAAGCTGGAAGGCGACGAAGCCCTGGGCGCGCAGATCGTGGAGAAAGTGCTCGACTATCCGCTCCGTTACATTGCCGAGAATGCCGGCAAGGACGGCGCGGTGGTGGTCAATCGCGTGCGTCAATTGAAGGAGAAGAGCGAAGGCTACGACGCCGACAAGGATCGCTACGGCGACATGCTCAAGTTCGGCGTGATCGATCCGGCGAAGGTGGTCCGCACGGCGCTGCAAAATGCCGCGAGCGTGGCCGCGCTGCTGCTCACCACCGACTGCATGATCACCGACATTCCCAAAGAGGATGAAGGCGACGACGATCACCACCACGACCACCATGGCATGGGTGGCATGGGTGGCATGGGTGGCATGGGAGGAATGGGCGGCATGGGAGACATGGGAATGGGCGGCATGGGAGGTTTCTAGGCTGCCGCGGTCCCAGGTTCCCGGGCCTTGCCCGGCGTCGTTCTTAATTCAACACCAAACTACTGAATCAAATAACTTTCCTTGAAGGAACAAGCCATGAATCTGCGTCCGTTGGAAGATCGCGTCGTTATCGAGCCCAAGGCTGCCGAAGAGAAAACGGCCGGCGGGATCGTGCTGCCCGACGCCGCCCAGGAAAAGCCGCAGCGCGGCACCGTGATTGCCGTTGGCCCCGGCAGGCTGCTCGACAGTGGCGAGCGGGGTCAGCTTTCCGTCGGCAAGGGCGACGAGGTGATTTACGGCCGCTACGCCGGCAGCGAAGTGGAAGTGAACGGCAAGGATTACAAGATCATGCGGGAAAGCGACATTCTGGCCAAGATCGTGAAGTAAGACCGTCCAACCATTACGACTTTCTTCACCGCCAGGTTATCGGATCCCCCTTTCAGAACATAAGGAGCCGCCAAGGTGGCCAAACAATTGCTCTTTGACGATCAAGCCCGGGCGAAAATGCTCCAGGGCGTGAACAAGCTGGCAAATGCCGTGGCTGTGACGATGGGTCCCACGGGCCGCAACGTCATTATCAACAAGTCGTTCGGTGGCCCCACCGTCACCAAGGACGGCGTCACCGTCAGCAAGGAGATCGAACTGGAGGACCATTTCGAGAACATGGGCGCCAAGCTCGTGAACGAAGTGGCCTCGAAGACCTCGGACGTGGCTGGCGATGGCACCACCACCGCCACCGTGCTCGCTCGGGCAATCTTCAAAGACGGCCTTCGCACCATTTCCGCCGGCACCAATCCCACGGCGGTTCGCCGGGGGATCGATCGGGCGGTTGAGGCCGCCGTGGAAAAACTGCGTTCCATGGCCAAGGCCGTCGACAGCAAGAAAGAGATCGCCCAGGTGGGCACCATCAGCGCCAACAGCGACACCGAGATCGGCGATCTGCTGGCCGACGCTTTCGAGCGGATGGGCCGCGACGGCGTGATCACCGTGGAAGAAGGCAAAGGCACCGAAACCACCCTCGAACTGGTCGAAGGCATGCAGTTCGACAAGGGTTTCGTTTCGCCCTACTTCATCAACAAGCCGGCTGAAATGTCGTGCGTGCTGGAGAACGCCTACATTCTCATCCACGAGAAAAAGGTCAGCAATCTCCGCGAGTTGATCCCCATTCTGGAACAGGTGAGCCAGGTGGGCAAGCCGCTGCTGATCATCGCCGAAGACGTGGAAGGCGACGCCCTGACCGCCCTGGTGGTGAACAAGCTCCGCGGCGTGCTCAACGTGTGCGCCGTCAAGGCCCCCGGCTTTGGCGACCGCCGCAAGGCCATGCTGGGCGACATCGCCGTGCTGACCGGCGGCACGCTGATCAGCGAAGACCTGGGCTTGAAGCTCGAAAACCTCAAACTGGCGCACCTGGGCCAGGCCAAGCAGATCACGGTGGACAAGAGCGCCACCACCATCGTGCAAGGCGCCGGCAAACAGGATGAAATCCAGGCTCGCGTGAAGCAGATCCGCAACCAGCGCGACGCCACCGAAAGCGAGTACGACCGCGAGAAATTCGACGAACGGCTCGCCAAGTTGACCAGCGGCGTGGCGATCATTTCGGTCGGCGGCAGCACCGAGGCCGACATGAAACAGCGCAAAGCCCGCGTGGAAGACGCCCTGCACGCCACTCGGGCGGCCGTCGAAGAAGGCATTTTGCCCGGCGGCGGCGTGGCCCTGCTCCGTTGCCAAGAGGCCGTGCTCGAGGTCAGAAAGTCGCTCAAGAACGACGAAGGCGCCGCCGTGGGCGCGGACATTGTTTACCGGGCCCTGGAAGCCCCCATGCGTCAGATCGCCGACAACAGCGGCATCGACGGCTCGGTGGTTGCCGACGAGGTTCGCCAAAAGCCGGTGAACGTGGGTTACGACGCCAACAACGGCGAATACGTCGACATGTTCAAGGCCGGCATCATCGATCCGCTGAAGGTGGTCCGCAGCGCCCTTTCCAACGCGGCCAGCATCGCCGCCCTGATGCTGACCACCGAGTGCATGGTGACCAACCTCGACAAGGACAACAAGGCCCGCGTGGAGGGCAGCATTCGCTAACTTCCTCGCGCGATATGCCCCATGAATTGCTGGCGTCGGGCCACTTCGAGAAACCTCGAAGTGGCCCGTTCGCAGCGCGGGTACTGGCAGCGCCGCAGCGCCCGGAAAAATCCATCCGCCTTTGTTTTTCCAGACTGTTTGGAAACGAGCGTAAAAAGTGGGGTGATACCAACCCGCCCCGGCCGAGTATAAATAATGACAGCACCAGGCTGCCGTCAGCAGAGTTCGCTCTTTGCCGGCTGGCCTGCCACCCGTTGTAAAATCACTATCGAATCATGGCGACAATGTCAGCCAAACGCTGTTATTACGAAGTACTCGGCGTCGAGCGAAAGGCCTCGATCGACGAGATCAAAGCCTGCTACCGCAAACTGGCGATCAAATACCATCCCGACAAGAACAAGGGAGACGAATCCGCCGCCCTGCGGTTCAAAGAAGTGTCGGAAGCCTTTGAAGTGCTCAGCGACTCGGACAAGCGGGCACGCTACGATCGCTTTGGCCATGCCGGAGTTGGCGGCGCCGCGGGGCGCGGCGGCGACCCCCGCGACCTGTTCCGCAACGTGTTCGGCAGTTTTTTTGGCGGCGATTTCGAAGACATCTTTGGCGGCGGGGGCGCTCGCGTCCATCGCGGCTCCGATGTCACCTGCCGGGTGCAGCTCGATTTGTTCGAAGCCGCCCGGGGCGTGAAAAAGACCGTCGTGTTTCGCCGTCGCGAGCGGTGCGACGATTGCAAAGGCAGCGGCGCGGCGCCCGGCACCAAGCCCGAAACCTGCAGCTATTGCGGCGGCCAGGGACGCGTGCGGCAACGGTTGGGCATTTTCGACATGACCACCGAGTGCCCCGCCTGCCACGGCGCGGGCGAAGTGGTGCGGCAATCGTGCCGATCGTGCCGCGGTCAGGGACTGGTCGCCCGCGAAATCGAGCGGGAAGTCCAAATCCCCGCCGGCATCGACGAACAAACCCGGCTGCGATTGGAAGGCGAGGGCGAAGCCAGTCCCGACGGCGGCCCCGCGGGCGATTGCTACCTGTTCTTCGAAATCAAACCGCACCCGCTGTTCGAGCGCGAGGGACAGCATCTCATCTGCCAGGTGCCGATCACGTATTCCCAGGCGTGCCTGGGCGCCAAAGTCGAGGTGCCTACTCTCGACGGCAAGGAGCCGCTCACCATTCCGCCGGGTACGCAGCCGGGCGAGGTGTTTCGGCTTCGCGGCCGCGGCATGCCCAACGTGCGCGGCGGCCGGGGCGGCGACTTGCAGGTGCAGGTGATCATCGAGGTGCCCAAGCATTTATCGCGGCAACAAGAAGACCTGCTGCGGCAACTCGACAGCCTGGAAGACCAGCACGCATCGCCGCGAAGGAAAAGCTTTCTGGACAAACTCCGCGAGTTTTTTGTGCCGGAGGACAACGCCGAGGCCAGCGCCGATAACGCCGACAACGCCGAACGATAAACGCCGAACGATAAACGCGGCACGGCGGGCATCGGCGGCGGCCATCGAATGTCGCCGCGCCGCCGCCCGATTCGAGCCGAAACTCGTTCCCGTCATCCGGCACACCATCATCGAGACAGCGTAACCTGTTTTTCACCCAGCTTTCGCCCTGAATCGAGGGCCATAAGAACGATGCAAACGAACGAGGGCCCACCCCAGCCGACCGACGCCGGCAGCCAATCCAACTTGGATCGTTCGCGCGAAGTTTCAGCGGAAGCTGCCGCGGGTGACGATGCCAACGCGGGTGACGATGCCAAGGCCGATCAGGCAGCGCAAAGCGGCGACGATGCCGTGGCGCAGCTCCGCCAGGAACTGGCCGCGGCCCAGGATCGACTGCTGCGCTGCCAGGCCGATTTCGACAACTTCCGCCGCCGCAGCGCCAAGGAACTGCAGGATATCCAGCAGTACGCCCCGCTTCCCCTGCTGCGCGACCTGCTCAACGTCCGCGACAACCTCGAGCGAGCGATCGATGCCGCCGAAAAAACGCAAGGACAGGCAGCCACCGACCAAACCAGCCTGCTCGAAGGCGTGCGGCTGGTCAGCACGCAACTCGCCGGCGTATTCCAGCAGCACCACGTGCAAGAGATTCGCGGGCTGGGCGAACCGTTCGACCCCCAGCGGCACGAGGCCATCGGTTCACAGCCCAGCGCGGAATATCCCTCGGGCACGATCAGCGTGCTGGTGCAGACGGGTTTCATGTTGCACGACCGCGTGATTCGACCCGCCCTGGTGATGGTTTCGACCGGTCCTCCCGCCGCGGGTTAGCCCCGCTCGCCTCCGCACTCCCGCGATCAAACCGCGACGCACCCGGGGCAAGTTGCGGGCGACGTTTTGCCCAACCATCTGGGTGCGCCAGCCACTCCAAATTTTGCAACCATTCCCAAATTTGTCGTTCGCCCAATCCCGCCCAACTCTACAAACCTTTTTTGCCGAGCGATCGCTGCGAGGTTACCTATGCCTACCTATGACTATGTTTGCGAAGCCTGCGATCACAAGTTCGAACTTGTGCAAAGCATGAAAGACAACCCGATCCGCAAGTGCCCTGAGTGCAAAAAGCTGAAACTGCGGCGGTTATTTGGGACCGGAGCGGCCCTGATGTTCAAAGGCTCGGGCTTCTACCAAACCGACTATCGCAGCGAAAGCTACAAGAAGCAGGCCGCGGCTGACCGGCCCTCCGAGAGCAGCAGTTCGTCGGAGAGTTCGAGTAGCAGTTCCAACGGTTCGGCCAGTTCGACCCCGGCCAGCGGCAAGAGCGAGAGCAAAGCCAAGGAGTAACGCCCATCGACAAGCGGCAGAAATCCACAGGCTGGGTTGTGGCAATGCTCGCGTATGCGGTGGCCCTGCCCGAGTTGATCGTGGAAATCGTGGGCTACTTGCTCAAGGTTTGCGCAGCCATTCTGCTGCTGCCGCTCTGGTCGGTGCTTTACCTGCTGCAATGGGCGCTGGGCGGCAATTCCGGCCGAAGACCCGAGAGGGACAACTCCCGGGACGAAACTTGATCGGCGGCCGACAACCTGCCGCCCAGTAGATACCTTCTGCCAGAAGGCGCCTCGAACGACCGTTGGACGCTGCGCCGCCGAATAACGTGCGGAGCACTATCGATCGCTCCCTCCCTCCGCGCGGCGAGGAACGAGCCCCACTCACAATATTGCCCTGCGGGGGAGGGCCGGGTGGGGGGCTGAAGCGAGTACCAACGAACCCTTCCAGCAGAACGGCTTCCGCCGCCATCCTGTAACTCGCGGCCCAATTTCAGGTATCGCTGCCGCCAGCGGTACGTGCTTGGCGACCCCCCTCCAACCGTTACCCGGCGCCGGAATTCATATCCAATCGGTTGAGGGAGTTGCGTCGTGAAACTATAGTGGAATTTCTCGTCTCCACCGGAAAGCTGGCACTGGGAACGAACCGGTTTTGCCAGCGGTGCGTAAACGATAGCGTTCGAATCTTTGCGCGGTCGCCCCCGGCTCCGTGGATCGCCAGCCAGTCTCAGTATTACTTCAAGAGTGGGGTCGCGTTCTTTCAGTTTCCGGCCCCCAGCGAGGATTACCGCCGTGTCGCAGGCTCCCGAAGTTATTGTCCGAACCAGAAATTTGCAAAAGGTTTATCGCGATTTCTGGGGCCGGCAAAAGGTGCGGGCGCTCAAATCGCTCGACCTTGAAATCCATCGCGGCGAGTTGTTCGGATTGCTGGGTCCCAATGGATCGGGCAAAACCACCACCATCAAGCTGATTCTCGGACTGCTGTTCCCCACCGAGGGGGAAGTCACCGTGTTCGGGCGGTCGGCAACCGACGTTCGCAAGAACGAACGGATCGGCTACCTGCCCGAGGAATCGTACCTGTACCGGTTTCTCAACGCCGAGGAAACGCTCGACTTTTACGGGCGGTTGTTCAACATTCCGGGCAAGGAGCGGCGGAAACGGGTCGACGAGCTGATCAAGATGGTGCGGATTGAAGGCGCCCGGCGGCGGCAGTTGAAGGAATATTCCAAGGGCATGGCCCGGCGAATCGGGTTGGCCCAGGCGCTGATCAACGATCCCGAGTTGATCATTCTCGACGAGCCGACGACGGGTTTGGACCCGATCGGCGTGCGGGAAATGAAAGACATGATCTTGCGGCTGCGCGAGCAGGGCAAAACCATTTTGATGTGCAGCCACCGGCTGGATGACGTGCAAGACGTCTGCGACCGAATTGCCATTTTGCACCAGGGCGAGCTCAAGGAGTTGGGCCGTGTCGACAGCTTGCTCAAGGTGGCCGACGTGACCGAGATTCGCGCGACGGGCCTCAGCGACGACGCCAAGGCGGCCATTCGCAAGGTGATTGCCGAGCATCACGGCGATTTGCTGATGATGGACAACCCCACTACCACGCTGGAAGAGTTGTTCCTTAGCATTGTGCAAGACAGCGAAGCGCGGCCCGGCCGGCGGAATGTGCGCGAACCCGCGCCCGCCGCGCCCGCCAAGAAAGCGGTGTAGGATTGGCGGCGTCGCACCGTCCTCGCCGTCACCGCATCGATGGAACACTATTTGATCGTTGTTTGGATCGCCCATGGTAATTGAAAACGAACTGCCGCCGTTTTGGGAATGGCTGCCCGGCGCGCTGGGAACGTGGGTACTGGCCTGCGTGGTGTTGGCGGCCGTGGTGGTGGCGATGTCGCTGCTGTTTCGCATGGTGGCGCTCGGTCCGGTGGCGGCGCTGCGGCAAACGGGCCAGCGGCTGAAGAGCGTGCTTGAAGATCTGGTGTTTGTTTCACCTCGCCGCGTGTTTGCCCTGGCGAGTCTGGCCATGCGCGAATCGCTTCGCCGCAGAGTGGCGATCGTGTTCGTGGTCTACGTGCTGATCTTGCTGTTTGCCGCCTGGTTTCTCGACCCGGCCGATCAAGAAGCGGCTCGCACGTATTTGTCTTTCGTGTTGTTCACCAGCGGTTTTTTGGTGCTGGTGGTGATGGTGCTGCTTGCCGCTTTGAGCTTGCCCACCGATATCGCCAGCCGCACGGTCTATACCGTGGTGACCAAGCCGGTGCGCACCAGCGAGATCGTGCTCGGCCGCACGCTGGGATTCACCATGATTGGCACCATGCTGCTGGCCCTGATGGCGCTGGTGAGCTACGTGTTTGTGGTGCGGGCGTTCGATCACACCCACACCATCGTGGCGGAAGACGTAACCCGCGTGCCGGTGTACGCCGACACCGGCGACCGGTTGGATCTTCGCGGCGAAACCAGCGAATCATTCAAGCACCGCCATAAGTTCAGCATTCGCGAAGGCAGTAACGAAGGCGTGACCGACATGCCGCTGGTCGATACGCCGCAAAATCAAGAAGAACTGAACCCGCATCGCGGCGTGGTGCAAGGGCACTGGCACAAGGTCACCCGGCGCGAGCGCGGAGGAGACGTCACCTACGAGGTGGGACCGCCCGAGGGACAACTCATTGCCCGGGTGCCCATCTACGCCAAGCCCGGACCCGGCGGCCTGACGTTCCTCAATCGCGACGGCGCCCCGGCGGAGGAGGGCATCAACGTGGGCAACGAGTGGACCTATCGCTCGTTCATCGAGGGGCAATCGGGCGCCGCGGCCATCTGGCACTTCAAAGACATCACGCCCGAGAATTTTCGCGAGGGGCTGCCGCTGCAGATGACGCTGCGGGTGTTTCGCACGCACAAGGGCATCATCACCGAGGGTGTGAGCGGAAGCATTGTGCTGAGGAATCCCCAGCGGCCGGAAATCCGTTCCACGCTGATCGACTTCAAGGCCAAGGAATATTCGATTTACGAGCACTTCGTTCCCCGCCGGGTGCGCGGCCTAAGTCCGGTCGATCCCTCGCAGACGGTGGAGCTCGACCTGTTCGACGGCCTCTATCCCCTGGTGCAAGACGGCGAATTGATCATCGAAATTCGCTGCAACGACCGCGGCCAATACTTCGGCATGGCCAAACCCGACCTGTACATCATGGCCTCCGAAGGTTCGTTTTGGCTGAATTTCGCCAAGGGCTATTTCGGCATTTGGATGCAGATGGTGCTGGTGATTTCGCTGGCGGTCATGTTCAGCACGTTCCTCAACGGCGCGGTGGCCATTCTGGCGGCGCTGGCCGGTTGCGCCAGCGGCTACTTGAGCGGCATGATTCAGGAAATCGCGGCCCATCCGGAATACGGGGGAGGGCCGGTGGAATCGTTTTATCGGGTGATCACGCGGCGCCCCATGGCGACCGATCTGGAGCCCGGTCTCACGGCCACCGTGGTTCAATCGATCGATTACGGCGTGGAAGCCGTATTAGGAGTTATCGCGCGGATGTTGCCCGACCTGGGCGCGCTCTCCGACGCCGACTGGGTAACCTCCGGATTCAATGTGCCGCCCCACGTGCTGGCCATTCAATTCTGCACGGTGATCGGCTTTGTCATCCCGCTGTTCGTGCTGGGTCATTACATCCTTAAGGGGCGGGAGGTCGCTGCATGAAACGTTCACTGCGCAACAAGGTTGTGTACCTGGTCATCATGGCCTTGCTGCTCATCCCGCTGTCGTGGTTGGGCCAGCCTGCCACCGCCGGCATTGAAGGAGGCCGTGGCAGCTCCGGCGGAACGCTGGCCCAAATGCGCGAAGCCAACGACCTCAGCCACGGCGACCTGGGCGAGATCGATCCCACCAGCGAAGCGCTCAAACTGGCGCTGTTTGGCATGCGAGGGCTGGCCGCCACGGTCACCTGGGAGCAGGCTCGCGAATATCAAATGAAAGAAGACTGGACCAACCTCGACCTCAAACTCGAGCAAATCAGCCGGTTGCAACCGCACTTTGTGATGGTCTGGCGGCACCAGGCGTGGAACCTGTCGTACAACGTTTCGGCGGAATGGGATGATTATCGTGACCGCTACTACTGGGTGATTCGCGGCTTGAAATACCTGATGCGCGGCCAGCCGTACAACAATCGCGATACGCGCCTGGTTTGGGACGAAGGTTGGTTTATCGGCCAGAAAATCGGCAAGTCCGACGAGCACCGACAATTTCGCCCGCTGTTCCGAGCCAACGCCATCAACCCCATTCACCCCGAAGGCCGCCCCGAAGGCGATCCCCGCGACAACTGGCAAGTAGCGCACGGTGTCTTCACCCGCGGACTGGAAATGTACAACCAAGGGATCGAATTGCGGGGCGCGAATCCGCTGATTTTCTTCTCCGAGCCATCGCGATGCACCATCCGTTTTGTGGCTGCCCGAGAAGAAGAAGGCCAGGTCCGCGGCGACTATCCGCATCAATACTGGCGGCGAGCCCGCGACGAATGGAAAGAATTCACGAGCATGGCCATTCCGGCGGCCACCCTGCCCGGCGTTTACATCAACCTCGATGCCCTGCCGTTTTACAACCAGGAAGCGAATCGGGCAGAAGACGAACTAAACACTTTGGCGGCCGGCATTCGCGAACGACTGGAGGCCGAACGGCGCTCCCAGTTGACCGAAGAAGAACTCAAGCTGGTGGATTTGCCCGAGGATGCCGTCAAGGAAGAAGACGTGGAGCGCCGCGGTACGTTGATGGCCAGGGTGCTGGTAACGCCCATGGACGTGGCGCAACAGGTGCCCGAGGACAAGCGGCCCGAGGCCATGCATTTGGCTCTGCAGCTTCAGCAACTTCGCGGTTTGGCGCAAATAACGGCCAGCTCGCGGCACACCGTCAACTACGATTATTGGGAAAAACGCTGCGAAGCGGAGCAGTCGATGCTGGTGAAAACCCGCGACGGACGACAAGTGGTGGGTGTGGAGCAAACCCAGGTCGGCCGTCCGGTGGGCGAAGTGCGACTGCTCACTCCGAACGGCGAAATCGAAACCATTGCCGCGGACAACGTGGCGGAAGTGATCGACCTGGGGGTTGGCGCCCGCCGCGATTTGTTCGAGGCCTACCACGCCTATCGCACCGATCCCCTCACCGCGAAACCGCATTATGAGAGGTCGTTCGAAAAATGGCGGGTCTTGCTCGACGCCTATCCCATTCTGGTGGGCGACGGCGACATCAACGACGACCTGACCATGGCCAGCCGCCGTTACGACGTGTCGCTGCAGCGACGCAATCTGCCGTTCCCGAAAGAGAACTATATTTTGAACGACGTGCTCGAGGCCCGGCCGCCCGATCCGCCCATTGGCGACTGATCCAACCGATGCGGAAAGCTTGGACCCGGCTCTGCGCCGATTTCGGCCATGCTGGTTGTGCGGCTGGGGTCGTTGCCCTGCAACCTTGGTGGCTACGGCAGCGCCACCTTGACCACCACTTTGTGAACGTGCCCTGAGCCAGCCAATGGCGCGTGGGCGTCTTGCGGCAGAAAAATCGCGAACGTATCCGCCGGCAATACCAGCCAGGTGGCAGGCCGGTCGAAATACAGCGCCACGTCTTTTTCGGCGTCGTACGGCAGCTTGACCCGCTCGCAGTCGTCGAGGGACAGCCAGCCGATTTCATCGGTTCCACTCACCACGTACTGAATGTCGAGATAGCGGCGATGGGCTTCGAGCATGGCCCGCTCGCGCCCGCGTCCTTCGTCGTCGGCCACAATGGCAAACAACCGGTCACCGTCGATCGGCGTTTTGCCGGGCGGCAAACTGGCCAGGTCGGGCCGCTGCAAGAACGCAAAGCCCTCGGCCAGCAGCGGTAGCATGGGATGGTAAACAGCGGCATTTTCGAGGCGGTCGACGATCAACGCGCGTGGCTCCAAGCTAGAATGGAAAAGGAGTTCGATCCGGCGTTGCCGCCTGGTCGCGGGGAACCGTGCAGGTCCCCGCCCGCCAAACATACCGCCAGATTGCGACGTTCGCCAGAACCCGCCCCCCTGGCGTACAAGCCGGCACAATTATCTGGCCCAGGTTGAATCGGGATTGGGGGCAGAACGCTCGCCCTCGCCAACCTGGCAGCACGTTTCCGACACAAGGCGCATCGCATCATGACGGAGCAACCGCCGGCCGGCAATTCGGGACCGGGAGACAGCCCTTGCGGTCTTGCACCGGGCGGCAGCCACGATCACGGCCATGGACACGACCATCGCGGGCATGGTCATCACCATCATCCGACGGCGAAGGGAGCTTCCCGCAGCCACCAGCGGCGGCTGGCCATCGTGCTGGCGCTGGCGGCAGTGTACATGGTGGCCGAGGTGGTGGGAGGACTGCTGACCAACTCGTTGGCCTTGCTGGCCGACGCCGGGCACATGCTTTCGGACGTGGCGGCGCTGTCGCTCAGTTTTTTCGCCGTGTGGTTGGCCCAGCGCCCCTCGCCGAAGGCGCGCACTTACGGTTATCACCGGGCTGAAATCCTCGCGGCCCTGGCTAACAGCGTCACGTTGATCGTGATCGCGCTGTACATCTTTTACGAGGCCTATCAGCGAATTTGGGATCCGCCTGAAGTGCAAGGGCCGCTCATGATGGGAATCGCGGTTGGCGGCCTGGCGGTCAACCTGTTGGGCTTGTGGATTCTCAATACGGGGCGCGCCGAAAATCTCAACATTCGCGGCGCCTGGTTGCACGTGCTGACCGATGCCCTGGGCAGCGTGGGAGCGATCGGCGCCGGCGTGCTGATTTGGGGATTTGGCTGGGATTGGGCCGACCCGGTGGCCTCGGTGTTGATCGGGGCGCTGGTGATTTATTCCTCGTGGCATTTGCTCAGCGAATCGTTGTGGGTGCTGATGGAAAGCGTCCCCGCGCGGATCGACATCCATCAGGTGCGCTCGGCCCTGCGCGGCCTGCCTGGCGTGATCGACGTTCACGATTTGCACGTGTGGACCATCACCAGCGGCATGGATGCGATCTCGGCCCACGTCATTGCTCGAGAAGATCGGCTCTCCACCGAATTGCTGCGCGAAGTCCACAGCGTGCTGTGCGATCGGTTCCAACTCACGCACGCCACCATCCAACTGGAGCCGCCGGGCTTCGAGGGCTGCGACCTCAACTGCGGCGCCGAGGAAGGCTAGCGGGAAGTCAGCCCGGCCACGTACGTTCTTTCGCCAGCGGAAGAATTGGGAGCGCAAGTTGGGCAAACAGCGCTCAGGCAGACCCGCGAAGTTGCCGTGGACTGGCACTTCAAACCGGGCGGGCAACGTACCAGCGGCCAGCCTCGCGTCACTTCAAATACCGCTTGCGAATGTTCGCCAGGCTTTGCAAGGCGGGCTTGGGCCTGTCCTGCGCGTCGAGGAGGCCGCTGTGTGGAAAGCTGTGCGGTTCGGCGTCGCGAAGCTGATTCCAAATCACCGCCTGAACCATCGGTTTGGCAATCAGCAGCGGCACGTAGCGTTCGACCCAGGCCTGTTGCACCTGCGGACTCCAGCCGCCGGGCGCCGAGGCGGCAATGGGCAGGGCGTCGCCAAGTGCTTGAGGATCGGCTTCCTGGCTACTGGGAATGGTAAGAAAGACGTGCAGCGGGGCGCCAACCCAGCTCCACATGTCGATCATCTGGCTCACATCGAGCAGGTCGCGGGGATAACTGCCGCCGGGGTAATAGGGGAGGTTGATTTCCAGGCCGATTCCGGCAAGGCCCAAACCGGCCCGCACCAGGGTATCGGCCAAATAGATCGGGGGATCGGCCGTTTCGCGATTCATGTATTCTGCCCAAGGCCGGTCGAATGTAAGCGTGATCGGGGTTTCGGGGTCGATTCGCCGCGTGACCTCGACCACTTGCACGGCCAATCGCAATTTCTCTTCTTGCGACAAACCCAGGCAACTGCCGACGTTCATTCGCGCCGCGCATTGCCACCACATCACCTGGCCCTTGTAGCGCGAAACCACGCGCTCAACAAAGTCGCCGACGCAGGCCGAGATGTTGTCGTAGTCGCCTTCCCAAAGGCAAAGCCAGTCGGGCAGCAGCAAGTCGTCGAAAGAGAGGATTGGCCCGCCGTAAACCGGGAGCGATTCCGATTTGGCCCAGGCCACGAGGGCGTCGCTGTCGCTAAAATCGTCCAGGCCTTCGCTGGCTTCAATGCGCCGCCAGACCAACGGCATTTGTACCAGGTTGAAGGACTTCCTGATGACGCGATCGGCGCCGGCGGCCACCAGCGGCGCAATGCCCAGGTTAACCCCCAGCCGCGTTTCCAGCCGGGGGTTATGCCGCATGCGGGCCGCCGTGGCCTGCTCGGTATATAGCGTGCCCAGCATTTGAGCGGCGGTGAGCGAATCGGCCAGCGACGACTCGGCGTATTGCACCGCCAGCGCCGGGTCTTGCTCGCAAAGTATGGCCGCTTGGGCAAACCGCTTGCGCGCCACTCCAATCAAGTCGTGCAAATCCTGCGGCACTGCCAGACCAATCGAAATCCAATCGTGAAGCTGGTTGCGAACCTGGTTGAGTTTGCCGCGGGCAAGTTCCAGTTGCAGGTAGTAGGGCTGCTCGCGCTCCACCAGCCAGGCCGTCGACAGCGTCATCTCCCCGTGGCCATCCACCCGCCAGGGAATGCTGAAATAACCCGAGTCCGACACCGTACGCTCGACCGATAGCCCCTCGGTGGTAATGTGGGTACGGCTCTGCCAATGAAAGCGGTCACGGCCAGAAAAGAAAGCTCGGACAGCCTGCTCCGGTTCAACCCGGTCGGGCGGAATGACTCGAAATCGAATAATGCCCATCAATTCCTCGGCCGGAAGCGGGCCTGGCTTTATTGTCTACATGACGTGCGGTTGCAGCGAGTCTAACCGAAGGGGGTGGCAGCGTTCAAGTTGCGAAGAGGCGCGTGGGGCTCGGCGAACGCGCGAAAACGCCCCTGGAAAAGACGATCACGCATGCGCATTTGCCCAGGGAGTGGATCGAAACCGCTGACCATGGATGGCCACCTTCGTTCAGTTTGGCGCGCAACCTGCAGTTGAAAATCCCCGACAAGCGCGTCCGCGCGACGTTCGCTCAAGGCCAGAAACTCTTTCGCTGGGATTTCGTAAATCAGGAGACTTGCCGTGGATGTTTTGTTCGCCATTCTCGTTTGGACATTGTTTGGTTTGGTTTGTGGCGCCGTTGCGCGTTTGCTCGTGCCGGGTCGCCAACCCATGGGAATTGTGACGACCACCCTGTTGGGAGTGATTGGCTCGTTTCTCGGAGGCTTCATTTCGTGGATGTTTACAGGCGGAGAACCCCTGCAGGCATCGGGATGGATCATGTCGATTATCGGCGCCGTGGTGGTCCTCGCGATTTACGTCTCCATGCAGCGCCGGCACCACCGCTGGGGGTAATTCGTGGAACAGGCTGCCAGTCTTAACCTTGTTCCTCCCCAAGGGACTCGCTGGCGAGGCGTGCAGTCCAGGAGAGAGCCCGGGGGGGGAACAAACCCTTGGTCGAGGTGAAACGCCGTGGCGGTCGTTTGTCCGCCGCCGTTGTTTCACGGCCGCGCACTGCGGTCAACTTGGCTTCAAGCTGTTCGTCAAACGTTCAACACGACCTCGGCCAGGGTTGAGGGGACCCGCACGATGGATGCCTGGAAAATCGGTTTGCTGTTGATCGGGGTGGCCCTGGTGGTTTGGGGGTCGTGGGCGCTGGTGCGCCGCCGCCGGACCATCTGGCAGAAGTTCGCCCGCCGCTATGGCTTGGAATACAGCAACGACGCTCAAGCAGGACCGCGGGCGGTAGGGCAAATTCATGGGCTCGCGTTCGAACTGCGCAAGGCCGAAAGTTCCGACAGCGGACCCTTGGGCGTGGAAGAAATTTGGATGGCGGTGAGGACCCCGTGTCCGCCGCCAGAGGGAGTTCGCATCGAGCGCGCGGGACGCGTTGAACACATGGTTCGCGACATCACTGCCGGCGAATCGCTCGCGACCCAAGATCCGTTCTTCGATCAGCATTTTATCGTTCAGGCCGAAGATCAGGAGCTTGCCCAGCGGTATCTCACGCCCCAGCGGCGCCAGGCCCTGGTGCCACTGGCCGAACTGCCTGTGAGCTGCCATGCCGGTTTGGCCGGTCCGTTGTTGTACTGCCAAGATCGCGAGATGGTGGCGAGCTTCGATCGATTGCAGCAGCGGTGCGAGTTGTTGTGCCAGGTGGCGCAAAAACTAGGGCAGACGTGAGACGCCGTGGCAGGCGGAAATCGACACTGCGTTTCTTGGATATTGCGGCCGCGCGAGGCTGCGACCTGCCCGGCCCCGCGAGTGTGTCAACCAACCAGCCAATGGAGATTGTTTCTCGATGGACCACGCATGCCTGACGATCTGGAACCGGACGGCTGCCAAGGCCATCGCCGCCGCCGACGTGCTGGAGGAATTGAAGCAGTCAATTCCGTGCGACGTGGTTCATCCGGATTCCACGCAAGAAACTCGCGACGCGCTGAATCACTACCTGGAACGCGGGCTGCAAAAGCTGATCGTGGCTGGCGGCGACGGCACCATCAATTCGGTGGTGAACTCGCTGGCCTTGCATTCGCAGCGGCCGGTTCTGGGGCTGTTGCCGCTGGGAACGGCCAACGATCTGTGCGGCTCGCTGAATATTCCCGACGATCCCCATTTGGCCTTGCAACTGATCGACCAGGGGCAGCCGCAAGGGCTCGATGTGATTGAGGTGCAGTCCGATGCCGGGCGGCAATTCTTCGTGAACATGGCGACAGGCGGAAACAGTGCTCGCGTGACGGCCGAGTTGACCGACGATTTGAAGCAGCGGTGGGGTCCGCTATGTTATTTGCGCGGCGCCATTAGCGTGCTGACCGATCTCGATGTATTTGAGGCAACCATACGGTTCGACGATCAACCGGCGGAGAGCCTGAGCATCTGGAATATTTTAGTGGCCAACGCCCCTACCTGCGGAGGGCGTGTCGCCGTGGCGCCGCGAGCCAGCGCCAACGATGGCCTGCTGGACATCATCCTGGTGCGCGACGGCACCGTGTCCGACATGGCGCACCTTGCCGCCGGTTTGCTCACGGGCGATTACCTCGACCACGAGCAGGTGGTGTACCGGCAGGCCCGCCGCTTCGAAATCCAATCGCGTCCGCCGCTTCAATTCACGCTTGATGGCGAATTGATGGACAGCGTTGCTCAAACGTTTGTGGTCCACCGCGAGTTGCTGCCGGTTATTGTTCCGCGCGCCGCCAGCGCCGCGCCGCCGCACCCGGAGTGGATCACGCAGGAATCGCTCGCCGAATAAGCCTTGCGGCCCCGTGGAGCGACTGCTCCCGCGGAGGGGCCTGTGCCTTGCTCGCGGCAAGAGGCTAACGCGGGCGGTCTTTGCCTTCGGCGGGTTTTTCCAGCGGGGGATTTGGACGGGCTTCGTCTTTCACTTTCAATCGGTTGCAACCGGCGGGGGTTTTGTCAAAATAGCGGGTCGCGCCGGCTTACCTCCCCGTTGACCGCCGGTTCTCTGGCGGTGGGGGAGTGGGCGTTCTCAACCCGTTGACTGTCTGTATCCCTTGCCTGCCGAGGAGATGTTTATGCCGCGCCCGGTCACGCTGTTTACCGGCCAATGGGCCGATCTGACCATTGACGACATGGCCCGCAAAACGCGCGAGTTTGGCTACGACGGCATCGAACTGGCGTGCTGGGGAGACCACTTCGAGGTGGACAAGGCCTTGGCCGAAGACGGTTATTGCCAGGCCAAGCGCGACCTGCTGGAGAGGCATGAACTGCAGCTTTACGCGATCAGCGCCCATTTGGTGGGCCAGGCGGTGTGCGACAACATCGACGAGCGGCATCAGGCGATTCTGCCGCCTTACGTGTGGGGCGACGGCGACCCCGCGGGCGTGAATCAACGCGCCGCCGAAGAACTCAAGGCGACCGCCAGGGCGGCACAGAAGTTGGGCGTGGAAGTGGTGAACGGTTTCACCGGCAGCAGCATCTGGCATTTGCTGTATTCGTTTCCGCCCGTGCCTCCGTCCATGATCGATGCCGGCTTCGAGCAGTTTGCGGAGCGGTTCCATCCCATTCTGGACGTGTTTGGCGAGTGTGGCGTCAAATTCGCGCTCGAGGTGCACCCCACCGAGATCGCCTTCGACATTTACACCGCGCAACGAGCCCTCGAAGCGCTCGACCACCGCGAGGAGTTTGGCTTCAACTTCGATCCCAGCCACCTCCACTGGCAGGGCGTCGATTCGGTGGAGTTCATTCGGGCCTTCCCCGATCGCATTTACCACGTGCATGTGAAAGATGCGATTGTCAATCTGAATGGCCGCACCGGCATTCTCGCCAGCCATTTGAACTTTGGCGATTACCGCCGGGGATGGGACTTCCGCTCGCCCGGCCGCGGCGGCGTGAATTTCGAAGAAATCATCCGCGCCCTGAACGACATCAATTACCAGGGCCCGCTGTCGGTGGAGTGGGAAGATTCGGGCATGGACCGCGAGCACGGCGCCCGCGAGGCGGCCGACTTCGTGCGGCAACTGGACTTCACGCCCAGCCAACGAGCCTTCGACGCCGCGTTTAGCGATTGAGCGCCGGGGGCCCGCCGAGTTCAGCCGGTTTGCGGCGTTGGACGTTGCGCATGGGGGCGCGCGGACTTTTTTGGTTTGCCCCGTGTGCTGCCGGAAATTGCCTGGGGACTGAGAACCGCAGCGATCGCTAGGACTCTTCTCGCACCAGGGCATAGGCTCGCCCATCGATAAACTTGCCGTCCTTGCGATAGTGCTTTCGCAGTAGGCCCTCGTAGGCAAACCCGCATTTTTCCAGCACCCGGGCCGAGGCGCTGTTGAACCAGTACACGTGGGCGGTGATCCGCACCAGGTTCCAGCGGGTGAATCCAAACCGGCAAGCCGCGGCGACCACCGCCGGCATGATGCCTTGCCCCCAATAGCGGCGTGCCAGCCAATATCCGATTTCGGCTTTGTGGCCGACAATCAGCGTGTCGAAGCCGAATCCACCCAGCAGTTCGCCGGTTGCGTTGCGAATGGCAAACTGCGTGCAAAAACCTTGGGTCTGGGTTTGGTGGCGGGTGTGTTCGATCCAGGAATCGGCTTCGGCGGAAGTGTAAGGATGGGGAATGAGCAGCGTGCGGTCGTAAATTTCGCGATCGTTCAGGTGCGCGATCAGCGCCGGCTTGTCGGCGGCCGCAAACGGCGAGAGGTAAAGCCGTTCATTGACCGGAATGCGGACTTCCGTGGCCGGAGTTTCGGCCGGCCGATCCTGGTTGCCGGGTTCGTTCAAGGAAACCAGCCTCGACTTCGTGGGGTCAGTAAGGTTTGTCGGAGGTCTTGTCGATGAATCCCCTGGAGGTGATCTCCGAGCTGCCGATCCCCAGGTCTTTGAATTCAACGAACAGGCAGCGGGGGATCTTGATCGAACCCAGAAACGTACCGGCCATGCTCCGCATGCCTTCGTTCAGTTTGCCGGCGACGTCTCCGCCTGCCTCCACCGAATAGACGCTATTGGTGTAATTGCGCGATTGCGACCAGGACCGGCTTCGGCCGTCTTGCACGCGCAACACGCTGGTGATTTGGCGGTCTTGCACGGTAACCGAGTTGCGACCGCGCGCGTTTTCGGCGAAGGTCGAAGTCCCTCCCGTGCTCGACTCGCTTTGACTGGCCGAAATGGTGACCGGGGACTGCGCGTCGATCACGTAGCCCGATGCGGCGAATGCCGCGGCCACGGCGTCTTGAGGGTTAACGCCTTGGCCGACGCTAATGCTGATGCTGCCCAACTGCAGCGTGCTGCCCGGGGGAGCCAGCACCTGTGCTTGCTGCGTAAGCTGTGCCGTTCGCTGCAGCGCGGCCGGGTGGGGAAGTTCCACGGCACGCAGCGTGCGCTCGCCTCCGGTCGCCGACGAAATTATCCAGTGGACTTCGCCTGGACCGTTCAACTTGGTGCCCCCGTCGTATTGCCAGATCAATAGTTGGCGATCCAGGCTGACAAGGTAGGTTTGGCTCAGCATCACGTAACGGTTCTTGAGCACCTTGATCGAAGCCGCGTCGGTGGCGTTCTTGGGCAGATTGGGAATCCAAAATTGCGTGACCATGTTGCCCGACTTCCAGTCCCATTCCATCACGCAATGCTCATCGTAGTCGCGATTGATGCCGATGGCGACCAGCCGGGTTCCGTCGTCCGAAAACGCCAAGGCAACAGCTTTGGCGTTAAAATCCGAATTTTTTAACTGACCCAGGCAGCGGCCATCGGCCACGGCGACCACAAAGCCCTCGCTCCCCACCACGGCGGCTCGGTCGGGCGTGAGCGCGGCCTGGGCGCCAAAGCTTTCGATGCGCCACAGCGGTTTGACGTCGGGCAGTTGCCACTGGACCAGGTTGCCCTGGGCGTCGAGCGTGAGCACGTGGTTGTCGTCGGTGAAATCGGCCCAGGCGACGGCCTCCTCGGAAACCTGCGATATGCTTGAGTAGCCGTGGGGGTTGGCTTTCTTCACGTGGCGGTACGGCCGCCAGCCATACAGGTGCTCGCCCTTCTCAAAAGAATACATATCGAGCCGTTCTCGAATACTCGACCGGCCTGCCTCAAGCTTTATCGTGCTCGGTTGCCAAACCAACACCTCGTCGCCTCGAGGGCTGATCGCCAGCGGCTGCCTCTCTTCGGGAACCTCGATCATGTTTCCCGCGGTACGATTCTTGAGATCGTACCGCTGAATGTAGCGATTCCGGTCGCCTGTTTTGTTGTCCGGCCGTCGAAGTCCTTTACCCTGCAACGAAATGGCAAAAAAGCCCGAGCTACCTGGGGAGAATACGCCCCCGAGCAGAGTGAGACCGTTCTCGCCCATGGGCAGGGGCTGCCACGGAAGCGCCGGGGCCGGTGGAGGGTTTACCGCGGGCACATTCCAGGGCGCCGTTTCTGGCAACGCGCGGAGCGGGGCATCGTACAAATTGGCGGCCAGCAGCAGGCCCAACTTGGCGTCGGATGCCTTGCCGCCGGCTTTGGCGGTATGGATCGCCGCGGCCAGTTGGTCTGGCGACAGAGTGTGGGTGATCAGTTGAGCGTTGCGTTCCGACGATTCAATCTTGAGTACCCGGTCGCGTTCCAGCAGCCGGTTGAGCGGACCGAACCCTCCGTTTATGGCTACCCCGTGGAAGGCAACGCCCGACTCGCGGTCGAACAGCACCTTTCTCCCAATCAAGTAGCAGTCGCCCGAGGCCGAAATCTCCAGGCCATCGCCGGTGTTTTCTGTCAAGAAACCCTTCGTCGATGAATCGATCGGCACGGAATACGACTTCAACTCCTTGCCGCTGGTGGCATCCCACCGCACCAACCGAATTTCCGAGGATTGCTGCAAGTAACCCACGATTTCGCGGCCGTTGGGCGAAAACGCCAGGCCTTTGCAGGAAAATCTGGAGTACTTCTCCGGCTCGGGCAGCGCTACGATCCCCAGCAGTTTGCCAGTCTCCAGTTCGTTGAGATAAAGCCGCGTGCCCTGCACGAACGCCAGGTACTTGCCGCCGGCGCTGACCGCCATCTCGTGTGTCTTGGGCGTCTCTTTCAGCACGTATTGTTGCGGGTTCTGCGGGGCTGCCGGATTGATGAGCGTGACCCGCAGCCCTTCGAACTTGCGGCCCATGTAGGGCGCTCGCTCGACGATCATCAATCGGTCGTTTCGGGAAAAGCCAAACGTCATGTTGCTTTCTTCCAGCTTCATTTCGGCCACGGTGGCGCCGCTGGCCAGCGACGTGAGGCGGACTTTCAAGTCGAGTCCGTTGCGTCCCGGATAGGCATCGCCGTGCCGGGTCGCCAAGTACGTGCCGTCGAAGTTTATCGCCGTGGGCGTATTGGCCTTGGCTTCGTGAATCAGCTCGGCCGTAGGCTCGCCCGTGCGCAAATCGAACACCACGTGATGGAGGTTGGCGCCCTCGGTTGCGCTCACGCAGGCAAAGTAACTGTGGTGCATCGGCACCGTGAGCCAGGACGACCTGGGGACGGGTATCGAGATGGGCTCGGTGGGATACTCAATCGGCACGCCGGCGTCGGCCGCCGCCGTCCAGCCGGTGGGCTCAGGCTCGGATTGGATGCCCGACCGATAGGCGTGGGGGATTCGCCGGGTTGGGCTCGGAGCGGTTCGGTTCGAGGTGGAACGGTTGCTGCTGTCGGAATTACTCGTGGTATGTCCCGGAACGGGCGAGTTCGACGGTGACGAAGTATCGGCCGCGGTGGGTTTGCCGCCGATGCTCATGAATAGCAGCGCTACCATTGTTAAGAGCCCGGCGCCGCCCGCACTGATGGCAATCCAGGCTCCCTTGGACAGGCTCCGGCGGGCCGGTTTTTGTCCTGGGAAGCCGCCCTGCAGCGGATAACCTTGCGGCGGGTAACCCTGTTGAGCATGGCCGGGCGGAAACGCTGCGCCTGGTTGCGGGGGATAGGCTGGCCCCCAGGCTCCCGCGGCCCCGTAACCGGCGGCCCCGTAACCGGCGGCGGGGAATCCGCCATCGAAACCGGCCGGCGCGCCGTAGGAAGGCGATGGGGCAGGCCCTGCCGCTGGCGCGCTAATCAATTCCGTCTCGGTTAATTGCAGCGGGGCAAGCTCGCTGTCGGCAGACGAATCGAGATCGTCGTCGGACAACTTGACCACCTTGGGCTGGCCCTGGGCCGCCGCCGAGGGCACGGTCAATTTCTGCCCGCACGTGGGGCATTTCACGGTTTTGCCGGCCAGCGAGTCCGGTCCCGCGAAGGCTTTCTGGCAGCCCTGGCAGCGAATGCGAATGGTCATGTCGTGAGCCCCGGAGAAGAAAAGATCGCCGTGGATTTTCGCCGCGGAGCTCATCTGCCAAACGCAGAATGGCATTGGCGGCGAGCTGCCATCGCGGCTCGATCACTGCGGAACAATCCAGTTTGAAACTACTGGAAGTGCCGGTGATGTCAAGAAAAATGCGCGGCGCCGCATGCGCCCTCGCCGATGGTTGCCATGGAGAGGGGCCGGGGCGAGGGCGTGTCGGCCCGCGCCGCCGCCCAGGCAGGCAAGCCACCGGCACTACCAGCGGCATTCCGCGAATTTCAACCCAACACCGACAGCGAGGGGAGCGGCGGGGGTTCGTTGCCGCTGGTCAATTTGTCGGCCAGGTTGCGGACCAGCCGGTAGGCGATTTGTTCCAGGCACTCCCGGCTGGCCTCATCGGCAAAGTTTTCTCCGGTGCGGCCTTCGTCGCCATTGATGCGAATTTGGATGTTGATGGGCACCTCGCCGAGGAAGGGCACATTCAGTTCGTGCGCGCGTTTCTGCGCGCCGCCATGACCGAAAATGTCGTAGCGTTTGCCGTTGTCGGGGCAGAGGAAGTAGCTCATGTTTTCGACCATGCCGAGCACGGGAATGTTCACCTTGCGGAACATGGTGATCGCTTTCTCGGCGTCGAGCAGAGCCACGTCTTGCGGCGTGCAAACCACCACGGCGCCCGTCAGCGGCAACAATTGCGAGAGGGTGAGGGCGATATCGCCGGTGCCGGGGGGCATGTCGATCACCAGGTAATCGAGATCGCCCCAGAGGGTGTCGCGAAGAAACTGGGTGATGGCCCCGTGCAGCATTGGTCCGCGCCACACCACGGCTTCTCCGCGCGGCACCAGAAACCCCATCGACATCACCTTCATGCCGTCCTTTTCGATCGGCACGATTTTCTTGTCTTCGGTCATGGGGCGCTGGTCGACGCCAAGCAGGTGGGGAATGCTGGGGCCGTACACGTCGGCATCCATCAAGCCCACCCGACAGCCGGCGCGGCTGAGGCCATAGGCAATGCTGGCGGCGATCGTGCTTTTGCCGACCCCGCCTTTGCCGGAGCCCACGGCAATCACGCTCTTGGCGGTGAGTCCGATCTGTCCTAGCTTCATCGGCGGACGTTCGTGTACGGCCAGGCTGACTTCCACCTGCTCCAAGTCGGGGAATTTTTCTCGCAGCAGGGCCGCCGCGGCCGCGCGGGTTTCGTTCCACAGTGGGGCCGAATGGGTGGTCAGGGCCAGGGTGAACCAAACCTTGCGGCCCTCCACGCGCAGGTCGCGCACCTGTTTTTGCTGGACCACGCTGCGCCCGGTTTCGGGGTCTTTGAACTGGCTCAATACTTTTTCGACGTTGGCCGAATGGATTTCCATGACGACTCGCTTTTCCTCGACTCGATTACTGAACAGCGCTGGATCCAATCTGGTATTTCAAGCGATTTCGACGGCTTTTCGCCCGGCACCGGCGCTGCATGGCGGGCGGCTCATGGAGCGTGCAACCGCAACAAACGATCGACCATCGATTCGTGCCAGTTTCGGGGAGGATCGGCCACGCGCGACAGCCGCCGCCGTGCCGTTTCTACCAGGGCCGGCACGTGCCGCTGCGCCGCCGTGAAACAAATCGCTCCCAATTCTCGCAGCGGCCACTCGTATCCAACCAGCTCGCGGGTGGTGACCACCATCGCTCGGGCGAGGGGATACCGATGCAACTCGCCCAGAAAAGCCGACAACTCGCCCAATTTAGCAAGCGTTAGCTCGAGCACCACCACGCTGGCCGGCGCCTCGGCCACCTCTCCACGACATTCTCCCAGCGACCGAGTTTCGACCAGCGGCAGCGGTCGCTCGCCCGCCGCCCTGCGGAAAGCCACGGCCCAATCGCCCCGGGCTTCGCAAAGGATGATATGGCCGGCAGGCATTGTTCGTTCAAACCATGGATGGAAGCCGCGTGGACCGCGAAGCGCCTGCCTGCCATGGCACCGGTTGGATTTTCCCTGCCAGAAAGCGTGGACACTGCCGCGAAAAAAGCCGTTTTTGCTCGAAAACCGCCTTGGGTCATCTTAACGCGAATGGGCTGCGCGGTCCACCGGTCGTGGGCTGCGCGGGCATGGTCCGGGGATTTCGTCGCCTGGCGCAACGCCGTTGCCATTTCGCCCGGGAGCCTGGCAGGCGAGACGCTTCCCGCGCCCCAACCGTTTACGCCAGCGGCCACTGCTGCAGCATGAGTCGCACGGCGTAGTAGAACACCGGGGCGGCAAAGCAAATGGAATCGATGCGGTCGAGCACGCCGCCGTGCCCGACGACCAGGGTGCCGTAGTCCTTGACGCCGCGGTCGCGCTTGATGGCGCTCATGGTCATGCCGCCGGCCAGTCCGGCGGCGGCTGTCAGCGCCGAAAGGCCCGCGGCCTGCCAGGGTGTCAGTGGCGGCACCGACCACCACAGCACGGTGCCCAGCAAGGTGGCGCTGGCGATGCCTCCCAGAAATCCTTCCCAGGTGCGGCCGGCGCTGACCTCGGCGGCAATCACCCTTTGCCCTAGCAGTTTTCCCCACGCATATTGCGCGATATCCGCGAACTGCACGATCAGCACAAAATAGAACAGCAGCCGAGGATTCTCGTCCAGCGGCTGGTCGGCCGACCCCGTCAAGCTGAGCAGGGCCGGCGCAAAGCTGAGGCAATACACGCAAATCATCAACCCGGCCTGAATTTTCGCGGTTCGCTCCAGGAACCGCTTGGGGTCGCCAGAGAACGACACCCGGGCGGTGATGAACAAGAACCCGAACACGGGAATCAGCACGCTGTACAAACCGTACTGCTCGAGCCCCACCAGCACGTACTGCAGCGGCGTGATGACGAAGAACACCCAGAACAACGCCCGATGATCGCCGGGCCGCGTGGGCGTGAGGGTGATGAACTCTCGCAAGCTCCAGAACGAAATCAGGCCAAACAGCACCACCGTGCTCACCCGGCCGACAATGAACGCCGCGGCCAGCACGGTGCACATCAGCCACCAGGTTCGCACCCGGAGGTGAAACTGTTCGACAATGGCCGGATTGATGCCGGCATCGAGCCGACGCTTGAGCACTTGCCCTACGGCCGTGGCGGCGGCCAGCACCGCCAACACGCTGCCTACCAGCCACAGGGTTCTCGGGTCGGGAATGATCACGGTTACATCTCTTTCAAACGTCGCACGGCCTCGCGCGCCCGCCGTAGAAACTCCGCCTTGGGCTCGCGATTTTCCAAATAGATGGGCGGGCCAAAGGTAATGCAGCTCAACAGCGGCACCGGCAACACCTCGCCCCGCGGCAAAACCCGGTTCACGTTGTCGATATGCACGGGCACCAGCTCCAATTCGGGCCGTTTCTTGGAAAGATAGTACAAACCGCTTTTGAACTCGCCAATTTCTTCGCCACTGCTCCGCCCCCCCTCGGGAAACACGATCAAACTGTACTGGTCCCCAATCGATCGCAACATCAAATCCACCGGGCTTTGATGCACCTTCACCTTCAGCCGATCGATCAGCAAGGCATGGAATACCTTGTTGGCCAGGTAGCGGCGAAAACGGTTCTTTTCCCAGTAGTCGGCCGCGGCCACCGGGCGCGTCAACGCGCGCACTTCGGCAGGCAGCGCCGCCCAAATCACCACGGCGTCCAAATGGCTGGTGTGGTTGGCGAAATACACTCGCTGGCACGTGTCCGGCTGGCAATCGATCCACCGCGAGCTGGTTCCGCTCACCAGTTTGGCCGTGCCCGCGATCAATGCCCCGGTGAGCTTGGCAAACCACCCTCGGTTGGCAAAGTCGTCCGGCAGCGGCGCGGCGGGAGTTCGGCTTCGTGCGATGCGTTCTATCACGTTGGGTCGACTCGTATCGCTTGGATGAACCGCTGCGCCAAGGGTTTGCAGTGGAGAATGGCAGCCTGGCCCCGCGCCCTCATTTGCGGCGGAGAAGCCAAGACCGCCGCTCGCCGTCTCAATCGAGCCAGGCGCAGAATTCGCCAAACGTTCTCCGATTGTAGCCCGGCGAGCCTGGTAATACAGTGGGGAGACGCGCGGCGATGGTTGCCAAGGAGCCGGTAGTGGCTCGCCACGATCGTTAACTTCGTTGCCAATGGCACAACGCGCAAAAAAACCGACGCGCCGCTGGATGAATCCACCGGCGCGTCGGAATCAACGATCGTCTCCAGGACGCGGCCGACCACTGTGCTGAACAGCGATCGCGCCACGTGCTGCGACATTCGGACGGCCAAAGCCGTCCGCGGCCGCTACCGCGGCTCGCTCTTGGCCCGCAACATTTCCACCTCGCGGCGAAGCAATTGGATTTGTTCGCGCATTTCTTGAATGAGGCGGATCATGTCGGCGGGAGGACCACCTTCGCGGGGACCTTCAAACCGGGGCCGTTCGCCTTCACGCGGAGGACCACCAGGACCAGGCCGTTCGCCTTCGCGGGGACCCTCGAAGCGAGGTCGCTCGCCTTCACGCGGAGGACCGCCAGGACCGGGCCGTCCATCTCGAGGGCCGCCTTCCATCATGCCTGCCTCGCGGCGGAGACGTTCGGCCTGGGCCCGAATTTCCGCGGCTTGATCGCGCAGACCCGCGGCGTCAAGGTTGGCCGCGGCTTGCATCAGATGGAATACTTTGCGTTGGGCTTCACCCTGGGGACCCTCGGGCCGCGGTGGTCCGTCCGGACGAGGGCCGCCTTCACGCGGAGGACCTTCCGGTCGGGGCCGATCGCCTTCGCGAGCGCCTTCCGGTCGGGGCCGATCACCATCGCGAGCGCCTTCAGGTCGGGGCCGATCGCCGTCGCGAGCGCCTTCAGGCCGGGGGCGATCGCCATCGCGAGCGCCTTCCGGTCGGGGCCGATCGCCATCGCGAGCGCCTTCCGGCCGGGGCCGATCGCCGTCGCGAGCGCCTTCCGGTTGGGGCCGATCGCCGTCGCGAGCGCCTTCCGGTCGGGGGCGATCGCCATCGCGGGCGCCTTCCGGCCGGGGGCGATCACCGTCGCGGCGGGTGCCTTCCCGAGGTTGGTCGCCATCGCGGCGAGGTTGTTCCGCTTTCGGTCGTTCGCCTTGGTCGTCAGCCGATGCCGCCGCGGCAGGCTTGGGCGGGGAATCGGGGGCATCGTCCGAGATCGCCGCCGCGCCTCCCAGGGTGACCAACGCCAGCCCGGCGAGCGAATGTCGCCAATAACGCTGCAAAACAGACATGTGAGAATCTCCCAAAGGAAAGGACGTGTGGGAACGCGCCCCCATGGTGCAAAAGATGGCGGCGCCAACCACCATCGTGGAACCCAAATAGATAAGCACAAAACGTCCGAACTTGCGGGGAGTTGCGTAGCTGTCCCCATCGAGTGCCAACAACCGCTGCACGCGCTGCCCCAGCGTGCTGCGAAATTCGCCTGCCGCGATGCCTAGCCACCCCAGGTTGCGTTGCCGCTGCAACTGCCGCCCTAGTATCACCAGGCATTCGGCCAGCACGCCAGGACCATCGTCCACCAGCAAACTGGCTTCATCCGCCGCCTGTTCCACCGCTGCGGTGAATTGCGATCGGGCGTACCAAACCGCCGGATGAAACCACAGAAGGCGGCCGAGCCAGTCTGCCAATGTGCGCCACGCCAGGTCGAAACCGGCATGGTGGGCCACTTCGTGCGCGAGCATCACCTGTTGCTCAGGCTCGGTAAATCGCCGGCCAAAATCGGCCGGAATCACCACCACCGGATTGAAAATGCCCATTGCCAACGGACTGGCCACCTCGTTGCTGGTTGCCAAATGAATCTGCCGTCGCAAGCCAATCCGGCGCACCACCGCCTGGAATCGCGCTTGCTCGGCGCCGCTCTCCAGCCAACGTAGTCGTTGACGAAACCGCAGCAGCCGCAGGTAACCCCAGGCCAAATGGAGCAGCAAACCCGCCGCGATGGTCCAATACAAACGCACCAGCACCGCCCACACGGGTATGTCGCCGGTCCATGCCACTCTGTCCTGCTTTGCTGCCTCGTGGGTTGTTGCGACGTAGCCCGTTTCTGCGCCGGTTGCAGGATTGCCGGGCATCGCAGGCAAACGCTGGGGCGGTGTCTCCCCAGCCTCATTCGAGGGTAACGCGCCGCCTTCAACCGTGGTCGGCAACGGCATCTGCACGGCGAATGCCAACTTGTCTTCCTGTTCCGCCACTTCCCGACGCGGCGCAACGATTTCGGGTTGGAGGTTCTTTGTTGGTTCGGCGATCGTGGCGGCGGCGGGGTTCAAAGTTTGCCCGCTGGCGGCGATGCGGGGAACGGGGTTCTGGGCGGCCAGCCGCCACCAGGCCACCGCGGCGCCGCTTAAGCCCGTAACTTCCAAAACCAGCAGCAAGCCAATCCCCAACACCGCGGCTTGCCAGATGGCGCGCCGGGCCCTGGCCGCCTGGCAACACCGCGCTGCCGCGATGGCCGCGGCCACCAACAGCAGCGCGCCCGCGCCGATGGTCAGCAGGGCGTCTTTCCAGGCCAGCGAATTCGGATCCCAGGCATGCGACATGAAACTTCGCCAACTAGCGTTTTTTTCGGGCGGAAATCAATTTCTGCAACTCGTCGAGTTCTTCGCTGCTCACGTCGCGCGTGGTGAGCAGGTGGCTCACCATGCCGGCCACGCTTCCCTCGAACAGTCGATCGACCAGATCGTTGGCCATGCTGCGGGTAACATCGTGGGCGGCGACGGCGGCCCGATAAATAAACTTGCGGCCTTCGTTCTCGTGGCTCACCAGCCGACGGTCTTCCATTTTTCGCAACATGGTGGCGATGGTGGTGTACGCCAAACCCGAATCCGTGCCGAGCCGTTCATGCACCTCGGCGATCGTGGCCGGTCCGGCATCCCACAGCACCTGCATGATGCGCAGTTGCAAGTTTCCTAAGGTTAACTTGGCAGACATTCCCGATCCTTCCCCACTGCGTTTACGACCCAGGTAATATTACCGAGGTAGTAGATCGCGACGCAATCGCATTCTGGGTGGAAATTCGAAAAACGCCGTGGCCGAGGAGTGAACCCGCGCGACCGTACCTCATCGCCGCCATTGCGCGCCGCGCCTGCCGTCGGCGCGGGGGCGTTCCTCCGATTGCTTGTCGCCCCCGCGCCGGCGGACCTACAATGAGTCCTGGCACGGACCACGACCCCGGCGAACGGTATCGTTATTCTTTTGAGTAATGGAAGCACATGCCATTCTTCGATCGTTTCCGAAAGAAAAAAGCTGAAGTAGCGTCGTCGCAAGCCGAACACGCGACACGGCACTGTTTTGTTCTCTGCAAGTCTGCTACCTCCAACGATCTTTCAGATGCGGCAAGGGTTGTTGCCGACGTGTTTGGAGCGGGATATTCGGCAGAACACGAAGAAAGGAACGTGGTGACGGTTACTCATGGTGACCATACGGTAGGTTTTCTGGCGCACATGCCCGCAGCAATCCCAGGATGCGAGGCCGAAGAAAATGCGGACGGAAACATTTTGTGGCCCAATGGACGTGAAGAGGCAGCCACACACCGTTCCCACGTCATTGTCACCAATGTAGGATCCGGCGATCAATCGCCAGTTCAGTCCGCAGTTGCTGTATCACGGCTGGCACTGGTGGCATTGAGGTTGTTCGATGGGTTCGGTGTCTACTGGGGCAATGCCTCCGTTTGCAATTCACGGACTGTTTTCGAACATTACTGCGAAGACATGTCAGAAGAACTTTTGCCCGTTCCAGTGTGGCTCAGATTTCAACTGTTGGGTACGTCAGATGACGGCATCGGAATGTATACCCTTGGCATGCACCAATTTGACTTGATGGACATTGAAGTGGATCGCTCCAACATGGATGTTGGTGACTTGTTCTTATTTGTATCGAACATGGCGCACTACCTCATTCAGAGCGGCCCTGTCATCGCAGACGAGGATACTGTCGGAGAAAACGCCGAAGAGCGAATACTGGTGCGTCACGTCCCTAGCATGATCGACAAAACAAAGAACGTGTACAAGATTATCTTTGAGTCATAATTCAATTCAAGAACATGACAACACGAACTGTTGCATACGGAGCCGCGGGTCGCGCGCGGCGGAAACATCAATGGCGTTCGGCCCGTCCCGACGACGCCTGATCGTTCGACTGGAACATCATTGGATTCCGTACGAAGCATAAACGTCCTGCAAATGTTGAATGTCCTGGGTTCACTAATCAGGGTCGCATGCTTGTTGGCTGGATGTGCCATCGGGCTTGCGATGCTATTACCGCAGGGCCAGGGTGGGACGATTTCACGCCAACCTATCGGCCCAATAAGGGCTTGTACCAGAAAACGACCGTTAATCGCGTTATCATGTTTGGTGCGGGTGTTTTTTTGGGGGGTGGTGCGACCTGCGCCTTGATCGCGACGGCGCGACGTGCCACCATTCGACGAACAATACGATGAGCCGGAGCAGCCCGCGTAGATATCGAGCAGCTTTGCGGCGTTAGCGGGCGTCGGGATACGATGCCGTGATGAGCAAGTTCAGGCGGTGGCGAATCGAAGGCGGCGCGTACTTCTTTACCGTCGCCACATATGCGCGGCAATCGATATTGGTTGAGCCGGAGACTCGAAAGCGATTGCGACAAACGATCGACGCCGTGCGGACCCGGCATCTCTTGGAAATTGGCGCCTGGGTTCTCCTGCCCGACCTTCGGCACGCGGTTGGGCGGGTTTTTCCGACCACAATGCCCATTCACTGGTTGCGAGCATCCGGGCCATGCCCGTTTTGCGGCAGTGCCAGTCCTCCGAAAATCACCAACTCCATCCCCAACGGTGAACGGTTACAAGGACGTTATTCATCTTCGTTCTGAGAACCCGCGTGTTCGACCAGCACGGTGTCTTCGTGCTCGTAGGCGGGCGCGCAGCAGCAGATGAATTTGAGTTCTTGCTGACCGGTATTGGTGATGGTGTGCACTTCGCCCGGTGGAATCGCGATGGCGTCGCCCACCTGTACGCGGCGAACGTCGGGCCCCACCTGCATTTCGCCTTCGCCGGCCAGAATGTAATAAATTTCTTCGGTGCGGATGTGATAGTGCGGAGTGGTTTGCTGGCCGGGCTGCAGCCGTGCTTCGGCCAGGCTTTGCTGGCGAATCGCCGAATTGCGATGCGCCAACAGTTCGCGAATTTCGGAACCGTCTTTGGTGGTGAATGCCGGAACGACGTCGATATTGTGAACGTCCACGCCCAGGGTCTCCAATGGCTGCGGCACAGCCGGGTATTAACTTCCAACAAAGTCAGAACATATCATTCGCCGCCAGGGGCGCACCTGCGCTGACGACGGCCGGTAGTCCGCGGTCCGGCAGATGAAGATCATGCTACTGATTCGAGCCCGCACCGAAAAGGCGCGGAGGCCCCGTTGCTACTGCCCCGACATCGTTTGCCTGGCCAGAGGGTAAACCCTTCGCCGATCGCAGTGGTGCTTCTTCCAAACGCAGGCGGGTCGTCCGCAGTTTGCCCTGGCGTTCGTAGCGTAGTTCAACGTCGCCCTCGGCGGCGGCCAACAGGCTTTCAAACTCGTCGCTGCTGGTAAAGGTGTGAGAACCTACCTGGTAAATGTGATCGCCCGCGGCCAGGCCCGCCGCGGCGGCAGGAGATAAAGGAACGATGCGGGTTACGATCGCCACGCCCGGCTCGGCATCGTCCATTCGCCACGACAGGCCAATCCGCACCGGCTGCCCTGCCAGTTCGATGGTTTGCTCCAGAACAACTCCCGCGCGTTCGATTTGAAGCACTGTTTTGGCGGGGGCCATTTGCACCAGGCGGGTGAAGCGGTCGCCGTCGTCCAGCGGTTGCCCGGCCAGCGCCAGCAAACGATCGCCGTCGCGCAGTCCGGCTTTGGCGGCTGGCGAGGCCGGCGAAACGCGCAACACCAGCAGTCCCCGCCCGGTTTGCTCGCGAGTGTCCCAGGAAACGCCCAGCCGGCCCGGCAACGGCGGCAAGGGCTGTTCGACCAGCTTACGCATCTCGGGAGTCTCTCGACGGCAGGCCGCGCGAAACTTGGGAATCTGCTCGGAGTTGGCCAGTTCGTCCAAAATGCCAAACGCCAGTTGGACCACGTGCTGCATGCCCTCGGGATTGAGGCCTTCGCTGTCGTCGCTCGGCCGATGGTAATCGCGGTGCAGGCCCGTATGCGGCATGAGCACCGGAATGGAACGCGTATAGAAGGAATGGTGGTCGCTGTTTTCCTGCAGTTCCCAGGTGAAGTCAACCTCGAGTTCTTTCTGGTTATGGCGGGCAACAAGCTGCCGCAGCCCCCAACTGGTGCGGCTGCCCAGCACTTCCAGTCGGTTGTCGCGAAGCCGGCCGACCATATCCATGTTCAAGGCGAATCGCACGCGATCGAGCGAAACCGTGGGCCGCGTGACCCAATGCTTGGAGCCGAGCAGCCCTTTTTCTTCGGCATCCCACAAGGCGAACAGCACAGTGCGCCGCGGCGGATGCAGTTGAAACGCCTCGGCCAGCTCGAGCAGAGCGGCCGTGCCGCTCGCGTTGTCGTCGGCGCCGTTGTGAATGTAACCCACCGGGCCATAACTGTTGGCCGCGCTGCCATAGCCCACGTGGTCGTAATGGGCCCCGATCACAATCACTTCATGCTTCAAGCGGTCGTCGCTGCCGGCGATCAGGCCCAAGAGATTGCGGTAGCCGTTTCCAAACGATTGGAAGTACGAATCGCCTTCGCCGGCAGGCTGCAATTTTAGTCGGACGAATTCGCGGGCCAGGTAATTGCCGGCGGCATGGCCGCCTCGGCTGCCGGCTTCGCGGCCTTCGAACGAGTCCTCGGCCAGCGCGCCGGCGTGCCGTTTGAGATCGCGACTAAGAATGGAATCGAGCGCGGCCTTCCGCCGGAGGGCCATGGCGTCGGCTCCCTCGGCGGCATGGCTGGCCTGCGGCAACGCACCCGCCCCGAGCAACACAACCGTCAACAATGCCCTCAAGACATAGAGAATCAGCGGTCGCATGTCGGAGCATCTCGCGGAGAAAGATGAAGGATTACGCGCCAACCGCTACCAGCCGCACAACCGTTTGGGTGGGTCGCGAGCGGACCATTTTAACATCGGCGGGTGGGCAGCTCATCGTAAGCGGCCTTGCTCACTGGCGTAGAAAGAGTAAAATCCCCCCAGGTGGCACGGGCGAATTCTCGCCGGCGCCGATTGGGAGAGGTGGCTGAGTGGTCGAAAGCGCCGGTTTGCTAAATCGGTGAACGGGGTAACCCGTTCCGCAGGTTCGAATCCTGTCCTCTCCGCTGGTTGAAATTGGCTCGTTCTAACTGGCGATACGCCAAAATGTTAGAGCGAGCCGTTTTCTTTGGCACACGTCACTGTGCCAAAACTGTGCCAAAAGCCACCCTCCCGTACCCCTGTTCGGGGCTCTCAGGCGCATTCCGGCACCTGGACGAACAATCGTTACAAACGTCAAACGCCGGCTTGCTTGGCCGCGCCCACAAAGGCCAAGGCAATCCCGGTATTGCCACTCGTGGGCTCGATGATATGCGATTGGGGCTGAAGCTCTCCGGAAAACTCCGCATCCTCGATCATGGCCACCCCAATCCGGTCTTTAACGCTCGACAGCGGATTGAAGAATTCGCACTTCACCAGTATGCGGGCATGCTGGAAGGGGATAATCCTGGCTAGCCGCACTAGCGGCGTCTTGCCGACGGTGCTGAGCATGGTCGGCGCGACCGACGGCACGTCAAATGAGGTTTTCACGGCATCACTTCCTGATTCAACAACTAATGAAGGCTCCCTGTCCCTGTGCAGGTGGCACCGAGCGGTGAGAGATGAACAACGCAGTTTGCGTGCCAATTACCGGCCGAACCGCCGAGGAGGTCCGATTGGTTCGTTTGGGGAAACCGTGCTAGGTTCGGAGCGGTGCCCGTGATATTTACAGGAATATTTTCATCTCATATGATGGCGGTCCCGTTTTATTTACCAGGAAGCAGCCATGGAACAGTTTCGCCTGCTCTTGTTGGATATCTGGCGAGAAGCCTGCCGGCACATTGAGATCACGGAATCTGCCGAAACGACCGCCAAGCTCCTTTCCACTAAAATGCCGCTGGGGCGAGTGCTTGTATTGCGGCTGGAAAGCCAGCACCGCTGGCTGGCCACGGTGGCCGCGGCGCCGGCGCCGACAACCTCTTGGGAATCGCTTCGCCCCATTGCCCTGGCCGATGAGGGTTTGGAGCAGTTGGCACGCTGGGCCCGGACAGGCCGAGTGTTGCATCGAGCAGAGGGCCGCCGGGCGACCGGCAATCTTTCGCTCGTGCTGCCCGATGGATGCGAAGAGAGCGCACTGGCGATTCCGCTCAAGAGCGGCGGGAGTTTCTCGGGCGTGCTGCTGCTGTTGGCCCAACAGCGGCACGACTTCGACGAACACCACAAGCGGTTGGCTCACGAGTTGCAGGAGCCCTTCTCGGTGGCCCTGGAAAACGACCGCCGACTGCACGAGATGGTGGCCCTGCGCGAAGCCGCCGAGGCCGAGAAACGCTCGTTGCTCACTAAATTGGGGCGAGAGCAGAACACAGAAACGATCGTTGGCGAGGAATCCGGCCTCAGGCTGGTGATGAGCCGAGTAGAACTGGTCGCCCGCTCCGACGTTCCCGCCCTCATCTTGGGAGAAACCGGCACGGGCAAGGAGCTTGTCGCCCGGGCCATTCATCAGCGGAGCGAGCGTGCGCAGGGGCCGTTCATCCGCGTAAATTGCGGGGCCATTCCGCCAGAATTGATCGATTCTCAGCTTTTTGGGCACGAGAAGGGAAGCTTCACGGGAGCCAGCGAATCGCGGCAAGGATGGTTCGAGCGGGCCGATGGCGGAACGCTCTTCTTGGACGAAATCGGCGAGTTGCCGCTGGACGCGCAGGTGCGGTTTCTCCGCGTGCTGCAGGATGGATATGTCGAACGGGTAGGGGCGCAGCAGCCCGCTCACGTGGATGTGCGCGTGGTTGCCGCCACGCACCGCGACCTGGCATCCATGGTTCGCGAGGGGCGGTTCCGCGAAGATTTATGGTATCGCATTGCCGTTTTTCCCATCCTGTTGCCGCCGCTGCGAGAGCGGGTGGACGACATTCCTCAGCTTGCTCGCCACTTTGCCGCTCGGGCGGCCAAGCGGTTTGGGCTGGCCTCCGTGGACCCCACCCCAGAGAACGTTTTCCTGCTGCAAGGTTACGACTGGCCCGGCAATATTCGCGAGTTGGGGGCGGTGATTGACCGAGCCGCGATCTTGGGGGACGGCCAAACCCTGGAGGTGGCTACCGCCCTGGGAATGAATGCTCCACCTCCTACTCGCTCGCGAACTCCAACGGCAACCGCCGGCACCGCGGCGAATGCGAACGCCGCCGCAATTCTGCCATTGCACGAGGCCATGCGGCGGCACATCGAAGTCGCGTTGCGGGCGACATCCGGCAAGATCGAAGGGAGCCGGGGCGCAGCCAAGCTGCTGGAGATCAACCCTCACACGCTACGGGCCCGGATGCGCAAATTGGGAATCGACTGGGACAGCTTCCGCAGCCAGTGAGTGCCCCGTGTCCGCCGCCATCGCGTCGGGCAACCGCCTGGCGGGTCCAATGGATTGCTGCGCTTCGCACTGAAGGGAAATCGCGGCGGTTGGGCAATGGATGATTGCGTGGTGGATTATGAAAGTCAGGCGTTTGGACGCCCTAACGGCGTTACCGCCCAGGCCAATCCAATTGGACTTCGCAACAAGAAAATGACGGCGTGAAGCCGAACCCGCGAAGGCCGATCATAGCTTTCCTCGACACCAGCAAGGCTCAAAACGAAGAGCGACCAGGGAGAGCCTGGATTCGTAGAATGGTTGGTGGCAGCGGAGAAAAACCAACCACGGAGCGCTAGATACTACGTTGATGCCGGCCATCAACAGCTCGGCCCATTCCGTTGTGGGAATGGGCCGAGCGAGAAAACGTTGCAGGAGCAATCCGAGGTTCGTCAGTCGAGCGTGGGGGTCATTTCGTTGCCGGACCGAGTCACGAGCGTTGCAAACTCGCGAACGTGGATCTTGTCGGAGATGAGTTTGACTGAATTGTCGCCAAACACCACGTTCGCCCCGCCTACGTGAAATGCATACACCTCCGACGTGCCAATGGTGTTGTAGTAGGGGTGCGGGAAAGTCGTGCCCACTTCTTCGCCGTTGGTCCGGTTGACGGCAAATGGCCCAGGAACCGTGGTCCCATCTTCGCTTGCCCCGTCGATGCTAATGTCGGAAGCCGGGCGGCACCAGGCTCCACCGTTCACTCGTAGCAGCGAAAGATCGGAATGGATCAGTTCGCGCTTACGGTAGAGGAATGGCCGGCCCGCGCTCTCGGCATACATGATGGTATTGGAGAGCCCGTCCGTTGCGTCGGAAAGGCTTACGCGTCCGTTGTATTCCAGCAGACCCACGCCAGCCTTGGCCAGGCCCGCGGTTTCCAATCGCTGGTCGACGTAGATCGTTGGTGAATAGTCAGTGGCAGCCCCCACGTTTTGCACCCAAGGACTTGCTTCGGGAAGGCCGTCCAATCGTTCGGGCTTGGGTGACGAAGGGCATTGGAGCACCGGGATGCGCTGGTTAACGGCCGCGGCATTGTCGGGGTGGTGCCAGTTCTTTGTTTGATCGTAGTTGTCGTACCGCGACCCTTGATCAAAGAACGGCAGCAGGAAGGTTAGCCCCGCAATTCGGGGAAGCGGTGTCAGACCCGGAGGTCGCTGGCTGGTGGGCAGGCGTTTGTAGGCATCTTCGTAAGTCAGAGCCGCCAACCCGAGCTGTCGGATGTTGCTCTGGCATGCGCTGCGCCGACTCGACTCCCGCGCGGCCTGGATCGCCGGCAGCGCTAATGACACCAAGATCCCAATGATCGCGATTACCACCAGCAACTCAACGAGCGTAAAGCCGGCATGTTTGTGACGCATGATCCATGTCTCCTTAAATTTTCGTGGCGATGTCTACTTCAAGTGAATCGGAGCAATTTCGTTCTTGCCCTCGTTGACCGCAACGGAAAGTTGCGACGTCTTGGGCGATCCATATTTGGCGGGCAGCACGTTGCGGCCAGGCTTGAACTCTTCGGTTTTGGCTGGCAATTTGAATAATTGCACCGTCACCTTGTAGGTTCCGACGGGCGCGCCATCCCCGTTTTGATAGGTCGTGATCTTGAATGAACCGTCGGACGCGACCTTAGCGCTTGGCCGCAAGGAATCCAGCGAAGCATTCTCGGGGTGAAGTGTCACGATGGCCCCTTCGGGCGATCCGCTGTCGTAGATCAACTTGCCTTCGACCGGATGCACGTTCAGTCGTGCAAATTCTTCCTCACCGCAGCCCGTAATCGCCAGCAGCCCCAGCAAGGCGCCCAACAACGGTGCCGGGCGAAGCGACCGGTCCTCGGAGGGAAGGCGGACCAGGGAGCTCATTGACATATCTGACATAACGCAACTCCAATTCAGCTCAGTTGATTACCATGATCGAAACTTGACTTGTGTATGACTTCGGCGGACTTCGCGTGAATGCTCGTGATGCGCATGGTTCGAAGGTGCCGGTCGACTGGGATAATGACGATCCGCTTTCCATGCGTGGGAAGTGCGTCATGGATTCGATCTACATCGCGCGACAACAGCGGTGGCCAGCCCAGCGCGACTTGGTGTGCGGAGCAGATTCCTGGCGATGATCAGCGCGGGTCGCGATTTGCGACATTCCAAGATTCGGCAGCATAAGAGCCTCCTCCTTTGAGACTGCAATTGCCACTGGATGACCAGCAAACATAGCGGTGGGCTGCTAATAGGTGAGACTTTGACTCTTGCGAGGGTGGTCCGATTCATTCGGAACAGATATGCTCTTAAGCACATTGCGTGCCAAGGACATCTTCCTTTTGATCCTTTGCCCGATCTTTGGAAAACTCGCCAGAATTGCCGCTCCAGAATCGACAACTACAAAAGCGCATGGCACGAGATCCCTCTTCATCCGTCATATATGAGCGAGTGACTGTCTCTTTTGACGGGCCATAGCCGTCATTTGTGCTGGGACATCTTGCAAGCATTCCCTCTCAAGGTTTGTCATTGCCAGCAGTCCTCGTGATCTTTTAGGCGGGAGTGCCAACCTTGCACCTCCTGGCAAAGTCGCCGTTCAAAACGAGACTAGCATGCAACGGGGGAAACGCTAGCGGCGAGTGTGCGTCGGAAACGCCAGCAGGGTGCCGATGAAATGCAAGTCGAGCGACTTATTCCCGCAATGCTGACCGGCTGCATTTTTTGGTGGAATGCCGGGCGGGAGCCAAAGAACCTGGCTTGACCTCGCACACCGTACTCGACGCCGTCTTTGCTAGCTGCCAAAAGGTTGTCGACGGGAGCGGATTGCTCGGTTCGATCCTTTTGCACGATCCCGCCAGCGGCCGCCGCGATTTGGTCCGGCACAAACTTCCACCGGGCGGGCAATTGGAGAATTGATCGCCGCGCTCGATCCCTTGCTCACGGAGTTGAACTGCCCGATTCTCGATTCGATTTCCCAGGGCTCACGGTCATGTCCGTTGCCATCAGCGATACGAAATGCGCCGCAAGGGAAATCAAATCACATAATCGGGGACGAACACGCGGGCATTCTTGGGAAAGACAAATACATCGTCGCCGCGTGACAGACCCAACTCGCGAAATCGATCTACCGGGAGATCGACAAACAGATCCTGGCCGTCGGCGGTTCTTAGGAAGACCTTCGTGATCGACCCCGCCGGATGGATGCGTTGCACGCTGGCAGGAAAACTAGGCGCGCCATTGGGAGCCGAGCGAATGTCGAGCTCGTGGGGGCGCATGTAAATGGAAGCCGGCAGCTCTTGGCTATGCGGGTAGGAAGGAAACTCGATGGCCGTGTCCGCCACATGGGCCTTGCCGTTGGCGACCCGACCGCGAAATACATTCACTTGCCCCAGAAAATTCATTACGAATTCGGAAGCCGGATGGTGGAATACCTGTTCGGGCGCGCCATCTTGTTCGATAACCGCGTTGTTCATCACCACCACGCGATCGGCAACTTCCAGGGCTTCTTCTTGATCGTGGGTCACCAACACGCTCGTGACGTGAATTTCCTCGTGGAGCTTTCGCAGCCAGGCGCGGAGTCCCTTGCGAACCTGGGCATCGAGTGCCCCGAAAGGTTCGTCCAGCAGGAGTACTCGCGGTTCAACCGCCAAGGCGCGCGCCAAGGCGACGCGCTGACGCTGTCCGCCCGACAGTTGCGAGGGGAAACGGCTTCCAAACCCGGTGAGCTGCACCAGGTCGAGTAGATGGAGAACGCGATCGCGAATTAGATGGCGAGCGGGCCGCTGGGAACGGGGGCGCACGCGCAGCCCAAAAGCAATGTTCTCAAACACGTTCAGATGCCGGAACAGGGCATAGTGCTGGAACACAAAACCTACCTCGCGCTCACCGACCGGCCTGCCCGCCACATCTTCATTATGAAAACGGATGGAAGTGCGAGGATCGTCGTCCGGGGTCTCCAGACCGGCAATGATGCGCAGCAGTGTGGTCTTTCCGGAGCCCGATGGTCCTAGCAGGGCAACCAGTTCGCCGTCGTTGATTTTCAGGCTCACATCCTTGAGGGCGTGATATGTTCCAAATGTCTTATGGATATGATTTACTTCGATGCTCATTTTATGTTATCCGATGTTCGATGGTGAAAATCGTGTCTTTCGTTTCCATGCCATGCGATCGCTCAGCCATCGCTTCCGGCGCGGCCCAGTCGCCACTCGATTGCGGTTTTCACCGCCAGCGTGACCAAGGCCAGCAGCGTCAAGAGCGAGGCCACTGCGAATGCGGCCACAAAGTTGTATTCGTTGTAGAGCACTTCAACATGCAGAGGCATGGTGTTCGTTTTGCCGCGAATATGACCCGACACCACCGAGACCGCGCCGAATTCGCCCATCGCGCGGGCGTTGCACAGAATCACGCCGTACAGCAGGCCCCATTTCACGTTGGGCAGCGTTACCCGACGAAAGGTTTGCCAGCCACTGGCACCCAGTGAAACGGCCGCCTCTTCTTCTTCAATTCCCTGTTCCTGCATCAGTGGAATCAACTCGCGGGCAATAAAGGGAAATGTCACAAAAATGGTGGCTAACACGATCCCAGGTACGGCGAACAGGATCTGAATGCCCTGGGAGTCAAGCCAATGCCCTAGCCACCCTTGCATCCCAAACAGCAACACAAAGATCAAGCCCGAGATGACCGGCGAGACGGCAAACGGCAGGTCGATCAACGTAATCAACAAGCTTTTGCCGCGGAATTCGAACTTGGCGATCGCCCAAGCCGCCGCCAAGCCAAATACCAGATTGATCGGCACGGCAATGGCGGCGGTCAGCAGCGTCAATCCGATCGCGGAGAGCGCGGCCGGATCGGTCAAACTGGCCAGATAAGCCGACGCACCATTGCGAAACGCCTCCCAAAACACGGCGGCCAGGGGAATCAGAAGAAACAAACCCAAAAATCCCATGGCGACGCCGATTAAAGCTATCTTCAGCCACAACGGCTCATCAGTGGCCGAACGATTATGGCGTTTTTCCGTCGATTTCTCCGGAACGGCAATCTCTGCATCGGAAGTTTTCGGTTGTCCATCGGCTCGATTTGTCGTCAATTCGAAGTCATCCGACATTCGCGTTTTTCGAGCTGTCGAATTGTCAGCAGGGGCAAACGTGGTGTTCATGTTCAGGCGACTCCCAAGTGCCGGCGACTGGCCCAGCGCTGCAACAAATTGATCGCCAGCAGCATCACAAAAGACGCCAACAACATCACCACGGCGATCGCTGTAGCGCCAGCGGTGTCGTATTCCTCCAGCCGAATGATGATCAGTAGCGAGGCAATTTCAGTTTTCATCGGCAGATTGCCCGCAATGAAAATGACCGAACCGTATTCGCCCAGCGCCCTGGCAAACGCGAGTGCAAAACCGGTTAGCAAGGCGGGCAGCACCGCGGGCAGAATCACTAGCCGGAAAGTTTGCAGTCGATTCGCGCCCAAGCTGGCCGCCGCTTCCTCGTGCTGCCGCTCTAGGTCTTGCAGGGCAGGTTGCAGGGTGCGAATCACGAAGGGCAGCCCGATAAATGCCAGCGCAACGGTCACACCCAAGGGCGTGAACAAGACGTGGATGCCGGCCGGTTCGAGGTACTGGCCGAGCCAGCCGTTCTTGGCGAATACGCTTGCCAGCGCGATGCCGGAAACCGCGGTGGGCACAGCGAATGGCAAATCAACCAGGGCGTCCATCAGACGACGTCCCGGAAAACGATATCGCACCAGCACCCAGGCCACGAGAAATCCGAACACTCCATTGATGGACGCGGCAACCAAGGCAGCGCCAAACGTGAGCCGGTACGATGCCCACACCCGAGGGCTGGCCACCACCGACCAAAACTCCGGCCAACTCAGCCCTGCCGCCTTGAAAAACAATGCGGAAAGCGGCAGCAGCACAATCAAACTGAGGTAAAAGATCGTGTATCCGAATGTGAGGCTAAAGCCGGGCAGCACGCTTGGCTGGCGAAAGAATGTTTTCATGGCAGGATTCCGTTCCGAGACTCAGTTGCCGGGTGAATAGATCTGGTCGAATATCGCGCCATCGGCAAAGTGCTTGGCCTGCGCGGCATGCCAGCCGCCAAGATCCGCAATCGTCACCTGTTCCACATCTGCGAAGCGCGCCAGATCGGCCGGGTCGGCATGCTCCGGCGAAACCGGGCGGTAGTAGTGCCGGGCGACAAGTTTTTGTCCCACGGGCGAGTACAGGTACTTGAGATATTCTTGGGCCAACTCCAAGGTGCCGTGAGCCTGGGCATTCTTTTCCATCACCGCCACGGGGGGCTCGGCCCGGATGCTGAGGGAAGGAACCACCAGTTCCAACTCTTCGTCCCCCAGTTCCTTGATGGCCAGAAACGCCTCGTTTTCCCACGTCAACAGCACGTCCCCGATACCCCGCTGGGCGAAGGTCGTGGTGGCGCCGCGTGCCCCCGAGTCCAAAACTTTCACGTTCTTGAATAATGCTGCGATGAACTGCCGGGCATGTTCTTCATTCCCAGGCTGTTGCCGCATGGCGTATGCCCAGGCGGCCAGGTAATTCCAGCGCGCGCCGCCGGAGGTCTTGGGGTTGGGCGTGATCACGCCAACCCCCGGACGGACCAGGTCGTTCCAGTCGCGGATGCTTTGGGGATTGCCCTTGCGCACCAGGAACACAATGGTGGACGTATAGGGAGAACTGTTGTGGGGAAGCTTGGATTGCCAGTCCCTGCTCAAGCCGCCCGTTTTTTCGGCAATCACGTCGATATCGTATGAGAGCGCCAGCGTCACCACGTCGGCCTTGAGGCCATCCATCACCGCGCGGGCTTGTTTGCCCGCTCCGCCGTGCGACTGCTCGAATTGGATCTCTTGGCCAGTTTGCTCTCGCCAATGCTGCGCAAAGGCCTGGTTGAATTCCGCGTACAGTTCTCGCGTGGGGTCGTAAGAAACGTTGAGCAATGAGAGACTGTCGCCGCCATTGCCGCCCGCCCGATTGCAGCCAGTCAGCGGCAGCATCCCGGTTAGCAACAGTCCCGCAAGGGCAAAGGGCACCAGCCGGTGGAGGGAGCGAACAAGCATGACAGAACTTCCTTGGCGAATCATTCGCGGTGAAAGGGTGCAAGTCGAAATCGGCGCAGAGGCAATTCACAGCCACTTCGCGGGCGTTCTCCGACCGCGGCACCACTTCGGTACGCAGTTCACATGCCACTCGCTGTGCTAGCTGAATTCGCTTGAAAGTTAACGGGCCAGGCAACCTTTGCGGGCAGTAGCACTGCTACCCATCGTGTTAATTGCCGGGTGTTTCCGGTATATTCGATGGTGGGCCGTGTTATTTGATGAGTTCCCGGCAAAGCGCAGTTTCGACTCGATTGTTGATGTCACAGCAAAGCGGCGGATGCCGGGACGATTCGCGGCGGCGCCTGAAACTCCCAGGGACTTCCCGTAGTCCGTGAGTTGGAAAGGCTTGAAGGTCGGGCGAAGATGCGCTTACGCCTGGAGCGACAGCTTCCTCCTGGCTCCGCCGTACCGGATGCTTCTTCACCATCGGAACCGAAGAGATATTGTTAGTTTCTTACTCGTTGCCATCTTCGCAAACTGCAGAGAAGTTTCGAGAGGCAACGAGCGACTGTGGTTTAGCCGCGTTACGTGTATTGAGCCGCATCGGCCAGATCGCGCTTGATTGTTGCGCGGGCGAGCGCGCTCATCCGCTGGCCGAATCGTGCCGGGCAACCAGTCGAAAACGGTCCAACAAATTCCTGCAAGTTGTTGGAAGCGACGCCCGGAGATGCGACGATTCGACGCTGCCAGGGTGGTAGCGATCTGGCACATCCCAACCAAGGCCGGTGTTGTTTGGCAAACGGCAATCGCTCCGGCGACTGGCTGCATTGTGTCACAGCAAGGGGCGCTTCCGCGTGGTTTGCCAAGTTCGAGCAGAAAGACATCCGGCGATTCGGCGGCACACGGATCGGGGCACGGATAGCGAAACTCAGTCACGAGGAAAAATGCGACAACCCCACGCGAACGGGCCGAAACGTCGCGGGCTTGCGTATTCGTGTACTTCGGTACGTGCACATTTGTCACGCGGAACGTTTGGTGGGCATTCTGCCGGCGGATTGTCCCAGATCAACTTGCACGTTCGACCCAGGCGCCTATGCTGGCTTTCAACACTTAACGAGAGGAGGCTTTGCAGCATGGGGCAACCCGATTCATTCGCACGCCAGTGGCTGCTCCTGAAAACGTTGGCGAGCCGACCCGACGGCATCACCCTGAAAGACCTGGCGGCGGAGTTGGGCGTGCATTCCAAAACCGTGCGGCGCGGGATCACCACGCTGCAACAAGCCGGTTTTGCGCTGGAGGAGAAAGTGGGTCCTCGCGGTCGGAAAACCTGGCATTTGCAAACGGCCGAGGGGTTGTCGCAGGTAACGTTTCCGTTCGATGAGGCCTTGGCCTTGTATCTCGGTCGCCGGTTCCTTACGCCGCTGACCGGCACGCCGATCGGGGAAGCCGCCAGTCGGGCCTTTGCCAAGGTGCGTGCCTGCCTGGGCAAAACGGCAGTGAAGTATCTCGATGAAATGTCGGGCAAATGGCATCTCACGGCATTGGGCGCCGGCGATTACTCGAGCAAAGGCGAGATCCTGGAGCAGTTGATGGTTGGTTTGGAAGACCGCAAGGCCACGCATATTGAGTACCAGTCGCTCCGGGCGACCGAACCGGTGACGTACGAGGTTCACCCTTATGCTCTGGTGTGGCATCGCGGCTCGCTGTACCTGGTCGCCTTTTCGCGGGATCACGACGAGACGCGCACGTTCAAGGTTGATCGCATCGAGGCGGCCGACGCCTCGACGTTTCCGTTTGTCATGGCCGAAGATTTCGACCTGGCGACGTTCATGAGTCGAGCCTTCGGCGTATTCGTGGGGGATGGCGACGTGAAGGTGACGATTCACTTCCGTTCTGCCGTGGCGCGATATGTGGAGGAATCGACCTGGCACGCCAGCCAAAAGTTGACCAAACAGCGCGACGGCAGCGTGCTGGCGGAATTTCGGCTGTCAGACACGCGGGAGATCAAACGTTGGATTCTTGGATTCGGCAGTCTGGCCGAAGTGCTGGAGCCGGAAGAACTGCGGCACGCCATGGCCGAAGAGCTGTGGTCGGCGCACGCCTACTACGTCGACCAGCTACCAGATTCCGATCGATCGTTCTCCAACGCTCAACGCAACGAAAATTAACCATGGAACGAACCCCCGTTACGTCATCGAGTATTGCTTCGATTGGATACGACCCCACCGAGAAGGTGCTGGAAGTGGAATTTCATCACGGCGGGGTTTTTCAGTACTTCGACGTGCCCGGCGAGGAATACGAGGCATTCCGCGCGGCCGATTCGATCGGCCGCTATTTTACGCAGCATTTGGGAAAATACGCGTTCCAGCGGATGTGATGCGGCCGTGCCTGGCCTGGCATCCAACTCGCGCAATTCGGGTTCAACAATTTCGATCCATAACGCCCGCTGTTCTGTCACGGCGTTCGGCGGCAAGCAACAGCAAAGGATTCCCCCCGATGAAGTTTCTTCATGCGGCGGACATTCATCTCGACAGTCCCTTGAAGGGGCTCGAGCAATACGAAGGCGCGCCGGTGGAAGCCATCCGGCTGGCGGCGCGCCACGCCCTGACGAATCTGGTCGATTTGGCACTCGACGAAGAAGTGGATTTTGTCCTGATTGCAGGCGATCTCTACGACGGCGATTGGAAGGACCACAATACGGGGTTGTTCTTCGTGTCGCAGGTGAGCCGGCTGCGCGAGGCGGATATTCCGGTGGTGATGATCGCGGGAAATCATGACGCCGCCAGCAAAATGACGAAATCGCTGCGGCTTCCGCAGAATGTGGAGCTGCTTTCGCACAAGAAGGCGGAAACCGCCGCTTCCCAAAAGCTGCGTGACTTGGGGGTCGCCGTCCATGGCCGCTCTTTTGGCAAGGAAAAGGAAACGGACAATTTTGCCTGCGACTACCCCGCGTTCCACAAGGGAATGTTCAACATCGGCCTGTTGCACACGGCGCTATCGGGCATCGAAGGGCACGAACCGTATGCACCCTGCACTCTCGACGAACTTCGCCAGAAGGGGTACGACTACTGGGCCCTGGGGCACGTCCATCAGCGGCGCTTGCCGTGCACCGACCCGCCCATCGTGTTTCCAGGCAATATTCAAGGCAGACACATCCGGGAAACCGGCGCCAAGGGGTGCTACCTGGTTTCGGTCGAGGGGAACGGCGCGCCGCAACTGGAGTTCCGCACGTTGGATGTCTTTCGCTGGAATGTATGCGAGGTCGTCGTACCCGACGCCCAATGTTCCGACGACTTCTACCAGGCGTTCGAGGGCAGGATTGCCGATCTGGCAGACGAGCATGACAACCTGCCATTTGCGGTGCGGGTTGTGCTGGGCGGACCCTCCGCAGCACACGAGCCATTGGCCTCGGATCCCATCGGCTGTGTCAACGAACTGCGGGCGATTGCATTGGATCGGGCAGGCGGCCGGATCTGGGTGGAAAAGGTCAAATTCAAGACCTTGACGGGGCAGACACTCGATCCGGCCGCTGATTCCGATGGTCCGATCGGCGAAATGCTGCGGTATCTCGAAGAGCTGCGCCGCAACCCTGGCGAACTGGTCCAGTTGGCAAACACAGAACTGAAAGACCTGTTCAAGAAACTTCCGGCCGAACTCACCGGAGGAATTGAGCCCTTGTCGGTGAACGATCCCGGACAAGTCTGCGAACTGCTGAACGAAATCCAGCCCTTGCTGATGGGCCGGCTGGTGGAGGAACGTTAAACGTGAAGATTTTGCGATTGGACCTGTTGGCTTTCGGGCCGTTTAGCGGGGTGTCGCTGGCTTTCGACCAGGGACAGCACGGGTTGCACATTGTGCATGGGCACAACGAGGCTGGCAAAAGCTCGTCGCTGCGGGCCCTGCGCGATTGGCTGTACGGAATTCCCCGCATTAGCACCGACAACTTTCTGCACTCCAATCCCAACATGCGGATTGGCGGCGTGCTGGAGAATGCCCGGGGCGAACGGCTGGAGTTCATTCGCCGCAAGGCCAACGCCAAGACCATGCGCCAGGCAGACGACACCACGCCGATCGACGAAACGCTGTTGGCCAACATGCTGGGCGGCGTGGACCAAAGGGCGTTTTGCCAACAATTCGGCATCGACTACCAGGAACTGCGTCGCGGCGGAGACTCCATTGTGCAAGGCGGAGGCGACCTGGGCGAAATGCTGTTCGCCGCCGGCGCCGGATTGGCCAGCCTGCGAAAGATCCAGCAGCAACTGAAAGACGAAATCGACCAGTTGTTCAAGTCCGGCGGCGCCAAGCCCAAGATCAACGAAGCCATTTCCCGCCTCAATACGGCGAGGAATGACCTCAAGAAGGCGCTCGTGCCTACCGAAGAATGGAATCGCCACGACGAGGCGTTGCGCGTGGCCGAACGTCGGCGGCAAGAACTGGATTCGCAGCTTCAGGAAAAACGCCAGTTGCAGTCCCAGTTACAGCGGATCGAGAAAGCACTGCCCCTGATCTCCGATCGCCAGCGGCTTCAAGAAGAACTTGCCCCGCTGGCCGGGGCCCCTCGCCTGCCCGACAATTTTGCCGCGCAGCGCAGCACGGAAGAAACCAGGCTCAACAATGCCAATGAGTTGTTGGAGTCTGCCCAGCGCAAAATCGAGAGCTTGCAAAATCGAATCGGCGAGGTGAAAGAGCCGGGCGATTTCTTGCAGCATCGCGCGGAGATCGACCGCATCAACAACAATTGGGGCGCCATTGCCAAGGCAGCCAACGATCGGCCGAATCTCGAGGCGGAGGCGCTCGCCGCGGAGCGAAAAGCCCAAGAGCATCTCCGGGATCTGGGGCGCGAACCGGAGTTCGCCCAGGCCGACTCTCTGCGATTGCCGGCCGCCCAGCGCGAACGGATTCAATCTCTGGCCAACGACTGCAAGGCAAGAGTAGATCGCCAGGCCTCGGTCGAACAGGATGTTGAGAAAATCCTTCGCCAGATCCAGGATGCCCAGACAGAACTGGCGGGGCTCTCGGAGGCGCAGGAGATTCGCAACCTCGAAGCGGCCGTTCGGGAGATCCAAACCCAGGGAAAACTCGACCAGATATGGGCCGAGGCCAAAGCCTTGCTCGGCAAACTCGTTGACCAAGGAATGGTCGATTTGAAAGCCTTGACGCTGTGGCATGGCACGCTGGACGACCTCGAGCGGTTGCCGGTGCCTGCCCACGAAACCGTCGACCGCTTCGAACGAGAACTCAGCGAGGCGCAGAAAAAAGTCGAAAAGATTCAAGAACGGATTGACGATTCGTTGACGCAGCGCCGGCAAGTCGATGAACGGTTGCAGAAGCTGCAACTGGAGCGGGACGTGCCGACTGAAGAAGATCTGCAGCGCGCACGGGAACGCCGCGAAACAGGTTGGCGCCTCGTGCGCGGTGCTTGGCGCCAGGAGTTGCCTGAAAACGATGCCGGCATGGCGGAGTTCGTCAACGAAGTATTGCCGGGCGGCACGTTGGACGAGGCGTTTTATGCCATCATGAAGGCGGCCGACGAGGTGGCCGACCGCCTGCGCCGCGAAGCCAACCGCGTGGCAGAAAAAGCCGAACTCACCGCGAAACGGGAAGAGCACGACCAGCGATTGGACGAAGAGCGTGAACGAAAGCACGACGCCCAGCAGGCGCTCGAACAACTCCAATCGAAATGGTGCGCGCTCTGGGCGCCGCTCGATATCGAGCCGTTGTCGCCGCGCGAAATGCTCGCTTGGATCGTCAAGCAGAAGTCCCTGGCGGAAGACCAGCGAGAAATCCGCCAACAGCAACAGGTCGTCGAGAAGATCGGGCAGCAGATCCAATCGTGCCTGGGCATGCTGAATCAGTCCCTTTGCCAACTGGGGCAGGACGCGGCCGGGGAAAACGAATCGCTGAGTGCCGTCTTGGTGAAATGCGAACAGGTGATCGAACAAGCCCGAGCGAATAATCAGCACCGGAAGACCCTGGAAGCAGGTCTCGGCAAGCTGCGGAACGATCTTGCCGGCGCACAAGACAAGGCGAAGCGCGCCCAAGCCGAACTGTTGCAATGGAAGCAGGATTGGGCCGAAGCCATCGCGGCCCTGGGAATGGACGCGGATGCCCGCCCGAATGAAGTGAACCGGGTGATCGGCACCATTGACGAACTGCTCGAATCGGTTCGAGAATCCCAGGGCTTGCGCAAACGTATCGCCGACATCGACGCCGACGCGGCGAACTTCGGCCGTTCGCTGCAAGACTTGCTGACGAAGGCTGCCCCGGACCTGCTGGAATTGCCTTCCGCCGCGGCTGTCGACGAGCTGAACCAACGCCTGACACAAGCCGTAAAAGACCAGGCCAGCCTCGACGGATGGCACAACGAGCTCCGGGAACAAACCGAGCTTTGCGCCAAAGCTCGAGCCGACAGGGAGCGCTGCCTGAAAGCGCTCGCCGCCATGTGTCGGCAGGCAGGGTGCGATGCACCCGATGACTTGCCCGAAGTGGAACAGCAATCGTCGCAGCGGAAAAAAATCGAGACGGACTTGAAATCGGTCAACGAGCAACTGCGCATGTTGGCCGCGCCGCTGCCGCCCGAGACGTTTATCGCGCAGGCCGAGCGGTCCAATCCCGACGAAGTCGCCGCGCAGTTGAAGCAGTTGGAATCCGAAATTCACGATGGCGAGACGCAGCGCAGCGCGGCGGCCGAGCGGGTAGGCGAACACCGCAACGAATTGGAGCGAATGGACGGCAACGGCGGGGCGGCCGAGGTGCAAGAGCAATCGGAATACCTGCTGGCGCAAATTCGCAGCGATGCCGAGCATTTCATTCGACTCAAGCTGGCCGCCGCCATTTTGCACAAGTCCATCGATCGTTACCGCGAAGCCGCCCAAGGGCCAGTGCTGGAACGCGCCAGCGAGCTGTTTCGCGAACTAACCCTGGGCTCGTTCGCGGGACTGCGAGCCGACTTCGACGACAACGGGCGTCCTGTGGTCAATGGCGTCCGTGCTCGCGACGAATCGCTCGTCGCAGTGAAAGCCATGAGCGACGGCACCTGCGACCAACTCTATTTGGCCTTGCGGCTGGCCATGCTGGAATCGTCGCTCAAGGACCGCGAGCCGATCCCGTTCATTGTGGACGATATTCTGATTATGTTCGACGACCGCCGCGCCATCGCCGCGCTCAAGGCGTTCGCTGAGCTTTCCAGAACAACCCAGGTGATCTTCTTCACTCACCACGAGCACTTGATCGAGTTGGCCGGCGAGGCGGTCGATCGCGACGCGCTGTTTGTGCACGAACTGAAATCGGCGTAGCGATGCTGCCGACCCATCGCGCAGCCAACCCGGCGGCCTCGTCCGTTGTCTCGGCGACGGCTACGCCGGGCGCTCGAGGTTGAATCCAATAGCCAGGTTCGCCCTCGGTTGGCGTTGATTTTGCCGTGGGCGCCGCCTTGGCGGATTACATCTCGATTTCGTAGCCCTTGCGGCTTTCGCGGGCGAGGAACGCATTGGCTTGGGGGTCGCCGGTAATTTCGCGTTTGGCGGGGTCCCAGTTGAGTTCTCGTCCCAGACGCATGGCGATGTTCGAAAGGTGGCAAATCTCGAGCATGCGGTTGTGCGACCAAACGTCCGAGATTGGCTGCTTCCGCGACTGCATGGACTCGATGAAATTGACGCTGTGATTCTGAGGTACGGGGCCGCCGTACACCGCTTCGATGGCGCCCTCGGGGAGCGGGTTGTCCTGCAATTGCTCCACGGGAGTTCCGACAATCTTGCCGCGGTTGACGAAAAATCGTCCCTTGGTTCCCTCGAAGAGAATGCCGTTGTCCCCCTTGCTGGTGATGATCATTTCGACGCCGCCGGGCATGTCCGCCCGAATCGTGAACTGGGTGGCGACATTGTAGCGATCGTTGACGACCGGGTAACCGTTTTCGTATTCGCAGGCCAAGGTGTACTTCAGGGGCGTCACCTTGCTGGGACCGGTGTCGGTGGCTCCAATCGCCCAGCAGGCAATGTCGACGTGGTGGGCTCCCCAATCGGTGAGTTTGCCACCCGCATATTCGTGCCATTCGCGGAACGAGTAATGGCAATTGCTGTACAGCGGCACGCCGCCGCCGTACCCTTCCCGTATTTGGGGCAGCGCCCGGTAATCGACCTTGGGGGCCGGGCCAAGCCAGAAATCCCAATCAAGTCCCTCGGGTACCGGCGCCACGGGAATTTCCGGCGAAGGCGACATGCCGTTGATGCCGCAGGTGATCTTCTGGACCGTGCCGATACGCCCGTGGTTGACCAGCGCAATAGCCTGCAGGAATCGTTGACTGCTTTCGGTACGCTGCATCGTGCCGACCTGGAACACCCGCCCGGTCTCCTTGACGACCTTTTCGATCAGTTTCCCTTCATCGATGGTCAACGTGAGCGGTTTCTCGCAGTACACGTCCTTGCCGGCGTACATCGCCTCGATGGCAATTTTTGTATGCCAGTGATCGGGCGTGGCGATCATCACCGCGTCGATGTCCTTGCGCTGGAGAATCTTGCGGTAGTCTTTGTAGGCATCGGGTTTCTTGCCTTGCTTCTCGGCTGTCTTGGCGACGTTGTCGGCCAGCACCTTGGCGTCCACATCGGCCAAGGCCGCGAAATCCGCGAAGGGAATCGTCTTCGAGGTGATGCTCCAGCCTTGGTTGCGAAGGCCGATCGTGGCGAAAACGGGGCGATCGTTCGCCGACCGATAGCCAAGGGCCCGATTGGCCGACGGCAGCGCGATGCTCAGGGCGCCGGCGGCCGCAACCCCTTGCAAGAATTGACGACGCGTGGTTTGGCAAGTATTTGTCATGGCGAGGAATCCATCTGGGGTGAATCGAAGCAAAGCCCTCAGCGCCAACGCGGGGCCAGCGAAATTCGGAGCCGCGCCTGCCGGTATCGGAGCCTTCGGCATGAATCCACTAAATACCATTTTTAGTCGAGATTGGACTGCAACTGTATCACAAATCTTTGCCCGCCGGCGCCTTTTCTGCGCGGGGGGCGCAATTGCCACAAACGCTGCCTGGGCTGGGCGTGCCTCGCGGCCCGCGGAGATCGCCGCCTAACGGTCAACGGTTTCATCAATGGCGCATCGCATGCGACCAGCAATGCGTGAGGAACGCTCGCGCATGGTCAGCGAAACCGGCGCAATATTTCCCGCCGCGCGGAATGGGAAGCACCGCAACCTGTAGCATGCTGGGCTTGCTCTGCCGCAACCTGCAATAATGATCAGAGCTTGCACGCGCCCGGGTTGCAGCGAGCAAAGTATTCGCGCTCGTCCGGTGTTTCTCCCGATCCAAGCCGCAGCGATCGTTACTTCTTGCTTCCGTAGCGGAAGACCGTGATCCCCTTGAGCCCTAACTCCCAGGCTTGACGACAGGCCGACGCGATATCATCGACGGAGGCCGCGTGCGAAACGTTGATGGCCTTGGAAATGGCGTTGTCGGTATGCCGCTGAAATGCCGATTGGATGCGCAAATAGACCTGGGGACCGATTTCCAGCGCCGTGCGAAACAGCTCATTCGCGATGGGTGGCAGATAGTCCATCCCCGCGATGGATTCCCTTGCCAGCAGGTCCTGCAACAGGCGGTCCGAGTAGAAACCCACGCTGCGGGCAAAGCGGAGGAACAGGGGATTCAGCTCGAGCAAACTCTGTTCGCCCAGCAAATGCTCCCGGCGGCAATGCGAATTGGTATAACCACGATGGATGTGCTCGGGACCGTGCCGGCGCCGTGCACCGGCGGCTGCAGCGACCCGAGACGGAGTGTCGTCCCTTGCCGTTGCCAGGAGATACAGCATGCACACCAATTACCCGGAATACATGGCCGAACTACAGAAGTTGGCCGGCAAACTCGGCAAGGAGCTCCCGGCTCCCATGTCCGGATTTGCCGCCCTGCACAAGGGCGCCTTGGCGGACGGCGCGCTGAGCAAGAAGGTCAAGGAGTTGATCACGCTGGGCATTGGGATCGCGGCCCGGTGCGAAGGCTGCATTGCCTACCACACGCATGGCGCCCTGAAAGCGGGCGCTACTCGCCAGGAAATCCTCGAAGTGATTGGCGTCGCCATATTCATGGGAGGGGGGCCCGCACTGATCTATGGTTGCGAGGCCCTGTCCGCGCTGGATCAATTCGAGCAGAAGGCTACAGTTTGAGAAGAAACCCGCGCACAGTCGCCGGCCACGTGCCGATGCCTGGGACCTGGCCAAGAGCAATTGACGGTACTTCGCCGCCATTGTGTTCGCGTGAAAGGCCACGGTCGCGGGGAGGAGTGGCATGTTCGCCCTGCGCCGGGGCCTGCTCGCTGTCAGTATCGCGAGGGCGAAGTGCACCAAGGTTCAGGATCAACGGTGGTTCAGGATCAACGGTCTTACCTGTTGGAATCGTTGATGCCGGGAATGGGGAGAGGGAAGACCGTGTTCTCCGCGACTTCGCGCCGCAGAATCGCTTCTGCCTGTTCGATAAGGTCGCCGCGGTTGGCGGCGAGGTCGCGCGTCTCGGCTTGGTCTTTCGAGAGATCGTAAACCTCCCAGGGTCCCGGTGACTTGGCTTTCAAGTTCTGCCGGACGAGTTTGAATTGGCCCAACCGCACCGCTACCTGCCCTCCGTATTCCGGGAACACCCAAATCATGGGTTTGTGCGACGGTAGTGTTCGCTTTCCGGTCAGCACCGGCCAGAGATTTTCGCCATCGAGGTCCGCGGGAGCCTTCAACCCCGCCGCCTGGCACAACGTGGGAAACCAATCCGCAAAGTAACTTGGGGTATCGTTCACGGCTCCCGCCGCAATCTTGCCTGGCAGGCGAGCGATCATGGGCACGCGGATGCCACCTTCATACACGCTCCCTTTGTATCCTCGGAGCCCGGCGGTGCTGTGGAAGAACTTGGGATCGGCGCCCCCCACGTGAAACCTCGCGTCGGCGCGGCCCTCGTGGGTCGAGCCGTTGTCGCTGGTGAAAATAACCAGCGTCTGGTCGGCAATGCCCGCGGATTCGAGCGCCGCCAGCACGCGTCCCACATAAGAGTCGAGGTCCGAAATCATGGCCGCGTAACCGGCACGCGGGCGTGGATGCGGCAAGTATCCGTTCATGCCGCGATAAACTTCCCGATCCCACTCGACGGGAAATCTTTCCACCGACTCGCGCGGCGGATGCATGGCGACGTGCGGCTCGATGAACGGCAGGTAGAGGAAGAACGGCCGCGATTTATGAGCGGCAATGAACTTCTCCGCCTCGGCGACCATCAACTTGGGCGCATAGGTTTCGCCGAACCAATCTTCCAGCTTCACCTCGCCCTGGAGCTGCCTGGCGTGTCCCGGTATCGGCTTCTTGTTGATGACAATTTTTTCGGCGTTGCGCCACAGATGGGGCGGGTAGAAACTGTGCGCCACCGATTGGCAGTTGTAGCCGAAGAACAGGTCAAAGCCTTTGCGGTTGGGATCGCCGGTGCTGCCGACCGGCCCGAGCCCCCATTTGCCCATCGCGCCGGTGGCATATCCGGCCTGTTGAAACACCTGGGCGATGGTCAGCGCCTGCTCTGTGAGCGGATGCTGGCCTTCATCGAACTCGGGAAAGTTCTGCGCGGCCTTGAGGTTTCCGCGCACTTCGGCGCGCCCCAGGTGTTTCCCGGTCATGAGCACGCAGCGCGACGGCGCGCAGACCGGAGCCCCGCTGTAGTGCTGCGTGAAGCGGGTGCCTTGGCGGGCGAGCCGGTCGAGATGGGGAGTCGGGATCTTCGTTTGCCCGTAACAGCCCAATTCACCCCACCCCAAATCGTCTGCGAGGATAAAGACGACGTTGATTGGCCTTGTTTCGTCGGCCCAGGCGTCGCTTGCGCCGGGCCAGGGTAGCGCCATGCAGAGCATGAGCCAAGCACAAGCGTGGGACGCCTTGAATCGGTGCATGGGGAGCCTCGTGGAAGGAAAATAATTTGCAAATCGCTTGCGGCGAGGCGCATTGCCACCGACGTTTATTCCAGGGGGTGAAGTTCCAGTTTGCGGAGAAAGCACTCGGCACCTTCGGTCTGAATCAGGATTTGCCCCGCCGAGGGGAACGCGTCGAAACCTTCGTTGACCAGCACGCCGTTCACGTACGCGCGAATGTGTCCCCCTTGGCACACGATCTCGCACAGATTCCATTCGCCGTCCGGCTTTTCCACGTCTTGCTTGCCGCGGAAGCCCAAGACGTCTTTCCAATCGGGATCGCGACCGTACCAATTGATGCGGCCGCGGGTGAATCGTTGCTTTTCGCCTTTGGGGTTCCACACATTTTCGCCGTCGCGATCCTTGATCGTGGCGGCGGAGAGTGCGACGGGCACCGGCGAGCCGTCTTCATAAGTGCCGCGAACCAGAATGAAATCGCCAAAGCCGCCTTCGATCAATTGGTACTCGATGGAGGCCATCCAAGTGTCGCTGTAGTTGCCGTCGGGCCCCACGCAGTGGACCAGAATTCCGGAATCCTTCGCTTTGTCTTTCCGGGGCTCCCAGGTGCGCGGCCCCCACTTGAATTCGGCCACCAATTTGTAATCGCGGTACGAATCATTGGTGCGGATGTAGCCGTAGCCGTCGCCGGTTATGTGCAACAGACCATCGGTCACCCGGAACACGCGTTTGGGATCTTCGTGCTTGGATTCCTTCAGCCAGGTAGTGAAACCGGTCAGGTCCTTGCCGTTGAACAGGCGAATCACTTCGGTTGGTCGGATGGCCTTGGCGGACTCGTTGGGCTTTGGCGCCGCCTGATCGGCTGCAATTGCCAGACCTCCGCCGGTCACACAAACCAAAACCATCAGATTTCTGATGAATGTGCGCATGAACTTTCCTCCATCCACGATCGATCAATCTTGAAATGCATTCACGACGGCGACCCTGCTCGATCCTTGCCTGCCCTCGGTTGGTGAAGGCAACCATTCCAACGGGTTAGACGCCGACATTTCCCGCCGTGGTGGAAACGCCCGCGGTTTCCGCGATATCGAGCGGTCGGCCTCCGGGGTACGACAAAATGTTGTTGATCACCAGGTTGTCTTTGCCTTCGCCGGCAAAACGGATGCCTGCCTGGGCGACGGGCGTTTCGCGGGTTTCGGTCACGGTACAGCCTACAATGCCCACCTGGCTGCTGCCATTCACGTCGATTCCATAAGGCGCTCCGTTCATGAACTGGCAACCACCGATCTGCACGCGGCGGCAATCTTCCAGTTCCAGGAGCGAAGCCCCCGTGGTTTGCCCTTGGGGCTCTTCGTCGTGGAACGAGCATCCTTGAATGGTGGTGTCTTGGCAGCCCACCAGGCGCACCCCCGTGAACAATCGCGGAGAGTGGCGGCGGAAGCTGTTGCTGCCGATGGTGATCATCTTGGAGTTTTCCAGCAGCAGGTTGCGTTCGGTGCAGGAGTAGATGGTGTTGCCGGTGAGCAAGATGTCGTAGCAATCGCGAAGGTGCACGTTCACCTCCTGGTTGCCGATGATGTTGCCGGTGATCGCCCACAGGCTGGGAGCAAACGCGGCATCGCCACCGCCGCCGAGAATGCGAATGTTGGCGCCGCCCGGCGACGGCGTGGCTTGAATGGTATTCGAGGCAATGGTCACTTCGGCCACGCTGGAGCGCTCCGCCGTGGTGTCGATATGAATTTCGGCGGTAGGTTCCGGCTCGCGTTCGAACACGCGATGGTTGTTGTATTCGATGTCGTTGCCGGTGATTTGCAGGTTGCGAATTTCGGACCGCTCGATGCGGATTCCGCCCAACCGGTTGTAACTGATGTGGCAGCCAATGATGATGATCTGGTGCAGATTCAACTGATCCATGAAAATGCCGACGCCATGATTGCGGTAGATATGGCAGTGCGTGATCAGCACGTTGCGATTGCGCTCGAACAACCGGATGCCGTTGCGGACCTCGCGAATCAGCACGCCTTCGACGATGGCCTGCACCGTTCCCTGCAACTCGAGGCCATCGGCTTCCTCGTGCGCGCCTTCGATCACAATGTTTTGCACGGTGGGCATCCGCTGCACGCTGCGCACGCGAGGCTGCATGCTGGTGGGGTCGCCGGTGCCGCCGTGCGTTCCGACCAGTCGAAACGCGGGACCGGGGCCAGCCATGATCACCCGGGCGGTTCCCCCCGACCCGTTCAAGGCGACGGGACCCATGCGATCGAGATCGATCTCGATCGTCCGGCTAATGCGATACACGCCGCGGGGAAAAGTGACGTAGCCATCGCCATCGGCAATCGCGTGCAGAATGGCGTCGCTATCATCGGTTTGGCCATCGCCGGCGGCCCCAAAGTTGCGAACGTCGCCCATGTCAGGTGCTCTCTCCCGGTTGGAAATCGAATTTCGGGGTGAATGACGTCCATGCCGCGCTGGCCAGGGAAGGTTGCGGATTGGAGGGGCCGCGTTCAATAGCCTTTGGCGGCCCCGGCGCGACGCTCGTCGGCCATGCCATGGTACACGCCGGTTTGGGGATCGACCCAAATGGAGTGCGCGTCGCCCTGCTTGCCGGCGGCGGTAATCCGGTGTCCCCAGGCTTGCAGGGTTTCCACGGCTTCGCGATGCTCAGACTGCTGTGCCCCCTCAAACCGAGCTTCGTCGGGCAACCATTGATGGTGCAATCGCGGAGCCCTCACGGCGTCGGCCAACGGCATCTCATATTCCAGGGTATTTACCACCACGTTCAGCACGGTATTGATGATGGTGCGCCCGCCGGGGCTGCCGGTCACCAGGCGCACCTTCCCGTCTTTCGTCACGATGGTGGGCGTTTGCGAACTGAGCATGCGTTTGCCGGGCTCGATCAAATTGGCCGGGGTGCCGATCACGCCGGTGCGGTCGGTGTGTCCCGCTTTCCAGTTGAAGTCGCCCATTTCGTTGTTGAGCAAAAAACCGGCGCCGCGAACGACAACCCGCGAGCCAAAGCTGAACTCCAGGGTATAGGTGTTCGCCACGGCCATGCCGGTGCTGTCGATCACCGAAAAATGCGTGGTGCTGTCCCCTTCGCCGACCAATGAAAGTTTATTCTCTTTGGCCAGCGCCACGCTCGATGTGGCCAGGCTCTTGTGAATGGTTGCGCCCTGTTGGGTTGCATATTCCTTGCTGATCAGCCGCGCGGGAATGTCGACGAAGTCGGCGTCGCCGATGAAGCGGGCCCGATCAAAGTATCCCCGCCGCATGGCTTCGATCATCAGGTGCAAGGTGCGGGGCGAATAACGTGCTTCGCGGCGCAGGTCGAAACGTTCCAAAGTATTGAGCATTTGCACCAGGACGATGCCGCCGGAGCTGGGCGGCGGCGGTCCCCAAATGTCGTAACCGCGATACGTGCCATGGATGGGTTTGCGAATTTTGGCGCGATAGTTGGCCAGATCGGCGGCGGTGATCAGGCCGCCGCCCTGTTTCATTTCGGCCGCCAGCAATTCCGCCGTCTTGCCCTGGTAAAAACCGGCCGCGCCCTGTTCGGCAATCCGCTGCATGGTTTGAGCCAGGTCGGGCTGAACCAGCACGTCGCCGGCCTTCCAGGGCTGGCCATCCGGTCTGCCGAACACCCTTTGCAACTCGGCCATGTCGCGACTGTATTGGTCGCCCAGCACGCGATTGAGCGAGCCCGCCGTGGCTTCGTCGAGTTCAAAGCCTTCGGCCGCCAGTTGAACCGCGGGCTTGACCAACCGAGCCCAGGGAAGCTTGCCGTATTTCTCGTGCGCCAGCGCCAACCCTGCCACGGTGCCGGGCGTGCCGACCACTTTGTGCGTGTAGCGGCTTTCGCCGAGCTGGAACATGTCGGGGGTGGACGCGGCCGGAGCGGTCTCGCGGTATTCGATGCAAACGGGCGAGCCGCCCGAGCCAGGATGGACCATCATGAACCCGCCCCCGCCAATGTTGCCGGCCTCGGGCCAGGTGACGGCCATGGCCAAGGCGACCGCCACGGCGGCATCGACCGCGGTGCCCCCTTCTTCGAGCACGGCCACGCCCACTTCCACCGCGACGGGTGATACGGCCACCACCATTCCTTGGCGACCCTGCGCTTGATGCGCGGCCCAGCAGGGGGCGACGGCCATCCACAAGGCAACGGTGAGCAGCACTCCGCACCGGCAAACAGCCCGTGACCAAGCGCCCCGCGCGGCAGGAGATCGAAAGTTTACCGGCGATGAATCGCTGCCCGAAGACGGATGGAGCGAACGGCACTGCATACGGATGTTCCTCGATCGTTGAGCTTTCAGTTCATCGCTGCCAGGCGATCATGCTTCTCTTGGGCCGTGGCGCGAGAACACACGCTGCCAGGCTATAACGCGAGACGATCTTTCAAGCGTCATGCAAGTATCCGAACTTCTCCCGGATCTTGCGACTGGCGCCCATTGTAACCAGAGAATTGCCGCGAGGTGATTCTCGATGGGGAGATGTCGGCCCAAAAAATGGAGCCGCTGATTCGCGATCAGGGCCGCGTGCCGCTCGAGTGGCCTGGGTAGCGAAAATCCAGACGTTAGTGAATCGCACTGTGAGAGAGAAGAAAACCAATTCGCCAAGGTGAGACGGTTGGGACTCTCTCAGGCCGGTTCCAATGCGGCGGGCATGGCAACGCGCTTCATCGCTTCATTAATCTGCTTGGCGAGCCGGTCGTGGTCGTCGGCCGTGAATTCAAAGCGATATTCCAAACCCGGCCGGAGGAAGTACAGCGACGCGCTCGCGGGCATTGTTCCCAACACCTGGGCGGCCGCCAGGCTGTAAACGTACATTTGCACTTCGTACTTGGCCGCGACCGCCGCGGCGGTTTCGGCCGTGACGCGATTGGTCTTGTAGTCGAGCAAATGCCAATTGCCTTCGGCGTCGCGATACAGGCAGTCGATAAAACCTCGAAAGTATCGGGGCGCTGTTGCGGGCTTTTTCCCCGGAGGCCAGGCGAGCAAAAACTCGACTTCTGTTTCCACCGACGGAGCCGCGGCCAGCGCAGCCGCCCCAGGCGAGGCGAGAAAGCGGGTCAACATATCTTCGGCCTCGGCAACCTGCGTGTCGTCGCTGCCCAAATGCTCGGGCGCCAACCGCGCGAGGATTGCCTGCAATTCTTTCTTTTTTGGAGGCTGGGCGAAATCGATCGCTTCGAGCACGGCGTGAACCAGCGTGCCCAGACCAAGCGGATCGCCCAGCGGTTGCCCGGTGGGCACGGCGGCGGTGGTTTCCAGCGGTTCTTCGCTGGGAAGCAAAATGGGCTGCAACAAGCCGCTGAGCCGCGAGAACGAGAACTCGCGACGCGCTGCGAGATCGAGTGGTACTGGTTGCACGGCGTTCAGGTCCGGAAATTGGGCCGCATCGAAGGCCGAAATCGCCGCTTCCACCACCTTGTCGAGCTGCGGACGCGATTTGGGGCGGGGCTTCTCCGCTGGCTCGGGCATCTCCAGCGTGATCCGCACCCGGGCTCCCTCCGCGCACGGCGAGGGCCGATCGTCGGTCGATTGAAATTTTCCCGTCAGCAAGTCGTATCGCTCGCCAATCAGTTTGAGCCACGGACTGCTTCCCTTGCCCGGCTCGGTAACCCCGCTGGAGAGAATCAGGTAGTCGGCGGCCCGAGTGGTTGCCACGTAGAGCAGCCTCTGCCGTTCGGCATGGTCTTCCACCTTTTCCAACTGCGAGTGGAAATCGAGGCCCACCACGGCCGAGTCGTTTGGATTGCGGACCAACGGACCCAGCAGTGGATCGAACGCCACCGGCGTGCCGCCGCCATGCATGGCCCGATCGAGGTCGGGCACCACCACCACGGGAAACTCCAGGCCTTTGCTCTGGTGGATCGTCATCAACCGCACCACATCCATGCTTTCGGGATGCGTGGCGGCCAACGGTTCGTCGGGCTGGTTGGCCACGAAGTCGGATAGTTGCGTGATGAAGTCGGACAGGGTCAACACGTCGGAGCGGTCGAAGGTTCGAGCCAGATCGATCAACTTGCGAAGATTAGCCAGCTTCCGCTCGCCCAAGAATTCGGCCAGCAGCGCGGCGTCGTAGGATGTGAGGGACAGCGCCTGCTGGATCAACTCGGCCACGGGCACGCGATCCTTGCATGCCTGTAAAGTCTGCAGCGTGCGGGCGGCGAAGACCGCGCGGTCGGTTTGCTGCGCATTGAGTTGCGGCGGGGGCGTGGGCGCATACAACCCGCCCGCCAAACCTTCGGGGTGCCGCGCCAGCCACAGCAAGGTTTCGTCGGAAAGCGAGAAGAAAGGACTGCGAAGCACGCCCGCCAGGCTGATCTGATCGCCGGGAAAAGCGAGCGCGCGGAGCAGGTTCAGCAGATCGAAGATTTCCTGTTGCGCGTAAAAGGCATGCCCACCCACCAGGTAATAGTCGATGCCATGCCGTTCCAGGGCTTGTTCGTACAGCGCCACGTCGGACAGCGCCCGAAACAAGATGGCGATGTCGCCCGGCCGCACGGGGCGCAAGCACGGCGCGCCGCCATCGGCTGCTCGCTCGTAAACGATCGAGCGTTCCTCATCGAGCAGCTGCCGCAACCGGCGGGCGATCCAGTCGGCCTCGCGGGCGCGAAGCTCCGCGCGTTTCTCGCCCACCTCTTCACCAGACGCCCAGAGAAATTCGATGCAGGGTTCTTCGTGCAGTTGGCCTCGGTGCGATTCGAGCGGCTCGTACTCGGGATGAAAGGCGCCGCTGAACAGCGTGTTGACGAATGTCAGAATCTGCTCTTGGCTGCGAAAGTTGAGCGTGAGCGGCAGGCGGCCCGTCTCGGGCGTTTCTCCTCGCAATTGCCGGAACACGCGCGGATCGGCCCGGCGAAACCGATAGATCGACTGCTTGAAGTCGCCGACAAAAAACAGCTTGGGCGCGGTGAAAGATACCGGCGGCCCCGCAGCGGCACCGCTTTCGCCGCCGTTTGGCGAGGGCAACTGGTCGGCACACAGCGCGCGCACCAGATCGACCTGCAACGGGTCGGTGTCCTGAAATTCGTCGATCAACAGCGCGCGAATCCCGCGGGCAATCTGCTGACGCAATTCGGCTCGATGGTCGGGGCAAAGCAGCTCCCGCGCCAAGATCAGCAAGTCGTCGAAGTCGAGGCAGCCCAACTGGTGCTTTCGCCGGGCGAATTCCGCCGAAATGGGCTCGGTCAGCCGCATCAGTTGCAAACCCAACTCGGCTGCGGGCAAGGCGGCTGCCGCGTCGAATTTCAAGGATGCGCTCAGCTTGTCGATCTCTTTGCGAAAGTCGGCCAGCAGGTCTTTTACCTGGTTGTAAATGTCTTCGCTGGGCCAGTCTTTCTTGCCGCCGCCGCCCTGCACCCGGCAATGCTCGCGCATTTCGTCGACGACTTGAACCGGGTCGGCCATCTGCGTGAGCCGCGGCAAATTCTCCTTCAGGAATTCGCACCGGGCTTGCATCACCTTATTTCGCGATTCGTGCTCCGCCAGAATCTCGAGCAGTTGGGTGGCGTTGCTCGACGCGGCAAGCTGCTCCATTAAGACGGGAATGACTGCCGTGCGATGAAACTCGGCCCAAACCGCGACCACCTCGGCGGCCGTGCGATTCTGCCACAGGGCGAAATCGATGCGGTCGCGATTGCCGAGCAGGCTGCGAACCATGGTTCGCAACTTGTCGAGGCCAAAGGCCGTTACCAGGTCCATGATGTCCTCGCGGCGCTCGGCCAAAGCCTGGCGCAGGTGGTCATCGACCACTTCGGTGAAGATCGCGGCCGATTGCACCTGGTCGAGCACTCGAAACCGCGGGTCGAGCCCCGCCTCGACGGCATGGCTGCGCAGCAATGCCCCGCAAAAGGCATGGATCGTCATGATCCGGGCGCTTTCCAGGTCGCGCACAATTCCCAGCCAGTACGCGGCTTCGTCCTCGTTCGCTGCCGACATCAGTCGCGCCTGGCACGCCCGGCGAATGCGGTCGCGCATTTCGCGGGCGGCGCGTTCGGTGAACGTGATGGCCACGATTTCGCTCAACCGCGCGGGCGCAGCGCCGTCGGCCCGACTCGGTTCTAAATGGGACAAGAACCGCTCGGTGAGCACGAACGTTTTGCCGCAGCCGGCGCCGGCAGACAGGGCGATGGGCACATTCCGCGTGTCGATCGCCGCTTGCTGCTGCGGAGTTAGTCGGCTGGTGACTGGGGATGCGGCCATACTTTCTCCAGCGAGCGAACTTGGTTGACTCGACACACGGTACGAAACGCACAGCGTCCGGTGCAGTTTTCATCGAGTGAATACACGGGGAATTCGCCCGAGCGAATGCCGCGGACCAATTCGAGCACCTTCCGCACGATTTGCTCTCGCCACGAAGCCCAGGCCGGATCGATCTGCGGCGGTTGCCCTGGGCCCGCGGCCTGCGCCATGGCTCTCCAGCTCTTGTATCCTTTGGCTCGCAGATGCCAGTATCCGGCCGCCAGCCCCGTCGCGTTTCCCTCGAACAATACTTCCTGCGCGGCCAGGGCATACAGTTCCAGTTGCAACGAGAGACCGTCCGGGACGGCATCCGCTTTGGGCGCGGTGGGCGCGCGGCTGCCGCTTTTGTAATCCACAATGGAAAACACCTGCACGCTGCCGCAGCGACCCACGTCAATGCGATCGATGCGTCCCGCCACGCGAATCTGTTCCCCGGCCTGCGACAACACCAGCGGGTCGGGTTTGGAGAGCGGATCGGCCGTGCCGCGCGCCTTCTGTCCGAACGAAACCTCGAAATGCGCCGGCCGCAACGGTTCATCGAGCGTTTGCCACGTCGCGTCGTATCGCACGTGCTGCTCGTGGTATTCCACCAGCCAACTGCGGATAAGGCGAAGATCGATCTCCTGCAGAGCCGAAGCAACATCTTGGCCGCGGTTCTCGGCCGCCAGCGCATCGAGCACCGCCTCCCAATGCGGCCGGAACTCCCCTTCGCTCAGTTCGGCGGGCGAGATGCCTTGCCCATGCGCGGCATTGAGCCGTTGGTGCAATTCGGCCAGGGCGCCGTGCAACAGCGATCCCCGCGAGAGGTGGTCGGTTTCCAAGCCGATGTCTTCCAGCGGCTCGAGGCCCAGCACGTGCTGCAGGAAGAACTGGTAAGGGCAGGAAGCGTACTGCTCCAAGTGGCTGGGGCTCCAATGCCGCTGGGCCGAGAAAGTGCGCGCCAGCCAGGCAATGGCCTCGCTGTCGCGCAGCACGCCTTCAAACGGAGAAAACGCGCGCTGGCTCGACCGAGTGCGGATTACCGCCAGCGCGTCGAGCACGTTGTCCAACGACTCGCGCTTAACCTGGGTGCCCCAACCGGCCAACAAGTTGGGTTCGCCAAGAAGCGCTTCGTGCATGCCGCGGATGCGCAGCTCTCGCAGCGATGCGGCTTCGCCCGCCGCTGGCACCGGGCTTAAATCGGCGACCGAAGTTTGCCGCAACGGGGTGCTGCCGGCGGCACGAATCACTTCGATCAAATAAGGGCTCGGCAGCAGTGCCTCGGCCTTTTCATTGATGGCCGGATAGCTCAACCAGATATGCCGGGTCGCCCGGGTGAACACCTCGTAAAACAACAACATTTCGTCCTGGCCCCGCTGGTCGCGCGTGGGCACGGGCAACCCGGCCTCGCGAAAGCGGCGATATTCGGAATCGGCGTACAACCGGTCGTGCCGTTCGGGCGAAGGGAAAGCGCGTTCGGAAAGCCCCGCGAAGAACAAATAGGGGATCTCCAGCGCCCGAGCGCTGGCGGCCGAAAGCACGCGCACCCGACCCACGTCGTCGTGCCGGCGCGGAAGCTGCTCGCACTGCAGCAAATCGGTGAGCAGATCGATCAACTCCGGCAGGTCCAACTCGGGGGGGGCTTCGCCCAGGTTGCCGAACATGGCCTCGCCATCGCGCAGCGTTCGCAACAGGCGATCCCAGGCCGCCTGGTCGCGGGCGGCGCGGTCTTGGTTTTCATCGCCGGCAATGGCGTCCAGCAAACCCAAGTCGTGAGCCAAGGCAATCAGGGCGTCGTGCCATTGGCCTTGCGTGGCCCGGCGCGGCAGCGCCTGGAGCGCCTGAGCGAATCGCGACAACAGGCCATGGGCCAGCGCAACCTCCCGGGCTTCGCTTTCCAGCTTCTGCAGCGTTTCGGCAGCGGCCGCGCCGGCGGCTCGGTCGGCCGCCAGCCGTTGCTCCAGATCGCGAATCCGCTCCGCGGCGGCGGCCAGCAGCGCCGCCGAGCCCGAGGGTATTTGCTGGCGACGAACAAACTGCTCGGCAGCCAGCACCGCGGGCCCCTGTTGCCATTGCGGTCGCAGGTAGTTGTTGCCGAGCACTCCTAGCAGTGGGCGAAACGGCCAATCGTCGGCCGCCAGGCTGAGTATCGCCAGCAAGGTGCGGCACAGGGGGACTTCGTTGAGGGTGGGCTCGGATTCCAGGGCGAAGGGTATGCCCAACTCGGCGAACACTTCGCGAACCAGCGCCGCACAGCCGCGCAGCGAACGAAACACCACCGCAATTTCGCCAGGCGAAACCGGCTTCCCGCCCGACGCCGCCGAGCCCTTCAGCAGCAGCTCCTTGACGCGATGCCCCACCAGCTCCATCTCGCCATACTCGCGCGAAGCGGCCAGAATCTCGAGCCCCGCGCTGTCCGGAGCGTCGCGCACAGCGCGGGGGTTCTGAAACAACTGCGATTCCAAATGGTCCATGAGCGGCCAGTCGCTCTGGCGGCGAGCCACCGGCTGCTGCACGGCTCCCAAACGATTTTTCAACTGTTCCAGCGTATCCAGGGTTTTGTCGAACAATCCCGGCCGGCGAGGTTCTTCTTCCCAGGGCAAAGTAATCCAGATTTCTTCCACCCGCTCTGCCAGCAGTTCCAGTATTTCGTGCTGGGTGCGCGTGAAGTCGGTAAAGCCGTCGACCACCACCAGCTTGAGGCGTTCGCAGGGTTTCTGTTGGCCATCGCGCAGCAGCGCCCGGGCCGACCAGAACCGGCCTTCGGCATCGTATAAATTGTGTTTGGTCAACCGATCTTGATAGGCCTCGTACAGGGCGAGCAGTTCACGGTCCTTGGCCGTCTCTCCGCGAGCGGCGCACGCCTGGCGGAATTCGTCGGGCCAGATTTCCAGCCGCTTGAACTCGCTGATGAACTGCGAGACGAGGTCCACCAGGCCGTGGGTGCCCACGATCGGACCGAAGTGAACCAGCCGACCTTCCTCGTGCGCTTCGGCCAACAGCCAGCGAATCAATTCCCGCTTCATCAAGCCGGAAAGGGGGCGGATCGCGCTGCCCGAGGCCTCGAGCACCTGTTGGGCAAAACCTTCAAACGTCATCACGCCGGGGCTGAAACAGGCCGGCAGCTCGGGCGCGAGCAGCCGTCCCAGAATGTCGGCCGCCGCGCGATGGGTAGGCGCCAGCCACAAGGTGGATCGCGGGGCGCCGGCCGCCAAGGATTTCCGGTAGCGATCGAGCACCAGGCTGGTTTTGCCGCACCGCGCCGGACCGGTAAGGACCGTTACGCTCGCCCGAGTTGGCTTGATCTTCGCTGCGGTGGGCGATGCGGCTTTTCGAGTGGCCATGAATTCGCAGCCTCCAGGTCGATTCGCAACGGTCGGTTGCACAAAAAAAGAACGAGGGTGCGCCAGTCGGTTGGGGGGAGCGGCCCTGCCGTTTCGGGCGCCAAACCCAGCCGCCGTCGGCGTGGATGGACTCGATTTGCCCTGTCCGTTCTACCGCAATCGCAGCTTTACGATGCGTTTGTCCACGTGCCGCTCATTGTTCCACTGCCGCAGGCGGAGTCAAGCGAAGGTGGCCCAGACTATGTCCCACCTGACGAAAGTTTTGCACTAAACGTGTTTTCGCATTAACATGAGTGCATCTTTGGATGCTCCCTGGGGTTCCAAAGAGCCTGCCTTCCGTAATGCCCACCGCCCCAAACCGACAGCCTGATTGCTATTCACTCCTTGGTTGTTGGCTTGCGACGGACCCACCATCCCGCTTGCGAGGACTATCCGGTGCAACGCTTCTTGGCCCTGTTGTCGGTATTGTTGCTGGCCAGCACGGCGGCGCTGTGCCTGGCGCAGCCGGTTTATGCCCAGGCCCCGGCAATCACTAATTTTTCTCCCCTGGCGGTCGCCCCCGGCGCAACCACCGAGCTGACCGTCACCGGCACCAATCTCGATGGCGCGAAAGCTGCCTGGATGAGCCTGCCAGGGCAAATGGAATTGTCGCCCGGCGAGAAAAACGGCACTTCGAAGACTTCGGTGCAGTACCGCGTTGCCATGCCCTCGGACGTTACGGCTGGCGTGGCCGCGGTGCGCGTCGCCACCGACCGCGGCGTTTCCAACGTGAAGTTGTTGCTGGTGGACGATCTGCCCACGGTGGCCAAGAACGGAAAAAACAAATCGCGCGCCACGGCTCAAGCGGTGCAGCCTCCGGTTGCTGTGGAAGGCGCCTGCGACGCCGAAAGTTTTGACTATTACCAGTTGGAAGTCGCCGAGGGAGAACGCTTGAGCGTCGAGGTTTTTGCCGCGCGACTTGGCTCGGCGCTCGATCCGGTCGTTCGCCTGCTCGATGCCGAGGGTAACGAACTGGCCTACAGCGACGACGAGCCAGGGCTTGGAGCCGATGGCCGGTTTCGCTACGAGTTCGCCAAGGCGGGCACCTACACGCTGGAAATCCGCGACATTCGCTATACCGGAGGCGCCAGCCATCGCTATCGGCTCCGCATCGGCGATTTCCCCCTGGTGACCAACACGTATCCGTTGGCTGTGCAGGCCGGCGCTTCCGCGCAACTCGACTTCGCCACCGTCGATGGCGAGGGAATGTCACCCATTTCCGTTTCCACTGCCGAAGGCGAAGTGGGCCGCCACTGGATCGGCGGAAAACAGGCCGACCACAAAGCTGCCGCCAGCGGCATGGCCGCCTACCTGGTAACGTCGGTCCCCGAGCAGCTTGAAATCGAACCCAACGACAGTCAGGCAGACGCCACGCCGATTGATCTTCCCGGCGGAATCAACGGCCGGCTGCAAACCCCAGGCGATCGCGATTATTTCCGCTTTGCGGCCCGCAAGGGCGAACGCTGGGTGTTTCAAGGCCAGGCCCGCGAGTACGGTTCTCCCGCCGATTTGTTCCTGCGAATGTTTGCGGCCGACGGCAAGCGCCTGGCCGAGGTCGACGACACCGGCGTGGAAGAAGGCCGACTCGATTTCACCGTGCCGGCCGACGGCGATTACACCCTGATGGTGGAAGACCTGGTTCACCGCGGCGGACCAGAGTTTGTCTACCGTGTCGCCGTGCAGCGCTACCAGCCCGGTTTTCAATTGGCCCTGGAAGTCGATAAGCTCGATGTTCCCCAAGCCGGCGTGCTGGTCGCCAAGGTCACCGCGACCCGAGCCGGTTACGATGGTCCCATCGAATTGAAGGTGGTTGGGGCTCCCGAGGGCGCCGCCGTCAGCGGATCCACCATTGCCGAAAACCAGAACGACACCAACCTGCGAATCACCCTGCCCGAGGCGGCCGCGCAGGGTTCGCTCCACGTGATTTCCGTCACTGGCCACGGCAAGCTGAAGGACGAGGAGTTGACCGCTACGGCCAATAGTCTGGCCGCTTGGCGCAAGGCCACCCCCAACCTGCCGTACCCGGGAACCGAAATCGTCGAATCGCTGGCGGTAGGCGTGGGTCCCGTGTTTCCCAAATTCTTTGAACTGACCGCCGCCAAAGAAATCGCGGCCCAACCCGACGCGAAAGAGGTTTCGCTGAAAGTCACCCTCAAGCGGCTGGAAAAGTTCGAGGACGGCGTGACCCTTTCGCTGCAAGGGTTGCCGCAGGGCCTCACGGCCAAGGCGGCAACCATTGAGAAGGGCAAAACCGAGGCCTCGTTGGTGATTGAGTTGCCCAAGGATGTTGCCGCTGGCGAGCACAAGCTTAGCGTTTTGGGCAAGGCCACGTTCCAGAACCAGCCGCAAACCTTTACAGTCGAAGATCTGGTGCTGAAAATCGCCACCAAGGAATCGCCGGCTGACGAAGCAAAGCCAAAAGAGCCAGTGAAGAACGAAGCTGCGGATAAGAATGCCGAATCGACCAAGCAAGACGAGCCAGCGAAGGCGGAAAAAAAGTAGCAGGCCAGTTCGGGTCGAGCGCTGAACTACAAATACCATCTCCCTGGAAGGAGTGATTTCCATGTTGCGGTTGCAGGTTTTTGCCAGATTGACGCTGGCCGCGATTCTGGGCGGTTGCCTCTTGATGCCGGCCACGCGCGCTGCCGATGGCGAAACCGCGGTGAACCCCGCGGAATTGCTGCCGATTGAGGTGGGCAACGTCGACCGGCTGGAAGTGCATCCGACCGGGGTACTGCTGTCCGGACCAAGGCAAACCATGCGCCTGGTGGTCACAGGGCATTACGCCGATGGCCGCGTTCAAGACCTGACCCGGGCCGCCACCATGACTTCGGCCAACGAAGGCGTGGCGCGCGTGGAACAGGGCGTGGTGCAACCGCAAGGCAACGGACAATCCGCCATCGACGTTTCGGTGGGCGGCAAACAGGTGAAGGTGCCCGTCGAAGTTGCCGCTTTCGATGTCCCCGACCCAGTTTCGTTTGAGTACGGCGCGCTGGTCGCGCTTTCCAAGCACGATTGCAACTCCGGGGCCTGCCACGGTTCGCCCAGCGGCAAGGGCGGATTCCGGCTTTCGCTCCGCGCCTACGATCCGCCGCTCGATATCCAAACGTTGATTCGCGAAGCCTACAACCGCCGCACCAACGTGCTCGAGCCGGAGAAAAGCCTGTTGCTTCGCAAGCCGCTGATGGAAGTCGCCCATGGCGGCGGCCGAAAGATGCGAGCCAGCGATCCCGCCTATCGCCTGCTGCGGGGCTGGATTGCGGAAGGACTCCAGTCCGATGCCCCCGACGCTCCGCGGTGCGTCAAGCTGGAAGTGTACCCCGATCAACGAACCTTCCGCTTTCCCGCCCACACCCAGCAATTGAGCGTGCTGGCGCACTTTTCCGATGGCACCATTCGCGACGTGACCGACGTTGCCATTTTCGCCAGTTCCGACGACGGCGTGGCCAGCGTGGACTCCACCGGCTTGGTGTTTGCCCACGACCGCGGCGAGACCGCCATTCTGGTGCGCTACCTCGAAAAAGTGGAGACGGCCCAACTCACCTTCTTGAAAGAAGTGCCCGGCTTCCGCTGGCCCGATCCTCAAGAAACCAACTACGTCGACACCGCGGTCTTCGCCAAGCTCAAGCAGATGCAGATTGTGCCTTCGGAGCTTTGCACCGACGAAGAATTCATCCGCAGAGTCTACCTGGACGTGATCGGCGCGCTGCCCACGCCCGACGACGTGCGTTCGTTCCTGGCCGACAACGACGCGCAAAAGCGAAACAAGCTGATCGATCGCCTGCTGGCCTCGCCCCAGTACGCCGACTACTGGGGGCTGATGTGGGGCGACCTGCTGCGGGCGAACAACAAGAAAATCACCCCGGCCGGCGTGCATAAATTCCGCCGCTGGATCGTGGCCTCGATTCGCGACAATAAGCCCTACGACCAGTTCGTGGCCGAACTGCTCTCCGCCCAAGGCAACACGTTCGACAACCCGGCGGCCAACTACTTTCGCACCGCCACCGACATGGAAGACTGTGCCGAAACCACGGCCCAATTGTTCCTGGGCATCCGCATTCAATGCGCGAAATGCCACAACCATCCGTTCGAGCGCTGGACGCAAGACAACTACTACGGCATTGGAGCCTTCTTCAATCGCATCCAGCGCAAAACCACGGCCGGCCCCAATGAAATGGTGGTTTGGGTCTCGCGCGAAGGCGAAGTGACCCAGCCGCGAACCGGCGAGAAAATGAAACCCTGGTTGCCGCTGCAAGGCAGCGTCGATCTTCCGGGCGAAGAAGACCGCCGCACCGCGCTGGTCCAATGGCTGCGAAGAGAAGACAATCCGCTGTTCCCCCACGCCGCCGTCAATCGCATGTGGGGACAACTCTTCGGCCGCGGGATTGTCGAGCCCGTCGATGATTTCCGCGCGAGCAACCCGCCCTCCAATGCCGAACTGCTCGAGGCCTTGGCCAAGGACTTTGTGGCCAGCGGCTTCGACACCAGGCATATCTTGCGCGTGATGTTGCAGAGCCAAACCTACCAGCTCAGCTCGCGCAAAAACGAGTTCAATCAAAACGACGAAAAGTACTTCTCGCACGGCAACACCCGGTTGCTCGGCGCCGAACAACTGCTCGATGCCATTTGCCAGGTGACCGACGTGCCCGAAAAGTTCACCGGCCTGCCGGCAGGCACGCGGGCAACGCAACTGCCCAGTCCCGACATCAATCACCCTTTCCTCAAGGTGTTTGGGCAACCTGCCCGCGAAATGGCTTGCCAGTGCGAACGTTCGAGCGAATCGAATCTTTCGCAGGCGTTGCAAATGATTAACGGGCCGCTGGTTCACGGCAAGCTGCGCGATGAAAAGAACCGGCTTCGCCAGGCAACCGCCGCTGGCAAGAGCGATCGCGAAATTGTCGAAGACCTCTACCTGGTGGCACTGTGTCGGCAGCCCACCGAGGTCGAACTCACCCGGGCGCTCGACCACATCGCGGCCCAGGAAGATCGCGTTGCCGGCCTGGAAGACGTTTGCTGGGCGATTCTCAACGCCAAGGAATTCTTGTTCCAGCATTGATAGCTGTCCGCCGGAACTCGGTCGCAGCTACAGCAAATGGAGAAGCGCGCTCCTGCCGAGCAGCGTGGGGCGCGGTTTGCCCGTGATGCTGCAGAGGGCCCGCTGCGCTACTCGCACGGTACGGCGCAATTCCGGCTGAAGAGGCTTTAGCGCCGATTCCGATCTTAACCAATGCACCGTGGTGATCGCGTGCTGATGTCGTGGCGTGCCGCAACTGTCGGGAGGCAGACAATTTGTCTGCCTAAAGCCACGAGATCGGGCATTTGCCGTCGAGACAACGCCGCGCACGGGGGCCTCGTAACCGCAAGGGGCTTCGACCGACGCGCCCGTTCGCCAAGACGTCCACCGACCTTGGTGCCCGAGGATTTTCGCCCTCCCCAGGCGAAGGACATTCGCAATTTGACCCAGTTGGCCACGTGGAACTGCGCTGCCCGCCCCGTGTGGCGGCATGAGGCCACCGATCGGCGGTTTGTGGGTATCCTCCAAACCACGACCGGCGGCCAACGGTGGTATTTCGTGGCCGAGCTTCTGAGGAAACGCACACGATGACCGACGGTCAAACCTTGCGCTGGTGCCCTGGCTGCGCCCAAAAAACGCAGACCGCGCCGCTTCCGCAATTATCTGAAGATACGCAGCTTTCCCGCACGGTTCGTCCCGGCGACGTCACGGAGGGGTTTTTCCGGCAGAATTACTGCACGGCATGTGGGCATATCTGGTCCAGCGTGGAATTGCCGTCCGCGTACCTGGAAGAACTCTTGAAATTAGAAGGCGAACTGGAAGAGCAGCGGCGGCAAGTTGCCATGCTTAAATTCTTGCTGGCCAACGAGCGGCAATCTCGATCGGAGGTCGGTCGCGAGGTAGCGCGGACCGCGCCGGGAACTCTGCGCATCCCGCAGCGGCGCAGCGCAGCTTAGCGCACCCCCGCCGCAAAGGGGGGGCGGACCGCGGGCCGCGTTCACCTAAGTCCTAATCCTGCCTTGACAAAGGAGGATGAGCGATTACCATGCAACTTATCGGAAGCTGCCATTCAGCGGCCCGAAATCGAACTGCTAGCGACCTCGTCGATGCGCTTAGGAATTGGAATTGCAGTTCGAACCTTTCGCTTTCAGGAGCCGTGTCATGAACGGGCACCGGCGTTTAGAAGTCTCACGGGTTGGCGACGTCACGGTGGTTCGCTTTGTAGATCGCCGGATCTTGGACGAAGCCAACATTCAAGAAATTGGTCAAGAACTATCGCGATTGGTCGACGAAGGAAATTGCAACAAGTTGCTCCTCAATTTCTCGAATGTCGAGTTTCTATCCAGCGGCGTGCTGGGGCGCCTGATCAGTCTTGAAAAGAAAATTAAGAAGAATGGTGGATTGCTTGTCTTGAGCAATATCCGTCCGGTAATCTACGACGTCTTCAATATTACGCAATTGAATAAAGTGTTTCAGATCAAGGCAGACGAGGAAGAGGCGCTTGCGGCCTTGGAATCCTAGTTCTGCCCGTATGACAGCCACGTAGTTGACGGCGCCGCGCGGTCCAGCGGGATTCGCCGGCCTCGGCTCAGGTGGCCAACGTGCCAGTAAAGTTAGGGGAGAAGACCAGGGTTGATGTCGCCATTGGGCCGCCCCCGGCCCTAGCTCGGGGGGAAAGAAACGTTTCCATCTCGATTGGCTTTGCCGTGGATGCGCTTGCTGCCGCGTCGAAGGCGGTTGGGGAGGGAGCGAGAGAAGTCTGGGTAGCGACCTCAACCACTATCCTCCAGTGAGTCTCGCATGAACTTTTCGTCCGAGCGGTCCAGCTCTCATCTCGATGCTTCCCTGCCAGCTCGCACGGGGGTTTCGGCATCTTCGAATACCGGCCCGCACGTGATTCCGGCGGGCAAGTTGGCCCCTGCGGAAAAACTGGTTCCGGCCGACAAAGCCGCTCCTGCCAGCCCACCTGCCGCGGCCGCACCGGCCGGAACGTGGGTGCTCGACGAGGTATTCCCCAGTTGCACGGAAACGGCCCGGCGGCTGCTGGAAACCATCATGCAGCAGGTTCGGGAAGGCGCATGGGATGATTCGGATCGGTTTGCAGTGCACCTGGCGCTGGAAGAAGGACTGATCAACGCCATCAAGCACGGCAACAAGTACAACCGCAACAAGCACGTGCATATCCGGTGCGTGGCCCAGCCTGATCGGGTGCACATCGAAATTGAGGACGAAGGCGTCGGCTTCGTTCCCGAGGAAGTGCCCGACTGCACCGAGAATGAAAACCTGGAGTGTTGTTCTGGCCGGGGTATCGCACTGATGCGCAGCTTCATGTCGCACGTGGAATACCAGAACGACGGCCGGCGGCTGGTCATGGACAAAACGCTTGGCGGATAAGCGCGTTCGGCCCCTGCCCAACCTGCCGTTTTTACCGCGCTACTTTTCGCTCTGCCCTGGTCCATTCTTGGCGTTGGCCGGCTTTTTTTCTTCGATCGGCGTGGTTTCGCTGTTTCCCCAGGCTGACCAGCCGCGATAGTAGTTCTTCACGTCTTTCCCGCCCATCAGTTCCAGGCCAAACACCATCACCGAGGCCCTGCCGCCCGACTGGCAATGGGTGATGATCGGAGCGGCCAACTCGATGCCGGCCTCGCGAAACAAGCTGCGGAGTTCGCCAGGCGATTTGAAGCGGTGCGTTTCTTCATCCAGCAGATCGCTCCATTCCAGGTGCAAAGCGCCCGGCACGGCGCCGCCGCGCGCGTTTTTAAGCTTTTCCACGCCGCAATGTTCGCCGAAGCTGCGCGTGTCGAGCACCCGCAGGTTGCCCTGCTTGAGCGAGTCGAGAACGTCCGCGGTGCTGCTCAGCCGGGCGGCGCGAATTTTGGATTCAAATCGGGCCGGTTCGAACTCCGGCACTTGTTGTTCGGTCGGCAAGGACACTTTTAGCCAGGCAATCCAACCGCCGTTGAGCAGCCGCGCGTCTCGCAAACCGTAGTATCGCAGGATCCACCAAATTCGGGCGGCATTCTTCGACATTTGATCGTCGTACACCACCACGGTGGCGCCGTTGCCAATGCCCAAGCCGCCGATCCGTTCCGACCATGCCGGGCCGTTGCCTCCGTCCTCGAAGGCTTTGGCCCAGGTGTCGTGATCCACCCACCGCGCGCCGGGAATATGACGCTCCTCGTATGCGTCGCGGCTGCGGGCGTCGAGCAAAACCACCTTCCGCTGCCGCGCCAGTTCGGTCAATTCCGCGGGCTCCACCAGCAATTTGCCCGAGGGATACTTTTCCGAGGCGCGCGCGCTCAGCGAGCCCAGCAGCGCCAAGCCCAGCATTCCGGCGACCAGCGAGCGAATGCGACTGGCGTGAGCAAACATGGCCAGAAACAACATGGTGCGATCCTTCTTCAGCGAGTTGCGAGGCGGTTACCCCTTATTCTGACACAACGACCGCCCGGCACTCAAGGCGGCAGTCGGGGGGCGGCGGTGTTCAATCCTCGCTGGGCAGGTAATAATGCCGATAGTCCGCCAGGCTGCGGCCAAAGAACTTTTGGCCCGGCGGTTCCGCATGTTGCGCGTGTTCTCTCCGATAGGTGAAGTAGTGAGCGATCCGTCCTCGGGCAAATTTTCCAGTGTCGATGCCGCCATTCAGGCCATTGCCGATGGACAGGTGGTGATTGTGGTCGACGCGGAAGACCGCGAGAACGAGGGGGATTACATCTGCGCCGCCGAAAAAGTCACGCCTGAAATCGTCAACTTCATCCTGCGGGGGCGGGGCGAGTTCTGCATGCCGGTGCTGCCCGACGTGGCCGAACGTTTGCACCTGCATCCCATGGTCGATGTCAACACGGCGCCCCTCAAAACCGCCTTTACCGTTCCGGTCGACCATCGCACCAACAAGACGGGCATCACGGCACACGAACGGGCGGCCACGGTGCGGGCGATTGTCGACCCCGCCAGCCGGCCGGAAGATTTCGTGCGGCCCGGCCATTTGCACTGCATCATCGCCAAAGAGGGGGGAGTGCTGCGCCGGGCAGGCCATACCGAGGCCACCGTCGACCTGGCCCGACTGGCCGGACTGCGGCCCGCCGGAGTGCTTTCCGAAATCCTCAACGACGACGGCGACCGCGCCACCCGCGAAGAATTGTTTGCCCTGGCGGCAAAGCACGGGCTCGAAATCATTTCGATCGAAGAGCTGATTCGCCACCGCCGCCGCCACGAAAAGCTGGTGATGCGCGAGGCCGAAGCCGAACTGCCTACCCGCTATGGCCTGGGTCGGATCATCGCCTACCGGGTGAAGCACGAGCATCAAGAACCGCTGGCAATTGTATTCGGCGATTTGACATCGGTCGAAGTTCCGCTGGTGCGGCTGCATTCGAGTTGCTTTACCGGCGATTTGATCCAATCGCTGCGCTGCGACTGCGGCGACCAGTTGCATCTCGCCTTGGAGCAAATCACCGGTGAAGGTTGCGGCGTACTGGTCTATTTGCCCCAGGAAGGACGCGGCATCGGGCTGGTTGAAAAGGTCAAAGCCTACGGATTGCAAGACGAAGGAATGGATACCGTGGAAGCCAACATTGCCCTGGGGTACCAGGCCGACATGCGCGATTACGGCGTGGGCATTCAAATCCTCAAGGACTTGGGCCTGAGCCGCGTGCGATTGCTGACCAACAACCCCAAGAAGACCGACGCCTTCATCTACGGCGGTTACGAGCTGGAAGTTGTCGATCAGGTGCCGATTGTGGCCCCGCGCAACGAACACCGCGCCCGCTACCTGGCCGTCAAGCGAGAAAAGATGGGGCACCAGTTGCCGCTCGACGAGTAGCCGCCCCGCCTGCAAATCGCTGGTGAGTCTTGAATTCCCCACTCCGAATTCCCCGCTTCGCACTGCCATGCACACCGTCGACCAGGCTTTGGCCCTTGTTGTTGAGCATGCACACGCTTTGGCGCCGCGGTCGGTGCCGCTTTCGCACAGCCTGGGCTTGATGCTCGCCGAAGCGGTGACGAGCGACATCGATTCGCCCCCGTACGACAAAGCCCTGATGGATGGTTACGCCGTGCGCCACGACGATCTGGCGTCGGGTTCGGCCCAGTTGCAGGTTGTCGACGAAGTGACCGCCGGCGATACGCCGCATCGCCCGCTGCGGCCGGGCGAGGCCACCCGCATCATGACCGGCGCCCCGCTGCCCGAGGGCGCCACCGCGGTGGTCATGGTGGAGGAGAGCCAACTTCTGCCGGGTGAACCGCCGCAGGTGCGGATTCAAACATCGCCCCCGCGCGAAGGACAACACATTCTCCGCGCCGCGGTGTGCATGCGGCGGGGCGAAGAGGTGCTGCCGCGAGGGCACGTGATTCGTCCGGGCGACGTGGGCTTGCTGGCCGAGGTGGGACGTAGCCGGGTGCTGGTCATTCCTCGTCCCCAGGTTGCCGTGCTGGCCACCGGCAACGAACTGGTCGCCGCCAACCAACATCCGCGCCATGGACAGATCCGCAACAGCAATGGTCCCATGTTGCTGGCCATGGCTGCCTCGGCGCAAGCCGACACGCACGACCTGGGCATCGGTCGCGACGATCCCCGTGCGCTGCGCGAACGCATATTGACAGGGCTGCAGAACGACGTGTTGGTGCTCTCGGGCGGCGTCTCCGCCGGGAAGCTCGATTTGGTGCCCCTCACCCTGGAGCAGTGCGGCGTGGTTCCGGTGTTCCACAAGCTGCTGCTGCGACCGGGCAAGCCGCTCTGGTTTGGCCATCATGCCGAGCGGAACGCCCTGGTCTTTGGGCTGCCGGGCAACCCCGTGAGCAGCTTCGTATGTTTTCACCTGTTCGTGCGGCTGGCGATTGCCCGCTTGGCCGGCGTCGGCGTTGAGCGTCCGCCGCTCAAGGTTGCCTGCCTGGCCGCCGATTTTCAGCACCGCGGCGATCGGCCGACCTGGCATCCGGCCGAATTGTTCGAGGACGAAGGGGACCGCACCTGCCAGCCGGTTCGCTGGCAAGGCTCGGCCGATTTGCGCGCATTGGCCAAGGCCCAATGCCTGGCGCATTTTCCTGCTGGCGATCGCCACTATCGCGCGGGAGAGCACGTGGAAGTCTTGCCCTTTTGAGGCTCGGCGCTGTTCCAGGACGGCAGGCGTTCGCGCGGCGATTCTGATTGGTCTGCTCCAAAATTCAACGGTCCACGGATCCATTTCTCGCGCTGCTTCCGCGAGCCGTCTCGACTTTGGCCGAGGTAAGCCGCAACCCATCTTGTAGACCGCAACGAAGAACTTAGAATGAAACGCCGAGTTGCGAGTTCGCTACCGATGCTGGCCTCACCAGGCGCGTTGGAGCGGACTCCGGGAAACAATGAATTCATGTCAGGTGCATGCGAGGAACGTTAATGAGTGGCCCGATCGTTCGTACCGGTTCCAACGAGCAGTTCTCCCAAGGATGGGACCGGATTTTTGGCGGCAAGAAGAGCACCGCTGCTTCGGCCCCGAAGGCCGCTGCCAAAAAGAAGGCCAAAGCGGCGAAGACCGCCAAGAAGAAAGTCGCCAAGAAGAAAGCCGGCAAATAACGGCTTCGCCCCGGCGATGCTATTTCCGCGGGATGATTCGGGGTGATGGCATCTTCCCGGCAGGGGATCTTTCTCTCTCGCCAATCCGGCGCCGGCAATCGCTGCACGCATCTGACGCGACCGACGCCTTGGGTTGTCTGCCGGTCGGGCGGCTCAGTCGCGCGTGCGCTCCGACAACCGCGCATCGCGCAGCCGCCCGAGGTTGGGGCCGTCGACTGGCGCCGAACCATGATCGTGAATGCGAGGATCATGCCCCGCACGATCATGCAGTTCGGCCGGACGGCTGTTGCCGCTGGCGCCGGTTCCGTCGAGCAGATCGGGCCGAGGATTCGCCGCCTGCCGTCGCCCGCCGTACATTTTGCCCAGCCAGCACACCAGCATGGTGGGCAACATGATCAAGTCGCCGATCAGGGCGGCGAACATCAGCGGCACCATCAGCAGACCGAACCGGGCCGTTGGCATGAACGAGCTGGCGGCAAACACGAACATGCCTGCCCCCGCAATCAGCGTGGTTTGCAGCATCGGCACGGCGCAGTGCCGATAGGCCATTTGGGCCGCCTCGCGGCGCGGAAGCCCTTGCCGGATGCCTTGGTTAAACCAGGCCAAGTAGTGTACCGTGTCGTCCACGGCCACACCCAGCGCCACGCTGGCGGTCATCATGGTGCCAATGTCGATCAAGAATCCCGACCAGGTGAGGGTGCCAAACACCACGGCCGTGGGGAAAAAGTTGGGCAGCATCAAGAGCGCTCCGGCCGGGATGGCGTAGAGCAGTCCCACCAGGTTCCACGACAACAGCACCATCACCACCGCGATCAGCGCGAACGCCAGGGCGTAGCTCTTGAGCAGTCCAATCAACAGTTCGTTCTGGGCCTTGTAAACCAGCGGCACAATGCCGGTGTAAGTGGCCGCGGTGGGCAACTCCTGGCGCTTGCCCCGAAAGACCTCCTGGCCGTCTATTCGGACGGTGCAGAGGCCGTTGACATCGCGCACGTGCGCGATGGAGCCGTCGGCATGCTCGTAAGTGAAGTCCACGCCTTCGCGCTCGCCGGGGGTGCGCCGCGAGGCCACTTCCCAGCCCTCTTTTCCCGTCAGCGGTTCGAGCAGCACCAGCGGATCGACGGCCTGTTTGATCTGGCTGACGAAGTGGCTGTAGTCCACGTCGTCGAATGCGCTCATCCGCAAGCTGATGCGATACAACTCCTCGCCGGTGGCGGTGTCGTAGTTGAGGTAACCGGCCTTGGTGAATTGCTCGGCCGCCTTGCGGAGCTGGTAGTCCACTTCTTGATCGAACAAGTAGCCCGGCGAATTTTCCACCTCGCGCGGGGTGAACGTCGCTACCGAAAGGGTGGTGTCCACGTGTTCCAGGTTTTCCAGTCGGCGGCGAATGCGATTCAAGAAGCGCACGTTCTCCAGCATGCCGTCGCGATTTTCCACGCGAACGCTGCCGCCATCGAATTGCGACTCCAGCTCGAACCAGGGAATGGGGCCGCTGGCGGTGATGCGGTGAACCACGTTGGGGGAATGGCCGGTGGTTTGCACCCGGGCGTCGGTCAGGCCGGCCTCGCGCAGAGCGCGTTCGAGTTGCCGGCCGGTTGCGTTGTACGGCAACGGCGCGGTGCGCAGCTCTCGCGGTAAGCCCTGTTCGTCGACCGCGTCGCCCTCAAATTGCAGTTCGAACGAACCGGCGCGGGGCGAATCTTCGATGACCACGCGGGCCTCGTTGCGGGTGTGCACCACCACTTCCATGGGCACCAGCGCCGCCAGTTTCGATTCGATCCAGGCGTAGTCTTGAATGATTCGTGCGCGCGGGTCGAACAGCTTCATCAGCTTGACCGTGGTTTTCATTTCGGTGGCGGCGCCGTAACCCAGGGCCAGCGTCGCAATCAGGCAAAACAAAAACACAATGCCCGGATGGCGCAAGATCCGTTGCCCTCCCCAAACGGCGATGCGTCTTCCCCAGCGACTGCGGTTGGGCGCGGCCGCCGCTTCTTGAAGCGCGGCCGCTTCTCGATCGTTGAGGGGCCACAACGTGAGCGCCGCCGGCAGAAACAGGTACAACCAGGCGAGTGACGACATGACCGAAATGGCCGAATACAACCCAAATTTGCGAATCGGCACCAGGTCGCTGATGTACAGCGAGATCAGGCCCACGGCGGTCGTCAAAGCTGCCATCGTGCAGGGCACCACGGCCTTTCCCAGAGCGCGGGCCGCCGCACCCTGCAGCCCGTGGTGAGCCACGGCATCGCGGTAATAATTCACGATGTGGATGGCGCCGGAAATGGTGAGCACGTAAATCAGCGAAGGCATGGTCAGCAAGATGGCGTCGACCTTCACGCCGCTATACCACACGATGGCCAGGCTGGTGAACTCGCTGAAGATGGCCGTGCAAAACACGATCATGGTGTGCTTGAGATTGCGGAAGCAGGCCAGGCAGAGCAGAAAGCCCACCCCAAACGACAGCGACGCCAGACGCCGGAGCGATTCTTCCCCTTCGCGGTCGATCGCGAGGTTGTCGACGGGCGGTCCGCCCATCCGCAACTCGTCGGCGGAAATATCGCATTCCTCCACGGCGATGCGCTTCAGCTCCGCCATGGTGTTGATCAGTTCTTTCTTGGTCGGCAGCCGTCGCTGCTGGGCCTCCTTGTGCCAGAAGGCCTCGCGCACTTCGCGATCGGCCAGCGGCACAATCACGCAGGTTTGCCGCTCCTGCAACGGACCGGCCCAGTCCCAAACGTGGGGTCGCGGGGCGCCCAGAATCTGCACCGTCAGCGTGCCGTGATCCACGCGGTAGGTTTCGAGCAGTTGCGCTTGAGCTACCTTAAGATTGGGAGTCGGCACGCCATTGATGCTTTCGACAACATCGCCTTCGCGAAAGCCTTGGCTGGCCGCGGGCGAGTCGATCTCTACCTCGTCGATGACCGGCTGGCCGGTTTCACGATCGGCCGCCAGTCTCAGCCCTTGCAGATACAGCGGACCAAATACCGTGCCTTGCAGCCGTTTCATGGCTTCGTCGGCGGGCAGCTTCAGCGGCGGACCCGTCAAATGCACCAGCAACTGCGGTCCTGTGAGCACGCCCTGGAACAGTTCGGGGCGGGCGATCAGTTTGCGCGCGAGCAAATCGAGCCGTTCGTCGGCCAGCGGCGCCGCCATGAACAGTTGCCGGCTTTGCTCCAGTTTCTCGGGCTCTTCAGGCAGAATCTCCCGGTTGTGCCGCAGGTATTCGTCCCAAGCGGCGGTCCGCTGCGCGTGCCAGCGGGGGGAGGTCATTTCGCGCCAATCGGCACCGTCGCTGGCGCTGCCGCCTTTCAGCCGTGCCGAGGGCCAACTGAGCACCACCGCGTGATCGCTGCCGGCGCCAAAGTGCTGGTGATACCACAGCAGATCGGTGGTTTCCTGGTAGGCGTCGGGCAGCCAGTCCTTCACGTCGTTGGTGTTGCTGCGCACCGCGCGAATGGCGCCCGGCACCACAAACCCCAACAGCGCGAAGAAAACGCAGAATACCTTGAACGAATGGCGCTCGATCAACTGCGAATACCGCGTAAAGGGTGTGCTCATAACTGCCGAACAACTCTTGCAAGGAGGAAATAACCAGGGCAATCACGGATTGCGATTGAACCTGTGCCGCCGCGCGCCGACCAGCAACCCTGACGCGGCCGTTGGGTCCAAATCACCGTAACCGTACCGCCTGCGGCAAATTATCGTTGGGCAGCGTAGCGAAAGGGCCAACCGGCGTCTATGTCGCTCCACGCGGCCTGCCAGCAGGTTGCACAGCATGGGAAGACAGCGCAAAGTCGCAAAATATCCTCGTCAACGCCCCTTCCAGGACGGCAAGGTGGGCGGCTTGCGGGTTTGTGCCCGTTGCCGGTTTGCTTTCTGGCCGCTATCGTGGCGATTTCCCGGCGATTTCTGGCTTGAACGATACCTGGCTGATCCGGGCATTTCCGCCGCATGAGGCGGATTGGCATTCCGAGGCACCGGTGGAGTTGGGACCCATACCTGCGAAGTTTGAGTGGTTTCATGGCATCTGCGGCAAAAAACGCGCTGATCAGCGTGAGCGATAAGACCGGACTGATCGAACTGGCTCAAGCCCTGGCCCGAGCGAAGATCAACGTTTACAGCACGGGGGGCACGCGCAACCACCTGCAATCGGCCGGACTCAAGATCCGCGACATCGCCGAATACACGGGCTTTCCCGAAATGATGGATGGCCGCGTCAAGACGTTGCACCCCAAGGTGTTTGGAGGCATTCTGGGTCGCCGCAATCATCGCGAAGACATGGAGTCGATGGACGAACACGACATCGTGCCCTTCGACCTGGTGGTGGTGAACCTGTACCCCTTCGAATCCACGATTGCCAAGGCCGGGGTCACCGACGAAGAAGCGATCGAGCAAATCGACATCGGCGGCCCAAGCCTGGTGCGGGCCGCCGCGAAAAACCATGCCTTCGTGGCCATCGCGACCTGCCCGGATCAATACCCGAATATCATTCGCGAAATTGAATCGCAGGGCGCCACGTCGCTGGGTTTGCGGCGCAAGCTGGCGGCCGAAGCGTTTGCCCATACCGCCACGTACGACACCGCCATTGCCGCCTGGTTTGCCCGAAGCGAGACGGCAACCGCGGCGGGCAGTCAGGCGACTTCGTCTGCAGAAGTGGCCGATGAAACGGCCTTGCCCTCCACGCTGCAAATCCATCTGGTTCGGCGTCATCCGCTGCGGTATGGCGAGAATCCGCATCAGGCCGCGGCCGTTTATGCCACGGACCAGACTTCAAGCCAGCAAGAAGCCGCCGGTACGTTGCTCACGGCCCGCCAGCTCCATGGCAAAGAGCTTTCGTACAACAACTTGCTGGATCTCGACAGCGCGATCGACATTGTGCGGGGTTTGTCGCTGCCTGGCGTTTCCGTGATCAAGCACAACAATCCTTGCGGCGCCGCCATCGACGAGCAACTGGCCGTCGCCACGCGCAAGGCCCTCGACGGCGATCCCGTAAGCGCCTTCGGCTCGGTGCTCGGTTTCAACCGGCCGATCGATGCCGCGGCGGCCGAAGTGCTGGTCGAACCGGGCCGATTCATCGAGGCCATCGCGGCTCCGGCTTTCTCGCCCGAAGCCGTGCAAATCCTCACCACCAAGCCCAAGTGGAAAGCCAACGTGCGGTTGCTGGAGCTAGGGCCGCTTCCCCCCCATTCTCCCGGATTGCAACTGCGGGCCATCGACGGGGGTTACTTGGCGCAAATGGCCGATACCTTGCCCGACGCGCCGAGCGAGTGGAAAGTGGCCACCGAAAAGGGAATCGATCCCGCTCTGCAGGGCGAACTTGAGTTTGCCTGGCACATGGTGCGGTTTGTGAAGTCCAACGCCATTGTGGTGGCAAAGGATCGGGCCTTGCTGGGAGTGGGCGCAGGGCAGATGAGTCGCGTCGATTCCGTTCGCATTGCGATTGAAAAAGCAGGCGAGCGCGTGGCCGGCGCGGTGCTGGCCTCCGATGCCTTCTTCCCATTCCCCGATTCGGTCGAAGCCGCGGCCGCCGCGGGCATTGCCGCGATTGTGCAACCGGGCGGTTCGGTTCGCGACGAAGAAGTGATTGCGGCGTGCAACCGCCTGGGGGTGGCGATGATGTTCACCGGCCGCCGCCACTTTCGACATTAGGCGACGACAAGCAGCGGTCGCTGATGAACATTGGCTTCCGCATTGCGCGGCTCAGTCAGCCCAGGTCGAAGCCCTCGCTTCGACGGGCCAAGGCTCTGGGCAGACGAATCGCCCGCATGACGGCAAGCGCTCGGCATTCGCGGCAAACCAAAACGGCTTGGCTACTGTGAGGCTGGGCGGCCGTTGGCCTTGCCCGCCGGAAAATCCAAGAATACCTTCAGCGCGCCCTCCCGCCGATGGCGGAAGACGTCGAACGCGGTTTGGATTTCTTCCAGTGGGTAGCGATGGGTAATGATTGGCGAAACGTCGATCCGGCCCTCGTTGATCCACTTCATCGCCAAGGGAAAGTCGCGGCGGAAGTCAGGATTGATGGTCGTATGAACCGTGAGATTCTTGAGCATCATCTTGCGCCACGGCACGTTCTGCAGCCGATCCTCCGGCACGCCAAAGTACAACACCCGGCCGCCGTACCGGCACAAGTCAACGCACAATTCCAGGCACTGTTCGCGGTGCCCCACGGCTTCGATCACCACGTCGGGCAGGCTGCCGCCGGTGATGCGATGCACGGCTTCGAGCGGGTTTTCTTCCAGGGCGTTGATAACCGCCGTGGCCCCCATTTTGCGACTGGTCTTGAGTCGGCTGTTGAGCACGTCGATGCCAATGACCTCGCGGGCTCCCAAGTTGCGGAGGCAGGCATTGAACAACTGGCCGATCGGACCCTGGCCGACAACCGCCACGTCGAGGTCGATCAGGTTGGGCAGTTTCTTCAGCGCGAAGATGACCGTGCCCAGCGGCTGCGCGAGCAGCGCCTGGGGCTCATCGGGGGTGGCAACCAGCGGAATCGCCCGCTCTTCGCTCACCACAAACCGCTCGAACAAGCCTTCCTGGTTGACCGGCACGCACAGCACGCGTTCGCCCACCTGAAAACGGCTGCCCGAGGTCGCGACCACCGTCCCGGTCATTTCGTGGAGCGAATGGCCGATTTTGACCGGGTACTCCGGATAGTCTGCCTCGAAGAACAACAAGTCAGAGCCGCACAGGCACGCCAGCTCCACCTGAAAGATGATCTGGCCTTGAGAGTCGGCGCTCAGCTCCGGCTCGGGTACATCGATCAGGCGAATTTTTCCAGGTGCGTAGATGTCGCCGGCAAGCAAGGTAGGTCCCTCGCGGGTTGAAAAGAAAACTCAAGGGTCTGGGGATTGCGGTCACGATCGAAAAGTCGCGGAGAATTCCCACGATCAAATCCAAGGGCCATTCTCGCGGGCGGAATGGAGACCTTCAAAACGCGGGCTGGCCGGCGCGATAGGTGCTGGTGGACGGCGGCTACCTTGCCCCGGCCGGAGCGGCGGCCAATTCGGCATCGGCAGCCAGAATGGGGGCAACCAGCGCGTCGATCTCGCGTTCTTCTTCGGGGGTCAGGCGGCGCTGCGGCGGGCGTGGCTGGCCAAAATCCAAGCCGGTCGCGCGGCAAGCGTGCTTGAGGAACGAAATATTGAACGAACTGCCGGCGCGGGCCCGGTAGTCTTCAATGGGGCGAATCGCCTCCAGCAGCCGCATGGCCTGGGGCCAGTCGCCTTCGACGCAGGCGGCGTGCATGGCCAGCGTCAGGTGGGGGCACAAGTTGCCGGCTCCGCTGGTGTAGCCGGTAGCGCCCGCCAGCATGAAGAAGGGAGCAAACCGCTCCGCCGACCCGCAGAACCATTCCAGCCGGCCGTCGTCCTCGCGGACCACCTTGGTAAAGGCGTCCACGCAGTTCACCGAGTATTTCACGCCGACAACCTTGGGATGTTCGGCCAGTTCCAGCAACAAGCGGTCGGAGGGAATGTCCGACTTCTTGTAGATGATCGCGGGGCAGTTCACCTCTTCCAAAATCGCCTCGTAATAGTCGCGAGCGCCCGAATCCGAAAGATAGGGCGCAGCCAACGGCATCACCAGTACGGCGTCGGCCCCGGCATCGACCGAGCGGCGGCCAATCTCAATGGCGTGGCGAACCTGCAAACCCACCGGCGCCATCACAATGCCTTCGTCGCCGAGCACCTCGCGGGTCATCGCCACGGCCGAGACGATTTCATCGGCCGAAAGGCTATGGAACTCGGAACTGCCGGCGCACGGGATGAACACCCGCATGCCCGCATCAAACAGCCGCTGGGTGTGCTGGCGCATCACGTCCAGATTCAATTCACCCGCCTCGTCGTACGCCGTCACCGGAACAACTTGCACCGTGCGCAGGGCCTCGGAACGGAAAGAACGCGACATTCGATGTCTCCGAAACGGTTAAGGGTGGGCGAAATCATCAGCGACGCCTCGCTCCGCCGGGCATGCTGGACGTTGCCAGCAGATGGCAGTCCGGGAAAGCGGGCCAAGTGAGAGCTACTCTAGGCGGGGGGCCAAACGGGGGGCTCGAATCGCTCATTCGTTTGTAAGCGACGGTAGTGCCCCGGGTCAAGGAATTCACGCCACAAACTGCCGCAGCGTAGGGCGAAAAGGAACGGCCGCCCGCCCAACCCCCACGGCACAATCGGTTCCATCGGCCAACTTGGGCCATTCCGCGGGGTGAGCAGAAAGCCGATCGCTCCACCCGGCTACTCGCGTTTCAAATAGCCGGCGCTGGATTGAAAATACCGCTTTCGCCGGACCTGACCTTCGCCCGACTGCTGAGATTGCTGTTGTTGAAGATCGGCCAAATTTGCCTGGCAATAACGACAGCCCACCGTTTCGAGATGAAAGCGAATGTAATCGGCGTGCTCCGGCGCGAGCGTGCCCAGCAGGTAGGCCCCAAACCGATCGCGGGAGGGGCAGGTCAGCCGTTCCCGTCGCCAAATGCTGCCCAGACTGTGCTGATCGGCGTCGCGTTGGGTTTGCACCTGCGTCAATTCGCGCAGCAATTGCGGGTCGCCGCGCAAGGCGTCTTCGATCCGCGACATTTCTTCCGCCGCCAAGGCCTCGTCGAGATAGGCTTCCAGGTCTTCCCGGGTAATATTCATGACAGCGCCCAATTGAAATGCGTGAATCCATCGGGAGGCCATGCCAGCCGCCAGAATGAACGGCGGCCGGCGGGCTAACCCTTCAATTCCGGAAACACATCCTGGTTCAAGCCTTGCTTGCGAATTGCCGTTCGCAACTTGGAGAGAAACTCAAACTTGTAGTTTGCGACCACCTGTTCGGTCAGGCCCAGCTTCGTTGCCGCGTCTTTGTTGCTCCAGCCGCGCACCAGCAACAATTCGAGACAGCGAATCTTGTCCCAATCGCCGCGAGTGCGCCAGTGGTCGAGAATTTCGGCCATGGCCGTGGACAGGGCGTCGCGCTCGAGTCGCTGTCGTTCTCCGCTGCGAAGAATGCTGCTGGCCGCCCGCGCCTGGCCCGGCACGTCCCAACTGCTCATGTCGCTCGAACCGCGATTGGCCAAGGGTATGGTGGGCCGGCGGCCTTCGCGGCGCAAATGATCGGTCAGCTTGTGCGCGGCGATGCTAAACAGCCAGCTTTCCAGCGGCCGGCGCTCGTCGTAATTGGGCAGGCTGGTCAAAAAACCGACAAAGGTTTCTTGTACCACGTCTTCGGCGGCTGCCCGGTTTCGCAAGCGGCTATCAACAAACGCCAGCAGCCGGCCTTCAAACCGGGTAATCATTTCCTCCCAGGCATCGTCTTCGCCATGCCGGATGCGGCGAATCAGCACGCGATCGAATTCGCTAAGAGCCATATCGCCGTGGAGCCCCTCGCCAAAAATGGGAAGAACGAGTCAACGCAGCCCGCCAGTGCGAACGCTTCATTGCCATTCTACCAGATTAAATTCTTTTCGACGGCAACCAGGATCGCGGTCCAGGTGAGCGCGACGACCGCGAACACGCCCGCCTTGAGACGAAACGCGTAATAACCCTTGGTCGCGGTGTCGATTTTCAAAGCACCGTAGAACGCTCCCGCAACCATCGCCACGCAAACCCCGATCAGTATCGTGAACAGGCTGCGATCGAAGGCCCGGGCATCGCGGAGCATGGCTTTCAGATCTTCTTGCGCCTTTTGGTCGAACACCAGCAGGGCATGGAGACGTTTGCCTCCCTCTTCCACGGTGGTGCTGGTCACGGTTTCTTCGACCGGCTTGCCGCGAACCACGTGCGTGTCAATCCAGTCTTGCGGAATGGCGAGGTGTGCCTCCGCCTGCCGTCCAAGCCGCATGCCTACGTAGCTTTGCACTTCGTGGCGAATGGATTGCTCGAGCGAAGGCTGGCACTGCTCAACCGAAAGAAACCGGCCGCTGCTGGCCACTTTCACGTAGGCCCCGTCCATGAGCCGGCCCGGCTGATCGGCCAGGTGGCCAAAATCGCCGCTCATGGCCAGAAGTTCTGGCGATTCGCTGACCGCGGGAACGTTTTCTTCGTTGCTGAGTGTGGAACTGGCAAGATGATTTGGAACAGCATCCTGTACGGTTTCTCGCGCCTGCGGCCGAGGCGCCGGTTGGCTCTGCCTGGAAACCTGAAATACCCAGCCCGAAGCCAGCAACATAAACGCCCCGGCCAGGGTTACCGAAAGGGTGGTGCGGACATTGCGCGTGAAGGCATACACCAGCACGCTGCAGGCCAGGATCAGCAGCACCACGCCCGGCCCGCCAAAGTCGTGCAGCGCCTGCACGCCGCCGCCGCGTAGAGAGGCGGAAGGCGCAGCCGTCTCGATCGCCAGGATGGGGTTCCAGAATACGTTCATGGCTTTTATCGCGTGTTGTCGGTGCGTGACGCAGGGACGATGCCCGCTGTTTCCAAGTGCAGGCTTGAAGCTGCCTGCCGCACGATCGGGCAATGGATTCCCGTGGCACTCGCCACGGCGCTTAAGCACAAATCTCACCATTGAAAGCCGCTTCACGCCGTTACGGTGCGGCGAGGCGATTCGCCTACCCAAGGACTGGCCAATTGCACCGCCACGGCGATCGTGCAGGCGACCATGATTCCCCAGGCTTGCGGAAACGGCCAGGCCGACCACAACAGCAGCGCCCAGCCAACACACAGCAGCGTGGACAAAATGCTGAACCGTGTCCAACGGGTGGGTTCGGCCATTCGCCACCAGCGGAGAACCGGAAACATGAAGCCGAAGTAGGCCAGGTATAGCTTCAAGTTGGGTTGCCCCCCCGAGAACAATTCGGTCGCCTGGAACGAATCCGACTGGAAATTGGCCTGAAAATCATGGGAAGTATTGGGCAGATCGACCAGCAAGAAGCGATCCAAGCCATACGCGGCGCACCCGATTCCCAAGCCAATCAGCAGCAGCACCAGCCGTCGCAAAATCGGTTCGCCTTCGCGACCTTCCCAAAACTTGGCGGCGAACAGCACGGCCCAGGTTCCCAGCATGCCCACGCTGGCCAGCCAGACGCATTGTTCCACCCGACTCCCGTCGACCAGCAACAGCAACAGAATCAGACTGACGGCGGTTGCCACCCCAGCGCCCAGCAGCAGCGATCCGAGCAGTTCCACGGCCTTTTCGCGAGGACTGCGCGGCGGCAAAGCGAGAGCCTGATCCTTGTTTTGATACCAGCGATCTTTAAGCCGCGCCGGCTGGCCGGCCCGTGCCGACGCGGCCACCGGCTGCGCCATGACAGGTACCCGCTGTGCCCCGGCGGCCACCCGTCCGACCACGTGTTCGGGTGCGCGCGGAGACGCGGCGCTAGGAGGTAACTGGGGCGGCGATGCCGTGTTAGGCGGCGAAGCATCAGAACCTTGCATCACCCCCAGCACGCCAGCCCGAATGACAAAGTAAATGGTGTAGGCCACCAGCAGCGCAAATACCAGCGAGAACCACACCGGAGCGAACATTACCAGCACCGCGAAGCTGGCAAACAGAATCAACACTTTTAGCGGGGTCGGCAAATCCGTGGTTTTCCACGACCACATCACGCCCTGGGCTGCGTTGCGAACCGCTTTCCAGACGGGTTCTTCCTGCTTGCCATTGGTCCCCGGCGAAACCACGCGGCCCGGATAGGGCGCGTTGGTTGCCGCACCGCGAGAGTGCGTATGGGGAAGCGGCGGAGAAACTCCGCCTCCGCCCAAAACGTCCTGGCGCGGCGGCAAAGTTGGAGCTGCCTGGGTCTGGGGCGCAGAAGTCGGCGAACCGCTTGCTTCGCCCTGCTTGGGCAATGTTTCGACGGTGGGCATTGCGGCCAGCGCGTTTCCAACGGGTACCCCGACCGCCGCCAGCGCCGACACAAATTGGGCAACCGTCGAAAAACGCTGGGCAGGATCCTTGGTGAGCGCTCGGGCCACCGCGGGCCGAAATGCCGCGGGCAAAGGGCTCACATCGGCCTCGGCCGTAAGATGCTTCATCAGCACCTCGCCCACGCTTTCGCCATCGAACGGCACGTGGCCGCTGAGCATTTCGTACAGCATCACCCCCATGGCGTAGATGTCGATCTCTTTGCCGTAGCGGCCATTGGCGATTTCCGGCGCCATGTAATGCACGGTGCCCACGCTCTCGGTTTGCCCGCTGCGCCGACTGGCCGAAATGAACTTGCTTAGCCCGTAGTCGCCAATCTTCACGGTGCCTTCGTCATCGAAAATGTTGGCGGGCTTGAGATCGCGGTGCACAATTCCCTGGTCGTGCAGGTAGGCCACGCCCGACGCGATGGCCAGAAACCAGCGCAGCGTTTCTTCTACCGGCATGCCTTGCGGGTGGGCGGCGATGGCATCTTCCAGGCTCTTCCCGCGAACAAACTCCATGATCACCCAGGCGTCGTTCCGTTCGTCGTGGCGAATGTCGAACAGGCCAACCAGGTGGGGGTGTTTGAGATTCAAACAGTGGGAAACGCCGCGCAATTCGACATCGAGATTGCGGCGGATGAGCTTCAGGGCGACTTCTTTGCCGCCGTCGCTGGTGGCATAGTACACTTCCCCAAAGCCGCCTTGACCGATGGCTCGTTTGATGGTGTACCCGGAAAGGGGTCGCGACCCGCCAGGATAAGTGAATCTCATGGTCGCGTCTGCCGGCTCGCGCGGCGCATTGGCGGTGGTGGCTCGCAATTTCATCGCAATTACCATTCTCTAACGAGACCGCTGCGGGATTCAAGCGCCTGCAGCCAGATCGACCAATTCCTCCAGAACCAACGCGAACGAATCGGTCTCGATGCGGGCTCCGCGGTGAATCACGGCCTGATGGCCGCAATCCTTTCCGTCCACTCTCAGGGGAACCTCGCAGCGGCAACACAACTGACCCTGCTGCCGGTACAAAATCAAGTTGTGCTCCCAATCCGGACAGACAATATGACACTGGGGGCCAGGTCCCAGGATCGCGCAATCGGCCAGCAACACGATGCCATCGACCGATGGCTGCGTGCGATGCCGACTGGCAAAGTCAAGCCGTG
>JAANMT010000004.1_pt1 | contig 197722 bp, 138 predicted proteins | sample 7279711 | NCBI WGS metagenome assembly JAANMT01 (sample SAMN14094538, study PRJNA606508) | bioreactor metagenome | isolation source: A lab-scale SPAN reactor treating ammonium-rich wastewater day 1 | place: Ireland: Galway | collected 2017-01-16
ACAACCCGCGTGGTCTATTCAATTTTCGGTTTGAGATCGGCAGTTGCGCCAACCAGAATCCGCAACACGGCATCGGCCATAGCCTGCCCACCTACAGCACGATGCTGCGAGAACTGAAGGACCGGGTGAACTTTCATATTATGAATGGCGATTGGCTGTACGAGGAGCAGCGAGAGTTTCCCGCCGAGGCCTGGCTGGCACAGCGGGGGCTGGACGCAACCACGGCTCCCTCGATCCTTGATATTGCGCCCACGATCGCGGGCGTGTGGGAAAACTACCGGTTGTACCTTGGCCGGGGAAGCAATTTGGCCGCATGGCACAGGAACGTGCCGTCGATGTTTACGTTCGACGATCACGAACTGGTCAACGACATTTGGGGATGCGGATCCGCCGGTCATCGGCATCGCCGCACGGTGTTCCGCGACATTGGCGTGCAGGCCTGGCACGACTACTTGGGCTGGGCCAATCCCACGGCCCACAAGCCGATCATCCACTTCGGCAAAGCCCAACTCAAGTCCGGCAGCGATGTCTTACATGATGAAAGCGCGGACTTTACCCGATTGCCATTATCGCAAATGGCGAACTTGCATGTGCACTGGGGCACGCGCACCGCCGGCGTGAACGAGATCAAATATGATGACGATTCGGGAGATCCCAACTCGCGCGTGTACGACATCGTGAAAGTCATCGACAAGCACAATCTGCAGATCACGCCCGCGGCCCCGGCCACCGGGATGAGCAGCTATTCCATTGGCGCCCGCAATTACGGCAGTTTTCGCGTATCCAACTGCGAATTCTTTCTGCTCGATACCCGCAGCCATCGCGAAATGCACGATGTGCGCCAGCGAGACAAGCCGGGCCTCACCCTGCTGGGGCACCATCAACGCCAATGGCTGATCAACAGCATGAAAGCCAGCGACGCCGACTTCTTTTTCGTGGTGTCGTCCGTGCCCTTCATGGTTCCGCACATTGGGGCGGGCGGGTTTGAGTTTGACGAGCAGAACAAAGATGAAAGTTGGACGGTATTTTATGATGAGCGCGAAAAGTTGATTGATTTTTGGGACACTCTGAATAAGCCCGTCATGGTGATGACCGGAGACTTGCATAATAGCTTCGCCATCAAGGTCACCGATCGGGTGTGGGAGTTTTGCGCCGGCCCGCACAACTCGGTCAATCACGTGCCCGAGGCCGATGAAGGCGAGCGGCCGATTACCGGCACGTTTCAGTATGGTCCTCGGCCCTGCACCATTCGCTGGTCGAGCTACGTATTGCCCGATATCCCGCGAGCGCACCGGCATTACCCTTTTTATTGCGTGGTGCAGGTGAACAACGTCTTTGATAACCCGGTCGATCCCGGCAGCGGTGAACGGCGATATGTCGCGTACCCCCATCCGCAAGTGCTGATCCAATACTATGACGGCAAGACGGGCGAGTTGCGCTACGCGGAGGCCGTGCATGCCTCGCCGCCCTCGCTTAAGCCCCGCGTCCCCGAAAAATAACCTCCGGTTTCCCATGGAACGATCCACGATGAAATTGCCCACAACCGCCCAGGCGGCTCATTGGCTGGCCGCGGCAAGTTTTGCATTCGCCGTGTTAGCCGGCGGCAGTTCCGGCGCATGCGCGGCGGACGTGGTCCGACCCCTCAACATCGTGATTCTGTACGCCGATGACTGGCGATACGACACCTTGGGCTGCGCCGGCAATTCCGTCGTCAAGACTCCGCACTTGGACGAACTGGCCCGGCAAGGAATTCGTTTTACTCGCAACTGCGTCACGACGTCCATCTGCGGTGTCAGCCGGGCGACGTTGTATACCGGCCAATGGATGTCGCGCCATGGCAACCGGGCCTTTCAAATGTTCCAAACGCCTTGGGAGGAAACATACCCGGGGCTGCTCCGCGCCCGGGGCTACCATGTGGGTCTTGTGGGCAAATGGCACAACGGCGCGTTTCCCGCGTCGCGTTTCGATTTTGGCCGCGCCTACCACGGCAAGCACTGGATGAAGCAGCCGGATGGGACGCTGATCCACGTCACGCAAAAGAATGAGAACGACGCGCTGGAATTCTTGCGAGAGCGGCCAACCGACAAGCCGTTCTGCCTCACGCTCTCGTTTTTTGCCACCCACGCCGAGGATGCCAATCCCCAGCAGTTTTTGCCGCAACCCCAAAGCATGACCCTCTACCAAGACCAGACGGTTCCGGTCCCTAAAACCGCCACCGATGCGCACTTCAACAGGCTGCCGAATTTTCTGGCCACGGAGAAGAATGAAGGCCGTATTCGCTGGCGTTGGCGCTTTGACACCCCACAACGATACCAGGAATACATGAAGAATTACTATCGCCTTGCTACCGAGGTCGACACAACGTGCGGACGCGTGCTGGCGGAACTCAAGCGACAAGGCGTTCTCGACCAGACATTGGTGATCTTCACCACTGACAACGGTTACTTTCACGCCGAACACGGACTGGCCGATAAATGGTATCCGTACGAGGAAAGCATTCGCGTGCCTCTCGTCGTGCGCGATCCGCGGCTGGGCAATTCGCAACGCGGTCAGACCAACGATGATTTTACGCTGAGTGTCGATTTGGCTCCCACGATACTGGCCGCCGCCGGCGTCGATCCACCGCGGAACATGCAAGGCACGGATATCGCGCCGCTCTATCTCGCCGAGGACCGACCCTCCTGGCGAACCGAGTTTTTTTATGAGCACCCTACGATTAGCAATGTGAATCGCATTCCGTCCTCCGAAGCGCTGGTGCGAAAGGACGTCAAGTACATCTGGTGGCCCGATTTTGAACATGAGGAACTGTTTGACCTGCTGGCCGACCCGTTGGAAGAGCACAACCTGGCCAAAGACCCCGAGCGGGCGGCCCAACTCGATGAATTGCGAAAGCGGTTTCACGAACTCAAAGCTGCCGCGCGCTAACGACTGTCGCAACCTCACTGCCGGTGCGGCGACGGGCGACCCCTAGCGAAGCCTGGACCAGGTGAACCTGGACAAGGCTCATCGCAACCAACGGATCCACCAACTTTTCCATTCCGGCTTCGATCGGCGCCTCGATTCGTAGCCACCGATTCGCGATATTCTGTTGCCCTTCAGATGCCCTGTTTTCGCATGCGAATTCGTGGCCTGTACGATGGGCTTCAAGCAGCAATTCCGCACTCCTGCTGCCTTCGACAATTCTGCACTTGGCCGCGAACGCCTGTTCGGCATGAAGCGCGGCACCGTTGTCCGTATTCGTTCGCTGGAAATCCCCGTCTTGGTTGGCGTACGCCCCGGGGAATCGATGGGTGCCTCGCGGTATTTCTGGGATCGCGAACCGCCGAGAAACGGACCCAACGCGGGGCTCCCTGCAGAAGTGTTGTGGCACGCCGCGGACATTATTATATTAACACCTGTTGATGTGTCATTCGGTGTGCCCCGAGGATTGAATACATGTTGTCCATCGCCGGACCTGGTTCCCGATATTGCGACCGCATGACCCGCCGCAGTTGCCTGCAAATAGGAGGCCTGGCGTTGGGCGGGCTGTCGATGCCCGATATCCTGCGGGGGGAATCGGCGAACGGCGTCCGCAATTCGGCCAAGGGCATCATTATGGTGCTGTTGCCAGGCGGCCCCTCCCACTTGGACATGTACGACCTCAAGCCAGACGCTCCGGCGGAGATCCGAGGCGAATTTCAACCCATTGCCACGAATGTGCCCGGGATCGATATCTGTGAATTGATGCCTCGACTGGCCTCCATGACGGACAAGTTGACGCTCATTCGCTCGCTGGTGGGTTTTCGCAACGACCACAATACGCACTGGTGTTCCACGGGTTGGGAATCGCATCCGCCCATGCCTGCGTCTCCCATCATCCCTGGATACCCGCCCGGTGACTGGCCGTCTCTTGGATCGGTGCTCTCCAAGCAGTTGGGCGCTTTGAAGGCAGGCGTGCCAGCGGCGGTGGACTTGTCGCCCATTGACCCCGATGCGCGATTCATTCTGCGCACGCCGCCAACGCAGCCAGGCTACTTGGGATCAGCCCATGCCGGTTTCGAGGTGCAATCCGTCGATCGCCGGAATATTGTGCTTAATGGCGTGGATCTGCGCCGCCTAAACGACCGCAGGGCATTGTTGGGCAGCTTCGATCGTTTCCGTCGGCAGGTTGAAGAACCGGGATTCACCGACGGAATCGACGAGTTTCACAAGCAAGCCTTCGAAATGCTCACGTCGCGGTCGATGGCCAATGCCCTCGATCTCAGCCAGGAAGATCCGGACGTTCGCCGCCGTTATGGGCTGGATCGCGATTATCCCGACGAACGCGAAGGAAGAACGATGCTCGACCAGTTTCTGCTGGCTCGGCGAGTGATTGAAGCGGGCGCACGATGTGTCACGGTGGCCTTCAGCCGCTGGCCCTTCGGACGAATGCTGCAAGGGGATTTCAACTGGGATTGGCATAAGGATAATTTCGCGGAAGCCCGGGCGACCCTGCCGCTGTTCGATTTGGGGATGTCGGCCCTGATTCAGGATTTGGACGAACGCAATCTGCTGGACGACATTGCGGTAGTGGCGTGGGGGGAATTCGGTCGAACGCCCAAGATCAACAAGAACGCCGGGCGCGATCATTGGCCAAATGTGGCCGGGGCCCTCTTGGCAGGAGGCGGAATGCGGTGCGGGCAGGTGCTTGGTTCGACTTCGCGGTGGGGGGAAGAACCGCTATCCCAGCCGGTTCATTTCCGCGACGTCTTCGCCACGCTATACCATCGACTGGGCATCGACGTAACCACCACGCAATTCACCGACCTCTCCGGGCGGCCTCAATACCTCGTCGGCGATCACCGGCCAATGCTCGAATTACTGTAGCGCTGTACCGGGATGTTCGCGGAATCGCAAGCTGGGCATCATTCCGCGAGACGGAGAGATTGAGCGGGCCGCGGATATAAGGTCGGTGAGCTTTGGCTTGTCCGTTGCAGACTCGCAATGCTTCTTTGAGTGAATACGTTTCACAACCGGAGCGAAGGACAACGCATTTGGGGTCAAAGCGGGGCAAACAAATTTTCTTCCTCCCGGCGAAGGCGCAGGAAGTCGAAGTCGCAGCCAAGATCGGCTTGCAGCACATGCTCTGCGTATAGTTGCTTGTAGCCGCGACGGGCCGGCGGAACTGGCGGGGGAAGGGCCGCCAGGCGAGACCGGATTTCGGCATCGTCCAGCAGCAGTTCGAGGCGTCGGGCGGGTATGTCGAGGAGGATTTCGTCGCCGGTTCGGACTGCGGCCAAAGGTCCCCTGACCGCCGATTCCGGAGTAACGTGCACCACGACGGTGCCAAAGGCCGTGCCGCTGATTCGGGCATCGCTGATGCGAACCATGTCCCGCACGCCTTGCCGGGCCAGTTTGGCTGGGATGGGGATCAGCCCCCATTCCGGCATCCCGGGTCCACCCAGCGGGCCAGCATTTTTCAGAATCAACACGTCGTCGGCAGCCACGTCCAAATCGGGTGCATCCAGGCGGGCGAGGAGATCATCGTGGTCCTCGAAGACAACCGCGCGGCCTCGATGTTGCAGCAGTTCTGGCGAAGCCGCACTTTGTTTGATAATGGCTCCGCGCGGCGCCAGTGAACCTTGCAAGACCACCAATCCCCCGTCTTCGCGCAAAGGATCGGAGCGCGGGGAGATGACGTCCCAATTGGTCTTTCCCTCAAACGCCAGCGCTTCGCCAAGCGTCTCTCCCGAAATGGTTGGCAGGTCCAGCCTGAGCAACTCCCCCAGTTCTCGGCAAAGGGCGGGGACTCCACCTGCAAAGTGGAAATCTTCCATGAGAAAGTTGCCGGATGGCTTCAGGTTCAAGAGCGTGGGAGTTTCGCGACTGAGCCGATCGAACTCTGACAAGGGAAGCGAGATTCCCAGTCGTCCCGCCAAGGCAGTCAGATGGACAATCGCGTTGGTCGAACCAGCGATGGCGTGCAGCACGCGGATGGCGTTCTCAAAAGCCGCTGGCGTAAGCAACGTGGAGGGGCGACGATCGCTGGCGACGGCGGCGACGATCACGCGTCCGGCGTGTTCTGCCAGCCGCTGGCGCTCGGCTTCGGTCGCTGGAATGGTGCCGTTGCCGCGCAGCGCGATTCCCAGCACTTCGGCCAGCACGGCCAACGTGGAGGCCGTGCCCATCGTCATGCAATGTCCGGGGCCGGGAACCATGTGCGATTGCAGATCCAGCCATTGGGCGGCGCTGATTCTCCCGGCGCGCAGCTCGTGCTGATAACGCCGGCAGTCCGTGCAAGAACCAAGGGTTTCATTCTGCCAATGGGCGCTGCGTTGCGGTCCTCCCGTTACCAGCAACGCAGGCAGATCGGCACTCGCCAGTCCGAGCAGCAGACCGGCGGTCGTCTTGTCGCAGTTTCCCAAGAGCACGACGCCGTCGAGCGGATTGGCCAAAATCAGCTCTTCGACCTCCATGCTCATTAAATTGCGGTACAGCATCGCGGTGGGGCGGATCATAAACTCGCCCAGAGACATCACGGGGAATTCCAGCGGAAAGCCCCCGGCCTGCCACACTCCTCGTTTGACCGCTTCGGCCAGAGCGCGGAGGTGCACGTTGCAGTGGGTCAACTCGCTCCACGAATTGGCGATGCCGATGATGGGCCTGCCGGCGTATGTTTCGCGGTTGTAACCCTGGCCGTGCAGCGCGGCTTGCCGCGTCCAACCGTAAAGTTCTGGAGTCTCAAACCAGGCGGCACTCCGGAGCGTCCGAGGTGTCATCCAAAGACCTCCGACACCACATGCCCGCCATTGACGGTTACTAGCTCGCGGCGGTTGTTGCGCTCGTAGTAGAGCCGGTGCTGGTCGAGTCCCAGCGCGTGAAGAATGGTGGCATGCAGGTCGTGCGGATGAACGGGGCGTTCAATGGCTGCGTATCCCACCGGATCGGTCGCACCGATGATCTGGCCCCCTTGCACTCCACCGCCGGCCAGCCACATTGAGTATCCGGAAGGAGAATGATCGCGCCCGGGTTTGGCGGCCCCGCGCTGGGCGGTGGGTGTGCGACCGAACTCGCCGCCCCAGATGACCAGCGTGCGCTCCAGCAATCCGCGACGCTTGAGATCGTGGAGGAAACCGGCGATCGGCCGGTCGGTGGCGCCGCATTTGCCGGTGTGGTTGCCCAGCAGGTCGGAGTGTGCATCCCAGCCGCCGCTGCGAATCTGCACAAATCGCACGCCGCGTTCGATCAATCGGCGCGTGGTGAGCAGGATGCTGGCGTACTCGCTGGTTTGTGGATTATCGACGCCGTACAGGTTTTGCGTTTCTGTGGTTTCGTGGGTAAGATCGAAGGCCTCGGGGGCCGACATCTGCATCCGGAAGCCAAGTTCGTACGATTCGATGCGGGCTTCGAGTTCCGATGTTTCGCCTTGGGCGGCCAGTTGGCGGCGGTTGAGGCGATTCAGGAAATCTAGCTGGGCGCGGCGCTGCTCGGCGGAAATGTGTTCTGGCCGTGCGAGATGCGGGATGCCCTGCTCGACATCGACAAAAATGCCCTGGTAGCTTGCCGGCAGAAACCCCGCCGCCGTTGCCGGGGGACGAATGGTTTCGCCCGTTTTAAAGACCACAAAGCCCGGCAGATTGTGATTCTCGCTGCCCAAACCGTAGGTTAGCCAAGCGCCGAGGCTGGGCCGATCTCCCAGCAGCGAACCGGTGGTCGAGAGGTATTCGGCCGGGGCATGAATCGGAGAATCGTGGCGGCAACTGCGGATGACACATAGATCGTCTGCGCATCGTGCCACGTGCGGAAACAATTCTGAAATTTGGATGCCGCTTTCCCCGGCTGGATGAAATTTCCAAGGGCTGCCCAACAGGTTCTGCAGCGGCGAACGAGCGATCTGGGGAACGTGGCGGGCAATCGATTCCGGCACGTCCTGGCCATGGTACTTGGTTAGGTCGGGCTTGGGATCGAAGGTATCCACGTGGCCCGGGCCGCCGCCGAGGAACAGGAACACCACCTGGTCGGCCGTGGCCGCGCGATGCCGCCGGGGTGTTGGATCCGCGGCCAGCAACCGATCGTCGCGGAGCAATGCGGCCAGTGCGGCGGCGCCGAAGCCCAGCGTGGAGGATTGCAGGAGTTGTCGTCGCGACAGCATACTCATGCCGACTATTCCAGGTAGGTGAATTCGTTGAGATTGAGCAGCGACTGACAAACGATTTCCAGCGCGTCGGCCTGCCCTCCAGTTTTCCACAACTGGACCGCGGCGGCCATTTCGTCCGCGTCTGGACCACGGAGCAGAATTGCTTCGAATGCAGCGCGGATAAGCGACTCCGGACTTGCGTCGGCGTGTTCTGTTCGCAGTTTTTTCGCCAAGGCCCGTGCGCGATCCACGGAGAACGCGCTGTTCAACAGGTAGAGCGATTGCAAGGGGGAAGTGGAGACTTCACGGCGCGAGGTGCTCGAAGCGCACTCTTGAGGTCCATCGAACAAGGATTGCGCCTGCGGTGCGTGGCCGCGGCGCTGGAACAAGTACAGGCTGCGGCGCAACGAGGTTTCTCGCTGCTCCAGGGGAACACTCGGCCCGCCCATGGTCAGATCGAGTTCGCCGGAGGCTTGCAACCAGGCGTCGCGAATGGCTTCCGCTTCCAGCCGGCGAGGCGCGAATCGCGTCAGCCAACGATTGTCCGGATCGAGTTGATAGGAAGCGGGTGTGGCCTCGGCCGATTGGCGATAGGTTGCGGAGAGGACGATCAGGCGGTGTACGTGCTTCGTGCTCCAGCCGCTCTCGACGAACTCAGCAGCCAGCCAATGGAGGAGTTCCGGATGGGTGGGCCGCGCGCCGCGGACCCCGAAATCATCCGCAGTTGCGACCAAACCCCGGCCAAAGTGCCACTGCCAGATGCGATTCACCCACACGCGCGGCACCAGCGGATGATCGGGCCGCGTCAACCAACTTGCCAGATCACGGCGTGACTGGAATGCAGCCACTACTTTGGAAGCTCTCGTTTCGACGTCTGCTGAAGCGTCGGCCGGGGCTGACGGGTATACGTTCTCCGTCTTCGCCAATTCGCCGGCTTTGTCCCCAGTGGCGCGTCGAAGCACTTCGGGAATCCCAGGCGATACCGGCGGACCGAGTTGATAGACGTCTCCCCGAGGCATGACATACGTCCGCTGCCTCGCCAGTTCTTGCGGTTCGTAGGGCAGGGGATAAAAGCCGATACTCGGCAGCACTTGCAACGGGTGGGGACTGGTGACGGGAGAATAGAAGGCAAACGTCTGCGGGACGGGTGGAAGAAGCTTGGCCAGTTCGCCGTTCCGCTTCTTGAGTTCATCGTACAGCTTGCGATCCGCCGGATCGATCTGGCGTTCAATCTCGCCGGTGGATTTCTGAAACTTCAGGCTGATCCGGCGGGCGAGCAATTCTTCCTCCGGCGTGCGCGCATCTGGCGGAAGATCGTAAACGTAGATCTCTTCCGGCGTGAGTTGAGCGCGCACTGCCGACATCAGGCGTTTGCGGGCTTCCTCAAAGAACGTCTGCTGCAGAGCCATCGCGGGAGCATATTCCGGGCGGGTAAGCTGCTCGTGCTCGCGACGCAGGGCGGCATCATTCAGTTCTACGTTCAGCGGCAATCCCCGCGCGAAAAAAGCATGCAATGCGTAGTAATCGCTGGCCGTGATGGGGTCGAATTTATGGTCGTGGCATTGGGCACAGTGCAAAGTCAGACCCAGCAAAGCGCTGCCGACCATATTCACAATGTCCACGGTCACATCGTTTTTTTGCAGCCACTTGTCCTCCTCGTTGCTGCTGATGCGGGCCGCGGCCAGAAAGCCGGTGGCGATCAGATTTTCGTCGGTATAGTCCGGCAGTTCGTCACCGGCGACTTGCTGCGTGAGGAACCAGTTAAAAGGCTTGTCGTCATTGAACGCTTGAACAACATAGTCGCGATATCGCCAAGCAAACGGACGAGAATGATTGCTTTCGAACCCTTCCGACTCCGCCCACCGCGCCACGTCCAGCCAATGCCGTCCCCACCGTTCACCGTATTTGGGGTCGTCAAGCAGGCGGTCGACCAGCCGTTCCACGGCATCGGGGCGTTCGTCCGCCTCAAACGCAGCTACGTCGGCCGACGAAGGTGGCAACCCCCACAAGTCGAGAAACAGCCGCCGGGCAAGGGTCCGTCGAGAAGCTTCTTTCGCCGGCGCGACACCGCGGGCGTGCTGTGCCGCGCGTATGAAGCGGTCAATCGGCGTGCGTGCCCAGCCCTCCTCCTTGGTGCGAGGAATGGCAGGACGCTTCACCGGCTGAAACGCCCAATGCTCGTCCGGAGAGTCGCGCTCTGGCAGGATGTTGGCGTCCCACGGCAGCCCGGCATCGATCCAATGGGCGATTAGCGCGACTTCGGCCGGTGCCAGCGGTTGTCCCTCGGGGGGCATGCGGAGCGATTCGTCGCGACTGCTGATTGCTTTCAGCAGCCGGCTCTGTGCGCTCTTGCCGATAACAACGAGGGGATCGCCGCCGGTTTCGCCTTTCAACTCCGCGAGGAGATCCAACCGTATACCCGCCGGGGCGTCGCGGCCTTCGTGACAGCGAAAACAATGTTCGCGCAACAAGGGGACAATCTGGCGGCCAAAATCGAGCGAAGGCTCGGCGCTCACCGCCGGAGCGGCCTGTACAACCAGCCAGATTCCCAGCAAGACGGGAATGTTTGGCCAGCAAAGGATCGACTGCGTCTGCCGCATGCATCCCCTCCGGGATCTCGCACGGAACCGTGGCCGAATGCCGTGATTCGTGCGCAAATCATGCGACATTGTCCACACCTTTCACATCAGGTCTGCCTACTGCCGCCGGCCTCGTTAACGCAGGAAAACCCTGGCAGACCATGCCTGATTGCATTAAATGGCCAAAATAAAGCATACAGAACCGTTGATGCGTGAACAAGCAAAGCTTGGGTAGAGGATGCATTATTTCGCTCGGCGCGAGGGGATCATTTGGCTCTACCTGGCCTGGGCTTGCTACCCCAGGAAAATTGGGGCCACATGAGACGGAATCGCACCACGTCGCCTGTCAGGCGAGAACTTGCCGCACCACGTTTCCATGCACATCGGTGAGGCGGAAATTGCGGCCTTGAAAACGGTAGGTGAGCCGCGTGTGGTCGAGCCCGCATAAATGCAAGATCGTGGCTTGCAGATCATGAACGTGCACCGGGTCGCGGGCGACGCCCCAGGCAATCTCGTCCGTTTCACCTACCACCTGCCCGCCCCGCACGCCGCCGCCAGCCAACCAAATGCTGAACGCATAAGGGTGATGATCGCGGCCCGTTACCTTGGATTGCGCTCCAGTGCGATTTTCGCCCAAGGGCGTGCGGCCAAACTCCGAGTTCCACACCACCAAGGTATCTTCGAGCATTCCTCGTCGCTTCAGATCTTTGAGCAATGCCGCGATCGGCTGATCGGCCATCAGGCAGTTGTGCTTGAGCTGCGGATCGAGGTTGCTGTGATGATCCCACGAGGAATGGAAGATGCCCACTACTCGCACACCCCGTTCCACCAACCGCCGGGCGAGCAGGCAATTGCGGGCAAAGGGCTGGAACAGTCCCACGCCCCCCAGATTGGAGCGAATGGGCGGCTCTTCGCGCGTCAATCCGTATTCATCGAGCGTGGCTTGCGTTTCGCCCGACAGATCGGTCAGTTCCGGCGCAGCGGCTTGCATGCGAAATGCCAGTTCGTAAGCGTTGATCCGCGCGGCCAGTTCCGAATCGCCCACCTCGGCCTGGTGCAACCGGTTGAGATCGTTGATGGCGTCGATGCTGGCCGCTTGGGTGGATTGGCTGATGCCGGCCGGATTGCCCAGATTGAGAACCGGCTCGCCTTCGCTGCGAAATTGGGCGGCGGAATAGCTGCTCGGCAGGAATCCGCTTGACCAACTGGCCGAGCCGCCGGGAATTCCGCGGCCCACCGTCACCAACGACACAAACGCGGGCAAGTCGCGCGACTCGCTCCCCAACCCATAAGCCAACCACGAACCCATGCTGGGGCGACCCGCGATCGCCGACCCGCAGTTCATCATCAACTGGCCAGGCAGGTGATTGAACTGATCGGTATGCATCGAGCGAATCAAACAGATGTCGTCGGCGCACGAGCCAATGTGCGGCAACAGGTCGCTCATTTCCATCCCGCACTCGCCATACCGCACAAACTTGCGCGGCGTAGCCATCAATTTGGCCGACTCCTTCTTAATGAACGCAAACCGCACGTTCTCCAGCATCGAGTCGGGAAGGGGCTGGCCATCGAGCTTGTTGAGTTGCGGCTTGGGATCGAACAGATCCATCTGGCTGGGCCCGCCCTCCAGATAGATATAAATGATTCGCTTGGCCTGGGGAGCAAAATGCGGGACGCGCGGCCGGGTGGGATCGTGTGCCGACGCTCCGCCGAGCGGTCCGTCGGCGGCGTGAATGCCGTCTGCGGCCAATAACGACGACAACGCCGCCGCCCCCGCTCCCGCGAGGCCGCCGACCAAAAACCGTCGCCGCGAAAGTTCTCGCTGGGCACGCTCGATCCATGCGGGATCGCGCAACATGGCTGCTTCGACTGCGGGGTGTTGCTTTGCGCGGTGGCCCATCGCGGTTACTCTCGAGTGATAAATTCATCTAGATTCATGAGCACCCGCGCGGCGACGACCCAGGCTGCCCAATCGATCCATTCGGCAGACGGGACATCCGCGGAATTTTCCGAGCCAACAATCGCGCGTGCCGCTTGGGGATCGGTGGCCAAACGTTGGCGTTCGCTTTCAAACAATGTTTTCAGCCGCCCCAATTCGGCAGGCCGCGGATCTCGCGCGAGGCAACTGCGAAAGCCCTGCGTTGCCCGCTCCTCGAACGACCGATCCGATGGCGCGGCCAGCCATTCGCCCAGCGCGCGTGCGGTTTCGAAGAACACGGGGTCGTTGAGCAGCGTTAGCGCCTGCAGCGGCGAGTTCGAGCGTTCGCGAGCCACGCATGCTGCGGTTGAATCGGGCGTGTCGAACGTCAGCAACATGGGGTAAGGCGTGGCCCGGCGAAACAATATGTACATGCCGCGCCGATACAGGTCCGGGCCCTTGCTGACTTCCCAGGCGGCGTTGCGGCTGATGCTCGTGACATACGCCGGCTGCGGCGGTCGAAAACCAGGACCGCCGATGCTGCGATGCAGCAAGCCCGAGGCTCGCAAGGCGGCGTCGCGAACCGTTTCGGCCTCCAACCGAAACCGCTGTTGCCGCGCCAGCAAGGTGTTGAGCGGATCGCGCTGTTCAAGCTCTTCGCGATTGTGCGAAACCTGGCGGTACGTGGCCGAGGTTACCACCAACCGCAACAGTGCCTTGCGGCTCCAGCCTCGTTCCCGGAATTGGGTTGCCAGCCAATCGAGCAATTCGGGGTGCGAGGGCGGTTCGCCACCGGCCCCAAAATTATCGATGCTCGCCACCAGCCCTCGGCCAAACAAATGCTTCCAATACCGATTCACCGTCACCCGCGGAGTGAGGGGGTTGGCCGGATCGACCAGCCATTGGGCCAGATCCAGGCGGTCGGCTTTTTCTGCCCGGGGGCTCAACGGCGGCAGCACGGCCGGCGTGCCAGGCTGCACGTCCTCGCCCCGACTGCGATAATCCCCCCGCAAATGAACGTACGACACGCGCTCGTTCTTGCGGCGGCCGATCGTCATCACGCGAGTCGAGGGAGGCGGCGGTTTCTTCGCCGCATGCCGTTGGTACTCCTCGCACAAATTCCGGAGCGAACCCGGGGAAGGTTTGCCGTCGTCGGGTTTGCTTTCCGTGGGACTCAAGACGATCTCGACCAAGCGCCTTTGATCGGCGGTGCGTTTGCTTTCCTGGGTTGCGAGTGCTTGCAGCAACGGCAGGCTTTCCAGCTGTTCAACTTGGGGCGATCGTTGCGCGTTTTGTTCGATCAACACGGCTTCGATGGACGAGGTCAATCGCGCATCATCGACCGACCAGGTTTTGAGCCTCGCCTGGTAACGCTCCACTTCGCCCGGCAAAGGCGCTGGCACATCCACGTCATCAGCATTGTTGAAAAACGAAAATAGTTCGTAGAACTCGCGATGCGAAATGGGATCGAACTTGTGCGAATGGCATTCGGCGCAACCCAACGAGAGCCCGAGCCAGCCGATCCCCACCGTATTGACCCGATCGACAATCTCCTTCAAGCGGTATTCTTCGAGATCGACTCCCGCCTCGGTGTTGCGCAGCGTGTTGCGTAGGAACCCGGTGGCCGTGCGCTGGGCCAACGTGGCGTCGGGCAGCAGGTCGCCCGCCAGTTGCTCAATGGTGAATTGATCGAACGGCAGATCGCGATTCACCGCATCGATCACCCAATCGCGATACAACCAGGCATAAGGCCGCAGCGCGTCGCCCAGGTAACCATCGCTGTCGGCATAATGCGCCAGGTCGAGCCAGTGTCGTCCCCAGCGTTCGCCAAAATGGGGCGAAGCCAACAGGCGATCCACCAGACGCTCGTAAGCCATTGGCGAATCGTCGTTCACGAACGCGTCGATTTCTTCCAACCGGGGCGGCAGCCCCAGCAGGTCGAGCGACAGGCGGCGCAGCAAGGTTGCCCGATCGGCCTCGGGCGACGGCTGCAAACCTTCCCGCTCCAGCCTTGCCAGCACAAAGCGATCGATCGGATTGCGAACCCACGCGTTATTAGCCACCTCGGGCGGTAACGGACGGCTCACTGGCCGAAACGACCAGTGGTCGTCAAAACGGGCGCCTTCGGCAATCCAGCGCCGCAACGTATCGACCTGTTGCCGGGAAAGAGCATTCCCCGAATCGGCAGGAGGCATCCTTAGCGAGGCGTCGCCGGCCGAGATTCGGGCGATCAACTCGCTCGACTTGGGATCGCCGGGAACAACCGCCATAGCGCCGCTGTCTAACGGAGCCACCGCGGCGTCGGCGCGATCGAGCCGCAATCCCGCCTCGCGACTGGATTCATCCGGACCATGGCACGCATAGCACTGCTGGGACAGAATCGGCTTCACGTCGCGCGAAAAGTCGATCGGTTTCGCCGACTGCGCGTAAAGCGTAGCGGCAAACCCGGTCACCGCCGGGAGCAACACCAGGCGAAGAGCCCAAATCGAAATCAAGCGACGTGAAAATTTCATGGCGGCAAACAGCGTTCGGGCAGGTGTCTTTCGCTGGTCGATCGAGACAACTTACACCAGGGCAGACAGTCGACGCGTGCCGGGTCGTTACAGAATGGCACCATTGCGAACAAACAAAGCGACCGCATGCGCGACATGGCCGACGGGGGTGGCCGCCGGCCGATTCCGACTGTTGGTAGGATGCATCAAAGTCTACCACATCAGGCGGCTACCTACCACGTTGCCGTGATGGCCATGCGACGACACTGGCAACCGCTCATGCCGCGTCGGTTCGAACACCTCCCGCAACGCGAAGTCGCGGCGGCATTAACCGATCAACTCAGGAATCGGTTTTCCGTGGTCGACAATGGGCGTGGGACGTCCGTTGAAATCCTTGATGAGGGTGTTGGCCGAATCGATGCCCAGGTGATGGTAAATCGTCGCCAGGAAATCGCCGGGCCCACAAATGCGCTCAATCACGTCTTCGCCGCGTTTGTCCGTGGCGCCAATGACGCGTCCCGTTTGGATGCCGCCTCCGGCCCAAAGATTCGAGAAAGCTCGCGGCCAGTGATCGCGTCCAGGCTGTTGCGTGCCGGCCGGCGCGCTGGCATTTCCGCCGCCGGTGCTCGCCGCATAGCTGATTTTGGGCGTGCGGCCGAATTCGCCCGTCACGACAACAAGCACGCGTTTATCGAGGCCGCGTTCGTAGATGTCCTCGATCAGCGCCGTGACCGCCTGGTCATAGGCATCGGCCCGGAACTTCATCGCGTCGAACACGTGATGATTGACGGCGTGGTCGTCCCAGTTGTTCACCCGTCCGCAGAGCGGGCCACGCAAACTGGTGGTCAGGACATCGACACCGGCTTCGACCAAGCGCCGCGCCAGCAGCAATTGCTGTCCCCAGGAATTGCGCCCGTACCGATCTCGGGTGCGGTCGTCTTCCCGGCTGAGGTCAAACGCTTCCTTGGTTTTGGAATTGGTCAGCAGCGCCATGGCCTGCGTTTCGAATTCGTCGAGCGCCGCCAACTCGCCCGCCTGGTCGAAGGCGCGCTCGAGCGTGTCGAGGTTTTCACGCAGGGTTGAGCGCCGCTGTAGACGCCGGACCTCGCTCGAATCGGTCAGCCCAATGTTGGGCACGGAGAAACTCGGCGAACTTGGATCCCCCTTGACCGTGAAAGGAGAATAGGCGTCACCCAAGTAAGCGGGCCCGTTGTACTCCAGCGGAGGATTGATCCCCACGTAGGTTGGCAGCGGGTTGTCGCGCGGCCCGCCTTGCGAGCGCAGGTAGTTGGTCACGGACATCCAGTCGGGCAGTTTTGGCTTGGGCTTGTCGCGCGTGTCGGGGTCTCCCGAGAGCATCTGCATGGAGCCCGCCGGATGGCCGCCCGCCCCCTGCTTCATGGATCGCAAGACCGTGAATTTGTCGGCGATGGCAGCCTGTCGCGGCAACAATTCCGTAAACTGCAACCCAGGCACTTTGGTGTCGATGGTTTGGAACGGCCCGCGATACTCGCTGGCGGCCTCGGGCTTGGGATCGTAGGAATCGATATGCGAACACCCGCCTGGTTTCCATACCATGATCACGGCCGTTTTGTCGCGGCGAGATCCGCCTGATTCCGCGGCAAAGATCTGGTTCTGCGCCTGCAGTCGGAGAATGCCCGGCAGGCTCAAACTGGCGAATCCGGCCAGTCCTGCCTGCAAAAAGCCACGCCGGCTGGCCGCTTGATGGAAGCTGGGGCCGGGGCAATGGGTCGCCGAACGGGGGCTGGGGGATTTACTCATTTTGTCTCCGCTGGCTGGACGCGTATCGAGATGGGTTCGGAAACGACAATATCGACAATGTCTTTGGGAGCGGCAACGGCAGTGGCGCTCTTCACCCGTTCCGCGGCAGTCGCCAGGGCGGCAGCGGCGGCCTGCTGCTTGGCCGCCAATTCTTGAAGCGCTTGTTCGATGCTGGCTTTACTTTCGTCCGTGGCACTCTTGACCTGCTCGGACAGCCGTTTGGCCTCTTCCTCCAGTGCTTTCACATTTTCTTCGGCCTTGCGGTGGGCGGCTTCTGCCAGCGCGACTTGCTCGGGACGGTGCCGATACTTGGCCACCGCGCCACCGTACAACGCGATCAGGTAATCGCCCGGCGGCGTTTTTAACGCCCCCAGGTCCAGTTCAATCTCCGAGGTATCGGCCGTGAGCGGAAGCTTGAGGGCCGGAGTCTGCTCAAACCCGGCGCCAAAAACTTTCATGGTCATCGTTGCGCCGGAAAACTCGCCGCGGCGCGTCTGCACCAACGGGATGGTGAGCTTTGTACCGGCCACTGCTTGGCAGGGCTCGCTCTTGGCTGGCGCGATCGTGAGCGGCGTTGCTTCAAGACCACTGACCGACACCGGCACGTCGGCCAGCAACCGAGGATACGGCATTTCTTGCCAGGCGTCGCGAACCGGCCAGGCCATGGTGGCGAGCCGGCAAGGACGGATTTCCGTGGAGCCGTCGATCTGGGCTCGGCCATAGAAATTCGCGCTCGCAATTCCGCGAGGAGCATCCTCTCGAGCGGTCACCAACATGATCCCGCGCGACTTGCCTGCCGGGATCTTCAATCCCTGCGCCGAAACCCCTTCGGGTAGGTTCTCTAAAAGCAGTTCGATATCGCCCTCGAAGCCGTCCCGTCGGAAGGCGACGACTTCCAGCGCCATGGTTGCACCACCGCGCAAGGCAATGGGCTTAGAAAGGGCGTTGCGATCCCCGTTGCGCAATTCCATGTGCAGCGGCCAGGCAACCAAGGCAAAGTCCGGCGCCGCCTGGCGAATCACCAGCCGATAAACATTGCGGGGATCATTCCGAGTTCCGCCAAACAGGTCGAGCAGTTGCAGCCGATGGCGGCCATCTTGCTTGATCTCCAGTTTTCCCAGGATGTCGGACGATCCGGCGTTGTATGGAGGCCCATCGTAGGCGTACCCGTTGCTCGAAACCTTCACGGGGCTGGCGATGTCGCCGAATTCCGCGACATCGGTCAGTTGCTCGTCTTCTCCCGATCCGCTCACGTGCTGCACCAGAATCGCCGGATCGGTGGGCAGGCCCAGTCGTTCGGAAGCCAATTCCACCCACCACACTTCACCCTTTTTCGCCTCGAACTCAAACACGTCGACATCGGCGGCGGGAAAGAAACTGCCAGCAATGTCGCAGGGAAGGGTGATCTTTTGCGGCCCGGAAGAACCTTGATTCGGTTCGATTTCCGAAGTTGCCGCTTGTTCGTCGAGTCCCTCCGGCGGCCATGAGAACGAATTGACCGGCCGAGTGGATGGAAGTTGCACGATCGGTGCGCCGACTGGCAATTCCTGCAAAGTCAGCCGATAGAAGTACTCGGCGCCCCCTCGAAAGGTCAATTCGTGAACCTTGATCACGTACCGGCCATCTTCGGGTGCGGTGAAATCGAGAGCCCCGCCCCGGCGCTCCACCAACAAGTCGCGTCCCTCGGCATCGGCGATGATGAGCACGGCGTTCGACTTGGAGTCGATTCCCTGGGCCGCGCACTGCACCACCACGCGCTGTCCTTTGCGGGCTTCGAAGGAATAGTGGTCCACGGCCCTGACGGTCATCGCCGCATTGCAGACCGAGTTAATCGGAAGTTCCATCGCCGCGGCCAGCGTGGTGTTCGGACTGGTCTGCACCACTTCGGGCAACGAACCGACGCAAAATGCTCGCGATGAGGACATGCCCAATCGCGTCATCACGCGCGCTTCGTGGACGCCCGGCGGGCAGTCGGCTGCAATCGTGACGAGATACTTGTTTGGTTCGGGTTCGCCGGCGGCGTTGAGCTTGCGCGTTGCCGTGATGCGCGCATCGGAAAACGTCAGTTCGTTGGCATCATCGAGTTCGTCGCCGCTGATGGTGATTTCAACCTGTGAACCCGCCTGGCCGCCCATGGGTTTCGTGGTCAGCAACCGCGGTGCGGGCAGACAGACCGATTGGCCCAGCGAGATTGCGGGCATGCTCCCCAATGCAACGCCACAAAGCGCGGCCAGCCAGAGAGATTTGCCCGACAAATGGCCCACGCGCGCTGCGCGCAGGCAGTTCGAAATCGCCCTGGCGACATGGCCGCACGATGAGGCGGAATGAGCGTTTAAGTTCATAGGATGCGCCTATTGCGAATTTCTTAATGATTGAACAGGAATTCTTTGGTACTGATCAGGGCCCAGACGAGATCCTGAAAGTTTTCGCTGTTGGCTTTGGCGGCGTCGATCGGATTGCCAGCGGAATCGACACGAGGTTCGGCCAGATAATCGAGAGCAGTCTGTAACTCGCCGGCCCGGGGTTCTCGCGAAAACGCGGCCAAATACACCTCGCGAACCTTGGCCTCGGCCGGCAGGTTCGCTTTGGCCAGGCGATCGGCCCGGCCGTTGGGCGTGGCCAATTTCGCCTTGATGTCGGCGGCATTGATCAGGTGCAGGCTCTGCGCCAGGCTGGACGATTGAACACGCTCGCACTCGCAAACACTCGCTCCTTCTGGTCTGCCAAAAACACTCAAAAACGGTGTGGCGCGATTGTAGCTATTGTCGGGCAGGGCCACCGCGCGGGTTCCAGGCGGCAAGTTGGCAAAACTGGTCTGGGCGCCCGTCATAAAATCGATGGCGTCGAGCAAGACTTCGGCCTGGAGCCGCCGCGGGTAATATCGGGAGTAATTCTGCCGATCCGAAAGATTGTACTCGTTCGGACTAGCGCTGAGTTGATACGCGTGCGAACTGGTGATGGCACGGACTAGCTCCTTCAGGTCAAACCCACTGGAGATGAAGTGCCTTTCCAACGCCGCCAGCAGTTCAGGGTTCGTCGGTGGATTCGTATCGCGGATATCGTCCTCCGGTTCGATCAATCCGCGCTGGAAGAAATGCTTCCAGTAACGATTTACCAGCGCCTTGGCAAAGAATGGGTTGTCGGGCGAACTCATCCAGTCGGCCAGACGCAGCCGCGGATCCTCGTCGGCCGCAATGTCGGGCATGGGATCGCCGAGCGCGGCCGGTTTGAGCGGAGCGTTGGTCTTGGCGTTTGTGGCCACGGCAATCCCGCGCTTGTGGAAAATGAGGTCCTCGCCGCGGACTCCCGACGGCTTGCGGCCGACCTGGCTGAAGAAGGCCATCAGGGAGTAATAGTCGTCCTGGCTCCAGCGCTCAAACGGGTGGTGGTGGCACTGGGCACATTGCATCCGCACTCCCAGGAAAAGCTGGGCGATGTCTTCGATCTGTTGATTCGGCTCCTTGACCCGCTTGTACCAGGCAACGGGAGGATTGGCGATCACCGTGCCGGTGGCGGCCAGCAACTCACGCACAAACTGATCGTAGGGCTTATTGGCCAACAGGCTGTCGCGCACCCAGGCATGAAACGCAAAGTTGGCCACCATGTCGCTGGCATTGTCGCGGCGGTTTTTCAAAAGCGCCGTCCACTTGCTGGCGAAGAAATCAGCATAGTCGGGGCTTTTCAAGAGGGCGTCGATGACCCGATCTCGCTTATCTGGTTTTTGGCTGGCATCGAACGCCGTCGCTTCTTCCACGGTCGGCAGACGCCCCGCGATATCGAGCGTGACGCGTCGCAAGAAGGTTGCGTCGTCGCAAACCTCTGAAGGGGGAATGCCAATGCGTTTTAGATTGGCGAACACGTGTTCGTCGATAAAGTTCTTGGCCGGCGGCACGTTGGTAACCGGCGCCCCCAGCGGCACCGAGGCGCTGTATACCGCCACCTTCCCCTGGTAGCGCACCATCACCGCCACGTTGCCGGCAATATCCTGCGTGGTTATCAGGCCGTTGTTCGAAACCGTGGACATGGCGTCGTCGTTCGATTCAAACAGCGCCAGCGCCGTAATATCGCGCTGGCTGCCGTCGCTGTAGCGAGCCAAGGCCGTGAGTTGCAATTCGGCGTGACGCTCGATGGAGCCGCTGCCCGGCTGAACCTCGATCGAAACCAGTTGCGGGGCGTCATCCCGGTCCAACGGCGCGCCCTGGCGAATCCACTCCCGCAAGAGAGTAAACCCTTCCGACGACTCTTTGAGTCGTGCACCCCCTCCGTGCGGAACCTGGCCCGAGGCCTTCAACAGCAACAGGCTGCGATCTGGCGCTGCGAAAGACAGCCGCCGGCCTCGCCCCTCTTTCACCAAGTGTTCGTAATCCTCGAGCGGTTCGAATCCCAACAGCGACAATTGAAATCCGTTTTGCCCGTTGCCCGCCTTGGCATGGCAGACGCCCATATTGCAGCCTGCCTTCGTCAATAAAGGCATCACATCGTTGATAAAACTGACGTTCTTCTCGGCGGTCAAGGCGACTTGCGGTATGACCAGCCACAACGCTGCGGTGGCCAAAGGCAAACATTGCAGCAGGGAACGCCGCAATGCGAGGTGTCGACAGGAGGGCATACGGTTACCGTGGTAGGGGTCGAGTTTGTAGGCGGGAGCCCAAGTCAACGTCGAGTTGGCTGGACCATAAACCGACCAGATTCATCAACTTATGATAATGGGTCTGGGGAATTCGTCAACTCGTTCTTCCTCCCCTCCAATGGCAGGGTGTCGCCGTTGATTTCCTGAGTTCGCGCGCGAGGTCGACGGGAGATAGCGCGGCGGGGCTCAATCTGTCTCGACCCCCTGCTCTTGCCGCGCCGACGTGATTTTGGGACGGGGAAAGGATCCACGGCACGATGCTTGGATCAAACTGCCAATCGCCAGTGCCCCGCTCCCGCAGCGTAATCGGCTACGCCAAAATTGCCTCGATCGCGCGTCCATGCTCAATTTCCAGTCGCTTGCGGCCGGGAACTTCCAGCTTGCGTGAATCGAGGCCGAGCAGGCGCAGCACGGTGGCGTGGATGTCCGTTACGTAGTGGGGATGCTCATCGGCCAGCAGCCCCAATTCATCGGTGGCGCCGTGGGCGGTTCCTCCCTGGATGCCGGCGCCCGCCAGCCAGCAGGAAAAGCCAAAGGGGTGATGATCCCGACCGTCTGCGCCTTCACTTCCCGGAGTGCGGCCGAATTCGCTCCCCCACACCACGATGGTTTCGTCCAATAAGCCGCGCTGCTTGAGGTCCTTGAGCAGCGTGGCGATGGGCTTATCCACGGCGGCACAGTTGCGCGTGTGGTTGTCTTTCAATTTGCTGTGCGCGTCCCATGAGCCCGCTCCACCGCCACCATGATACACCTGCACGAACCGCACGCCGCGCTCCACGAAACGCCGCGCGGCCAGAAGTTGGCGTCCGAACCCGCTGCCATAGGCTTCCAGCGTGGCGGCCGTTTCGCCCTGCAGATTAAATACCTCCGGCACCGACATTTGCATGCGAAACGCCAACTCGTAGGATTCGATCCGCCCCCGCAGCGCCGCGTCCTCCGGATACTCCACGCCCGAGAGCGTATTCAATCGCCGCACAAGTTCAAAGTTCGCAGCTTGCTCTTCGCGATACATTTTGCCGGCAGGCTGCCCGAACGGGAGCGGATTGCTCTCATTAAGCATCACCCCGTTGTGCTCGGCTCCCAGATAATTCGCCAAGTGCACCTGGGTGCCGCCGCAACAATCGCCGATCGGGTTCCCCATCACCACAAATTGAGGCAGGTTCTCATTCAGCGTTCCCAGTCCATAATGCACCCACGAGCCAATCGTCGGAAAGTAGCCATCGCTGATGTGCCGCCCCGTGTGAAACTGCAGTTGGGCTCCGTGGTCGTTGTCCGTGGTCCACATGGAGCGAACTACGGCGATGTCGTCGATGCAGTCGGCCACGTGGGGCCACCAGTCGCTCACTTCAATCCCGCACTGGCCACGCTTCCTGTAACCCACCTGCAGCGGATAGATCGTCTGGCGGAAAGTGCGGTTGTTGCCCGAAACAAACGGGCGGAAATTCTGCTTCACGAATGGCGAGTCAAAGGCGTCTTTCAGCGGGGTCTCCGCCAGCGTTTTGCCAGCATACTTGTTCAAGGCGGGCTTGGGATCGAAACTCTCCATGTGGCTTACGCCGCCCGCCATGAACAGCCAGATGACGCTCTTGGCCCTCGGCGCGAAGTTCGGCAGCGTTTGGTGACGGCCCTGACTCTCTCCCGCAAGCAGCGAACCCAGCGCAAGCCCGGTGAAGCCCATCCCCAGGTCGGACAAAAAGGCCCGTCTATTCCACAATGAAGAAGGATGTTGCATGAGGATTTCTTTCATTTGCACGGGGGTTCGCGTAGCCGCTTCGCGACCTAACGCACCGTGACAAAATCGTTGTGGTTGAACAACACCAGGATCAGGTTCTCCCTCGCCCGCTGTTTGGGATCGCTCGCCGCGGCTATGCCGGCATCGCCGACACCGATGAGCTGCAGGTCTTGCGGTCGCGTCAATCGACTCTCCTGTTCGCGAAGAAACTCGATACACGCCGTCTGCTCGTCGGGGCTGGGTTCGCGCGACAACACCGTTTCAAAGGCCCTGCGAATGTACTCGCGATCTTCCTCCGGTTGCCCCTGAGGCCGCATTTCGGTCAGGCGCCGCGCAACATTTCGCGATTGGGCAAGCGCCAGCGCACTGTTCATCAAGGCAAAGGCCTGCTGCGGACGGATCGAATTTTCGCGGCGATAACATTCAATCGGGCTCGCCGCGTCAAACATCATCAAGAATTCCATTTGTTTCTCGCGAGCGTGCCGGAAATACACGCTCCGCCGCGGGAAGGCCAGTCCCTGGGAGTGGTCCAGGTCGGGCCCACCCATGCTCAGGTTGAGAATTCCGGCCAGGTAAAACAGGGAATCGCGCACGGCTTCGGCCTCCAACCGCCTGGGGTTCATTCGCCAAAGCAGTTGATTGTCGCGATCCAATTGCAGAACTTCCGCGGGAGCCGCCTGCACGCTCGAAGACATCTGATAGGCTTGGGACGTCACAATCAGCCGATGCAACGGTTTGAACTTCCATTGGCCCTCCACGAATTGCACGGCCAGGAAGTCCAACAAATCCGCCTGTTGAGGACGGCTGCTTCTTAGACCGAAGTCGACCATGTTCTCGACGAGCGGCGCGCCGAAGTGCCGCTGCCAGACGTGATTGACTGCCACGCGGGCCGTCAGCGGATTGGCTCGATCGGTAATCCAGCGCGCCAGCGCCAGCCGACGTCCGGTGCTGCGCTGGGAGTAGCTCGGACCGAGTGGCGGGTATGAGTTGCTCTCCTTCTCAACCGCCTGCCGGGCCGTCTCCCACGCTTTCTCCGCTGCTGTGAACTTCTGTTCCGCGGTCTTGATCGCCTGCTCCGATGGGACATTGTCGAGTTTTCGGGCCCGATGGGCTTGCGCGAGTTCGATCCGCGCCGTCAGCAGCGATTCCTCCGCGCTGGCCAGCGTCGCTGCGCGATCGGCCTTGGCGGCAGCGGCGCTCGCCGCTTCTGGACTTAGATTGAGTTCCGCTTCAACTCCCTCCGGCAACAGGTCCATCGCGTCGTGCTTCTTCGCCTCAGCCAGGATGATGGCTCGCAGAGCCGCCAATTTGGCCTGCGCGGTCTTCAAATGGCTTTCGGCCAGTTCGATGGCGCCATCCGTGGGAGGCGCCGCTACCGGCGGTTCGTTTCCGTCGTTCTCGGCGGGTGCAATGATCGACGGTTCGCGCAGTTTTGCCAGCACCTGTTCGGCGGCAGATACTGCACCGGCTGCTTCGGCCAGGCGCTGCGAAAGGGCCTCTTGGCGAATCGCCGGATAGTAGCTTGCCAGTGGCAACGCGATCGACTCCACTGTCAACTCCCCTCCCAGCACCGCTGGCACCCCCGGCGCGATCGGATGCTCTGCATCTGGTCGCTTGGCATCGCCGCGAATAAAGAGATAGGTAGCAGTTTCTGGCCTGGCGTCGTAAGCCCGCGCCAATTCGGCGCCCGGCGAGCGCGCATCGAGCATGGCTTCCGTCCGCACGTCGTATGGCTCAAACACGGCGCGCAGTTGATAATACTCGCGCTGGGTGAGGGGGTCGTATTTATGATCGTGGCACCGGCAGCAGTTGATGGTCATGCCGAGGAATGCCTTTGCAGTGTGCTCTACCGTGTCGTCGAGCCAGGTGTTTCGATCGAACTTGTACCAATTGCGAACCAGGAACCCCGTGGCCCGAGCCGCCCGCGGATCGTTTGGCGTTAATTCATCCGCGGCCAGCATCTCCAGAATCATTTGGTCGTAGCCGCGATCTTCGTTGAGCGACTCGATGATCCAGTCCCGCCAGCGCCAGATGTGCGGCTGGCTGTAACGAATCTCGTTTCCAAACCCCGACCAGTCGCTGTAACGCCACACGTCCATCCAGTGCCGTCCCCACCGTTCGCCGTACTGGGGACTCTCCAGCAACCGATCCACCACGCGCTCATATGCCTGGGGTGAATCGTCTTGCAAAAAGGCTTGCAACTCCGCCCGGGTCGGCGGCAAGCCGATCAAGTCAAAATACACTCGCCGCAGCAGTGTCTCCCGCGCCGCGGGTGCGGCCGGAAGCAGCCCCGCCGCTGCATGTTGCTTCGCCAGGAAAGAATCGATCGGATTCTTGATCCAACCGGTCTGGTTCAGTCGAGGAACTTCGGGGGAAACCGGCGGCCGATATGCCCAATGCGCTCGAGGGTCGGGCGGGATTGGCTCCTCAGGCGCAACCGCACCTTGATCGATCCACCGGCGCAGCAGCGCAAGTTGCTCCGTCGTCAGTCGCTCGCCATCTCCCTCGGGAGGCATCCGCAACGCATCGGTTGCCAAAACCCGCGCCATTAATTTGCTGTCACCCGAACGACCCGGCCTAACGACGGGTCCGCTGTCGCTACCCTGGGCGATTAGCGAAGACGCATCCAGTCGCAATCCCGCTTCTTGCCGCAGTGCCCCGTGACAAGCAAAACACTTGGTCGCCAGTAGCGGCTTGATCTGGGAAAGATATTCCACACTTCCTTTCGCGTCGGCCGAAGATGCGACGCGTGCCGCGCCGAAAAAAACCAGTGGCGCGATCATCGCTAGGAAATGGGATCTCATGGCAAGGTTGGCCTTCCAAAAACCCAAGCGGGGGCACTCAGCGGCCATGCCTCAACGGAATCTGCCGCGACAAATCAACCGCCTTCGATGATAACACTCCCTCCGATTACGAGCAAAGAACAGATCGGCACGCTGGAAAGCCTCCAGAAACCTTCCGGAGGAGCGGGGGTAGCTGGCTCGGTTTGCGCGATCCCGACGATCACTCCCGACTGTTTGTTTGGCGTGAGTGGTGTGGCCTTGATTCGCCGAGTTCCGTTTCGATCACTTTCGTCCTGAACGGCGTCTTCATTTTTTCGCACTGGTTGGCCTCAGAGAGCGTACCACTCCCAGGATCAACGTCATTGCGGTCAGCGGGATCACAAAGGCCAGCATCATCGCGCCGAATGTGCGGCTGACTGCCGGAATGGTTGCCCCGAGGATCAAATATGTGGTGTAAGCAAGGTAATACCCAAAGAACACACCGCCTTCCCAGCGGGCGATCAAGTGGCCGGTGAAGAAAATCGGCAAACAGGCCACGGAGACGGCGATCATCACCGGAATGTCGAGCCGCAGCGCCGTTTCGGAGACTTCGACGCCGCCAGGGACAACTGCGGCCGACAGCCCCAGCACGCAAAGGATATTGAAGACGTTGCTCCCGACGACGTTGCCCACGGCAATATCGCGTTCGCCCCGAGCGCTCGCCAGCACCGAGGTAGCGACCTCGGGAAGCGACGTGCCGACGGCTACGATTGTGAGGCCAATCAACAATTCGCTCATGCCTGCCAAACGAGCGATGGTTACGGCCCCATCGACCATCCAGCGAGCTCCCAAGGTGAGCAACGCCAGGCCCCCAAGCATCACCAAGATTTGCAGCGCCACTCTTGGTTTGGCGTCGAGGCGTTTGACGCCGAATTCCTGGTCGAACTCGCTCTTGACGAGGGCGTTTTCCTTGCGGCTCTTGAGAATCGACCAGCCAGTGTAGATCATCAAACCCGTAAAGAGGCCAAATCCATCGATCCGGCCGATGTTTCCGTCCAGTCCGAGTAGGAGCATGGCGACCGACGCTGCGATCATCAGGGGAACGTCGATGCGTACCAGTTGACTTGAAACGACCAAGGGGGAAATCAGCGCCGAGATTCCCAGGATGAACAGCACGTTGAAAATGTTGCTGCCGACGACGTTTCCCACAGCGATATCGGTCTGGCCGTCGAGCGACGACTTGATCGACACGGCAAGTTCGGGGGCGCTGGTGCCGAACGCCACGACCGTCAGTCCGATCACCAAGGGCGAAATGCCAGCGATGGCCGCCAGCCGAGATGCCGCACGAACCAGGAGCTCGCCGCCAACAACAAGGCCGATCAAGCCAATCGCCATCAGGCCAATCGCAGTAAACATTGCTCGACTTTCCTCTGCTGCAAACGAAGACTGTTGGCCACCGGCTGCGTTCAGTCCCCAAACCAAGGCACAAACCGTCCCGTCTTCTCCATGTAATCACGGTATTGCTGGCCGAAGCGCTCGATCAACATCTGCTCTTCCTTCGGGGTGCGAAGGGCGAGCAGGACCAGTACCAGCGCGCTGCTGACGCCGATCAGCCAATTTGCCGTGAGCAATGTCACCGATGCCATCAGCAGGGCCGCCGTCAGGTAAAAGGGATGTCGCACCCAGCGATAAGGGCCGTGCGTAACCAGCGTGGCCTCGGCCCTGGTGACCACGGTATCGGTGAGATTCTTCCCCAGGCTCGAAAGCGTCCAATACAGCAGCAATGAACAAAGAAAGCCGCTGACGACACCGCTCCATCGCAGCCAAAGCGGCAAGGGCATTGAAGCCCACGAAAAGCTTGCGGGAAAGAGCAAGTAGCCCAATGTGCTGATCCACAGCCCCAGCCCTGCCAGCCGCAGCACGGCCGCGAACAGGTAGCCCTCCTTCTTGTGCGAAATCCTCTCGCCGGAAGAAGCGGCCTGGATGCGGTGGTATACGGTGACTGCCATCGTGAGGGCGATCACAGCCACGAGTGCGATGCGGAATGAAGTTGCAGATGACACTTATCACTCAGTAACAAACGGTCTGATTTTGCCTTTGACAAACCGGGCCAGCGCTTCCGCATCGTCCGTTCCAATATGCAACGTGCCCTTGCGGAGTCGAAGGATCACGCAATCCCAGCCCCACAAATTCCAAACCCAACCGCTCCGGACGCTGAGGTGGATGCCCCAACCGTCGAGCCAGGTTGTTTGACCGACTTCCACGCTCTCAATGTCGTCGTATTTCACTCGCCTTCGAAACAGCGGCAAGGGACCAAACCGAATCAATAAACCATCACCCTGGTCGGCCACGGTCAGGTGATGGAACGACGCTGCGAGGACAAGGATCAGCAATGCGGTCGGCAAGAACAGCCACACCAGGTACAGCTCGTTGCTAACAATCCAGGCCACGACCAGAAACGTGCCGGCCAATGCGTACAGGACCAGGCACAAGGGCGCTTTTTGGGTGTGTTGGTAGGCCATGGGGGAATCGTCTGGGTAGAATACAGGGCGGGGGTCTTTACAAAACAACTCCCGGCAAATCGTCGTCTCGCCTGGCATCGTGCATTTGTCCCGGTGTTTTCGTGATGCCCGAATGGTCATTCATCTCTTGCCTTCCTTTCGCTCGTATCGTCCTCCAACCGCGGTTGCCTGTTGCGTGTGCCAGTGGCACGAATTCGTTTTCAGCTTGATCGTAACAAACTCTTGCGACTGAGGCGTGACCTTGGGAACCGATCTGCTCGATGCGGATAATGCTATGGGAGAATAGAGTCTCGGTGACTCCCTCGAGAGTGAAGCGGGAAATCCGTTGGACAGATTTGCAACCGTGCGTTGCGGCTCTCGATCGATGTGGCGTCACCTCCCATTTTGAGTTGCAGCATGCGGTTTTTCCCATGCATGGCCGCCACCTCGGTGCTTCGCAAGTAGAAAGACAACGTGTCGAAGGCGGATGCCAGGCATGGCGCGCCGGCAACCACTTGCTGCGACACCAATGCTAGCGCACAACGGCGCGTCGAGGGCCGCGCACCCTGAGCCGGCGCACTTTGACGCAGCCACGCGGCGTGTTGCCAATGTCCGTTGTTGCAGTGGATCGCGGCGATTGCTGTCAGCGATGCTATTGCAAGCGGTCATTTGCTGGCAATCTGCGCTTAAAACTGGCTCTGGGGGCATTAATCAAGGCGATCTGGAGGGAATCTGCCGGCGATTCAAGGAGGAATCGATTAAGCGCAAGGTATGGACGATGATTGCGTAGGAGAAGGGAGACTGCGAAAGTCTAAGTGGCCCTAACGACACCCCAACATTGGTTCGACAATCCGCCACAAAATGGCGGGCAGGCCAAATTGAGTTAGGCGCTTTATGTTCACTCCCCGCAGCAGAAGGGACCCGAAAATGTCAAAAGCCTGGAACTGGAAGCGGTGGACATGCCCGGCGTGCCTGGTCACGTCGCTCTGCGTGCAGCCGACTCTCACCTCGGCCGCCTTCCCCGCGGAGATTGACGAAGCGCCCGCGGTTTCGCCCTCGCCATTTAATCTGATTGAGGATTCGCCAGCCGAGAATAAAGAAGCGACTTCGGCTGTCGGTTCGCCCTTGGAGCAGAATCCGGCCCCAGTTGAGCTTGCGCCGGAAGCAACTCCCGAGGTCGTCGAAGAGCGTTACCCGGACGGTAAGATCAAAATCTCGCGCGAAGTGGTGCAAGATGCCCTGGGCAACTACTTGAACCACGGCACATGGAAAATGTTCAACGAGCGGGGCGGGCTGGTAATCGAGGGTCAATACCATCGCGACTCGCGATGCGGCGTGTGGAACCGCTGGTATGCCGCAGGCGAATTGCCGATGCTGCGCGAACGCCCCTTTACGGATTTCACTCCACCGTTCATCAGCCAGGGCACGTTCACAAACGACGCTCTGCATGGCTCGTGGACGATCTACGACGCCAAGCACCGCAAGATCTGCGAAATTCAGTTTGAGAATGGCGATCGTCAAGGACGCGCCACTTGGTACTATGCCAACGGACAGAGGATGCGAAATCTTCAGTATGAAAACGGCATCTTGCATGGCGACGCCACGGACTGGAAACCCGATGGATCGGTCGCGAAGGTGGACAAGTACGACCGCGGCCGCAAGCAATCGGAGCAGACGACCTATCACAAGGGCAACGTTAAGAAGACCGTTAGCCAAGTGTTGGAAGCCGAATTGCACGCGAAAACTCGCGACGATTGGTGGAAAGGGGAATTTGCCACCTATGAGCCCCACGGCGTGGTCACCAAGCACGGTAAATTTTATGCCTGGCACCCCAACGGCCAAATGATGATGCAAGGGGAGTACAAGTACGACCTGCCCGTGGGAACATTTACCTGGTGGTACTCCAACGGGCAAAAATCAATCGAAGGCAGCTACGAGGACGGCCTCCAGGAAGAGGAATGGTGCTGGTGGCACGAGAATGGCATCCGCTCGATTCGCGGCGGCTTTTACGGCGGCAATCCCAGCGGTGCTTGGACCTGGTGGAACAAGGAGGGCAAGGTCGTACAAACGACAAACTTCTCCGGCTCCGAAGCAACGGTCATTGACGTTCCCAAGAATGCCGATGAGCCGCGGCAAGCGACTTTTCCTCGCCTCTTCCCTGGTCGCTAGTTCGCCATCTGCAATGGGCTTGAGGATCGTGCTAAACCGGAATGCCTTGGGAAACCTCCGCGCGCAAGGAGCGTTTTCCCAGAGCATGTGGCATCGGTTCACTTGCGCAATGTGGAGCGTCGTAACTGCGCCGAAGTGATCGGCAACTTCAATGCACAGCGCGAAACGTCCTCCAATCGCCGATTTCATTCAAGACCGACGCCGACGGACTCAGTGCCACGGCTGCTCGTTGCGCGACGGCTCTCAATTGCCGCGACCCAACCGTCCGCCCATTGTGGTATCGTCCGTTGGCTGATGAGTCAGTCGAACGAATCGACGAAACGATCGAAGCGAGACGCTCCGTCCCGCCGGATGCGTGCAAGAACGAGCGGCGCGCGGCGCAAGCACGGTCTTCATCCTGCCGAATTTGCCGCCGGTCGCCCGGTCGCACTTTGTTCTCGCGTCCCTGGCCCCACTTCTTGCGGGAAATCCTCCAAGGCAGTTTCGATTCGGACGGATTGCGGTGGATGCCGTGAGCAATTCCAAATCCTGATTCAATCGATCAGAGCATTTGGCAAGCTGTCTGGCGTTCTTTATCCCCGCCAGCAAACCACGAACACGGCTTGTTGCCCATACGCGGAAAGGGGCGGAATGCGGCCGTCATGTTGGCGCGCATCTACCTCGCCATTCCGCGATCTTCCGCGGATTGCGGTCGCAAGCGACTTGGCATTTCCCTCGCAGGTTATAATGCAAGGGAGAGTCGAGGTTGTTCGGTTGCTGCGATAGACCTTCGCGCCAAAATGCAAGGAAGTTCTGGCCGCCGTTTTTGCGTTGGAGGATATTCTCCCGGGAGTTGCTGGATGAATTTACCGAAGTGTTTGGTGGTCGACGATGATGACGTATTGCGCAACCGTCTGGCGAAGGCATTGTCGGCACGTGGCCTGCAGGTCGCGTGCGCCAGTAACGTGGATGAAGCGCTGGCGATAATTGACGCCGAGCCGCCCCGATTCGCCGTCATCGATTTGAAAATGCCCGGCGCCAGCGGCCTGGAGTTGCTGCGGCACCTTCAGGAGTACTCTCCGGAAACAAAATCGGTGCTGTTAACCGGATATGGAAGCATCACCAACGCCGTCGAAGCCATCAAACTCGGAGCGGTGAACTACATTACCAAGCCGGCCGACGCGGATCAGATTTACGCGGCGTTGATGGAGGCTCCGGCGGTCGCGCAGGTGGAATCGTTCCAACCTCCCTCGTTGGCAGAAGCCGAATGGGAGCACATTCACCGGGTCCTCGCCGAGTGCGGCGGCAATATTTCCAAGGCCGCCTTGTTGCTCGACATTCCGCGGCGAACTTTGCAGCGAAAACTCAAAAAGCTAGCACCGTGATTCCACTCGCCCCCCTTCCAATAGGTCCTGATCGCCTTCCGTTTGCCCAGCGGTAAGTGTGAGGCGATTTGGCGGCCAAATCGGGCCACGGCACCCAATCTCGGCGATCTGCGGGCGATCGCTCGCCTTGAGCGGTCTGCGTGGCTACCATAGAGGCACTTCAGGTGCGGCATTGAACTCGCAATCGTGCTGGCGCGTTGGCGGTCAACGTGATGCCGCGACGAGAGTGCGAGCCTGCCGAATGCCGTCAGCTATGCGATTCGTCGCTCCCCCATTCATCATCCATTGGGAGAAACCCGCCGTGAAAATTCGTGCCTTGTTAGCCATCTTTCTCTTAGGTAGCGCGTGCTCCCTTGGCGAGTCTGCCGAGGTCAATCCCCCCAAGGGCTTTGTGGCCATTTTCAATGGCAAAGACCTGACGGGATGGTGGGGACTTTCCACCGAGAACCCGGCCAAGTGGATGGCGCTCTCTGAAGAGGAATTCGCCAAGAAAAAAGCTGCCAGTATCGAGAACATTCGCGAGCACTGGACTGTTGAGGACGGCGAACTGGTCAACGATGGCCACGGCCTGTACCTATCCACGGAAAAGAACTACGGCGACTTCGAACTGCTGATCGACTACAAGACCGTTCCCAAGGCCGACAGCGGCATCTACCTGCGAGGCGTTCCGCAGGTGCAAATTTGGGATCCCACCGAAGAAGCCAAGTTCAAACTTGGCGCCGACAAAGGGTCGGGAGGGCTGTGGAACAACAGCGCCGGCGCCGCGGGCAAAGATCCGCTGGTGCTCGCCGACAAGCCGTTCGGCGAGTGGAACCACTTTCGCATTGTGATGGTTGGCGAGTACGTCACCGTGTATCTCAACGACAAGTTGGTTGTCGATCACGCTCGGCTCGAAAATTACTTCGACCGCAGCGGCCCCCTTCCCAAGGAAGGCCCCATTCAATTGCAAACCCACGGCGGCGAGATTCGCTGGCGAAATGTCTACCTGCGCGAGATTCCGGCCGAGGAAGCCAACCAGATTTTGCGTCAAGGCGGTCTGAAAAAGCGAGATTCGCAATCGCAATTCAAATCGCTGTTTAACGGACAGGACTTCGAAGGCTGGGCGGGCCCGATCGACAACTACCAGGTGAGCGACGGCGCCATCATGTGCAAGCCGGGCAAAGGCGGCACCATTTATACCAAGGAAGAGTACTCCGACTTCGTGGTGCAGCTCGAGTTTCAACTCCCGCCGGGCGGCAACAACGGACTCGCCATTCGCTACCCCGGCAGCGGCGACACCGCTTATGTGGGCATGTGCGAATTGCAGGTGCTTGATGATGGTGACGCCCGCTACGCCAAGCTCGACCCCCGACAAGCCCATGGCTCGGCTTATGGCATGGTGGCCGCGCACCGCGGATTCTTGCGCCCGGTCGGCGAATGGAACTACCAGGAAGTGACCGTGCGCGGATCGACTATCCGGGTAGTGCTGAATGGTTTTCGAATCCTCGACGCCGACCTGGCCCAAGTGACCGAATACATGGGCGGCCGCCCGCACCCGGGCAAGGATCGCATCTCGGGCCACTTTGGATTCGCCGGCCATTCAAGCCCAGTGCAATTTCGCAATATTGCCATCCAGCGATTGGAAGACTAGTCGCTTGGCCGCGAAGATTGCAGCAGGACAAGCAGTTTTCTGCCTGGACAACCGGCCAACAAATTCTAGAGGCCCATGCTCCAGAATCGACTTTCGGTCCAAGAATTGCACTCCATCCATATGGTAGTTGCTTGAGCGGAGCCAGCGGAACAAACCGTTCCGCGGCACACGAGCGATCGTCGGAATTCAACCGCTATTTTGCGGCCGACTCGCTGCCGACCGTCAAGCGACCACCCCGAACGCGAACCTGCCCGCGATGCTGGCCAAATGCCGCATCCGGGCAGGTTTTCGTGCGAACTGGAGACGCAATCATGGCATCCGTGCATAAGAATATCCTGTTGGTTGTAGCGTTGTTAACTTGGGCTGGGGGCGTCCTGGGGGGCGAAGAATGCGAAGGCGAGGTGCTGGGCGTCGGCGAGAACGTACTGATGCTGATGATTCACGATGGGCAGCAATTGTTTGTCATTGAGCCGACAACCACCATCGTGTTTGAAGGCAAACCGGCGCAACTTCATGACATTGCGGCGGGACATCGCGCACTGGTGATTGCGGAGTTGCGCAACGACCAATACGTTGCTACGCTGGTTCTTGCCCGCTCGGCCTACTGAATTCGCCCCGTTTGCCGAGCCCCATTCCAGGGCGCCGCTCGTCCGAGAGCATATTGGCGGACAGACCCTTAGGACGGTCGGCCAGGATTCCATCCTGGCACCGCAGCGGCCTGTCTTACCCAGGTCGCCAGCTGGATCTCATCGAGTTCGTCGTCTTCGTGGATGTCGATCCAGCGCGCGTCCTTGTCCTTGCCCGCCCCGGGGGGCACGGGTCGAAGCGACGCGCCCCGGAAAAAGGTCACCTTGACGTAGTGGGTCAAGACGTGGAACGACAGGAACCAGCCCTGGCCCTCGACACCGTAGAAGGGCGAGTTCCACTTCACAGCCTTCCGCACATTGGGCACAGTCTGCATTATGAGTGCATCGATCCGCTTGCCGACGCCGCTTTTCCAGCCCGGCATCGCGGCGATGTAGGCCTGCACCGGGGCGTCGCCGTCCGCCTTCGCGATTTGGGGGTTGCCGCCTGAAAGTAGTTTCACCGGCTTGGCCGCGTCCAAATCGGGATTGGATTTCGCGTCTTCCTTTGCCGGGGACCTGGTCTTGGGGGCGCTGGACCGGCGATTCTCCGCTACCGCGGCCTGGATTAAGGCCTTGAACGCGTCAGCATCGAGCGACTCTCCCTCCCGGATGTCGATGGCGCGGCGCGTGTTTCCGCCGAGACTGGAGTTAAACAGCCCACGAGGGTCTTTTAAGGAGGCGCCTCGGGCGAAGGTCAACTTGACCACCTGTTTGTAGGCCTCTCCCGTGCAGACGATCCCAGCGTGGGACCACACGGGCACGCCCAATGGGTTGCTGGGCTTGTTCCATTTGCACTCCTCCACGATTTCCGGGTCCGCCTCATGGATAAGGCGGCGAACCTCAGCCAGGGTTTTGGCTCGCCAGCCACCCAATGACCGGATCTGCTCGTCGATGAGATGAGAGGCCGTCCCGGTCGCGCGCTCCGCTTTCCCACCTGGCTTGGCCTGCGCGCCTGCCTTGGGCAGAGACTTGGACTGGGCGGCCGACTTGCGTGGCCGGCTCGCGCGCGACGACTCTTGATCCTTCGGCTTCGCCCTGCTCTCAGTCATCATTTGTCCCTTGTTGTTCGAAGTTCCTCAGGAGTTTGCCGCAGCAATTGGATACGTGGCGTTTCGGCCCAATACTACGGGCACGCCTCCGCCTGCATTCGCCGCTTCGTATCAGCGTATGCCGTCTTGATGAGGTTGATAAGAGCGGTGGCATCGACCTGTTTCTCGGGACTGAGTTTCACATGGCGCATGAACTTGCCAGTACCTTCCAACAGATGCTCCGGATCGGCAATCTCTGCGCCGCGAAAGAACCCGACATTGACGTGGGCTTTGAAGGCATTAACATAAGCAAATGCCGCATCAGCGACACACGCGGTCGGATGGCCGTCATGCAGTAACTCTCGCACGTCGTCTCCGCAGTCGCGCATGACCTCAAACCAGCGCAGCGTGATCGCCCCCAATTTCCCCGAATGCTCATGCATCCAGACGTCGATCGCTGGATCTCGCTTAGCCGAACCAGCGAACCGCAGAAGTCGACTCGCGCGCGACGTGCCCTGGTCATTCGGCTTCGCCCTGCTGTCAGTCATCGCTCGTCCCTTTTGGAGAACTGCTTCTCAAGTCCCTCCTGGTATTCATTCCAAAATCGTTCATTTAGGTTGCGCTGCTCTGTCGCGCGGCCGGCATCGCACAAGGACGCGGAAGTTGCGGCCAGTATACGTGAGCGATTGCGTGCGCGCCAAAGTGAATGGAGCTTTGCGACGGGCATCGGCCGAGTAGGTCCGACACTCTGATCTCGGCCTGCCGCCGCCTGGCACAGGGCGGCTCCGATTATCTTGGGCAATTCCTGGACTCCGGCGAGCATGAATTCAACAGCCGGAGTATTACCTCGACTGGGCGTAACACCCAATCCCGCCAATTGGTTGCCAATGTGACTGTTCGTGGAATTTGAACCCTTGATCCGTTTGCCGCGCGATAGCGGCTGGCCACCTGGAATCGTATTTCGCATATCTCACGATCGGCATGTTGTGCCAGACACGGGCGTATCGCCGATGCCGTGATTCAGGGCCGTCCTTTTTATCAGAGCGACATCATTCATGTTCGACCCCTGGCGATTTCGGCGACTTCGCACGCCCCCCAGTGGCGTGTTGTGAGAGCAGCCTTGCATGTCGTCGCGCGTGCCACAATCGTCGCTCCGGCATTCCATGCAACTCGGCAGCAGGCGTTCTGGGGGTAGGAAACCAAACCTGCCGGCAAGTCGGTGTTGCACGCGCAAGCCATTAAATCTTGGGGGGATGCACGATGCGCTCCTCCTGCACCCGGAGTTGTCACCACTTCGGTTTGGCTTTGCAATCCAATGATTTCTGGTGTTCGGCGCGCTGCTTGCACCCCATTTCACCCAGCAATTGTTTGGGACGGGGCGTTACAGATAAGTTGGAGAAATGAACCATGAAAGCCATGTTATTCGCAGCAGTGGCGTCAATGGCCATGCTGTTTGTGCCCACCGACACGGCACAAGCGCAGCGCATTGGACTCAGTTTTGGTATTGGCGGCGGTCCTGTTTATCGCGGTTATGGGCCGAGTCGCTCGTACTACCAGCGCGGGTGGTACGGACCGCGATACGGCTCATACTACCGCGGCTACACCCGTCCGGGTTACCAGCGCTACTACTACCGGTCGCCCTACCAGTCGTACTACTACGGTCCGGGCTGGCGCTATTATTACCGATAGTGAGCACACGGCTTGTACCGTACACCAGTTTGTTTCCGGAAGTAACCAACGGAAGCTCAGGAATCGTGGAATGGGATCGAGCAATGATGGAGACTGCCTCCGCAGACTTCGCCTCAAGTGCGCTTCGCGTCGGCGATTTATCGAGCAGGCATCAAATGCCGAGTGATTTGCTTCCTGAACGTCACTGAGCGGGTCGCTCGACTTTAGCGCGATTAAATCCGCCCAGGCAACGGTCCGCAACCACCTTCAAGACTCCCGCTCGTGTTTCCAAGAAACGCCAGAGCGGCAAGAAAGCCTGGATTCTCGATGTTCGATTCGAGGATTCAGGCTTTTGTTTCGTTCGCCGAGGATAGGACTGCAGCACCCCAGAGCAACGCTCCCGGGCAGGTCCATCGCTAGCGACCGTTGCAGCGCCGGACAGCAAGCATTCGAATGGTCGTGTTCTTCGAATAGAAAAGATGTATTCATGGGCTTGCGGGTGCCGCTTCGAATTCCCAATCGGGTGGAAGCAGCTCGGCTGATGCGGCAAGTTTCTTGGGGTGTTGGACAAACATGACTGGGCAGTGGGCCCGATCCACAATCCGCTGCGAAGCATTGCGGCGTGAAAAAAGGCGTCGCCAGCCAACGGCCGGGGCGGGGAGGACTATCAATTGTGTATTGAGCTCCAACGCATGCCGGGTGACGGAATCCTCCAGACGCCCGGTGATCACTGAAGTGATTACTTCCACTTCGTCGGCCCAAGCGGCCTGGCTCCAGATTTTCAGTCGGCGTTCGGCTTCGGCGAAGCGAACCCGTCGGGAAAAGCCGGCGAGGGGACTGTTTGGCGGAGGGTCGGAAATCACTGTATGCAGCAGTCCGAGCGCGTCGAGCCCCGTCGCCTCGTTGGACACCGTTTCGCATTCGATTACATGCACCAGGCAGACCGTGCTTTGCATCGCCCGGGCAAGATCGCATGCCCGGCGATAGGCCACGAGTGCTCGCGGACCAAAGTCGGTTGGCACGAGGATCCGAGCCCCGCCGGTTTCTCCCCGGCTGGAATTGCTCAGGAATTCGCTCTCGGGAATAACACTCATCGCTCTAATGCCTCGGCCAACGAGGTTGGGTTGCCGCTGTAATATTCGGCTCGCTGCCATCATGCGGGTACGTAACGCACGAATAGTGCTACCGCGCCTGGCGGGATATATCGCGCACCCGCTTTGGCTTTCGATTCACGCCCTCTCAATACCCCAATTGACTCGATATCGGTTCAGCGTTTGGGTGCCATGCGCACCACATCCACTCAATTGGTCTTGGGATTGGGTCGCATCCAAAACTCCGCCTTCCGCAGCACCTGAAACAAATTCAAATTGCTGGAACGTTGTTTTACGGCAAACACGGGAATGGGCGACTCAATCAAGGTTTGCGACGTGGCGCTACCTAATAGAATCGAGGCGGCACGACTTCTGCCACGAGTATTCATTACGATCAAATCGACCGAGTATTTTTGGGCGCATCGCAGAATTCCCTCGGCAATATTCGCGCTTTCCTCGAATACAGGCTCCACATGCACGCCGTATTGATTGACGCTGCCCAGAAAATCATTCAAATCATGGGTTTCGCGATTGCGAATCTCTTCCACGTGCTCGTCGTATCGAATCGTCGACTCATCGAAAAACACGTGCAGGGCATAGCATTCTTCCAGGCCTCGCAGGTGCGAAATTACGGTTGCCTTGGAAAGGCTTTCCGCCGAGCGATCCGAAAAGTCGACCGGCGCCAGTACGCGAGTAATTTGCGCCGGACTGTCTTCGGGCACCATCCACACCGAACAGGGACCGATCATCGCCAATCGCCGGGCCAGGGACCGGCGCCCGCTTCGATTCCTTCGATGGCCCAGAATTACGAGATCGGCCTGGTTATCCGTGACATATTCCAGCAGCGCATCGATGCGTACACCTTCGCAAATGTCGTATGCGCATTCGATGTCGACATCGGCAACAACGAAATGCCTGGTTACCAGGTCGATCATCCGCCTTTTCAGGTTCTGCGGTTCTGTTGATTTGCCGTTGCGGTGCGCATCGGTGAGCACATGCACAAAGCGAAATTCCGGGCTGGTGCCCATCTTGGCCACCATCGCCGCATAGCGAAGGAGACTTTCGTCCGCTTCGGTCAGCGACAGGGCGACGACAACGCGTCGAATGGATTGCATCGTATCGTTATCCAGTGCAGGTTCGTAATTTCGAATGAATCTTTACCAGGCCTATCGCACCCCGACCTTCGGCCAGTCTTGGATGAAGTGATTATTGCCTGAAGTAGGCAGGATAAGAACGACATGTGACATCTGCCTAGCGCCCGGCCACGCCTCCCGCGGCGGGTTGCGCGTATTCTTCGCTTTCAAGTTCGAATTCTTCGTCGGGAACGATGTGGGGTTCCAATTCGCTGCGCCTCGGCTTGTCCAAGAATTTGAACAACGCGGCGTAGAAAATGAGCGCCGAAAGCACTCCGGTAAGGAAGTCGGTCAGCGGGACCATCGCCGCCGTGTAAACCATCAGGGCCGCATGGAACCAGTTATGCTTCCAGACTTCCTTGACCTCGCCCACCTTGACCATGTTGCTGGCCACCCACAGCAAAATGCCGGCAATGCAAGCCATCGGCACCAATTCCAAATAGCTGGCGATGTAAAACGCCATGGCCAACTTGAGTATGCCCTTGAAATAGCCCGCCAGCGGCGTAACGGCGCCAGCCTTGATGCTGGTGGCCGTGCGCGCCAAGGCGCCCGTACAGGGAAAACCGTTGACCAGCGGCGTGATGACTTGAACCAGTCCTTGTCCCCAGAACTCCTTGTCCGGATTGAAGGGCGTTTTTCGGTTGTTGGCAAGCCGGTCGGCCATGGACGAGCAGAGCAGGCTCTCTACGCCCGACACGAACACAATGGCGACGACAAAATAGAAGATATCGACGATCACGCCCGTCGTGAGGACCGGCAATTGGGGCGGCGTGAACACGAAGAAGTTGGTCGGAATGGCGCCGTACTTGTCTCGCACCAGCATGATGCCTTTGTCGGCAAACACCGTGGCCGAGAGCGCCGTGGCCAACCCCAGGGCCAGCAGCGGCGCCGGTATGAAGATCGAGATCTTTAACAGAAACCGGGTGACAAAAAACGTCATCAATGCCAGGAAAATCGCGAACAGATTGAGCGTGCCCATATGCTCGGCAATTGCCGTGAGTTTTTGAAACAAGCTTCCCTTGACTTCCGCGGTAATACCCAGGGCTTCACCGAGATTTGAGGTAGCAATTGCGATGGCAATGCCGATGGTAAACCCCACCACGATCGAATTGGGAACCAGTTTGGCGAATTTTCCCATTCCTCCCAGGCCCATAATCATCAACACAATGCCGGCGGTAACGGAGCATAACACCAAGAAGCCATGCGCTTCGGCGTCCGTGCCTCCATTGGCAGAACCGTACTTCAACATCAACCCGGCAATCAGCGGAATGAATGCCGCCGTGGGACCATATACCTGATACTTCGAACCTCCCCAGGTTCGCCCAACAATACAAGCGAGAGCGCCCGCAATAATGCCTTGCTCCGGTCGCAGCCCCATGGCCATGGCAAAACCCATGGCCATGGGAATCGCGGTCATGGCCACGATGAGTCCCGCGCTAAGATCGCGATAGGTCGTCGATAACCATGTTTGCCGCGTAAGATCCTCAAACCGGCTGTCGACTATCTTGTTGAAGGACTTAAACCGTTGCCAGGCGGTATTCATAACAATCGCTGCCTTTTCGAGGATGTCGCAACGTGCGGATGGGTGGAGAGATCGGCAAGCCTTTGCTGCCGCGCCAAGGATCGAATGAAAGACCATTGCCTTTCTTGGTCGGCTGGAGAATTCGGCAATGGAGGACCCGCAGACGATGTCACGCCGACATCGACTCCGCGCAACGTTTTCACACCGGGGACCGCAATCTCACACAACGCGGGAAGCGCCCGCACGAAGCTCACGAGTCTTCAGAGAGACGACCCATGGCAGGCGAGCGATGGCCGAATTCCATTCGAGAAGCAGTTTGCGCCACGACCGACCGGTTTGGATCGTGGCCCAAGCCAGTCAGGTGGTTGCTCGGTTACAACCGGGGAGCAGGCGGCTAAGAACGGTCTTCAACAGGCGTGAACGCGCCGCGGTGCACGAAAAGCCCACCCCGATTAACAAATGAGGGGCGCCCGTTGGCCGGTGGGAAGAAAGTGGCCTTCGCGCTGATGGCGAGGCGTGTCGGAACCGCGGCACGGTGGTGCCGGCGCCGCAAATTGACCAAATGGCTGCGTGACCGTGATAACGTCGGAGTCCGCGCGATCATGCCGGACCAGCACGAGAGCTTCGGTCGGAACGGATTCGCTTCCGCCGCCGACCCCTTCGCTGCCAGTCGATACTTGCACTGGCGTAAAAAACAGCATCACCGCCATCAAAGCGCCACCCCAGCGCCCAAAACGGCTGCGAGATCGGCTCGAGTGTGAGATGGTGGAAGCCATTGGTGCTACAGGGTGCCATCGGATGCAACGATCCATCAACCCGGCCATCTTCGACAAAGCGATCCATCAGCACCACCGAGAATCATGAACACAAGTGCAGCAAAACTTCGCACTCACGGCGCTTAAAATGCGAAAATGCACCAGTGGCACTAAATATTAAGCGTGTCAATTATCAAAAAGTCGCATTTCAAGCACAAAAAAACGCACTGCTCTCGCAGTACACACGGGGCGCGACCGCCGATCGATTGGCGTCCTACCTGAGCGAGGGGTTGGGGGGGCAATGCCAGTGCTGCAGCACCTCTTTGCCGAAATCGCACTGTTTGTCAGGCTCACAAAGCGCCTGGGCCTGTCAAACATCCCAGTTTTCCTGGACTGCTTCAAGAAACGGCCTGCTGTCGTACGAGAGCCTGCCTTGTAAGCCAAAAGCTCAAATTCACCTTGATCCGATCCAACCGGCGCTTCACCAAAACACGCCACAACCCCTCAATAGTGGCATTTCAGCGGCCCCGGCGAAACAATCGTGACGGGGAAACTTGTTTGGCGCAAAGTAGCAACTACCATTGAATTTACGCGTTTCGATACGTTTGACGGCAACAGCCGTTCAACGCAAGCCACTGATTCCACTGAAGTTACGCATCTTCGTGCCGTTTGCGTCCCAGGGTCCCCGACTTCGTTAAACGGCAGAATTGAACTTTCTTGACCAGTGCTGCCACTAAAGTCATTGAGCAATCTTCTCTTGCCTTGTGAGGATTTCATTCATGTCCGAGTTCACTGAGCACGACACCGCTGCAATTCGAAAGCTGGCCGACGCCCGCGAGCGAATCCAAGACCAGTTATCCCAGGTGATTGTGGGCCAGCAGGCCGTCATCGAACAGCTGCTGATTTCGCTTTTCGCCCGCAGCCACTGCCTGTTGGAAGGCGTGCCTGGTTTGGCCAAGACGCTCATGATCAGCACGCTGTCGCGGGGGTTGAACCTGCGTTTCAGCCGAATCCAGTTCACCCCTGACCTAATGCCGGCCGACATCACCGGCACCGAGATCATTGAAGAGAACCGCTCGACCGGCGCCCGTGAATTTCGGTTTTTGGAAGGGCCGCTGTTCGCCAACGTCATTCTGGCCGACGAAATCAACCGCACCCCACCCAAGACTCAGGCAGCTTTGCTCGAAGCGATGCAAGAGCGGCATGTGACGGTGGGACGCGTGCGGCACGACATGGCCGACCCGTTCTTCGTGCTCGCCACGCAAAACCCCATCGAGCAGGAAGGTACGTACCCACTGCCCGAAGCGCAGCAAGACCGCTTCATGTTCAAGGTGTTTGTGAACTATCCCAAATTCGACGAGGAATTTGAGATTGCCCGGCGCACCACGGCGGTGATGGAAGACCGCATCCAACCGGTTCTCACGGGCGACGAGATCATTGGCCTGCAGCGTCTTGTGCGCGAAGTGCCGGTTTCTGACAACGTGATCCGTTACACCCTGTCTCTGGTCAGGCAAACGCGCGTCGGCCAGCCGGGCGTGCCCGACTACGTTGCCGAACGGTTGAACTGGGGCGCCGGTCCTCGCGCTGTGCAGTTTCTCATTCTGGGCGGCAAAGCCCGAGCGCTGTTGCACGGCCGCACGCATGTTTCAACCGAAGACGTGCAGGCACTCGCCCGGCCGGTGCTGCGGCACCGCATTGTGGTGAACTTCGCCGCCGAAAGCGAAGGCATCAACGCCGATCACGTCATCGACCAGTTGGTTCAGAATACCCCCACCAAAGAAGACGAGTTGACCCGTGACCCCAGGTTCCAAGCAATTTTTGCATCCTGAAGCGATTCGCCGTATCGCCCGCATGGACTTGCGTGCCCGGCACATCGTGGAAGGCTTCCTGTCCGGCATGCATCGCAGTCCTTACTTTGGCCAGTCGGTCGAGTTTCTCCAGCACCGGGAATACGTTTCCGGCGACGATGTTCGCAACATCGACTGGAAGGTTTGGGCCAAGCAAGATCGTTTCTACGTCAAGCAGTACGAAGAAGAAACGAACATGCGGGTAACGCTGCTGGTGGACGTTTCCAACAGCATGCGCTACGGCAACGGCGCCATGAACAAGTACGAATACGCCTGCACATCCGCAGTCAGCCTGGCTTACCTGGCGCTGCGCCAGCAGGATGCCGTCAGCTGCCTGGCGTTTTCGGATCGTGTGAAAGCGGCCATGGAATATCGCAGCCGCAAGAGTCACTTGCAGTCGATTATTAAGGCGTTGAGCGTTAACGAACCGAGCGACGCCACGGACATTTCTCCCATTCTGTCCAATGTTGCCCAGAACCTGCCGCGGCGCGGAATGATCATCATTTTTTCCGACCTCTTGGTCGAGCGCCCCAGCTTCTTTCGCGGCCTCAAGTTGTTGCGGCAACGTGGGCACGATGTGCTGGTTGTGCATGTGCTGGATGACGACGAATTGGAGTTTCCCTTCAGCGGCCCGACTCGGTTCGAAGGCCTCGAGACTCCAGAACATTTGTCCTGCAATCCCAGGGCGCTCCGCAAGGGGTATTTGGAAGCCCTGAATGCCTACCTGGAAGAAGTGCGTCGGGGTTGCACTTCGAACTCGGTGGACTATGCCCTGGTGCGCACGAGCTTTCCGCTCGATGCCGCCCTGGCCACGTTCCTCAGCAACCGCTTGGGCATGCACCACAAGAACTAGAGGACCACACCTCCCATGGCTGAATGGTTTTTCAACGCGAATCTGGTGTGGCTTGGACTGCCGCTCTTGGCGCTGCCCATCATCATTCACCTCATCAATTTGATGAGACATCGCCGCGTGGCCTGGGCAGCGATGGAGTTCGTGCTCGTCGCTCACAAAAAGAGCAGCACTTGGATCCTGCTCAAACAGCTGCTGTTGCTCCTGCTGCGCATTCTGGCGATTGCCGCCATTATTGCCATTCTGGGGCAATTCATCTTTCGCCAAGACCGCTGGATGTTTGGCAGCACCACCCATCACATCGTGGTCATGGATGATACCTACTCCATGTCGGACAAGCTGGGCGAGACCAGCGTCTTCGACGACGCTCGCGAAGCCGTCCGCAAGATTGGCCGTACGGCCTCCAATGCCCGCAGCAAGCAGCGATTCACGCTGGCCCTGTTTTCCACCGCCGGCAAGCCCGTGCAGGAGTTGAACAAGGTGGATGTAGGCACCGATTTCGATTCCACGCGGCTCCGCTCGGTGCTCGATGGCGTGCAGGTATCTCAGACGTCGGTGAGCCCGTTGCAGGTTCTCGACGGTGTGGCCGCCACGCTCTCGTCCGAACGCAACGAAAAACGCGTCGTTTATCTGGTTTCCGATTTCCGCGAGCGCGATTGGGACGCCAAGCAACTGGCCAATCTCAACGAGCGACTCGAAAGCCTCACCAACGAAGCCACCGAAATCCACCTGGTGCACTGCGTCGATCGGCAACACAACAATCTCGGCATCACCTCCCTGCAACCAGTTTCCGGGAACGTGGCGGCTGGGGTGGGCGTGGAGATGGAGGTTCGTGTTCGCAACTACAGCAACAATCCGGTGCGCGAGTTGTCGGTGTTGCTGCTGGAAGACGGCCGCCCGCGCACTCCGGTGGTCTTCGAAAGCATTGCCGCGAACGATGAAGCCGCGAAGCGGTTTGTGGTTCGCTTTGACACGCCCGGCCAGCACACGGTCACGGCGAAACTTCCCAGCGACACCGTCGAAGCCGACAATAGCCGGTATGCCGTGCTTGATCTGCCCGAAGGTCACCCCGTACTCATCGTCGACGGCGATGAAGACCGTTCCGGCGGTTGGTTCATTGGCAATGCCCTGAGCCCCGGCGAGGTGCGCACGGGAATGCGGCCGCAAATCGAAAAACCGAATTATCTGGCCGAGAAGCGGCTCGATCTTTTCCAATCCATTTATGTCACCAACTTCCACCAGTTGTCGCCCCAGGCAGTCGATGCCCTTGAAGCATATGTCAAGTCGGGTGGCGGCCTGGCTTTGTTCCTGGGCCCCCCTCTGGATGAATCCGGCGTATTCAGCGGGTTGGAAACCGAGTCGCTGCAGCGCACGGTGGAGTTTGTCTCGCGCGTCAATCGCTCGCTCCACCGCAATGGCCAAGGCCTGCTGCCGGCGCCCTTGGCCGCCGATGCCCAACTGATCACCGATCGCCTCGAAACGGCGCCCGACCTCGCCCCGGACGATCATCCGATCTTTCGCGTATTTACCCGAACGGGCGATACGTTCTTGCGAGACGTGAGAATCCTGTCGTACTACGCCCTGGCGAAAGACTGGGAGCCAGATCCTCAATCGACGACCAAGGTGATTGCCCGACTCCGCAATGGCGCCCCGCTGGCGATCGAGCACCACTTTGGTTCGCAAGACAGTCGTGGGCTGCGCGACGCCGATGCCGCGCTGAGCAAGTCGGCCGAGTTGCTCGACACCGGACTCAAAAGTACCTCGCTCAATTCGACGGCGGCCAGCCAACAGATCGAGGCGGCCGTTGTGCAGTCGCGCGATGCCAGCGACCGGATGGCCGCGGTGTTGGCGTCGCTCGAGGCGCAGGCATTGCGTTTTGGCGAATCGAAACCGCAGTTGGCCGAATACCTCGATCGACTGAAAACCCTCCACTCGCGACACCAAGAACTGGCAGAGAATTTGCTCGACGCCCGCCAATACTCGGGGGACCAGCCGCTTCCCGTGCGACTGCGCGGCATCGCCACCGACGCCGGCAAACTCGCCGACGAAATCGCCGCCACCGAAGGGCCCGGAGGAACGGTGGTTGTGTTCCTGACCACTGCGGGACCGGTCTGGAACAACTGGGCGGCCAACCCCAGCTTTGTGATCGGCATGCTCGAGTTGCAAGCCTATCTGGCTTCGTCGCGCTCAGGCACGCCCGACCGCCGCATTGGCGCCCCCATTGAAATCCGACTGGACCCTGAGCTTTATCAGGAGAAATACCTTCTGTCGATGCCGGGCGTCTCGGGTACGACGGGCACCAACATCGAACGGGCAATCACCAACACCGGTCAACAACTCGAGGCTGCCGTCACCGATACCACGGTGGCTGGCATCTACCAGTTGCAGGTGTTCCGTCGCGATGGTCGCCGCGATTCGCCCCAAACCTTTGCTTACAACGTGGTCCCCGAGGAAGGCGACTTGAAGGTGGTGCCTCCGGCCGACCTCGAAACCCGCGTTACGGCCACCGGCGTGACGGTACAGTCCGCGGGCGATGTGCGCGGCGCCGCGAACCAGCACGCGCGTTCGAGCATGACCGAAATCCTGCTCTACGTCCTGATCGCGCTGTTGCTGGGAGAACAGATTCTGGCATACACCTTGAGTTATCATTCGGGCGGCGCCGCCAAACAGGCGGCATGACAAGCCCCAGTTGAAAGTCGGCTTCCAAACAAACATCCGCCAAATACGGCGGCGCTGCCAAATTGAATCCATCGCTGCAATTCACCAATCGGAATTTCGTCCCCCTGGGGCCATTCCGTCGTAGTCCCTAAGGAAGATCAACAACTATGTGGCTGCTGGCCCAAGCAACGGAGCAAGGCACTCGCACCTTCGAATTCGGTCGAATGGTCGGGGGCGATCCGTTCTCATTGCAAACCGTGCTGCTGGCATTGGTCGCCCTGGCCGTGGTGGCATTGGTCATCTTTTTCTACATTCGCGATTGCGTGGAGATCGGGGGCATCATGGCCACCCTTCTCATCACGCTTCGCCTGGGCGCGTTTGCCGGTCTGCTTTGGATCTGGCTGCAACCCCAATGGCGAATTGAGAAAGAAGTGGTGATTCCCTCGCGGGTGTTGGTGCTCGTCGACACCAGCCAAAGCATGTTGACCAGCGACGAGGGCGGAAGCCCCGGCGGCAGTTCCGGCGCCGGCCAACGACCGCGAATCGACATGGTCGTGGACGCGCTGCAAAACGGCCCCCTGCTCAAGAAACTTCAACAATCGCACGATGTGTTCGTGGTGGCCTTCGATGGCAAGACCAATACCGTCGCCAGCCTGTTCAAACTCAACAGCGAAGCGGATTCCAAAAGCACCTCTCCGGCCGATGGCGAAACTGCGGCGGCTCCCGACTGGGCCACGCTGTTGGCCGCCAAGGGCTCGAGCACTCTGGTCGGCGAATCGCTGAATTCGGTGCTGAACGAACCCCGCGGCGATGCGCCCCTGGCCGGAATCGTGGTGTTTTCCGACGGCGGCGACACCAGCACCACCGTGGCCGAAACGTCGGCAGGAACCGGACTCGACGCCGCCATCAAAAATGCCAAAGATAAGCGGGTTCCCATCTATACCGTTGGACTCGGAACCGTGCAGCAGGACATGGATCTGCGAGTTTACAGTTTTGAAGTTCCCAAACGCACATATGCCGGCGACGCCTACGAAGTGAAGGGATTGATCGTGGCCTCCGGCTTGCCGGGGCAATCCTCGGCGAGTGCGGAAAATCGCCCCGAGGTCACCGTCGAGCTGCGCGATTTGCAAAACGAGAATGAAGATCGCGAAGGCACGCTCGTCGATTCCACTACCGTGGTGCTCGGCCCCAGCGGCGAGCAGGTTCCCTTCAGCTTCAAGCTCGAGGCCGAAGAGGTAGGAAGGCGGGTGCTGCTCGCTCGGGTGGTTTCTCCCGACGCCCGCATCCAGCGCACCGTCGACATGGATGCCAAGGACATTGTGGAAATCATCGATCCGAAAACCCGCGTGCTACTGTTCGCAGGCGGACCCTCGCGCGAGTACCATTTTGTGCGCAACCAATTGCGTCGCGATGAGGGCATGATTTCCGACGTGCTGCTGCAGACGGCCCAGCAGGGAATTGCCCAAGATGCCGACGAGATTCTGTTCGATTTTCCCTCTGACAAAGAAACGCTGTACAAGTACGACTGCATTGTCGCTTTTGATCCTGACTGGCGCGAATTGGACGAAAATCAGATTGATCTGCTGGAAAAATGGGTTGCCGAAGAAGGCGGCGGGTTGGTGGTGATTGCCGGCCCCGTCTGCACCGACGAATGGGTGCATGACCGCAAGAGCGAAGATCTGCTGCGAAAAATTCGCGGCCTGTACCCCGTGGAGTTCAAGCAGCATTTCGCGATTCTCGATGACGGCAAATACGACAACGCCAAGCCGCGGCGTGTGCGCATGACGCCCTACGGCGAAGACGCGCAGTACTTGTGGCTGAGCGACGACCGCCTGGAAAGCTCGCGCCGCTGGGACGAATTCGAAGGCATTTACGGTTACTACGGCGTTCAAGGCGCCAAGCCGGTTGCGCAAGTGCTGGCCCGCCTCGAGGACCCCGACGCTCTCAACCCCGCCGAAGCCCCGGTGTTCATGGTGTCGCAATTCTATGGTTCAGGCCGGGTACTTTATCTGGGAAGTGGCGAACTCTGGCGATTGCGGGCACTCGACGAAGCATACTTCGAAGTGCTCTATACCAAATTGCTCCGCCACGTGTCGCAAAGCCGATTGCTTCGCGGCAGCAACCGAGGTCGCCTACTGGTGGACAACAAACAGGTTGGACTGGGCGAAACCGTGCCGGTCCGCGTGCAATTGAAAGACGCCCAGCTTGAACCGCTCGTGGCCGACTCCGTGGAACTGGAATATTTCACCCCCGATGGCGTGCGGCATACCACTCCCCTGGTCGCCGATAAGGACCAGCCCGGCATCTTTGGCGGACAGTTTGGAGCATACCAGGCTGGCGTGTATCGCATCAGCGTGCCCATTCCCGGCAGCGATGAATCGTTGAGCGACGCCATCAAGGCTTCGCTGCCTGATCTCGAAAACAAGCACAAGCAGCGCAACGATGCCTTGCTCAATCGCCTCGCCGATGGGACCGGAGGCCGCTATTACCTGGGCGTGGCCGCCGCCACTTCCGACGCCGACGCCAAAAGTCTGGTGGCGGCCGCCGTCTTGCCCGACCGCAGCCGAATCAAGCCCGAACGCGACGAACCAGAATCCCTCTGGGATAACGAATGGACCTTGTTCATCATCTGCGGGCTGCTCTGCATGGAATGGCTCATTCGCCGGTTGGCGAAATTGGCCTAACTCAGATCGGCCTCACAGCAGGGCAATTACGACAACCCAATTTGGGTCTTACGAGCGAAGCGAACGATGAGCGCAACTACAGAGCGACCCCCCGTCCCGCCCCAGAATTTGGCGCCCCCCATTTCGTCCAAGCTGGCCACGCTACGGCGGCGCATTCGACGGTACGTGGGATTGGATGGGCTGGCCTTGGTCGTGGCCTGGCTGGGATTGGCCTTCTGGGTCACCTTGGCAATCGACTGGATTCCGGTCACCATGGGTTACGATGAACCCACTGTCGCCGTCCGGATTGTATTGCTGGCGATCACCGGCGCAGGACTGCTATGGCTCATGGTCCGTTCGTGGCGGCGGTTGCTGGTCTCCATGCCCGACCGCAGCATGGCCGTAGTCCTCGAACGTCGATTTGCCGATTTCGATGACAGTCTGCTCACGACGGTGGAGTTGACCCAGCAGCCGGACCACGCCGCGCAGTTCAGCCCCGGCATGCTGCGACACACCTCCGAAATTGCCCTGGCCCGCACCGCGACTGTTCCGATCTCCAAGGTCTTCAATCCGGCGCCGCTGATTCGCAGCCTGGTGCTCGGCGTGCTGCTCACGGCCTCGGTGGTTGCCTTTGCGGTGGCCCAGCCCGAGGGCTTTGGTATCTGGACCAAGCGGATGCTGCTCCTGGAAGATATCAAATGGCCTCGCCGCAACTTCATTGCGATCGACGGGCCGATTGAGCGCCGAGTCGCCCGTGGCGGCGATACCGAAATCGTGGTCAAAGCCAGCGCTGCGCACCTGCTTCCCGGCAGCGTGCGCGTGGAGTGGGAAAACGAAGACGGCACCACGGGCTACGCCGACTGTGATCGGGAAGGCGACGAGCCGCGCGACGGCTGGCAATACTTCACGTATCGCTTCACGGGGCTCCGTGGATCGCTTACCTACGACGTGGTGGGAGGAGACTACCGCGTTCGCAACTACCGCGTGGTGGTGGTCGATAGTCCCACGGCTGAACTTTCCATCCACGCCGAATTCCCTGAATACATGGTCGACGAAGACCAAAACCTCAACACCCCTCGTTCGATTCCGGTTAGCGAGGTCGTCGAGGTTTACCAGGGCACCCGGCTTGCCATTCGCGGCCAGGCCAACAAGCAACTATTGTCGGCGGAAATCGCCACCATCGATTCGTCCGGGCAAGAAAACCGCCGACCGCTGCCCCTGTTCACAACCGAAGAGGAAGGCATCACCCAATCCGTTCACACCGCCGCGGGCATCGCTGGCGGCATGGCCCGATTGCAACATGTCGCCCCCCGACAATTTGAGTTCGTCATTCCGCACCTGGACGAAGATCAAACCTTGATGTTCAGCCTGCAAGACGCCGATGGGCTCCCCTCGGGCAGCCCGGCGATCCGGCTAGCCTTGTCGTCCCGACCCGACGAAGCACCGCAAGTGGAAATCCACCCAGTCGGGATTGGATCGGCGGTAACAACCGACGTGCGTATTCCCATTTCCGGCAGAATTCGGGACGACCATGGTTTGGTGCGCACGTGGTTAGAATACATTGTGGACGACCTTCCGCCCGTGCATTTGCCATTCACGCAGCGAAATGCTCCGGGCGAATCGAATCCAACTACTTTCGTAGAAATAGCTTCGGCGCCAAACCCTCTCCCCAAGGGCATCGTGAATCTGGATTACCAGGGGGCCACAGAAACGGTGCTCGATTTCCGCGAATACCGCCGGATGGAACTCCGTAACGAGCGCGAGCGTCCAATCGGAACCGACGACAATGTCGCTCCCTGGTTCCCGCCCGAAACCCAGTGGCCATCGGATCAAACCTCGTTTAACCGCTTTGATCTCAAGCCGGGTCAAAAAATTCGCCTTTTTGTCAAAGCCCAGGATCGTTCGACGCTCGGAGCCGGCCCCCGAGTCGGGATGAGCCAGGAAATCCAGTTGCGCGTCGTAACTCCTGAAGAATTAAGGGCTATCCTCGCTGAGAAGGAAGGCACTGAGCGTCAGCAATACCAGCGCATTGTAGACGTGGTGATCAATTGTCTGTCGTGGCTGCAAGAAATCCCGTATGAGTCGCAAAGCGTGAGCCCGATCGAGCCGGGCTCTGAATTGCCGTCCGAAAAAGCCCAACGCGTGCAACAAGTGTGTGCGGAAAATGCGGCCAAAATTTTGGAGGTGGCCCAGCGGTTTGATGGAATTCGACTGGAATTGCAGAACAATCGGCTACAAGATACAGAAGAGTTGGAACGGCGGCTTCGTGACGATATTTCCAATCCACTTAAGGAGATCGGTGGACCCATGTTCGGCGAATTCGATCGTCGAATGAACGAATTGGTCCCCAAGTTGCACCAAGACTATGCCGATGACGCCGCCCGAGTGGCCGCGCTGCGTTCATCCAAACAGCAGCTCGACGCAATTGTGGCGGCCATGGAGGACGTGTTGTACAAGATGGAGGAGTTTCAAAACTTCAATCGCGTGCTGACGCGGATCCGCGAATTGGTCGAGCTGCAAAAGAAGCTCAAGCAAAACACGGAGGCGTACCGCAATTGGAAACTCCTCAACCCCGATGATTGAGCGCTTCTGAAGTTGCCCCTGTAGGGCAATAAAGGCCCGCTCGAAGCGGCGAAGGATCCATCGAGCCGCTCGCATGGTTTCAAGATAGACTCGCTGCATCTCGCTTGGCATGGTTTTCAATAGGCTATGGCCAGCCTGACGCGAGCCGTGGCGAACGCAATTTACGAAATACTCCCCTCGACGAAGCCCGTTCCGAGAGATTCCTCCCGGGTTGGGTTTCGTGTCCCTGGTTGTTGAACTGGAGGCAAGAACATGTCGGCGCAGCGTCTGTCGTACACTTCGCGGATTGCTTGGCGATGGATCCCGGTCGGCCTTACCTGCCTGGTGATGCTTCTAGGGCCAGTAATCTCGCTTGCGCCAGTGGCGGCGCAGAACCCCGCCAACGAAGAGCAGGCCCAGCAAGATCGCGGCAAAGAAATCCTCCAAGATCAAGCCCGGCTTCAGGCCAAGTTCCGTGAGTTCGAGGATTCGCTGATCGATTTGGCCAACAGCATGGAGGCCACCGATCCGGCGCGCGCCAACCTATTGCGCAAAGCGTTCGCTCAATCCAAGGATCGCGAGGTGACCGAGCAAATTGCATCGGTCTTGGAAGCGTTGCAGAAAGACCTGCTGACCAACGCCGTCAAAGGCCAAGGGGAAGTCGAAGGCGAATTGCAGAAACTCTTCGACCTGCTGCTGACGGAAAGCCGACCCGATCGACTTGCCGATGAAAAGGCTCGGATCAAGGAATACCTGAAAAAAGTCAAGAAACTCATCAAGGACGAGGAAGAGATTCAAGGCCTCACTGAACGTGGAGCCGACTTGCAGCGGATTGCCGAACGCCAAGGTCGCGTTGCCGATGAAACCGGCAACCTCGGCAAGCAAATCGCCGAGAACGAAGGTAAGGGCGAGGGCAAGGGCGAAGGCGAAGGTAAAGGCGAGGGCAAGGGCGAAGGCGAAGGTAAAGGCGAGGGCAAGGGTGAAGGCGAAGGTAAAGGCGAGGGCAAGGGCGAAGGCGAAGGGATGGGAGAGGGCGAGGGTAAAGGTGAGGGCAAAGGCGAAGGACAAGGTCAAGGCCAAGGACAGGGACAAGGTGAAGGTGGCGAAGGCGGAGAAGGCGGCGAGGGGGACCAATCCCAGCAGCCGAAAGATCCCATTCAAGACACCATCAAACGCATTCAAGACGCCCAGCAGCGGATGAAAGAAGCCAAGCAGCGGCTCGAAAAGGCCCAACGCGAGGGCGCGCTCGAAGCCGAAAAGCAGGCCCTTGAAGAGCTTCGAGCCATCGAGAAAGAACTCGAAGAACTCCTGCGCCAGCTTCGCGAAGAAGAGATGAAGCGGCTGCTGGAGTACCTCGAAGCCCGCTTCAAGAAAATGCTCGAAATGCAAATCGTCGTCTACGAAGGTACGTTGCGGTTAGATCGGGTGCCGGAAGCCGATCGGGGCCGTGGCGAGGAAATTCAAGCCAGCCGGCTGAGTCGGCAAGAGTCCATGATTCTGCTCGAGTGTGACAAGGCCTTGCAACTGCTCCGCGAGGAAGGGTCTGCCGTGGCCTTGCCCGAGGCGGTTGGACAAATGCGGGAAGACATCCAGCAAGTAACCGTTTGGCTGTCGCAAACGAAAATTGGCGCCATGACGCAGGGCGTGGAGGAAGACATCATCGCGGCCCTGGAAGAGATCATCGCCGCGTTGCAAAAGGCTCAAAAAGACATGGAAGAGCAGCAGGAGAGTCCCCCCTCGCCGCCGATGGAGGGACAGCCTCAAGAGCCACCTCTGATTGACATTCTTGCCGAACTAAAAATGTTGCGTTCGCTGCAGTTGCGAGTGAATAATCGCACAGTGCGCTATTCCGATCAGTTGCAGGACCCCAAGGACGTAGTCGGCCAGGCCGAGAAAGACGATCTCGTCGACGCGCTGCGGCAGTTGGCCGAGCGGGAGCAACGGATCTTCGACGCCACGCGAGATATTGTCACCGGTCGCAACAAATAACCCTATTCCAAGAGATGGAGAATTGTCATGCAGACTAGAAATCGCTCATTGGTGTGGGGGTTGTTGGCCTGCGGTGTTTGTCTCGCGGCCTGGAGCGCCAGCGGCGTGCACGCTCGAGCCGACGAAGATGCGTTCGGCAAGGAGCGGCGCTACCAGCAGCTTTCCGTTGCCGAGGTGCGCAAGCAAGTCGAAGCCTGGCTAGAACAGACAGCCGCCGATGAAACCCTGCGGGCGTCGGTCCTCGAAAAGTGGAACGACGTTTCGTCAGACATTTCTGGTCCCGAACTGCTGGAGCAGTTGGCCGCCAGCTTGGGCGCTGTTGATGCCAGGGCGCGACAACTCGTAGAACTGTGCAGCCAGCCGCGGGAAGGCTTCAAACTGCCCGATACCAGTTGGCTGGCGGAAGAAGGACTTTCCCCGCTGATGCAAAACAACCTGCGGCTTCTCTACGGTCGCTGGCTGTGCCAGCAGCGGCTGTATGACGACGCGGCAGGCATTATGGCCGACGTCAAGGCCGAAGACGTCGTCGATCCCGCTTCGCTGCTGTTCTTCCAAAGCGTGGCGTATCACCGACTGCTGGACAAGAAGCGTGGGCTGGAATCCATTGCCAAACTGCTCGACGAAGTCTCCAACAGCCCGCAACGCTATGTTTCGGTCGCTGGTCTCATGCAAGACGATCTGAAAGCTCTAAAGGACGATTCCTTGGATCATATTTCGCGTCGCATGGAAGACGTGGAGCGCCGTTTGGACTTGGCCCAGGCCGGACAAAAGGTGAGAGACATCGAGGAGGGAATCGTTAAATCGCTCGACAAAATGATCGAGGAAATTGAAAAACAGCAGCAACAGCAACAACAGCAGCAGCAACAACAGTCGGGCGGCGGATCTCAGCAATCCAACCAGCCGGCTCCGAACAGCCGCATTTTGGGTGGTCAAGGGCCGGGGCAGGTGGACCCCAAAAATGTGGCGCAAGGCAATCCCTGGGGGGATTTGCCCCCCAAGAAGCGGCAAGAAGCCCTGCAACAGATTGGCAAGGAGTTCCCTTCACATTATCGTGAAGTCGTGGAACAGTATTTCCGCAAAATCGCTACGGAGCCGCAGAACCCTCGCTAACCAGCAGGAATCGGAACTCCTGAACCTGCTTGGCGCAAGTTCTTCGAGTATGGACGGTCGCGGTGTGCACCGTGGCAACAGTACTCCGAACCAGGGGGATGCAGCACAGTAAACCAAACATGCCTGCATCCCTCCGTGCTTGTCGTCAGGATGGCAACATTCACCTAATTTCCTATTGTTAAAACGGAGGCGCCCAGCCCTCATGAGAACGGCTTTCTTTGCTGCTTCATCAACGGTTCGGGCGACGTTGTCGTTGATCCTGCTGGGCGTGTTGGGCTCGGCAGGCAGAGCCGAGGTTCCGCAGGTGTCGGTGTCCACGCTCGATGGCCGAAATGTCGAGGGGCAAATTCAAACCCTAACGGCAGATTCGCTAGTTCTCAAAACGAATTCGGGCGACGAGACACTGGCGGTTTCCGATCTGCTGGGGGTAACGCCCCGGCAGGCACCGCAACCTCCGGCGAATCGACCCGTGGGCCGCGTCGAACTGAGCGATGGCTCGATTTTGGTTGCTGACGGCTACACCATGGCGGGCGGAACCGGGAAGTTCCCGTTCCAAGGCCAGGAGATTGCATTGAGCACCCGGTCGATTGCCGCGGTCCGGTTGCAAGAACCGACGCCGGCGATCGACGAACAATGGCGCAAAATTCGTAGCGACGGTAAGATCGCCGGAGACTTGGTGCTAATCCGCAAAGGTGACGCTGTCGACTATGTTGAAGGCGTGATCGTGGCGGCTGACGCAGAAAACGTGGAACTGGAACTCGACGGCAGCAAGATTCCGGTGAAACGTACTCGCGTCGATGGCTTGATCTATTTACACCGACAAGCTGCGGCGACTCCGGATCCCCTGGCCATGGTCTATTTGGGCGACGATTCCAGGCTCGCGGCTCGCTCGCTATCGGCCTCGGATACCGGGCTCGAGGTCGAAACAACAGCCCGGCTCAAGGCCAGCGTCCCCTGGGATCAGGTGCGGCGGCTGGATTTTTCCGCCGGCAAAATTCAGTACCTCAATGTTGCGTTGGGGGCCGTCGATGGCGCCCTGTTGCCCGACGAGGAAAAGGTGACTGAATTCTTGCAACTGAAGACCCCGTTCGCCGCCGTGCAGGAGTTTTACCGTCCCCGGTCCAATGGCTGGGGGGTTCGCCGTCCGTTGAAACTTGCGGGCGAGATTTACGAGCGAGGATTGGCAATTCGCAGCCGCACCGAGCTGCTGTATCGCATACGGGGCAAGTATCGCCGTTTTCAGGCAGTGGTCGGAATCGACGATTCGGTCGCCGGTCAATCGAACGACTTGCGTCTCACGATTACCGGTGATGGTCGTCCACTGTTCGATGAGTTAATTCGCGGAACCGATGGTCCGCGCCAACTTGATTTGAATATTGAAGGCGTCAGCCGTTTGGATATCAAGGTCGATTACGGCGACGATGGACTCGACGCGGCCGACCTCCTCAATCTTTGTGATGCTAGGGTCACCAAATGAAGCATACCCTTGCCTATGGGATTTGCCTGCTTGGTTTGTTTGTCTCGCAGGCCGTGGCTCAGGTGCCAAACGAGGTGGCCGAGGCGGAAGCCGCGCGCATTAAAATGCTGGACCGGGCCCGGTCGGCAACCGTCGCCATTTTTGGCCGCGGGGGCCAGGGCGGCGGCTCCGGAGTATGCATTTCTCCCGACGGCTACGTGCTCAGCAATTTTCACGTCACCAGCGCTAACCCCCACATGAACGTCGGCATGGCCGACGGCAAACTTTACGATGCCGTACTGGTCGGACTCGACCCCACCGGCGACGTAGCCTTGATCAAACTGCTGGGGCGAGACGATTTCCCCCATGCACCCTTGGCCGATAGCGATCTGGTTCGAGCGGGCGATCCTTGTTTCGCCATCGGCAACCCCTTCCTGCTGGCCAGCGATTTTCAGCCCACCGTGACCTACGGCATCGTTTCCGGGGTGCATCGCTACCAGTATCCGGCCGGCACCCTCCTTGAGTACGCTGACTGCATCCAGGCCGATGCCGCCATCAATCCCGGCAACTCGGGCGGCCCCCTGTTCAATGCCGCGGGAGAAGTCATCGGCATCAACGGCCGCGGCTCGTTCGAGAAGCGTGGTCGGGTGAACGTCGGTGTCGGCTATGCCATTTCGATCAATCAAATCAAGAACTTCATGGGATACCTCAAGAGCGGCCGGATCGTCGATCACGCCACCATGGGGGCGCAGGTCGCCACCAGCGACGACGGACGCGTGCTCGTGACCAATATTCTCGAGGGTTCTGACGCCTACCGACGCGGTCTGCGCTATGGCGATGAAATCGAAAGCTTCGGTGGACGCCGGATTCGCACCACCAACGCATTCAAGAACGTGCTGGGGATTTATCCCAAGGGCTGGCGCGTGCCGCTGGTCTTCCGCCACGATGGCAAATTATACGAAACACATGTTCGCCTTGCCGGCGTACATCGCGAAGGCGAACTGGCCCAAAAGGTGGCTGGCCGAGGGCAGCAACGCCCCTCCCCGCGACCGCAGCCGGGTCAACCTCGACCCGGCCAGCCCCCGCAAGAAGACCCAGAAGACAAACCCAAGGAAGGCGACGAGCCATCCGAGGGAGAACCCCAGCCCGGCCGCCCTCAACCGGGACAGCCCGTTCCGGTGCGTCCCCAGGCAGCAAGAGTCCCCGCGGCCGTGGCCAAGGTGTACGAGGCTCGCGAGGGCTACGCCAACTATTACTTCAATAAGATCAACCAAGAACGCATTTGGGAAAAGCTGGTCTCCCAAGGCGATTTCACCGGGCTCAAGGGACCCTGGACGCTCGCGGCCGAAGGAGCCGGCGGACTGGAAACCAGGTTCGAAATCGGCGACGAAATGTTCGTTGCCACGCTTCCCGGCGGCAAGGCCGAGTTTGCCATTGATCCCAAGAACCCAAGCCTGGGCTCCAATCTCGATCCGCTCGGCAGCGGCGGACTGTTCTCGAGCCTGTATCTTTGGAGACGTTTCCTCATCGAAGGCATCAATGGGTTCGGCAATGTTTACTACCGCGGTACCGTTCCCGTCCCCGGACACGATGGCCTTTATGACTGTTTGGTGGGCACGTATGGCGGGGTGGAATGCAATTTGCTTTTCGATCCTCAACTGGGTCGACTGACCGTTTTGGAGATGTTCCCCGTAAGCAGCGTCGATCCCTGCGAACTTCACTTTCTCGATTATCAAGAAAAAGATGGACGGATCACGCCCGGCCGCATCGAGGTTCGTTATGGCGACAGCGTGTTTCAGATATACAAGGTCAACGAGCTGTCGCCTGCCAAGACGGCAAAAGGCTAGGAGAAACGCGTGATCATGGTGCACACAATGCAAAACGTCGCTGGCCAATGGTTCAAGTTCCACCTGGGCATGTTGCTGTCTCTGACCCTGGTGCTCGGTTCCTCGGCGCAAGCAGCCAACCTGGGTCCAGTCATCCAGACCGTGCAACCACGGATGGTGAAAATCTACGGCGCTGGCGGGTTTCAAGGGCTGGAAAGTTACCAGAGCGGTTTCTTGATTTCGGCCGAGGGCCACATCCTCACCGTGTGGAGCTACGTGCTTGATACCAGTTACATCACGGTGCATTTGAACAACGGCACGCGGCTAAAGGCCGAACTGCTGGGCGCCGATCCCCGCTTGGAGCTTGCGGTGCTAAAGATCGAGGGTGAAGGGTACGACCACTTCCAACTGGATCAGGCAGTTGCTGCCGATGCAGGAACCCAAGTGCTGGCCTTCAGCAATTTGTATGGGGTGGCAACTGGCGACGAGCCCGCAAGCGTGCAGCATGGCGTAATCTCCGTGATATCGCGGCTGGAGGCTCGGCGGGGTGTTTTCGAAACGCCCTATCGCGGTCCGGTTTACGTTATCGACGCGGTGACCAACAACCCGGGGGCGGGCGGTGGAGTTTTGGTCAATCGTCGAGGCCAACTGCTGGGCATGCTCGGAAAAGAGTTGCGCAACTCGCGTGACAATACCTGGCTGAACTACGCCATTCCGATCAATGAATTGCAACAGACCTCGCAGGACATAATCGACGGCAAGTACGTGCCAACGCAAGCCAGCGACCCGCGTCCCAAAGCCGAGCAGCCTCTCGATGCGGCCCGATTGGGCATTGTGATGGTTCCCGACGTACTCGCCCGCACTCCGCCTTTCATTGACGAAGTTCGACAGGGTTCGGTTGCAGCCGAGGCCGGTTTGCGACCCGATGACCTGGTGCTGTTCGTCAACGATGAGCGACTGATCCAGTCGGTGAAGTCATTGAAAGAAGAATTCAACTACATCGACCGCGACGATTCCGTCAAGCTAACGATTATTCGCGGCCAGGAACTGTTGGAGTTTGTGTTGCAGCCTCGCTGAATGCGTGCCGTGTATCCGCATGCTGATGGCCCTGCCACTTCGGGTGGCCTAGGGTTTTGAGCATCAAGAATCAGGTGTTAAATATGTTGCGATATTGGTTGCCATCGTTGTGCGTCTGTCTGGCGGCGACCACTCCGCTTTGCGCGCAGGTCGACTTGGGACAACTCGAAGAAACCACCTTTCGCGCGGCAGTGCAACGGGTGGCGCCTTCGGTCGTGCGGATCGAAACCGTGGGCGGGTTGGAGCAGCTCGGCAAACTCCTGGTGGGCACGGGCCCCACGACCGGCGTGATTGTGAGCGAGGACGGTTACATCGTTTCCAGCGCATTCAATTTCGCCAACAAGCCCACCACCATTCTGGTCGGATTGCCCGACGGCTCGCGAGCTTCGGCCCGCATTGTCGCCACCGATCACGCCCGGATGCTGGTGCTGCTGAAAGTCGATGTGCAGGAGAAACTGCCCGTCCCCGAGGTGTCCCCCGAGTCTGAAATGGCGGTGGGACAGTGGGCGATCGCCATCGGACGTACCTTTGAGGGCCAGCAACCGAATATGTCGGTGGGAATTCTGAGCGCCGTCAAACGCATCTATGGCAAGGCCATCCAGACCGACGCCAAGATTTCGCCCAATAACTACGGTGGCGCCCTGGTAGATCTTCGCGGCCGCGTGCTGGGCGTGCTGGTACCACTTTCAGCCTCCGGCGCCGACAAAGTATCGGGCGTGGAATGGTATGACTCGGGCATTGGGTTCGCGGTTCCCTTTGAACATATCCTTACGATCTTGCCTCGGTTGAAAGAGGGGAAAGACTTGCACGCCGGTGTCTTGGGGATCTCGCTCAAAGCCGGCGACCAATTCGCCGACCCGGCCATCGTGGGAGTTGTTCGAGCGAATTCGCCCGCTTACCAGGCGGGCATGAAGGCCGGCGATCAAATTGTGGAATTGGCCGGCAAACAAATCACCCGGCAGGTGCAGGTCAAGGAGGCCCTGGGGCCGCATTACGCGGGCGACAAGGTCGCGGTGGCCTTCAAACGCGACAGCGAAGTGTTGCGACAAGAGTTGATTTTGATCGACAAGCTTGAGCCGTACAGCCGACCCTTCATGGGGGTATTACCGTTGCGTGTCGCCGGTGCAGTTCCAGCAGGCGGAGCCGCCGCGCCTCCGGATGCCGAACCCGGCGATTCGGGAATTTCGGTCCGCTACGTTTATCCGCAAAGCCCAGCCCAACTTGCGGGCATCGAAGCTGGTGACCGCATCACCAAGATCAATGGAAAGCCAGTCGCCGATCGGGAGGCGCTGCGCGAAACCATCGCGGGTACGGAGAAAAAGTCGAAGGTGCGTCTCACCTTGTCTCGCGGTGACAGCGAGCTCAATGTGGAGGCCAGCCTTGCCGATCAACCGGAAGCTATTCCTGATAAACTTCCCGCCGCCATGGCCGGACGCAAGCCATTCGTCGGTGAGCAGCCTCCGGTTGGCAAACAACCGCGAAAGGTGGCCGAGTTTGCCAATGATGCCACGATTTACGTGCCTGAAGGTTACGACCCTGCCGTAGCGCATGGAGTGGTCATGTGGTTTCACAGCGCGGGTGAACTGCAGAACGAAGAAGATGTGGACAAGCTGATCGATCGCTGGAAGCCGCTGTGCGACGCCAACGATTTCATTCTGGTTGTTCCGAAATCAGAAGATAATTCCAAATGGGTTCCGGCGAAGGAACTGCCATTTGCCGCCAAATTGCTCGCGGAACTGCGCGACGCTTATCGCATTGACGACACACGGATCGTTGCTGCCGGCTATCGCGCGGGCGCTGCCATGGCACTAGCCCTCGCGGGCAACCAGCGCGAGCTGATTCGGGCAGTTGCACTGGTTGATTCTCCAGCAATCGCCGCCCGTCCTCCGGAGCACGATCCCTCGCACCCGCTCGCATTTTTCATCACCTCCGCCAAGGACGGCCGCGCCAAACCCGAGCAGGTGCAGCAAGCCGCCAAGGCCATTCGCGACATGCAATATCCGGTGACGATTGTGGACCAGGGAGAAACGGGACGCGAACTCAACGACAATGAGTTGGGGCAACTGATCCGCTGGGCGGACAGCCTGGACCGCATTTAGCCCCCGTCTTTGGTTCGTGTCTTAACGGCACTGCCTGGCTGATGTTTGCCGGTAAAATTTGAATCGAAACCGTCTGGCGCCCCCGGGTTAACGAACCGGGGGCGTTTCGGTTATAATCGGGCTGACTCGGGCGCGCTGTTGTGGCCGCGGGACACACTTTTGTTTTTGTTGCGTTGAGCGTTCGAAAGGATCGCGATGTATTCGCTGCTCGGTGTGTTGATTATTTTGATTGTCGTATATCTCATCAATGCCGTGGCAGCCCGACTGATGTTTGGCGAATAACCACAATTCGGCATAAGCGTCGCTCCTCGACTGCGACGGCCGGGAACATGCCAGCAGCATCGCGGGCGCGCACCCATCTCTGTTCGGCATTGCGGAAGTTCGCAGTGTGGTTTTCTCATTGCGCGCTCGGAAAATCCACTTCGACCTGCTGAAGGTTTTGGCGATCGGTTTCGACTTTTGCCGCCTTGTCTCCTACACTTCTCATAGCCCAAGGCAAATGTTGTGGGCGCATTTCGCGAACCAACGATGAGCAGCGGAGGCTAGTAGCGGACTGTGCACGACGAATTCACTCTCGCCGATCTGGCTTCCATCGAACGCACCACCCGCGAGGTGGGCGAAACCGTACTCAATCTGGTGTCACGCCGCGCGCCGCATGTGTTCCAGCGCCGATGGTGGGACGACCGCATTATGTCGTGGGCGATGAAGAACGAGTCGGTGAAGGTGCAAATGTTCCGCTTCATCGACGTGCTGCCCATGCTCAATCGGCGCGAAGCCATTACGCGGCATCTGCAAGAGTACTTTGAAGAAGTTCACGAACATTTGCCGACTGCCGTGCGACTGGGAATGCAGGTAGCCCAGCCTGACTCCATTGCCGGTCGCGCCGTGGCATTTGCCGCGCGGCGCAACGCCCTGGGGCATGCGCGGCGATTCATCGCCGGCACCACCCCGGCCGAAGTGTTGACCGCAGTAAAGCGTGCCCGCAAGGCCAGACAGGCGTTTACGCTCGACCTGCTGGGAGAGGCGGTGATCTCGAACGTGGAAGCCGATCGGTTCTTCCAAGCGTACGTCGAGTTGATTGAGAACCTGGCGCCGACGATCAACGCCTGGCCCGAGGTTCCCCAGGTCGATCGCGGCGTGGAGTCCGAGCTTCCTCGAGTGAATGTCTCTGTCAAGCTTTCAGCACTGGACAGCCAATTTGATCCGCTCGACGCCGAAGGAACAACTCGCCGGGTCGCCGATCGACTGCGGGCATTGTTGCGGGTCGCCCGGCAGCATGGAGCATTCATCAATGTTGACATGGAGAGCTACCACACCAAGGATCTCACACTCTCGATATTCAAACAGGTGTTGACGGAAGACGAGTTTCGCGACGTGGGCGACGTGGGAATTGTCATTCAGTGCTACCTGCGGGATTCGGAAAGCGACCTGGTTGCACTGCGCGATTGGGCCCGCGAACGCGGCAAACCGATTTGGGTGCGGCTGGTGAAAGGCGCTTACTGGGATTACGAAACCATCCACGCCCGCTACCATGGCTGGCCAGTGCCTGTGTACCGGCGCAAGTGGCAGTCCGACGCCAATTATGAACGCCAAACACGATTTACAATCCGCAATTTTCGCTATCTGCGGCCGGCTTTGGGCAGCCACAATATTCGTTCTCTGGCGCATGGCATCGCCACGGCGCGGCATATCGGTTTGCCTCCGTTGGGGGTCGAATTGCAAATGCTGTATGGCATGGCGGAGGTCGAACGCGAGGCTTTCACGGCCTTGGGAAACCGGCTGAGGGTATACATGCCCTTTGGCGAATTGATCCCTGGCATGGCGTATCTGGTGCGGCGGTTGCTAGAGAACACCTCGAACGATTCCTTCCTCAGAGCGAGTTTCACCGAATCGTTGAGCGCGGAGGAACTGTTGATGAATCCCTTGGAACATTCGGGCGAGCAACCCGGCGATCGCCCGATTCATGTGGTGGATGAAAGCTCCCCGGTGCGAGAACGCCTGGAGTCGATTGCGCCCCTGCAATTGCCTGCCTGGATAGAATCTTTCGAGAATGAACCGCCGAGCGATTTCGCCGTGGACGAGATTCGCCGGCAAATGCGCGCGGCTCTCGCCACCGTGCGCGAACGGTTCGGTGAACATTACCCGGTGGTCATCGGCGGCCAAGAACGCAAGACTTCGGAGTCCATTCGGTCGATCAACCCGTCTCACAAGGCACAAACCGTGGGTACGGTGGGCAGCGCCACGGCGGAGTTGGCTGAAGAAGCCATCATCGCGGCCGCCAAGGTCTGGCCGGAATGGGCCGACTTGGATGTGCGTACCCGTGCCGACTACCTGCTCCGCACGGCCGAATTCATTCGCGAGCGACGGTTTGAATTCGCGGCTTGCCAGGTGTCGGAATGCGGCAAGGGCTGGCGCGAAGCCGATGGAGACGTCTGCGAAGCCATCGATTTTTTGGAGTATTACGCCCGCGGAGCGGTGGCCCTGCAGGGGAGCTTTGGCGATGCCGACGTGCCGGGCGAAGAAAACCGCTTTGAATATTTGCCCCGCGGCGTGGCGGCGGTGATTGCGCCGTGGAACTTTCCCCTGGCCATTCTCACCGGCATGACCTCGGCGGCGCTGGTCACCGGTAACACCGTGATAATGAAACCGGCCGAGCAGTCGAGTGTCATGGCCGCGTGGCTGATGCGGGCATTTGTCGGAGCTGGTCTGCCGCCGGGCGTGATTAATTTCTTGCCCGGCCAAGGTGAAGTGGTAGGGCCAGTGCTGGTCAAACATCCGCAAACGGCCGTGATTGCGTTCACCGGTTCGCGCAAGGTGGGATTGGAAATCAACGCGTCGGCCGCGCAAGCTTCGGCCGGCGGGCCCGGTTGCGACGTCAAACGCGTGATCGCCGAGATGGGCGGCAAGAACGCCATCATCGTTGATGAAGACGCCGACCTGGATGAAGCCGTGGCGGGCGTGGTGACCAGCGCCTTTGGCTACCAGGGCCAAAAATGCTCCGCCTGCAGTCGGGCCATCGTGCTGGCCGAAGTCTACGACGCATTCCTGCCTCGATTGATCGAGGCCACGAAGAGCTTGCCGCTGGGGCCGGCGGAAGATCCGGGCAGCCGCATCGGTCCGGTGATCGATCAAGAGGCTTTCAACGGCATCCACCGTTACATCGAAATTGGCAAACAAGAAGGCCATCTCGAATTGGACGTCGATGCTGGCTCGCTCGCAAACGAAGGATTCTACATCGGGCCTCACATCTTCACCGGGATTGCAGCCAATGCCCGAATTGCTCAGGAAGAGATTTTCGGTCCGGTGCTCGCCGTCATTCGCGCCGACAACCTCGACCACGCCCTGGCCATTGCCAACGGCACCGAGTACGCGCTGACAGGTGGGTTGTATTCTCGCAGCCCCCGCAATCTAAAACGGGCGCAGCGGGAGTTCCGCGTGGGCAACTTGTATCTCAATCGCCCCATCACCGGCGCCTTGGTGGGTCGGCAACCGTTTGGCGGTTTTCGCATGTCGGGCATAGGCAGCAAGGCCGGAGGGCCGGACTACCTGTTGCAGTTTGTGCTGCCGCGAACCGTAACCGAAAACACCATGCGCCGGGGGTTTGCTCCCACCGAGCAACCCTAGGTTGTCCCCAACAATTCCTGAAGGTGCGTTCCCTGCGCATTGGAATGCCTTTACCGCGGCTGCCATTCGCGCATGCTGGAGATCACGCGAATGCGATCGCCTGCACCCAGTTTCTCGTAAACTTCCCGCGTCCATCGGTAGGCCTCGGGCATCTTGCCCACGAATGTGATCGGACGAGGGTAGAGCAGCGCCAAATTGTGCGGCAAGTCGCCAACGCGGAGCACGCCCAGAAACTCAGGAGTTGAACTGTCCTCGTGGCTCGCGGGTGGTTCGGCCAGCACGATTTCGCTGATGCCAGGATCGAGCAGCGCGGCGTAGATCGCCAGAGGCGCAGTGTATCCCTGACCGTAAACGGCAGTTGGCGCAAACGCTGGTTCGTGCTTCAGCGTAGCGATGCCTGCCAGCATATCGCTGACTTGTCGCTCGGGAAGCGTTTCGCCCAACAGCGGATAGGTGCGCCGCGCCGTCCACAAATAGCCGGGACCGAGCGATGTCGCCGCCGTGTTGCGCACTTCCACGGCAGCGGTCGCGACGCTGCCGCCCACTGGCGGGCGCGAATCGCCGCCACCGGTAAATGTTCGCTTCGAATCGGGTTGGACGGCGAACACCAGGGTGGGCAGTGGTTGCTTGGCCCCCACGGGTTGTGCCGTCTTGATCCCGAGCGTCATGCCATCGATGCTGTCGAACATGTAGGTTCCGTAGGTGCTGCTGCGAGAGGTGCCATCGGCGCGAAATTCCCGCAGTCGCGGGTTCGCACCCGACACCGTATGGCGGAATGTCGTCTCCCGCAATCGTTTCAAGGCAGACTGCTGATGCTCGCGCCAGGCTGATTCGTCGGAAATCCGCGGCAGTTTCGCTCGTTGCACCAGCAGATGATCAATCCGTTTCATGTCGTCGTTTTCGGGAAGCTTGCCGCCAAACACGAGCAGATTCTCGACGGGCTCGACGTAGGAAGTCACATCGTCGATTACGGGCGTGGGATCATTCTTCAGATGCGCATTGAACCACGTGAAAATGGCGCGGCGGAGTTTCGGCGTGTAGCCGTGCGGCGACAGATCTTCCACCAGATCGAAATGTTCGTCCGCTTTAAGCTCGGCGTACTGGCGGCGAATGCGATGTGCCACATCTCGATATCCAAGCGGACGCCAAAGCACGTCCTCAGAACCCGAGGCAATCAAGAACGACCGCGGCGCGATCAACGAGCCGATGTCGGACCAGCACCAGCGGTAGTAATTGATCCAAAACGCGCAGTCGCAGTGGCCATCGGTCCCGCGATCGGCCACAACCTGTTCGATGCTGCCCGACTGGCAGACTGGCACGACCACCTTCACGCGTTCGTCGGCAGCTCCCAGGCACCAGGAAATGACGCCGCCACCGCTAAGTCCGGTGACGCCCATTCGCTCCCCATCAACGTCGTCGCGCGATTCCAAATAATCCAGGGCCCGCATGGCATTCCACACTTCGGTGCCCGCTGGGGTGTAGCCGCGACTGGGCCAGTCCCAGCGTTCATCGCGCGAGGTGCCGTGGTGAAAGCCTTGCGATTCGCCAAGTTGAATGGGGTCGAGCACCAAGGCCACGTATCCATGCTGTCCGAACCAGCGAGGATGCGACTGATAACCTGGGGCGACCTTGCCGATGCTGTGGCCGCACAAGTAAAGCACGGCGGGGAGTCTTTCCTTGATTTCCTTGGGACGATAGAGATTGCCAATCACATAGGCGCCGGGAACGCTTTGAAAGTGAACCTTTTCGACGACGTAGTCGCCGCGATCCAAGATACCGGTCACGGTTGCTTCAAGTGGTGTGCGCGGCGGCAATGGCGAAAGTCCCAGCATTTCCCGCCACTTTTCCCTTCGCTCTGCAAGCGTTGCCTTCCACTGCTCGGCCGATTGCGGAACGGCCAGCGACTGGCGCGAAATCTGTTGCGCCTCTTGCCGGGCAGAACCGTAGATGGATTTCCATTCCGCTTGCGCCGGCGAATCGACAATGCAGAGTAGAATCAGGGCGACAAATCGGTGACGGATTGGCATGACAATGTCCCCCCTAGGACCACCGGCGAAGATTTCTGAAACGACGCAAGGCCGCAGTATATCATCCGACCGATGCGAGGGTCACCAACAACGTCCGCCAGGGCGATCCGTTCCGCGCAGCGGCGAACTTGCCAGCAGTGGGACCGATTTCGAGAGCGCCGGTTCGTTGACCGTTTCCGCTTTGCGACCGTCACTTGATGCGGGCGGTTCCTGCTGCGATGAAAGTGTCGGCCGTTTAACTTCTATGCGGATCGAACGCCGACTACAATCGAGTCAGCGAGATAATCGCATGCCGCAAATCCACGAGTGATATCGTCAAATTCTGATTTCGGAATTCCCTTCATGTTGCTTCCGTTTTTTGGCAGTGCCTGCATCGGCCTAGCCGTAGCCATCGTCATCTGGTGGATTTTCGCGGCGTTACGGACAGAAGACCTGGAGCAAGGCGACGAATGGCGCTACGATGTGAGCCGGATGAATGAACTTCGGCGGCTGTATCTGACGTATCGCCTGTTTCAGCCGATCATTCGTTTCTTAGGGCGTCTCAATCGAGCGGCGTTTCGACGTTCCATGCCAGAGATCCAACGGCAAATTCTTGCCGCGGGATTCACGCGGTGCTGGCTGCCGGAAGAGTACCTGGGGCGTCTGCAGCTCATCGCCCTGCTGATTTCACCGTTTTACTTCTTCGCGTTCATTCGCTTGATGGGCCCTCCCGGCGCCGTGTTGGCCTTGCTGTTTACGGTGCTTACGGCGTGGCTGTTGCGACGACGGCTGGCCAACCAGGCGGCGAGGCGATTGGTGGAGATCAAGCGGCGAATGCCTTACCTGTTGGACATGCTCACGCTGCTGATGGAAGCCGGAGCAACGTTTTTGCAGGCCATGCGCCAGGCGGTTTACGAACTTCGCGGCACACCGGTCGCAACGGAATTCAACCGCGTGCTGGGCGACATGAACCTGGGCAAAACGCGGCGCGAAGCCTTCGAAACTCTGCGCAACCGCTTGGCCGACGACGAAATCACCGGCATCGTTGGCGCCATTATTCAAGGAGAAGAATTGGGGACTCCGCTCGCGCAGACGTTTCGCATTCAGTCCGACGTGCTGCGACTCAAACGCTCGCAACGAGCCGAAACCATCGCCGGCGAGGCCGGCGTGAACATGCTGCTACCAGGCGTGTTGGTGATGGCCGCCACCATCCTGGTGATTTTTGGCCCCTTTGTGCTGAACTATATCTTTTCCGGCTTTGGTTTCTAATGAAGCCGGAACAATGCTACTTGCCGGGCGCCTTCAGCTTGGCAATCAAGAAGCCCGCGATGTTGCCATACTTCGTGTCGGCGTGGCCGGGATACGAGACCACAGCTTCCACGCCCACCGCATCGAGTTTCTCTTTCAACTTGATGCCATAGATGGCGGAGTGCGTAGGGTCGGGTTGTGGTTCGCCAATGACCGGTGGCGTCTTTTGATTGGCGTATTCCAAGAAGATCGGTGGGTCGTCCTTGGTCACCAACTCAATGGGCGAATACTCCTTAATCCAGGGCAGGACCTTTTCGCGGTGCTCAATCAGCAAATCAAACTCTTGCGCGCGACTACGGCCAGGAGCGGCAAAGCCAAAAGCATGGCCCCCATAAATGGCGTTGGGCATCCACTCGCGAAGTTCCTTGGGATCGAGCGACGATTGCGCGCCGGCCACCGCGGCACAAGTCAACCGCGTTGACTGTCGCGCAATGGGGTCGCTGCTTTGCGGATCGGCCAGATCGTCGTGCAGCGCCAGCCAAAGCGACGTGCAGGCACCCGCCGATCCGCCCGTCGCGCCAACGCGGCTGGGATCGAGGTTCCACTCCTTGGCCTTTGAACGCAGGGTCTGCAGTGCCCGTGCGGCATCGTGCAGGCAGGCTTTGACGGGAGGCTGCACCTCTTGCTCCATGGCCTGGGCAATGAAGCGATAGTTGATGGCGGCGACGGAAATGCCTTGATCGAGGTATTGCTGGATGACCGCGCCCGAATAGCCCGATTTGTCGCCGGCTCGCCAACCGCCGCCGTGTATGAGCAAGACCAGCGGGGTGGGCTCGTTGGACTTGGCCTGCCAGAAGTCAAACTTCTGCCGATCCGAATCGGTGCCGTAGGCATAATTGGCGACGGTGGGTGCCGGACGCTTGGGCGGCTCGCTCTTAGGCTGATCGGCCTGAGCCCAGGCAAGGTTCCAAGACACAACCCCAACACCCAGGGCCAGCACCACGCGCAGCATGGCAAACTCCCAGCGAGAACTTGTGGAACAACAACGCTCGCCGGGCATTGTAAGGCGGCAAACTGTCAATGACAGCCTATTTTTCGGCCAACCCGGTTCATCGCGCAGTCTATTGGCACCCTCGGGCGGCGATGTTCCCTGAATTTTCCCGTTCCATCACCACCCGCTGCAATCCGTTGGCTGGCTTGCTAAGCGGCAGGTTTTTGGGCTCGACGCGGATCGCTCTTCAGCCAGCGACGCATTTGCTTGAGTTCGGCATCCCAAGCTTTGCCGATGCGCCGCGTGCAATAGGCGGAAAACAGCAGGTCGAGGGTTTCGCTCAAACCGCGCAGGCTGTCGAGCCGGTCTTCGCGCATTACGCCGCCACCAGCGGTCTCGCCCGTGCGAATCTTAGCCCCGCTGACGGCGAACGTTTCCGCCTGCACGGCGAGGTCGTATTGCTCGCCATGGCGGACCAGCGTCAGGCCGGCTCGCCGAGGCAATTTGCCGCTGCGAATGGCCAGGGCTGCTTCGGGCAAATGCACCGGAGAATCGCAACTGAGTGTGTCTTTGCCGGTCTCACCGCGAGGACATTCCAGGCTAAGCGAGCGTGCGAACATGCCGGTTACTTCGGAATCGTCGCTCAAGCGGATGGTGTCGTCTTGAGTTTCAAAGTGCCACCACAACCAGAGGAGAAAATCGTTGCCCAGAAAATCGAAATTGCCCGACTGGCCGTTCCACCAAAAGACTTCCGGCAAGGCCTGTTCGTCGTCGTGGTAGACCGTGGGAGCCACTTCCTCCAATTGCTCGGATTCGCCGTGTTCTTCAGCGTGCGCGGCGGCGAGTTTGCCCGACGTAATGCGGTCCAGTTCTAAATCGAACGCCCGTTCGATCAGTTCCACGCACTGTTTGCTGGTGGCTTCGCTCGTGCTGCCAATATAGACTACCCCTTCGCGAAGATCCCATAGCACCGGTGTGTGCTGCATGCGGCGGAACCTGCCGCTGGCGGCTTCTTCTTGGCAACGGGCCTCGACGGCTTCTTGTGCCTCTTGCCGTTGGGCCTTGGTGGGTTTGCCGCTTGGGTTGTCGACCGAACGCGTGGCCAGTTCTAATTGCAGCCAGGCCTTGCGAATGGCGGAGGGGATTTGGTTGGAATCGATGCGAACGCCGAAATGCAGGGCGTCGCCAATAATGTTCTTTTCGAGGGCAAAGCTCAGATCGAGCAGATGCTCGCCGGCCAGAAAACCAACGCTCGATTCGTCGGCCGCAACATTTTCCACGCGGTCGATCGAGTGCTGCTGCAAGATCTCCAAATGTTCTGGGCCAAATTGCTGTGGCGCTTCGCCATAGACCCAATATCGCTCAAAAGTAATCGTTCCAGAAAGAAATCCCATGGCGTGTTCCTGGGGAGAGGGAGGAGGACAGGAGTAAGCGGGAAAACTCTTGGTTTGCGGCGATGGTGCAGGCAAAACCTCATCGCCAAGCGGGGTGGCGACACATTCCGCGCAACTGGGTTCGGGAGAGGACTAGCCGGCGGTAGATGCATGCCTGAGACCGCTCAAGCCAACGGTTTATCGACTCAGGTTGCGTTGCCGCTTGCCTGGAAGGGCCGGTTGCGTCAAACCCTGCCGGAGTGTTCCAGTAGGTGTATTCCGCGGACTGTGCACCATCGGCCTGGAGTGAACTCGCCGCCAAACTCACCAAGCGGTCGTATCGCTGCACCTGCAAGGGTCGGGCGTGCCGACTCATCCAGGACTCATTGGGCTCGACATATGCTGGACGCGGCGGCGATTGGTAATATGGAAATGCACAACCGTGGGGGCACCGACCCTGATTGGTGGTAATGGCAAATGGCGGCCGAATATCTGGCGGACGTCATCATTCGGCAATTGCAGGCAAAACGACTCCAAGACCGTCTCCTGAGGAAGCTTTGTGGATTTTGCCGCCATTGAACACTACCTGTCGATCACCCTGCTTTGCACTTCGATGGTGGGCATGGGAGCCACGCTCCGTCCTCGAGAGTTTGAGCCGGTACTGCGAGCACCGCGAGGCATTGCCGCGGTGCTATTGGCACAAATTGCGGTCACGCCGGTCGTGGCGATTGCTTTAAGCCATGCATTGGGGCTGCCACAGGGCATTGCATTTGGCCTGTTGCTGATTGCAGCCTTGCCAGGTGGTTCGTTTTCTAACCTGCTTACCTACTTGGGACGGGGCAACGTGCCGCTGTCGATTGCCGCTACCACGGCTTCCACGCTGCTGTGCATGATCAGCACCTCCACCTTACTACGAATCTATGGTTCCACGCACTTGCCTGCCGACTTCGAAATGCCGATCGGGCGGATTGTGCTGGAGATCGGTTGTTTTCTTCTGGCGCCACTCATGCTAGGAATGACGATTCGTCGGATATGGCCCCGGCACTGGGCAAGGGTAAGCAAGAGCTGCATCCAATTGAGCACGCTGGTCCTGGCGGTCTTTGTAGCGATCGCCTTGAGCAGCGGCCGACTCCAAGTCTTAAGCTACGGCTGGCGAACGCCTTTGGCGATGATTTTGTTTGGCGTTGCCTCGATTTGGATTGGAATTGGCCTCGGCACATTATTTCGGCTGTCGCGCAACGATTGCTTCACCGTGGCAATCGAGGTCGTGGTTCGCAACGGCAACTTGGGGCTGCTTGTTAAAGCTGCGCTGTTGCCCGCCGTGGCAGGCATTTCCGACCCGATTGGCGACGGCGTGCTGTTCGTGGTCTTGTTCTATTCGGGGCTGTCGCTAATGCTGGGGGGGCTGGAAGTCCTCTTCAAACGATTGCATCTGGGGGTGCTATATGCTCCGCCACGACAAAAGAAGAAGCCGGCTTGATCGATTCCGCCGTACAGCGACACTCCGCTTTCCGACTCCTTTGGTTTTTCATTCTTACGCTTTGCCATGTTCAAACACATTTACCGGTGCTTGTTGAGTTTGCCTTTGGCTATCGTTTGCGGCACGGCTTGCGCCGATGGTCCGCAAGACAATCTTCCCGACCAGGTTCGTCCCATTCCTCCCGTGGGATTGGAACTCAGCGCCGGCGACGACAGCTATCTGCGACAAGGGCTCATGCTGCTCGAGGACGCGATTGCCTCTCTTAAGAAGAAAAAGGATCCGCGAACTCGCCAACTGTTGCCCGACGTGGAGATTTTTGTCCGCGCCGTCCGGAGCGGATTTGAGCATCGGGAGTTGTTTTCGCCGCAAGATGTGGAAAGCGCCAAACGATTGCTCTCCACAGGACTCGAACGTGCAGGGGCGCTTGCCCAGGGAATGGCGCCTTGGACCACGCAAACCGGATTGGTGGTTCGCGGTTTTCGCTCCAGGATCGATCAAACGGTGCAGCCATATGGTTTGGTGATTCCCGAATCGTACACCTTTGCGGGCAAGGATCGATTTCGCCTCGATCTGTGGTTTCACGGTCGGGGCGAGCGGCTTTCGGAGACGGCGTTTATTCAGGAACGGATGACCCAACAGGGCCGGATTGCCCCGCGCGACACGATCGTTCTGCATCCCTACGGCCGCTACAGCAACGCATTCAAGTTTGCCGGCGAGGTCGATGTGCTCGAAGCGTGGGAACACGCCCGACAGAACTACCGGATCGATGACAACCGTGTCGCCGTGCGAGGGTTTTCTATGGGCGGGGCCGGATGCTGGCAACTGGCGGTGCATTACCCTGATTTGTTTTTTGCGGCGAACCCTGGCGCCGGCTTCTCGGAAACGCCCGAGTTCCTCAAGTCGTTTCAACAAGAAACGCTCACTCCTACCTGGTACGAGCAAAAGTTGTGGCAGTGGTACGATTGCCCCGGCTACGCGCGGAACTTGTTTCAATTGCCAACGATTGCCTACAGCGGCGAGTTGGACGTGCAAAAGCAGGCAGCCGACGTGATGGAGCAGGCGATGGCCCGCGTGGATTTGAGGCTCACGCACATCATTGGCCCTGAAACCAAACACAGCATCCATGCCGACTCGCTGCGCACCATTGAAGAAAAACTGGAGCGGCTTGCGGAACAGGGGCGCGAGCGGCTGCCCCGAGAGATTCGCTTCGCAACGTATACGCTCAAATACAACCGCTGCTACTGGGTGACGGTTACCGCCCTCGACGAGCATTGGAAACAGGCCACGGTCACGGGCAAAATTCTCGGCGGCAACACGGTGAGCTTGGCCGTCGAAAACGTGCGCGGACTTCGACTGACGATTCCTGCCGGAAGGAGCCCTCTTGCTCTGGATAAGAACGTGGAAATTGTTGTTGCGTCGCGGCCAGAAGATTTAGCGAGCCCATTCGCAAACCTGCCGAAACTCAAGGCAGCACGGCCTGGCAGCGATGGCTCCTTTGAGGCGGAACTCTATTTCGACGGCAAGCAATGGCAACTCGGTTCGCCGCCAGCTTCGGGCCTGGTCAAACGTCACAACCTGCAAGGCCCTATCGACGACGCGTTCATGGATTCGTTCATTGTGGTGCGGTCAACCGGTAAAGCGCGGCACGCGGCCGTTGAGCGCTGGGCAAATGCCGAACTGGAGCGATTTGTCCGCGAATGGCGGCGGCAATTCCGCGGCGACGCCATTGTCAAGGCCGATATCGAAATCACCGACGAAGACATCGCGAACAACCATCTCATTCTGTTTGGCGACTTCCAAAGTAATGCCGTGCTGCGATCGATCGCCGACGAGCTGCCAATCCCGTGGTCGCCCGAACGGATCGTTGTGGGGGAAAAGACGTACGACGCGGCCCATCACGCTCCGGTCATGATCTACCCGAATCCGGCAAATCCCCAGAGGTACGTGGTGCTGAACAGTGGTTTTACCTACCGCGAGTATGCGTACCTGAACAACGCCCGGCAGGTTCCCAAGCTGCCGGATTGGGCAATTGTTGACTTAAGCGTGGCGCCCGACACGCTGTGGCCAGGTCGAATAGTCGACGCCGGGTTCTTCGACGAAAGCTGGCAGATAAAGTAACAAAATGAGCGTGCGAGGCTGGTATAGGTCGGATTAGAATAGCGCGTTGTTTCTCGAGGCGTTTGAAATCCGACAGGAGGCCCGTTCGCATGTTCCCATCCCAGATTGACCGCCGCGACTTTCTCAAAGCCAGTGCTGCCGTGGCCGCTTTGCACGTGTTGCCCCTGGGCGCCCGCGCGGCCTCGCCCAATGGCAAACTGCGAACGGCGCATATCGGAGTCGGCGGCATGGGCGGGGCCGATCTCCGTTCGATTGCATCGCATCCCATGGTTGAAGTGGCCGCGCTGTGCGACGTGGATCGCTCGCGATTGGAGTCGGCCAAAGCCGCGCATGCCGACGCCCAAACTTTCCGCGACTATCGCGAAATGTTCGCCAAGCTGGGCGACAAGTTCGATGCCGTGGTCGTTTCCACTCCCGACCATACGCACGCTCCGGCGGCGATGACGGCGCTCAACCATAACAAGCCCGTCTATTGCCAAAAACCGCTCACGCACGAAGTTTTTGAGGCGCGGCAATTGCGGCTGGTGGCAGAACAGAAAAAGCTGCCCACCCAAATGGGCATTCAGGTTCACAGCAGCGCACCGTATCGGCGCGCGGTGCAGATGATTCAGTCAGGCGTGATCGGCAGGGTGAGCCAGGTTCATGCCTGGTCTAACAAGAACTGGGGCTACGACGGTCCCGCTTTCCAAGGCCAAAATGCCGTGCCCGAGAGTCTCGATTGGAACCTGTGGCTAGGTACGGCGGAAGAGCGACCGTTCACCCCCGGCGTGTATCACCCGGGCAATTGGCGCAAGCTGATCGACTTTGGCACCGGCACCCTTGGCGACATGGGCGTCCACATTTTTGATACACCTTACGCCGCGCTGGCGCTGACGGCTCCCAATTGGGCCAAGACCAGTTGCCGCAAACCGACCGGGGTGGGGCATCCTGAAAAGAACGTGGTCGAATATGAGTTCCCCGGCACCAAGTACACCACCGACAAGCTCATTTGGAAGTGGTACGACGGCGGTTTCGCGCCCCCCAAGAGCGAAGAATTGAACCTGCCTGCCGATCTCAAGTTGCCGGGCCAAGGGTCGCTGTTCGTGGGCGAAGAAGGATATTTGTTGTTGCCGCACGTTTCCGAATCGCAGCTTTTTCCCCAGGAAAAGTTCCGCGACTACCAGCGGCCGAATGTCGACAACCAAAACCATTACCATCAATGGGTCGATGCGTGCCTGGGCAAGGGTGAAACCAGCGCCAGCTTCAGCTATGCTGGCCCGCTCACCGAAGCCTTGCTGTTGGGCGTCGTCGCCAACCGCTATCCTGACACCAAGCTGATGTGGGATGCCAACGAACTAGCGGTTACCAATCTGCCCGACGCCAACGCATTGCTGAAACGAAAGTATCGCGATGGTTTTGACGTGCCGGGCCTGAGCTGACCGGCAATCGGCGACGGCATCCTATTCCCTTGCCGAGAGGCAGACCATGACGTGGCGATCCTGTCTGCAAACGAGGAACGCGTTATCGAGTTGTGTGGTGCTGGCGCTGGGAATTTATTTGGACGCAGGCGAACCGGCGCGGGCAGCCGCGCCGGTCGATCTGCGGCCCAACGCTTGGCGGCAAGTCGACGCAGGCAATGTGGGTCCGCGCGTTTCCCCCGCAATCGTGTGGTCGAAACAGCGCCAGCGGTTTCTGATGATTGGCGGAACCATCTCACACGAGCATCAGCCGCCATTTCCCTACGATGTGTTGTCGTTCAACCCGCAGTCGCAGAATTGGGAGAACGAACTTCCACCCGAGGGTCAAGGCTGGGGACCGAAGGTTGGCCCGGTAACACCGCCGGCATTCAAGTCTCCGTACTTTGAGATCACCGATGCGGAAGGCCATACACGACTTTGGCGGCGGCATGCCAAGATGTGGTATCTCGGCCAGCTTTCGCCCTGGAATGACACATTCTATTCGCTGATTTGCGGCCGGACGCTGGCATACGATCCGACCGCGCGTTTGTGGACCAATCTCGAACCGGCCACGGCACCAGCGCCAGAAACTCGCGGCGAAAAGGAAGGCCTCAACTGGTCGGCAATGTGTGCCGATCCGATCAACCAGGAATTGCTCCTGTTCGGGGGCGGTGGAGTCGCCACGCGGCGAGGCGATCCGGGTACCTGGGTTTATCGCCCCGCCAACAATGAATGGCGACAACTCGAAATCGAACTTCAGCCGGCCCCGCGCGCCTTGTCGCCACTGGTATACGATCCGGCCTCCAGGAAAATCGTGCTGTTTGGAGGCGACGGTCTCGATAGGTTGTACGCCGACACCTGGGTCTATGATTGCGGTTCCCGAACTTGGGAACAGCGGCGGCCGGCCGTTTCTCCCTCGCCACGGTTTGGACATGCACTTTTGCATTTGCCCAAGTGCGGCAAGATCGTACTGCTGGGCGGAGTTGGCTACACTTCTTCCACCGCTTACCAGGCCCGCTTGTATGAACCATTGCCCTTTGAAGTATGGACGTACGACGTCGCCACCGACGCGTGGTCGCTCGTAAAACAATTCGATGCCGACAAAGCCCCCACCCACTTCTCCACGCACGCGGCCGTGGCAGCCGTGGACGACTCCGACTGCGTAATGTGGTGGGGCCCCAAAACCAACGGTCAACGCTATAGCCAGGACGCCATTACCTGGCAATGCCAGCTCAATGCAAACGAAATCGACTCCGCAGGCACCGCCGATCGCGGAGTCGCCCCAGGTACACGGGAGCATCGTACAGGGTCGTACGATCCCGATTGGTACGCAACGGACGTTCCAACCGCCGATCCGCAGGCCCAAAAGGCATTTTACGATCGTCTCGCACCCAATCGCTGGGCCTCGCTGACGGCGCCCAAGTGGCCGCTGAATCGCCAAGGGGGAGGCTGGAGCACCGTTGCCTACGATACCGATCAGCAGCAAATCTTACATTTGGGAGGTGGGCACAGTTCTTATTTTGGCAACGATGTCGCGCATTTTGACACGAAAACCGCGCGCTGGAGCGTGAGTTATCGGCCGCAGTTCGCACTCGACTTCAACTACGATCTTTCCGGCCCCGGTCCTTGGGCATTCAACGGCGGACCATGGGGAAATCACAACTATCATGCCTACACGTACGACCCCGCGCGAAAACGGCTCGTCTTCATTCGCGGCGAACATACGCACTTTTACGATCCCCAACTCAGGGCATGGTCGGACGACGAGCGCTTGAATTCCAACCCCTACAATGGCAGCAAGTACACCAGTTATGTTACTGGTACCCCTGGTGGAGTCGTGTTGTGGGCGTTGAGGAAAGACAATCAGTTTTCCAGCGGCATTTGGCAACTCGATAGCAATGGTTGGAGCGAACTGAAAACCCGCGGCGAACCGCTGCCGCGCCCCGTGACCGACGGCTCGACCATTACCTACGATTCGCGCCGAAATCGCCTACTGCTCACCACCACCGGCGGCGAAAAAGATGTGGAGCACTCCGGCCAGGTTTGGGCTTGCAACCTGGCTACCGGCGAAGTCGAAAAGCTCAATCCGGCAGGGCAAGAGCACGTGGTCGTCAAACGATTTGCCCGGGAATCGGTCTATCTTCCCAAGCTGGATCGGGTGATGTTGGGATATCACATTCAGCAAATCAATTGGATTCCCTTCTACAATGTCTCCCAGAATTGCTGGCAAGTTGCTGAGATTCCGGGGTCCGAATTTTTCAGCCGCACCAACGACGGCGCCTCGGTCGACCTGGGATTGCAATACGACGCGAACCGCGACTTGGTGTGGGGGATCATGTGCAAGCTTCACCCAGGTTCGGTTCAAGCTTTGCGGATTGACGACAAACTGGAGTTCACCTTGCTGAGCGGTACGAAACCCTAACGTCAAATAGATTTCGCCGCCCGCCTTGCAATTCGCGACAGGAGACCAATCCCATGAAACATCATCTCAACCGCGCTGTATATTCCACTGTGGCGTTGTGCTTGCTTTGGGGGGGAATTGCTACCGCCGGCAATTGGCCAGCCTGGCGCGGGGCCGGCGGCGAGGGACACGCCGATGTGAAAGGTTCTCCCTTGACGTGGAGCGACAAGGAAAACGTCAAGTGGCAGGTGGCCTTGCCCGACGGCGGCAATGCTACGCCCATCGTGTGGGAAAACCGCGTCTATATCAGCCAAGCCCAAAATGGCGGCAAGATTCGCGGACTGATGTGCTTTAACCGCGACGACGGCACATTGATCTGGTCCAAGGAGGTTTCCTACGAGGACCGAGAATCGACCCACAGCACCAATCCCTATTGCTCCAGTTCACCGGTAACCGATGGCAAACGGATTTTTGTCTGGCATGGCTCCGCCGGCTTCTACGCTTACGACATGGACGGGCAAGAACTCTGGAAAGTGGATTTGGGCAAGTTTGAGCACGTCTGGGGCAACGCTTCCAGCCCTATTCTCTATCAAGATAAAGTGATTCTCCATGCCGGTCCGGGCAACAACACCTTTTTGGTAGCGCTCGATCAACAGACTGGCAAAGAAAGCTGGCGCAATTCCGAGTTGATCGATCCCAACCGTCGCCGCGGCGGCAACAGCGGTTCTTGGAGCACGCCCGTGCTCTACCAGGAAGGCGACAAGACCTTGATGCTGGTCAGCGTTCCCCATCAACTGATCGCCTTCGATCCCGAAGACGGGCGAAAAGTCTGGTGGTGCGATGGCTTGTCGCAGTTGGTTTATACCTCGCCGCTCGTGGGCGAAGGGTTTGCCGTGGCCATGTCGGGCTACGGAGGCGCTGCCCTGGCCGTGCGAACCGGAGGAACGGGCGACGTGACCGAAACGCATCGTTTATGGCACCACACGCAACGCAATCCGCAACGGGTGGGCAGCGGTGTGATCGTCGGCGAACATCTCTATATTTTGCACGACACCGGCGTGGCCTGGTGCATGCATGCCAAGACGGGCGAACGCCTGTGGGAGTCGCGATTGAGCGGTGCCTGGAGTTCCATGGTTCACGCCGACGGCAAGTTGTATGTGATTGGGAGCAGCGGCACGACGTATGTTTTGGAACCCGACACAACCGAGTGCAAAGTGCTCGCGACCAACCCTCTGGGGGAGACCACCCGCGCTTCGCTGGCCTTTGCCGACAATCAAATTTTCATCCGGACCTACAAGCACCTGTACTGCATCGATGAGGAGTAAGACTGCCGCTGGTCGAAACGTAGCGTTGGCTATGCGGCAAATCGCCTCACCAAGTCGCGGAGCCGTGGCGCCTGGCGGTCGCGCGGCGACAGCAGTGGATCGTTGACTGGCCAGTGAATCGCCAGGTCGGGGTCGTTCCACGCAATTCCGCCCTCGGCAGCCGGGTTGTAAAAATCGGTGCATTTGTACGAAAACAGCGCCGATTCGCTCGTCACGCAAAAGCCGTGCGCGAAGCCCGGCGGCACATACAGTTGCCGATGATTGTCACTGGAGAGATAAAAGCTGACCCAACGGCCAAAGGTGGGCGAAGCTGGGCGGATGTCGACCGCCACGTCGAATACTTCCCCCTCCAGTACCGACACCAATTTGCCCTGCGGCGAGGGATCTTGGTAATGCAGCCCGCGGAGGGTGCCTCGGCAAGACCGCGACAGGTTGTCTTGCACAAAGATCGCGTCGAGTCCCGCCTCAGCATAGCGCTGGTGATGCCAGGTTTCCATGAAGAACCCTCGCGGATCGCCGAATACCTTAGGTTCGATCAATAGCACTCCGGGCAATTTGGTTGAATGGATTTGCATACGTCAGCAATTGGTTGGTTAGTCATGCTGGGTTCGCGGCGATGGGCGTGGGTCGGTTCGCTGCTGGGTTACGCGGCCTTGGCCGCCAGACCCAGGCGTTCGCCCTGGTAGCGGTCGGCGCGGACGCGCGCAATCCACTCGCCATGGTCGAGATACCATTGCACTGTTTTCCGCAGTCCGGTTTCAAATGTTTCTTGCGGACGCCAGCCCAACTCGCGTTCGATCTTGCTGGCGTCGATCGCGTAGCGGTGGTCGTGGCCAGGTCGATCCGTTACATGGGTAATCAATCTGGCATGAGGAGCGTGACGAGAGTTCGGCGTCAACTCATCGAGCAGTTCGCAGATAGCGCGAACCACTTCGATGTTCTGGCGTTCATTCCAGCCGCCGATGTTGTAGGTTTCGCCAATGGCTCCGTGCCGCAGAACGGTGATCAGTGCCGCGGCGTGATCCTCCACGTACAGCCAGTCCCGCACGTTCGATCCAGAACCGTACACCGGAAGTGGCTTGCCTTCCAATCCGTTAAGTATGATCAGTGGAATGAGCTTTTCAGGATACTGGTAAGGGCCGTAATTATTGGAGCAATTGGTCACCAGGGCAGGCAGGCCGTAGGTTCGTTGCCAGGCTCGCACCAGATGATCCGACGCCGCCTTGCTGGCCGAATAAGGGCTGCTGGGATCGTATGCGGTGGACTCGGTGAACAGGCCTTCGTCTCCTAGCGAGCCGTAGACTTCGTCGGTCGAAATGTGATGAAAACGAAATGCGTCACGTTGCCGGGATGGCAGCTTTTCCCAGTGCCGTCGCGACTCTTCCAGCAACACGTACGTGCCCACAATGTTCGTTTCCACAAACGCGGCTGGGCCGTCGATCGAACGATCCACGTGGCTCTCGGCCGCCAGGTGCATGATGGCGTTGGGTTGATGTTCGGCCAAGATTCGGCGGATCGCGAGCGCGTCGCAAATGTCGGCCTGCTCGAACGCGTAGCGAGGATTGCCTGCTTCGTTGGCCAGCGTGGCCAGATTTCCGGCATAGGTCAGGCAATCCACATTCACCACCGCGCACTCTTGCGCCAGCAACCTCCGGATAACGGCCGATCCAATAAAACCTGCTCCGCCTGTCACCAACACTTTCATCGATGCGTTCTCCCTGCTTCCAAGGCCAAGGCTTCCCGCCGCGGCGATTCTGTTGGCGTCGAATGGGTGTTTTGCGGAGACGCTCCGCTCCCGGGCATGCAGCCCGCGGCGTCTCCCAGAATGAGCGTTTCCAGGCATGGCCGCAACGCCTCTTGCCATGCAGGGAGCGTCAAACCAAACACGTCGCAGACCCGCCGCGTATCGAGCCGCGAATTCAGCGGTCGCAGGGCGGGCGTGGGATAGCCATTGGTAGGAATTGCTTCGAGTTGGGGCGAGACAAACTTTGGATTGAACGCTTGGGCCAATCGAAATATTTCGCCAGCGAAACCATGCCACGAAGTCTCGCCGGCGCAGCACAAATGATAAATCCCGCCGCGCTCGCGCAACAGGCCGCACACATCGACTGAAGCCAGTCGCAGAATGTGCGAGGTGGCGTCGGCAATAACCCGCGCCGAGGTCGGTGCCCCAAATTGATCGGCAACGACGGAAAGCTGCGGTCCAACCGCTGCCAGGCGGAGCATGGTCTTCACAAAATTGTTGCCGTGCAACCCATATACCCAGCAAATGCGAAGTATGAGATGTGCCGGCCCAACCGCTGTTAGCGCCAGCTCGCCGGCCAGTTTACTCTGGGCATAGACATTGAGCGGCGCGGGGCGGTCGTCTTCGCTCCATGGTTTCTTGCCGCTTCCGTCAAATACATAGTCGGTGGAAAAATGCACGATCGCTGCATTGCAGCGGACAGCTTCTTCAGCCAGAACACCCACTGCAGTGGCATTAATCGCCATGGCCTGCTGGGGTTCTTGTTCCGCCCGATCGACCGCGGTGTAGGCCGCCGCGTTCACAATCAACGTCGGTTGCGCCGCGCGCACCACCGAGCGAATGCTGTCGGAATCGCTCAGATCGATTGTTAGTCCGGGTGAACCACTAGCGCCTGGCGTCGGTCGCCGTGTGGCAACCAGAACGGGACCAAGCGGCTGCAATGCCTGACGCAGTTCCCAGCCTAACTGCCCACTTGCACCCACGAGCAAGATTCGGTGCGGTTTCGCCGGCGAAATAGTCGGGCGATTGGGCGACACAGCGGGGCCATCCTCAGCCAGAGTTTCAATATCAATGGTCAATGCACGTTGCGCGCCTCGAAACAATTCGGTTGCTGCCGGCAGACTTCTCCATGCCGTGCCGCAACGACAATCCACCTTGCCACGTCAACCAGCGACGGCGTATCGGCGGGGTTGCGGCATCTGCGCTTCGCGATCGATCATATTCAACAGATATTTTCCGTAACTGTTCTTGCTCATACTTTGTCCTGCGCGACGCACTTGTTCGGCCGAAATGTAACCCATCCGCCAGGCAATTTCTTCCGGACAACTCACCTTCTGCCCTTGCCGGGTTTCGATCACGCCAATGAACTGCGAGGCATCGAGCAGCGATTCGTGCGTGCCCGTGTCGAGCCATGCGCAGCCACGTCCCAAAATCTCGACGTCTAGCCGGCCCTGTTCGAGGTACGCGCGATTTACGTCGGTGATTTCCAATTCTCCACGGGCAGATGGCTTCAGGTCTTTCGCAATTTGAAGCACATCGTTGTCATAAAAATACAACCCTGTCACGGCGAAGTTCGACCTCGGATGCACCGGCTTTTCTTCGATATCCAGGGGGTAACCCTCTTTGTCGAGCACCACCACGCCGTATCTTTCAGGATCGTGCACATGATAAGCAAAAACGGTGGCGTTGCCGGTGCGAGCGTTTACCCGTTGCAAGCTATGGCTAAGATCGTGTCCGTGAAAGATGTTGTCGCCCAGGATCAGACAGGCCGGATCGCTGCCGACAAACTCGGCGCCGATGATGAAGGCTTGGGCCAGACCGTCGGGACTGGGCTGCGGGGCATAGTTCAGTGAAATTCCCCATTGCGAACCATCGCCCAAGAGCCGCTGAAACAGCGGCAAATCGTGCGGCGTGCTGATTAGCAAAATATCCTGAATTCCCGCGAGCATCAGGGTGCCCAGCGGATAGTAGATCATGGGCTTATCGTAGATTGGCAGCAGTTGCTTGCTCACCACCTGCGTTACGGGATACAGTCGCGTACCTGACCCGCCTGCCAGAACAATGCCTTTGCGCCGACTGTTATGATTCATGAGGACACCGCTTCCTCCACCTTGAATACCCGGTAGCGAACGAGCAGCCTGCCCGGCGAGAGCGTCGAGTGCCCTCGCCATCGGCAAGATCGCCTAACCGCCGAGGTTTTCCCTGCACTTGCGCGCAGGGAGGGCGAGATCAGGCGGGAGGAAGTCTAAGGATCGAGCAAGCGTGTGTCGAGGCCGATTCGATTCGGCCTAATCGTGCCATCAATGCAATCGATGCTAGCGATCGTCATCTTCGCCCAGGGTGGCCTGCTCGATTCGCTGCCGGGCAAGATCGGCGGCCTGGCGGATTTTTGAGGCGTTGGCGCTGCTGCCGGCCAGTCGCGAACCTCGCGCCAAAGCCGACATCACCGAGGGGTCGTTCTTGCCGATCCGGCCCAAGGCTTCGACCGACAACAGGAAATACGGCATGCCGTCCGCGGCCAATTCTTTTTCGGCTTTGAGCAGCAAACCTATCAGCAACGGCACGGCCTCGTCGCTGCCGATCTTGCCCAAGGCGCGAATGGCATCGCTACGAACCAACACATTCGCGCGCAACGGCTGCATCTGGCGAGTTGGCTGAAAGGGCGCTACACCCAATGTGCCGCGTCCGCCGCGGACCACGCCGGCAATCGCAGGCACCGCTTCTTTCGCGTCCGCCCCCAATTCACCCAACGACTTGACGGCTTCCCAACGTACCTTCGCATCGGCATCTTCAGCCAGTACTTTCATCAATGCCGGCACGGCCCAATCCCGATAACGGGCGATCTGCCCTAATGACCACACGGCGCCACGACGAAACTGAGGGTCGGCGTCATTCAGTCCCGCAAGCAAGCGTTTGACAACCTCCGCGGCCTGGGGCTGTTGCTTTCCCAATTCATAAACCGCTCGGCGGCGCACCTGCGCGACCTCAGCGTCCAACTCACGCAGCAATTCTTCAATCGATTTAGAATCGGCCGAGGCGGCCTCTTGATCGACTTGGGCAATCGCCAGCCCAGGCGACATGGTGGCGAGGGCAATGGCCAATACCGGCGTCCACCATGCGAACGTGCCGTACATTTTAGTGAATTGAGAGCCCATCGCCTGAACGCCAGGAAAGGCAAACATCGGAGCCTTCAAGATCATCCCAGTATCGCCACACGACGATCGACACGGGGACCATATCTTTAATTTGGACGGAATGCCGTCAGCTACTTTTTGGCTGTCATCGATTTGACTTGCTCATGCACTGTTTCCACCAATTGGTCCTCAATGGCCGGCGACCATAGGGTGGGCAGCCCGTAATAGATCATCGAACTGGCGCCTTCGTAGCCCCCTTCACGCAGCACACGCCGTGAAGGAATGTAGGCCATGACGTCGTTGGCGTAGCCGGCAACCCAGGTGTCTTTCCCGAGTTCATCCTTCAATCGCAACGAGTAATCCACCACGACCTCTCCGCCCAAGATTACCCACCGCAACCGCGAACCGAGTTGCCACGTTTGCACGGGATAAGGGTACGAGGCCGCCAGGGCGCCCTTTTTTAATTGAGCCATCAATAATTCTGCCCGCCGAGCGATGAACTTATTGGTCGACTTGAGTTCTTGTTGAAGTTGCTCCTCCCCGGGCAACTCGGCCAGGGGGAAATCGAGTTCTGCGTACGACGCGCGGACAGAGTCCTGACCCAGCGGATTCATGTGAGACTGCAGCACCTGATCCACGGCGTCGGCCAACTGCCGACCGTACTGTTGAGCAAGTTCTACCGTCCGGCGGGGAAGCGGATTTTGATCGGCCCCGCATCCGGCCCAAAACAGCGCCACCGCGCCCGGGTGCCGCCGTTCCAGTTCCATTTGGGCAAAGCCTGGATAATCGCCCGACCATTGATAAAAGCTCAGCACCGTGGCATGACAGGCGTAGCCAAACAAAATACCCTTGAGCTTTCCACCGGTCGTGGTCGCGGTAAGGACCGGCACCGCATGATCATTAGGGCCTTTCAGTTGCCCCGCCTCGCGCAATTGGGGGACCTCGCCCTCCTTGTTCTCGCGACGGTTCACGGCAAAGTCAGTTTGCCCTTGTCCCCAGGCCAGCGTACATGGCGCCAAGTCGGCCACGGCCTTGTCCACCGTGGCCACGATATCGTGTTCCAATTGGCTCGTATAGTTTTCGACCTGTCGCCATTGCTCATCGTTCAAGAAATACATCGAGCCAAGATTGAAGCCCACCACGGGCCCCGTGTGCGTGTGCGATGTGAAAATGGCCACGTTTTCCAGGGGCCATCTGTGGCGACGGCAGATTTCCTTACGCACGGCCAGCGAGGTGCGGCGATCGATGCCCACCAGATCGAGCGTAATGGCTGCAAGACGCGTTCCTTGTGGATCTTCCAGCACAAAAACCTTGCACCAAAGATCGGTCAGTTTGCCTTCGGCCACGTGGTCGCGTCCGCCATAGCCGCTCATCCACATGGGTTCTTTGGGGGTGATTGCGGTTTTGGCCACCCCAGCCTTCCAGCCCTCGCCGGCTACACTTGAAACAGGTGTTAAACAGCACGCCCACGCCAGAGCGCAACCAATCACCGAAGACCAAATGATGCCGCATCGAGAAGGAGTGATTGTCATGTTGGCAAACCGAGGGAGATACTTTGGGAGAGAGTCACTTGGGGGAAGTCCTCGTATTCTAAGTTTGCTTGGGGGTCCGTACCAACAAGAACTGTGGCCCGTCGTAGAAAAAAAATGTGGCTCGGGAATCCGCTGGAGTCTTCGTACGTCGGTTGGTGACGTCGTTACCTGCGAGATTCGCCTGGTCTTGGCGAGCCTCTTGCCAATCCGTCACGCGCATTCGCGTACGAAATGACGCTCGCTGGTATGATTCAAAGCAATGCCGCATCCGTTGCGCGCGGCCACCGCTCAATTGACGTTGTGAGTCCATATTCGATGAATATTCATTCCCACGCTGGCACCACGGTCAAAATCGAGCAGCTCACGGTTCGAGCCGCTGGGCGCGTGCTCTTGAATGATACGAGCGCCGTATTTGAGCCCGACCGGGTGACATTGATCGTGGGACCCTCCGGCGCTGGAAAGTCGGTCCTCTTGCGGATTTTGGCTGGCCTGGTCGGCAGCCACCGTGGCGAGATTGAGGTTGCCGGGAGCGTGCGCTTTAACGGGCAAGAAGTTCTCAGAACGCGGCGGCGTCCACCGGTGGGCGTCGTCTTTCAAAGTTTTGCCTTGTTCGACGAACTTTCGCCGCTCGAAAACGTACGGTTTGCCCAGGCGCATCGCCCGACCGTCCGCGCTTCGACCGAGGCAACGAGCGCTGCCGAACTGCTCTCGGAATTGCACGTGCCCACTCACATTCGCACGGCATCACTCAGTGGCGGGCAGCGGCAGAGGTTGGCCATTGCCCGCACGCTCGCTTACGCTCCCGAAGTTTTGCTGTATGACGAACCCACGTCGGGCCTCGATATCGCCACTGCGGAGCAGGTCGCCCGGTTGATTCGTCAAACGCACGCGGCGCACCCCACCACGTCGGTCATTGTCACGCACGATTACGCCTCGCTGGTTCCCATCGCCGACGCCGTATATCTATTCAACGTGACCGAGCAGCGTTTGGAGCCGGTTCCCCGTGATAAGTGGCCGCAATTGCGCCACATGCTGCGGATCCCCGTTCCCGCCGAGAGCGAGAACCTCGCGGTCGCTGGAGAGCGGAAGCCCGACACCGCAGAAGCGAGTGCGACGGCTGACCCGAAGTCCGATAAACTCGCACCCCCAAACGTGCGACGCTTGCCGTCTGCTGGAACGCGATTGTGGAGTTCGGTGCGATCGATGCTGGAAGCGGCGCCGGGTGGCTCGCGTGATGTGACCGCACTGTTGGGTCTGGTTCCTCGCTGGCGGAGCCCCATCTGGGGGTTGCGTTACCTGCTGCATTACCTGCGATTGGTGTCGGGGCCATCGGCCTGGATATACATCGGCTTAGCCGGCGCCATCATTGGGTTTGTGGCCACGTATTTCACGTTCACGTTTTTCCCTTTCAAGGCGTTCACCGTTCCGGTATTGGAAGAAGACTTGCTTAAATCGCTGGGGTTTTCGCTATATCGCATTCTCGTGCCGGTTTTGGCCACGATTTTGATCGCCGCGCGCTGTGGGGCCGCGGTGGCTTCCGATGTCGGCGGAAAAGCCTATGGCCAACAGCTCGATGCCATGCGCACGTTGGGAGCGCCCCCTGAACGCTACCTACTCACCGGCATTCTTTACGCTTTCTTGGTGGGAACGCCACTGCTGGTATGGATCGGCTACCAGGTGGCCCGGTACGTCAGCTTGATGGTCTTCACCGGCATGTATGCCGATCGAGGCCCTTATTACTGGGATCAAAACTTTCAAGCGGCGCTCCGCGAGCCTGGCAGCTTTTTCTACGCGGGAACCTCGTGGTTGATCGGCAAAATTCTCATCTGCGGGCTGCTCATTGCCTGGGTGGCCTATTTTCGGGGAGCAACCAACAAATATTCGCAGCGTGATGTCAGTTCGGGCATCACCAGCACCGTGCTGTGGGCCACGTTGCTGGTCTTGGTAGTGCATTTTGTGTTTGCGTTCTTAGAGTTTTGACAAAACCGCCGAACTGGCAAATGCCGCCGGGATGCCAATCTGAGCGGGGTGCGCTACAATCAACAAGACATTCTCATTCAGCGCGCGAACGTCCACGTGGACTGGAATCGCCGAGTATCGCCATCAAGCTTGGAAAGCCCCTCAAATATGCAACCCGTGTTGAGCCAGGTTTGTTCGCTGCATTCCGATTTTGAAACCGATCTGATCGACTACGCCGCCGGGGCCTGCACGCATGTCGAGATTTGGTTGGGCAAGCTCGAAACCTGGCTACATGACCACACGGTGGATGACGTTCGCCGGTTGGTCGAAGAACATGAATTGACATTGCCGGTGGCGAGTTACCAGGGAGGTTTATTGGCTAGCCAAGGAGACGCCCGCCGCGAGCATTGGGAGCACTTTGCCCGAAGGCTTGAGTTGTGCCGACTGCTAAACATTGGCACGCTCGTCGTTGCCGCCGACATCCATTCACCCGTCGAGCAGCAAGACATTGATCGCGTGCAGGTGTCGCTGGTACAAGCGGCGCAACGGGCGGCAGAGCATGGCGTGCGGATTGCATTGGAGTTCCAGGCCCGATCGTTGCTGGGAAACAATCTGCAATCGGCCGTGGCCCTGGTCGAAGCGGCAGATCAGGCAAATCTGGGGGTTTGCCTGGACTCGTTTCACTTTTTCAATGGCCCCAGCAAGACAGAAGACCTGGCTTACCTCACGCCGGAGAATCTGTTTCATGTGCAGCTTTCCGACCAGTCTGGCATGGCACGCGAACTGGCGACCGATAGCCATCGAATTTTGCCCGGCGACGGCGAATTGCCTGTGGCCGAATTGGTGGAACAGCTCCGCGGCCTGGGCTATCAAGGAATGGTGAGCGTCGAACTGATGAACCCCGAGATCTGGCAGGTTCCCCCGCTTCAGTTCGGCGAGATTGCAATGACTGCTCTGCGCAGGGCGCTAGGCTTGGCCAGCATGGGTTGAGTTCGGTGGAGATGGTGGCTTGCGCCGTCATGCTCCGAATTAGCGCTCGCGGCGAAACCAATCCACGGTCAGGTGCCCGTCCTGTACGAGCACCGTCACCGCCCCGTGTCGCGCCGTGTGTAACACTTGCGATCCATGCGCCTCAAATGCTTCGACCACTTCGGCATCGGTCCGATCAAAGCCACCGCTGACGATGACTGCTCGCGGCCGAGACCAGGCCGCAAAGCCCGGCGGATCGCTGCGGGCACTGCCATGATGCGGCGCCAACGCCACATCGTACGGCAACGACTCCGTGGCCAGCAATCGCATGAGCCCCGCCGCTTCAAGATCGCCCGTGAGCAAGATCCGCCGCCCTTGAAATTCGATCTTTAACACCACGCTGTTGGCATTGTCGCTGCCGGCGACTCCTGCCTCCGGCGGATGCAGGCACTCGATCGCCACATCGAACGGTTGCAGCAGAGGATTTTGTTCGTCCCAGACTTGCTTCAACGGAACGCCGGCCGCTTCGATCGCCGTTCGCAGCACGCCGAGAGCGGCCGAATCGTCGGCCGTTGGCGGCGATTGCCCAAATCCATCGCCTCCCGATTTGCGCCACATGGCGGGCGAAAGATACACGCTGCCCACGTTAAACTGGCGCAGTAATTGCGGGACGGCGTTGTAATGATCGACGTCGGCGTGCGAGATCACCAGAGCGTCGATGCGAGTAATACCTCGCGACCAAAGGTACGATGCCACGCTACGAGCGCCGCCAGGAGGTGAGCCCAGTCTGCCTGCGTCGTACAACAATGTGGAGCCATCTGGCAAATGAACCACCACCGCGCAGCCATGTCCCATGGAAAGAAACGTGCATTCCAAACGCTGGGGCGGCGAATGGGGCCATGCCAGGGGACCTAACCACAGCACCCCCCATACACCCAGCAGCATTCCCCCGAATCGGCGTTTGCCTTGTCTCAGCGGCCAGGCGGCCCAAGCCAACAGCCCCGCGTAAAACAAAGCCACCAGCCACGGTTGAGGACCGGCAACCCAATAATGATTGCCTGGCAGTTGGCTTCCCCAACCCACAATGGCGTCGATCGATTGCAAGCTTCCGCGGCAAAGCATCGCCAGAAAGTCATCGAGCGTTGGCGATAGCCAACCGAATAGAAGAAGGGCAAAACCTGAAAGCAACGCCACGCCAATCGGCAGGGTGAGTAGTGGGCTGAGCAAAATGGCCACTGGCGAAACCAAGTGAAATCGCAGCATGATCAGGGGCAACGTCACCGCCCAAACTACGGCCGTCACCAGCGTCGCCCGAAACCACCAGCGACCGAGCCATAGTGCGGCCCTCGTCGGCCAGCGACGGTGTTGGGCAATCAGTCGATCCAGGGCATCTTGTTCCTGCCAGCGAAGCCAGTGCGGCCCAAACCAGGCGATCGCCCCCACTGCCAGGAAGGAAAGCTGGGGGCCGGTGCGAAACAGATCGGCCGGATTCCGCCACAATATGAACAAGGCCGCCGCCGCCAGGCAGTTGAAAGCCAGAGTCGGACGTTGAACCGCCAACGACAGGCAAAGCAGCACCACGAGCGTTGCAGCTCGGGCGGCAGAAGGCTCGCCGCCGGTCATGGTGGCGTACAAGCATGCGGCTCCCGCAACCACCAGCAGTGCCCAGCGACGCGACACAACACCTTTTCGCCATAAGAACAATAGGCTCCCCGCCAAAATGCCCACGTGCAAGCCCGAGATGGCCAGAAAGTGAATCGTGTTGGTGTGAAAGAATGCCTCGGTGCGGCCAAAATCGAGTTGCTCGCGCGACCCCAACAACAATGCCGCGGCCAACCCCGAATGGCTCCCACCTAGGCGATGCCACAGCCGCTGGTCGCCATACGCACGCATTTGGTCGTAAAGCCGTTGCTCGCTCCAGCCGCCGCGAGCAAGCACCGTCACGCAGTCTGGATAATTGCAGCGCAATGAGCACGTTATGCGATCGGCCCGGGCGTGCTCGGCAAAATCCATTTCGCCGGGATTACCCGCCGGCAGCGTGCGGCGCACTCGAGCAAACACTTCCAGCAAATCGCCCGCCTGAACTCCCAGCAAATGCCCATCCACAATCATCACCGCTCGGCCGCTGACTGGCCGCCACGTGTCGCCCTGTCGAAGTTCGACTGCTTCGATCTCCAGGCGACTTCGCTCGCCCGAGGGTATTGCGCGGAGCGGGTCAAAACGAGGGGCGGGCAGGCGTCGTGGGGCTTCCAGGGCGCGAACCCGCAGCGCAACGGGCGCATCGTCCTCGCCGGCAAAGTGGGCCAGGTCGTTGGCGGCGAACAGATGCCAGTGAAGATGGTTCCAACCGCCGGCCCATGCGGCGACCGAGGCGAGCATGATCAGCGAGGAAACTCCCGTTCGGCCCCGGCGCAAGGTGAGTTGCCAGGCCGCCAGAGATACAATCGCCAGCCAAAACCAAATGCCAAATGAAAGCGGTACAAAGGCATCGACCGCAATGCCCAGGGCAACGGCCGCGCAAACCCAGACCAGAGGGTGGTGATTTCGAGAGGTGTGCCTGCGAGGCTTTGCCGTGGATGAAGCAGCATCCGTCGTACCACCGGTACCCAAAGGCGACGGCACAACGGAGATCGCATTCGCTACCGCCGCCACGGAATACGCCCCTGCAGTTTTTACTGAATGGAACACAACTGGGCCAGGATGAGAAACCTGGCCTATGCGCGACTCGCATGGAATATGAGGATAGACGGTGCGGTTGCCACGGTAAACAAAAACGATCGAGGAAGTACCGACGCGCAAGGCGTGTTTCCGAATGCACGCCGACACGCGTCACGCCGGGGCCAAGCAGAACGCTGTCGTTTGTTGCCTGGCTCGCCATCGCATCCGTGGTCTTAAAGCACGAATTGGACATGGCAATTCGGGCAGCCCGTCCTTCCACGGGCAACGCGTACGCCATACGAGGCTGCACGCATACCAGATGACTCCCGACAAGCGAACCCTTTCCGGAATCGGCGCGCCAACGTAAATTGAGAGGGCATTTATTGTTATGCAAACAATCGCCTGCTTCGGCAGAGACTGCCACATTGAGGATATTGATGAAAAACCACGATTTCGGCAACCTGCGAGTGGCCGCCTTTGAGAGCCGTCGGGCGGACGACATGGCTCGGTTGATTGAAAAGCACGCGGGGCAGGCGTTTGTCAGTCCTTCGATGCGCGAGGTGCCGCTGTCCGAGCATCGCGAGGCCGAAGGTTTTGCCCAGGCCGTCATTGACGGGGAATGCCCCGTCGTGATCTTCACCACCGGCGTTGGCTTTCGGCACTTGTTGGCCGCCGTGGAAGAAAACGTGGGACGCGAAACGTGGCTGGCCGCGCTCTCGGCAGCTACCACCATCGCTCGAGGGCCGAAGCCGGTCGCCGCCATGAAAGAGGTGGGGCTTGCGCCGAGTCATCGCGTGCCCGAGCCCAATACCTGGCGCGAAGTATTGGCCACGATCGACCAGGCCAAGATTAACATCGTGGGCAAGATCGTGGGGGTTCAAGAATACGGGCAGCCCAACCCCGACATGGTGTCAGGATTGCAGGCGCGAGGCGCCACGGTTCGCACCATTCAGGTGTATCGTTGGGAATTGCCCGAAGATTGCCGACCACTGGAAGAAAATGTTCGGGCGATCGCGGCCGGGGAGCGCGACGTGGTTCTGTTTACGTCGGCCCATCAAGTCGTGAACGTGTTGCGGATGGCCGAGCGGCTGCGTTTGGGCGATTCGTTTCGAGCGGCAATGGCTCGCACGGTGGTGGGAGCGATTGGTCCCACCACCAGCGAAATGCTGCGAGAACAAGGATTGCCTGTCGATGTGGAACCCGAGCACCCCAAGATGGGACGGTTGGTCATGGCCACGGCCGAACGCTGCCAGCCGTTGCTCGGCGCCAAGCGAGGTGGTCCCGCGGTTGATGTAGTGGAAGCAAAGAAGCCCTCATCGGCCGCCGCGTCTCCGGCGCATGTCGCGGCAACTCCTCATCCCAGTGAAGACGGGTTGTTCATGCGGGCTTGCCGGCGCCAGCCAACCGAGGCCACTCCCATCTGGTTGATGCGTCAGGCCGGTCGCTACTTGCCGGAGTATCGCCAGATTCGCGAAAAGACCACGTTCCTCGAGTTATGCAAGAATCCGGCGCTGTGCGCGGAGGTGATGTTGCGCACCGTGGAGAGGCTGGGGGTCGATGCCGCCATTATCTTCTCCGATCTGCTGCCCATTCTCGAACCGTTGGGATTCGACCTCGAGTTCGCGGCCGGTGAGGGGCCCGTGATCCACAACCCCGTGCAATCGGCCTCCGACATCGATCGGGTGCGCGAATTGCAGGACTTGGGATCGCTCGAGTTCGTCATGGAAACGGTTCGCCAAACCAGAGCCGGATTGGCTGCCGACAAGGCGGTGATTGGATTTGCAGGTTCGCCCTTCACGCTTGCCAGTTATGCCATCGAAGGAGGAGGCAGCCGCAACTATCAGGCAACGAAGACCCTGATGTACCAGGATCCCGGCGCATGGCACGCCTTGCTGGGCAAACTGTCCCGGGCGGTCGCTTTGTATTTGCGGGGTCAAATTGCCGCCGGCGCCCAGTGCGTTCAGTTGTTCGACAGTTGGGCCGGCTGCCTGAGCCCCGACGATTATCGCCACTACGTGCTGCGCCATACAAAGGCAGTGATTGATGCTCTGCCTCCCGGGCCGGTTGTTATTAACTTTGCGACGGGCAATCCGGCCCTATTGCCGCTATTAGCCGAAGCCGGCGGCGACGTGATAGGCGTCGATTGGCGCATTCGGCTCGACGACGCCTGGAAGACCATCGGTTACAACCGCGGCGTACAAGGCAACCTCGATCCCATTACCCTGTTCGCGCCTCAAGACGAGTTGCGCCGGCGCGCCCAAGATATTCTGGCACAAGCCGCGGGGCGGCCTGGGCATATCTTCAACCTGGGCCACGGTGTGCTGCCCGGCACGCCGGTCGATAACGTGTTGGCCTTGATCGACATGGTGCATGAACTCAGTGCGCGATGAGGCCTCTGACCAATCGCCGCCAGACAAAATAAAACCGCCCGCGTCATCAAATCGATCACGCGGGCGGCGGGTTGAAAAGTCGTGCGAAAGTTTGACGGCGATGGATCCGGTTGGAGCCAAGATAGTGGGTATCTGCTATCTCGCTGCCAACCGTTTTGCCTTACCAGTCTTTCCGGCTCGGGGGGCTGCTTAGCGTCCGCCGCAGTGACGCCGGCTGTCGTTGAAGTCGAGGAACCACCAGCCGTCATCCCATTCGAGGGTCACTTTCCGCCAGCCGAGCGGCACTTGCGGATAGGGGTAGAACGGACCAATGTAGGGCCACGCGGTCGGCGAGTATTGCTTGGGGTAAGTCAACGCGGCGTAGTTGGGATACGCAGCGTAGCTCGGCCAGGCATAGTTGGGCATGTAGGGCTGATCGTACATTGCCGGAGCTGGACCACCGCCTGCCGGGGCATACTCCGGCACTGGTCCACCTGGCATTGGACCACCTGGCATTGGACCGCCTGGCATCGGACCACCCATTGCGGGACCACCCGGCACCGGTTGCCGCATGGTGTTGGGCATGGCGGCATGGCGAACCGGTTGCAGGTTGGTCGGCCGGCCTGCCATCTGTGGAGCCTGCTGGTTCCAACCTTGCTGTCCTTGCACCGAACGATTCGGGAAGGTTTGCGGCGGCATGGGGGCGGGCGCCTGCATTTGGGGCTGGGGCTGGGGCTGCAATTGGCCTCGGTCGTTGTGTGCGACGGGACGCACTGGCGCCGGAACCGTTTGGACTTCCAGCCGGTTAATCACGCGCTCGACCTGGGGAGTGCGGCCCACCACCGCCAATGCTTCGTCCATTTGTTGCTGATCGCGAACCCAGCCTTCCAACCGGGCTGTTCCTTCGCGATATTTCACCGAGATCTCGTAACCGCTCAGTTGCTGTGCGGTTTTCAGATTGTTGGCAATCTGGTCTGCCACCATCTGATCGTTGCTACTTTGGGCAATGGCGGACGACGGTACCGCCGTCGCGACAAGCGCCGCTGCCAATACAAACCTTCGCATGGTTCCCTCCCTAGAACTAGATCCAGCCGACACGGCTCGCAAATCACCATCGCGAGTTGCGGCACGCCAATGTGCGCCCCAAAGCCTTACAGCGGGCAAGCTCTGGAAACACGACCGGCAAGCATAAGACTAGCTATCGTTCACAATAACCGACGATCGCTCGTGATGCACAAGGCGGCGTGAACGTCCCCTGGCCACATGGTGGAGCGATGCCCCGGCAGGTTTGGGCAATCGTTGGTGCAGGAGGGAAAACGCATGGGATGGGCGATCGGCCACGCTCCGCAAGTTTCCCCCCTGGCGCAACGGTTGCCGAAAATCTTCCTGATAATCCTTTTCGGTTCCCAATTGTGCCGAAGGAAAGACTTTTTTCGATTTTGCCGGCCGAATCGGAATTCGGAAATGCGAGAACCGCTAGCACGCCGCTCCCGCGCGGTGTCCTGCACTCTTCGCAGTTTCATGCAGAAAGTGCCAACGGAGGCAGCGTCTGGTAAAATCCGGCCTTGCAGACGCCTATTGGAACTGAAATCGGCAGCCGTTTCCGGCAGATTTATGTATCCGCGCCCCGGCGTGCCAACGACGTTTCATCGCCGCCAGGAGTGAATCGGATGACGATGACCCCGAATCCGAAGGTTGCCCTGCCGGGTGAACCATTGGAAATCTTTCGACGTCCATGTCGCTTGCAACTCTCGCCTTGAAAGGTTTGGCCATGACCATGAAAATCGTAATTGCGGGAGGCATATTCCTGACGTTGGCATGCGCCGTAAAAACCTGTCGAGCGCAATCGGCAGAGGTTTCGTCACCCACCCAGAGCCCCCGCTACGAACGTCAGGAATTCAAAGCCCAGGACGGCACACAACTCAGTTTTTGGCTGATGAAGCCTGGATCGCTCACCGAGGGAAAGAAATATCCGCTGGTGCTAGCCTTGCACGGTCGCGGCGGCAACTCCGCGGCGGCCGCTGAACTGGCCGGCAGTGAGCTTCGCAAAGAGTATCCCTGCTTCGTGATGGCGCCAGCGGTTACGCGACAGCAAGTCTGGGCCGTGCCTGGCGGCTTTCGCCAATTGCCGGGGCAACAAATGCTGACGGTCGTGCTGGAAGCACTGGAGAAGGTCAAAGCAGACTACCCCATCGATGCAGATCGAGTTTACGTGACCGGGCAATCGATGGGGGGGTTCGGCTCTTTCGGCGCGATTGCCGTCAGCCCGGAAACGTTTGCCGCGGCGATTCCGATCTGCGGTGGCTGGGATCCAAAAGATGCCGCCAAGATGAAGACAGTCCCGATCTGGGTATTTCACGGCGATATGGATACGACGGTGCCGGTCGAGCGTAGCCGGACAATGGTGGAGGCCATCAAAGCGGCCGGTGGTTCTCCCCGATACACCGAGTACCCCGGCGTGGGTCACAATAGTTGGTCCAAAACGTATGCGTCGGCGGACACCTGGAAATGGCTGTTCTCTCAGCGGCGCCAATCAAACCGCAACGCCGACCAATAACGGCCTGGTAGTGGACCGTTGCCGCGTGGTGCGGCCAGCGGCGCTCCTTGCCGATCCGGCTACCTTTCCCTTTCCGTTTTAAAAATCGGGGGCGGCACACTGCCAGGTGGCACGCCGATTGGAGTCGCCGTGTACTAGGCCGCTTTGGCGAGCGATTGCCCGGCGGGTTTCCTCGCCACCACGATTCGCCAGGAGGCCGGTAGTGGCAGCACGCGGTCGCAAAACTTGGCCAGCGGCAGCAGCCGATCGCTCCATCGCATCCAACCGGCACTCGGCGTTTTCTTCCGCAGCACATGCCCCCGAAACGCCCAACCCAGGCCACCGGCCTTGGCAAAGCCTCGCTCGTATGCAATCTCAAATCCGGCAGCATGCAACTGTTGCCGCAGTTGGTCGGGCGCGTAGCGACGAATCCGTCTCCAAGCGGCATCGGTCGGTGTTTTCAGGTGCGGATGGCTGGGCACGACCAGAATGCAGTGCCCTCCCGGCGCCAGCAGGTGGTGAAATCCCGCCAGCAAAGCATCGTCGTTCTGGTGACGTTCGAGCAGTCCCGCCGAAAACACGGTATCAAACCGTTCTCCCGTCAACGAGTCGGTCCAATCTTGACTTGCAAAATCGAGTTCTCGTATTTCCACGTGCGAACGCTGCGAAAATCGCTGCGATAAGTTCTGCCGCACCAGGGGATCGTCTTCAACCAGCAGCAATCGAGGGCGGTTCAGCAATCCCAGACTGTAAGTCCCCACTCCCGCTCCAAATTCGGCTACTTTCTGCCCCAAATAGGGTTGGATTTGCTCCAGAACCCATTTGCGGCGAGATGGCATTCGCTCCTGGGCTTTGAGCGCCTGAAATCGCGTATGCGGAGTGAACCGGTTGTCGAGATACCGGTAATTCACCATCGCCCACAGTGCTTTGAGCCCGTCGATCGGCCGGATCTTTTTGCCCTCAAGAAAGGTGCGCCCCGTGTAACGAATCGGCACTTCGTAAATCCGCGCACCCCACTGGCTCAATCGGCAGGTGATTTCCGGTTCCAATGTGAAACTGTAACTCTGCAGAGTTAAATGCTTAAGGACGTCGGCCCGAATCATTTTGTAGCACGTTTCCATATCGGTGAGGTTCAAGTCGTTGACCATGTTGGAGAGCATGGTCAACGTGCGATTCACCATCGTGTGCCAGAATGATTGCACCTTGCGCGTACTGCCGGCATACCGCGAACCGAACACGGCGTCGGCTTCTCCCGACAAGAGCGGCGCCAGCAATTGCGGGTAGTCGGCTGGATCGTATTCGAGGTCGGCATCCTGGAACACCGCCACGTCGCCGGTCATATGCGCGATCGCTGTGCGAATGGCGGCGCCTTTGCCTTGATTCTTTTCGTGTCGAACCGGATGGATCCGTCCGTCTGCTTTGGCCAGCGACAACAACAATTCCCACGAACCATCGCGGGAGCAATCATCGACCGCGACCAATTCCAACTCGACCGGCAGTTGCACGGCCAGCACCTGGGCCACGATCTGCTCGAGCGTCCAACGCTCGTTGTAAATCGGCATGAGCACCGACAACTTCCGCAGGCCCCCACCATTGGATATGCCCGATACGACGTTCCAACACGTGCGACCATCGGGCGAGTTGTGTGAATGGGGGCTCATGGCGAGGAAAGCTCTCGATTCCAGGTTTCGTCGAACCGCCTTGCTGCTTCGCCGGCTAGCACTTCGAGCGGGCGCGGAATTGCACTCGAAACACGGATTGCCGTCAAGGCTAGTACGCCGTTGCCAATGCCTGCTGGCAGCGCCAGCAAACATTGCCAACAAGGGCGAGCAGGCCGCGCGCCACGCGAGAATGTCGCGTTCATGGCGCGCAAACTGCCCTCACAGATCGACCGCTGGAGTCGCTAACTTTGGCATTTCTTCGCCAAATCACCATGTCTATTCAAAATTGGCCGGTTCGCCTCCGGCTCGCGTGGAGAGCGCCCGATAGACCGCGATGTCCATGTGTTGGTTGAATAAATGCACCGAGTTGTCGCCCAGCAGGAAGTTGGCGCCCGAGGGGTGATTGCTGCTGAAGTCCTCGAAATGACCGTGTTCGTCGTTTGGCGGATGATCGGTAATGCCGACCACGCGCACCATGGCTTCCTCGCCGCCAGATACCGCACCGACCCAGGTGGAAAATCCCAACTTGCTGCTCCGTTCGCCTACCAGAATGGTATTGCTCAACCCGTCGGTAATGCCGCCAAAATTCACTTGGCTGTTGTGAAAGAAAACGCCGTCGCCGCGGCACTGATTGCCGGGTCCCAATCCTTCGCACTCATGCACTTCTTCCGTTCCAAACATGCCGACGTAGTTGCTCTTGGCAAGTTGCGTCAATGTTCCTCCCGACTCGCTGTCCAGCGTGAACGTTCGATCGTTCTTCACGTCGGAAGCGCAATAGAAAATCTCCAGTTGGGCAGTACGCACCGTGGCGTGTTGAGCGTGGGTGATCGCTAGGTTTTCGCCGATCTGTTGTGCCAGAGGCTGTTGATCCATGTACTGCAATAATTGTGCTGCCCAGCCCCAGCCCGGCTGTCCTTCGGGATCGGGTTGGCCGTTCGACGCAAAGGCCCTCCAGCCTGAAGGCAATCGATTGTGATGATCGTTGTACAAATGCAGTGCCGTCCCAATTTGCCGCAAGTTGCTTTGACAACTGGTCCGCCGTGCCGACTCGCGAGCAGATTGCACGGCCGGCAGCAACATGGCAATCAAAATGCCGATGATCGCAATCACCACCAGCAACTCAACAAGAGTGAAGGCTGTTCGTCTGCTGTGAACGACAAAGTCTTTAACGTGCGTGGGTACCAGGGTATTCATCGATGATTGGTTCTTAACGGTGCTGAGCCGCGCACTTGTAGATGCGGCGCGGGCGCCCGTGAATGGTGGTTGTTATCCGCGTTCGACTTCTCCACCAACTGGGGAGAAGATGCGGAGGTTGGCGATGGTTTGCCGTCAAACCATGCTCGAGACGTTCCATCTCGCTTTCGCGCCAAATGTTGACGGCGCGCAAGGATAAACGGCTTCGTAAGGGAACGGCATGAAGGATCCTGCCAGGAAAAATGGCAAGACAGCCCGAGTTCGCCCGTTGCTGGCACACCGCGAGATCACGCCCCATGGCAAGATGGACGATTTCGCTCGCGTGGCGGTGGCTAACTTCGGAGGGCTAAATCAAGACGCACGTTGCCGGAGGAGCGCGCGAAGAAAAGCCGGTGCAAACGGTGCGGCAAGTAACGCCGAACTCTGCAACGGGGGCATCCAAACACATGGGCCGTTCGATTGCCCATGATTCGACTTGCAACGATGTGCCACTAAGCGCCAAGAATGCGCATGCGAGGCAACGATCGTGGCCAAAATGGTGAGAATAGGGACGTTTCCAGCCATCACTTGTGAATGCCGGCGCGGCTTCATGGGCGCAATGGCGGGCGTGTGGCCCATGCTGACAACCGCGATGGCTCTCTTTTTCCGACTGGTTGGCAACCGCCGCGCACGTCGCCTCGCCGCAGCAGTCGCCTTCCGGATGAACGTGCAGCGCGCCGGCGAACATGACCGCCGAAAAATACGCGGTCAACGAAAGTCTGGCGATGTGACGATGCTGTGACACGCGAGCGAGGATCCTAGCCCCTTCTCGGGGCAGCCGCGAACTCAACCTAAATGCAACTGAATTGCGAATCCATATCAGCTTAAATTTTTGTTGCCACCATTGCAAGACGCATAACTGGAAAGTTTGGTGGCTGCCAGAGAAGTCGCAAGGCACCGCATCGGGATAGGGGGCAGGCGGCGCCCCATTGCACAACACCGTGCGAACGTGTCCGAACCACGGCGGCTCGGCTGGTTCATCGTTGGGGTCACATTCCAGCAGTACTGGCAGGCCAAGCTCTGTCAGGTACGCGCGGGGAGCACGATGTTCAAGGTGGGGCCACGACTGAAGTGCCAGTAGCGTTTGTGGTTGCCAGTGGCTTTGGGCGGCTCGTCTCGCCAGTGCTGCTCACGATCCGACGATTCCTGTGCGTCGGGCCGCGACCTTGCGCCATGCTTCGTTCAGGCTCGTCGTTGCCGAAACGCTGTTTCACTTCGCTAATTCGTCTCCTCCATCGAGTTGCATCAGGGACTTGCACCTTCAAGTTGGCAAACATGCCCGGCAAGAAAATCGGCCGAGCAAGAATTGCTTCTCGCCCGGCCGACCGTCGATAGATTTTTGCACACTGTTCAAACAGTTGATTGTTACGGCAATTGATAGGGCATGCCGTCGCTCCGTCCGCCCATGGCTTGCATGGTTGCCGGAGTTGCAAAGTTTTTCACCGCGGCAACTCGGGTGTCGCCGTACACAAATTGGGTAACGCCGGGGTGCCAGCTTCCGAACATGAACCACTCGTCAGGTTGCGGCGAAGCGGGTACGGGAGTGGTCAGTGGTGGAAAATCAGCTCTCGGCGCTAACCCCAAACCGATGATCTTGCCTGCGTTATAGCCGCCAGTAACGTAGGCCACGCAATGCGGGTAGTCGGGGCCTGCGACGCCTAAGGTCTGCGGCGTAACATGCTTTTCACCAGCGATGGCGGTGTACGACATGCCATCGGTCACTCCGCCGATGGAAACGGCCGAGCGGATGATAATCTGCGGCTCTCCGGCAGAGTTCATGACCGTTTGGGTACTGCCTGGCCCCACGATGGGGCCGTTGAGCCATGCCGCGGCGCGAGCGGTCGAACCGGTGCTGGTATAGTGCACGTTGTACGGGGCCGTCGCTGGGTAATCGCTGCTGGGACGGTAGGTTACGCCCACCCCCACGTAATCGACGGCTTGGGCCCTTCCCCATTGACCCTGGCGATAGCCTCGGGTGGGGCAGATGTAGATTGCCGCCCGGAAATCTTGTGAGTTCACCGAATTGGTCAAGCCATTCAGGCCCGTTCTGTCGGCAGTGTTGTTGGTCGGGCCGTTGGCGCTGGTCGTGCCTGGCACAAACTTGAGGTAGTTTTCCCACACGGGCGCTTGTTCCATGACGGGAAACATGAGGGCGAGCCAACTGTAACCAGCCCAAGCAGAAGGTGGAAGTTGTTCCGAGTTTCGATCGGCGTACAACTGCACACCGGTGCCAATCTGTTTGAGATTGTTGGCACAGTTCGCTCGGCGGGCCGCCTCGCGGGCAGCTTGAATGGCCGGCAACAGCATGGCAATCAAGATGCCGATAATGGCGATTACCACCAGGAGTTCGACGAGGGTGAACCCTCGCTTCGGCGCGCGGAGTGAGCGCATGAGACACCTCCAACGAAAGTAGAAATGAGTTTCAGGGACTGGCCGCAGCGGATGCGAGTGGAAGTGGTGAATCGATCTGCGGAACACAGCCTTGAGATGGGATGGAATTTAGCATCACCGCTCGCGGGTGTAAAATAAAAAATATAAAAAACAATAAATTACGTTTTTTGGTTTTCCATTCTCGTGGATGGGCCTCTGGCGGTGTTCTGTTGATTTTCGATGCAAGTGTTTGTCTGGTATTGAATAAATCACATTGGCGTGTCCGTGTACGGAACGTTACTCCGAGCGGCCCTGTCGCCACAGGGCGACCATGGACTTTTTTCTGTTTACATGCGATTGCGTGGGGTGGCCAAAGTTCGTATGACGCCGGGGCTCCATGGGACGTTGCGCTAACGCTTCGCCAGAAATCTGAGGGGAGCAAGGAAATGCTTCGCCTGAGGGGGTTGGTCGCGGTCGGCTTCCGAAGCCGATAGAATGTGGCCATGATTCAATTGGAACCGCACCCGCTGGGCGTGCTGCTGCCGGTTCGGGTATCGCCCGCCGCCCGGCGCAACGGCATCGGCGGCGAACATAATGGGCAACTCAAGGTATCGGTAATGGTGGCGCCCGAGCGGGGAAAAGCCAACGAGGCCGTTCGGGAGTTGCTGGCCAGGCAACTGGGCGTTCGCCGCTCGCAAATCGAACTTGCCCGCGGAGAAACCTCTTCTGAGAAGCGGTTCTTGATCCACGATGTTTCCCTGCCCGAGTTGGCCCAGCGGTTGACGCAATTGCTGGGAGAAGAGACAAGCCCATGACGAACAGCGAGCGTGAACTATCCCAGCGGTGGGATCTTTCGAACATTTACAGCAGTTTGGAAGGCGCCGACTACCGCGCCGCGGTCGCCGAACTGCAACAACAACTCACCGACCTGACCACTTACTTTGATGAACACGGCGTGCGGCGGTTGGACAAGCCTCCGCAGTGCAGCGATGCGATTGCCGGCACGCTGGCCACGGCGCTGCAGCGCGTGAACCAGCTCCTGGTGGTGTCGGGCACGTTGGAATCGTTTGTTTATGCATACGTGACGACCAACAGTTACGACGCCGTGGCGGCCGCCGAATTGTCGAAATTGGAGCAACTCGATACGCGACGCCGGCAATTGAGCGTCCGACTGATGAGCTGGATTGGATCATTGGGACCGCACTTAGAAACGTGGATCAGCGGCGACCCGACGTTGAGCGACCATCGTTTCTTCTTGACCGATACGGCGGAGCAAAGCCGATTCCTGATGGACGAGGCGCTTGAGTCGCTAGCGGCCGAACTGGGCGTGGACGGCGGAGGCGCGTTCGGCAAATTGCAAGGGAATGTGACCAGCCAGTTGAAGGCCGGCATGGAGCGAGACGGCAAGCTGGAGCACCTGCCGATCACCGTGATTCGGAATTTGAGTTACGATCCCGACGCGGAAGTTCGCCGCAGGGCGTATGAGGTCGAAATCGCCGCTTGGGCGAGCATTCGCACTACCGTGGCGGCTTCGCTCAACGCGGTCAAGGGAACAGCGATCACACTGGCGCGCCGGCGAGGACGGTCGAGCGTGCTCGAGACCGCCCTGGTTCAGAACAAGATCGATCCGCCGACGCTGGAGGCGTTGCTCGGCGCCATTCGCGAAGCGTTCCCCATGTTCCGGCGTTACTTGCGAAGCAAGGCGCAAAGGTTGGGGCACGGCGATCGGGCATTGCCGTGGTGGGATTTATTTGCGCCGCTGGGGCAAGCCGACCGGCGCTTTTCCTGGAGCGAAGCGCGCGATTTTATTGTGGAGAAGTTCGGGCAGTTTTCGCCAGAATTGGGCGAATATGCCGCTACGGCATTTGATCAGCGCTGGATCGACGCCGAGCCTCGCGACGGCAAACGGGGCGGCGCCTATTGCATGGAAGTGCTGGGCGTGGAGGAAAGCCGCATTTTGGCCAACTTCGACGGCAGTTTCGATCAGGTTTCTACACTGGCCCACGAACTCGGGCATGGATTCCACAATCACTGCCAGAAGGGCCTGGAACCGCTGCGCCGCGGAGCCCCGAGCACACTGGCCGAAACCGCGAGTATTTTTTGTGAAACCCTGGTAGCCGAGGCAGCACTGCACGGAGCCGCGCCGGCAGAGCAACTGATGATACTGGAAGCCCAATTGAGCGGCGCTACTCAGGTTTGCCTGGACATTAGCTCGCGGTTTCTGTTCGAGTCGCGTTTCATCGAACGACGCGAGAAGAGCGAACTTTCGCCTGATGAAATTTGCCAATTGATGCTGACGGCCCAGGCAGAAACGTATGGCGACGGCGTGCAGAGCGACACCTACCATCCTTATATGTGGCTGTGGAAGCCGCACTACTATTCCCACGAGCACAACTTTTATAACTTCCCCTATGCGTTTGGCCACTTGTTTGGATTGGGGTTATACGCGGTCTATCAGCAGGAAGGGGAAAGCTTCATTCCTCGGTATAAGGAACTGCTGCGCGATACGGGGCGAGATTACGCCCGGCCGTTGGCGAAGCGGTTCGGCATCGATATTAGCCAAATCGACTTTTGGCGCAACAGCCTGAAAGTGATTGAGCAGCAGGGTGAGCGGTTTGCAGCGCTGTAAACGCATTGACGTTTCGACGGATGGGTTGCAATCGAGCAGTATTACGGAGAGTTCAAGGTGAGGGCATAGTATGCAAACCGTCGGTTCTTACGATTGCTGGGATACGCCCAATGTCCCGTATTACGAGCAATTGACAGCGGCAGTGGAGGCGGTGCGCAGTCGTTGGTCGTGTCGGCCGAAGGCGGCCATTGTGCTGGGAACCGGCCTTGGTTCGCTGGCCGAAGAAATCGAAGTCGATGCCACGGTTCGGTACGAAGACGTTCCCTACTTGCCCGTTTCGACTGCCGTGAGCCACAAAGGCCAATTCGTGTGCGGGACCTTGGCCGGCGTGCCCGTGGCCACCATGCAGGGCCGGATGCACGGCTACGAAGGATATCCGCTCTGGCAAACTACGTTGGCTGTGCGGGTGATGAGGGCACTGGGGGCAGAGACGCTCATCCTTTCCAGTGCCGTCGGCGGTTTGAATCCACAGTACGCCAATGGCGATTTGATGCTGGTCGACGATCACATCAATCTGATGGGCGACAATCCGTTGATCGGCGTCAACGACGAGCGATTAGGACCTCGTTTCCCGGATATGTGCGACGCTTACGACCGCACTTTGGCACGGCAAGCGCAGGAAGTCGCGTTGAGCGAGCAGATTGTGTTGCACCGGGGGGTGCTGGCCGCACTGCGGGGACCCAACCTCGAAACCCGAGGCGAATATCGGTTTTTGCGAGGGATTGGCGCCGATGTGGTGGGCATGTCGATGCCGCCAGAAACCATTGTCGCTCGTCATTGCGGCCTGAAGGTGATGGGGTTTGCGGTCGTCACCAATGTTTGCCTGGCCGATCGACTTGCTCCCGTTGGCATTGAAGATATTGTCGATACGGCCAGCCTAGCCGAACCACAACTGCGTCGACTGCTTACGCGGCTGCTTGCGGATTGGGCGGCAGACTCTTCAGAAACCGAGCAGAACGCGGATTTGGCGAGCGTTTCTTCAACATTCCGCCAGCCCTTCACCTCTTGATGTCTGCAGGGGCTCGCGCCTTCTTCCAGCCCCCGCTCCCAACACGATCGCTACAGGCCAACCGAATTTTGGCACTCCGCCGGGCGTTGACCATTCGCGATTGAACTCAATGAGCATTCGCTTCCGAAATTGGATAGCAAGGGGACTGAAGGGCCCCGCTCAACGTGGCCGTCCGAGCGTTTTGGGCGGATTGTCGGACCAGCGTTACGAAAGTGTTGGCCTTTTCAAGGCCGGGAACAAGCGCGACGAAGCAACCGCGGCGGCGATTGGAACGGAATCATGGGCAAGGCGGCCAAGCAAGCGAAGAGTGCGGCGAACGAAATGCCGCAGTACTTGCGCGAGTCGCGGCAACCCCTGGCCAGTTTGTTATTCATTGCGCCGCCGCTGGTGGTGTACGAATTGGGCGTGCTGATGAGCGGCTCGCCCGGCAGCCGCAATGGCGCCGACCTGTGGCTGCGCGATTGTTTGCAAAGCCTGGGCGTGAGCCAGGTCTCTTTGCTGCCCTGGATAACCGCGGCGGGGTTGCTCGCGTGGCACTTTCTCATGCGATCATCGTGGCGGTTCGCGCCCGGGATTGTGTGCAGCATGTGGCTGGAGTGCCTGGCCCTGGCCGCCGGCTTGGTGGTGGTGGCGCAAGCCCACGGCGCCGTGGTGCAATCGATCACGGGTGAAGTACGGGATGTGGTGCGATTGCAAACCGGTGATCCGCACGCAGGCAAGCTGATCCTGGCGTACCTCGGCGCTGGCATCTACGAAGAAACCATGTTCCGCTTGCTGTGCCTGCCATTGCTGTGGGTTGCCTGCTGGGGATTGGGGTTGGGGCGCGGATTCAGCCTGGTGCTGGCCGTCATTGGCGCCAGCTTTCTATTCTCGGGCGCGCATCATTTCGGTCCGCAGGGCGAAGAGTTCAGTTGGTACTGCTTTGGCTTTCGCACGGCGGCCGGGTTGTGCTTCGCCATCATCTTTCTGGTTCGCGGCTTCGGCATCGCCGCCGGCACGCATGCGCTGTATGACGTGCTGGTGGTATTTGTGTAACCGGAGATCTTCCCCAGTTCCTCGCGCGGCAATAGATCGCATTCAACATCGTCGCGAGATCGATGGCGCGACGCGGTTGACTTTCGGCGCGTGGATTCGTCAACCGCGGCTCGACTGGCCCAGTTGGAGCGGCAACTTCATCGCGGCCTCATGTAGAGGTTTCGTTGCCGAGAGTGCGCAGGCCGCAATCGCCACTGCTCTTTGTCGATTTGTCAAGTCGAGTTGAAGATGGAATCCGGCAACCAACAGAATCCCTCTTTGTTGAACCCAACCTTGCCACCTATAATGCCATCTACCGGTGAGCAATCATCGCCAATGCGAAGAGAACGATAACGGGCTTCATTCGCGGAAGCCCTACCATCGATAATCGAGGGCTATAACGCCGTGTTGTCCGTTCGACCGAAAGTTGCCGAGTTGGTTTTTCAACTCTACGGCCGACCTCTGCATCCGGAACTGTTCCAAACCTACTGTTCGCGGACCGTCGAGCGGGGCGAGTACCAGGCCCGCATCGACATCACAAGCGCGGGTCACATGGTCACGTGGCGCTATCACGGGCTCACGCTGACAGAAGTGGCCACGGCCAGCAATCATCCGCTGCCGCAGAAGCGCAGGTTGCTTTCGTACCGGCTCAAGGGCGAGCGCAACGACCGTTTGGATTGCCGGGGCGGTGCCTTGTATCAGGTGAGCTTTTCGTTGGAACCCGTCGACCCAGAGGTCTTCTGGACGTTTCAGCAAGAACTGCGGCTGGACAGCGAACGCAAGGGCATGTTTCACAGCTTTGCTTCGAGCGGCCGGATGGCGTTGGGGGCCTTGAGCTACATCAATGTCGAAACCCGCAACTGCAGCTTGCTGGTTCAGGCGTTTCACACCTTTCCCGACGATTACGCCATCGTCAAAAGCCAATCGCTGTTCGAAATTCCCAAGGTCAATCGCTGATCTGCGGCACGCTCCTCTCGCAATCGGCGATCCAAGGAGAGCGGCAATATCGGTGCGACCTATCACGGCATCGTGCGGTCGATAGCCTGGGACCGTTACTCCCCTGTACCCATTGACGGGGTTTCCTCTTTTTCGCGATACGAGGAACGAAGTTCAGCCCGCTTTGCGCTGGAGCAATGACCGCTGGTCGTTGCCGAATGGCAGCGAAGGTTGGACAGCTTTTCGAATGAATCCCAACAGATCGGTTTCGTACCGCGCGGCGCAGAATTTCTCGGCCTGAATTCGCGCAAGCTGCGGAGAAAAACAGTCGGGGTGTCGCTCGCTCCAAAGCATGGCCTGAGCCAATGAGTCGGCTGTTTGAACCGGAAAGAACCGCCCGCTACCAGTTTGTTTCTCATTGGCCGCCAGTACGGTTTCTGTCGCGCCGCCTGACTCGTAGGCGATGACAGGGGTACCGCAGGCTTGTGCTTCCAGCGGCACAATGCCAAAGTCTTCGCAACCAGGGAAGAGCAGCGCGCGGCAAGTTTGCAGATGCCGCCGGATCGCTTCGTTGCTTTGCCATCCCAAAAACGTTACGCGACCTCCGTGGGCGAGCCGAATCAAACGGCGTCGCTCAGGCCCAGTGCCGATCACCACCAGGGGGCGGTCCAGTTTGTTGCACGCTTGAATGGCCAGATCGACCCGTTTATACGGCGCCAGGGCAGAAACCACGAGGTAGTAGTCGTGGCGTGCCGCCGATATCGGTTGATAAAACTCGGTGTCGACCGGGGGATAGATGACAGTGCTTTGACGTCCATAGGATTCTGCGATACGGCGGGCGACGGTTTGACTGATCGCCACAAAATGCGTCACACGCTCGCTGGTTTGTCGGTCCCACTCTCGTATGCCGTCGAGCAAGCGATCGCGCAGCGCGGCCAATGGACGTGGTCGACGGAAGTATGCGCGACGAACTGAGACCGGGGCATCCGAGTCGCCGAAATAGGCGTCGCGCATATGCCAGGCGTACCGCATGGGCGTAAAGCAGTAGCACACGTGCGGCACGCCCGGTGGGGGAGCAACTCGGCCCGCCACGGCGTGGCTGAAACTCACAACCAGGTCGGTGTCGGCGGCGAGCCGCAAGCCGTCGATCGCGCGCGGCATCGCTGGGAGCAAGTACCGGTAATACCGTGCCACGCCCGGAAGTCGCTGGAGCATGCTGGTGCGAATGTCCATTCGCTCGATGGCCGCCGATGTGGCGCCGCGCCGGTGCAGCAGCGTATACAGCGGAGCATCGGGAAAGTGCCGGCACAGCGTTTCCAAACATTTTTCGCCGCCGCGCATGCCGGTCAGCCAATCGTGTACGAGCGTCACTCGCATGAATTGTGCCTGCCAATCGGAAGGCGAAAGGGATTTGGTGAAGCAGAACTGCCCGGTCGACCGCCGTGCCGAGAGTGACCGGGGCAGGTTGTGGCAGCTTCGCCCCCGATGAATGAGCGACGCGTACCAGCAACCTTCCTATGGCGCAGTTCTCGCCACTTGCGGCGCAACTCGATGGAACCCGCGGACTGCTGAGGGTCAACGAGGCAGCGAGGGGGACAATTCAACCTCGCGTGCAGGGCGGAAGAAGCCGATGCTTTCCAGGGCTTTGTAAACTTCTTCCAGCGTTTTCTCGCCAAAGTTGGAAATGGAAAGCAACTCTTCGCGGCGCGTGTTGAGCAAGTCGCGAACGGTGAAGATGCCCCGTTCTTCCAGGCAGTTGGTGGTGCGCACCGTTAGACCGATTTCGGCGGTGCTCATGTCGAGGCGGTCTTGAAGGCTTTGGGTTTCCTTTTCGACCTGATTGATGGGGATACGCGTACGGGCCATCGCTGTTACCCTCCTTGGCAAACACATAAGGCGGTGTGTGAAAGAGACGCACATCGTCGTGCGCCGGTATGGATGAAAAGTATAGCGGCGCGGGTCCAATCACAAAGTGTTTTTTGCCAAACATGCCGAGTTTTAGCGCCAGCACTGCTAGCATGGCTCTGGCAGCGCGGGGTTGCATACTGCGTCGCAATCAAGCGCCGTTTCCGCTGTTTTCTTGGGCCGCTCGGCGTCCCCAACGGAAAAGATGACTGGAAAAAATCGTGATGCGTCGGCAAGGCGCACCGAGTTGCCAACAACAATGAATCGAAGTCAAGACAACCGCCGCGAAATGCCTGAGCAGATAAAACCGGCAGCGACGACGCCCCGAAAGGCAGCGCTGTTTGGTTGCCACGAGCACGGTTCGTCTCCGTGAGCCGTGCATCATCGACCTGATCGTCTGTTTGCCCCGCCGACAATCAGCGTGTTAGGCTATGCCAAAGTTGTGTTAATGAATCGAAGGTTTTGTGGAACTTGCAACAAGGAGCTTTGAGCCGATGGGCGTGATTGATCGTTTTCGTTTGGATGGCCGTCGGGCGGTGATCACTGGAGGAACTCGCGGATTGGGATTGGCTATGGCGCGGGCGCTGGGCGAAGCAGGCGCGAGCCTGGTCATCGCGGGCAGGACACAAGAACACTTGGACGAAGCAGCGGCTGAGTTGCGGCCGGTCGCTTCCCAGGTTGATGCCATTCTCGCGGATATTGGTACGCCGGCAGGCGCCACACAGTTCTGCGAACAAGTGCTCGATCGCTTCAGCCCCGTGGACATTCTGATCAACAACGTGGGCGGCAGACGGATCAACTTTCCCACGGAAGAAATGCCTCTGGATCAATGGCAGCAAGTTGTGGACCTCAATCTCACCCAGGCATTCATCTGCACCAAAATGCTGGGGGGATCGATGTTGCCGCGAAAGCACGGTCGCGTGATCAATATCGCATCGATTTCGGGCCTGGTGGCTGGCTCGCAAATGCGCGGCCGCAGCTACGAAACCTGCAAAGCGGCCCTGGCAATGTTCACCAAGGCGGTGGCCGCGGACTGGGCGCCGCATGGTGTTACGGTCAATGCCATTGCCCCCGGCACGTTTCTTACCGACGCCAATCGCCGCTGGTTCCAGCAAAAGCCGGAACTTAAGGTCGATATCGAAAAGACGATACCCATGTGCCGACTTGGCGATCCGAGCGAGATCGAGGGCTTGGCGCTGTACCTCGCCAGCGACAACTCGAGTTACATGACGGGCTCGCTGATTGTCATCGATGGTGGTCGCGTGTTGTGGTAAGCCGCATCGGGAAGGAAACTCGCCCGCTTTGCGTTCTTTGCTGGAGCTTGCCATGTCTGCTGCTGATTCCCACGGTTCGCCACGCAATCGATTGGCGGCAATGCAGTTGATGACGGTTGTGTTGACCGCAAGCCCGATTACGTTCGGCGTGGTGGCAATATTCTTGGCGCTGGGCGAAGAGCCCCAACTCGACCGGAAATATGCGCTTTACGGCGGCGTGGCTGCCGCGGTTGGCATCCTGGCGGCTTTTTTCGCGCCGGGCATGATGGCCAACGTGGCGAGGGGCAGGTTACCCGCTCCCGAAGGCACTCCCCAAGAGCAAGAAGTGCAACGGAGGGAACAACTGTCTCTGATTTACCAGCGACGGCATCTGCTTCGCCTGGCCATGTTGGAAGGCGCCGCTTTGCTGGCCATTGTGTTTTTCTTGCTCACAACCGAAACCTGGCTGCTGGGGGTAGCCGCCGTGCCGATTGCGTTGATGGCAGCCAGCTTTCCTTGGCGCGAACGGGTCGAGTTGTGGCTCCAAGAACAGTTGCATCTCCTGGAAACACGCCGTATTTGACGAGTGCGGCGGAACACGACCAGTAGGTTTCAGGGTCGGCTTAGAGCATACATTTGGTCAAATTCACAACTGGGGATTTGACAGGGGGGGCTGGTCGCACGAAATTTGATGAAACTTTGCCCTGCTGGTGATTGCAGGCAAACCGCCTTTGTATGGGCGAATCGCGCTGGATGCGCAAAGCGGATCTGGTTCACCACCGCAAGCGTGGTTCAGTTCGAAAACCTGGCGGTCGAGAGGTCGAGTTGCTGGAAGAGCAAATGGAATTCAGAGCCGCGACGTCGGGCGTATTTTTTGGTTAACATTGGCCGATGGCGTCGGTGAGGAATGACGCTGCGCGCCGCCCCCTCTTTTTCCCTCGAGGAGAGAATTCATGAATCGGATGGCCCAAGGAGCAATCCTGGCTGCACTGACGACCCTGCTGATTTTTGGCACGGTCAGCGCCCAAGACAATCAAGATCAACCAGCCAAGAGCGCCAACGAACTATTCCGCGAAGCTTATCAGCTCACGCAAGGCACTCGCGACGAAGCGTCCCTGAATAAAGTGATCGAGCTTTGCGAAGCCGGTCTGAAGCAAGCCAGCGATCCCAAGTTTGTGGCCTACGGCAAGAACCTTGCTGCGTGGGCATACAATGCCCGCGGCGAAAAACTACTGGATGCGGGCAACGCGGCCGAGTCGGTAGCCGATTTTGAGAAAGCCGTGGAGTACGACCCCAAGCAAGTAAAGTACTTGCACAACCGCGGGTTCATCTATGCGTCGCAGGGCGAACTGGAAAAGGCCATCGCCGACTTCACCAAGGTGCTCGAAGCTGATCCCGAGTACGCCAAGGCCCGATTCAACCGCGGCGAAGCGTACTTTTTGACGAACGATTTGGATAAGGCCAAGGTGGATTACACGGCGGCCATTCGCGCGGACTCCAACAACGCAGACGCCTACAACGCCCGTGGCTTTATATTCTATCTGCAGGGCGATTACCGTTCGGCGTTTAACGATTACAACCAGGCGCTGCGCATTGACAATCGCCACGTGGGCGCACTCACCAACCGAGGCGACGCTTACGCTGATACCGGACAGTACGACGCCGCGCTCCGCGATTACAACGGCGCCTTGGCGGTCGACCCCAATTATCATCGCGCCTATGCCAGCGCAGCCTGGCTGCGTTCCACTTCCCCCGACACTCGCACGCGCCGTGCCGAACTGGCGCTGCGATCAGCCCAGCGAGCCATCGAACTGGGTGGTGAGAGCGCGCGCTATGCTTCGATTCTAGCTGCCGCGCTTGCCCGCAGCGGCAACTATGATGAAGCCGTTGCCGCGCAGAAAAAGGCCATCGAACTGGCGGGCGACTCCTCGACCGAAGACCAGATGAAACGGTATAAGTTCCAACTCGAACGATACGAGGCAGGCAAGCCGTATACTGACGTGCTGGAAGGACAACCTCAGCCGGATTAACCTGACGCTCCATCGATGCAGCAAGGTTCAAAGCTGCACTTGGAAATTGACAATCGACGTCTGTAACCAAGAAAACCCCCGGGGCCGATCGCCCCGGGGGGGTTCGATTAGCATCGATGTTCGGTTGCCACTTGCACGTCAATTCTTTCCCGGGGCCGTTGGCCACGGTGCCCAGGGGCCAACACTATCGTTGCGCGGGAGTGCGTTCCGGGGTGGCAGGCGGGGCTTTTTGCGGGGGTTCGTTTGGTTGCCGGCCGCTGATGAAGGGGTCGGCCATGGGCACGATACGACTATGGTCGTTCTCGTTGCCTTCAACGCGCCGCGAGGAAGTGGCTCGTGAACTGAGCGGACGCGCGCTCGGTGTTTCAGCAGCCGATGTTGTCTCCGCCGGTGTCGGTTCGGCAACTGTGGGCAGGCTGCGATTTGCCGCGGCAGGCATCGGCTCTGCCGGAGTCGGTTCATTAGGAACCTGGTTGGCCGGAGTCGGCTCATCCGGAGTCGGTTCCGCTGGAGTGGGCATAGGTGAATTGGGTTCGTTCGGCAAGCGCTCGTCGGCGACCGGGGCCTTTGCCGGGCGATCGAAGGAGCTGTTCGTTAACGCTGAGCGATTCTCGGAATTCGAAGGGAAGTCAGACGTGGGAGCGGTATGCTGCGTGGGCACTGGTCCTTCCCCGTAATAACGCGTGGTTCCCTGTTGGGCGAGTCGCACATCGAGAGCGTTGCAACGGACTTCCACGCGGAACTCGTGGTTGCCCGCGGTTGTCGCTCGGGCGCGCACTTGCACCTTGAGTTCTTCGCCGGGGCCGAGCAGACGGACGGGCCCCATGGAAACCTGGCCACGATCGATTTGGAAAGTCGTTCCGCTGACGGAAAGCGGTTCCAGCCCAGCCGAAAACGCGGCCTGCAGGGCAATACCGTCAGCGGCCTTGGTTCCGCGATTTTTCAATGTGATGTCGTACGAAACATCCTCACCCACTGGCAGCGGTCCGCGCGGATCGCGCACGTCAAGCACCAACTCGGCGACCGCTTCAACTTCGGTGGTCACAAAGTTGGTGTCGCGCAGGTCGCCGTCGGCAACCGCCACGGCTTGAACACGGCACAAGCCGGGGTGTTCCAAACCGCATTTGACTTCCAACGTTTTCGTTTGCCCTTCGGCCAACGAGTCCAAGATCCAGCGCACCTGGTCTTGTCCGGCGTCTTGGAAGAGTTGACCCCCTTCCGAGGCGTCGATGAATTTTGCACCCGAGGGCAGCATCAGGCCCACCTGAATATTTCGGGCGGTAGAAGTGCCAGGGTTTCGCACGTGAAGCAGGTAATTGCTATCGGTGCGGGCGTAGCGGAATTGCGGACCTTGAATGTCGAGCTTCAAGCGGGCTCGGCGAACCAGCACGTCGTGATGAACATCGGAGGTTAGGCCGCCTTCGGCCGAGGCCTGGGCACGGATCAGCAGCGTGCCTTCCTGGCGAGCCACTAATTCGATTTCCACGACTTTGCGGCTGCCCGCGGCAATGGTGCCAATTTCGTGGGCGTCGGCCGTATCGCCCGGATCGATGGGCAGCAGCTTGACCATGACCCGCTCGGCATCGGCAGTGCCCGGGTTGTCGAAAGTGAGTTCGTAGATCGCCCGAGCACCATATTCCACCTGAGCTGGCCCCTTCACGCTAAGCACCAGTTTGGGTTCTTGCACTTCCACGCTGACCAGCGAGCTCACGGGAGCACAGTTCCAGAGCACGCCGAGTTCCAGCGGACGGCTTTCCCGGGGGATCACCGTGAGTTCGAGTGTGGCCTGTCCCTGGGCCGCCAGTTCGGGAACGGTCCACTCCACCGGGGCGGCATCGCGTGACGGCGGCAGCGGGAACGATCCCAGCGAGGGCGACGCGGCAACCACGTCGGCAAATGAAGGCACGTTGATCGTCACTTTCACATCGCGGGCAGCGGTGTCGCCCGAATTGCGAAGGATGAGTTGGTAGCGGGCGTCGCGATTCACCACGATGCGTTGCGGGCCAATGGTTTCGACGCTTAATTGTGGACCCGAACGGCGAAAAAGCACACCCTGGGCTGCCAAACCGCGGTTTGACGCCACGCGGGGTTCGGGCTCGCTTCGCTGCAATGCTGCGGGGGAAGTGGTTGCAGCAACGCGGGCAGGCTCGTTGGCAGCGGGAGCCAGTCGATCCTCGGACGCGGCGTCATTCACACTCGGCGACTTGGCATTTCGGCCCATTCCCGAGGAAGCACTGGCCAGCGACTTGGGTTCGTTCGATCCTGCTGGGGACGAAGCCACCACCGGCTGCCTGGTTTCGGGCGAACTCCAACCTTGTGAAGCTCGGCTGGAGGTTCCGTTCCGCGAAAGCGCCGAGGTTCCCGAAATCGACGGCGCGGACGGTGTCTCATCGGGATCGGCCGTGACGGGCTCCGGCGGCTCTTCGCGAATGGGCTCGAGTCGACCGCCGTTGTCGGCCACGTCTTCGATGGAAGACGAACTACTGCGGCTGCTCGCAGAACTCGGCGCGGGACGGGGCTCGGCTGGGCTTCGACGCGATGAGTATCCACGGGATTCGGTTTGGGCAACCGTGGGTGATTTTTCGTAGGTGGTGCTGCTGGGCCGGTTGCTGCTGGCAGTGCTAGCCGTTTGAGTGCTCGTGGCAGCCCGGCCGGTATAGGTGCTTGAATTCGACGCGGAATTGGAACTGGTGCCGTACCCCGATCCGCCCGAACGGCTGGAATTGTTGGCGGAGGCCGACACGCTGCTGCTGGCAATGCCGGATTGGGTTGAATTCGTTTTTAGCGCGGATTGCGACGGCGAAGCGGTTGCCGGCGGTCGTGGGGGCGAAGCTGGCATGGACTGCGGCGCCGCATGCGTATGATGCTGCTGGGTCGCGGTGGGCTGTGTGCCTTGGCCGGGGTTGCGAGCGTAGTTGTACTGCGGCGGCGTGGGCGGCGTCATATTCTGCCGTGGCGTACGCTGCAAATGCGAGCTCGACCGGCTGCTCGAGTGCTGTTGTGCCGAGGGCTGAGATCCACCGCCGCCAAAGAGGCTTTGCAGTCTCTCTCCGAGGGTCCGTGGCCGTTCGGCGTACTGTTGAGCACAAAGAGACGATGCGCCCGAAGCAACCACGACCAGCGACAGCAAGATTCGGCGAAACATGTGCTAGCTCCCGAGAAAGGGGCTTCTCTAACGCGAAGCGCTTCGCCTCTCGAGTCCGATTGGCCGTGCGCCCATCGCTGTCCGCCATCGGGCGGGTGCTTGCAGAGTTGTGTCGAGCAAGCGCGATGATGGTGTTCTCGCCCTCACCATCGGCAGAATCGGGGACGAGGGTTTAATCGAATTGAAAGACTTTTCCGGTCGGGAGGTTTTTTGGGCAAGGAGCGGGGGATGAAGCAGGGGAATTCCCTTGCTGCAGTTCTTGATGCCGGCAATCGGAAACGCACACGACAGCATTGCCTGCAATCGCGAGAGTATCGAAGTGGGCGTGTGCGGCCGTGTTTCGCTCGACCAGAAACGCCGGTGCGGGAATCGAAGTCAGTAGAAACTGCCACTCCAGTCATGCGACCGGGCTATTGCATCGAGTGGCAACAATTGCGAGGTGGACTGAAAACCTGATCTTGGATCCAAATTCCCCGGCCACTCGACCTACCCTGACGGTTCTCGGATCGGCGACGTAACGCGAACGATCGGCGCTTCTCGTCGTAGTACGCCGAATTCCACCGATACGCGTGCCGCAATTTCAACTTAGCGGAGCGTGCCATTGGCCAGTTGTCGGTTGGGGAGTGCCATGGCAACGACACGGTCCGCGCGAAACTGCGGCTGCGTGGTTGCATTTCCACCCCAAGGTTGGTTTATTGCAGAGCCAGCCGCGCGGTACGGGATAAATTGGCGACGTCGAATGTTTCCAGGCAATTCGCCGGGCGGAACACCCATGGTCGTGGCTTTGTTCTCCTCCACCCGTCTAAAGCTAGTTGAGGCCTTCGCATGACGGACGATCGTCCGAACATCATTTTTATCATCACCGATCAGCAGCGTTACGATACGATCCGCGGGCTGGGGTTCGATCACGTCGATACACCGAATATCGATCGCCTGGTACGCGAGGGCATATCGTTCAGTAATTGCCATATCACGGCGCCGTCGTGTGCGCCCTCGAGGGCCAGTTTATTTACGGGGTACTATCCCCATACCACCGGCATTCTCAAGAACGCCGACCAGTGGAGGCGAAGCTGGATCGAACTGCTCGGTGATTCGGGCTATCACTGCGTAAACGTAGGCAAGATGCACACCTTTCCGTTTGAAACTTCGCTGGGCTTTCACGAACGCTACGTGGTGGAGAATAAGGACCGCTATCTCGAAGGGCGGTACTACTTTGACGAGTGGGACAAAGGACTGCGCGCACGTGGACTTGTGAAACAACAGCGCGAGCAATACCGTTTGCTACCCGATTACAAGCAACGGTTGGGGGCCTTCGAGTGGTTGTTGCCGGAGGAAACCCATCCCGATTTCTTCGTGGGCGACATGGCTTGCTGGTGGTTGGAAACCCACCCGGTGCAGCAACCATTGTTCATAGAGGTGGGATTTCCGGGGCCGCACCCGCCGTACGATCCCGTGCCGCGTTACGCCGAACCATACTTGCAGCGCCAACTGCCCCTGCCAGAGGTGACCGAGGAGGAGTTGGCCTCGCAACCGCCGCCTTTTCAGGCAATGCGAGTACACAATACCCAAGTCGATCACGATTCGGTGGTGCATCTCCTCAATCCCACGCGAGAACAGTTGCATCGCCAGAGGGCGTATTATTTGGCCAACGTGACAATGATCGACGAGAAAGTGGGCAAATTGATGGAAACCCTCGATCGGCGGGGGTATTTGGAAAATGCGGTGGTGATTTTCACTTCCGACCATGGCGACTGCTTGGGCGATCATGGGCATAGTCAAAAGTGGACGATGTACGACATCATCATGCGGATGCCGATGATCGTTTGGTCGCCGGGCCGATACGAGGGAGGACGCACGATCGACGCCTTGTGCCAACACATGGACATTGGCCCTGCGATTTTAGAGCTCGCCGGGGTAACGCCGCCGCCGACAATTGAAGCCCAGTCGCTATTGCCGGCGTTGCGAGGAGACCAGTGGCCGGGACGCAAGTATGTTTACGCCGAACATGGCCGCGACGGCATTCTGCAGGAAACCGCCTTCATGACCATGATCCGCAGCCACGATTGGAAGGCCGTGCATTTCTTGGATGAGCCTTTCGGGCAATTATTCGATTTGCAGAATGATCCCGGCGAGGTGCGCAACTTGTGGGATGATCCCAAGCATGCGAGCCAGAAGGAGCAACTGCTGGCGGAGTTGCGCGAATGGCGGATTCGCAGCCAACTGCACACCGCCGACTGGCCCAAGGAGTGGCGCTGACAGCAACCTATTACAGGCAACGTAAGGAGCAGCGGCATTGTTGATTGGGCCTCTCTCCCCGGTGGCCCATCGTAACGAGTCGACCATTACGAACGATAGAATGTATCCGATGCGGCTTTGCCGCACGACGCGGTTCGCACGCCCCGTATTGAAGTTTCTTTTCCTTCTGAATGTCCGAAAAAGAAAGGACAAGCTCATGCAGGATCGTACTCCTCAAGAAGTGCTGGCGATGTGCCGCGATCAAGGGGTGAAGGCCGTTGATCTGCGGTTTATGGACTTCCCCGGCTTATGGCAGCACTTTACCATCCCCGTCACCAAGCTTGATGAAGACGTTTTCGAAAATGGTTTGGGTTTCGACGGCTCCAGCATCCGCGGATGGCAGGCGATTAACGAAAGCGACATGCTCGTGGTGCCGGTCCCGGAAACCGCGTTTGTCGATCCGTTTTGCGACATTCCCACGCTCGTGATGATCTGCAATATTTCCGATCCCATCACTCGCGACGATTACACCCGTGACCCGCGCAACGTGGCCCGCAAGGCCGTGAACTATATGAAGAGCACGGGCGTGGCCGACACCTGCTTTATTGGCCCCGAGGCGGAGTTTTTCATTTTCGACGACGTGAGGTTCGATCAGAACGCGCATGAGGGCTATTACCATCTCGACAGCGTCGAAGGTGAATGGAACCGGGGACGCGTGGAAAGCCCCAACCTGGGTTACAAACTGCGGTACAAGGAAGGCTATTTTCCCGTGCCGCCCGCCGATCAGTTCATGAATATCCGCAACGAGATGATGCAGACGCTCATCGACTGCGGAATTGACGTCGAGGCGCAACACCATGAAGTTGCCACCGGCGGTCAGGCTGAAATCGACATGCGGTTTCAGGAACTGGTGCTGATGGGCGACCAGATGATGATCTATAAGTACATCATCAAGAATGTCGCCAAGAAGTACGGCAAGACCGTAACCTTTATGCCCAAGCCACTCTACGGCGACAATGGGTCGGGCATGCACACCCACATTTCGCTGTGGAAGGATGGCAACCCGTTGTTCGCTGGCAGCGGTTACGCCGATCTCAGCGACATGGCTTTGCACGCCATTGGCGGTATCTTGAAGCATGCGCCGGCGATCCTGGCGTTTAGCAATCCCACCACCAACAGCTACAAGCGCCTGGTGCCGGGTTACGAGGCGCCGGTCAACCTGGCCTACTCGCAGCGCAATCGTTCGGCGGCCTGCCGCATACCCATGTACAGCGCCAGCCCAAAGGCCAAGCGGGTGGAATTCCGCTGCCCCGATCCAAGTTGCAATCCTTATCTGGCGTTTGCCGCGCTGCTCATGGCCGCCCTCGACGGCATTCAGAACAAAATCAGCCCTGGCGAACCGCTCGACAAGGACATTTATGACCTGGAACCGGAAGAGCTTGCCGAGGTGCCCAAGACCCCTGGCTCGCTCGATGAGGCGCTCGATGCCTTGAGGGCTGACCACGAATTCCTGCTGCGGGGCGACGTCTTCACTTCCGACGTGATCGACACCTGGATCTGGTACAAGCGAACCAAAGAGGCAGATGCCATGCGGTTGCGGCCGCACCCGTACGAGTTCTGCTTGTACTACGACATTTGATCGCACTCGATCACCAATGTAGCGAACGTGCTTTTCCGCATCCCAACTGCTGAAAGCCTGGCTGCTTTGCATCCGAAGGCAGCCAGGCTTTCTCGTTTCACGTCAACCGCTCGCGATTTCTGCAATGCGCGGTGAAACCAACCGGCTGCCGCGGATTGAGTTCGCCAACTCAAGATGCGATCTCCAGCGCGTCTAGGGCGCTTTAAATTGCCCTGCCCTTTCTGCGGCGCTTCCTTGTAGTTCGCTGGTCACCTCATCGAGCAAACTGACTTCCACGCGAGAGTTTTTTCGCAGCGCGTCGGGATCGACGTCCAGCGTGTAAGGTTCGTATTGTGCGGCCTGGCTCAATCGAATGCGGCGCGGATCGACCCCCAGTTCTTTCAAGAAGTCTTCCACCGCAAGGCATCGAGCGAAAGATAGCTCCCAATTGTTGCGATAGGGGCCATCGGACTGCAGTGGACGCAGAGAAGTATGGCCGCGCACTTCGATCTTCTGGGGTTTGCCGAGCATTTGCAGCGCGCTTCGCTGCAATTCGGCCTTGTCACTATCGGTGAGTTCGGCGCTCTCTTCACCGAAGTAGACCACGGCTCCAATAGCGGTGCGATGGGCCTGTCGCAACGTACGCACACGCGGATTCTCACCTCGTGCCGCCTTGACGCGGTCGCCTCCGTTCATGGTGTTCGCCCGCATGGCGCGCCCTTGGCTGGCGAGTTTGGCGACCTCGCTATTGCGCGGCTTTTGATGGCCCGGAGCCATGCTATTGGTCGCGTTTTCGTGTCCAAATTGACGACGAAAGCTCTCGATCAGTGCTTGATACTGTTCCTGCTGTTTAATCTCACTGAGGGAGACGAGCATGATAAAGAACGTGAGCAGTAGCGACATCATATCGCCAAACGTGACTACCCATTCGGGGATGGATGCTTTGTCTTCCTGCTCGGATTGTGCCATCTTCAAGGCTACTTGTGGTTAGTACCCGTGCAACCAGCGTTGCCAGCGGCAGAAACCCGCCGATGGCTCCAGGTTTGTTTATTGCGTGCTGGCATCTGCGCAAGCTACGGGGAGGTTGGGAGAGTTAACGTCGGTTTGCGGGTTACCCGCGTAAACGGCGAATCGAAACGGACTTCTCGGATTTGCCGGGCAACATCATTCGGTTGTCTGGCGATCGAGCCCATTTGGATACCGATTGAAAGCAAGGAACGATTGTCAATCCCAGCATCGATTCTTACTCGCGGCCTCAAATGCTCCCGCAAATTCTGCCTTGACTGTGGCGGTTGAATTCGAGCACCGTGTTACGCAGCCCGCCGTTCGGCCCGTTGCTTGGGCGGGATGAAAGTTTGCAGTTTTTGAGCAATGACGCGGGGATTATCACCGGACTGAATGCCCATGACTCCCCGGACAACGATTTCCATAGCCAGCATTTCTTGCTTGTTCAAGAAACCGAGTTTTTCGGCGAAGGGCAGGCAAAGTAGATTCGAGAAGATGGCGCCATACAGGGTGGTGATGAGGGCGACGGCCATGCCCGATCCGATGGAGGACGGGTCATCCATATTGCCCAGCATGATAATCAGCCCCATCAAGGTGCCAATCATGCCGAACGCCGGCGCGAACCGCCCCAACTGGTCGAGCAGTGCTTTTCCCGATGCGTGCCGGGTGGCCACGGCATCCATCTCGGTGCGCATGATATCGTCGATCACTTCTTGTGGAGTGCCATCGACCGACATCTGAATGCCGAGCACTACAAAAGGATTGTCGATATCCTGCAACTTGCTTTCGAGTGCCAGCAGGCCGTCGCGCCGCGCGGTTTCGGCCAGGCTGACGATCAGTTCAATCAACTCTGGAATGCTATGCTGTTTATTGAGAAACACCGTGCGAACGACGTTTCCCAAGGCGAGCATGTTCTTGAGGGGAAATGCCATGAGAACTGCTGCAAATGCCCCGCCCACGACTACCATCAACGAAGGATAGTCGATGAAAGCACCGAAGCTGGCGCCTTCCGCGATGAGAATCGAGGCAACCAGCAGCATCACGCCGAGAATCAGTCCTATGACGCTGGCTATGTCCATGGTGCGCGCTTTCTACCGTTCTCCGGACGCTGGCGGAGGGATCACGTGTTTTTGTCGCTGATAGTCGATCGCCAGCCTCATCACTTCATCCAGCGGCTCCTTGACCACGATCCGTTCGTCGGTGGTTAAGGTAATGAACGTGTCGGGGCGCTCTTCGACGTAGCGAATCAACTCCGCGTTAAGTAGAAAGACCTCCCCGTTTAAACGAGTTAGTTTGATCATGAGTCTGGTCGCATGCGTGCTCAGGGGCGTTTCGCGGTGCTACTTTTATGTAGTAGTTTCTTATCCGCGAAGATTGAGGAGTTCATCGAGCATGCGCTGGGCGGAATCGATCACGCGCGTGTTTCCGCGATACTGGGTTGAGGCCAGGATCAAATCGATCAGGTTGCCGCCAATATCGGTATTGGACAATTCGAGGGCGCCGGCAATGATCCGTCCAATACCCTGTTGGCCGGGTCGACCCATGATCGGCAGTCCGGAATTCACGCCCGAGGCAAACAGGTTTTCGCCACGTTGCTCCAGGCCGGCATTATTGGCAAACCTGGCCAACATGATCTGCCCCAGATCGCGGGTGATGCCGTTGGAAAACACGCCTCGAATCAGACCGTCTTCGCTAATGATATAGCTGCTCAACGTGCCTGGCGGTGAACCGTCTTGGCGGCTAGCAGAAAGGTTGCTGCGTTCTGCGGCCAGGCCCGAAAGCTGCGTGAAGTCGAGTTCAAACTCCAGCGGACTGGCGCTGCTCACATCGCGACGCTGCACGCTCACCGTCGCTTCGGTTACATTGATCACGTTGCCTTCCCCGTCGAACGTAATCAAACCCGTGCCCACAGAAATGCGAGCGCCCGAGGCGGGCTGATTGTCGGGAGAATCGGCAAACCAGCGGTAGGTGGTGCTGGTGCTGGTGCGCGATTCGAGGACCAGGGTGACGCGTGTTTGAATCGGAATGCCCAGCGAGTCGTAGGCGATCAGTTCCGCGACTGCGCTTTCACCTTTTGCCTGTTGAATGGTGCCAAAGGGCATGTTCACGTTGTAAACGTTGCCCGAGTCGCCGATCAATTGCAGGCCTGACAGGCCGATGTCGATGCCGTTGTCGACGCCATTGTTGCCAACCAACTGGATGCGCCCGTCGGAGATGGAACCGCCGGGAGTGTACGATCCGCTGAGGAGGGCATTAATGGAACCGGGAATGGCGTTCACGGGATCGGCGGTTGTACGCTGGATGCCTAATGCCTGCTCCATGAAGTTGATCAGATCTTGCACCGTCGTGGTGTCGGTGATCGCAAATTCCTTGGTAGCCAGGGTGCGGCCGCCCTTTCTTGGCGTGAACTGCAAGATGCCTGGCTCGGGAAACAGCAGTTCGTTGGTGTCGGGACCGTCGTTCCGCAGCAGATCGAGCACGCGCGTGGTCGAGAAACTGGCCGTCGGGCCGTCGTACGAAATTTGTGGCTGGGTCGCTAATTGATCGTCGGGCACGCCGTCGATGTAGGTGGTTTCGCCGGGCGACGGCGTGATTTGTGCCACCAACCGAAAGTCGGCGTCATCGCCGGCCAGACTGCGATAGATATTGATCGTATCGTAGGGGGAAGGGATATCTTCCGAGCCGGGAAGGCCGGTGAGTGAAACGCGATCGTTCCCATTTACGGTTACCTGCCCTAACAGGGGCGAAGGAATGCTGGGCGCGATACTATTCAAGCTGTGTGAATAGGTGATGCGGTAGTTGTAGGTCCGCGAGCCCGTTTGCTCGGGAGCGAACAGGATTGGATTTGTGGAGATGTCGGCTTGGGCGGTCCCATCGGTATGAGCCAGCGTGCCTGCCGGCAAATCGATCAATGCGCGGAATTCTCCGCCATCGAACGAACGATAGATTCGAAGTCCGGTATAGTCGCCCGGAGGTCCGGGAGGAACGGCAGGCAAGTTCAGGTTGATTTCGTCGTTGAGTGCGGCGGTAACCGCCAGCGACTCGGGTGAAGGAAAACTTTCGTTGCCCTGAGCGTTGATAAACGCCACGCGGTACGAATAATCGCCGGCGTCGAGGGCGCCGCCCCCAGCGCTTACCGCAGCGGTCGGAGCCGTGGCCGGACCTGTTACTGCCAGGGGAACATTGCCGCCGACATCGGGTTGCGGCAGCGCGGCATCGCCCAGCACACTGGTGCGAATGACCGCGGCCTGATTGGCGACATCGCCATTGGGGCGCAGCGTGCCTTCGAAGTAAACGTTTTGAGTCGCCTGCGCGACGGCGGCGGCGCCTAACGGGATTTCGAGAGGTTCGAGGGTCGTTGATTCAATTTGATAGTTGTCGTCGACCCCATAGCCGAGCACGCGCTGGCCATTGGTGGTGACCAATTGGTTCTCGGCGTTCGTCTTGAAAATGCCGTTGCGCGTATAAAGTCTTTCTCCCTGGTCCCCCTGCACAATGAAGAACCCATCGCCAGAGATCGCCAGATCCGCAGGATTGCTGCTAACCTCGATCGTGCCTTGGGTAAAATCAGGTTTGATCTCCGATACCTTGGTTCCCAAACCAATTTGCCGAGGGTTGGTGCCGCCCGTGAATTCCGTGGGGGTTGATCCCAAGGATTGCGTAGAGACAAATTGGGTGGCGAATACCGCCTTCGAGGCCTTGAAACCTACCGTGCTGGCATTGGCAACATTGTTGCCGACCACATCGATGATGGTTTCTGCGGCGTTTAGACCCGTGAGCGCCGTACTGAGAGCTGATGTCAAACCCATGATAGCCTCTTACATTGATCCTGCGCACACTCCGCACGCCGGCGGCGACGCACTGGGGCAAAATGCGCGGGGTCCGAAATTCGCGATGGGAATTCGCGGACGATGACTATTCATCGCTCGCTTATGCTGGCAGGACTTGGCGGATGTTGCTCATGGAAATCTGATTGTCGCCCATGTGAACCTTCACCGAGTTGCCCGAAATCGTGACTCGATCAACGGCGCCGCTAACCTCGTTACCCTCGTCGGTTAACGCTGTTACGTTCTTGCCAATCAGGCTGGTCGCATTCGTTATGTTTTGTCCCATCAACACCGAATCGAGTGTTTGGCTTAGCTGTTGCGTGGCACCGTATTCCTGAATTGCCGAGATTTGTTGCAGCAATTGATGGTTCTCGAGCGGATTCAACGGATCTTGATTCTGCATTTCCGCGATCATCAACTTGAAGAAGTCATCAAGGTTCAGGCCAGTGAGCGCAGTGGCCATGTCACGGTTCGCAGGTCCGTTGTTGGGGGCGGACGTTGCGCCGCTTGTGGAAGAAACATCCATCTCCGTTCACCTGGGTTAGAGCAGGTGCGAAGCGGCGCTGGTGGCCGCTATACAAGCACGTTGATTCGATCCACAATCCAAGGCGCGTACTGCCCGCTTGACAGCAAGACCTGCTTGTCTTCCGGATTAGCAGTTATGTTCTCCGCTGGAGCATCCCGGCGATTCGCGGCGGCAAATGCCGCGTCGTCTTGCTGTCGCCCGCTCCGGTCGTGCGGGTGATGCGCAAAATGGCTATTCTGCTGATTCATCACATCGACCTGAATTTGCTCAATCTTGATCTGATGTTCTGCCAACCGCTCTCGCAAGGACGGCAATTTTTCCAGAAGTAGTCGCTTGGTTTCGGTGCTCTCTACCTCTAACCGCGCTGATAGCGTGCCGTCCTGCAATCGTAGCGCCACGTGTAAGTTGCCCAGTTCCGGGGGCCGCAGCCTCAAGGACACTTCGCCTCCGCGCTCGATTGCGGTGGAAAAAGCGCCCGCCACCTGGTTGACTAGCTTCGCGCGATCAGCGGGCGACAGGAATCCGGGATCGGAATACGTCGGGCTGGTTCCGCGTCCCTCCAGTCGAACGCCGCGCGGTCCGTATTCCACAGTGGAAAATGCTTGGTCCCTCGAGTCTGGCGAGTCTTCGCTGGCGGATTCAAGAACGGGCGACGTCGATGAGGCGTCGGCCTGGAGTTGTTGAGGAATGTCGGATTGGACTTCCGCCTTTAATTCCATCGGCGCGGGGATCGATGCTGGCTTTGCTGGCGGCGAAATGATCGGCACGATGTTCCTGATTCCAGTTGCCAAGGAGACCGTCGCGACGCCGGCTCCCCCCGTCGATTGCCATGGAACATTTTTTCCGACGGCCGCATAGGGGGAATCCGCTCTTGGTTCGCTCGACTGCGGAGACATATCGCTGTTGCCGCCGTCTGGTTCGCCGATGGGACGACGTGCTGCTGCCGTCGGCTGTTCCGCTTGAACGGTTTCGGCCTTGGGTTCACCCCGGCCATTAATCAAAGTGGATGGCGACTGTGGGTCGGAACCCGTGCCGCTGGTCTGAGCAGATTCAGCCTCCGACTGCTGCGAAGTGTTCTCACCCTGATTACCCTGGTCATCCAGGGGGCGTGTGGGTGGGACACTCTGCGAATCGGTGCCCGGCATTTCAGTAAATAGTGATGAATCCAACGATTCCGGTTGCGGAGATCCTTCGTCCCTGTTGGGCACGCCGCCGGTGTCGTCGGCCGAAGGGATGGCAAATGTTGAGGGTAGATTTGCCGGTTGGTCTGCTGTCGTTGACAGCGAAACTTCGGCCAAGCCTGAATCGACAGATGCCGAAGAATCGGCCGATGTGGCGATGGTATCTGCTGCCTCCGCCCCCTTCGGAACTGAATCGTCCTTGGTGAGTGGGAGAACGACGCTCCCCGCCGGCTCTTCTGCCGACGTCATGGCACCCAGCATTGCCTGATGATGGATGGCCTGTAATGTCCGGTCAGAGGCCCCTGAAGCCGCGTTGGCGTGTTCTTCTTCTAAAGGATCGTCTCCCGCAAGTGAGCGGGGCTCGCTAGTGGGCGTGCTCAAAGATCGTTCGCCCCGCAGTTCAGATCGCTTAGACGCTGGCCGCGCCACCAACTCGCGAAATGAAGATTCCGTGGTTGGGCTAGAATCGGACTTGAATGATGCACCTTTGGCAAGGGCGCGCTGGGGCATGGGCGGGCTCGTGGATCGAGCGTCACCCAGCGAGCGCGGAGTCGCCGCTGGTACAGCAGGTATGTTCGCCATGGGCCCCCCCGGACCTGGTCTGCCTGCTGGCGCCGCTTCTCTACTAGAGAATGAGCAACCGGTAACTATCGACAAATGCTAGCGGTCACAAGCCGCTGCCAGCCGAGGCTTCCTCCAATCGTCGTCGGGTTTCGTCGGCCAAATCGGCTTGGGGTTCGCCTTCGCGAAGCCGGCGCAGAATGTCGGCCAACAACCGCACCTCTTCGGGCTCTTTGAATTCGGCGACGATCTTGCTTTGTTTATCGACCGGCAATTCCTTGAGCAGTGTAAGAACTGCGTCCATTTCATGGTTTTTAAGCATTTCCAACAAGAGTTCGTGCGCCAACTTGGGCTTCATCCGCCCCAAGAGAGTAACCGTTGCCGCTAAAGCCTGCGCCTTTTCTCCTTGCTCCCAATCGTTCAGCTTTTGTTCAAAGTGTTGCCGAGCTTGTTGATAGAGGAGCAGGTCTTGTTGTAATTGAAGCTGCAAACGTTGAGCTTCGGCGGCTCGATCCTCGATGTTCTGAGCGCGCAGTTCCAACTGTCGCGATTGCATCGCTCGAGCTTCCAGGATTTCTTCGATAGAAACAGCGGCAACAAGCGGAGGATCTTGGTTGTTGTCGCGCTGCGACAACAGATCGACTCCGTGCAAGATGGCGGCAATCTGTGCTACGTTATTGGTGCTGAGCCGACCCTGATATGCCAGCACTGCTAGTCCAATCGCCTGCGTGATTATCGTGGCAATGGCCAATAGCGCCAGCAGCGAGCCGAGATTGCGGAGCATGTTCAGGTCTCCGAGGATTGCGATTGCTGCCGCCGAAACGTTTGGCTGGTGGTCACTTCATCCAAAAACTTAGTTTCCTGTCGCAACAACTCATGCTGATGCTGCTGCTCCAGCTTGTCGCGCAGCTTCTCGAGGACGCGCACCGCTTGATCGGCGATGGTCAGGGCTTGGCGTCGTTTTTCCACTTCCTGCTGCACCTGAATCAAATCTTGTTCGCATTGGTGCAACGTGGCCCGCAGAGTTCCTTCGAAACTTGCAGTCGCCAGAATCCGCTGCGTGTCGAGCGTGCCCACGTGGGCGCGACTTTGGCGCAACGATTGCAGCTCTTGACTTAAATCGGCCATCCAACCCTGGAGCTTGCCCTCGGCCTGCAAAGCCTGGGCCAGGCTGGCGCTACGCTCGTCGCGCGTCGCGCGTCGCAGTTCCCACAAGGCTTTGAACCGAAATTGAAACTTATTGGTCATCACGCACCCGGCCGCGCGCTAGCGGCGCTACGCGGAGAGGAAATACGTCCAGCGGTGTTCGCGTGCGACAAGCTCGAGGTGTTGGCGGATACGTCAATTGGCGTTGGATGGGCAGTCCCCCCAGACTTAGACGCCGCCCAACTGGTGACCAACTGAATGAGTTGTGTCCGTGCTTCTTCGATCGTGCTCCGTTCTTCGATTGTTTGACGCAAGAATGTGTGGATGGAGTCGCGGGCACGAATAGCCAGGTCGACCAGCGGGTTGGCACCCAGGCGGTACGCTCCAATGGAGATCAAGTCTTCATGATCGCGATAGGCGGCCAGCAACTCGCGTACGGCCGTGGCGGCGCGCTGTTGCTCTTCCGGAACCACGGAATTCATCACACGGCTGATGCTCTCCAGCACGTCCACCGCCGGATAATGTCCTCGACCGGCCAACCGACGCGAGAGCCAAGTGTGGCCATCGAGCAAGCCTCGCACGCAGTCCGCAATGGGTTCGTTGTGGTCGTCTCCCTCCACCAACACGGAATAGAAACCGGTAATGCTGCCGCGACTGCTGCGTCCTGCTCTTTCAACCAATCTTGGCAGCAGGGCGAAGACCGAAGGCGGATAGCCTCGCGTGGCCGGGGGTTCGCCAGCGGCCAGACCGATCTCGCGTTGCGCCATGGCGAAGCGAGTCAGCGAATCCATAATCAACAGCACGTCGCGGCCCAAATCGCGAAAGTATTCGGCAATGGCGGTCGCCGTAAGGGCCGCGCGTGTTCGCAATGGGGCGGGTTCATCACTTGTCGCCACGACGACCACGCTCCGCGCCAACCCGGCGGGGCCTAGATCGCGTTCGATAAACTCATTCAGCTCGCGACCTCGCTCGCCAATCAACGCGATGACGTTGACGTCCGCGTCGGTGTATCTCGCCATCATTCCCAGGGTGACACTCTTTCCGACTCCCGAGCCGGCAAAAATGCCCATCCGCTGCCCTCTGCCGCATGACAAAATGCCGTCGATGGAACGAATTCCCGTAGACAGTGGTCGATCGATGCGCGGACGTTCCACTGGGTTCGGCGGGCGGGCATTCAGTTCCACCCGATGCGTTAACACTGGCGTCGCTTTCCCGTCAAGCGGCCTTCCACGGGCATCAATCACCCGGCCAAGCAATTCCTCGCCGACACTTAACGTTCGCCCCGTGCGAAACAGCCGCACGCGATCGCCGCGGCGAACGCCCGTCATGTCATCGAGCGGCGCCAGCAGGGTAAGGTGATCGCGAAACCCGATAACCTCGGCCGGCAACGGAGCTGCGGCCGCCCGATGCACGTGTGCCAGCGCTCCCACGGGGGCAGGAAAGGCGGCTACCGCCATGGTGGCGCCCACGGTTTGCGCCACACGACCTTCGAGGGCCGTACTCATGATTGACGGGAGCTGATCGCAGAGGTCCAAGGTGGAAAACTCGAAAAGTTAGAACTGGGTACATTCTGATAGATACATTGCTCTGCCGTGCGTGGCGGTTCATTTCGTCCGAACGGCCTTCGCAATTACTTGGGAAGTCCGGGCGCTCATCAAGGGCTTTATGCTACCGACAACCCATCCCGCGAGTACGTGTGACCATCAATTCAAATTGGCTTAAGCTCGTCTTCGATTCTCGACAATTGAGCGGACCATGTCTGATCGATCACACCATGTTCCGATTCCAGAATGCAACTCCCCTGGGGAACATTGTTGTCGGAGATGGTCTGCAATTCTGCCACCGATTCGAATCGCGCTGCCAGCGTGTTGGTCATTTCTCCCCAATTGGCGTGGTCTCGAGGATGAAGTCGCAGTCGCAAACGAGGGTTGCCGGCTGCCAATTCCATCGCTTCCTTGACGAGCCGCCGCGGAATCTCGGGCTGCCGTGTCAATTCGCCGCGAATCAATTTCTCGGCGATCGCCGTAGCCAGCTTGATAGCCTGATTTTCCCAGCGCAAAATCCAGGCATTGCGCGACTGCGTAATTGCTTCTACGGCCTGTTGCAAAGCTGGCAGAGCGGTCTGCAGTTGCTGCTGCATAAGCTGTTGGGCCTGCTGCTCGATGCGCTGTTGAGCGTTGTGTTCGGCTGCCGTTCGTCCTTCGGCTTCTGCTTGCTTGCGGAGTTGATCGGCCTCGGCTTGTGCCGCGAGCACGATCTCTCGCGCTTGCCGACGCACATCGTCGAGATACAACTGCGCACGGACTGAGAGATCCTGGAGGTTGAATCCCGAAGGAGACGATGAAGCGTGCCGATGATCGCCGGATTTGATGATCGCCATGGGAAGGTTCGTTCTTTTTCGCGGACGTGTTCTCTGCCGAGTTTTATGCTACGGCCGCAAAATGCTGGTGACTCGGCATTTCAATCGCGCCGTCGCCATCCATGCGTGCCGCGATCTCCGCCAGCTCTTGTTGGGCATGCTCCACGTCGCTGAGGCGAATCGGTCCCAGCCGCTCGGTTGCCCGCCGCAGTAGTTTTGCTTCGTGCTGGGGAAATAAACGCAGTATTCGTTCAGACTCCGATGGCGTCGAACCCGCTAGGGCGAGCACCAGTAGCTCGGCGTCGGCAGCGCGAACCACCTTCGACAGGCTCAGGGCATCGAGTCGCAAGACATCCGTGTAGCTCGGCCGCGGTCGCGGCGAGGCCAATCGTTGGGCCAATTGCGGTACGTCGTGGGCCACGTTTTCGAGCACGCTTCGCGCTGCCGTGCCTTGGGGGGAAGTCAACATTCGAGCCACGGCTGCCAGGCTTACCTCGCGTCGACGTCGTTCGTGCGCGAGCTCCGCCAGGCGTTCTTCGACACCTAGTTCCACCAGCAGCGTCACTTCGTCGTTGGTGGGCTCCAACTCCACCAATCGCCGCACAATCTCAGTCTGCTTTGTCTTTGGTAGCAGAGACAGCACAATCGCTGCACGGCCCGGAGCGAGATGCGAAACCACCAAGGCCGCGGCTTGGGGATGCTCCAACTCCAAGAAGGTTGCGATATCCTGGTCGCTCGTGTGCTCCAAAATTCCGAAACGCGTCTGGCTCCCTTCGCGTTTTACCGGCGGTTCGCCCCGTTCCCCCTGCTTGAAAGTTGAATGGCCGCCGATTGATGACGCGCCCGTCGACGCACGTCGTATCGGAGGGACATCATATTCGGAGCCAGACGCGTTTGGGAACTCGAGTTCTGCGTTCGTGTCGGTAACCGTGAGCGTAAAGCCGCCATCGCGAAAAAACTCGGCCATGACGGCTTCTTGTTCGTCGGCAGAGACGTTGATTAAGCTCATCAGTTCGTGCCGAACCGCCGACGCTTGCGAGGCAGGCATTTGATCGAGCAGCGAATCGGCAGTGTCCGTGTCGAGAATCGACAGCAACACGGCAACTTTGCGAAACGCGGGGGCGGAAGCAGAATCGGGATTCAACTGGCGCCTCCGATCCAGCCCCGGATGACGTTGGCCGCCGCGTCCGGATCTTCTTTCACCATTTGGCTGAGTTCATCGCGTAACGCGATTCCCGCGGCGGGTCGTTTCAACGTGCGTTTGGCAGACTTTTCCGAAGCATCTTCGGCTTTGGAATCATCCGAGTCGTCGCTGAGTACCTGGAACCGGGTGGTATCTGGCGTGACAGACGCGGTTCCGCTTCGCACCATTGAGCGTAAAATGAGTAAGCTAATCAGTCCAAGCAGCAATAGTCCCACGCTGCTCCAGTTTTGTGCAAACCAGCCCAACCCCGCGGTTACCGCCGACTCGGCCGCGGGCGATTCCGGCGCTACGTGCTCAAAGGTCGTCACTTTTACCAGCGGCTCCAGGTCGGCCACACCCGCCGAAGCTGGAATGAGCTGGGCGACATAACGTTGGATCTTCTGTTGTTCTTCTTGCTCGATGAGTTTGAGCTGCGCCATGTCGGTGGCAACCGGAGGGGTGCCATCGGCCGTGGGGTTTCGTTTTTGATAGATTTTCTCGTAATGACTGCTGGGCACGCCGACCGCCACGGTAACCCTTTGCGGGATCAGCCCTACTGCTCGGGAACGCACGGTTTCGTGCGCGGGGATCGATTGCCGCTGACTGCTGGACTGTTCATCGGTCGAAGCGGTAACGCGAGCGCCGGCAAGTTGCGTTGCCTGGTTGGCATTGCCTTGCTGGGCGACAACGCCTGGTCGCCCTCCCGGCGGGCCGGAGTTGGAGTCGCGCGTGGTGCTCGATTCGCTTTGAAACAGCGTGCCGCTGGCCTTGTCGTCAAGCGTGGTTTTTTCGCGGCTGCTCTCCACCTCGGGCGTGAGTTCCACGTTAACGTTCACCGTGACGCCGGCCACGTACGACAAGGCATCTTGCGCCCGCTCTCGAAAGAGATGCTCGTATGCACGCATGACGCGGAGGTACTGATGTTCTTCACCGTCGCCTAAAGGACTGCTGCCACCGGCGTAAACGCGGCCATTCAAGTCCGCGATGGTGACGTCTTCTGGCTTCAAGCCCGCGAATGCCGCCGCCACCAGGTGCCGAATGACTCGGGCCCTGTCAGAATCGAGTTGCTGGCTAAGCACGGGCTTCACGCTCACCGAAGCCGTGCTGGTGACGCGTCGCGACAATCCACCTTCGCGTCGTACGTCGTAATCCACGGTAGCGAACTCTATTCCCTGCATCGACCCGATAATGGCCGCGAGCTTTTTTTGCTTGGCATTCTTGATAAGCTCGTCACGCTGCTTGGGACCCACGAACGGCCCCTGGTCCGCCAAGGTTGCCTCCAGATAGCTGTGAAAATCGGCGGGCATCGCGCCGGCCTCGGCCATGGCGGTCACATACGCGGATTCTTGCCCTGAGGGTACTCGGATACGGCTGCCTTCGTACTGCGGTTCGGGAAGTCCGGCAGCCGCGAACGCTGCCTGGACGGCGGAGAGTTCGCTGGCGGTAAATGGCCTGCCCCCCATCAGGTAGTTCCCACCCCGGCCCACCTGGCCACTGAACAGAAAAATCACGCTCACGACGATGACGGCAAACAGCAACGCCGACGCGACCCGAGCGCCCGGCGTCATCGAGTTGAAAAGTTCTTTGATTTGAGAGGCGGTCTGATGGACGACTCCCATTCAAATGCTCCGACTTGGCCTGCCTGTCATTCTAGTATTGAACACATTAATCGGCGGGATTACCTGAGCCACATCTACAAACCATGCGTTTGGCAACTAGACGCGGATGTTCTTGACTTCTTCATAAGCTTGAACGAGCTTGTTGCGAATCTGCATGAGCATGCGAAAGGCGAGATCGGCCTTCTTGACCGCGGTGAGCACTTCAGCGGGATTCACTTCTCCGCCGGTGAACAGCGATTCCACGGCTCGATCGGCCTGCAGTTGCGCCGAGTTCACCTCTTGCATGGAGTTGACAAAGAACTCCTGAAATGACCCGCTTTCCCCTGCAGGTCGCGCGGCAGGCGTTGGCGGCAATGGGATTGCCGTCACCGGGGGAATGGGGCCTTGAATGGAGTTCATGTATATGTTTGCCATGAATCGCCAAACGCGCCCGTCGGGGTCGCTTGGCCTATTTGGTGATCAATCGTACGCGTACTGCAAGCCGACTTATGCGACTAGCGAAGGCAACTGAAATGATTGTTCGAAGAGGTTCGTTGGTCATCCTTGAGATCGCGGAGCCACCTGGCCGGACAGCATGCCGGCGTATGATGCCGCAAAACCACGGTACAACTCAAGAGATATATTTTTATGACGATAGCAACGCTGTCGCAGACAGGTTCGCGAACTACAGACCAAATCAGGCGAGGATGCGCAACGATTGATTCGCCAGGTCCTTGGTGATTTCGACCACGCCCACGTTGGCCTCGTAAGCACGCGTGGCCTCGAGTGCGTCGACGAATTCGGTGGTCAGGTCAATATTGGGATATGCGACGTAACCTTGCCGCGGTCCTGCCTTGACGGCATCGGGGTGCCCCGGCTCGTATCGCCAGTTGGGTTCAATGTCGGCGGTTTGCACCGACGCGACTTTGACGCCCGCTGCGCCGTAGGTGTGGCCCAAGCTGTCATCGGATTGAAATACCACGAATCGCGGTTGGTAGGCTGCAGCTTCGCCGTTTTCATTGCGGGTGGTGGATATATTGGCAATGTTGCTGGTCACGGCGTTGAGACGCGTCCGCTGGGCAACCAGAGCACTGGTGCTGATGTCCAAAGCCGAAAACATAAAATCACCTTTCTACAACTCGTGGCAGTCTTTGTGTTCTTGGATAGAGCTCACGCCCGTTCGCTGATTGCCGCTTCCAGCAGCCGAAATTGGGCCGTCATAATGCTTAGGGCCAAATTGTGTCGCAATTGGTTCTTGGTGATTTCTGAAACCTGGCGCTCCAGGCTCACATTGCTGTCATCATGATGCAATAGATCGCTTAAGTTGTCATTCACTCGAGCAATTGCCAACGCGGGATTCAGCGATGCTGTCACCGGTGCGCCGACGAGATTGCCTCCTTGGCCAAGAGATGCCAATTGGCTTTGGAGCGATGCGGGCGCATGGCGGGCGGCAATTGCCGATTTGAGCCTTGATTGAAAACCTTGGGCTGAAAGATCACGGACTCGATAGCCCGGTGTGTCGGCATTCGCCAGGTTTCCCGCGAGCACATTGTGGCGAGCTTCGGTGAACGCGGCAACCTGCTCCAATACGGGGACCGTGGTATTTGAGAAGATGGCGCCGATCATGATTTGAGATTCTTTCAATTCGTACTTAACGGATTTCGCGGTATGGGCATCGGCGTCTTGAATAAGCAAATGGCATCCCGAGATTTGTTGGGTGCGCCGCGACTTACTTTCGAAAACAGTGTCAAAATACTTGCTTCAGTCAGTCTCGACATGGTTCGCGAATCAGCGGAAACGTTTTCATTCACTTCAATTGGATGAAACTGGTTTTACCGGTGTACCCATAATCTTTGAGCTTGCCGGTGAGCGTACGAAGCCCAATGCCCAATGCTTTGGCTGTTTTTTCGCGATGTCCGTCGAATGAGTCGAGGGTTGCTTCGATGAGTTGCCTTTCCATCTGCCGGAGGCTGATCCCGGCCGCAACGGTAACGGCAGACCCGTGCGCGTGTTTTGGTTCTTCGAGCAACCATGGCTTGAGGTCATCGGGCCTAATGGGCTGACCCTGGTTGAGGACCGACGCACCCCGCACAATATTTTGCAGTTCACGCACATTGCCCGGCCAGTGGTAATTGGTGAGTAGTTCAATGGCCTGAGGGCAAATCGTACAAGGCGGTTTTCCCAAGCGCTGGGCTACCGCGGGTAGAAAATAGTCCAGGAGTTCGGGGATATCGCTGCGACGATCTCGCAGTGGAGGCACGTACAGCGGCAGTACGTTCAGGCGAAAATAGAGATCTTCCCGAAAACGTCCCTGGCGAACTTCAGCGGGCAAGTCGCGATTGCTGGTGGCCAGTACCCGGACATCTACCCGAATCGATTCGCTGCTGCCCACAGGTTGGAACGATTGCTCTTGCAGTACGCGCAGCAGTTTGGCTTGCAGGCCCAGCGGCGTTTCGCTGATTTCGTCCAATTGCAGCGTGCCGCCATGGGCCACTTCGAAGTAGCCTGTGCGTGAGGTGGCAGCCCCGGTGAATGCGCCAGCCCGATGGCCGAACAACTCACTCTCCGCGAGCTGCTCGGGAAGCGCCGCGCAATTGATTTGCACCAGCGGCGACTCAGCTCTCCGGCTTAAACAATGGATGCTGCGGGCGACCAATTCCTTGCCCGTGCCGCTCTCGCCGGTAATTAACACGGGTTCTGGAGTCGGGGCGAGTTGAGCGATTCTCTGCCGCAAAGCCTGCATGGAGGGACTAGAACCAATCAGCGCTACCGGATCGCCGGGCCGCCATTTTTGGTCGAGAGCAGCGGCGCGATCCAATCGCCGACCGTGGGCCATGGCGGCGGCGATGATCTGTTCCAGTTGCTCTCCGGAGAACGGCTTTTTCACGTAGTCAAACGCGCCGTGCCGCATGGCTTCCACGGCCGAATCAACCTCGGCATAGGCAGTGATCATCACCACGGGCACGTTGTGACCTGCCTGTTCAATGCGGCGGATGAATTCCAGTCCATCCATGCCGGGCATTTGCAGATCGGTAAGCACCACGTCGAAGCTTTCCTGGGCCAGGTGGGCGAGCGCTTTTACGGCGCTGGGCAGCGCCAGCACGTCGTAGCCCAGTGCGCGAAGACTATCGGCGATGGACTCGCGAACTTTGGGCAAGTCATCCACCACCAGCACGCGACCAACGAACTGCGCAGCGGCACGATCAGAATGGTCCACCATGGCGCGAGTCATGCAGCCTTGGCTCCTACCAACGCAGCTTTTCGGTGTGGCATAACCAGCGTGAACGCGGCGCCGCCTTCATGACAATTGAGCGCGGTGACGCTGCCTCCATGGCGTTCCATGATGTGGTCCACAATCGCCAGCCCCAATCCGGTGCCGCTGCTCTTGGTGCTGTAGAACGGTTCGAACGCCCGACGCCGTACTTCGTCGCTTAACCCTGGACCGCTATCGGCGATTTCCAGTTCCATTCCGCGAGGCGTGTCAATCGAAGTCACCACGAGATCGCCGCCGCCCGGCATGGCATCCAAAGCGTTGAGCATAAGATTAAGCACCGCGCGGCGCAGCATATCGCGATCAGCGTACACCTCGTGGTCAACTGGCACGTCGAGTTCCAGACGGATATCTTGCGCCGATAGTTGCGGGGCCAGAGCCGTGGCCACATCGTCAAACAATTCGTGGATCGCAATAGGTTCCAGGTTGGGATCGCGTACGGAAGTGAAATGCAGGAGATCGTTCACTGTGGCGTCCAATTCGGTTATGCCGGCCGTGACTTTGTCGAGCGTTTCGAGGCTGCCGGAATCTTGTCCCAGCCGACGGCGCAGCAGGTTGAGATAAAGGTTCAAGGGTACTAAATGGTTACGCACTTCATGGGCCACGACGGTCGAAACTCGACCCAGGTCGGCCAAGCGGTTTTTTCGCGCCAACTCGCGGTTCTTTACCTCCAATTCGTCGGTAAGCCGGCGAACTTCAGCGCGCAATGCTTCGTGTGTTCGCTCCAACCGCAACGTCGCGGTGTGCCATGCAGCAAGCACGCTTTCCAGATCAGTTGGCGAATCAGGCGTCGGTTGAACGAACGGCAGCACCATGTGCGGCGATTCCGCTCGTTGATTTGGGGATGGCGGCATGGCTCTCAGGTTTCCGCAGATAGGTCCAGGTGTTGGCCGGTAATGGGGGAGTTGCTGTCCGATTCGTAACTGGCGTTTACCAGGCAATCGGCATGCAAATGGCGTAGTTCGAGCGCCGTTTGATCCCGCTGCATCTCCAACTCCGCTCGTCCTTGCTCTTCCCAACTCGTGATTTCCGCTAGTAACTGCTGGCAGCGCTCCTGATCGGCTCGGCATTGCTCGCGCAGCGTTTCACTGGTCCACCGTCGCCGAGCGGGGTCTTCGTTGCGAAAGGGCTGCAAACAACCTTCGATGCGTTCGAAGGCCTGGAGCCATTTCTGCCTCGCGTCCAGCATGGCAAACAGTCCATCAAGATCGCTGGCACGGATGGCCGCCAGTTGCTGCTTCCCCAAGGCGTGCAATTGCTCCAGGCAATGTCGCTTTCGCTCCATCAGGGTGGCGAGTATTTGCGCATCAGGCATGCTAGCTGCACCGGAATCGAATAAGCGCACAATCGGGCGGCGAGATTCGCACAGGCATCACATACGCGGATTGTCGAAATTCGACAAGATCGATCCTCCGTTGTCCGGCGTGACAGTATGGCGGCCGGAACGACGAAAGAAAGTAGGGTTGCGTTGCCAGCGTTAAAGGCCTGCCAGCCATTCCAGGTACCGCTCCCACTCGGCTTTGTTCATGCCGGTGAGGGCTCTCAGGTCACTTTCGGCCGGCAATCGCTCCAGCGCGTTGCGACCAGCCGCCACTGCGTTTTTGGCTTCCGCAAACTGTTTTTGGTCGCGATAGATAGCGGCGGTTTGCACGTAGGCGTCGAGTACGGCAGGCGTTCGCTGGTACCGATTGATCAACGATGCGTAAGCATCCAACGCTAGCTGCCGCTGTCCCAACTGCATGAGTACGCTTGCGCGCGCAAAGAGAGCATTGCGCATAATGGCAGCATCGGAGAGCGACAGTTCGCGTTCCGCCTCGAAAGCATGGAGCAAACTCAGCCCGTGGTCCAATGCATCAAGCGCTTGGTTGTACAATTGTTGCACCGCGTGGGTTCGTTCGCGCAAAGCTGTAGCCAGGGGTGCTGAAAATTCGTCAGCTCGCTCGCGTGCCCGCTGCGCATAGCACTCGCCGAGAAGGTACCAGGCTTGGGGAGCATCGGCATCTCGGGGATAACGTGCCACAGCCTGCTCGAATAACGGAATAGCAGCGGACCACTGTTGTTCGCCATATCGCAATTGAGCTAGCGCGAACAGCGATGCCCGCCATTCAGGGCTGGCAGGAGTAAGATCGTCTCCTTGCAGGTTTTCTTCCAACACCGCCGCCGCTTTGGTCGGTTCTCCCAGTTCCAGCCACGCTTGGCCAAGCAACAACCGCGATGCATACTTTGCCGGATGGCGAGGATAGAGATCGAGCACTTGCTGCAGGGCTTGCACGGCTTGTTCGGCATTGCCTTCGGCCAGCCAGGTTTCGCCCATCAGGTTCAATGCTTCTGCTTGACGTTTGCCGGGCCGTTCGTGCTCCAAATAACCCTGCAGCATGCCAATCGCGGCTGGGTAATCGCGAGCCGCCTTGTATGCCTGGGCAGAAGCCCAGAGGTCGCCCGGAAACTCGGGCGCCGCTCGGCGTAGTCCGGCCAACATGGCGAAGGCTCTCCCCGCCTCGCGGAATCGCTGCCTCGCTTGCCGCCATAGATCCTCCCGGTCAGAACCCTCGCCTGGCCGAGCGTTGTCGGACGACAGTTGCGCTGCCGCACCGACCAACGATTTCGTGGGCAATGCAGTGCGCAAAGATGAATTGTGCGCTGCTACCGGGGGATCGTTTGCACTGGCAATTGCCAAATGCGTTTCAATTCGCTCGGCAATCGGCAGGCTCTTCCGCGATTTTGCCATCAGTGCCTGCTGTTGAAGATGTTCACCCCAGGCCAGCAGCATTTGCGCCAGCAACTCCCAGTACCTGGTTGGCGAAATCAGCGGCCGCGCTGCCTGAATGAGAGCGACTGCTTCGGAATATGCTTCACCCTGTTGCAGACGCTCCAGGTTGGCTAAGCTCCGCTCGATAAACATGCGTTTTTCGACATCAGCGTCGTCATCGACTGCCCTGGAGACGCGGTCAAGCGCCTGGCGATATACGGCCAGGAATGCAGCATAATCCCTCCGGTCGAGCAGCAGGTCGGCCTCGTCAAGTGTGGCGTTGAGTGCCAGTCGCTGCTCGGAAAAGGCCGTTTGTATTCGTCGCAATTGCTGAATGGCTGCGTCGGATTGCCCCAGGCCACGATGGGCGCATGCCAGACCGTGGGTTAATTCGGCAACGAGCATGTCCTCACATTCCCGATCAAGCAGCCCTCGGCGAAATATCTCCATCGCTTGCCGATACAAGGCGTGCGCCTCGGCCGCCGCCGTCGGGTGATCCAGTACGCTACGAGAGCGTTCGGCTGCATCGTGGAACAACAGTTTGCCGGCTAACAGGCAGTAGGCAGCGTCCTGGTGACTGCTTTCGGGAAGCGATTCCATCGTTTTTCGACAGCCTTCCCAATCGTCGTGCGCGCACTGCACTTGTGCTTGATACAGGGCAATCGCAATCCGTTGTTCCTGGGTCAATCCCGGTGTCGCCAGCGCTGCCCGAAGATGATCGAGCGCCACTCGCGGCAGGGGCGAAGGCATTTGCAAGGCGGCCTTGGCCGCTAGCTGGCGAAGTTCTACGACGGGCTGTGCACCGGCCGCCAAGGCGGCGTCGAGATCACGATGCGCGGCTTGGTAGTTTTGCGCCAGAAATTGGCTGCGACCCAGCAGTTCCAACCCCAAGACTTCCCTACCGGGAGGAAACCCCAAGCGACGTGATTGTTCCAAGAATGCCGCCGCCGCTACGGCCTGACGTCTCTGCAGAATTCCCTCGGCCAGGTTGGCCTGATGTAGACCGCAAGCCCCCAGGACAAAAGCTGCCGTGCTGCGGCTGCTAGCATCGGGATGACGAACTCGGGCGAGCAATTCTGCCTGTTGCGCGGCGACCAGGTAGTCGCGTGCATCAATTGCTTGCAGCGCTGCTTCTGCAATTTGGTTAACACGGCTGCCTGTCGCCAGAAAATACCAAATCGCTGCCGTCGAAATTGCGAGGACGCAAACGGCTGCCATGGCGACCGCCGCCGGTCGATGGGCTGCTGTCCAATCTCGTGCTCCGTTCGCGACGCGACAAATTGCATTTATGAACCGACTCAGCCGGATAAGAGCGAGTTGCGGTTTCTCGCCAGAGTGCGCAGGCTGGTTCGGCTCGACACTGTTCAAGTCCCTGTCTCCACTCGCGCAGCCCGCTACCCCTGCCGCATAGGTTTCTGGGGAGAATCTATCGTAGATCGCGAGTCGGCCGTCAATGCCAGCTTCCTCAAAGGCCAGCAAGCGGACCAGAGGAAGGTGCCCTGAGACGCCACTGCTTCGTGGTTTCGATGTCCAGGATAGCCGGGGCAAGACGCGTCGATTCGTTTGATTCGCTTGGCGAGCTCACTCGACCTGTGCTAGCGAGTCTTCGACGACCTGCAATACGGTGGCGATGTCTTCGCTGGTGTGGGCCAGTGAGTAGCCGTGATGGCAGGCGCCGCCCCCGTAGTCGTGGAAATAGACGCCGCGATTTGTTGCCTCCCGGCAGAAATTCAGCATTCGTTCCTTGCTGTGGCAGAGGCTCTGGCGATAGTTCGCGACCTTATCGCGAGTGCCAAATGTAATTCCAAACCGGCTGCCATGATGCTGGATGCGCACGGGCACTTTGCTCCGCTGAGCGATTTCAGCCAGGTTCGGATAAAGCTCTTCGCCGAGTGCATTGATCTTGGACCAGAAAGAGGGCTGGTCAATCTCTCGGACGAAAGCCAGGCCTCCCAGGATACTCGTCAGCGGGGCGTTGAAGGTTCCGGAATGGGCGACGTCGCCAACCGGCTTAAAGCGGTCCATCAACTCGGACTTGCCGCAGATTGCCGATAGCGGCAGACCCGCGCCCAGCGACTTGCCGATCGTGCAAATGTCGGGAGTCACCCCGAAGTCCTGCTGCGCTCCCCCAGGACTTTGCTTGGCGAACGATTGAATCTCATCAAAGAACAAGATCAGGCCGTGCTCGTTGGCAAGCTGCCTCGCCGCTTCAAGGAAACCGGGCTCGGGCAGGATGCAGCCACAGTTATAGTCTACGGGCTCGATCAAAATTACTCCCGCCTCGTGCTTATGCCGTTTGACGATCGTTTCGAGCGAGGCTACGTCGTTGTATTCGGCAGCAATGACCAACTCTGCCAGCGCTTGGGGAATGCCTGCGCTCTCACGAAACGGAGGGACGGCGTCGAGTTGATCCAAAGGGGGATGTCCACCAATGAATGTGAACTCGTGGTAACCATGAAAGTGCCCGCGAAACCGAATGATCTTGTCGCGACCGCTGGCTGCCCGGCACAACCGCAGGGCGTGCAGTGTGGCTTCCGAGCCCGAGTTCGTGAACCTCACTCGCTGGGCACAAGGCACGATGCGGCAAAGTGCTTCGGCCAATTCGACATGGAAGACTGTGTCGAAGCTGCCCAACACCCCCAGTTCCCATGCTTGATCGAAAACTTGCTTCAGGCATTGGGGGGCGTGCCCTAGTAGCGAAGCCCCGTGGCTCATCGACATATCGAGAAATTCGCGTCCCTCAACGTCCCAAAACCGCGAACCTTTCGAATACTGTGCATAAACAGGTTTCTTCCAAGCCGCGTTCCAACGGGTGCTGGAGCACACGCCGCCGGGCAACACCCGCTGGGCGCGTTCGTACAAGCGGCCATATTCCTCGGGAGAAAGCGAAGCAGGCGACGGCATCGGGGAATCCTGAAAATCAAATCATTTGGGTTGGAAGTTCGGCCTGTCCACAGTGGAGTCGACTATTATGAGGCTCCCAAGTGAATTTCGCTATGACCACGATTCAACATGATCTTTGGAGGCTATGCCGTGCGAATTGCCGTGGCTGAAGTCGCGCAGGAGACCGATTCGTTTTCACCGCTGCGCGCCGGACTTTCGGAGTTTCAGAGCTTCGGCTTGTATCGCGGCGCGGAGGTCGTGGAGCGGATGCGCGGCGCGGGCCCTCTGGGGGGGCTGTTGGAGGTGGTCGACCAACAGCGACAGCCAATCGAACTTGTGCCGCTCTTGCGCGCATGGGGCGGCGCGGGAGGCCCTATCCTCGACGAGGTCTTCGCGGAGTTTCGCCGCGAACTCGTCGATCTTCTGCGAGACGCAGGGCGCTTGGATGCCGTCTTTCTGGCGCTGCACGGCGCGGCGGCGAGCGAATCGGAAGATGATGTCGAAGGGAGATTGCTTGAGGATGTGCGTCAACTGGTTGGTGAAAACGTCCCCATCATCGTCCCGCTGGATCACCATGCAAACATTACTGCCCGCATGGTGCAGAATGCAGATCTGCTGGTTGGGCACGAGACGCAACCGCACGATCCGCCGGCCACGGGACGCAAGGCGGCCAGGCTGATGTTCCGACTCTTGTCGGGCGAGATTTCCCCGGTGCGGGCTTGGCAGAAGATTCCCATGATTACGCCGCAGGATCAGTTCCTGACGGCGGCAGGCCCCATGAAAGCATGGTTCGATAAGGCGCGCGCGTTTGAGCGTCGGCCGGCAGTGTTGGATGTCTCGCCTTATCCCATGCAGCCCTGGCTCGATGTTGCCGAAGGGGGATGGGCGGTCGTTGTCCATACCAACGGTCAGGCAGACCTGGCCCGCGAAATTGCCGCCGAAATGGCAAACCTGGCCTGGAGCCTGCGTCGCGAGTTTTGGCATTCAGAACGTGTGGCCCCGGCAGACGCCGTGATTCAGGCGATAACTGCCAGCGAAGGACTGGTAATTCTTTCTGACACGGGCGATTCCGTCTATGGTGGCGCTCCCGGCGACAACACCGTGCTGTTGCATGAGTTGATCCGACAAAATGCGCCTTGTTTGTCTCTTGTGCCCGTGGTCGACCCGGAAGCGGTAGCCGCGGCAATGTCTGCCGGGGTTGCTGCGACGGTCACACTGAACGTTGGCGGGAAGAATGATCATCGTTTCAGCCAACCGGTGGCGCTTACCGGCCGTGTGGCCGCCATTTCCGAGGGTGTCACCGCAGAAATCCCCGAACGCGGCGTATGCCAACTTGGTCGCACGGCACTCATTGAAAGCGGAGCGATTCGCGTGGTGCTGCTGGATAGCCGGAGTTTTGCCGTGAATCACCCATTGCTATACACGCACCTGGGATTGGACGTGGCACAAGCCAAATTGGTGGTCCTCAAGACGGCCAGTAACTTTCAGTTCTTCGCACCGTGGAGCAAGCAACTCATCCGCGTCGATACGCCTGGCACAACGCAGTCCAATCTCGCCGCCTTCGACTGGCATCGCCTTCCCCGGCCCATCGATCCGTTCGACAAGCTCCACGATTGGAAGGCTCAACCGCAAGTTCTGACCTCGCGGGCTACGGCCAAGAACAATCCCCAGCCAACGTGACCAGATACGCCTGAAATCCCGAGTTGTGCGCGGAGCGACAAGCTTGCTATTGAACTGATTTTGGCCAGAGTCGAGGTTGGGCACGCGGCACGACCAACGCACATCGGTGTCCGACGCTTTGTTCGTTGTCTTGTCCCACTGGCAAGTTCTATATGGCGGATGATTCGCAAATACGACCTCTGCGGAAGCGGGCTTGTTGTGCCGCTGCCAACCGGACTTCCTTCAGGTCAACGATCTTTCGCCGCGCACGCAGTTTGGTAACATCAATGGGCGTTTTCTCGTTTCCGCTTCAGAGGCTGCCAGGCGGCGGAGTTTGCCTTGGGCGCTTACGTTGACAACAGCGTGTGACAGTAACGAAGCACGCCGTGAGGTTTTGATGGCGTGCATGGTGCTGACGCGCGCAACACGTGGGAGTCAATTGCGTGTTCATCATCTTCGATGATAGACCCTCGGACTCGCCGTTTATCGAAAGGGTTTGGCGCAGTCACAGCGAGAGTGCAGGCTTGTTTCATTCGGTCGCCGGATGTCATTGGGGGATTGTCGTCACCCGACACGAGGGCAAGACCTCAATCACCGTGCGCGGACCGGAAACGAAAGCGACGATGGCGGAATGCCCTGCGGGCGGAGAGTGGTTTGGCGTTTATTTTAAGCTAGGCACTTTCATGCCTCTGTTGCCTCCCGGCGATCTCCGCGATCGAAACGACCTAACCTTGCCTGACGCCAGCAACCGGTCATTCTGGCTGAACGGATCTGCGTGGGAATACCCTGGCTTTGAGCATGCGGAAACCTTCGTGGATCGGCTCGCACAGGCCGGCTTGATCGTGGTGGACCACTCGGTACGTACCGCCCTCCGCGGTGAATCGCAAGAACTATCCCTTCGGTCCGAACAGCGGCACTTTCTGCAAGCGACGGGGGTTACTCGCAGCAGCATCCGCAAAATCGAGCGTGCCCGGCATGCAACGAACCTACTGAAGCAAGGCGTCTCCATTGTGGATACGGTTCACCAGGCGGGCTATTACGATCAGGCGCATCTTACTCGATCGCTGAAAATGCTGATCGGGCAGACGCCGACACAGATTTTCCGCGCCGAGGCGCAATTGTCGTATTTGTACAATACGAAGTCGATGTAGTCCGTTAGAGTGCGATTGTCCTGGCGCAGCATAGGAGTCAATCATGCCAACGGATAAACAACCCACATGGCCTTCGAAGGGCGCGTATCGGGCGGGAGCAATCGTCACCGGTTTGGTCGTGCTGTTCCTGATCTTTGATGGCACGACAAAAGTCATCAATGTCGCTCCCGTCGTGGAAGCCTGCGAAAAGCTGGGCATTCCCCGGCACACGATCCCAGCCATTGGCATCCTGCTTTTGGCTTGCACCATAATCTACGCGATCCCACGGACGGCTATCCTGGGGGCGATCCTGCTAACCGGCTATCTCGGCGGTGCGATCGCGATCCACCTCCGGGCAGGAAGCGGCGTGTTCGAAATCGCGTTCGCGGCCATCTTCGGCCTGGTGATCTGGTTCGGCCTGACCCTTCGCGAGCCCAGGCTGTTGTGGACGATCCTCTTGCGACAGTGATTCGTCAGGCGCGCCAATCCTCACCCACAAGAATATGCCGTGTCGTTCCAAGCCTACCTCGCAACCATTCGGGCCAAGACGGGGACGAGCCCCGCCGACTTCCGGGCACACCCCATGGACATGCGATGGCCATCTTCACCTGGTTGAAAGGATGAAATGCGAGGACAGTCCCTGAAGAATCGATCCGATCCCGATTTATCGCCGCGATGTTAACGTTTCTAGGAAGGTGATGACGCTATCCCCCCCCTCCCATGCTCGGCCCAGCGGATTGAGTATCATGCACTGCGGCGACAGAACACGCGGATTTATGGCCGCCGCACTTCGCTGGCACGCCCGTGGAGCCGGCACCCAACCTCATTGCTGCGATCCGCGCGGCTTTGGCAAGACCGACGTCAAAATCCTAGCAGCTTGTCCAACTCGGCTTGGAATTGTTCCCGCTCGGACAACTGGGCATTCACAGCGTCTTGAAGCGCTGACACCAATGCCGAGCGGTACCGGCCGATTTTTTTCGCGGCATACGCCTGACGGAAATAGGTCACGGCATTGGCCAACTCGCCGTCGGCCAAAGCCAGCCGCCCCCGATCGAAAAGCAGTTCGGCACTACGGGGGTCTTGGGAACTATCCGAGGCCACTCGCTGCTGAAGTCGCAAGGCGTCGTCAAAGGCTTCGATGTATTGTGGGCCGACAGAAATGAACAGCCCGTTGTGCCAGATGAGATTGCCGGCGGCAATTCCGCGGAGCGGTGTTATCTCGCCCGCAATGTTACCTTGGGTCACGTCGATTTGGGCAATCTTGGCGTTGGATTGGGGGAGATGATAAATCCCGTCCTTGGTCAGGATGCCGCGTCCCGATGGAGCGGCTGAAAGGGGCAGTTTGAACGCAGGTTGGCCGGTGGCGAGATTGAGTGCCACGGCTTCGTGGGCGTCGATCAACAATATTTTGTCGCGAAATACTCCCGCCACATAGAGAGATTGCCCTCGTTTCTGAGTCCACAACTCCTGACCCGAAAAGAGGTCCAGGCAATGAATTTCGTCAGACTCGGGCGGAGTAAGAATTGCGCGCCCGCTGGCGAGAATCGCACATCCATCGAGCCAGCGTTCGCCCTGCCGCAGGTTCGGCATGCGCCCCCGGTTGGGGGCATTCACCGAATTGGCCGTGCGCGGGTATTGGTAGGCCCAGAGCAGCGAGCGCGTGGCCAGATCGACGGCGACCACGCCCCCGGCCGAGGTGGGGCAGACCACCACGCCATCGCTGATGGAGGGAGTCGCCCCCACCATGCGGCGAAAGAAGTCTTGCGACAGCGTGTTTTCCACCACTGCCAACTCCTGCCACCATTCAACACTGCCCGAAGCCGTGTCCAAACAGTACAACCGGATGGCGCTGCGTTGCTCGGCCAGGACGAATAGTTGTTCTCCGTAGGGAACGGGATTGCCCAGGAACGTGACTTCGGCAAGTTCCGGGGGAGCCTCGCCTTCGCCACCCACCGACCAACGTAGTTTGCCCTGGCCGGCAATGTCCAACGAAACCAGGCGGTTTCGAGTCGCCGTATTTGCCGATCCCCCCTCGCCGCCCCATGGTCCGCGCCAGAAAATCACCTGCGTGTTTCCCCCGGCGAAGGACTGGTCGGGCAATTCCTCATTGTCGGCCACAAAGAACACAGACCTACCGTCCGTGGTGAGCGAACCGAAGGCCGCATCTCGCCAAATCTGCCGTTCGATGCCCGAGTTGGTAAAATCCCTCAGGTTGTCGACCGGCCAAAGCAATTGACCGCTCCTGATGTCGATCGCCTGAACACCGTCGCGGGCAGGCAGCAGCAGCGTGTTGCCGACCGCCAGCGGCGTTATCAAGGGGATTGGCGTCGCCTTCTGGAAACGCAGCCCCTCGCGCTCGTTTTCAATCGCCGACAATACCGCGGCTTCGCTGCTGATGGGCAATGTCCAGAGCGCAGCGCGGAACGGGTAACTGGCCGGAGTCAGCGCTTGCCTTGCCGTATTGCCCAGGTGCAAAGGCCAGTCGCTTTGCACGGCCAGAGTGGAGGCGGCGGTTGGCAAGAGTTTGGCCAGCCACTCCCGCGATTGGCTGGCGTCGCTGAACATCTCGACAGGAACGCCTTGCGTTGCCGTCGTGAAAGTCGCCATGGGGTGCCGCTGTTTTAAATCCAGCAGTGTCTGGTCGGCTTGTTCCGGATCGCCGGCCCGCATCCAGCAAGAAGCAATCATGAGCGACAGTTGAGGTTCGAAGGCGGCGGCAATCGCAGGTGCTTCGCGCAAACGCGAAAGGCAAGAAATTGCTTCGCGAGGCCTTCCTCGATCGAGGTGCATTTTACCCAGCAGAAATAAAGCCTGGCCGGCAGCCTCGGTATGATAATACTGCGAGGCCACTTCTTGCAGAGCCGCGGCATCCCCCGCCGAGATGGCCAACGCGAGTTTCTTGCGTGCGGGCGAACCAAATTGCAACTCATATGCTCGCTGGCCTTCTTCAGGCAACGTGCTGATCAGGCGGCGCAGTTCGGCTTTGAAGCTACGCCGAGCGCGGTCGTCGTCGCTGGGTGCAATGAAGAAATCGCGCGTGGCCGGATCTTGCAGCAGCGTTCCCAGGAATCGCGCCCCGTCGGCCACATTGCCTTCCTCTAGCGTCTTGCGAACGCCATCGAGTTTGCGGCGCAGATCGCGATCTTCTTGAAGCACTAAACTGCTGGCAGCATTGGCTGCCGAGGCGGGGCGGCGGCCACGTTGGGCCACCTGAACCGCCATTTCGTTTGCAGCCTGCAGTTCCTGTTGAACCTCGATGAACTGAACCGGCGGAAATTCAGCAAACTGCGCCCGGAGACGGGAATCGCCTGTTGGCAAGGCCGCGATGCACACAATCCCAACTGCGCAGAATTTCGCCCCAGGTTGCATGCCTGTCTCTCCTTAAGGGGGGCCATGCCGAACAGGTATTTCAAACCCAATTTTCGCGGAAACGCCGCCCAGACATGGTTTGAAGCATCGAGCGGCGTTTTCGCGTGGCTTTGCTATCGCGGAGTAGCTCGCAATGGATCGATCCAAAACTATTTGCTGACCACGCGCACCTTCACGTTGTACTCGCCCGGGAAGTTATAACCCTGGTTGGCAAACTGGGCATTCATGGCCACGGCAAAATAAAGCACGCCCGCCTTGGTGGCAGTGAAGCTGTGCTTTGAACCCACTTTAAAATCTGGGCCGCTGGTGCCGATGCGGGCCACCAACGCACCCCCGGGTATCTTGTTGGGAATGTACCACTGGAAGTTGGCCCCGCCCTCAGGGGTGGAACTCACGTTGTTCCCCCAGGGGCTCATGATGATGGAGCCATCGGCGGTGATGGAGACCTCGTCCCCTTTGTTGACGCGAATGCCTGAATTCTTGTAATTCATTTGCACCAGGTTCGCGCCCGAGACGCCAAAGCTTTTGCGGATTTCTTGCGAGCCGCCCATGTCGCGGCGCGCCTCGCGAATATCGGCCAGGGCCACCGTGAGCATGCCAAACTTGGTTTTCACCTCGAATGACTTGGGCGAAACCTTCCCTACCACGGTGAACAAGGTTGTTTGCACGGTATCTTCCGGAATAAGCGACTTGGCTGTGGAGTTCTCGTCGGCGAACTCTTCCGACGCTTCTTCGATTTCGGCAAGTATTTTCTGCACCCGTGTCCGCCGTTCGGCGTCATCGTCGCTGGTATATCGCTCAAGGATCGCCGCGATGGGCGCGCCCATTTCCGCCAGCGCTTTTTGTGCCTCGTCGCGTTCTTTGACGTTGTTTGCTCCCAGTTGCTGGATCAAGGACACGATCTGTCGCTTGTGTTCAGGATGGCTGTCAAGGCCGGGCACCACGCTAACAATCTGGGTGACAGGAATTTCCAGCGTGCCGAATTCGGTCGTCACGGTGATCGATTGCACCGATAACACGCCTGTCACAATCGAATCTTCCATCAAATGCAGCCGAACTTCATCCGGAGCGATATCCGAAGCGATTGTCCTTCGGGTTTCCACCACTTCTTCGTCGACTTCAGCGGGCTTGGCGTCCGCCGGTTTGATCGCCGGTGGGTTCGGGTCGACATCGCGGGCAGGCTGCGCAATCTGCCGAAACTCAACCTCAAAGAGTTCCACTTGAGGAAGCACGGGAACCGCATCCTGAGCCACAACGGGTGCGACAAACCCGCACAATGCAAAAGCAGACAGCCATCGCAGGCAGACCATCGAAAGGCCCCCTCTTCTGATTCGGTGAATGGGTTAAGTCCGGCGAAACGAGCAGCGAAGCGACCGCTACGGCGCCTGGTGGGCAACCAAGCCGTTCAGAATAGAGCACCGACCGCGGGACACGGTCTCGGGAGCCGGGATCGCTCGAACTTAATTTTCACCGAACAAAGGGCCCGCTGCAATCGTCTGCCAGACAAAAAAGCGGAATGGCGGCGTCCCATGCCTGCTTGCAGCGGATGTATTGGCCGCCAACTTGGCCCACAGCGTAAAATCGGCGTCTACGGCCGCGACAGCGTCGCGGGCTAGTTTTCCTGGTCGGTGAGCATCACGCGCACCCCGTAGCTCTGGAGTTCCTTGACCTGTTCGGTCTTGGCCTTCTCGCCCAGGGGGTTGCCCGCCAGGTACAGCCGCAAGAAAGGAGCCAGGCGGCGCTCGCTGTCAGCCTTGCACAGGGCGACCAGGGGGGCCAGATCGGCTAGCTTGTTGTTTTGAACCAGCAACAACCGCAATTGGGTTTGTTTGGCTAATGGCGCTAAACTGGTCAGGGCATTGTTGCTGACATCGAGCGTCGAAAGTTGGTTCAGCCCGATCAAGGCATCGGCCTTTTCCAGGCCGTTGCCGTCAAGATATAGCGAGGCAAGTTTTTCGAGCTTACCCAACGGGCTGATATCCTTGATCTTGTTATTCGATAGATACAGTGCAGATAGCTTGTTCAGTCCGGCTAGGGGGGTAACGTCCTCAACGTTGTTGTCGGCCAGATGCAGGTATTGCAGGGCGGTCAGCTTGGCCAGCGGTCTTACGTCTTTGACCTTGTTGCCTGCCAGATCGAGCGATTGCAGTTTTTCGAGCGAGGCCAGCGGCGCGACGTCGCCAATGGCGTTTCCGGTTGCCTTCAACGACAGCAGGTTGGTGCAATGCTCGAGCCCTGACAGGTTCTGAATGCCCTTGCCATCGGCCTCGAGAATGAACACCTTGCGGAGATCGTCCTCGGTGAGCGGTTCGGTGTTGTTCCGTTTCTCGTAAATGGCCGCGCGCAGGGCGGCTTCGAGGTTCTTGTCGGCAATGAGCTGCTTGGTCTCAGGCTTTTTTTCGTCGGGCTTTTTCTCCGGCTGATCCTGGGCGAGCGCGACGCCCCCCAGCACCATGGCAACCAATAACGCTGCGGGGGAAAGAGCCATACGCATCGTGGATAAAGGGGCAAACTTGCTCATATTTGTCCTCGGCATTGACGGTGTAGGTGTGAAGTTGGCGGCGCGGAAGTTTGGAGGCAGGCTGTTGAACGGTTGGCGTAGCCCCCGATGGCCTTTAAGGTACGTCGCGGTTCGGCATGGTTCCAAACCGCTCAGATCGGGGCTTCTTGGGAACACTGCAGGCAATCGAATCCTCCGACCAATTCTGACAGATTCACGAACCGAGTCGCAGGTAACGTTAGGGGGAGCGTGGTGGTAGAGTCATGCGGCAATTGGCAAAACTCGATGCTCCGCCGTTGGCGGCCCCCCCTCGAGTGATCCGCTCGGCAAATGGGGATGCCACGCGACTCTCCCTGCATGGTTAGCAGTATAAACACCGCCTGCCCGGCAATGCCAGCATGGGCCTGAGGAGAGCCCCGCGAGCGGCCCCCCTCTTCCGGAGAACCGATTCCGCTGGCTTGACCTGCGCGACAAATCGACGGAAACTTATAACAGTAAGCACTCCCCTGGGCTGCCTGCCTTCCCACTCTGTGCAAACCAATTTCCTTCCGTGCAACCGTTCCCTACGGAGTATTCCCATGATTCGACGGATCTGTCGCCAATACGGCATGTTATGGATGGCGGCCGTGCTGGGTGCATTGCTGTTGACGCCGCCGGTTGCCGCCGAAAACACCAAGGTGGTCCGGGACCGAATCGCCCGAGATATTCAATACTTGGCCTCCGATGAACTCGAAGGTCGCGGGGTGGGCACTGACGGGATTGGTAAGGCGGCCGAGTACATTCGTGCTCGCTTTCGAGAACTGGGTTTGGCCAGCGGTGTGAACGACGGATCTTATTACCAGCCATTCAAGGTGGCGCTCGACCCCGAGGTGGTTGCCGAAAAAACACACCTGGTGTTGCGCGGCCCTCAAGGCCAAGAATTGAAATTGGAACTCGGCAAGGATTTTCAGCCCCAGGCGATCGGCGGAAATGGCAAGGCCTCGGCCCCGGTGGTGTTCGCAGGCTACGGAATCTCGGCTGAGAAGCAAAAGTACGACGACTTCGCCGGCCTCGAGGTCGAAGGCAAGGTGCTCTTGATCATTCGCCGCGAGCCCCAGCAGAACAACCCGCATAGCGTGTTCGATGGCCAGGACGTCACCGAGCATTCGTATGTTCGCACCAAACTGGAGTTGGCGAAAAAGCACAAGGCCGCGGCCGTGCTGCTGGTCAACGATCCGTTTTCGACGGCCAAAGCGGACGACTTGGTTTCGCCCGAAGTTTTTGGCTCACGCGGCCTGAAGATTCCATTCGCCCACGTGACCCAGGAGGTGGTCAACCAAATGCTGGCCAGTTCGCCGCTCAAGGCGGGGGCCGAGGGCCAACTGAAAACACTCAAGCAAATCGAAACCGCGATTGACGAAAAACTGGAGCCGGTTTCGCAACCGCTGGCAGGCTGGACGGCCGACATGGAGTGCACGCTGGTTCTGAAGCAGGAAGAAACCGTCAACGTGATCGGGGTGATCGAGGGAGATGGCCCCCTGGCGAACGAAACCATCGTGATTGGCGCCCATTACGACCATCTGGGACTGGGTGGATTTGGTTCGCGTCAGGCCGCGCTGCGCGAGGTTCACAACGGCGCCGACGACAATGCTTCGGGAACCTCGGGCCTTTTGGAATTGGCCCGCCGTCTTGCCGAGCGGAACGAAAAACCCGCTCGGCGTTTGGTGTTCATTGCCTTTAGCGGCGAGGAGCGAGGGTTGCTCGGCAGCAACTATTACTTGAACAATCCGGTGGTCCCGCTGGCCGACACCGTGGCCATGTTCAACTACGACATGATCGGCCGGGTGAACGAAAACAAGCTTACCGTGTATGGCGTGAAAACCGGCAAGGAATTCGAGAAACTGGTGGATGCTGCCGCAGAGGGTTCGCCGCTCAAACTCGACAAGGTTGACGGCACCATGCCCAACAGCGATCACTACGGCTTCTACCAAAAGAACATTCCGGTGTTTCATTTCTTCACGGGACTGCACAAACAGTATCACACGCCCGACGACACATTTGTGCATGTCAACGTGAGCGGCACCGCCGATGTGATGGATTACACCGAGCGTCTGCTCGATGCCGTCATGGAACTTCCCAAACGTCCGGAATTCAGCAAGGTGGCCTCGGCCAGCAAGGGACCCAGCCAGGGAGGCAGCATGGCCTACCTGGGAGTCACGCCCGACTATGCCAGCATGAACACGGGGCTGCGCGTCACGGGTGTGAACGACGACTCGCCGGCCGCCAAGGGTGGGATCAAACCCAATGACGTGATCGTGCGTATCGGCGAAGTGGAAGTGGCCGACATCCAAGGCCTCGCCGATGGCTTGATCAAGTACAAGCCTGGCAACAAAGTCGTCATCGTGGTTGAACGCGACGGCAAGAAAGTCGATTGCGAAGTGACGCTCGGGGTACCTCGCGGCGGAAAGTGATTGTCCGGCCAGCGGCGGGCTCCCAACCAATTCATGGTAGCCGTTCTCGCCGGAGGCCTGAAAACTTGAACTTGGCGTTCCATAAACTCGACCCAAGCTGCCCATGTGTTGGCTTGGGTCGAGTTTTTTCGTTGACGCCGTTTTTCCTCGCTGCCTAGCATGGCAGCAAGGGAACGCTGGAGCAACCGCCAGGGCTCACTCGACGTGCGCCGCAATCAACCTGGTTCCAGTCGAGGTTGCAGCGCCCCGGTCCATCCCACGTGTTTCAATCGACACCGATATGTTTCGCCATCGCCTTTGCCGCCGCGGTTTTCCCTGCTTCGCCCTGGCCTGGTGCGTCATGCAATTGGCAATGGGCGACCGGCCGGCAGCGGCTCAAACGTCGCCGTATGGTGCGGCCAGCAATCGCTATTCAACTTCTCCGTACCGCGCGAGTTACACGCCGGTTCACAATCCGTACGCACCGCGAAATTATTCGGGACTGGTTTCCAACCACGACTATTATCGCCGCTCGCCTGGTTCGTACATCAATGCTCTGTATGCCACGCCGCGGTTCTATGGCGGCTGGAATGATCGACTGGGGTGGGGACTTTCGTACCGGTATCGATACGGATTGGGCTACAATGGTCCCTGGTATCCCAGTTACTACTATGGATACAGCAACTTCTTCCGGCCGTGGTATCGCTGGTACGGGCCGTGGGGATGGGGAATGCCGTACTTGGCGCCCTGGCCACAAGTTGGGAATGGAATTGCCGCCATTCCCGAACCGCCGTTGGGAGTGCCGGGGGGAACCTTGCCCGGCGTGATGCCGGCCCCGGGAGGCTTGCCGTGGGGAAATTGCCTTGAGTCGACCGATCCGGTTCCGTTGGAACCGCCCGCAATCGCTCCGCAGCCAAGCCGAATTTACGGCGGGGTTCATTATTGGTAGCGGCAGTCCGCGATCAGCGGACCGATTCGCCGAGCATCTCGTAAATGGCCACGATCTTGGAATCGTCGAAGGGATCTTTCATTTCGCTGACGCGAAAGACGCCTTCCACGGTCACCGGGCGCACCGTGTAGTTTGCCGTTTTTCCAGGCGTCATCTTTACGACAATGCAGTCGTAAAGCGCGGCTCCCGGTCCAAAGCAACACTCCAGGTTATCACGCACCAGCACGAATTGGCTGAATTCCTGGTAGGGAGTATTGAGAATGTAGCCGCGGATCCGAATCGGCTCTCCTTCCAGGCTTTCCACCTGCGACGTCAGCAAGCTGCGATCAAACGGATCTTCCTTCTCCATCTCGAATTTGATGTGGTCGAAGGTGATGTCGAATCGACCGTCGCGCCCCCGCCGCGCCTTGGGAATTTCCACGGGTTGTTTCTGGACGGTGGCGCCTTCGCTCGATGAGGAGTTGGCGGCAAGTACTCGCGGGTCGTCGGTGGGGGCGGCCTCGTCCGACGTCAGACCAACGCTGCTTTGGGTGCCCGATGGCTCGGGTGTGTTCGATGCAATGTTGGTCGAATCGGGCGAGCCGAGTTGAGAATCGGCAGCGTCCTGAAACCGGGGATCGTAATCGGGTGCTCGCTCCGCGGCATTTCCCAGCGCCGATGTTGTTTGCGGGCCATTCTCAAATTGGGACATGAGCGCGTCAATGTCCGCCTCGTTACCGGCAAGCTCGCGATTTCCGTTCTTGAGGTCAGAGTTGGCACGGGCAACTGACTCCGGATCCCGATCGATTTCTCCGCAACCCAAGCAGAGGAGCACCAAGGAGGCCGTAAGCCAGGCAGTTAGCTTCATTTAAGGTAATCCGCGTCGAGTTGGTATAAAACCTCGCCCACGTCGCCCGAATCGGCGGGGAGCACGCGAAACGTGCCCGCTAGTTTGAACTGCCGCTGGGAGTAGGTCAACTCCAAGGGGTCCTTCAGTTTCACTAAGATTTTATCGGTCAGTTTGGGAGTGCCACCGAAGCAACAATCGCCATTGTCTCGACAGAGTACAAATTCCTTAATGTTTTTCATTTGCCGCGTGGGATAAACGTACCCCTTGATGAATACCCGTTCGCCTTCGAGGGCCATTGCTGACTCCGGCGCCACGTCCTCCGGATAATGCGGAGGGGGCTGCAATGGATCGTAAGAAATCCGCGTGTAGCCCTCGGGCACTTCGGTGTGGTAATCGTACAATTGCCATGAAACGCCCGCTGCTAGCATTGCCAACGAGAGCATCATTCCGGCGAAGGCCAGCGGGCGGCCGGTGTACAGGTCCGGGTGTCTGGCAATTTGCCGTAACCCATTCCACCCCATGAGGATGCCGATCACGGGCACAATTGCCATAAAGGGGTCGAGAAACGCCACGATGCTCAGCAGGCCCAGGGTCAGGCTGACAACCGCCCATTTGGAAATGGCACGGTACGAAATCTCGTATTCGGCCAAATCCGAAGCGAATTCCTCGGTGTAACTCGGAGCGGTGTCAACACTCATCCCGCGGACTCCGTCGGGGGTTGGGGGGGACCATCGCAGTGGCGGACCAATGCGGGGACATGCGGCCACCTCGGGCAGAAGTCGCCGTAGGCGAGGTAGCGTCTACCTCAGTATAGCCAAGCCCGTTGTATTTACGAGTCATTGTCAAAGTTGGTTCAGGCGACCACCCTGCGGGGGTGGGCTTTCGGGGCCGCTCCAGCCAGTGAAGCACGCACATCGTCCTCTGGCACCGAGATCTTGGACATTTTTGCGGCCGGGACCGATCTCGACGCGCATGCAAAATCCTATTTGGCCAGTTGTTCGACCAGGGCCGACACATGCTCGTAGGTGAACAAGTCGGCCTCGGTTTGGGCGTCTTCATTATCGAACCGTTTGGCGAGTTTTCCTTCTCGATCGTAGACAAACACCACCGGTATCGAGGCAAAGCCCATTTTCTTGCTCAGGTCTTCGTCCGATTCGCTGGACAGGACATTGTCGAAAGTGGCGCCTTGCTTCTGGAGAAACTCGAGCACGTCCCCATGCTTGTCTTCGGGCTTGCCCAAGCCGTCGTAGTCAAAGCTCAACGAAACGCAAGCGACCTTGTCGCCGTGTTTTTTTTGCAGAGCAACGAGGTTGGGAAATTCTCGCACGCACGGACCGCAACTGGTGCTCCAGCAATCCAGCACCACCACTTTACCCTGGTGGCTCTGGATCAATTTTTGAACCCCGTCGTAATCCATAATCTGGAGTTCCACCGCCTGGGCAGCCGCGCTGTCGGTATGGTTGGCAGCGTCGGTCGCGGCGTTGGGAGAGGACGGCGGTTGTTCCGCGCACGCGGCAACCAGCAACAGCGAGAATAACACGAAGGGCGTCAACGTCCGAAGCATGGGCGAATCCTTTGAATTTGTTGGGGGGGGCAGGAAGCCGTGGAACTCTTCCACGAGGCGTGGAACAGCGTTTGACCTCAAACTGTCGGCGTGGTGATCCGTGGAAAAGGCGGGCAAGAACAGGCTGTTGCGGGGCAGTATACCACGATCGGTCGTGCCGGTCAGCTTCGCGGCGTACGCTGGCCGGCCAGCAGCCCTGCCATTTGCAGGGCGGCTTCGGCGCATTCGGTCCCCTTGTTGCCTTTATTTCCGCCCGATCGGTGAATTGCCTGTTCCAGCGTTTGGCAGGTGAGTACGCCAAAGATCACGGGAATTCCCGTCGCCAGACCGATGTCCATCAGCGCCTGGCTGACCGCGCGGTTGATATGCTGGTCGTGGGTGGTCTCGCCACGAATCACCGCGCCCAAACAGAGCACGGCCACGTACTTCCCCGATCGCGCCAGACGATCGGCGATCAGTGGCAACTCGAATGCGCCGGGCGCCCAGGCCACGTGAATCGCGTCGTCCGTAACGCCTCCGGCAAGCAACGCGGCGACGGCGCCGTCGAGCAATTTGCCGGTAATGTGCCGGTTGTATTGCGAAACCACGATCGCAAAGCGAGCGTCGGCAGCCAGCGGCGAAGGCGTCAATTCAAGCGGCATGGGGGAACGGAAATGCAGAGTGGAGAGATTCGAAACAGAATCGCCAGGTGTGCCCGAGACCTTAATCCTTTCCTTTGCGTCTTTTTCGTCGAGCTTCTTTCTCGCGTTCTTTCTTGAGCTTCTTCTTCTCGGCCGACGTGAGGCGTTTGCCGGTTCCCTTTTTGGCCAAGGCGAGACCACCGGCTCCGCCCGAGGCCATTTGCTGCTGCATCTCGCGCATCATTTTCATGCGATCGCGCATGCCCATCGTGGCCATTTTCTGCATCATTTCTTTGACGGGCTCGAACTGCTTCACCAGTTCGTTCACTTCGTGCGGCTGCACGCCGGCCCCCGCGGCGATGCGGCGGCGCCGGCTTTGATCGATCAGTTGCTTGGGCTGCCGGCGTTCGGCCGGCGTCATGCTGTTGATAATGCCGGTGAGACGCTTGAGATCCTGCTCGGCGTCCATTTGCTTCATCATTTCGCGGGCCGCGCCCATGCCAGGGAGCAGGCTCATCACCTTTTGCAACGGGCCCAATTTGGTGGTCTGCGCGAGCATGTCGCGGAAATTGTCCAGCGTGAATTCGCCTCTAGAGAGCGCTTCTTCCTGCCTGCGCATCTCGTCCTGGTCGATTTCCGTTTGGGCGCGCCGAATCACCTCGAGCAGGTCACCCTCGCCGAGAATGCGGCTGGCCATGCCTTCGGGCCGGAATGGTTCCAAGTCTTGCAGGTGTTCGCCGGTGCCGAGGAATTTGATCGGCACTCCGGTCACGGCTTTCACGCTAATGACGGCGCCGCCCCGGGCGTCGCCATCGAGCTTGGTCAGAATAACGCCGTCGAGTTCGAGAGCCTCGTTGAAGGCCTTGGCACTGTTCACCGCGTCTTGACCGGTCATGCCGTCCACAACCAGGTAACACTGGTGCGGTTCCACCTTGGCATCGACGCGGCGCAATTGGCCCATCAGCTCTTCGTCGATGTGCAGCCGACCGGCGGTGTCGAAAATGACCACGTCGCAGCCCTGGCCTTGGGCCTGCTTCACCGCGCGGTGGCAAACGTCCACCGGGTCTTTGCTGGCCGTGTCGGCGAACACCGCCACGCCGATCTGCTCGGCCAGCACTTGCAATTGATGAATGGCCGCGGGGCGTTGCAAGTCGGCGGCCACCAGCATCGGCTTGTGGCCGGATTGCTTGAGCATGCGGGCCAGCTTGCCGCAGGTGGTGGTTTTGCCGGATCCTTGGAGGCCGCACATCATGATCTTGGTGAAATCACGAAGGTGCAGCGACGGATCGGCGGGACTCATCAGCGCGATGAGTTCTTGATAGACGATATGCAACAACATATCGCCGGCTTTGAGCGACTCGAGCACGTCTTGGCCCAGCGCCTTTTCCGTGACGCGGTCCATGAACTGCCGCACCACGGGAAAGCTGACGTCGGCCTCGAGCAGCGCCTGGCGGACAAGCTGCAATCCTTCCCGCATGTTGGCTTCGGTGAGCCGCGCCTGCCCCGTAATCGTGCGAAATGCCTGCCTGAGATTGGTTTGCAGCGATTCAAACATGTGAGAATCCACGGTCTCCAAACGATACGTAACCACCGGCTGCACGAGCATTGCGCCACCAGGGCAGCCTAAGCCGATCAGTTTACTTCAGACGCTGCCAGCAGGGCAACGAGGGCCGCCGGCGGAATTCGAGTGGAGAAAAGAGGTGCGGGAGAGCAGATCGGGAGCGATTCGCGGGTTGGCTCGTGTAGAAGCGACATCGCGTCGGGCGTGCCCGCATTTGCCGGGCATTCGCCAGTCAGAACTAATTCGAGTCGTTCTCGCCGGGACTGAGATGTTGCCTCAGGTAGCGGGCCCGTTCGATGTTGCGGTCGGCAGAGTCGAGTTCGCTGCCGCTGAGCTTTTGCAGGTGGGCCGGCTGGGTGTAGATAAACAGCTTGTTGACCACTGGAATGGCCAAATCGTCGATCAGGCCCATGTTCACACCCATCCGCACACTGGATAGCAGATGCATGGTTTCCTCGGAACTGATGGTTTGGGCCGTTCGCAAGATACCGTAAGCCCGACTGATGCGATCGTGCAGCTTTTCGTGGCCGTCGCTTAGCAAGAAATCGCGGGCTTTACGCTCGTAATCGATAATGGTGGGGACCACGTCGCCAACTTGCTTGAGCAGTTCTTCCTCACTGCGGCCAAGCGTGACCTGGTTGCTGATCTGGTAAAAATCGCCGGCAGGCTGCGACCCTTCGCCATACAGGCCGCGAACGGCCAGATTGATCTTTTGCAGGCTGCGAAACATCTTGTCGATCTGTCGCGCCAGCACCAAGGCCGGCAGGTGCAGCATCACGCTCACACGCATGCCCGTACCGACATTGGTTGGACAAGCGGTGAGGTAGCCAAGCTGTTTGCTGTAGGCGTAAGTAACCTGCTGCTCGACGAGGTCGTCGATGCGGTTGATCTGCTCCCAGGCGGCCTCCAGGTCGAGCCCGCTGTGCATTACCTGAATCCGCAGATGATCTTCTTCATTGATCATCAGGCTGGCTTGTTCTTTCACGTCGATGGCCACGCCCCGGGCGCCATCGGCTTCGGCCAGTTCGCGGCTGATCAATTGCCGTTCCACAAGAAACTGGCGATCGAGACTGGGGAGTTTGGCCACGTCGACATACATCAATTCTTCGGCCTGGGCGAACTTTTGCACCTGTTCGCGCAAGCGGCGCTCAATTTCCGCTCGATCGAGCGGAGTGCAACGATTGATGAAAGGGTAGTCGGCGAGGTTGCGCGCCAAGCGAATGCGACTGCTGATGACGATATCCGACTCGGGTCCGGAACCGCGCAACCATTCGCCGCTGCTCCGTGCCAAATCGTCCAGTTGCATGGTCATATCGCCACCCGAATAGACTGCCGGCATCGCCCTGTGGCCAGAAGTGGCCGCGAGGAAAACCGTGGTTCCACGCGATCAATCCCGGTCCTGGGGAGAAGAATCGGTTGTATTGTGGGCCCCGCCGCCGCGGGCGGCCTGTTGTATTTTACGCATTTCGTCGCGGAGTTGGCTCGCGCGTTCATATTCTTCTCGCGTGACCGCCTCTTGCATTTCCTTGCGCAAGCGAATCAACGTGGTTTGCTGCCCCGAATCTTGCGGGCCCTCCTTGGGGGACTTGCCCACGTGGCTGGTTTCCCCATGGATGTTCATCAGCAGCGGCTCAAGCTCTTCGGCAAAGCAAACATAATCGTGCGGACAACCCAACCGCCCGCCTTTGCGGAACTCGTAAAACGAGATCCCGCAGACAGGGCAAACCTGCTGGTCCAGTTCGGCCAACTGTTCGGCCGTGCTGCTAACGGCCAACTGTTGAGCCAAGGCGCCGGCCATATTGCCGATGCTGCCGCCCGGATTCCCTCCCAGCGAAAGAAACTGCTGAGCGCACTCCTCGCACAAATGCAACTCCTCGGGCGCGCCGCCGGTCAGTTCCGTGATATGAAATGTTGCCGGCTTTTCGCACTTTTGACACTTCATTTCACTACCTCTCCCATCGCGGTCGTGCCGATTGGTGGCCAAGGAGCCACCCGCCGACGCATAGGGATCTTGCGCGGCCGGTTTCTGGTTTTTGGTGAAGGGATTCTATCAGTACTGGGGGGGCTGTCAAGCCGGGGTCGAAGGCCGGCTGAACAGCGCAAGCCATTTGTTACCAATGAGATAAATACCGGAGATGGCTCCGCGGACGAGTGCTCAAAAAGAGACCTCGCACGACAGTTTCCCCCCAGTTGCTCGGTGGTCGCCAGGTTGCGCGAATCGCGCATTTTTGTCAGACCGCCCCAGAGCGGATGCTCCGAATAGAGCAGATGTGGCTCACGCGATCCCGCCAACGGGCAAGGCCTTTGGTTCATGCTTTGCAATCGCGGCCGAGAGCAACCACCGATAATGGGGCATGGGCCAGATCGAATGCATGCCCGTCACGCTGACCAGAGAAAAGACCGGCAGGGAAATTGGCCGCTTTTTCTGACGGAAATTGCCGTTGCCGGTGGTTCGTGCGCGGTTGCTGTCTGCCAACGATGCCCATCTTACTTGCGAGCTGGCTCGTCCGGCACAATTTGGATGATGAACAGCGCTTCTGCCCTGGCAGAAAACGATTTATTAACGGCGTCGTTATCGCCTACGGCGGTTTCTTTTTCGTTCTTGGCCGGTTTGGCGTCACGGGTCTGTTGCAATTCGCGGCGGAAATCGCGATCGTCGCCGCGAAGTTGCCTGGCAATCCCGAACAACGCGGCCTGCTGCCGACCCGAGGCCAGAGATTCAACTGGGGTCGCGAGGGGATCATGGCGGGGTGCGATCTCATCGTTCAGTCCCAATTCGACCACACGATCGACGGCCAGTGCGGCCGAGGTGGCTTCGGTCTTGCCAGCCTCTCGAGCGGCGCCTTCGCCTTTGCCCTCTCCCTGGGCTTTGGCTTGGGCAATGCCGTTCTTTAGGTTCTGCGGAGTTGCCGCGTATTCGCCTACACCACCATTGGGCTCTGGCCGGGAGCGACGCAATTGATGTTCTGCTCCGGCAGCCTGTTCTCGCAGCAATTTGGGCGAAGCGATGGAAAGCGACGTGACATCTTGCCGCTCGTCGGCGGCGGACTTCAGGTCGGCCAGCAACTCCTGAAGTTGGCTTTCAGCTGCTTGGAGGTAAACCAATTGAACATCGGTGACCGCATCGCCGACCGCGGCTTTGCGGGGGATTTCGCGGGTGCCCTCGGGTGCCTGCGGCGCCGCGCCAGCGGCTCTGTCTCGGATTGGGGACGAAGATTTTTCTTCCGGCTCGGACTTGTCGCGCGCACCTTCGTGCCAGGCAATTTGCCGGCGGGCAAGGTATCCCAGAAACTTTCCCTGTTGCCAGGCCCGCTCGGTAACCTGCAAATGGACCACCATCGATTCGCCACTGGGACGGCCCGAAAACGTATCGAACTCCCGTGTTTGTTTTCTCACTTCGGCAGCGATTGCGTTTACGGGACCTGAATATGCCGGCGAGGCAGACGGCATATTCGGGAGACCGGCAGGCGAAGGTTCCAACTTCGATGGGGCCGCGTCGCCTGAGGGGGCGATCGCTTGCTCCGTGGCGGCCGATGCCTGGGGGGTAAGCGGCGATCGGGGAAATCCGCCTGCGTTTGAAGAAGGACTATCGGGCGCCCGTGCGGCTGCAGGGGCAGTTTGACCGCGAGCGGGCGATGCATTACTGGATGCTGGCTGCCGTCCCGCGCCACCGCGACCCATGCCAGGGACGGCAAGCTGAGATCCCGGATGTGCTTTGCCGGAGACGTCGTGTCGGTCGTCAACGGCGTCGCGTTTGGCGAAATCAGCGATGTCGGTTTGCGCTTCAATCGCACGGGTTTGCTGAGCGGCGCGAAGATTTCCTAGCCGTGCTCTGTCAGTTTCTGATTTGGGACCGTAAACATTAGCTGCTTCGGGCAATTCTTCGCTCGATGCGGCGGCTCCGAAGAACTCGGCGCCGTTGCGTTCGAGGTGCGAAAGGCCCCGCGCACCATCCTCGACATGCGGGTTCGCTGGAGTCCAGACAACCGGGAGTTGCGGATCGTGATTATTACGCGGGCCAATGACCAGCAGCGCCACCGACGCCGCCAACACCATGGCTGCGGCGACCAGTCGTTTCCAGCCGTTACCGTCGTTCGTCATGCGACTGCGTTGGGTCTGCGCGGCGTCATCGCGACTGGCGTGGGTTGCTGCCGGCGCGGCGGCCCCTGGTGTTGCGTGGGGCTGGGGCTCGCTACCATTGGTCGGATGGCCATGATGGGCGTACATTTCGTCGGCCGACTGGGGAACACCACGGACATTCTGCGGATCGGTACTGCCCGGAGTAGGAAACGAGAGCAATTCGCGTTCGGCCTTCTTGAGCACCGATTGGACAAAGTCGGGAGCGGCCAGCGGGGGGCAGAGTTGGTGCCGGGGGAGCGAGCGGATTGAATCACGCAGGGCGCTCAATTCTTCGAGCAACTGTCGCGCGTCGGCATTCACGCGCAGCATCCGTTCGACGATGGCGCGCTCCGAGGCGCTCAACTCGTCGTCGAGATAGCCGGTCAACAGTTCTTCGTGCGGGATTTCGTTCATCATGAAACTCGGCGACGGCACGGGCACGAGGCGCGGATAGTATCGAGGTTAGCGGCGGAAAATATTGTTGGCCGGTGAATCGGCGTATCGTGCCCTGGGAAGCAAATGCGTTTGTCGTGTTGGATGTCATGGCCCAAAACCTGATAGAGCAAATTGCGGTTTTGTGGCCCTGGGCACGATTTCAACGGCCTACTTAGCGTCCTCCTGCATTACTTCTCTTAGTTGTTCGCGAAGCTGCATCCGTGCTCGGTTGAGTCGACTCCGGACGGTGCCGACGGGAATGCTCAGCAAATCCGCGATTTCCTCGTACGAAAACTCCTCCATTTCGCGCATGATCAAGATGGCGCGGTGCTCTTCGGAGAGCGCGGCCAGTCCTCGCTGCACTTGTCGCACGCGCTCATCGCGCTGCAAAGGTTCGTCGGGCCCGACGAGTTCTAACGGCTCTTCACCGGAGACCTCGCGGATATGATCTACGGATAACGTTGGGTGATTGCGGCGTTTTCGGCTAACTGCCAGGTTGAATGCGATACGGTACAGCCAGGTGTAAAAAGCCGACGCTCCCTGGAAGCTGGCCAGTTTGACAAATGCCTGGACAAAGGCGTCTTGAACAACGTCATAGGCTTCGTCGCAAGAGCCAATGAGGTGCACGGTAGCGTTGTACAACCGGTCTTGATAGCGACAGACCAGTTGTCCAAACGCCTCGGTGTTACCCCGAAGGGCGTCGTTGATGAGCGCAGTGTCGTCGTTCACGGTAGGTTGCTGATATAGACGCGAGATTCGGCACCAAAGTTCCGTAATTCACCGAAAAGACGGACCCGCCCGCTTTCGCGTTTCCCGAATTCCAGCGCGGGCAACACCAGGGTTGGCCGTTCTTGCCGGCGGGCACAAGCTGCCACCGGGGAACATGCGCTGGAGCTAACCTTTTGTTCCGAAGAGACTTGAGCGGTCCGTGCGAGCTCCGTCTCACGGGCGAACGGCCGAAACAATTGCCCATTGTATCCTAGTTCAGGCCCGGCCCAAAGCGCCCGGAGAAGAAAACAAAACGGACTACGGACCGTGGATTGGCGAGTCCGGGATGGAGTCCGCGGGCAATTTCTTGCCCGAAAACAGTGATCGAATGTTTGGCGTATATCCCTCCATCGTGGTACGCTGTAGCCCGCCGAGCCGGGGAGCGGTTACTTTCTCCGGCAGCGATGGCTCATGGTTGGTTTGATTTCCTTGGCTTGCGGAGTGCTGCAATGTCTTCCAGCGGATTGTCATGGGCTCTCGGGATTTCTTGTGCCTTATTTGGGGGTGGCGCGCTGTTGACGTCGAACCTGGTCCCGGCGCAAGACAACGCTGCAGCGAAAAACGAAGTCGCGGAGCAAGAACAGGCGAACGAAGGCCCACAGGGCAATCCGTACGCTGCTCCCGCGGGGTCCAGCGTCGCCGAGTTGGAAAAGTTTGTTGAACGGATGCTGCAAAAGCCGGAGTCGATTCGCAAGCGGCAGGAATTTCAAGATGCCATCGCCGACGCAGCCGAACGGATCCTCAAAGTCGAGGCCAGCGATCAGCAACGAGTCGCCGCGGTGAAGGCGTTGTTCGACGCGCTTCATCAGCAGGCGGTGCTTGGCGACACCAAAGCTGATGGTCGCCTGATGGACTGGGCAAAAAAGCTGTCGGAAGATCCGCAGGGAAAAATCGCCTCGGCGGCCAAACTGCATGTGCTCGAAGCCCGGTTGATGGAGGCTCGGGCCGGCAAGCCCGAACTGGAACAGGTGCAAAGCCTGTTTGAGGACGTGAAAGCTCTACTGACCAAAGAGCCGGCCACCAAGCGGCATCTCCGACTGGTTTCTGAAACGATCGGTTTGGTGAATAGCGTCAAGGATGCCAAGCTGAAGGACGAAATGTTCGACCAATTGGGCGAGTTTCTCGTCAAGAGTGAAGACCGCGAGGTGGCCCGGTATGGCAAGCAAATCCTGAAAAAGCCCGACGCGCCGGCCGCTCCCAAGCCGAGCGAACTGATTGGCAAGACGCTTGAATTGGAAGGCAACACAACCGACGGGCTGCCGTTCGATTGGGCCAGTTATCGTGGCAAGGTGGTGCTGGTGGATTTTTGGGCCACGTGGTGCGGCCCTTGTCGGGCGGAACTACCCAACCTCAAAGCCAACTACGAGAAGTACCACGATCAAGGCTTTGAGGTGGTTGCCATCAGCCTCGACAACGATCGCGACACACTGTTGGAGTTTCTCAAAGAAGAGAACATTCCATGGGTGAACCTGTTCGACGAAATCAACCAAGGCTGGGGAAATCCGCTGGCGAAGAAATACAATGTTCGCGCCATTCCCACCGCGCTGCTCGTCGACAAAGACGGCAAGGTGATCTCCACCAATGCCCGAGGCGAAGCGCTCACCAAAAAACTGGATGAGCTCTTCGCCAAGTAGCCCGCGGCGGCGAGATTGCCTACGCGATTATCTTACCACAATCGGCGATACCAGGGCTTTCTCTCCGTTTCGAAGCCGTCGGGCGGTGCAGTGGAGGGCATGGAAGAGGCGGTGGATGCCGACGGTCGCTCGGCAACCAAGGGCGCGTCGGCCATGTTCCCTGGTCCCACTGTGTCGCTGCCATCGCTTTCTGCTGTGCGGCTTCCGAATGGCCAAACGCGTTTGACCACCCTGCGGAACCGCGATTCCGATTCTGGTGTCCCGGCAATACTCTCCCCATTTTGTCGCATGCCGAGCGAGGTCGAAGCGGTTGCCCGATCTCCGCTCCGTTCGCCTTCGCCAACAGAGCCAAAGTTGCTTGCCGTTGTCGGCGGCGGAGTCGGCGGCTGCGACTCGGGCTGTTCGCGTGGTGGATAGATGGTTCTGCTGGTTTCCGCAATCGCAGCCACGGGAACGTTCGACCACCGGCCATCGTTGGTCGGGTTGTCGCCCGTGGCCGTTCTGCCCGCGGCTTCATCCCTTGTGTTGCCTGTTGGGTAGGCGGCCCGCGAGCGGGGGAAAGTAGTGTCGTATCGTTGGCCCGGCTGCATACCCGACACGCGAGGCGAATCGCTCGCCGTCATGTTCCCGGGGATGGACTGGCTGGCAGGTTGAGACCGATCGTAGACCATCGCGGCACTGTCAGGACTGGTGTTGACATCGTAGTAACGTCCTGCGGCCAATGGTCGCGATCCAGCCGGTCGGGCGGCCGCATCGTTCTGATACAGCGGATCGTAGCTGCTTCGATAATCGGAATCGCCATATCGAGGGGCAGTATTTGCCGCTTCCGCGACGGCAACCTTGGTTTTAGGCCCGACGGACGGCGGAACTGTTTCTTGTGCGGCAGGTTTTTCCAGCAGGCTGGCATTGGCATCGGCCGTTCCATAGGGGTCGGGATTGTAACCTGGCGACGTAGCGTAGCGGTCGTTTCCCGCGCGAGACGCGGGCTCGGTCGAGGTTGTCGCATTTGCTTCGCCAGCGGTTGGCGGCAACGGGGGATATTCGACCACGACCACGTCGTTTGCCGGATCAAGGGGTGGGGCGAGCCCGGCGCCGGTGGCGGCTGCGGCGCCCTGGACGAGCGATACGGCGTCTGTGGTCTTGGATTCTGCTTGATCGACGGTGACCGCCCCGTGCATTTCGCCTTGGGTGTTCGCGGAACCTCCTGGTCCCAAGTTATCCACGGCGGCGCGAATGCCTCCGGCAGTTTGGTCGGCCACGGCGCCAATTCGGTTTTCTCCACCTTCGATGGCAGTTCTGGCCTGGGTTTCCATCTGATGAACACCGGCGCGGGCAGCGTCTACCTGGTGCGTTGCCTGAACGGAGGCTTGGCTTAATGTGGATTGGCCTTGCGCCAGATTGCCGCGTGTGCTATCGGCTGTTGCTGCCACGGTTTGGTCGTACCGCTGCTGGTTGGCTTGCAGCGTTTGTCGCATGCCGTGAGCGGCTTGCCCGAGCAATGTTTGGCCTGAATTTGCCCCGGGAAGCGGCACACCTGGCAGTGGTTGGTACCGATTGTTTTGTTTCTGCAACCAGGCTTCGACACGCTGCTCACCTTGAGAGATTTGCCCGTCGACCTGATCCTTGCTTTGTTGGCCAAGTTGTTGCGATTGTGCTTGGAACTGATTGACGTGTTGCTCGGCCTGTAGCAAACCGTCCTGACCTAGCTGTTCGACATGGTCCACGTGTCGCTGCGTCAATTCCATGGCTTCGTTGGCCTGGGCCGCAACTTGCCCCATGGCATCGCGTGCCTGCCCCGCTCCGGCCGCAACGGCGGAGTCCACCCGGGTCCGCCCTCGATTCAATTCCTGGTCGATGGCGGCCACTAGCATCAAATGGCCAGCCGCGTGCAATTGATGACGAAGTTGCTGGGCTAAGGCCGGCGTATCGACTTGAAGTTGCGGGCGGCTCAACCGACCGCTAATCAAGCCAGCAAATTCCAGGCTGCCCAACTTTTGCAGGCCTTCGTTCCAGAGTTCGGGGCTCAATCCACCCAACTTTTCCGAACCCTGCAATTGCAGTTGCAGGTTGGCGGCCCGAGCCTCTAGCGGCAGACACAATCGTTCGCGACAGAATTTGCCCTCGGCGGTGAACGAGAGGTGGCCGAACGTAATCGCGAATCGGTCGCTCAGTTTATCGCTGGCTACTAGCTTGGGTAGCGGTACTGAGTCGACGGCCAGTCGCAAGCCATGCTCGGCGCCCGGCTGATGATAATTGAGCGTGGTCGCCAACTGGACTCCCAATTCGGGCGCGGCGAATCGCACCTTGGTGGGCTGCCCGATCAGCGGTCCGTCACTCGAAAGGCAGGTAATTTCCAATTCGGCGTTGTCGCCCAATCCCCATTTGGCGGAGGGGTTCTTCACTTTGAGCGCCTGAATGAGCAACCTCGGCTGCGGTTGGCCAAAGTCGCACCGAGCCGACCGCATCTCGCGGTAAGTCTCGGGAATGTAAAGTGCGTCGCGACTGGGCGACGGATCGTGTTCCCCCCGTCGAGAGAGCTTCTCAAGCTCGACCAGCAGCTCTTCCAATTGCGATAAACGCTCGCGAATTTGCGGCCAATCGCGCGCGTACTCTTCGATCGGGAAATCGAATTCCCAACCAGGCTCATGCTGCGAGGCTTTTCTGCTTTGGGACTCTCCGTCATTGGAATCGAAACCGGGGACATGCATCTTGTACGGCTTTGCAGGCGCAGGGCGGGCAACATTGGTGTCGAGGCCATCGATCAATATGCGATTGATGAGTACCCGCCCACGGAGCAGCGGACCAGGCTTTAATTCCGCGATCACGCGACCGATCACCAGTCGGTCGCGGTCGAGGTCGTTGGCATTGGGAATGTGCAGATCGTGGATGTCAAGCATGCCGTCGCTGAGCGAAAGCTCCGTTTGCGCGGCTTCGACTTCGGCCCGATTTGCGGCCGAAATACTGGCCAACACACCGTTTTGCACCCAACCGGGTGCGTAGTAATAAATGCCGGCCGTGGCAGGGGCGAGAACCAGCGCCGTGATGGCCAGGCCCGAGAACCGGAGAGTGCGGGCACGTGCACGTTGCGGGTTGGGACGCAGCGCCGAGCCGAATATCATCCAGCAAGCTGCGCCAATGGCAATCCGACAAATCCGCTGCTCGTGGTTGGTGAATCGATCCAGCAAGCGCAGATAACGGTTCTGCAACGCGCGGGTGGTCCAGGCGGCAAATCCGGCCGCCAGTACCGCCAGCAGCAAACCGACGCACATTCCACCGATCAGCGTGAATCGATCCAGGTCGAACAATGCCACCCAAACGCTGCCAGCATGCGGCGCCAAGGCAGCGCCCAACTCGGAGTCCTCAAGTAAGTAACGGCCGAAACGGAACGTAAATGGGGTAAGCGTCCAAGCAAGTGCGGCCGCCACTCCCCAGGTTTGGGCGAATACTTTGAGGGGATGCGCCAGTAGCAAGGCCAGCAGCAGCACCACGACCAGCGTGAGATTCCAGCCCGTGACAAAGCCGGCCAGCGTGCCGAGAAACACGGCGACTCCCACTTCACGCGGATGCAGGCCGCTTCGGGCTACGCCGAACAGACTTTCGAATAAATTACGCATGACTGATCATTCCTGTGTCGGGCGAGAAGGCTCTCGTCGCTGCAATGGGGCCGCAATGGCGGCACAATGGGGATACATTTCCCCTTGCCGCCAAACGCCACTCATGCCCGTGGTTCGGGCTGCTGGGAATTACCCAGCGCGCAGCATGCGGCGCGACCGACATCTCCGTTGGTATCGGATGCGCCGATGGTTCCACTTGAAGCGAGCGGTAAAAAGCTGCGGGCAGCGACCGGTCGACAGCCGCCGCGCCGTCGCCTATCTTCGGGCTTTTCCGTGTGACTGCACGACGTACTATGCACTGCCAGCGAGGATGTGATTCCCTTGACCGCCATTCAACGCATTCATGCCCGTGAAGTGCTCGATAGCCGGGGCCGCCCTACCGTGGAGGTGGAAATCACCTGCGTCGACGGTTCGCAGGGCGTGGCAATCGTTCCCTCCGGCGCCAGCACCGGCGCGGCCGAAGCGTGTGAACTTCGCGATGGCGATCCCATTCGCTACGATGGCATGGGAGTTCGCAAGGCTTGCCGCAACGTGGAAGAAACGATTGCCCCGGCGCTGATCGGCTGCGACGTTGCCGAGCAGGCGACTCTTGACAGGCGGTTGCTCGACCTTGACGGAACGCCGCAGAAAGCTCGACTTGGCGCGAATGCTTTGCTCGGCGTGTCGCTGGCGGCCGCGCACGCGGCGGCGGCCAGTGGGCAAATTCTCCTCTACGAACACTTGCACCGTTTGTGGTTAGCCGGCCAGACGACTTCCGCAACCCCACTCAAAATGCCGCTGCCCATGACGAACATGATTTCCGGCGGCTTGCATGCGGGCGGGAACCTCGATTTCCAGGACTTCTTGATCAGCCCTCACGGAGCACCCGACTACGCCACCGGCTTGGAGTGGATCGTTCGCGTGTACAATCGCTTGGGAAAACTGCTCGCCGCGGCCGGTTACGAGGGGCGTCTGGTAGGCGACGAGGGCGGATACGGTCCGCGCCTGGCCAGCAACCGCGAGGCTGCTCGGTTGGTTGTGCAGGCGATCGAAGCGGCCGGATTGATCCCCGGCGAACAAGTCTCGATTGCCCTGGACGTGGCAGCCACGCATTTTTACGACGGCCGGCATTATCGGTTGGCGGCAACCGGCAACGCTTCACTGTCGAGCGAAGATATGATCGACGAACTGGAGTCGTTGGCGAACGATTTCCCGATTCACTCGATCGAAGACGGACTGGCCGAAGACGACTGGACCGGCTGGCAAACGTTGCACGCCCGACTGGGAAATCGCATTCGCCTGGTCGGCGACGATCTCTTTGCCACCAACCCCGACCGAATCGCACGGGGCATCGAACTGGCTGCCGCCAATGCGGCCCTGATTAAAGTGAATCAGATCGGCACGCTAACCGAAACCTTTGAGGCGATGCGGTTGGCGATGTCGGGCGGCCTGGTTCGGGTGGTTTCTGCTCGCAGCGGAGAAACCGAAGACACTACCATTGCCGACCTGGCGGTGGCGACCGCGGCCGACCAAATCAAGATTGGATCGATCGTGCGCAGCGAGCGGCTGGCCAAGTACAATCGGTTGCTGCGTATTGAAGAATGGCTGGCCAGCAGCGGATGGTAGTCGACTTTTGTCTCAATACGTTTATCTCGTCCATTATTGATTGTTAACCATGGCTCGACTTTCTACCGGAATTCCCGCGCTCGATGAACATTTGGGGGGCGGCTTGCTGCCGGGCACGCTGACGCTGGTGGTTGGCGCCACGGGCATCGGCAAGACACAACTCGGATTGCAATTCGCCCACGCAGGAAAAACGCAAGAACAGCAAACCGGCATTGTGTTTGATATGACCAGTCGCGGCGATCCGCAAAGCCAATTGGATTACGCGCGTCGAATGTTTGGCTGGAGCATGGAGAGCGTGCGCGCGGACCAGAAACCCCGTTTGGAGAGATTCTTCGATCCCGAGCGTTCCTACGGCGACTATCTGCATGTATTCGACTACCACGGTCGCCGTGTAACGCGCAGCGACCTGGATGAAGACGCCTGGCGGCTCTGGCAAAGCGAGGTCATCAGCCGGCTGGGGGTTGCAATTGCCTTTTTCTATGGCAACTTTGTGCGCGGCGTGCGCCGCGCCGTCATCGACGGTCTGGAGCCGTCGGAACGGCCAGGCGATTCCATTCAGCTTCAATTGTTTGATTACATTTATCATCAAATCTTGCGCAAAGATCCGGACTGGGTCGCCCGAGATTTGTTTCGCCAGGATTTCCGTCGCAATGCGGATGAAGTGGCCAGGCACAGCTACGATCCGAGCCAAATTTCCTGCTTGGCGCTGTATACGTCGCAAGAGACGATGCTTGATGATTTGATTTCGCGACCGCTGGAAGAAGGCGGACTGGAGGCCGGCGCCAACACGATCATTTTGATGGGCAAGATTCGTGACGGGAACCGGATCGGCCGGGGGTTGCACATTTCCAAGCATCGCGGCAGCGCATGCAGCGAGGAGATTTTGCCGTACGCCATTAACGACGCCGGAGTAAAACTGCTGTAAGGCCAACTGCGGTTCACTCGCGAATGTTCCAGTGTTTTTCCCAATATGCACGGAGCACGGCGTCGGCCGCGCGTTGTCGCCGCGCGCGGCGAATCGACTCGATGGGCCAACATTCTTTCCAGGTGGCGAGCAGGGCGCCTTTGATGGTGAATCGATAATTGGGCGGCTTGAGCTGGAGATAGCCCGATTTTTCCTGTTCGGCGATCCATTCATCGAATCCGTGTTTCAAGTAACTCACGACGTCGCTTGCGAACTGGGTGACCAATCGGCACTCCGCTTGCCCTGGAGGCGCGTGTTGTTCGACCACCAGCAAGTGCAAGCGATAGAGTTGACCCAGATCGAGAATGGCCCAGAACTGGGTCAGGTGCTCTTTCGGGGGCAGAGGGTAGGGATGGATGCGGTGTTCATTCCCGGTACGAATCACCACGCCGCTTTCCCAGCGACGACTGAATTCAACGTGCTTTGACTTGATATTTGGATCTTCGGCATTCTTGGTAATGACCGAAGGAAATGCCAGATCGTACGTATCGCGATTCAAATAAACAGCCATCCGCGTGCCATGGTTGATGAGCGCGGCGCCGAAATACTCAAAGCCCTGCAAGGTGAGACCGCGGTGCGCAATGTCGAAAAATTCGCGCACGGCAGCCGGCAGGGTATCGACGGCCGGATCGAGCCCAACCACTTCGGTGGGGGCAGGAACCCTGGCACCGAAGTATACCAGCGGAGGCCCCAGCACGTACGGCATCACGATCAAACCTGCAATGACGAGCAGCGCCATCGCCAGCCAGAACCCCATCACGGTGCCCCCGGCGTTGCCGGCAATGTTTGCGGACTGCCGGTCAGCGTGACGGCAAAGTCCAAAGCCAAAGCCAATTCTCCCAACTGATACGGTTTGGAAACGACCGCCCGAACGCCATCTGCGGTGGCGGCGAGAATGTCTTGATGGCGAGGGAACCCCAGCACGGCCACCACGGGCAAGGGAGCAAAAGATTGGGCCAGCCTGGCGAGATGACTTCGCTGCTGGTCGAAGGGGCCGCAGCCATCCCAGATGACCGCCGTCATGCCGAGGTAAACCGCGCGTGCGTTCGTTGCCTGGCTGGCAACTTCATATGGAATGATGGTCGCCGGGTAACCCGCCGCGCGGACGCACTCGGCCAGGGTTTCAACCGAAGCGGCGTCGTAACCTGCCACTGCAATCGAGTTCTTGGTTCGCGCGCCAGGGAACGCCCAAACGCTCAACAGGCAGCGTTCGTCTTCGGTTGCAGTGAGCGGCAATTCCCAAGGGAGGCGCGATGGCCGGACACCATTTGAACCTCGCCCACCGCCATGCCGCCAGCGTCGCAAATCGGCTGCGAGCCGCCACTGCCACTGGTGCCAGTAATAGCGCACCACTCCCGGCCAGGGGACGCCAGACCGACCTTCGCCTTCACACAGGCTGCCGAGCAATGCTACCGATCGGGCGAGCGGAGCGGCAACGATAAGTCGAGCCGCCGTATCGCTCGGCAGGTCGCCGGGAAATCGCGTGGCCAGCAATATCAACTGGGGCGATTCCACGTGCGCCAGCGCCGCCAGGGCTTCATCGGCTTGTTGGAACACCTGGTCGGGAGGAAACTCCGCCTGCAAGCTTTCCCAAGCAGGCGCAAACTCCGGATGTTCGCGATCGCCAATCCACCACCAACGGCGTTCTGCTTGCGAACCGCTCACGGGGTCGAGGCTTTCTGCGCATTGGGTTTGGCTGGCGGGTTGCTCGCCGGTCTTTCTGCAGAAGGCGCGTCAGGAGCGTTGTTGGCGGGCAGCCATCGGGCCAACTCGGCCATGACGTTTCGAAACTTTGGATCGCCTGCCAGATTTCTCCACTCCTGGGGATCCTGGTCGTGGTCGTAGAGTTCTTCGCTGCCGTCGGCGTAGCGAATGTAGCGCCAGCGTTCGCTGCGCACCGCGTGATTGTTGCGGCCATGCGTGGTGAGCGTGGGGCGATCCCAGGCAGCTTTGGTGTTGGCAACCAGCGGAGCCAAGCTTTGGCCGTCGAGCTTTTTCGGTTCCAATCCGCACAATTCAATCAGGGTGGGATACAGGTCAAGCAGGTTTACGGTTCGTTCGCACGTTTGGCCGCTGCTCATGCCAGGGTGTGCAATGATGAGGGGAACGCGGGTGGCTTCTTCCCACAGCGAGAACTTCCGCCAATGGTGCTTTTCGCCCAAGTGCCAACCGTGGTCGCCCCACATCACAATGATGGTGTTCTTGGCGTGGGGACTGTTGTCGAGGGCGTCGAGCAACCGACCCACCTGGGCGTCGGCGAAGGCAATGCTGGCCAAATACCCTTGAATGGCGGCTTCCCATTGTTTGTGCTCGACCACTTTGCGGTGATCGCCGTCGGGCCTGGCCATCCGCCGGCCAGCCTCGGGCACGTCGTCCAGATCGTCGTCGGGAACTTCAGGGCGGCGAATGTCACCGAGCGGAAACTGCTCGAAATACTTCTGCGGCACATACCAGGGCAAATGAGGACGGTACAAGCCCACCGCCAGAAAAAATGGCTTTTCCTGCTTTTCGGCGAGAAACTCTTGTGCCCAAGAAACCACCTGGTAATCGCCCATCGCTTCGTCCGTTTGTTTCACCGGCCCCCAATCGAATTGGGCGGTGTTGGGAATGCCGTTGGCTGGCAACGCCTCGGGCTTGGGATCGCCTGGCTGCTTGTAATACCGCTGCCAACTGGCCAGATCGTTGAAACCGCCATGGAATATCTTGCCGCCCCCTTCCACGCGATATCCGGCCGCCAGGAAATGTTGCGGCAGCGTCACGGCGTCGGGCAGCACGGCCCGCCATGGCTGGCTGTTGAGATACACCCCGCTCGTCGAGGGATGCAAACCAGTCAGCAGGGCCGTTCGAGACGGATTGCACGCCGGCGCTGCGCAGTAGGCACGCGTGAATTTGACTCCCCGCGCGGCCAGGCGATCAAGATTGGGCGTGTTGGTCCCGGGATATCCTCCGAGGAAGCCGGTCCAATCGTTGAGATCGTCGATTGCCAAGAATAGCACGTTCGGACGTTCTTTCTCCGACCGGCCCGGGTTCTCCGCGGCCGCCCCGGATGTCATGTGAAAGAACAGGGTCAGCAGCCACACGCCGAGCATGCCAGCGGAAAAGATACGCTGAATTCTCATAACGCTATTCCTCGAACAGCGAACGGGCGGAAAAGAAAAGAGCACGAAATGATGCAAATGGCCCGAGGCATTGTAAGCTGCCTGCGGACGCGCACGCTACTGCCCATCGTTATGGTGCCGGCCAGGGACTTTATAAATTTCCGCGAGGGTGATTCCCCAATTCCGCCCTGCACTAGCTGATGATCGGCGAGCGTTTGCCTGCCGCTTCTTCCAAAAAGTGCTGCATGCGTTGCACCAGTGATTGCGGTTCGGGAAAGATGCCGTCGAGAATTTGCGCGTTGTCGAACAGTTGCTCCGCGCATTCCTTGATGAATCCGGCGTGGTCGGGATTGGCGCTGAGCTTGGCCAGTTGGCGAATCAGGTTGGATTTGGGGTTCACTTCCAACACCCGCTTGCTCAGTTGAAAATCCTTGTCGGCCATTTTCATGAGCTTTTGCATTTGCGTGCTCATGCCCGGTTCGGGATTGACCAGGCACACGGGGCTGTCGATGAGTCGCTTCGACTCGCGCACGTCGGCCACGCGATCGCCGAGCGCTTCGCGGAACAGTTGCAGCACGCGACTCGTGGCCTGATTTTCCGCGGCGGCCAGTTCCGGGGTTTGCTCGGCTTCGTCGGTTTCGGATGCTTCGCCCTCGGGCAGCGACACATTCTCGGCATCGATCGAAAGCAGTTCCTTGCCTTCGAATTTGTGGAGGTTGGCCATCACGAATTCATCGACGGGATCGGGCAGGTACAAGACTTCCAAATCGCGGCGGCGGAAGATCTCCAGATTGGGATTGTTGGCGATCGTTTCCACGTCGGGGCCGCCCAGATAGTAAATCTGCTCCTGTTGCTCTGGCATCCGGCCGATGTATTCGTCGAGCGAGGTCAACTGGCCGCGTTCGGTGCGACTGGACGGAAATCGGAGCAGTTTGGCAAGCTTGTCGCGATGCTGAAAATCCTTGGCGGTTCCTTCCTTGATCATGTACGAAAACTGTTCGTAAAACGCGGAGAACGTTGCCGGTTCGTTGTCGGCCAAACGCTGCAAATGTCCAATCACCTGGCTCACGAGCGAAGCCCTGATTTTGCGAAACACGCTATTGTCTTGCAGCGTTTCTCGCGACACGTTGAGCGGCAAATCCTCGGAATCGACCAGGCCCACGAGAAATCGGAAATAGTCGGGCAGCAACTCGCGGCAATCGCTCTGCACCAAAATACGCTTGGCGCACAGGTTCAAACCGTGTTCCAGGCGACCGAACCCCAGCCGTTCCACATTGGTCGGAGGGCAATACAACAGGGCATGAAACTGGATGGGGCTATCGACCGAAAGGTGCAAATGCCACAGCGGTTTTTCCGTCGTGTGGTGCGATACGTGCTGATAGAACCGCGTATAATCTTCTTCCTTGAGTTGACTGGCCGGTTCTACCCAAATGGCCTTTTGCTCGTTGAGTTTTTTCTCGCCCAGCCTGATGGGGTACTGCACAAAGCTGGAGTACCTGCCGATGATGGCTTCCAGGCGGTAGTCTTCGAGGAAGTCGGCGGCGTCTTCCTTCAGGTTGAGCACAATTTGGGTGCCGCGCGGAAGTTCACCGGCCGGGGCAATGCTGAACTTGCCCGTCCCTTCCGACTCCCATTCCCACCCGGTGTTTTCGTGGTAGCTGCGGGTGCGAACCTGGACGGTTTCGGCCAGCATGAAGGCCGAATAAAAGCCGACCCCAAACTGGCCGATCAGCGACACGTCGCCTTGCTTGTTGCCTTCACTGGCCAGCTTTTGCAGGAACTCGAGCGACCCGCTATGGGCGATCGTGCCCAAGTTGGCAACCAACTCGTCGCGAGTCATGCCGATGCCGTTATCGACAATCCGCAGTTGCTTTTGCTCTTTGTCGATTTCGAGCCGGATTTCGAGCGGACGGTCGTCGCGATAGGCTTCATCGACCAGGGCAATATGCCGCATTTTGTCCAGGGCGTCCGAGGCATTCGAAATCAGTTCCCGCAGTGCGATTTCACGGCTTTGGTACAGCGAGTGCGAAAGCAGATGCAGCAGTTGCTTGATTTCTGCCTGAAACGAGAACTCGGTACGCTCGGTTTCGGTCGCCATCTTGGGCTTGCTCCTCACAACTCTCGCCGCGCTGGGGGGGGAACGTCAGGGAGACCCCGTACGCGGCTGCTACCCTAAATTTCCTTCAAGTACGTTCAACTCCCCATAGCCTAACGATTGCTCGCCCTGTGAAAAGATGTCTCGAGAGACCCCGCGCTTGACGCGCGCAGATGTTCGCCTCACAGTGGGGAGATTGTAACGGCGTGCCGTGGCGGCCTGTGGCGGCATCGACGTCGTACCCTGGTTGCCGACGTGCCGCATTCGCATGCGGCGGATCGAACTTTGCTCCTTACCCTTCGCGCGGTTGAGACATGATGGCGAATGCGCAATTTCGCGGGTGGATGGTGTTTGGCCTGCTGCTTGGTTTTTTGGCGGCGTTTGGACTGGCCCAACCAGCGGCCCAAAACAATGACCTGCCGGCTGCGAAGGCCGAATTGGCCGCAAAAGCAAGCCGTGAGCCGTGGACGACGTCGAAGATCACCGGATCGCCCGACCCGCCGTCCCCGTACCAATTGGAACGCGTGTTTCCCGAGTTGGCGTTCGATCAGCCGGTGAGCCTGGTAACGGCGCCAGGCAGCGATCGTTTGTTCGTGATGGAGTTGCGAGGGAAAATCTATTCCTTCGATCCCGAGGCCAAGAATCCGCAGCCAGAATTGTTTGCCGACCTGGCAACCGCAGTGGAAGGCTTTCGCCGCGCATACGGCATCGCGTTCCATCCTCGCTTTGCCGAAAACCGGCAGGTGTTTCTCTGCTACGTGCTCGATGAAAACAACCCCGACGGTTCGCGCGTTTCGCGGTTTCGCGTCACTGGCGGCGAGAACGACACAGCCCCGCAACTGGTAGCCAATAGCGAGGAAGTCATTCTTACCTGGTTTAGCGGGGGCCATAACGGCGGCTGCCTGAAGTTTGGACCCGATGGTTATCTCTACATCTCCACGGGCGATGGCTCGAGCCCCTTTCCGCCCGACAACAAGAACACCGGCCAGGACATCAGCGATCTGCTGGCTTCGATCCTGCGAATCGACGTCGATCGCGCGTCGGATGGCAATAAATACGCTATTCCCGCCGACAATCCGTTTGTGAACGAGCCGCAGGCCCGAGGCGAAGTTTGGGCGTACGGCTTGCGCAATCCCTGGCGGATGGCGTTTGACGCCGCGACTGGCGACCTTTGGGTGGGCGATGTTGGCTGGGAAATGTGGGAGATGATCTACCGCGTTCAGCGCGGCGGCAATTACGGTTGGAGCCTCGTCGAGGCCGAACAGGTGGTGCATCGCGAACGGGAGCGCGGACCCACGCCGATTTTGCCGCCCACCGCGGCCCACGATCATACCGAATCGCGTTCGATCACCGGCGGCCAGGTTTATCGCGGCGAGCGGCTGAAAAACCTGCAAGGCGCGTATGTTTACGGAGATTACGTCACCGGGAAAATCTGGGGGCTTAAGCACGATGGGAAGCAGGTCGCTTGGCAGCAAGAACTGCTCGACTCATCCGAAGACATCATCTGTTTTGGTCTCGATACGCAGGGCGAGTTGTACGTGGTTTCGTACAACGGGGCGATCCATCGGTTGATCCCCAATCCGCAAACCGAAGCAAATGCGGCCTTCCCCAAAAAGCTTTCCGAGACGGGACTGTTCAGCGACCTGCGAACGCATGCCTTGGCGCCCGGCGTCCTTCCTTATCAGGTGAATGCCCCCCTTTGGTCCGACGGCGTCGATGCATTCCGCTTCATCGGGGTGCCAGGGCTGGGCAAGCTCGGCATTCACCAGACGCACAACGAACAGGTCGGCAACATTAAGGGAGCCTGGGATTTTCCGCCCGATACGGTGCTCGGAAAAACCTATTACGCGCCTGGCCGCGACTGGGCCTCTCCGTATCGATTCATCGAGACGCAGATCTTGCACCGCGACGGCGATACCTGGAAGGCCTACAACTACATCTGGAACAAAGACCACACCGACGCCGCGCTGGCCGGCACCGAGGCCAGTACTTCCGTGATCCAAATTCCCCGCGGTCCATCAAGCACTTCCGGCTACAAGTCGCAAACGTGGCGGCATGCCAGCCGGAGCGAGTGCATTCTTTGTCACACCACCAGGGCAGGCACCATCCATGGCTTTGTGCCCGAACAGTTGGATCGCGAATTCGCGCCGTTGGAGGGTGGAGATCCGTCGCCGGAAAACAATCAACTCGTGGAATTCGCCTCGCTCGGCTTGTTCGAGCAGCCCGTGCCCGAGGATCACCCGGTGCTGGTCGATCCTTACGATAACAATGCCGATCTCGACGCCCGCGCCCGTTCGTACTTGCACGTGAACTGCGGCCATTGTCATCGCCGGGGCGGCGGCGGCACGGCGGCTTTCGACGTGCGTTACACCATGCCGCTGGCCAAAGCCAATCTGCTCAACGCCCGGCCGACCCAGGGCACGTTCGAGATCCACGCTGCGGCATTGGTTGCGCCGGGCGATCCGTACCGTTCGCTGCTGCACTATCGGATGGCCAAGTTGGGCCGCGGTCGCATGCCGCACTTTGGTTCCACGGTGGTCGATGAAGCCGGCGTCAAGCTGATGCACGATTGGATTGCATCGTTGAAGAACCCCGAGCCCAAGCTTGAGGAACCGGCCTCGGTCGCCGCTCGCCGCGCCCATGAAGAGCGGTTATTGCAGATCGCCTTGAGCAACCGGGAGCAAAAAGCGTCGGCACTAAAGGAATTGTTCGCCACCCCCAGCGGCGCGCTACGCGTGCTGCACGTGATCGAACGAATCCCCCAATACCATGATGTCATCGTCGCGGGTTACAAACACGAGGACCCGCGGATTCGCGACCTGTTCGAAAGATTCATTCCCGAGGACCAGCGGGTGGCCCGGTTGGGTACCGACATTCGACCCGATGATATTCTTTCTCTCCCGGGAGATGTCAGTCGGGGCAAGCAACTTTATCTGAAAGCGGCCGGCTTGCAGTGCCGCAACTGCCACAAAGCCGAAGGGCAGGGAAAATCGCTCGGACCCGACTTCGACGGCCTCGGAGTCAAGCAAACCGCAGCTCAATTGCTGGAAAGCCTGATCGAACCTTCAAAAAAAATCGATCCCAAGTACCTCACCTACGTGGTCGAGACGGGCGATGGTTTCGTCCATCAGGGCCTGCTTGTGCAACGGACGGACGAAGCGATCGTGCTCCGCACGGCCGAAGACAAAGAAGTGCGGATCGCCGCGGATAATGTCGAGTTTTTCTCGCCGCAACAAAAGTCGCTGATGCCAGAGATGCTGCTCCGCGACATGACCGCCCAGGAGGTGGCCGATTTGCTGGCATACGTCTTGAGCTTGCCGCCGAAGTAGCCGTTGCCGCTTGCGATTCTTCCGCAGTGGTTTGCCGACAATCGGCAACTACAATGGGAAGTCTTTAGTTGTGTAGGTGCTGACGTCTCCGCGAGTTGCGGGGGAAGTTGGCGGGGGGAATCGCCAGTTTGCGGTTCGCCCACGGTAAGCCGATCCAGTTTTCTTGCCGGCGGAAATGCTCTTCCGGCGAATTGCATAAACCTGTGGAGCCTGGTTGTGATGCGCACATTGATGGGAACCGATCCGCGGCGACGCGTGCGAAATGGAATCAGTTGGACCATATCCGTAATGAGTTTCGGCCTGCTGCTGATTTCCTCCGTTCGCGCCGCCGAACCGCAACCGGTCTTCGACAGCAAGCTGGTCACCGCTCAAACCCCGGGGCATGCGGTCGAGATTGACGTGCCGCTTGCCGGGGCACGCGATCTGTATCTGGTGGTGACCGACGGCGGCAACGGATTTGCCTGCGATTGGGCCAATTGGGCACGACCGCGACTGGTTACCAAGCAGGGCGAGCGGCCCCTGACCGATCTGAAATGGAAGTCGGCCACGGCAGGGTGGGGCCAAGTACGGGTAAACCAGAATTGCGAAGGCGGGCCGCTCCGAATTCATGGTAAAGATGTGGACTACGGTATCGGGACGCACGCCGCGAGCCTGATTCATTTCGAATTGCCCGGCGGTGTCGAGCGGTTCCGCGCCACGGCAGGACTCGATGACGGCGGCACCCGGCAAGGCGGCAACCAATCCAGCGTGCAATTCCTGGTGTACCTGGAACAGCCGCCAGCGATCCAAGCCAGTGCGGCCGCGGTGGCCGCACCGAGTCGCGAACCGGCCGACGCACTCGCGAACCTCGACGTGGGTCCCGGCCTGGAAGCTTCGCTGTTTGCCGCCGAACCCGCGCTCTTGAGCCCCGCCAACATCGATATCGATCACCGCGGTCGGGTGTGGATTTGCGAGGTGGTGAACTATCGTCATTTTCGCAATACCGACAATGCCCCGCGCGAAGCCGGTGATCGCATCCTGATTCTTGAGGACAGCAACGGCGATGGTCAAGCCGACCGTGAAACCGTGTTCTATCAGGGGCGCGACATCGATTCGGCTCACGGTGTGTGCGTACTCGGCACACCCGACGACCGCGGCACGCGGGCCATCGTTTCCGCCGGTTCCAACGTGTTGGTGCTGATTGACGACGACGGCGACCTCAAGGCCGACCGCAAAGAGGTGCTGTTTTCAGGCATCTCCGGGGTGCAGCACGATCACGGCATCCACTCGTTTCTGTTTGGGCCCGACGGCCGCTTGTATTTCAACTTTGGCAACGAGGGCCGCCAGTTGAAAGATGCCAGCGGAAAGATCGTGGTTGATCGGGCAGGCAACGAGGTCGCCGCCCAGCGCAAACCGTATCAAGAAGGCATGGCGTTTCGCTGCAATCTCGATGGCAGCGATCTGGAAACCCTCGGCTGGAATTTCCGCAACAATTGGGAGTTGGCGGTCGATTCGTTCGGCGGTATTTGGCAAAGCGACAACGACGACGACGGCAACCGCGGCGTGCGGATCAATTTTGTGATGGAGTTTGGCAACTACGGCTACAAAGATGAATTCACCGGCGCGGGCTGGCGAACTCCGCGGATTGGCATGTCGCCAGAAATTCCCGAGCAGCATTGGCATCTGAACGATCCCGGCGTGGTTCCCAACCTGCTGCTCACCGGCGCCGGCTCGCCGACCGGCATCTTGGTTTACGAAGGCGAACTGCTGCCGCAGGTGTTCCGTCGCCAATTGATTCATTGCGATGCTGGCCCGAACGTGGTGCGCGCCTATTCGGCCAAGCGCGACGGCGCCGGCTATTCGGCGGAAGTGGTGAACATTCTGCATGGCGCCCGCGACAATTGGTTCCGACCATCCGACGTGTGCGCGGCCCCCGATGGCAGCCTGATCGTGGCCGACTGGTACGATCCCGGCGTGGGCGGGCATCGCATGCAAGATGTGGAACGGGGTCGGCTGTTTCGCGTTGCCCCGCCTGGCAAGCCGTATCGCATGCCCCAATTCGACTTCTCTACGACGGAGGGCGCCATCGAGGCCCTCAAGAACCCTAACCTGGCCACGCGTTACGTGGCCTGGACCGCGCTGGCCAACCAGGGACGAGAAGCAGTACCGGCGCTGACGAAACTAGCCCAGGATGCCAATCCCGTGTACCGCGCACGCGCGTTGTGGTTGCTGGCCGCCGTGCCAGCCAGCGGTGTCGATTCCGTCTCCATGGCTGCCCAGCGGGCCGCCAACGATGACGATGCCGACGTGCGCTGCATGGCGCTCCGCATTTTGCGGCAGCATCATCGCAATCCATTGGAGATGGCTGCTCGGTTGGCGCGCGATCCTTCGCCTGCCGTGCGACGCGAATGCTTCATTGCCTTGCGAGGAATCAACGATCCTCAGGCCAATCAACTTTGGGGCGATCTCGCCCGCCAGCACGATGGACAAGACCGCTGGTATTTGGAAGCGGCTGGCATTGGCGCCGACGGCCATTGGGATGCCCGCCTGAAGACCTACTTGGAAACAACGACTGCGGATAACAATGGCCCGCCGCTCCGTTCGCCTGCCGTTCGCGACATTGTGTGGCGTTCGCGGGCGAAACAAACACCGCAACTCTTGGCGAAGATTCTGCAGGACGACGACTTGCGAACCGCCGACGCGCTGCGCTACTTGCGCGCTTTGGACTTCCAGTCCGGCCCGCACCTCGAAGAAGCCTTGCTCGAGTTGGCGTTTACCACGGCCGGCGGAAATCGCGAAAAAGCCGCGGTGATCAACGCCGCGGCGCTCGAACGTTTGCCGGGCAATTTGAACCTTGTCGATCGCCCACAGTATCGGCAAGCCTTGGAAAAAGTTTTGGCGTCATCGGCCGGCACGCCGCTGTTTGTGGGCCTGGTGGAAAAATTCCGGCTGGCCGAGCATTACGGTCAATTGCTGGCCTTGGCGCAACAACAGCCGGAAAGCCAACTCGGCGTCGATGCCATTCGCGCGCTGCTCAACTTGGGCGATCGCCAGGCAATCCGCGCCGCGTTGCTCAGCGGCGATGCGGAAAAATCGCTGCCAATTGCGACTGCCCTGACCATGGCTGCCGACGGCCGCGCCGTGAGCTTGTTAATGCCGATTGCCGAAGACACGAACCAGTCGTTGGAATTGCGGCGTCAGGTAGCACGAGCCATTGCCCGCACGCGAAATGGCGCACTCGACCTGATCAAGCAGGCACAGAACGGCAAACTCGACAAAGACATCGAGCAGGCGGCGGCGTTTGAATTGCATTTGTCGAGCCTGCCCGAGATCAAGTCGGCCGCCGAAAAGCTGTTCCCGCTGCCGGCGTCCAAAGACTCCCAACCGCTGCCCCCCGTGGCCGAGTTGCTCAAAATGCAAGGCAATATCGCAGCTGGTGCCAAGATTTTCGCCACCACGGGCACTTGCAATAAGTGCCACGTCGTGAACAGCGAGGGCAAAGACGTGGGGCCAAATCTTTCCGAAATCGGCGGCAAGCTCAGTCGCGAAGCGATGTTCGAATCGATTCTTTATCCCAGCGCCGGCATCAGCCACAATTACGAGTCGCACACGCTGCTGCTTGCCAGCGGCAACGTGGTCACGGGCATCATCACCAGCGAAACGCCGACCACTATCACGCTGAAAACGGCCGAGGGCTTGGTGCAGAACATTCCCGTGGCCGAGGTGGAGGAGCGAGAAAAGCAAAAGGTCTCGCTGATGCCCGCCGACCTGCAAAAGGTGATGTCGGCCCAAGACCTCGTCGACGTGGTCGAATATATGCGGACGCTCAAGAAGCCGGCCCAGCGATAAAGTCAATGCACAGAGCGACCCCGGCCGATGAACAGCCAATAGCGCACTTATTGTTTTGCTGTCGGAACGACTTCAGCCGCATTGCCGTACCATTCAACCGCTTTGCATTCCAAATTCCCGCCCTCTTGCGCCGCGCTCGCCCTTGCTTTTATGCGACTGGCGGCGACAATCGCTTCATTCGCGCTGTTGGTGTTATGCGTGGAATGCACTCTGTTCGTTTGAGGATCAGCATGGCGTCGCCGAATGGAAGCTGGGAAAGCAAGATTTTCATCGAAGAAACGCGGGTGGGCAAAGGGGTTTTTGCCAATCGCCATTTCAAGACCGACGCGATCATTGGCGAGGTCACCGGCGAGTTGATCCATGACGCCGAATATACGTCGAGCTACTGCATCGACATGGGCGATGACATCGCGTTGGAGCCAGCGCCGCCGTTTCGGTTTTTGAACCATAGCTGTGATCCCAATTGCGAATTGTTCGTTTACGACGACGATTTGTTCAAACTGCTGGTGGTTTCGCTGCGACCCATTCGTCGCCATGAAGAGTTGACCATTGACTACGGCTGGCCGGCAGAAGTTGCCATTCCCTGCCAATGCGGCAGCGATGTTTGCCGTGGTTGGGTGGTCGACCCAGAAGACCTGCCCTTGCTCTTGGAAGAAAAAGCCGAGGAGGCCAAGGCGATGGCTCAAGAGCAGCAAGCCCTCCATCAAAAGAATTCGCGGCGAAAATCCAAAGCGGCCAGGGCGGCCTGTTAAGCCCCTTTCGAGCGGTTGCTCCACGACCTGCCGCCAAAAATCTCTGGGCATGCAACCATTGCCAGAGTGGTTGCGCCTCACTCACTTGAGGAGCGAGTCGATGCAAAGGTTACTTCGATTGTTGGCATTATGGTTCGGTCTGCTGCAGGGCCTGGTGGTTGCGGCACAGGCTCAAGACATGCCTCTGTCGCAGGTACTAATTGACGGGCAGGACTGGGAACTTGTTGCCGAAGGCTTCGAGTTTACCGAAGGACCGGCGGCCGACGAGAAAGGGAATCTCTATTTCACCGACGTCAGGGCGGGCAAAATCCACCGGGTGGACGCCGCCTCGGGCCAGGTCGAAGTGTTTGTGGAACAGTCCGATCGCACCAACGGGTTGATGTTCGGTCCTGCCAACAAGTTGTATGGCTGCTGCGGAGGACGGCAAGAGATCGTCACCATCGATTCACGGGGAAATTTCACCACTCTGGCTGCCGAGGCGCCGTGCAACGACCTGGTGGTCACCCGCGAAGGGGCCGTCTACTTCACCGACCCGCTCAACAAAAAAGTGTGGTATGTCAGTCCGCAGGGGAAAAAACGCGTGGTCGATGAAGGCATTGAGCGGCCCAATGGCCTGATTTTATGGCCCGATCAGGGTACGCTGGTGGTCGCCGACACGCTGGGGCCGTATTTGTGGACGTTTCGGGTCGAGCCCGATGGCAGCCTGAGTCACAAGCAACCCTATTACACATTGCGAATGGTTCCCGGCCAAATGGGCAGCGGCGCCGATGGCATGACGGTGGATGCCTTTGGGCGGTTGTATGTGGCCACGCACGCCGGACTGCAAGTTTTCGACCCGACGGGTCGCATGTCGGGCGTGATCCTCAAGCCACAGAATAAGTTTCTTTCCAACGTGGCCTTTGGCGGCCCCAACCTCGGCACCCTGTATGTCACGTGCAGCGACAAGGTGTATCGCCGGCCGACCAAGGTGCGAGGAGTGCGATACCACAAGGCGCCAGGTGAAAAGCCTCGCTGATCGACCTACGGCTGCAGGCCGGAATATTCGTTACAACCGCTACCGGTGCAACTGCGCCCCCCTTGGAATAGCCGCGAACCTCGTGGCAAGGGTGAGAGTCTCTAGCAATCTTGCAGGAAAATTCGCGGTCCGAATTATGCTGAAGGGAATGGAGTCAGGCGGATCCCGGTTATCGTCCGTTGGATTCCGCCAGGACGAATCGCCGACTCAGTCCTTCTGCCTTTCGATCGCCCATGGAACTTGCGCTTATTGCCTCGGTTGACGAGTTTTCGGCTCTCCGAGCGGATTGGGATGCTCTCGTCGTCGCTTCCGACGAAGACAATCCATTCCGCCGCTGGTTTTGGAACCATTGCTGGTGGAAACATTTTGGCCACGGGCGCCGATTGACCATCGTCACCGTCCGTCAGTCCGGCCAACTCATTGGCCTGGCTCCGTGCTTTATCCAGCGCGATCATTGGTGGCGTGGGGCGCGCGTCGTACGATTCCTCGGCGCCACCGAAGATGTGTGTAGCGAGCATTTGGGATTTCTGATCCAGCAGGGAATGGAAGAGCAAGTCACCTCAGCCTTGCTCTCCTTTTTTCTGGAGCAACAGGGTCGCTGCTGGGACGTGCTGCGGCTTACCGATCTGCCAGAGTCCAGCCGGCAAGTGGCCGAAATTGATCGATATGTCGATCAACACCACGTGGCTGCTCGGCGATTGCCCGACCATGTTTGCCGCCTCGTGCGGTTTCACGACGGCTGGGATGCTTATTTGCGGGATCTTTCGTCCAAGCGGCGCACCAAGCTGCGCCGGATCGAGCGCGAATTGGCAAGTCATTCAGTGGAATTGGCCGTTGCCGAGACCGCGGACGACCTTCCGGATCGCTGGGAAGAATTGTGCCGTTTGCACAATCTGCACTGGCAAACGCAGGGTTTGCGCGGCTGTTTCGAAGTCCCTGCCTTCGCCGCGTTTCATCGTGAAATCGCGGAATATTATCTTTCGCGAAACAAGCTGTTGTTGGGGTCGCTGCTCGTGGATGGCAAGGCCGTAACCAGCAGTTACTCGGTGCGACTGAATGACGTGGCTTACGAGTACCAGCGAGGACACGATCCGGACTGGATCGATCGCAAGGCGGGACACGTGCTGCAGTTCAAGATGTTTCGCTACGCGATCGAACGTGGCGTGCGATGCTGGGATTATTTGCGCGGGGACTATCTTCACAAACGCGATTGGGCCAACGACATGCGCCAGACCGTTGAGTACCAAATTGCCGCTCCTCGCAAACTGCAGTCGGTGCGGCTGCTCTTGGAGGAGCGGTTCGATCGGGCCAAGGATCGATTGCGCAAACTGCGCGACACGGCGCATGTGTGGAGGAATGAGCAGACGAACCACAGCCCGCCGGCAGAGACACGCCAAGAATCGTAACGTCACAATTCGGACCACTTGCGCAGATGCAGGGCCAATGGCGTTCTCGTGCGGCGACCTCGACTGCAAGAACCGGTTGCTGCGAGGCCGTTTCGGCGGAAGAGAAACGCCGTCCGACAGGCTGCCTGACGCTCAGAACGAGCAATTCGCGCCCCGCTTCTTCACGACGCGGACAACTTCAGCAAGCGGTCTCCCAGTCGTACAACAAACGCGCCCGGCACGACCGCCACGCCATATACAATTCCTTCCTCGGGCAAGAGGTTTTCGGCCAGCACCTTGGCCTCGTTGCCTTCGGCGGCCATCACCGTGGTGGGGCCGTCTTTGGTAAAGAAGTAAATTCGGTCGCCCGCGCCCACGGGACTGGCCCAGCACGAACCGGGCAAACGCTGCGTCCAAATGGATTTTCCAGTTGCGAGATCGACCGCCGTGGCCACGCCAGAGCGGTTCACAAAATAGGCTCTTCCGCGATGTACCAGCGGCGAGCCAAACGAGCTGGTGGCGTCGGCCTTCCAGGCGATGCGGTTTTCGATCTTGGCCCCACGTTGCAAAGCAACGTTCCAGGCGGCGTCGCTCGAACCGACAATAACCAGGTTGCCGGCCACGCTGGGCGAGGCCACCGTATTGCCGTCGAGTCCCGCCTGCTGCCACAAAAGCTCGCCGTCTCGGGCACGTACTGCCTGCACCAGTCCATTGGAGCTAATCAAGATTTCTTCTTGGTCTCCGCTGCCGGTCACGATGGGCGAACTCCACGAAACTCTCGGCTCGCGGTCGGTCTTCCAGCGATTCTTGCCGGTCGCCGGGTCAAGGCACAGCAGGTAGCTTGGACCGCTGTGATCGACCAGCAGGATCAGGCCGGCCTCGGCCAGGGCCGCCGAACTGCCCAGTCCGTGGTTTCCCTGGATTGGCCCATAGTCTTTCGTAAGTTGCCGCTTCCAAAGCAGCTTGCCGTCATGATCGAGCGCGAAAACGTCGCCACTCTCGAAAAACGCGTACAAGCGATCGGCGTCGATTGCCGGAGTGGGCGCCGATCGGCTTATGTAATTGCTCACCTTCTCGGTTTCGGTCGCGGGAAACGTCTGCTTCCACTTTTCCTTGCCATCGGACAGGTGGTAGGCCGCCACAATCAAGGTTTCTTTCATATCGCCGGTCGCGGCGGTCACATACACCGTGTCGCCCCAAATAACGGGACTCGATTGCCCATAGCCAGGGAGGGCAACATTCCAGGCAATGCCCGAGTCGGGCGACCACGTTAGCGGCAGCTCGGCCGCGCTGGTGGTGCTGCTGCCGTCGCCACGAAAACCACTCCACGGGGCAGGAGAGCGAAGCTCGCCGTCGGCGACGCAGAGTGCCGCGGCCAAGAGCAATGCATGCATGACCGAAATTTCCTTGAAAGACAGCCTGAACTCGTAAAAGTAGCAACAGCGAAAGGGGGCAACGCACCGCCGGAGGCCAAACGGCCAACCGGCTATCCCCCGCTTACCGGCGGGATACAAGCCACCTTGTCCGCTGGCCCAATTCGCGTTCGTTCGCCGGCATAGTCTTCGTTCACGGCGAATTGCAACTGGCCCAGCAATCCAGCCAGCTTGGGGGCCTGGGTAGGAATGGCCGACTTGAGATCGGCCACGGTGGCGTCCTCGGGCAGATCCAACTCCACAACGTCGGCGCCCTGCAGTTGTCGAGCAACAGCGAACAGTTGTACGCGAACTCGCATGCGAAACCGTGTTTGGTCTGGGACCTTCCGCCGGCTGCGCGAATCCACACGCAACCATCCAGACGCTACTTGCCATGGTGATGGGGCAAGAATTGCTGCTCGACGCTCGTGTCGGTAAAGAGCGAACGGCCAACCGGCGGACTACCAACACCGTACCCCCGGCAGCGTCCACTGGCAAGCCGGCAATTGCATGCTGGCGGCTGTCGTCATATCATTGCCGCATCAGACCTGAAGGAACGTGTGTTGGGCTGGGCGTTGCTGTTCTCGCCGCGGCGCCTGCTTTCACCCGCCGAGCGTACATCTGGTCCAGCCGCAACGAGATCAACGGCCAGGCTCTGTCTGCCGCACGTGGCAGCGAGCGTTGGCTGGCAATGAAGAACGAGTGGAGCCGCCCCCCATGAGCACGCGTGCCGAAGCCTATGCCGGATTGAGTGTCGCCATTGTCACGCCCTTTCGCGGCGACAAGGTGGATTACGATCGGCTGGCCGAGCAAATCGAATTTCAAATCGAGGCCGGAACGACGTGCCTTTGCCCAGCCGGCACCACCGGCGAATCGCCCACCCTCACCCACGACGAACACGACGAACTGATCTCCCAAACGGTGAAGTTGGCGGCCGGCCGCATCAAGGTGATGGCTGGAACGGGTTCCAACAGCACGGCCGAAGCGCTGCGACTGACACGGCATGCCGAGAAGGCCGGCGCCGATGCCGCCCTGGTGGTTGCTCCGTACTACAACAAGCCCACCCAGGAAGGCTTTTACCAGCACTACAAAGCCTTGGCAGAGGCGGTATCCATCCCCATTTGCGTGTACAACATTCCGGCCCGCACCGGCAAGAATATTGAGCCGGAAACAATCATTCGCATGGCGGAGTTAAAGAACATTGCCATGGTGAAAGAGGCCACGGGCTCCATGGATCAGGCATCGGCCGTGATCGCCGCGACCGATCTTACCGTACTCAGCGGCGATGATAGCTTGACGTTACCCCTGCTGGCCATCGGCGGACGCGGCATCATCAGCGTGGTGGGCAATGTGGTCCCTCGAGATATGAAGGCGCTGTGCGATGCCTTCGACCGGGGCGACTTGAGCGAAGCCCAGCGTTGGCACCGCAAGCTGTTCCCGTTGTGTCGCGACATGCTCTCGCTCGCCACCAATCCCATTCCCGTGAAAGCGGCCATGAAGTTGCTCGGCCGCGACAATGGCGCCATGCGTCTGCCGATGACTCCACTCCATGCCGAGCAAGAAACAGCCCTGCGAGCAACGCTCACGACGTATGGGCTGTTGTAATCGCGGTTGGCAGTTGCCTTGTTTGCCCGCAAGGTGAACCGGGGCAAAGTCGGGCCGCCGCCAGGGCGATGCCGATCAGGCTTCCCATGACCGAAAACAAGAAGCTGGTCGATATCACCGCAATGCCCACCATGGTGCCGGCGGAAAGCAGCAACGTACCCCGGGATGGCCGGAATACCAGCAGGGCGATGCCGAACTCGGCGAAGATGACGGCGCGGGAGAAAACCGTTGCCAGGCTGCGCAGCGTGGTTTCGTCGAGCGTCGTTCTCACCCAGGGGTAAATAAAATTATCCTTCTGCAAGAAGTAAATGTGGTACAGCGCCGTGCCGTTCCAGTACTCGGGCGTCAACTTCCCCACCGCTCCGCCCAGGAACATGAGCGAAATTACCCCCTGGGCAAGCAATGGGCCATGCAGGGCGATGGATTGCGACCGGCGAGGATCGCGCGTGGTGAGCCATAGCAGCCACAGGCCGGACCAGAACGAGGTGACGAAAGTCGCGTCGTTGTATGAATTGAGATGCACGCACAGCACTCCGGCCCCCGTGGTCAATGTGAGTGCGGCGAATTGCCAGGTGCGGCGTGACGACGACCTCAGGGCCAGGGTCCCCGCAACCAGCGGCAGCAAATACGCCAGCAGCGATACCCAGGCGCTAGCGGCCAGTTGGGGAAAAAACGCGAATTCCAGCGGATATTCGCGACATACCCAGCCGAAATACGGCAGAAAAAAATGAATCTTGACCACCCAAGCCAATAGCCAAAATGCCACGGCCAGCATAATGACGCCACCGATCGGGTTCGACGTGGCGCCGAGCGAATCGACCGAGGGCTGCCCGGCGCCGACGGGACTGGGATCGCCCGAGCGCACATTTGCCGGGGCCTGTATGGTTTCCGGCATCGCACGAAATTCCGGGCTATCGATGGCCAGGGCCATTAGCGGCTCCTTTCGCCAGGACCTGCATCGGCGACCAAACGCATGGTTACGGCCCCGTCGCGCGGCTCCAAGCAGTAATGCGAATCCACCTGTGTCGGGCCAAAGCCACTATGCAAATAGAAGTGAACCGTCCGTGGTCGGTGGATCAATGCGGCCCGTTGCGCGCCAAACGTCATCATGCGCGTGGGATAATGATTCACCCATTGCGTGCAGGCGTTCGGGGGCAATTCCGCTTCGCCCCGCAATTGCGACGCGCTCAACGATTCTTCGCTGATCCAGACTTGATGGCCGTAGTTGTACATGCTGGGCGCAAACTGCAGGACCGCCCAGGTTGTGAAGTTATGGGCCCGCAGGTGATGTGCCGCCACCAAGGTTTGCCGGCCCGCTGTGCATAGCGGCAGTGCCACGACCATCGCCGCGACGACGGTCAACAGCCCATAAAACAGGGTGGTGCCAACTTCGTATTTACGCAAAACCGGTGATTCCGATTCGCAACGTGGGAAGGATGAAATCATAGGGAGTACCCGTTACTCGCTGCTTCACGCGATGAATCAACAGCTACGGCGTATTAGCGACGATGCCTTGGGGGGGACAAATTGTCGGCGGAAACGAGCAATCGAGTCGCGGGGCTCGGAGCCCCCGCGTCACAAGCAGTCGCCTGAGTTGCCCCTCGACAAGGATACGTTGCCGAACATTCTCAGGTTTTTCTCTCGGGCCATTCCCCGCCATAGCCGAGGGCTCGTTGGATTGGCATCTATCGGATCTGCCGACGTCAATGCTTGCGCGGATTGTAGGGGAGCAGTGCGCGCGGAATTCAGAATTTTCGAGCAGCGCTCGACGCAGCATGGCGATGCGGTCCGACGCTTCAAACCGGCTGCTCGACTGTCCAACGGGCAAACGCTCCCGCGTGCAGTTTTCGCCCAGCCAAGGTTTTCAGAAAGAGATCGGCCGCTGTGCAGCCCCCATTCTTGGAGGAGAATCCCGCGTGGGCCAGGGCCAGTTTGAGAACACCCGGGCCGAATCCCGGCGAGTGGCAGGAGAGCAGTACCCCGATGGGTTCATCGGCAAGAATCGCGGCGCAATCGGCCAGCAAGTTGGGGAGATCACGTTGCAGGTTCCAGGTTTGTCCCTTGGGGCCGTGACCGTAGCTCGGCGGATCGAGCACGATGAATTCGTAAGAGCGGCCCCGTTTTCTTTCCCGGGCGGCGAACAGCGCAGCGTCTTCCGTCAACCAGCGGATGGGGGCGCCGGCATGGCCCGACAACTCGGCATTGGTGCGTGCCCAGCCGACGACGTTTCGCGCGGCGTCCACATGCACGACTGCCGCGCCCGCCGCCGCGGCCGCCAACGTGGCCGCCCCGGTATATGCGAACAGATTCAGCATTCGCACGGGCTGTCCTGCGGCAACACGATTGGCAATCAGCTCGCTGAGCCATGCCCAGTTTTCGGCCTGTTCGGGGAATATTCCCACATGTCCAAATGGAGTGGGTTTGAGTTCGAATGTCAGGCTGCGCCAGTGTAGTTTCCATGAGGCCGGAAGCGAACCCGGGGGGAGCCACACTCCGTCGCTGGCGCTTTCACCTCGCTCGAAACGGGCCGAAGCAGAGTTCCACAGTCGAGGTTGGCTGGGACGCTCGCCTTCCGCAGCCGGACAAGGACGATCGAGAACACGGCTCGACATTCGCTCCAGTTTGCGTCCGTCGCCAAAATCAAGGAGTTGGTATTGGTCGGCCGAAAACATGGAAATTGCGGAGGTCCAAGGGCACTTAAAGCCAGCGAGTTGCAACCGAGAGATGCTCATTGCCGCTTGGTATCTTGCCGAACGGTTGCGCGGCGTCAAAGAAAACGACCGAAGTGCTCACTGCCACGTATCTTTCGTTGAAAAATCGCCTGCCATTTGCTACACTGCTTTCCCAGGGTACCGCGTTTGCAAACCTGACCGACTTTGCGGCGGCGCCCGCTGGTCAGGGTACTTAAGAAACGGCAACGGCAAACGTCGCTTGCCATTCACGCCCCCCCCATCATACCGCTTTGCTCCCCATTTGCTCTCCCCCACCTGCCCATGGAGGCACGGATGACCGTTAGTTCTCTTCGAAACCCGATGGCTGTTCGCTTGGTGCTTTTCGCTGCATGCCTGGGATTTGCCACGTGGGGAGTTGGTGCGGAAGGCAAGCCAGGCGGGACTGCCGGATCGTCTGTCACTACCGAGGATGCCAGATCGCAGACGACGGCAACCAGCGAAAACGCCGCCGAGGCCGAACTCACTCCCTATCCCGAACTCGTTCTGGCGGACAACCCGGTTGGCTATTGGCGGTTTGCCGAAGCCAACGCCACCGTGGCTAATCATGCCGTCGCCCAGACGCATGGGGCCGGCGCGTGGCAGGGCGAACTTCAACGCGTGCCCGGTCCACGCCAAGAAGGCTTTCTCAACTTCACCAACGACAACCAAGCGGCGGCGTTTGGCGGCGCCAATCATTTTGTTCGCATTCCCGATCCGGGGGAAAGCAGCCCACTTCGATTTGGGGCCGGCGACTCCATCACGTTGGAAGCCTGGGTCAACCCATTGCAACTAGCCAGTGGACAGCAAGTTTACATCATCGGCAAAGGGCGCACGTTTCGACCGGGTTACTCGCGTGACAATCAAAGCTACGCCTTGCGGCTTCGCGGCAGCGGCACAAGCGCCGCTATTGGGTTCTTATTTCGCGGGGAATCGAATCGGTCGCCCGAAGATTGGCACCGCTGGACGAGCAAAGACGAGTTTTTCGTGGGATCTGGTTGGCACCACGTGGCGATTACCTACACGTTCGGCAAACCGGATTCGATTCGCGGTTATATCGATGGCCGCCCCACCGCCGGCAGTTGGGATATGGGTGGACCTACCACCGATGCTCCCGTGGCCGACGACGATGAGGTGTGGATTGGATCGTCGATGGGCGGTCAGGCTGCCTGCAGCTTTCAAGGCGCCATCGACGAAGTCGCCCTGTACCGCTCGGCTTTGCCGGCCGAACGATTCTCCCAGCGATTTCATGCCCGTCCCATTACGATAACGCCGTTGGCCACTCCGGGGCCCGGCGAAGTGGTGGTGGAATTGGTCGAGTCGGGCGTTCCGGCTCTCGCCGATTCGTGGGACATTACGCCTGCCAATGCCACCGATTACTTCGTGCTCGATACCTTTGCAATCACCGGCATTCCGAAGAAATACAATGATCAGGCCGTGGCCATCGATCGGCCGAGTGCCCTGTTGCTCAAGGCGACGGGGAACGTGGCTCTCCCGCCCGGCAAGCATCGGTTGCTGCTGCGTTCGCTCGGTTCGGCTCGGCTATTCGTTGACGATCGCCTGGTCATGCAGACCGGATTTCCCTCGAAGAACTCGGGCGGGCACTCACCCGTGCCCGAGTTGCCGCCACCCGCAGCTCCCAACATGCGCCCGGTACCGTTCGGCCACCGAGAAGCCATCATCGAGATCGAATTGGATGGCAATCCGCATGAATACCGCATGGAGGCCTTGATTGGCGGCAGCAGCCGGCGACTGGAAACCGGCGAGCTTTCGCTGAATGTGTCAACTGGGGAGGGTTTATTCGCTCTGCTTTCTCCCTCCGGCCAGCACTTGGAGCATACCGAAGCCAACTGGCAGCAGTTTGTGGCTAAGCAACGCCACTACTTTGCGGCCCTGGACGGAGCGCGACGCGCGGAAAAACGTCAGCTTACGGCAGATCACTGGGAAACTCGGCATCGCCTGGCGCGCGAATATGTGCAAAGTCTGCCGGCGATCTCGCTGCCCGAGTTGCCAGGTATCGTTCACCCCGTGGATCGATTCATTTTGGAGCAGCTAAACCGGGCGGGGGCAGAACCCCGACCCGTGGTCGATGATCTCACGTTCTTGCGCCGGGCGACGCTCGACACCGTGGGAGTAATTCCCACTCGCGAAGAGGTCCAGCAATTTCTGGCCGACCCGGTCGAAACACGCCGCGAACGGGCGATTGATCGCCTGCTTTCCGACGCCCGTTGGGCCGATCATTGGGTGCCTTACTGGCAAGACGTGCTGGCCGAAAACCCAGGCTTGCTCAAACCCAAGCTCAACAATACCGGCCCTTTCCGGTATTGGATGCACGAGTCGTTTGTCGACAACAAGGCGTTCGACCGCTTTGTGACCGAAGCGGTGATGATGAGCGGCAGCATGTACTATGGTGGTCCGGCCGGGTTCGGCATGGCTTCGCAAAACGATGCCCCGATGGCCGAGAAAGCGTTTGTGCTGTCGAAGGCATTCCTGGGCGTCGATTTGCGCTGTGCCCGCTGCCACGATGCTCCCTATCATCCTTACAAGCAAGGAGATACGTTCCATTTGGCGGCAATGTTGCAACGCGGCCCACAAAAAATTCCAGCTACCAGCTCCGTGCCCATGTCGGAGACCACCCGTCGTCCCCTGGTGCAAGTCACTCTGAAACCGGGCACCGCGCTCGGACCGGTTTGGCCGCTCGAACAGTTGATCGCGGCGGAGCTTCCGCCGGAATTGCTGGCATCGCCGGAAGACAGCCGCGCGCGTCTGGCGGCTTTGTTCACCGCGCCGGCCAACCAGCGATTTGCGCAAGTCGTCGTGAACCGCGTGTGGAAACGGTATCTGGGCCGAGGGATTGTGGAACCGGTCGATGACTGGTTCGACGCCACCCCCAGCCATCCCGAATTGCTCGACTTCCTGGCGCGCGAATTTACAGCCTCGGGCTACGACCTCAAGCATCTTGCCCGGCAGATCCTGACCAGCCAAACGTACCAGAGGGCGGTCCGCGAGGACGGAGATGCCATTTTCAGTGGTCCGGAGCGCAGGCGGCTAGAAGCCGAGCAAGTAGTCGACTCGCTGCACACTGCGGTGGGAAAGGCGATGGACACCGAAGTGCTAACTTTCGATCCGGATAACCTTCGCCGGCCGCAAGACTTCATGAACTTTGGCGATCCGCAGCGGTCGTGGGAGTTTACGTCGCTTTCCAACGAGCGCGACCGTCCTGCACTGGCCTTGCCGGTTGCCCAGAGCGTGGTCGACGTGCTGGTTATGTTTGGTTGGCGCGACAGCCGCCAAGATCCAATTAGCGTACGCGAAGAAGCACCAATGGTGCTGCAACCGCTGGTGTTGGCCAATGGGGTTTTGGGCCACCGGCTGACGCGGATTTCGGACAATGGCAACCTGGTGGAATTGGCGCTGGCGGACCAACCATTGGAGTCGTTGATCGAGCAGGTGTTCTTGCAGATCCTGACCCGGCGGCCCACCTCGGCCGAACGGCACATGTTCCACGAATTGCTTGCGGATGGTTATCAAGACCGCATGGTGCCAGGCGCTCCCCTGGTCATTCGATACAAATCGCGTCATGCGGTCAGTTGGTCGAACCACCTCCATGCCGATGCCACGCGCGTAAAATTGGAACTCGAGGAATTGGCACGCGAGGGAGATCCCGCCACCAACCGGCTCAAGGACGATTGGCGAGCGCGACTGGAAGACATGGTTTGGGCATTGACCAACTCGCCCGAGTTTGTGTTTGTGCCCTAGCGCACAATCAAGGCTGAAAACCGAAGCGGCCTGCTTGCGCCTTCTCAGCAATCTCCTGTGCTGGCGGGCTGCTCCTGAAACCTGTTCCCCACGTGTCGCCATCCGAACCGCCGTGGTACGGACCCGCAATCCCGAGTTCGACCAGCCTTCCCTCGGCATCTCTCCGCTCGGCCGCGCCGCAAGGCCTTTCTGAGGCTGCTCGCTGTCCGGAATCATCAATCCATTCGCCTGTGCACGTTATCCAACGCGAAAAAAATCGCAAAATTTCAATGCGATGCTGCCCTGCCTTGGGTCCCCAGATGGGTTGTGCGAAAAAATATCCTACAAGTGCGGTCTCCAAGCACTTCGATCGCTCCCCAGCATTTCCGTTCCAAGTCATTAAATGCAAATATCTTATAAGTAAACCTGATGTTTGCGCGTCGGCTGCCGGACGCTGCCGACCCCAAAAACAGTCAGACTCCTTACCAAAAAACAATGAATATTATTTTTTTGTTTGACTTTGGTTTCTTGGTTGCTAAAGTGCATCCCATCTGATGATGTCGACTGTGGCGAGATTTTCTTCGCTCAATTCTACACGACCACGTCACGGCCGGCATCAACGTCTCATCTCTTCAACTTTTCGTGTGAGGTTTCTCATGAGCGCTCGTTCTGCGCGAAAACAGGGGTTCACTCTCGTCGAACTGTTGGTGGTCATCGCCATCATTGGCATCTTGATCGCCATGCTGCTCCCTGCCATTCAGGCCGCCCGCGAAGCTGCCCGCCGGGCCAACTGCGCCAACAATCTTAAGCAGATTGGAACCGGGGTTCAGTTGTACGCCGATCGCAATGCGGAACAGCTTCCGCCCTCGGCCTGGGCGGGTTACAGTTTCCTGGCGCTGATGTTCCCGGTGATGGAACAGGAGCCCGTATGGAGCAACTATCGTTTGTTCCGGCCTGGCACCACCACCGCGGTTGGCCCCACCGATAACAACTCGACACACGCGGTAGGCAAGAATGGCCTGACCAACTATGCGAACACGATGGCGTTTCGGGCTGCACTGTATATCTGCCCCACGCGCGGTTATCGCCAGGGCCAATGGGGAACTGCCCAGGCCGTGGATTACGTGGGCGTGGGCGTCACTTATCGCCCGGACAGCTCGTATC